>Ga0247812_10000092_pt1 | contig 121575 bp, 91 predicted proteins | sample UWRJL149409B1_FD_178011 | JGI IMG/M metagenome (GOLD analysis project Ga0247812, IMG submission 178011) | Plant litter microbial communities from Arlington Agricultural Research Station in Wisconsin, United States - UWRJ-L149-409B-1 | ecosystem: Environmental > Terrestrial > Plant litter >... | reverse complement strand
AAGCGGTGATCGGCGCCGTCATGCACAAACTAACTCACCTAATTTACGGCGTCATCAAAAACGGCAAGCCCTTTGACGCTAACTATTTTGCAAAAGGGCTTGCTATTCAAGACGGTATCTGACCCCATCTTGAGCGTCGGTATCGTCCGCGGCGGGCGCGGGGGCCGCCGGCGGCTGGTCCTGCGCGTTGAGCCCGAAACTCTCCCAACCCTCGCCGAACAGTTCGTAGGGATGCTGGCTGCGGTCTGAACCGTTCCCGCAGATCATCGAATTGGCCGGGCAATAACGGTCGCAGCCCCAGCAGATCAGCTCGGGCTTGGCCGGGCGCAGCGGAAAGATCTTAGCCATGTCAGGCGTAGCTCATCAGTTCGCCCTGGCGGTCGAAAGCCAGGAAGCGTTCCATCTGCCCCTGCTGGATCGCGCCCAGCATCTTGTCCAGCGCGGCGTCGGTCTGCTGCGGGTCGGGCAGGCGTCCCTCGCTGCCGGACAGGGTGGTGATCAGCAGCACATCCCAGGCCTGGCCCATGCCTTGCGCCTCTTCGGCCAGGTTCTTGAACGTGTCGAGTTCGCCCACCTGCTTGTCCACACACATGACCGGCACCAGCGTGCTGCGCGCCGCTGCACCGGACTGCGCGTCCGGGTCCGCTTCGGCCACCGCGAAGGCCAGCAGCAGGCGTTGCGGCTGCGGCTGCAGGGCGGCGGCGATCAGTAATTCTTCAAATGTGGCGATATTCATATGATTCCTCGGTAGTCAGTGATCCAGGCTGTATGTATAACCCGTTGCGGCACGGCTGCCCATTGCCATGAATGACTAGTCCGGCTAGTCCCTTTGCCGTAGACGGGCCCGGAATGCCATGACCCAGGTCATGGACCGGCGCGCCGGCCGCGAAGAATAATGGTCGCGCGACCCAAGCCGGTGCCGCGTTGAAAGGAAGTCTTATGCGTATCAATCTGAACTACCGTCCTGCCAGCCGCGTGGCGCTGGCGCTGCTCACCGCCATCGCCACCAGCGTCCTGTGGCACAACTACGGCCCGGCGGATGCGAGCTCGTGGGCGCCGCCGCCCGATGGGCGCTGCGATGCGCCGCCTCCGCTCGCCGGCTACCCTGGCCGCGAGATTTCCGGGCAAATCCGCTACGACAGCGGGCTGGTGCTGCGTTTCTGTAGCCTGGACGCCATGTTTGCCCAGCTGGGCGCGATGGAGCAGCCGGGCCTGGTGCGCAATGTGTACGTGCGCGACGGCGACGGCCGCTGGCTGACGGCCAGCGAAGCCCGCTACGTCCGCCACACGGGCGCGGACCGCCGCGCGGCAGCGACGCTGCAAGCCTACGCCGGCGGCAAGGCCTCGCCGGCGCCCGGCGCTCGGGTGCTCGACTACCAACAATTGCTGACCGTCTGCGCCAGCCGCGAATGCTACCGCGCGCAGTGAACTAGTCACTTCGGCATAGTCCGCCTAGTCCTTCTCTCGCCGCGCGGCCACCATCTTGCCGATTCCCACCAGGCTCTACGCTGCTTAGACTGCAATCATCGTCGAGTCCATGCATGTTGCATGCGACCGCATGCCCGGCAACCGCCGGGTGCAAGTTAGGAGGCAGCATGAGTCACTTTCTGGATCGCCTGAAGTTCTTCAATAAAACGGTATCGACCTTTTCCGACGGCCACGGCGCCGTCGTGCACGAGGACCGCACCTGGGAAAACGCCTACCGCCAGCGCTGGCAGCATGACAAGATCGTACGCTCCACGCACGGCGTCAACTGCACCGGCTCCTGCAGCTGGAAGGTGTATGTGAAGAACGGGCTGATTACCTGGGAAACCCAACAGACCGATTATCCGCGCACCCGTCCCGACCTGCCCAACCACGAGCCGCGCGGCTGCCCGCGCGGCGCCAGCTATTCGTGGTACGTGTATTCGGCACAGCGCGTCAAGTACCCGATGGTGCGCGGCCGCCTGATGGAAATGTGGCGCGAGGCGCGCAAGACCATGGAGCCGGTCACGGCCTGGGACTACATCAGCCAGAACCCGGAACGCGCCGCGCTGTACAAGTCGGTGCGCGGCCTGGGCGGCTTCGTGCGCGCCACCTGGGACGAGAGCAACGAGATGATCGCCGCCGCCAACGCGCTGACGATCAAGAAATACGGCCCGGACCGCATCGTCGGCTTCTCGCCGATTCCCGCCATGTCGATGGTCAGCTACGCCGCCGGCACGCGCTACCTGTCGCTGATCGGCGGCGTGGCCTTGAGTTTCTACGACTGGTACTGCGACTTGCCGCCGGCCAGCCCGCAGGTGTGGGGCGAGCAGACCGACGTGCCGGAATCGGCCGACTGGTACAACTCGACCTACCTGATGGTGTGGGGCTCGAACGTGCCGATGACGCGCACGCCGGACGCCCACTTCTACACCGAAGTGCGCTACAAGGGCACCAAGACGGTGGCGGTGTCGTCCGACTTCGGCGAGATGGCCAAGTTCGGCGACATCTGGCTGGCGCCCAAGCAGGGCACCGACGCCGCGCTGGCGATGGCCATGGGCCACGTAATCCTGAAGGAGTACCACGCGCAGCACCAGTCCAAGTATTTCAAAGAGTACGCCAAGCAGTACACCGACTTCCCGATGCTGGTGCTGCTGAAAGAGCAGAACGGCACCCTGGCGCCGGAATACTTCCTGCGCGCCTCGCAGCTGGACAACAACCTCGACGAAACCAATAACCCGGACTGGAAAACCCTGGTCATCGACGAAACCAGCGGCCGCATCGTCGCGCCGGCCGGTTCGATCGGTTTCCGCTGGGGCGAGGCCGGCAAGTGGAACCTGGAAATGAAGGAGGGCGGCAACAACGCCCCGGTCGATCCGCAGTTGTCGCTGATCGGTTCCAGCGACGAGGTGGTCGCTGTCGGCTTCCCTTACTTCGGCGGCAAGGACGCCAGCGACCTGCTGATGCGCAACGTGCCGGTCAAGCGCCTGGCACTGGCCGACGGCAGCACTGTGCTGGTCGCCACCGTGTTCGACCTGAGCTTGGCCAACTACGGCATCGACCGCGGCCTGGGCGGCGGCAACGTCGCCACCAGCTATGAGGACGACGTGCCTTACACGCCGGCCTGGCAGGTCAAGCACACCGGCGTCAAGGCCGCCGACGTCATCACCGTGGCCCGCCAGTTCGCCGAGAACGCCGACCAGACCCGTGGCAAGAGCATGGTCATCGTTGGCGCCGCGCTGAACCATTGGTACCACATGGACATGACTTATCGCGGCATCATCAACATGCTGATGATGTGCGGCTGCGTCGGCCAATCGGGCGGAGGCTGGGCGCACTACGTGGGCCAGGAAAAGCTGCGTCCGCAAACCGGCTGGACGCCGCTGGCGTTCGCCCAGGACTGGAACCGTCCGATGCGCCAGATGAACGGCACCTCGTTCTTCTATGCCCATACCAGCCAGTGGCGCCACGAAAAACTGCACACCGAGGAAATCTCGTCGCCGACCGCCGGCCCCGACGTCGCGCCGATGACGCTGTTGGACTACAACGCCAAGGCCGAGCGCATGGGCTGGCTGCCGTCGGCGCCGCAGCTGCAGACCAATCCGCTGGAGGTGACGCGCGCCGCCGCCGCAGCCGGCATGAGCGCGGTCGACTACGCGGTCGACCAGATCAAGGACAAGAAACTCGAATTCTCGTGCGACGACCCGGACAATCCGGCCAACTTCCCGCGCAATATGTTCGTCTGGCGCTCCAACATCCTGGGCAGCTCGGGCAAGGGCCACGAGTACTTCCTGAAGTATTTGCTGGGCACGCAGAACGCGCTGATGAGCAACGAGGACGATTGCATCAAGCCGCGCGACGTCAAGGTGCGCCCGGCCGCAGAAGGCAAGCTGGACCTGCTGGTGGTGCTGGACTTCCGCATGTCGACCACCTGCCTGTACGGCGACATCGTGCTGCCGACCGCCACCTGGTACGAGAAGGACGACCTGAACACGTCCGACATGCACCCCTTCATCCACCCCTTGTCGGAAGCGGTGCAGCCGCTGTGGCAATCGCGTTCGGACTGGGATATCTACAAGGGCATCGCCAAGAAATTCGAGGAAATCGGCGGCGCCTACCTGGGCACGCAGCAGGATTTGGTGCTGACGCCGCTGATGCACGACACTCCCGGCGAACTCGGCCAGCCGTTCGACCCGAAGGACTGGCGCGCCGGCGAATGCGAGCCGATCCCGGGCAAGACCATGCCGAACTTCACCGTGGTCGAGCGCGACTACACCCAGATCTATCAGAAGTTCACCTCGATCGGCCCGTTGCTGGAAAAACTGGGCAACGGCGGCAAGGGCATAGGCTGGAAGACCGGCCACGAGGTCGAGGTACTGCGCGGCATCAACCGCACGGTGACCGCGCCCGGCATCGCCCACGGCCAGCCACGGCTGGACACCGCCATCGACGCGGCCGAGATGATCCTGTCGCTGGCGCCGGAAACCAACGGCCACGTGGCGGTCAAGGCCTGGGAGGCGCTGTCGGTGATCACCGGCCGCGACCACACCCACCTGGCGCTGCCACGCGAGCACGACAGCATCCGCTTCCGCGACGTGCAGGCGCAGCCGCGCAAGATCATTTCCTCGCCGACCTGGTCGGGCCTGGAATCGGAAGAGGTCAGCTACAACGCCTGCTACACCAATGTGCACGAACTGATCCCTTGGCGCACGCTGACCGGCCGCCAGCAGTTCTACCAGGATCACCGCTGGATGCGCGATTTCGGCGAAGGCCTGTGCGTGTACAAGCCGGCAATCAACACCAAGACCACGGCGGCGATGCTGGGCGCCCAGCCGAACGGCAACAAGGAGCTGGCGCTGAACTTCATCACGCCGCACCAGAAATGGGGCATCCACTCGACCTACTCGGACAACTTGCGCATGTTGACCCTGTCGCGTGGCGGCCCGCACGTGTGGTTGTCGGAGACCGACGCCCAGGCGGCCGGCATCGTCGACAACGACTGGATCGAGGTGTTCAACGTCAACGGCACGCTGACCGCGCGCGCCGTCGTCAGCCAGCGGGTGCCGGAGGGCATGACCATGATGTACCACGCCCAGGAAAAGATCATCAACGTGCCCGGCGCCGAGATGTCGGGCAAGCGCGGCGGCATCCACAACTCGGTGACGCGCGCCGTCACCAAGCCGACCCACATGATCGGCGGCTACGCGCAGCTGTCGTGGGGCTTCAACTACTACGGCACGGTCGGCTCCAACCGCGATGAATTTGTGTTGGTGCGCAAGATGAACAAGGTCGACTGGCTGGAAGGCCCGTTGAAAGAAACGATTGGGAGCAAAGTATGAAAATTCGTGCGCAAATCGGCATGGTGCTGAACCTAGACAAATGCATCGGCTGCCACACCTGCTCGGTCACCTGCAAGAACGTGTGGACCAGCCGTGACGGTGTCGAGTACGCCTGGTTCAACAACGTCGAGACCAAACCCGGCATCGGCTATCCGAAGCACTGGGAAAACCAGGACAAGTGGAACGGCGGCTGGCGCCGCACCGACGCCGGCAAGATCGAGCCGCGCCAGGGCAGCCGGCTGAAGATCCTGGCGCAGATTTTCGCCAATCCCAACCTGCCGCAGATCGACGAGTACTACGAACCGTTCACCTACGACTACGAGCGCCTGCAGAACGCGCCGCTGTCGGAGACGCCGCCGACCGCGCGCCCGATCTCTGTGCTGACCGGCAAGAAAATGGAGAAGATCGAGTGGGGTCCGAATTGGGAGGATGACCTGGGCGGCGAATTCGCCCAGCGCAGCCAGGACACGCTGTTCAACAACATGCAGAAGGAGATGTACGGCACCTTCGAGAACACCTTCATGATGTATTTGCCGCGCCTGTGCGAGCATTGCCTCAATCCGACCTGCGTCGCCTCCTGCCCGTCGGGCTCGGTGTACAAGCGCGAGGACGACGGCATCGTGCTGATCGACCAGGACAAGTGCCGCGGCTGGCGCATGTGCATCTCCGGCTGCCCGTACAAGAAGATCTACTACAACTGGTCGTCCGGCAAGGCCGAGAAGTGCACCTTCTGCTACCCGCGCATCGAGGCGGGCCAGCCCACCGTATGCTCGGAAACCTGCGTCGGCCGCATCCGCTACCTCGGCGTGCTGCTGTACGACGCCGACAAGATCGAATCGGCGGCCTCGGTGGCCGATCCGCGCGACCTGTATCCGTCGCAGCTGGGCCTGTTCCTCGATCCGCACGACCCGGCCATTATTGAAGAGGCGCGGCGCCAGGGCATCCCGGACTCGTGGCTGGAATCGGCCAAGCGTTCGCCGGTGTACAAGATGGCGGTCGACTGGAAGGTGGCGTTCCCGCTGCATCCCGAGTACCGCACCTTGCCGATGGTGTGGTACATCCCGCCGCTGTCGCCGATCCAGGCCGCCGCCGAATCGGGCCGCATGGGCAAGAACGGCATCCTGCCGGACACCGCCAGCCTGCGCATTCCGGTGCAATACCTGGCCAACCTGCTGACGGCGGGCGACCAGCAGCCGGTGATCCGCGCGCTGGACCGCATGCTGGCCATGCGCGCCTACATGCGCAGCAAGCACGTGGCCGGCACGCCGGACTACGACGTGCTGCAACAGGTCGGGCTGGAGCCGGAGATGGTGGAGGACATGTACCACATCATGGCCATAGCCAACTACGAGGACCGCTTCGTGATCCCGAGCAGCCACAAGGAAATGGCGGAGGACAGCTTCAACGAGAAGGGCAGCTGCGGCTTCAGCTTCGGCAACGGTTGCTCGGACGGTGTCAGCGATACCAGCCTGTTCGGCAAACGCAAGCACGGTTCGGAGATCTTCATGTCGATGCCAAAATCCCGCAAGAAAAAGGAGAACCTCGATGTCTGAGCTCGATACCGCAGGCCACGGCTATTGTTTGCTGTCGGCCCTGTTGCAATACCCCGAGCCCGAGCTGCTGGCCGAACTGCCGCAGTTGGAGCGCTACTTGCAGAACACGCTGCCGCGCTGGCACGGCGCGCTGGCCGAGCTGCTGACGCATCTGCGCCGCAGCGCGCTGATCGACCTGCAGCTGCAGTATGTGATGACGTTCGACCGCAATCCGTCGCATTCGCTGCACCTGTTCGAGCATATCCACGGCGAGTCGCGCGACCGCGGCCAGGCCATGGTCGACCTGCTGGCCGAGTACAGCAAGCAGGGCCTGCAAATGGTCGGCAACGACCTGCCGGACTACGTGCCACTGTTCCTGGAGTTCCTGTCGCAGTTGGAAGCGGACGAGGCAGAACGCATGCTGGGCGACGCCATCCACGTGCTGGCCTTCGTCGGCCGCAAGCTGCGCGCCAACGGCAGCCCGTATGCCTGTGTGTTCGACCTGCTGCAGACCCTGACGCCGGTGCAGGCCGAGGAACTTAGCGAGCCGCCGGTGCGCGACATGGACGAGGCGCTGGAAACCTTCGGCCCCGGCGCCGACGGCATCGAACCGCTGCTGGCGCCGGTCATGGGCGGCGTCCATCCGGTGAATTTCTATCCCAAGGCGGCGGCGCCGCAGCGTCATTGAGGAGTATCACATGAACTATTTACATCAATTTGCGTTCGGCATCTATCCGTACATCGCGCTGGCGATCTTCCTGGTGGGCAGCCTGATCCGCTTCGACCGCGAGCAATACAGCTGGAAGTCGGAATCGAGCCAGACGCTGCACAACGGCATGCTGCGCCTGGGCAGCCCGCTGTTCCACATCGGCGTGCTTGGCCTGTTCTTCGGCCACCTGGCTGGCCTGCTGACCCCGGTGTGGGTGTGGGACACGCTGGGTGTGTCCCACGGCGCCAAGCAGCTGGTGGCGATGGTGGCCGGCGGCGTGATGGGCTCGCTGTGCCTGGTCGGCCTGCTGATGCTGCTGGCGCGCCGCCTGGGCAACGAACGGGTGCGCGCCCGCAGCACCTTCCGCGACAAGCTGGTGTTGGTGTGGCTGCTGGCCACTCTGCTGCTGGGCCTGACCTCGATCTTCGCCTCGGCCTCGCACATGGACGGCCACATGATGGTCCAGCTGATGACCTGGGCGCAGCACGTGGTCACGCTGCGTGGCGACGCCGCCGGCTTCATCGTCGACGCGCCGCTGGTGTTCCAGCTGCACCTGTTCATGGGCATGTCGCTGTTCGCGATCTTCCCGTTCACCCGCCTGGTGCATGTATGGAGCGGCTTCGGCGCCGTCACCTACCTGAGCCGCGCTTATCAACTGGTGCGTTCGCGCTAAGGAGACCATCATGGGTATCGCAGTCAACGGCGTCGACATCGACGACAGCGCCATCGCGGCGGAACTGCCGCATCAGGCGCAGGCGGCCAACCCGCTGCGCCAGGCGGTGCACGAGGTGGTGCTACGCACGGTATTGCTGCAGGAAGCGGAGCGGTTGGGCATTGCCGGCGCCGACGACGACCAGCGCATCGAGGCCCTGTTCGCGCAGGAAGTCACGGTGCCGGACACGGACGAGGCCAGCTGCCAGCGCTACTATCAGAGCCAGCAGCAGCGCTTCCGCAGCGGCGACCTGGTCGAGGCGCGCCACATCCTGTTCCAGGTGACGCCGGCGGCACCGCTGGAGCTGCTGCGCCAGACGGCCGAGCTGATCCTGGCCGAGCTGCAGGCGCGGCCGGAGCGTTTCGAGGAGCTGGCGCGCCAGTATTCGAACTGTCCGTCGGGCGCGGTTGGCGGCAGCCTGGGGCAGGTGGCGCGCGGCCAGTGCGTGCAGGAATTCGACGAGCTGCTGTTCCGCCTGCAAGCGGGCGAGATGGCGGGACGGCTGCTGGAAACCCGTTTCGGCCTGCACATCGTGCAAGCCCGGCGGCGCGTGGACGGCGCGGTGGTGCCGTTCGCGGCGGTGCAGGGGCAGATCGCCGACGAGCTGCGCCGCCAGTCCTGGCAGCGCGCCTTGCACCAGTACCTGCACATCCTGGTCGGCCGCGCCGACATCGCAGGGGTGGAGCTGGACGGCGCGCAGTCGCCGCTGGTGCAGTAGGCGTCTAGTCCTTTCGAACTAGGCCGGGTAAGCCGTCATGTGCAGTGGCAGGACGCTTCCCGGCCGCTACAATGGACTCACTAATCATGACAGGAGAGCGATGATGTTAAGCGACCGTTTTGGTCGATCGATCGACTATCTGCGGGTGTCGGTCACGGATCGCTGCGATCTGCGCTGTACCTACTGCATGCCCAAGGATTTCAAAGGATATGAAGACCCGCCCGACTGGCTCAGCTTTGACGAGATCGAACGGGTGGTGGCGGCCTTCGCCCGCCTGGGCACCACCCGCGTGCGTTTGACCGGCGGCGAGCCGCTGACCCGCCGCAACCTGCCGCAACTGGCGACCCGCTTATCCAGTTTGGAAGGCGTGCGCGACCTGTCGCTGTCGACCAACGGCACCCGGTTGGCGCGCCACGCCGAGGCGCTGGCCGCTTCCGGCATCAGCCGCGTCAACGTTAGCCTCGACACGCTGGACCGCGAATGCATGGCCGGAATCACGGGACGCGACTGCCTGCCGGCGGTGCTGGACGGACTGCAAGCGGCCAAGGCGGCGGGCCTGGCGCCGATTAAGATCAATATGGTGGCAATGCGCGGCGTCAACGACGCCGAGATCGAAACGATGGCAGCCTTCTGCATTGAACAACATTTCGTGCTGCGCCTGATCGAAGTCATGCCCATGGGCGAGACCGGTCGCAATACGTCCTTTCTGGACCTGGCGCCGGTGCAGCAGCGGCTGGCCGAGAAATTCCAGCTCGTGCCGCAGGCGCTGGAACTGGGCGGCGGGCCGGCGCGCTACTGGTCCACGGCGGACGGCAGCGCCAGCATCGGCTATATCACCCCGCTGTCGCAGCATTTCTGCGCCACCTGCAACCGGGTGCGGCTAGCGGTGGACGGCACCCTGTACCTGTGCCTGGGCCAGGAGCAACAATATCCGCTGGGCCCGCTGTTGCGCGGCGGCGCCAGCGACGCCGAGCTGGAGCAGGCGATCCGGGAAGCCATCGAACTCAAGCCCCAACAACACGATTTTGGGCGGGAACCGACCAAGATCGTGCGCTTCATGTCGCAAACGGGCGGCTAGGTGGACGCGCCGGGCGTGTATACTCAGACGCTTACTCATCCGTTCCAACAGATACTAGGAGTCGCCATGTTGAAGCCCGGACTATTCGCCGGCTGGCAAAAGCTGTCGACCCGTATCGTCGGCTTGCTGCTGAGCTTTCTCGCGATCGCGCTGATCGTGATCGGCTCGACCTTGCTGCTATCCTGGCAGCTGGAGGGCAGTGCCGCCGCCATCAACGTGGCCGGCAGCCTGCGCATGGATAGCTACCGACTGGCGCTGATGGCAACGCAAGCCGATGGTGCAGACCAAGTCGGCGCGCAGTTGCGCCGCATGGAGCGCACGCTGGAGCTGTTGCGGCGCGGCGATCCGCAGCGGCCGCTGTTCCTGCCGCCCACCGCCGCCATCCACGGCGCTTACGTTGACGTGCTGCAGCAATGGCAGGCCGAACTGGCGCCGCCGTTGCGCAGCCTACTGGTGGCCGGCGCGCGCGACGGCGCGCAGATCAAACTCATCCAACAACGCAGCGAGCAGTTCGTGCTGCGCGTCGACCAGCTGGTGCACCGCATCGAGCGCGACAGCGAAAGCCGTACATTTTGGCTGCGCGCCTCGCAGCTGAGCTTGCTGGCGCTGGCCTTGCTTGGCACGGTCAGCATCATCTACCTGCTGTTCGGCATGATCGTAGCGCCGGTGATGCGGCTGCAGCGCGGCATCGAACGCATGCGCGAGCAGGATTTCAGCGTGCGGCTGGAGGTCGACAGCAATGACGAGTTTGGCAGGCTGGCGAACGGCTTCAACCAGATGGCCGACAAGCTGCAGGATTCCTACAGCAACCTGGAGCAGCGGGTCCAGCTCAAGACCGGCGAGCTGGAGTTGCAAAACCGTGAATTGGCGCTGCTGTACGACATCGCCTCCTTCCTGCAGCAACCGCAGGCGGCCGAGCCCCTGTGTCAGGGCTTTCTGCAACGCATCAGCGAGTATTTCCGCGCAGACGGCGGTTCGGTCCGCATCCTCGACCCGCTGCGCGGCAACCTGCACATGCTGGTGCACCAGGGAATATCGGAAGCGCTGGTCGAGACCGAACGCTGCCTGAAAGTCGGCGAGTGCCTATGCGGCGAGGCGGTGGTCAGCAAGCTGGCGGTGATCCACGATCTGCGGCGCCGTGACGGCGGCCATACGCTGCAATGCCACCGTGAAGGCTTCGCGACGATTTCGATCTTCCACATTTTCGCGCAGCGCCAGCACATGGGCTTTTTCAACCTGCACTTCCGCGCGGCCACCACCTTCACGGCGGCCCAGACGGCATTGCTGGAAACGCTGGGCCAACTGCTGGGCACGGCGATCCAGAACCAGCGCCTGCAGGGGCGCGACCGCGAGCTGGCTATTTCGGAGGAGCGCAACCTGGTCGCGCAGGGCCTGCACGACAGCATCGCCCAGGGCTTGAACTTCCTGAATTTGCAGGTGCAGATGCTGGAGCAATCCTTGCAGCGGCAGCGCATGGACGAGGTGGAGAGCATCGTGCCGGCCCTGCGCGCCGGCGTCGAGGAGAGTTACCAGGATGTGCGCGAGCTGCTGCACAACTTCCGCACCCGGCTGCAGGAAGGAAATCTCGTGACGTCGCTGGAGACGGTGGTCGACAAGTTCCGCCGCCAAAGCGGCATCGCGGTCGATTTCAGCGCCGATTCTGACGGCGCGCCGTTCCCGCGCGAGCACCAGCTGCAATTGCTGTTCATCGTGCAGGAGGCCCTGTCCAACGTGCGCAAGCACGCGTCGGCCAGCCAGGTGTGGGTGCGGCTGATGGACGATCAGGACTTCACGCTCAGCGTCAAGGACAACGGCCACGGCTTCGATCCGGCCGCGCTGGAGACGCAGGGCGAGGCCCATGTCGGCGTCAACATCATGCGCGAGCGCGCCCAGCGCATCGCCGCGCAGCTGCAATTGCGGTCGGCGCCGGGCGCCGGCACGGAAGTGCTGCTGCGCCTGCCGCGCGCCCAGCGTCGCGCGGCTTAACCCTATCAAGAAAGGCTGGAGTCGATGGACAAGCAAGCAAATACGATCAGCGTGTTGCTGGTGGACGACCACACGCTGTTTCGCAGTGGCATACGCTCGCTGCTGCAACGCCACCCGGAGTTTGTCGTGGTGGGCGAGGCTGCCGACGGCTTCGAGGGCGTCAAACGAGCACAGCAGTTTAAGCCGCAGGTGGTCTTGCTGGACCTGAACATGCCAGGCATGTCGGGCTTGGAAACGCTGGAACTGCTGCGCCAGGATTGTCCCGACAGCGCGGTGGTGATGTTGACCGTGTCGGAAGACGCGGAAGACCTGAGCGTGGCGCTGAAGGCCGGCGCCAGCGGGTATCTGCTGAAGAATATCGACACCGAGTTCCTGGTGCGGGCGTTGCGCCGCGCGGCGGCCGGCGAGACCGTGCTGGCCGAGGCGATGACGGCCAAGCTGGTGGCGCAATTGCAGTTGGGTGCAGTGCCGCCGGTAGCATCGGAGCTCGACAAGCTGACCTCGCGCGAGCGGGAGATCCTCGACTGTCTTGCGCGCGGTGAAAGCAACAAGGGCATCGCGCGCACGCTGGACCTGGCAGAAAGCACGGTCAAAATTCATGTTCAGAATGTGCTGAAAAAGCTCAAGCTGAGCAGCCGGGTACAGGCAGCCGTGTACGCGGTCGAGCACCGCATGCACAACGGCGCCTGAGGCGCCATACAGTTCAGCCGCCGCAGCAACCGCCGCAGCAACCACCGGGCGCCTCGACCGGACGCGCGCTGGCGGGGTAGCCGGCCAGCGCCAGGGTGCGCATCAGCAGGTGCTGCGAGGTCCGCGTTTCGTCGACGCGTGCCAAGGCCACGCGGTCGCGCAGCGAGACGCGCACGTCGCTGACGCCGTCAATCTCGACCAGAAGTTTGGCGATGGTGTCGGCGCATGCTTCGCCTTCCATGCCGTCGATAAGAAGTTCTGTTTGCATAGCATTCCTTTTGATGTTGAGCCCGAATGAAACCCACAGCGACAGCCTAAGCCAAAGCACTTCTATTGGCTAAGGTGTTTTGGATTTCCTTGATCCAGCTTATGCAATGTGGGCGCAGGGCTTCACGCGGTGCCATGCCGCGCCGACAATGGTACGTACTCTTATAGGATGTAGATCATGACCTTGCTTCACATTGAAGAACCCGCCAGTACGACGTCTGCGTGGGACAGCAGCCACCCCCTGTGGGCACTGGGCTTTCGGCCTTTCTATCTGGTGGCTGCGGTGTTTGCCGCGCTGGCGATACCGCTGTGGATCCTGCGTTACCTGGGTTGGTGGAGCGCAGGCGCCGTCCCCTGGCTGCACGTGGGATTCAACTGGCATATGCACGAGATGGTGTTCGGCATGGCGGCGGCGGTGGTGGTCGGTTTTCTCTACACCGCCGCGTTCAACTGGACTGGTTTGTGGACGCCGGTGCGCGGCCGGCTGGCGGCGCTGGTGGCCTTGTGGCTGGTGGGCCGGCTGGCGATGCTGGCGGCGCCGCCCCTGGTCGGAGCGGTGATCGACTGGCTGTTCCTGCCGGCCGCAGCCTGGCCGCTGTGGCAGGTACTGAAAAGATCCGGCAACAAACGCAACTACTTCCTGGTGGGCCTGCTCGCGCTGATGGCGACTGCCAACGGCGTATTCCATGCCATCATGCTGGGCTGGATGACGGCCTCGTCGATCGCGCCGGTGCAGGCGGCAATCCTGGTCATCGTGCTGATGGAGGCGGCTATTGGCACCCGCATCATTCCCATGTTCACGCGCAATGGTGCACCCGGTAGCAACCCGGTGGTCGAGCCCAAGCTCGACCGCTTGTCTTTAGGCTTGATCGTCGCCTTCGCGTTGGGGTGGATCACCGCCGTTCCCGTCTGGCTGATCACGCCCTTGGGTGTGGCCGCAGCGGCGCTGGTGTTGCTGCGCCTGTGGCACTGGCAGGCACTGCGCACCGTAGGCTACCCATTGCTGTGGATTATGCACCTGTCCTATGCGTGGATCGCCGCTGGCCTGCTGTTGTTGGTGCTGTCGCGCTGGCAAATGGTCAGCGCCAGCGCCGGCTTCCATGCGTTGACGGTGGGGTCGATGGCCGGCCTGATCCTGGGTATGATGACGCGTACCACCCTTGGCCATACCGGACGGCCGCTGCGCGCCGGTCCGATGGAAACGGCGATGTTCGGATTGATACAACTGAGCGCTCTGAGCCGCGTGCTTTCGGCGCTGGGTTGGGACAAGGGCCCGGACTTGTTGGCGTTTAGCGCGCTGTGCTGGGTCGGGGCTTTTTTCCTGTACGTCTGGGCGTATGCGCCTTACCTGGTCCGTTCGCGGGTAGATGGAAAATCGGGTTAGCCTGCGAATCCGCGTTTTTGCGCCAGGCCAATGCGTTGCAGCTCGCCTGTCGCGGCCATGGGCGCATCAAACAAGGTGAATTGACCGAAGTGTGGCGCCAAGTGTGGTTTTTGCCTAAGTCATTGATTTTTATAGGTGCTGAGCGGCCTGCAAAGCCGTCTAGGTCGGTTCGACTCCGATCCTCGCCTCCAGACAATTTGAACTCCAAGCGGGAGTAGCTCAGTTGGTAGAGCGCAACCTTGCCAAGGTTGAGGTCGAGAGTTCGAGACTCTTCTCCCGCTCCAGCACATTGAAGGGCAGCCATATGGCTGCCCTTTTTGCATTGGCGGCGAGGATTGCCGCGACAGCTTTTTCGCTTACCCAAGGCGCCTCGCTCCCGCCATGCACGATTTGTCGTGTGCCATGATTTACGCTACTTCGCCAGCGCGTTCCGCCGCCGCTGGCTGCCTCCACTTTTGCCGGATGAAAATAGGATTGCCATGCGACCGTCAACTGCGCTTGTCGATGCGTTGCCAGGTGCGACGTTGTTCGATTTTGGCGGGCTACAGGACGAGCTGGAGTCCCTGCTCGGGCGAAATTCCGAGATAAAGTGCTCGCCGAAGCACGGCCATTATGAGCAAGAAATAAACTGTCCAATTACCTCGATCACACACAACAGGCTGCGGCCCACGCTTGCAGCTTGGTGCAGGGTTTGGAAAAAGACGCGTTCTTGAAGGATAAGCGTACCCAACAGGCTGTGATTATAAGTGTCATCATCACCGGGGAAGCGGCGACGAAAGTAAGCAATATAAAAAATAAATCACGAAAAAACGGAAAAATCGATATAATCGGCAATCCAAAATTTACGCGCTGCGCCATTGGCAAGTTTGCCCGGTTCTGCGCCTTGCCTAACTCAACGGACTTCGACATGGATGACATGCAACTTGATCACGCGGCGGCCATCCGCGCCAACCAGGCGGTGCTGCGGGGCGCGCTGAAATCGTCGTACGACTTCATCGTCTTCGGCTCCGGCTCCGCCGGCTCGGTGGTCGCCGCCAGGCTGGCGGAAGACCCGGCGGTGCAGGTGCTGCTGCTGGAAGCCGGCGGCAGCGACGAGGTCGAGAGCGTGATCGAACCAGCCCAGTGGCCGCTGAACCTCGGTTCGGAGCGCGACTGGGGCTTCGTCGCCCGTCCCAACCCGCACCTGAACGGCCGCTCGATCCCGATGAACATGGGCAAGGTGCTCGGCGGCGGCTCCAGCATCAACGTCATGCTGTGTGCGCGTGGTCATCGCAGCAACTTGGATCAATTCATCGATAAGCTGCGCATCACCACCGGCAATACCATGGCGCCGTGCGTGGTGATCGGCGAGCGGGCCGCCGCAATCATCAAGGCGAGTCACGGGATTTGAGCCATGCGGCCCGCGCGCAACCAGGATGCGGGCGCTTGCTGAGCATGGTATGCCGATATCGATGTTGATCAGATCCCCCGAACACCAGCGCCTGGCGACACTGCTGCAACGCGTCGCGTTGCGCGATCACGCCTCGTTCCACCAGCTGTACGCGCTGACGGCGACGCACCTGTATGGCTTCGCCATGCGCTTGGTGCGCCGGCGCGAGCTGGCCGACGAGGTACTGCAGGAAGCGTTCATCAATGTCTGGCAGCACGCCGACAGCTACGCCGCCTCGCTGTCGACGCCGATGACGTGGCTGATCAGCATCGTGCGCAACAAGTCGCTCGACCATCTGCGCAAGACCAGGCTGGAAGCCGAGACGGTGGTCGCGCCCGACGATGGCACGCATCACGAGACCGAGGCCGCAGCCGAGCGGGCCGACCCGCTGGAACTGCTGACGGCGGCGATGGAAGAACAGCACTTGCGGCGTTGTCTGTCGACCTTGAGTCCGGTACAGCGGCAGTCGCTGGCGATGGCATACTATCAGGGCTTGTCGCACTCCCAAATCGCCTGCCATCTGCAAGTCCCGCTGGGCACGGTAAAAGCCTGGCTCAGGCGCGCGCTGGAACGGTTGCGGCCCTCGTATGACAGCGAAACGCCGCGCCTGTGATCGCCGCGCGCGCGCTTCACTGACCGGCCCGCGGCTCCAGGCTAGCATCGACCGCCCGCGGCAGCCGGATCGCGACCCGGCTGCCCTGGCCGGGGCCGGCGCTGGCCATGGTCACCTGGCCGCCGTGCAGCTCGACCAGGTTCTTCACCAGCGCCAGACCCAGACCCAGGCCGCCCTGGGCGCGGTCGAGACTGCGCTCGGCCTGGGTGAACAGCTCGAACACATGGGGCAGCAAGTGCTGGTCGACGCCGATGCCGTTGTCCTCGACGGCGATGCTGACGAAGCCGTCGCCCGCCACGGCGCGCAGTGCGACGGCGCCGGCCTCGGGCGTGTATTTGGCCGCGTTATCGAGCACATTGGCGATCACCTGGACCATGCGCACCTTGTCCACCGTGAGCACGCAGGCGTCCCCGGGCAGCTCGACGGTGAGCGTGTGGCGCTTCGCCGCGAAGCCCGCGCCGGTCTGCTCGACCGCCTCGGCCACCAGGTCGGCCAGCGCGCACGGCGCCGGCCGGATCGAGACCATGCCCCGCGTCACCTGCGCCACGTCCAGCAGGTCGTCGAGCTGCCGGGTCAGGTTGTGCACCTGGCGGCCGATGATGTTGCAGGACTTGACGATCTGTTCGTGCGACAGCCCCTTGATGCTCAGCAGCTCGGCGGCGGTGCGGATCGGCGCCAGCGGATTGCGCAGCTCGTGCGCCAGCATCGCCAGGAATTCGTCCTTGCGCGCGGCGGCCGCCTTCAGCTCGTTCTTGGCGTCCTCCAGCACGGTGACATCGGTGCTGGTGCCGAACCACTTCACCACCGCGCCGTCCGAATCGGGCAGCGGCACCATGCGGGTGTAGAACATGCGGTACGCGCCGGCGTCGGAGCGGATCGGGAAGGTGCCCTCGAACGGCGTGCCGGATGCGATCGCTTCGCCCCACTGCCGGCGCGCGGCCGCCAGCGCCTCGGGTGCGTAGAAATGTTCCCAGCTCAGCGCCGCCATCGACGCCGGCGTGGTGCCGGTATAGGCGTACCAGCGCTGGTTATACCAGTGCACTTGGCCGTCCGGGTGGGCCACCCACGCCAGCTGCGCCATGGTGTCGGCCAGCTGGCGCAGCCGCTGCTCGCTGTCGCGCAGCGCCTTCTCTGCCTTGAGCGCCTGGGTGACATCATTGCCCTGAATGAAGACGCCCGACACCTGCCCGTGCGGATCGCGGATCGGCTGGTAGACGAAGTCGACCACCCGTTGCTCGAGCGGCATGCCGGCCTGGCGCTGCAGGCGCAGCACGACGGCCTTGCCGAGGTGCGGCTCGCCGCTGGCGTAAACGATGTTCAGGGCGTCGACGACACCCTGGCCGACCAGCTCGGGAATGGCGTTCGTCAAGCTGTGCCCGATGATCGGGCGCTCGCCGATCAGCTCCAGGAATGCGTCGTTGGCCAGCTCGAAGATGTGTTCGGGTTCCCGCACCACCGCCGTGAAGCCGGGCGCTTGCCGGAACAGCTCGCGCATCCGCTCCAGCTCGCGCGCCTGGTGGCGCTTGGCCAGCACGGCGGTGGTGGTCTCGGTGCAGACGCAGTACATGCCGGCCACGCCGCCGCTGTCGTCATGGATGGGCGAGTAGGAAAAAGTGAACCAGGTCTGCTCGGCATAGCCCTTGCGGAAGATGGTCAGCGGCATGTCCTGCCAGTAGCTGCCGACGCCCTGCATCGACTGCTCGACGATGGGTGCGATCTGGTCCCAGATGTCCGACCAGATCTGCTGGAAGTTGCCGCCCAGCGCCTGCGGATGCCTGGCGCCGAGGATCTCGGCGTAGGCGTCGTTGTAGAGGAACGAGCGGGCCGCGCCCCAGGCGATGAACATGGGAAATTTCGCATGCAGCACCAGATTGACGACGGTGCGCAGCGACGCCGGCCAGCCGTCCGGGGCGCCAAGCGCCGTGCCGCGCCAGTCCTTGTGCCGGATCAGCCGGCCGACCTCGCCGGTCGGCGCGGGAAAATCTTGTATTTTGGCATCCATAATGGCATCCATAACAACCGGCCTTCTTCATGCTCCGGCCTTGCCCCTGGCAGGCCGGTGCGGCGGTAGATTGATCGAGGCGCCGATGGATGGCGGCGCGGATGTGCGGCGCACGCCGCCTTGGCGGCGGCCGTGTCCTGGACAGTATGATAGCCGCAACGGCCGCGCGCGTCAGCCGGCCGGGCAATCGTGCGGCGCGGCCGCCGGCTCGTGCAGCGGACCGGCCTCGCGCCGCACCGCCTCGCGCAGCGCGGCCACGGCGGCGTCGATGCGGGCGGCGTCGCCGTCGCGGCAGGCCGCCGCCAGCTCGGCCGCGCCGGCGCCGGTGTCCGGGCAGCCGAACGTGGCCGCCGAGCCCTTGATCGAATGCGTCTCCAGTTCCACCGCGTGCAGGTCGCCGCGGTCGAGCGCCTGCAGCGTCTGCTCGACGCGTGCGCCGATGCCGGCCTTGAAGGCGCGGCTCAGCGGCGCGAACTCCGGCAGGTCGAGGAAACTGATCGGCTGTACGGCGGCGCGCAGATAGCGCGTCACCACCCGCTGGAAGGCGGCGCGCTCGATCGGCTTGGCCAGGCAGTCGTTGAAGCCGGCGGCCAGATAGCGCGCGTGATCCTCGGCCAGCACGTTGGCGGTCAGCGCCACGACCGGCCCGGCGTATCCCGCCTCGCGCAGGCGCCGCGTCGCGCCGACGCCGTCGAGCAGCGGCATCTGGATATCCATCAGCACCAGGTCCGGCGCGTGCGCCAGCGCATCGGCGACGCCCTGTTCGCCGTCGCAGGCGCACAGCGCCTCGGCCCCCATCCGCTCGAGCAGCGAGCGCACCAGCAGGCGGTTGTCGGCGCCGTCCTCCACCACCAGCACCCGGCCGGCCACGCGGCCGCCGTAGTCGGGCGGCGGCTCCGGCAGCGGCCCGCGCGCCGGCGCCGCGCGCACCATCACCGTCATGGTCGTGCCTTGCCCCTGGACACTGTCGACGCGCACGTCGCCGCCCATCGCCGTGGCCAGCTGGCGCACCAGATACAGGCCCAGCCCGGAGCCGCCGAAACGCCGCGCCACGCTGCTGTCGGCCTGGGTGAACGGGGCGAACAGCTTGGCCAGCTGCTCGCCGGTCATGCCGATGCCGCTGTCGCGCACCCGGCAGCACAGCAGTTCGCCGTCGGCCTGGTACCAGACGCTGACGTCCACCGTGCCGCGCTCGGTGAACTTGATCGCGTTCGACACCAGGTTGAGCAGGATCTGGCGCCAGCGCGTGGGATCGCCCTGCACCGCCGGCGGCAGCGTGCCCTGCACCGAGGCCGCGTAGCCGATGTCGCGCTGCTCGGCCGAACCGCGCATCAGCGCGCTGACGGCGGACAAGGCTTCGGCGGGCGAGAACGGCACGCTTTCCAGCACCAGTTTTCCGGACTCGACCTTGGAGATGTCGAGGATGTCGTTGATCAGCGACAACAGGTGCTGGCTGTTGCGCACGATGATGCGGCCGAGCTCGCCGGTCTCGCTGCGGCCGGCATGCTCGAGCTGCTCGGCGAAGCCGATGACCGAGGTCAGCGGCGTGCGGATCTCGTGGCTCATCATCGCCAGGAAGGCCGACTTGGCGCGGTTGGCCGCGTCGGCCTCGGCCTTGAGCGCGCGCTGCTCGCGCACCGCGGCGTCGCGCCGGCGCATGGCGCGCAGCACGATCAGGCAGGCCGCCAGCACCGCCGCGCCGCACACCGTTCCCACCATGCCGAGCTGCCAGGCGAAGCTGCGCCATTGCGCCAGAAACACGTCCTCCGGCACGCTGACGTTGATGAGCATCGGGTAATTGGGGATCAGCCGGGCCGAGCCCATGCGCGTCACGGTGCGGCCCTGGTCGGCCGGGCGCGGCGTGCTCACCACCACCGTGCCCGACTCGCGGCGCTGGCGCTCGATGATTTCGTAGCTGCTGCCGTTGCGGTTGACCGTGCCCATCAGCTCGTCCTGGTGCGGCCAGCGCGCCAGGACGCTGAAGTCGCGCCGGTACAGCGTCACCGCCGAGCCCGCGCTGAGGTTGATCTTGCTGTAGAAATCGCTGATCTGCCGGCTCGACACGCCCACCAGCACCACGCCGAGAAAGCCGCCGTCGGGCGCGCTGATGCGCCGCGACAGATAGAAGGTCCAGCCGCCGTTGCCCTTGTTGCGCACCGGCAGGCTGACGTACAGCCCCAGGCCGGGATGGGCGCGGTGCATGGTGAAGTAGTCGCGGTCGGCCAGGTTGATCGCCGGCGCCGGATAGCTGCGGGTGAAATTGACCACCTGGCCGTCGGCCGCGACGATGGTGGCGACGTCGATCTGCGGTAGCACGCGCTTGCGGTCCTGCAGGCGCTGGAACTCGGCCTCGTCGCCGAGGTGCGCGCGCAACGCCGCCGCGTCGTGCACCCCCAGCAGGTCGATGCGTTCGAGCATGCCTTCGAGCAGCAGGTCGGCCGCGCTCATTTCGTGCGCGCTCTGTTCGGCCAGCAGCAGCGCCGTGCCCTCGAGCTGCTCGCGCCATTCGGCCAGTTCGCTCTGGTGGGCGTGATACAGGGCGACGCTGAGCGTGGCGACGATGGTCAGCAGCAGGGCGGCGCCGGTGCTCGCGATCAGCGAGCGGGAGCGTTGGGTATCGGGCATGGGCTATCCTCGTGAGCTGCCAAGATAGCATTGCCGGCGCCGTTGCCGCTACCTTTTTATCTGCTACCGAATGCGGATGGGCAACGCGCCAGCGCCTGGCGCAGGCGGCTGGCGCGCTCCGCGTCGGCGCGGCGCCGGATCTGTGCGCTGATGCCGGCCAGATTGCGTTCGTTGAGCCGCCGGCGCAAGGCGCCCGCCAGCGCGTCGGCCAGGGTGAATCCGTTGGGGGTGGTCTGCATTATTTTCTCCTGAAAATGCAAGGGCATGAATGGTTCTGTTGCTGCGATCGGACGGGGACGTCGGCCCGGTCAGCCGGGCATGCCGGTCGCCATGGCCAGGCGCGGCGCGGCGCGGGGCCGTTGCCTGGTTGCGCGGGGCGCGGCGCCGTCCGTGCGCGGCGCCTCGACCAGCTTGAACACCTCGACCACGCGCGCCAGCTCGGCGGACTGCTGCTGCAGCGAGGCCGATGCCGCAGCGGCTTGCTCCACCAGCGCCGCATTTTGCTGGGTCACGCTGTCCATGCCGATGATGGCCTGATTGATCTGCTCGATGCCAGCGTCCTGTTCGCGGCTGGCCGCGCCGATTTCGCCCATGATGTCCGTGACGCGGCGGATGCTGGCGACGATCTGGTCCATGGTGACGCCGGCGTCGGCCACCAGCGAAGTGCCGAATTCGACCTTCTGCACCGAGTCGCCGATCAATTGCTTGATCTCCTTGGCCGCCTCGGCGGAGCGGTGGGCGAGGCTGCGCACCTCGGTGGCGACGACCGCGAAGCCGCGACCCTGCTCGCCGGCGCGCGCCGCTTCCACCGCGGCGTTGAGCGCCAGGATATTGGTCTGGAACGCGATGCCGTCGATCACCGCAATGATGTCGACGATCTTGCGCGATGCCTCGTTGATTTCGTTCATCGTGCCGACCACCTGGGCCACCACGGCGCCGCCTTGTTGCGCCACCTGCGACGCCGATTCGGCGAGCACATTGGCCTGGCGCGCATTGTCGGCGTTCTGCCGCGTCGCGGACGTCATTTCCTCCATCGAGGAGGCGGTTTCTTCCAGCGATGCCGCTTGCTGTTCGGTGCGCGCCGAGAGGTCCAGGTTGCCGCTGGCGATCTGCGCCGAGGCGCTGGCCATCGACTCCGTACCGTTGCGCACCTGGCCGACGATGCGCAGCAGGTTCGCGTTCATGTCCTGCAGCGCCTGCAATAATTGTCCGGTTTCCTCGGTCGTGTCGACGTGGATCACGCTGGTCAGATCGCCGTCGGCGACCTTGCGCGCCACACCCACGGCCCGCCCCAGCGGCCCGGTGATGCTGCGCGAGGCCAGCGCCGCGATGACAACGCTCAGCAACAGCGCGGTGCCGGAGAGGGCCAGCACCGCCAAGACGGCGTTGCGCGCGCTGAGCCTGCTCTGTTCGGCCGACGCGGCCATCAGCGCGCCCTGGTAGCCGATCAATTCATCGAGCGTCGCGAAATACGTCAGCTGCACCGGCCGGATGTCACTGAGCAGCATGGCTTTCGCCTCCTCCAGCCGCCCGTCTTTGGTGGCGGCGAGGAAATTGCCGCGGGCCGTGACGAATTTCGCCCGCACCGCCATCATTTTGGCGACGATCTCGCGCCCCTTGTCGCTCTTGATGTCGCGGTCGAGCTTGGCAAGCGCATCGTTGATGATGCCGGCGCTTTCCTCCACGTTGGCGTACTCCGCCTGCAACCTGGCCGGATCGGTCATCAACAGCAGGTTGCGCATATTGCGGGCAATTTCGTTCAACTCGTCCTTAACCGTGTGCGCCAGTACGATCTTGGGATAGCGGTCTTTCGCTGTGAGGGCGAATTCATCCTCGAGACGATGGATGCAGGCGTACGACAGTGCGGCCAGCACCAGCATCAGACTCACCACCAAGGTAAAACTCAGGGCAAGTTTTTGTGCGACTTTCAGGTTTTTCAATTTCATGGCGCAATCCGATTGTTCTATTTCACAAGATCGGCGGGGAGTTGGGCCGGATGAACGTGCGCCTGCTGGTGTTGAGGGAGGCGATAGTTTCAACAGGGAAACTCCGATTATTGTATTTGATCAATTTAACAAAATCAACGAATTATTTTAAAAAATAATGAAATTAATGAAAATGGCGAAATTAGTAGCTTAATTCGTCCGGCGCGGTGATCCTGCGGTTTACTGCTACGGCGTCCGTGCGCGCCCGAAGAGGCGAGCGCAGCGCGTTGGTGGATTTACGAAATTCACCAACCTGCCGAACGAAATATTCCAAGTCTCCTTGCACGCACGCCGCAGCGCGCTGGCGCTGCTACCATGGCCGCCATCATCAGACGGCAACCAAGGAGACCCGCCCATGTCCCGCGTTCGAGACGCACTTGTGCCATTTCGCCCCCGCTTTAAACACCTCGCCGCCGCATCGATGCTGGCGCTGCTGGCGCTGCGCGGCAGCGCCGCGCCGGCGCCGCTGCATCCCGACTGGCCGGGCGCCGGCCAGCTGTTCGTCGGCACCTGCTACCAGCCGGTCGACCGCAACGCCGAACAGATCGCGCGCGACATCGCCCTGATGCGCGAGGCCGGCTTCAAGGTGGTGCGCATGGGCGACCTGTCATGGGATTATTTCGAACCGGCCGACGGCCAATTCAGCTTCCAGCGCTTCGACGCGATCATGGACCAGATGCATGCGGCCGGCATCAAGGTCATTCTCGACATCGCCGGCCTGCCGGCGCCGCTGTGGCTGCACCGCAAATATCCCGGCGTCGACCTGGTCACGCAGCAGGGCACGCGCCTCGATCCGGCCGAGCGCTACATGGACAACATCAGCGACCCCGACTACAAGCGCCTGGTGAAGCGCTTCGCTGACACGCTGACGCGGCGCTACGCCAGGCATCCGGCGCTGATGGCGATCGGCTTCGACAACGAGATCGGCAACGGCTTCATGTCGTATTCCGAGGCCGACCGCAAGCGCTTCATCGTCTGGCTCAAGAAGAAGTACGGCAGCCTCGCCGCGCTGAACCAGGCCTGGGCGACGCAGCGCTGGTCGCGCCGCATCGGCCACTGGGACGAGGTGCGCCTGCCGTACGCCGACGGCCCCGGACCCTTCGAGCGCCAGCTCGACCTGCGCCGCTACTGGTCCGACGTGACCATCGACACGCTGGCCGACCTGGAAGCGGTGCGGCAAAAGAACGCGCCCGACAAGCCGGCCATCTCCAACCTGTGGGACAGCGCCGGGCGCAAGGGCTTCGATTACCTGTCGAGCTACCGCCGCTACGCCCACTACGGCGCCATGGGCTTCTATCCGGGCGAGCCGGTCGGCGCCGGCTTCGAGGCGCTGATGATGAAGGCCGGCATGTCGACGCCGATCTGGTTCAACGAGTTCACCGCCGGCGGTCCCGGCTACTACGGCACCAAGGGGCGCTCGCGCATGTGGGCGCATTTCGGCCTGCTGCTGGGCGCGCAGTCGGTGCTGGCGTGGACCTTCAACAGCCATCTGGGCGGCGAGGAGCAGGCGCTGTTCGGCCTGCTCGACCACGACGACCGGCCGTCGTGGAAGCTCGGCGAGTTCGCCGCCATCGCGGCCGATTTCGCCAAGCTGCAACAGCTCGGCTTCCCGCGCATGACCCAGCCGAAGGTCGCCATCGCCTACTCGTTCGACAACATGCAGGCCACCAACCCGGTCGGTTCGCAGCAGACCAACACCGTCAAGCCCTACCTGACCACGCCGTACATGACGCAGGCGCACAACGCCTTCGCGCCTCTGCTCAAGGACAATATCGACGTCGCCGTCATCAATATCGCGCACGAAGACCTGAGCCGCTACCGTCTGCTCGTGGTGCCCGGCATGTATCTGCTGGACCAGGCCAGCACGGACGCGATCCGCAAGTTCGTCGCCGACGGCGGCACCGCCGTCATGACCGCCTATTCGGGCAAGGTCGACGGCCACAACCAATGGTACGGCACGCCGTTGCCGGGCGGCCTGAGCGACGTCTTCGGCCTGCGCACCAACGAGTTCTACAAGGACGAGGGGCTGGTCACCCGCATCGGGGATGAGGACATCAAGAGCAGCATCCCATATTACGAGGTGCTGGAGCCGTCGAGCGCGCAGGTGTTGGCGCGCTTCACCAAGACCGACGGCATGCCGCCGTCGGTCACGGTCAACCGCTACGGCAAGGGGCATGCGATCTACGTCGCCACGCCGGCCCAGCCGCAGCTGATGCGGCCGCTATACCGCCAGCTGTACGCGGGCCTGGGGATCAAGCCGGGACCGGCGACGCCTGACGGCGTCTACGCGCGTGAAGTCGAGGGCAGGGTGTTGTACGTCAACACCACCACCGAGCCGCGCGAGGTCGGCATCGACGGCAGCATGGCGGGCATGCTCGGCGGCCAGCGCTGGAACGGCAAGCTGCTGCTGCCGCCGTACGGCGTCGAACTGTTGTCCAAATGAGCGCGGCACGGAGAACTTATATGAAACGCATGACAAAGATGGCGCTGGCGTTGGCGCTGGCCTTGCCGCGCCTGGCCGCCGCCGCCGGGCCCATCCCGTATGCGATCGAACACGTCGTCGCCCCCGGCGACAGCGCCGCCGTGATCGCCGAAAAGGCGGCCAAGGTGCTTCCGCGCCCGAACCAGTCGGCCTGGATGCGCATGGAGCGCACCTTCTTCCTGCACTTCGGCGTCAACACCTTCAACCAGGTGGAGTGGGGCAGCGGGCGCGAAGACCCGGCCATCTTCAACCCGAGCGCGCTGGACGCGAACCAATGGCTGCGCAGCGTCCAGCAGTTCGACGGCAAGATGCTGGTGCTGGTGGCCAAGCACCACGACGGCTTCGCCATGTGGCCGAGCCGTTACACCGCGCACTCGTCGGCGGCCAGTCCGTGGCGTGGTGGCAAGGGCGACCTGGTGCGCGAGGTCGCCGACGCCGCGCGCGCCGCCGGCGTCAAGCTGGGCATCTACCTGTCGCCGGCCGACCTGTACCAGCTGCGCACCAATCCGGCCAATCCCGACGGCTACTACGGCAACGGCAGCGCCGCGCGGCTGTCCACCATCCCCACCGATCCGGCCAGCTTCAAGAGCGATCCGGCCAGGGGCCGCGCGCCGGCGCCGGGCTTCGGCAGCTTCAGCTATCAGGTCGATGACTACAACCGCTACTTCCTCAACCAGCTGTACGAGCTGCTGACCGCCTACGGCCCGGTGCACGAAGTCTGGTTCGACGGCGCCAACCCCGACCCCAGCGTGACCGAGCGCTACGACTACGCCGCCTGGTACGACCTGATCCGCAAGCTGCAGCCGCAGGCGGTCATCATGGGCAAGGGCCCGGATGTGCGTTGGGTCGGCACCGAGAGCGGCTACGGCCGCACCACCGAATGGAGCGTGGTGCCGCTGCCGACCGCGCCGGGGCAGTTCGACTGGCCGGACATGCAGGCGGCCGACCTGGGCGGGCGTTCCCGCCTCACGCCCGGCGCCCACCTGTGGTGGTATCCGGCCGAGACCAACGTCACCGCGCTGGCCAACGGCCAGTGGTTCTGGGCCGCCAACAAGAAGCCGCGCCCGGTGGCGCAGCTGATCGACATCTATTACGCCTCGATCGGCCGCAACAGCAACCTGATCCTGAACCTGTCTCCCGACCGGCGCGGCCTGCTGCCGGACGACCAGGTGACGGCGCTGGCGCAGGTGGCCGAGGTGGTGCGCGCCACCTTCGCCGCCAACCTGGCGGCCGGCGCCAGAGTCGAGGCCGACCATGCCGCGCGCGGACACGGCGCGGCGGCGACGCTTGACGGCAAGCTCGACACCTGGTGGGAGGCCGCCGCCGGCCGCAGCGACGGCACGCTGACGCTGCGCCTGCCCAAGCCGGCGCGCTTCGACGTGGTGTCGCTGCAGGAGGCGGTGGACCGGCGCGGCCAGCGCATCGAAGCGTTCGCGCTGGAGACCTGGGACGGCGCCGCCTGGGTCGCCGCGAAGACGGTCGCCAGCGACACGCTGACCACGGTGGGCCATCGCCGCCTGCTGCGGCTGGAAGCGCCGGTGACGGCGTCCAGGGTGCGGGTGCGCATCATCAGCGCGCGGCTGGCGCCGACGCTGGCCGAGATCGGCCTGTACCTGCAGTCGGCCGACCTGCTGCCGCCGGCGATCGCCGACCGCGGCGCCGACGGCAGCGTGCGCATCAGCCACCCTGCCGGCGGCAGCATCGTCTACACCACCGACGGCAGCGACCCCGGCCGCCATTCGCCGGTCTACGCGGCGCCGCTGGCGGTGGGCGTGAGCGGCATGGTCAAGGCGGCGCGGCTGCTGCCGGACGGCCGGATCGGCGTGATTGGTGCGCGCAACTTCATCGGCCTGTCGCCGCGCGGCTGGAAGGTGACGGCGGTTGCCAGCGGCGAGCAGCAGCAACACCGCGACAGCGCGGCGCTGGCCATCGACGGCGACCCGGCCACGTTCTGGGAAACCCGTTGGCCGGCGGACCCGCAACTGCCGCACGCGATCACGGTGGACATGGGCGCGTCGCGTCGCATCGCCGGACTGGTGTACCAGCCGCGCCAGGACGGCCAGCTGAACGGCACGGTCGAACATTTCCGTTTCGAGACCAGCGAGGATGGCGCGCAATGGCACGCCGCCGTCGAGCGCGGCGTGTTCTCCAACGTCCGCAACAACCCCGACCTGCAGGAGGTGCGCTTCGCGCCGACCGGCGCCCGCTACTTCCGCTTCACCGCGCTGGACGACGTCTGGCACAACGGCTGGACCAGCGCCGCCGAGCTGACGGTGATCCCGGCCGAGGCGCCGTAGCATGATAGGCGGCGGTGGCGCCGGCCCGATCAACAGCTTCCAGGCCGACAGATCCTGCGTCTCCGGAAACACGAAGTTGCGACACCTGGGCCAGCGTGGCTTTGCCCCCCACGCTGAACTGCTGGCGGCACCGCTTAGATGCCGTCGTACTCGTTCTGGGATGCTCTCACCTGCTCGGCGTGCGTTTTCACCCAGCTAAAAAGGTTTTGCAACGGATCCAGCAAGCTTTCCCCAAGTACGGTGAGTTGGTATTCAACCCGTGGCGGGATTTCCGGAAAGACCTCTCTTGAGATCAGACCATCACGCTCGAGGTTGCGTAACGTCACCGTGAGCATCTTCTGCGAAATGCCCGGGATGCATTTTTCGATCGCCGAAAATCGGGCGCGCCAATCCGGAAACATCTCCAGCGTGAGCAAAACAAAGATGCTCCACTTGTCGCCTACCTTGGTCAATATTTCGCGGATGGCGCCCGGGTCATTGCTTTTGCAAAGGTTGGCCGGATCGGGCGGCATCGTTCTTTTCTCTCTTGTGCTCAAGACTTACCTCGATGTTAGTGACTTACGAAAAAGTGCCTCCTTACGGAGACTGACGAACCACTATATTCTTACATACATAGGGAGAGCCACTATATTTTGGTGCGTTGATGCGGCCACTTGGTCCGGCCCAATAAGCAACGCGGATTTTCAGGGCGCCCTTACATCGACCGCCTATGCAACGACGACGATTCAGTCGTCAACTTTTTCGAGGAGCAAGATTGTGCCGAGCTACGCCACCCTGACCGAACGCTTCCCCGGCCTGCCAGCCACACCCATCATCGTCGAAGCCTTCGACTATGCCCGCGAGCGCATGCCCGCCTACCTGTTCAACCACGTGGTGCGCAGCTGGATTTTCGCCTATCAGCTTGGAAAATTGAAGTCGATTGACTATGACGCAGAGGTGGTGGCCATCGCCACATTGCTGCACGACCTGGGCTTGACCGACCACGCCGACGGCCCGCATCGCTTCGAAGTCAACGGCGCCGCCGTGGCGGTCGCGTTCGTTCGCGAGCGCGGCTTCGACGCCCGCCGCTGCCAACTGGTATGGGACGCTATCGCGCTGCACGCCACTCCCTCAATCGGTTTCTTGAAGGAGCCGGAAGTGGCGCTATGTGCTCGTGCCATCAGCGTCGATTTCGGCGCGCCGGACTACGAAGCCTTCGAACAGGCTGATATCGACGCCATCATCGCCGCTGTCCCACGCTTGCAGATGAAGCGCGAGTTCGCCGCCTGCGCCTGCCGCATCGCCCACACCAAACCGGAGGCCACCTACGACAATTTCATCCGCGACTATGGGGAGCGTTTCGTGCCCGGCTACAACCGCATGTCGTGGGTGGACATCATCGCCGGCGGGCCGTTTAAGGAATAGCCAGGTCAGCACCCCAGTCTCCCTGCTGCTGCGCAAAGATCGTCGCGGCAACTGCTTAGCCGACCAGCAGGGGTGAAACATCGATCACCACCAGTTCGCCAACCATTAGATACCGAGTCCACCATGAACAACCCATCCCAAGACCAACTCAGCATTTCCCGTCGTTCCGCTCTGCTCGGCGGTGCCGTTGCAGCCGTCGCCGTGCCATTGGCGGCCCTCGCCAGCGGCAGCGTGCACGCCGCGACGGCCGTCCATGGCGGCGCGGTCGCCAAGACCGGCAGTACCATCACCACCCGCGACGGCGTCGAGATTTACTACAAGGACTGGGGCCCGAAAACCGGCCAACCGGTGGTGCTCAGCCACGGTTGGCCGCTGAGTTCAGACAGCTGGGAATCGGCGGCCTTCCATCTGACCAACAACGGCTTCCGCGTCATCACCCATGACCGTCGCGGCCACGGCCGTTCGAGCCAGCCCTGGGATGGCAACGACATGGACCACTACGCCGATGACCTGGCCCAGGTGATCGAAGCGCTGGACCTGAAGAACATCATCCTGGCCGGTTTCTCGACCGGCGGCGGCGAGGTGGCGCGTTATGTGGGCCGTCACGGCACCAAGCGCGTCGCCAAGCTGGGCCTGATCTCGGCGGTGCCGCCGCTGATGCTCAAGACCGCCAGCAATCCGGGCGGCCTGCCGATCGAAGTGTTCGACGGCTTCCGCGCCAGCTCGGTCGCCAACCGCGCGCAGCTGTACCTGGACATCGCCTCCGGTCCGTTCTATGGTTACAACCGTCCGGGCGCCAAGCCGTCGCAGGGCATCATCCAGGCGTGGTTTGCGCAGGGCATGCAGGCTGGCCACAAAAACGCCTACGACTCGATCAAGGCGTTCGCGGAGACAGACTTCCGCGAGGACCTGAAAAAGTTCGACAAGCCGACACTGATCATCCACGGCAGCGACGACCAGATCGTGCCGATCGAGGCGGCGGGCAAGGCATCGGCCGTCATCGTCAAGCACGCCAAGCTGATCGTGTATCCCGGCGCGCCGCACGGTCTGACCGACACGCACAAGGATCAGTTCAACGCCGACCTGCTGGCGTTCGCCAAATCCTGAAACCAGGCGCGATTGCCGGCCCGCCACTCGGTTACAGACGCCACGGTGCCGGTTGAAGTCCTGATGTTCGTCGAAAGCGCGATGCTGTCTCGCCATACAAAAGAGCGGCCTTGGCCGCTCTTTGTTATCCGTGGCGCTTCGTGATCAGCCGGGCACGCTGGCTTCCGACGTCGAACGGATATCGTCGGCCTTGGCGTCCTCGAAGATCTGCTTGGCGGCCTTGACCTGGTCCGAATTCTCAGTGTGCACCGAGATCAGGATATTGCCGCTGCGGACCTTGCCGTCGTACAGCTTGGCTTCATACTCCGGAATGCCCATGCCGACCAGCGCGCCGATGATGCCGCCGGCCGCGCCGCCGACCGCCGCGCCGCCCAGCGCCGCCAGGATCGGGCCGGCCGCGATGAACGGGCCGACGCCGGGAATGGCCAGCGTGCCGATGCCGGCCAGCCAGCCCAGGATGGCGCCGGTGCCCATGCCGGCGACGCCGCCGGTGGCCGCGCCTTCAGGCATCTTGGTGTTTTGTTCGTGCGCGAAGTCGCGCGTGCCGCCCTTGTCCGGGAACAGCACCGAGATGTCGCTCGGCATGAAGCCGGCGTTCTTCAGGTTGTTGACGATGGTTTCCGCGTGCGGTTGGTCGAGGGCGATGCAATAGACGGCGTTGTTACTCATGATGACTCCTGTTTAATTGGTTTTGATATCGAGGTTGTTCTGGACCGACGTCACGCCGGCCACTTGCTTGGCCAGCGCTTCGACCTGGGCTTTTTCCGCGTCGCTCTTGACCGGGCCGCGCAGCGTGATGACGCCGTTTTCGGCCAGGATCTTGACGTTGTGGGCTGTGGTCGACAGCGATTTGTCCTTGACCACGCTGCGGCGCACGGCGGCCAGCAATTCGCGGTCGCCCTTGGCGTTCGACTGCGATTGCGCGGTGTCGCCGGTGGCGCCCTGGTCGCGGTTATTCATACGGGTGTTGTCGGCCGATGGCGTCGCCTGGCCGGCGGGGACTGCGGGCGCCGTCTGGGCGAGGGCAATGCCGCTCGCCAGGCTCAGCGCCAGTACCGTGGTGATTGCTGCTTGTCGCATAGTTGACTCTCCTTGGTTACGTTCGACGTGGTATCCGCGTCAACAGAATCCATGGTGAAGCAGTTCGCCAGGCGCGTATGTTCGATGCCTTACGCTGGGCGCGATATCGTTTCCGATATCGGCAACGGTGGAAAAATGATTGGCTTGAGGATGCCTTTGGCATTACATTCGTCGTGGCCGGCAAAAGATGGTATCGCAAACATTTCAGGCCGAGCTAACACGGAGACTAACAAATGCAAAAGAATAAGATGCCGCTGCGGGCGGCGGGCGCGCTGGCCCTCGCTTGCGCCATGCCGTTCGGCGCCCATGGCGCGGAGGTGCAGGCGGACGCCGAGGCGCGCGCGCGCAGCCTGGTCGCGCAACTGACCCTCGATGAGAAAGTCGATCAACTGCTGAACGTGGCGCCGGCCGTGCCGCGCCTGGGCGTTCCCGCCTATAACTGGTGGACCGAATCGCTGCACGGCGCGCTGGGCCCGCTGCCCACCACCAACTTCCCCGAGCCCATCGGCCTGGCCGCCAGCTTCGACGCGCCCCTGCTGCAGCAGGTGGCCTCGGCGATCAGCGTCGAAGTGCGCGCGCTGCACACGCTGGGCCGCGAGACCGGCCGCCTGGGCCGCATCGGCACCGGCCTCGACACCTGGTCGCCCAACATCAACATCTTCCGCGACCCGCGCTGGGGACGCGGCCAGGAAACCTACGGCGAAGATCCGCACCTGACGGCCTCGCTGGGCGTGGCCTTCATCCGCGGCATTCAGGGACCGAATCCGGATTTGCCGGACGTGGTCGCCACGCCCAAGCATTTCGCCGTACACAGCGGTCCGGAATCGACCCGCCACTTCGCCGACGTGTTCGTCTCGGCGCACGACCTGGAGGACACCTACCTGCCGGCGTTCCGCGCCGCCATCGTCGACGCCAGAGCCGGCTCCATCATGTGCGCCTACAACCGCATCAACGGCCAGCCGGCCTGCGGCAGCGAGCTGCTGATGAAGCAGCACCTGCGCGGCGCCTGGGGCTTCAAGGGCTACGTGGTGTCCGACTGCGACGCGGTGACCGACATCTCGGAGCAGCACAAATACGCGCCCGATCCGGCCGCCGCCGTGGCGGTCGCGCTGAAGGCCGGCACCGACAACGAGTGCAACACCAAGACACTGAGCGAGACGCCGGGCCTGGGCAAGCGCTACCGCGAAGCCCTGCAGCGCGGCCTGATCGGCATGGGCGACATCGACCAGGCGCTGGTGCGGCTGTTCTCGGCGCGCTACCGCAACGGCGACCTGGCCGGACTGCCGCAGCGCGACAGTAAAGCGGTGCCGGTCTCGGCCATCAACACGCCGGCGCATCAGGCGCTGGCGCTGCAGGCCGCCACCCAGAGCATGGTGCTGCTGAAGAACGACGGCGTGCTGCCGTTCAAGGCCGGGCTGAAGCTGGCGGTGATCGGCCCGCTGGCCGACGCCACCCGCGTCCTGCGCGGCAATTATTCGTCGAGCCTGTCGGCGCCGCCGGTGTCGGTGGTGGACGGCCTGCGCCGCGTGCTGCCGAAGGCGCAGATCAAGCTGGTGCCTGCCGGCGCCTCGATCACCGATGGCGACCCGGTGCCGGCGACCGCGCTGCGCACGCCGGACGGCCAGCAGGGCTTGCGCGCCGAATACTTCAACCGCCAGGGCGAGCAGTACGACAGCAAGCCGGTCGTGACCCGCGTCGAACCGGGCCTGGCCTCGCGCGGGCTGGAATTCAAGACGGTGGCCAATCACCACAAGATCGTCTGGAACGGCTACCTGACGGCGCCGGAGAGCGGGCTGTATCGCGTAGGCGTCAGCGGCGTGAAGGGCACGCTGACCGTCGGCGGCAAGCGCGCAGTGGACGCGACCAAGTATTCGCAATGGGCCGAGCCGCTGGAGCTGAACGACGTGCGGCTGGAGAAGGGCCAGCGCTACCCGCTGCACTTCGAAGCGGAAAGCGGCAATACCGGCGTGCCCGGCCTGTTCTGGAAGCGCATCGCGGCCGACGCCGATGCCGAGCTCAAACAGCAGACCGCCGATGCCGACGTCATCGTCGCCGTGGTCGGCCTGACCTCGGACCTGGAAGGCGAGGAGATGGCGCTGAAGGTCGACGGCTTCTCGGGCGGCGACAAGACCTCGCTTGATCTGCCCGCCGACCAGCGCCGCCTGCTGGAGCGCGCCAAGGCGCTGGGCAAGCCGCTGGTGGTGGTGCTGATGAACGGCAGCGCGCTCGATCTGTCGTGGGCCAAGGACAACGCCTCCGCCATCCTGGAGGCGTGGTATCCCGGCCAGGCCGGCGGTCTCGCGGTGGCCAATGTGCTGACCGGCCGCGCCGATCCGGGCGGACGCCTGCCGCTGACCTTTTACCGCAGCCTTGCCGACCTGCCGCCGTTCGACGATTACAGCATGCAGGGCCGCACCTACCGCTATTACAAGGGGACGCCGGTGTATGCCTTCGGCGCCGGCCTGAGCTACACCAGCTTCCGCTACGCGCCGCTGAAGATCGTGCCGCTGGACGGCGCCGCTGAAAACGGCGTGGAGGTCAGCACCGAGATCACCAACACCGGCGGTCGCGATGGCGACGAGGTCGCCCAGCTTTACCTGACGCCGCCGGCGTCCGAGGTCGGGCCGAGGCTGGCGCTGCGCGGCTTCCAGCGCGTGTCGCTGAAGGCGGGGGAGCAACGCAAGATCAGTTTCCGCCTGTCGCCGCGCGACCTGAGCTTCGTCAGCCGCGACGGCGCCCGGCAGCTGACGCCGGGGCAGTACGGCATCAGCGTCGGCTCCGGCCAGCCGGAGACCGGCGTCGCAGGACAACAGGCGCCGCTGGTGCTGAACCGCGCAGTCACCCTCGAACAATAACCAGGAGACATGATGAAAAAAATCGGACGAATCTCAGCGCTCGCGCTGACGCTGCTGTGCGCGCACACCGGCGCCGCCTACGCGCAGAAGGACAAGATGACGCCGATCGCCACGCCGGCGCAGCCGGCGGCGATCGCGCTCGACACCGGCGCGCTGCCGGGCGCGACGGCGCAGGAATCCTGGCACAGCCAGTACAACAGCGTCTTCACGCGCAACGTCACGCAGGCGACGCTGACGCCGTTCCTGCCGGCGGCCGGCAAGGCCACCGGCGCGGCGGTGATCGTCGCCCCCGGCGGCGGCTTCCGCACGCTGTCGATGGAGAACGAAGGCTGGCATGTGGCCAAGGCCCTGGCCGACAAGGGCGTGGCGGCGTTCGTGCTGAAGTACCGTCTGAACCAGACGCCGGCAGACATGGCCGGCTTCGAGAAATCGATGGCGGAAATGTTCTCCGCCACCGCCAAGCGGCCGCCGCTGCCGCAGGATCCCGCCGTCGCCTACGCGCCGCAGATCGCCGATGCCCGCGCCGCCTTCGCGCTGGTGCGCAAGCGCGCCGGCGAGTGGCACGTCGATGCCGACCGGGTCGGCATGCTGGGCTTCTCGGCCGGCGCGATGCTGACGATGTCGACCACCTTGCACGGGCAGGACGCCAAACCTGCGTTCATCGGCAATATCTACGGTCCGCTGACGGCGGTGACGGTGCCGGCGGATGCGCCGCCGCTGTTCATCGCGCTGGCCGCCGACGATCCGTTCTTCGCCAACGCAGGCTTCGGCTTGATCGACAGCTGGCGCGCCGCCAAGCGGCCGGTGGAGTTCCATCTGTTCGAGCAGGGCGGCCACGGCTTCGGCATGTATCCGAAGACCACCACCAGCACCGGCTGGTTCGACAGCTATGTACGTTGGCTGGTCATGCATGGCTACCTGCAGCCCAAGCGCTAAGTGATCGCGGTGAGCAAGCAGATGCGGCCAGCGCGGCGTCGCATGCTGATATCGGCCGGGCTGGCGGCGATCTTCCCCGGCCTTGCGGGCGCCGTGCTGAGCGAGCGGGCGGGCGCGGAGCGCAACAGCCTGGCGCTGTGGTACCAGCGGCCGGCCGGGCCGTGGGTTGAAGCGCTGCCGGTCGGTAACGGCCGCATCGGGGCGATGGTGTTCGGCCGCGTGCGCCAGGAGCGCTTGCAATTGAATGAAAGCAGCCTGTTCGCCGGCGGCCCCTACGATCCGGTCAATCCGGCCGCAGCGGCCGCGTTGCCGCGCGTGCGCGCGCTGATTGCGGCAGGACGTTATCGCGAAGCCACCGAGCTGACAGCCCGCGATGTGATCGCCAAACCGTCGTCGCAGATGCCATACGGCGCCGCCGGCGACTTGCTGCTGGACTTCCTCGGCCTGGACCAACCGGATGGCTACCGCCGCGCGCTCGACCTGGACACCGCCATCGCTTCGACGCGTTTCTCCAGCAACGGCGCCAGCCATCGCCGCGAAGTATTCGCCAGCGCGCCGCACGGCGTGGTGGTGATGCGGCTGGTCGCCGAGGGCGGCGGGCTGGACTTCGACCTCGCTTATCGTCATCCGCGCGAGGTGCGCTACGGCGATCGCGGCCCGTCCGGCGCGGCCTGGGATCATGCCGAGGCGCGCGACCCGACTGCGCGTCCGGCCGCGCTGGCGATCGGCGCCGATGGTCCGGGCGCGCTGCTGATCCAGGGCCGTAACGTCGCCTCGGCAGGCGTCGCCGCCGCGCTGCGCTACGCGGTGCGGGTGTGCGCGGTCGGCGACGGCCGCATTGAAGTGGAGGGCCGACGGCTTCGCGTGCGCGGCGCGTCTTCGGTGACGCTGATCATCGCGGCGGCCACCAGCCATGTCGGCAGCACCGACGTCAGCGGCGATCCGCTGGCGCTGGTGCGCGCCGCCAGCGAGGCGGCCGCCGCAAAGCCCTACGAGGCGCTGCGCGCCAGCCACGTCGCCGCACACGGCGCGCTGTTCGGCCGGATGTCGCTCATGATCGGTGGCGAGGGCGGCGAGGGCGGCAGCGCGGCGACGCCGACCGACAGCCGCATCGCCGCTGCCGAGCAGGCGGGCGATGCCGAGCTCGCCGCGATGGCCGCGCTGTACGTGCAATACGCGCGCTACCTGCTGCTATCGTCGTCGCGTCCCGGCGGCCAGCCGGCCAACCTGCAGGGCATCTGGAACGAGGGCACCAATCCGCCGTGGGGCTCGAAGTACACCATCAACATCAACACCGAGATGAACTACTGGCCGGCGCAGCCGGCCAACCTGGCGGTGTGCGTCGAGCCGGTGCTGACGATGGTGGAAGAACTGGCCCGCAGCGGCGCCGCGACCGCGCAAAAGATGTACGGCGCGCGCGGCTGGGTGGCGCACCACAACACCGACCTGTGGCGCGCCGCCGCGCCCATCGACGGCCCCAACTGGGGCATGTGGCCGTGCGGCGGCGCCTGGCTATGCCAGATCCTGTGGGACCACTGGGACTACGGCCGCGACCCCGCCTGGCTGCGCCGCATCTACCCGCTGCTCAAAGGCGCATCGCTGTTCTTCATCGACACGCTGGTGGCCGACCCGCAAGGACGCGGGCTGCTGACCTCGCCATCGATCTCGCCGGAAAACGAGCACCACGCCGGCGTCGCCTTGTGCGCCGGCCCGGCGATGGACCGCCAGATCGTGCGCGACCTGCTGGCCTGGACTTTGGCGGCACACCGGGAACTGCGCGATCCCGACGCGGCCTTCGCAGACGCGCTGGCCGGCACCCGCAACAATCTCGCCCCCGACCGCATCGGCGCCCAGGGCCAGTTGCAGGAATGGCTGGAAGACTGGGACGCCGGCGCGCCGGAGCAGCAGCACCGCCACGTCTCGCACCTGTACGCGGTCTACCCGAGCGGCCAGATCAACGTGCGCGACACCCCGGCGCTGATCGCCGCCGCCAAGGTGACGCTGAACGCGCGCGGCGACCGCTCGACCGGCTGGGCCACGGCGTGGCGGCTGGCGCTGTGGGCGCGCATGGGCGAGGGCGAGCGCGCGCTGTCCATCCTGCGCGGCCTGCTGGGGCCGGAGCGCACCTACCCGAATATGTTCGACGCCCATCCGCCGTTCCAGATCGACGGCAATTTCGGCGGCGCCGCCGGCATCCTTGAAATGCTGGTGCAATCCTGGGGCGGCGAAGTGCATCTGCTGCCGGCGCTGCCGCGCGCATGGCCGGACGGCGCCGTGCGCGGCCTGCGCCTGCGCGGCGCAATCGAGCTCGACCTCGAATGGAAAGCAGGCCGGCCACACCGCCTGGCGCTGCGCGGACCGCCGCGCGCCACCGTGCGTTTGCGCCACAATGGTCGCAGAATCGATGTAATTCTTGGTGAACGTGGCGAGCTGTGGCTAAACGGCAACCTCGAAACGGCAATTCGGTGAGATCATTTGGTAACGCTAACAAATTCACGGAGGGCTTTCGACGAAGAGACAAGTAGTGCAAAAGAGCAATGACGCACCAGGGCAACCGGATGACGTCACTTATTAAAATAACGGAGATAAACCATGCAGACACCATTTCAGCGCACCATGATCAACCTCGCCGTGGCCAGCGCCTGCGGCATCCTGTCGATGCACGCGCACGCGCAGCAAGCGCAAGCCGCCGCCGCGACGCCAGCCCCCGCAGCCCCGGCCGCACCGGAACCCGAAGAGGCGGTCAAGACCGTCACCGTGTCCGGCTCGCGCATTGCCGCACGCGGCTTCTCGCAACCGACGCCGACCACGACCCTGTCGTCCGCCGACCTCGATAAAGCCGCCAAACCGAACATCTTCGATGCGCTGACCGAACTGCCGGCACTGCAGGGCAGCACCGGCCGCACCACCAACACCTTCAGCACCTCCAGCGGCATCCAGGGCCTGAGCTCGCTGAGCCTGCGCGGCCTGGGCACGCTGCGCACCCTGACCCTGCTCGACGGCCAGCGCGTGGTCGGCGCCAACGTCACCGGCGTGACCGACGTCAGCCAGTTCCCGCAGCTGCTGGTCAAGCGCGTCGACGTGGTCACCGGCGGCGCCTCGGCCTCGTACGGCTCGGACGCCATCGGCGGCGTGGTCAACTTCATCACCGACAAGAAGTTCAACGGCTTCAAGGCCAACGTCTCCGGCGGCGAAACCAAGTACCACGACGACAAGAGCGGCACGCTGCAGGCAGCCTGGGGCAAGGGCTTCGTCGACGACCGCCTGCACGTGACCCTCAGCGGCGAGTTCACCAAGCAGAACGGCATCGATTCGCCGGGCTTCGGCCAGGTCGGACCGGGCGGCCGCACCTGGTACAACAATCCGGCGCTGCAGGAATCGACCAAGGACATGCAGGCCGCCGGCTTGCCGCGCTATCGCAGCATCAGCAACGCGCAGCACATCCAGTACGCCAAATACGGCCTGATCACCAACGGCCCGCTCAAAGGCACGGCCTTCGGCCCAGGCGGCAACCCTTATCCATTCCAGTACGGCACCGATTGCGTCGGCAACTTCTGCATCGGCGGCGACCGTGACGGCAGCGTCGGCGCCGGCACCAACCTGGCGATGAACTTCAAGCGCAAGGTGGCTTACACCCGCGTGTCGTGGGACCTGGACGCCGACAATGAAATCTACGTCACCGGCAACTGGGCGCAAGTCACTTCCGCGTTCTCGCCAAACCCGGGCGCGGCCAAGCAGGCCAACCTGTCGATCAAGTGCGACAACGCCTACCTGCCGGCTTCGGTCGCCGCTGGTTGCCTGTCCGGTTACCCCACCGGCCTGATGACGGTCGGCACCTCGAACGGCGAGTTCCCCGCCAACATCAACGTCCACCCGACCCGTACCCAGCGCCGCGCGGTCATCGGCGCCAACGGCAAGTTCGCGCTGTTCGGCAAGGACTGGTCGTACGACGCCTACGCCGAGCACGGCGAGAACACCACCATCATCCGCGTGCAGGACATCACCCTGAACCCGCGCTACAACTTCGCCATCGACGCGATCAAGGATGCCAGCGGCGCCATCGTCTGCCGCAGCGCCGCCGCCCGCGCCGCCGGTTGCCAGCCGATCAATATCTTCGGCAACGTGCCGATCAACCAGGCCGGTTGGAACTACATTGCACCTAGCAATGGACCGCTGCAACACACCGACTCCACCCAGAATGTTGTTAGCGCTAACATAAACGGTGAACTGGCCCAGGGCTGGGCCGGACCGATCTCGATCGCGTTCGGTGCCGAATGGCGCCGCGAGGATTACTCGGTATATGGCGATCCGTACGGCGCCGGCCTGGCGTCCGAGTCGCCTTACACCCCGTCCCATCCGGCCGATCCGACGCTGTCGGTCACCGGCGACAACTGGTTCGCGGGTAACTACCACAACGGCCGTGGCGCGTTCAACGTCAAGGAAGCGTATGTCGAGTTCAACATCCCGTTCCTGAAGTCGGCCACCTTCGGCGACGCCAACCTGAACATCGCCGACCGTGAAGAGAAGTACAGCACCGCCGGCAAGGCCCGCGCCTGGAAGGTCGGCGCCACCTGGCAGACCCCGATCGACGGCCTGCGCCTGCGCGCGGTGAGCTCGAAGGATGTGCGCGCGCCTAACCTGTCGGAGCTGTACGCCGCGATGACGGTCACCAACCAGGCCGTCAACAACAACACCGGTTCGTCGATCCAGATCCAGCAGCGCAACGTCGGCAATCCGGCGCTGAAGACCGAAGACGCACGCAACAACTCGTTCGGCCTGGTGCTGAGCCAGCCGAGCTGGGCGAAGAACTTCAACTTCTCGGTCGACTACTACGACATCAAGGTGCAAAACGTGATCAGCTCGCTGAATCCGCAGCAGGAAGTCGACCTGTGCTACGGCGGCAACCAGGCGGTGTGCTCGGCAGTGTCGATCAACGGGCCTGCGGGCACCAACTATGTGCTGGCGCAGAGCTTCAACTTCGCGTCGCTGCATACGCGCGGTGTCGATTTCGAGATGGCCTACCGCAAGAACATGAGCGACTACGGCCTGCCGGGCTCGGTCACCTTGCGCGGCCTGGCCTCGCGCATGATCCACTCGATCTCCGACCCTGGCGTGCCGGGCACGACGCCGATCGAAGGCGCGGGTGCGATGACCGGCGCGACGCCGAAATGGAAAGCGCTGGTGTCGCAATCGTGGGATGGCCTGCTGGGTAACAAGCTTGGCCTGACGCTGAGCGAGCGCTGGATCGGCGCCGGCGTATTCAACAATGAATACATCGAATGCCAGACCAACTGCCCGCTGCCGACCGCCGCGCATCCGACCATCTACGACAACCACATGCCCGGCGCGGTGTATTTCGACTTCGGCGGCACCTACAGCGTCAACAAGCAGGTGACGGCCTACTTCAAGGTCGACAACCTGGCCGACCGCGCGCCGGTGCTGGTTCCGCAGACCAACCTCAGCCTGGGCCTGAATCCTGCTGTCTATGATTCGGTGGGCCGTACCTACCGTATCGGCGTGCGCGCGAACTTCTAAGGGAGCGCCAGCTGTGTGGAGTTTATTTTCCGTACTGCTGGCGGTCGGCCTGCTGACCATCATGATCGCCTGGGGCAAGGTTCAACCGCTCCTGGCGTTCGTGGTGGCAGCCATGGTCGCCGCCTTGATGTTGGGCATGCCGCTGGCGAAGATTCCCGGCGCTATCGAAAAGGGCATCGGCGATTTGCTCGGTTCGCTGGTGGTGGTGATCTGCATCGGCGCCGTGTTCGGCAAGCTGATCGCCGACAGCGGCGCCGCCCGGCGCATCGCCATCAGCCTGATCGATACGATGGGTCCGAGCCGGATGCCGATCGCGATGACCATCACCGGTTTCGTGGTCGGCCTGCCGCTGTATTACAACGTCGGCTTCGTGCTGATGATTCCGCTGATCTTCTCGCTGGTGGCCCAGTTGGGCCGGCCGGCGGTCGCGCTCGGCATGCCCTTGCTGGCCGGCCTGTCGATCGCGCACGGTTTCCTGCCGCCGCACCCGTCGCCCACCGCGCTGGTGGCGGCGGTGCACGCGGACATGGGCAAGACGCTGCTCTACGGCATGCTGGTGGCGATCCCGACGCTGATCATTGCCGGACCGATTTTTTCCATGACGCTCAAGAACATCAAGGCCCAGCCGGCCGCGATCTTCCGCAGCGAACCCAAGCCCGATCATGAATTGCCGAGCACCTTCGCCAGCTTCTTCACTGCGCTGCTGCCGGTGGTGCTGCTGGGCGCGCTGACCCTGACCACCTTGCTGCGTCCGGAACTGGCGCAGCCGCTGGCCTTCTATTCCAACCCGATGGTGGTGATGCTGGCCTCGTACGCGGTGGCGATCTACACGCTCGGCCTCGGCCGTGGCCAGACATTGCCGCAGGTGATGGGCTCGGCGCAAGAAGCGCTGCGCGAAATCGCGCCCATCCTGTTGATCATCGCCGGCGCCGGCGGGCTCAAGCAGGTGATGACCGAGTCCGGCATCAGCGCCCAGCTGGGCGCGCAACTGGCCAGCCTGCCGGTGCCGCCGCTGCTGCTGGGCTGGGCGGTGGCGACGCTGATCCGCGTCTGCCTCGGTTCGGCCACGGTGGCCGGCGTGACGGCGGCCGGCGTCGTCGGGCCGCTGGTGGAATCGTCGGGCGTCAATCCGAACCTGATGGTGCTTGCCGTCGGCGCGGGCAGCCTGATGTTCAGTCACGTCAACGACTCGGCGTTCTGGATGTTCAAGGAATATTTCGGCCTGTCGCTGAAGGACACCTTCCGCTCGTGGACCATGATGGAAACTTTGGTCGGCAGCTTCGGCATCGTCTTCGTGCTGCTGCTATCGCTATTTGTATAAAAAGAATATGGAGACTGCATTGAATACATTATTGACCAGATTGCCCTGGCTGGCGCTAGCCATGCTCGGCGCGCACGCGCCCGTGGTGCTGGCCGCCGCGCCGGCATCCGTATCCGCCTACCAGAGCATGCCGGACGATCCGCGCGCCGTGGTGGTGCGCGCCAAGGGCGACGGCGTCGCCGATGACAGCGACGCGCTGCAGCAGGCCATCGACGCGGCCGCCAACAAGGGGGCCGGCGGCGTGGTGTTCCTGCCGTCGGGCCGCTACCGCATCAGCCGCAGCATGCTCATTCCGATCGCCGTGCGCGTCTACGGCGTCGGCAAGACCCGGCCGGTGCTGGTGCTGGGCGCCAACACGCCCGGCTTCCAGAAGGGCGTCGCCAATATGGTGATCTTCACCGGCACAGATACCTACAACATCGGCAAGGTGGCGATGCCGGTGCCGAGCGCGGTGCCGTTCAGCAAGGAGCCAGGCAAGGCGGTGCGCGACGCCAACTCGTCGACCTTCTACTCGGCGCTGTCGAACGTGGACTTCGAAGTCGGCGACGGCAACCCGGCCGCCAGCGGCGTGCGCATGCACACGGCGCAGCACTCCAACCTGTCGCACATCGACTTCCGCATGGGCTCGGGGCTGGCCGGCGTCTATCAGGTCGGCAACATCGCCTACAACCTGCGCTTCTACGGCGGCCGCTACGGCATCCTGGCCGAGAAGACCTCGCCGGCGTGGCAGTTCACGCTGGTGGACTCGACCTTCGACGGCCAGCGCGACGCCGCCATCCGCGAACACGAGGCCGGCCTGACGCTGGCCAACACCGAGATCCGCAACACCCCGGTCGGCATCGAGATCGACCGCGGCTACGGCGACTGGCTGTGGGGCCACGATGTGCGCTTCGAGAACGTCTCCAAGGCGGCCTTGGTCATCAGCAATGAGAACAACGTCTACACCCAGGTCGGCTTCGAGCGCATCAGCGCGCGCAACGTGCCGGTGTTCGCGCGCTTCCGCGACAGCGGCAAGCAGCTCGACGGCAAGGGCCGCGACTACCAGGTCGCCGAATTCAACCACGGCCTGAAGTTGTCGGGCCTGGGCGAGCCCGGCCAGTTCGACACCAACTACCGCACCGCCGCGCCGGTGAAGACCGCCGCCGCCCGCGTGATGCGCGCATTGCCGCCGACCGCCGACTGGGCCAGCGCGCGCAGCTTCGGCGCCAAGGGTGACGGCGTCACCGACGACACCGCCGCGCTGCAGAAGGCAATCGACAGCCGCCGCGTGGTGTATTTGCCGCTGGGCCTGTACGTGGTCAACGACACCATCCGCCTTAAGCCGGACACGGCGCTGATCTCGCTGCACCCTGGCCTGACGCGGCTGGTGCTGCCGAACGGCTCGCCGCTGTACCAGGGCACCGACACGCCGAAGGCGCTGCTGGAGAGCGCGAGCGGCGGCGATGCCATCGTGACCGGCCTCGGCCTGACCACCGGCGAAGTCAACCCGCGCGCGGTGGCGCTGCTGTGGCGCGCCGGCGAGCACTCGCTGGTGGACGATATCCGCATCCAGTGGGGCTATGGCTCCTCCAGCGATCCGTACAAGAAACCCGAGCGCTTCGACACTGCCGCCTGGTGGGATCGCCAGTACCCGAGCATCTGGGTGACGGACGGCGGCGGCGGCACCTTCACCGGCGTCTGGACGCCGGCCGGCCACGCGCAGTCGGGCTTCCACGTGACCAACACCAAGACGCCGGGCCGCGTGTACGAGCTGTCGGCCGAGCACCACATCCGCAACGAGATCGTGCTGGACGGCGTCGAGAACTGGTCGTTCTACGCGCCGCAGACCGAGGAAGAAGTGCGCGACGGCGCCGATTCGGTGTCGCTGGACATCCGCAACTCGAAGAACATCCTGCTGGCCAACTACCACGCCTACCGCGTGACCCGTTCGATGAAGCCGGCGCCGACCGCCGTCAGGCTGACCAATTCGAGCGACATCCGTTTCCGCAACGTCGCCGTCAACGGCGAGAGCGGCTTCCCGACCTGCGACGAGAACGGCTGCACGGCCTATCTGCGCGCGTCCAAGTATCCGTATGAGAACGCGATCACCGACGTCACCAACCGGATTGAAGTGCGCGAGCGCATGTTCTCGGTGCTCGACTACAGCGGCAAGCAGACCGCCGCACCGGCCGCGTCCGGCAAGGTGGACAAGCTGGAAGAGGGCTTCTACTCGATCGCCGGCGGCGCCGTCGACTCGAAGGGACGGCTATACTTCATCGACCGTCACTTCCAGCGCATCTTCAGCTACCTGCAGGGCGAGGGGCTGAAGACGGTCAGCGACTATCCGCTCGATCCGGTCAACCTGGCGGTGGACGGCGGCGACAACCTGCTGGTGCTGTCCTCCGCCGGCAAGCAGGGCACGGTGTACGCGCTCAAGCCCGGCGTGCCGGGCGCGGCGGTCTCGGTCATCAAGCCGACGCCGCAGGCGGCCCGCGCCAACGCCCGCGTGGCGCTGCCGGCCAACTTCTGGGCCAACGGCGAATTCGAGGATCAGCTGAACCTCGACACCTATGAGTTCACCACGCTGGAAGAAATGTTCGCCCGCGATGCGGCCAAGCCGAAGGCGCTCGAATACGTGTCGCCGGACGGCAGCCTGGTGCTGCCGGCGTTTCGCGTCACCCGCCACGGCTCGCTGGACCACCTCGGCTATCGCTGGTCGGACACGCTCGACAGCCACGGCTTCGTCTACGCGCGGCCGGGACAGCGCGTGGTGTTCGCCAACAGCTCGCGCAACATGACGTTCAGCGGCCTGCTGGGCGAGGGCGGAGCGATCACCGACCTGAAGCAAGTGGCCGACCGTGGCGGCGAAAGCGTGGCGGTGGGGCCGGACGGCAAGGTGTATGTCGCCAACGGCCAGGTCTTCATCTACGGCGCGGACGGCAAGCAGAGCGGCCGCATCGACGTGCCGGCGCGTCCGCTGCAGCTGATCTTTGGCGGCGCCGACGGCCGCACGCTGTTCATCCTGACGCATCACGCGCTGTACGCGACAAAGATTTAAGGGGTAGTTGTAGTTCTCCCGGCCTACGGCCGTTCGCCGCTCGCCTTCTGGCGGAGCGGCATTTTTTTAACTTCAAAACACTTCCTGCCATGAAAAAAATTACTCAGCTGGCCGCCAGCCTGGCGATGCTGGTGACCCTGTCGGCCACCGCCGCCGACCAGATCACCGTCAGCATCGACGCTGGCGCCAACGGCCCCACCATCGACCGGCACATCTTCGGCCAGTTCGCCGAGCACCTCGGCCACGGCGTCTACGGCGGCGTCTGGGTCGGCCGCGACTCGGCCATTCCCAACACGCGCGGCATCCGCAACGACGTGGTGGCCGCGCTGAAGGCGATCAAGGTGCCCAACGTGCGCTGGCCGGGCGGCTGCTTCGCCGACGAATACCACTGGCGCAACGGCATCGGCCCCCAGCGCCGCGCCGGCCGCAACCCGAACTGGGGCGGCGTGGTCGAGCCGAACACCTTCGGCACCGACGAGTTCATGGACTTCGTCGGCCAGATCGGCGCCGAGGCCTACATCTCCGCCAACGTCGGCTCCGGCACGCCGCAGGAATCGGCCGAGTGGCTGGAATACCTGACCGCCGACCAGACCGCGCTGGGCAACGAGCGTGCCGCGAACGGCCATGCCGCGCCGTACAAGGTCGCGTTCTGGGGCATCGGCAACGAGAGCTGGGGCTGCGGCGGCGCCATGAGCGCCGAGCACTACCTGGAGCAACTGAAATCGTATGCGCGCTTCAGCCGCAACTACAACCAGGCGCAGCAGATGCGCCAGATCGCCGTCGGCCCGGACGGCGCCAAGACCGAGTACACCGAAACCATCATGCGCGCCTGGGCCAACAAGGTCTGGAGCTGGAACATCGACGGCCTGTCGCTGCACTCGTACACCTTGAACGGCTGGCCGCCGACGGTCAAGGCCACCGGCTTCGGCGAGGCCGAGTACGCGCGCTTCATCAAGGAGACGCTGGGCATGGACACGCTGATCCGCAAGCACAGCGCCATCATGGACCGCTACGATCCGCAGAAGAAAGTGGCGCTGGTGGTCGACGAGTGGGGCTCGTGGCTGGCGCCGACGCCGGGCACCGATCCCGGCTTCCTGATGCAGCAGAACTCGCAGCGCGACGCCATCGTCGCGGCGCTCAACCTGAACATCTTCGCCAAGCATGCGGCGCGGGTGCGCATGGCCAACATCGCGCAGATGATCAACGTGTTGCAGGCGATGATCCTGACCGACCAGGAAAAAATGGTCTTGACCCCGACCTACCACGTGTTCCAGATGTACGTCCCGTTCCAGGATGCCAAGCTGGTGCCGGCGACCTTCAAGGCAGGCAGCTACAGCCATGGCAAGAACGCGATGCCGCGCGTGGACGCGATGGCGGCGCGCGACGCCGGCGGCAAGCTGTGGGTCGCCCTGACCAACATCGACTACAACCGCCCGGTGCAAATCGCGCTGGCGGTAGGCGGCAAGCCGGTGGCCGGCGCCTCGGGCCGCATCCTGTCCGCCCCGCGCGCCGACAGCGTCAATACCTTTGCCGCCCCCGACACGGTAGCCCCCGTGCCGCTGGACATCAGGCTAATGGCCGGCAAGCCCGTGCTGACCCTGCCGCCCCTTTCGGTCGCGGTGATCGAAGTCACGCAGTAAGCGCCGCCTGGGTCGCGTCGTGATGAGTATTCAGATACGTCAGAGACAACACTATTCGACATCGGTGCAATCAGGCATGAGCTGCTGCAATTGCTCGGTGTGCCCGTCGATGTTCTGACGCCGAAGGCCCTGCCCGAGAAGTTTCGTGCCGCAGTTCTGGCCGAGGCGGTCGATGTATGAGCAAGGGTGAGCAGCGCCTTGCGGACTACTTGGGGCATATGCCTCAGGCGGTTGCCTGCATGGAGTAGGTTGGCTGGTGATTGCGATCCTGTCGGTCAGCACTTACAATGGCGGCCGTCGGGATTTCAATGCCCCTGTTCGAACAAGGAAAATAATGAGTCTGCCGCAATACATCACGATCAATGGAACTTCTTATGCCGCTGAAAATTTGAGCGAGGCCGCGAAAGCGCAGGCGTTGAACGTTCAGGTGGTCGACGCCGAATTGGCCCGCCTCCAGCAGCAAGTCGCTATCGCCCAGACGGCGCGCAACGCCTACGTCGCGGCCTTGATCGAATCCGTGAAGGGCAAGGGCCAGGAAGCGGCCGCCGAAAAGCCGAAAAAACCGCGCGCGCCGAGCAAGCCTAAGGCCGCAACGGCCGAAGCCAAACCTAAGGCCAAGGCCAAATAAGCTTAAATCGCCTGCGCTCCCACGCGCGGGCTGTCCTGCCGCTGTAGTGTCGAGATGCGCGCGGCCTGGTCGAACACGCTGCGCGCAGTCAGGTCGAAGCCGGAAATCGGCATCTCCGCCGCCCGCAGCGCGTCCGCCAGCCAGGAATTGCAATTGCTGAACAGGCTGTAATTGCCCGTCGCCTGGTAAAACCGGTCGGTGCTGCCCGGCTGCGCCGCCAGATAAATCGGCTTGCCATCGGGGCCGGCGGCGATGCTGCGGTCGATATACTCCACCAGCTGCTGATAGCCGCGCTCCGTCAGCGCCAGCGGAATGCTGTCGCTCGCCGCCACGCCGAACGGCGGATTGGTCTCCCTGCCCACCACCTGCAACGCCGGATAGTCGGACGCGACCAGCGCCTTGACAGCCTTCGACCAGGGCGGATTCTCCTTTACAAAATACTCGCCATCCCCCCAGCCGATCAGCAGATATTTATGGTCGTGGAAATCGCTGCCCAGCTTTGTGCTGCGCGCCAGCGCGGACGGTGCATCGAGCAGCAGCGCTGTATGCCATCCATATTGAACGAGGTAAACGGTATGCGGCGTCGCTTGCGCCGGCAGATCCGCCCGGGTTGGCACGCCAGCGCAGCCGGTCAGCAGTAAAAAGAAGGCGACGATAATGGTTCTCATACCATAATTTTACCGCACCGCACTTTTTTGACTCTGCCGATTTTGTTATAAATTTTTCCGAATTTTTAATACTTCGACAGTGTTGTCGGTGCTACCATTCTCGCCAGACTAGCGAATGGCGGACAGCGATGAGCACGAGGATGATCAGGATGGGGATGGCGGTCGCGACCGGCGACCCGGCATTGGAAAAGCACCAAAATTTCCAGGTGCGCCAGGCCTCGTCCGACTGTGCCGACTTCTTCCACCGCCACGGCATCTCCACCCCCAGCGTGCTGTTCGACGACCTGCAGGACACCTACTACTTCGCCAAGAACCGCAACGGCCAGTTTGTCTGGGGCAACCGGCTGCTGCAGGAGCAGCACTCGCTGTCGAGCGTGAAGGACATCATCGGCAAGTCCGACCATGACTTTTTCCGCCACGATATCGCCGACCGCATCCGCGCCGACGACCTGCAGGTGATGGAAAACGGCGTCGCCGTCAAAAACAAGCTGGAAGTGATCGGCGGCGACAACGACGCGCTCACCTGGCTGTTCACCACCAAGGCGCCGCTGCGCGACCGCCACGGCGAGGTGGTCGGCGTCGAAGGCTTCAGCCGCGATGCCCAGCGCTCGCAGGAAGTCATCGCGCCGTTCCATGTGTTCAAAAGCTGCATCGAATACGTGCAGGCGCATCTGACGGAAGAGATCAGCATCGAGCATCTTGCCGGACTGTGCTGCATGTCGCTGTCGACCTTCGAGCGCAAGTTCAAGCAGCATTTCTCGCTGACGCCCAAGCAATACATCCTGCGCATGAAAGTGCACGAAGCCTGCCGCCTGCTGCCGGCCGCGCACAGCATCGCGCGCGTGGCGGTGGAGACCGGCTTCGGCGGGCAAAGTTATTTCACCAAGATTTTCCGCAGCGTGGTCGGCATCACGCCCAAACAGTATCAGCTGTCGCTGCTCGCTTCCGGGCGGGCGGAGGCGGTCCGAAGGAGTAGTTGAAACAAGCATCCTGGAGGAGACATGTTGCAAACCGAACGAGAGGCACACGGCCGCAGAGCCGCTCTCATCAAATTAGCCGGGCTGTGTGGCCTGGCATTATCCGGCGACGCCCTGGCGGCGCTGGCTGTACAAGAAAACCCGTCGGGCAAAACCCTGCCCGGCATGCTGTCGCCCGACGCGCTGGCGCTGACCGGCGTGCTGGCCGAGCACATCATTCCCGCGACCGACACGCCGGGCGCCTTGGCCGTGGGCGCGCACCGCACCATCGACCACATGCTGCTGGCCTGCGCCACGCAAGCCGAGCAGCAGGGCTTTGTCGCCGGACTGGCGCGCATCGACGCGGTCGCGCTGGCCGAGACCGGCAAGCGCTTCGGCGCGTTGCCGTCCACGCGCCGGGTCGCGCTGCTGCATGCGCTGGACGAGGGCAAGCCGCCGTTCGCCGCGCAGGACCACCAATTCTTCCGCCAGTTGAAGTCCTATACGCTGTTCGCCTACTACACCTCGGAAGCGGGCTCGACCCGCGAGCTGGCGTATCTGCCGGTGCCGGGCGGCTACAAGGGCAACGTTCCGCTCCGGAAAAACAGCCGTACCTGGGCCATCTGACATGAGCGCACCCTACATCAAGCAAAGCGCCGAACAATTCGACGCCATCGTGGTCGGCTCCGGCATCACCGGCGGCTGGGCCGTCAAGGAACTGTGCGAGCGCGGCCTGCGCACGCTGATGGTCGAACGCGGCCGCCCGGTCGAGCACCGCACCGACTACATCGGCGAGGGCGTCGACGAGTGGAAGCTGCCCAACCGCGGCCAGGTCGACGAAAAGCTGGCGAGCGAGCAGTTCGCCGAACAACGCAAGTGCTACGCCTTCGACGACCACACCAAGCACTTCTTCAACAACGACCGCGACATGCCCTACAGCACGCCGGACGGCCGCCCGTTCAGCTGGATACGCGGCAACCAGCTGGGCGGCAAGTCGCTGATGTGGGCCCGCCAGTCCTACCGCTGGAGCGACCTGGACTTCGGCGCCAACGCCAAGGACGGCCATGGCACCGACTGGCCGATCCGCTACGCCGACCTGGCGCCGTGGTACAGCCACGTCGAGCGCCACGTCGGCATCAGCGGCGCGCGCGAGAACATGGCGGTGCTGCCGGACAGCGAATTCCTGCCGGCCTTCGAATTCAACACCGTCGAAGCGGCGATGAAGAAAAAATTCGACGCCGCCTTCGCGCCGGCGCGCATGATCATGGGCCGCTGCGCCCACCTGACCCAGCCCAACGAACAGCAGCTGGCGATGGGGCGCGGCAGCTGCCAGGCGCGCAGCATGTGCGCGCGCGGCTGTTCCTTCGGCGCCTACTTCTCGACGCAGAGTTCGACCTTGCCGGCCGCCGCCGCCACTGGCCGCCTGAGCATCGCCACCAACGCCATCGTCCACAGCGTGCTGTACGATCCGAAGACCAACCGCGCCACCGGCGTGCGCGTGATCGACGCCGAGACCATGGAGGTGCGCGAGTTCCACGCCAAGGTGGTGTTCCTGTGCGCCTCGACCCTGGGCAGCACGCAGGTGCTGCTGAACTCGACGTCCGAGTCCTTCCCGACCGGCCTGGGCAATTCCTCGGGCGTGCTGGGCCACTACCTGATGGACCACCTGTTCGGCGTCGGGGCGTCGGGCCGGGTCGAGGGCTACGAGAACGATTACTACTCCGGCCGCCGCCCGACCGCGCCGTACATCCCACGCTTCCGCAACGTGCAGGACCAGCATCCCGATTTCCTGCGCGGTTACGCGCTGGCGGGTAGCGCCGGGCGCGAGGGCTGGCAGCGCAGCTACAAGCCGGGCTTCGGCAAGGACTACAAGGCCATGCTGCGCAAGCCCGGCGACTGGCACTTCGGCCTGTATGGCCAGGGCGAGATGCTGCCGCGCTTCGAGAACATGGTCAGCCTGCATCCGACCAAGAAGGACAAATGGGGCATGCCGCAGCTGCACATCGACTGCACCCACTCGGCCAACGAAGTCAAGATGCGCGAAGACATGGCCGACACCGCCGCCAACATCCTCGAAGCGCTGGGCGTCAAGGACGTCAAGAAATACAACAAGACGGTGGCGGAATGGGCGCCCGGCCTGTCGATCCACGAGATGGGCACGGCGCGCATGGGGCGCGATCCGAAGACCTCGATCCTCAACGGCTACAACCAGTCGCACGACGTGCCGAACCTCTTCGTCACCGACGGCGCCAGCATGTGCTCCAGCGCGTGGCAGAACCCGTCCCTGACCTTCATGGCGCTCACCGCCCGCGCCTGCGCTTACGCGGTCGAACAACTCAAGCTTGGCAAACTCTAAGGAATCAACAATGAATGCATACAAACGTAGTGCCCTGATCCTGTCTATGGTGCTGGCTGCGGCAAGCGCGCAGGCCGCCACCAGCCCGCGCCTGGCCGTGCAGCTGTGGTCCGTCAAGGATGAGATCAAGCAGGACTTCGAGGGCACGCTGGACAAGCTCGCCAAGCTTGGCTTCCAGGGCGTGGAGTTCGCCGGCGAGTTCGGCAAGTACAAGGCCGATCCGGTCGGGCTGGCCGTGTTCCTGAAAAAGACCGGCCTGCAATGCGCCGGCGCCCACATGCACGTCGATCAGCTGGACGCCGCCCACTTCAAGGCCACCACCGAGTTCTACAAGGAGGTCGGCTGCAACCGCCTGATCATCTCGATGGACAAGCGCGGCGCCACCAAGGAAGGCTCGGCCGACCTGGCCAAGGAGCTGACGGGCTTGTCGACCAAGCTGGCCGGGCAGGGTATGAAGCTGGGCTATCACAACCATGAGCAGGAACTGCTGGGCGACAAGGACCAGACCAACTGGGACCTGCTGGCCAAGAACACGCCGAAGGACTTCATCCTGCAGCAGGACGTGGGCTGGACCACCTACGCCGGCAAGGATCCGGTCGAGTACGTGAACAAGTATCCGGGCCGCACCGTGACCACGCACTACAAGGCCAAGTTCGCCAAGGGCGCGAGCGGCACGCCGATCATCGGCCAGGACCGCACCGACTGGACCGGCCTGACCAAGGCCGTGCGCAGCGTCGGCGGCACCGAGTGGATCATCATCGAGCAGGAAGAGTATCCGAATGGCATGGGCCAGCTGGAAACCGTGGCGGCGTCGATGCGCGGCCTGCAGGCGGTGCTGGCCAAGATGCCGGCGAAGTAAGCGATGAGCTTGTCCGTACGGTTTCAACACATCGTCAAGGAGTTCGGCCCGGTGCGCGTGCTGCACGGGGTCGACTTCGCGCTGGAGCCGGGCCGCGTCTACGGCCTGCTCGGCGAGAACGGCGCCGGCAAGTCGACCCTGATGAAGATCCTGGCCGGTTACGAGCGCCCGACCGGCGGCCAGCTGCTGATCGACGGCAGCGAGCGCCGCTTCGCCGACGCGCGCGACGCCGAGGCGCTGGGCATCGCGCTGATCCACCAGGAGTTCAACCTGGCCGAGCATTTGACGGTGGCGCAGAACATCTACCTCGGCCACGAAAAAACCGCCGGCTGGCTGCTGGACGTGAAAGCAATGCGCGCCGGCGCGGCCGCCTGCCTGGAGCAAGTGGGGCTGGACGTCAGCCCGGACGCCAAGGTCGCCGACCTGATCGTCGCAGAGAAGCAGCTGGTAGAAATCGCCAAGGCGCTGAGCCGCAAGGCGCGCCTGCTGATCATGGACGAGCCGACGGCCAGCCTGTCGTCCGGCGAAACGCGCAAGCTGTTCGCGCTGATGGCGCGGCTCAAGGCCGAGGGCGTGACCATCGTCTACATCTCGCACAAGCTCGACGAGATGGAGGCCAACACCGATGAAGTGGTGGTGATGCGCGACGGCCGCTTCGTCAGCCGCGCCGTCACCGCCGACATCGACCGCCACCAGATGGCCAACCTGATGGTGGGCCGCGAAGTGTCGGACATGTTCCCGCCCAAGCGGCTGCCCGCGCCGGATGCGCCGGTGCTGCTCAAGGTCGAGAACCTGAATGTGCCCGGCTGGGTGCGCGACCTGGGCTTCGAGGTGCGCGCCGGCGAGATCTTCGGCTTCGGCGGCCTGGTCGGCGCCGGCCGCACCGAGGCGTTCGAGGCTCTGCTGGGCCTGCGCCCGCGCACATCGGCGCGGATCGAGATCGGCGGCGTGCCGGTCGATATCCGCAATCCGCGCCAGGCCATGCAGCATGGCCTGACCTATCTGAGCGAGGACCGCAAGGGCAAGGGCCTGCACGTCGAGCTCGGATTGCGCGAGAACCTCACCATGATGACGCTGGAACGCGACGCCAAACCATGGCTGGACCTGAAGGGCGGCCGTGCCGCGCTGGACAAGGCGATCGCCGACTTCGGCATCCGCCTGCGCGACGTCAACTGCAAGGCCGGCTCGCTGTCCGGCGGCAATCAGCAGAAGCTGGCGCTGGCGAAATACCTGCACAGCGATCCGCGAGTGGTGGTGCTGGACGAGCCGACGCGCGGCGTCGACGTCGGCGCCAAGCGCGACATCTATGAATTGATCCACCGCCTGGCGGCCGAGGGCAGGGCCGTCATCGTCATCTCGTCCGAACTGATCGAGCTGATCGGCCTGTGCCACCGCGTCGCGGTGCTGCATGGTGGCAAGCTGCAAGCCCTGCTGGACCACGACCATCTCACCGAAGAAGAATTGATTTCCCATGCAACCGACACCCACCACTAAATCTCCGTTCGCGCTGCCGTCGCTGGAGCGCTTCCGTGGCTACGGCCCGGTCGCGGCGCTGATCCTGCTGTGCATCGCCGGCGGCCTGCTGAATCCGGACTTCGCCACCATCGACAACATGATGAACGTGCTGACGCGCACCGCCTTCATCGGCATCATCGCGGTCGGCATGACCTTCGTGATTGTTTCGGGCGGCATCGACTTGTCGGTCGGCTCGATGGCGGCGCTGATCGCTGGCGCGATGATCATGATGATGAACGCGCTGGCCGGCGCGGCGCAGCCGATGGGCCCGCTGGCGACCGTGCTGCTGGGCGTGGCGCTGGCGCTGTTGCTCGGCGGCGTGCTGGGCGGCGCGCACGGCCTGCTGATCACGCGCGGCCGCATCGAACCGTTCATCGCCACGCTGGGCACGCTGGGCATCTTCCGCGCCACGCTAACCTGGCTCTCCGACGGCGGCGCGCTGACGCTCGACAGCACCGTCTCCGATGTCTACAGCCCGGTCTATTACCAGAGTCTGCTCGGCGTGCCGGTGCCGGTGTGGATCTTCCTGCTGGTGGCGGCCGGCGGCGCCGTGATCCTCAACCGCACCGCATTCGGCCAGCATGTGCAGGCCATCGGCTCCAGCGAGCAGGTGGCGCGCTACGCCGCCATCCGCGTCGACAAGGTCAAGCTGCTGACCTATCTGCTGCTGGGCGTATGCGTGGCGATCGCCACCATCCTGTACGTGCCGCGCCTGGGCTCGGCCACGCCGACCACCGGCATCCTGTGGGAGCTGGAAGCGATCGCCGCCGTGGTCGTCGGCGGCACCTCGCTCAAGGGCGGATCGGGACGCATCCTCGGCACCGTCATCGGCGCCATCCTGCTGTCGGTGATCGGCAATATCGTCAACCTGACCAGCATCATCAGCGTCCACCTGAACGCGGCCGTGCAGGGCGTGGTGATCATCGCCGTCGCCTACATGCAGCGCGGCCGCCGCTAATTTTTTGAAATGAAAAGGAACCCTATGATTTCCATGAAACGCATCGCCGCCGCCTGCCTGCTGGTGGCCGCAGCAGGCTCGGCGGCAGCCGCCGAAAAAGTCACGCTGGGCGTGGCGATCCCGACCGCGACCCACGGCTTCACCGGCGGCATCGTCTGGTGGGCCAACCAGGCCAAGAAGGAACTGGAGGCGGCCAATCCGACGCTGAAAATCATCATCAAGACGGCCGGCAGCACGCCGGAGCAGGCCAACCAGCTGCAGGACATGCTGGTGGTGAACAAGATCAACGCGCTGGTGATCTTCCCGCTGGAGTCGGCCTCGCTGACGCAGCCGGTGACGCAATTGAAAAACAAGGGCGTCTACATTACCGTGGTGGACCGTGGCCTGACCAACCCGGCGGCGCAGAACGCCTACGTGGCCGGCGACAATACCGCCTTCGGCAAGCTGCCGGCGGAATACCTGGGCAAGAAGCTGGGCGGCAAGGGCAATATCGTGATCCTGCGCGGCATGCCGAGCACGCTGGATAACGAGCGGGTCGAAGCCTTCAACGCCGAGCTGCGCGCCAACCCCGGCATCAAGGTGCTCGACACCAAGTACGGCAACTGGAACCGCGACGACGCCTTCAAGGTCATGCAGGATTACCTGACCCGCTTCAAGCAGATCGACGCGGTCTGGGCGGCCGACGACGACATGGCCATCGGCGTGGTCAAGGCCATCGAGCAGGCCAAGCGCACCGACATCAAGGAAGTGTTCGGCGGCGCCGGCTCCAAGACGGCGGTCAAGAAGATCATCGACGGCGACAAGCTGATCCAGGCGGACGTCTCGTATTCGCCGAAGTTCATTTACGATGCGATCAAGATGACCGCCACCGCCCGCCTCAAGGGCGAATCCTTGCCGGCCAAGACCATCATCCCGTCGGTGCTGATCACGCGGGACAACGCCAGGCAGTTCTACTTCGCCGATTCGCCGTACTAAGCAGGAGCGAGCATGAAAACCATCAAGGGACCGGCCATCTTTTTGGCGCAGTTCATGGGCGATGACGTCCCATTCGACAATCTTGAAAACCTGGCCGGCTGGGCGTCCGGGCTGGGCTACAAAGCGATCCAGCTGCCGTGCGACCCGCGCCTGTTCGATCTGGACCAGGCTGCCGACAGCCAGGCCTATTGCGACGACGTCAAAGGCATGCTGGCCTCGCACGGCTTGCAGATTTCCGAGCTGTCGACGCACTTGCAGGGCCAGCTGGTGGCCGTGCATCCGGCCTACGACGCGCTGTTCGACGGTTTCGCCGCGAAGCACGTGCGCGGCAATCCGCAAGCGCGCCAGGCCTGGGCCACCGACCAGCTGCTGCGCGGGGCACGTGCGTCCAGGCGGCTCGGTCTGTCGGCCCACGTCAGTTTCTCCGGCGCGCTGGCCTGGCCGTACATCTACCCGTGGCCGCAGCGTCCGGCCGGTCTGGTCGAGGAAGCGTTTGCCGAACTGGGCCGGCGCTGGCTGCCGATCCTGAACGCCTTCGAGGAAGCCGGCGTGGACCTGTGCTACGAATTGCATCCCGGCGAAGACCTGCACGACGGCGTGACCTTCGAGCGCTTCCTCGACGCGGTGGGTGGCCACAAGCGCGCCAACATCCTGTACGATCCGAGCCACTTCGTGCTGCAGCAGCTGGACTATCTGGCCTTCATCGACATTTACCACGAGCGCATCAAGGCCTTCCACGTCAAGGACGCCGAATTCCGGCCCAACGGACGGCAGGGCGTCTACGGCGGCTACACCGGCTGGCAGGAGCGGGCGGGGCGCTTCCGTTCGCTGGGCGACGGGCAGATCGACTTCAAGGCGATCTTCTCCAAGCTGGCGCAATATAATTACCCCGGCTGGGCGGTGCTGGAATGGGAGTGCGCATTGAAGCACCCCGAGGACGGCGCGCGCGAAGGCGCGGACTTCATCCGCAGCCACATCATCCGCGTGGCCGAGCGGGCGTTTGACGATTTTGCCGGCAGCGGCGCGGACCTGAAGCAGGTGCGCGCGCTGATGGGACTGGAGAACTGATATGGCGGTAGCAAGAAAACTCAGGCTGGGCATGGTGGGCGGCGGCGACGGCGCCTTTATCGGCTCGGTGCACCGCATCGCCGGCCGGCTCGACGACTGTTATGAACTGGTGGCGGCCAACCTGTCGAGCGATCCGGCGCGGGGCGCGGCCAGCGCCGCCGGCCTGCGGCTCGATCCGGCGCGCAGCTACGCCGATTATCAAGCGATGGCGCGCGCCGAGGCGGCGCGGCCGGACGGCATCGACGCGGTCGCCATCGTCACGCCGAATTACCTGCACGCGCCGATGGCGACGGCCTTCCTGGAAGCCGGCATCCACGTCATCTGCGACAAACCGCTGGCGATCTCGCTGGCCGAGGGCGAGGCGCTGGCCGCTTTGGCGCGCAAGCAAAACAAGGTGTTCGCGCTGACGCACGTGTACTCCGGCTATCCGATGGTGCGGCATGCCCGCGCCATGGTCGCGGCGGGCGAGATCGGCGAGGTCCGGCTGGTGCAGGTCGAATACCCGCAGGACTGGCTGGCCGAGCCGGCCAACCAGAGCGAGGACTTCCAGCGCAACAACTGGCACAACGACCCCAGGCGCGCCGGCCCGAACGGCTGCCTGGGCGACATCGGCAGCCATGCCTATCATCTGGCGGGCTACGTCAGCGGCATGCTGCCGAACCAGATACTGGCCGAGCTGCACTCGTTTACGCCTAACCGCCAGCTGGACGACCACGTGCAGGTCATGCTGCGCTACGCCAACGGCGCGCGTGGCATGCTGTGGAGCAGCCAGATGGCGACCGGCTGCGAAAACGGCCTGCGGCTGCGCGTCTACGGCAGCAAGGCCAGCCTCAGCTTCGAGCAGGAAAATCCGAACGAGCTGTGGCTGACGCCGCAAGGCGGCTGCGCCCAGCGCCTGACGCGCGGGCGCGTGCGCGGCGCGGCGGCGGAGGCGGCGACCCGCGTGCCGTCCGGCCATCCGGAAGGCTATCTGGAAGCGTTCGCCCAGTTGTACCGCGATGCCGCCGCGCAGATCCATGCGGTCAACGCGGGCGAGGCCATGCCCGAAGCGAGCCGCGGCATGCCGGACGTGAGCGACGGCGTCGCCGGCCTGAAGTTCATGGACGCGGCGATGGAAAGCAGCCGCCAAGGCTCGCGCTGGATCGGAATCGCGGAGTAATGATGGACGAATGGGAACTGACCGGCCGCGCGCGCACGCATGTGACGCAGTATGCGCAACCGCGCTTTGCGGCCCAGCCCGAGGCCGCCGCCGCCTTCCTGGCGCTGCGCGAGGCGGCGCGTCGCGACGGCATCGACCTGTTGCCGATCGCGTCTTACCGTCCGTTCGAAAATCAGCTCGGCATCTGGAACCGCAAGTTTGGCGGCGAAAAGACCTTGTTCGACCAGAACGGCCAGCCGATGGACTACGCCAGCCTGTCGCCGCCGGAACGCGTGCGCGCCGTGCTGGGCTGGTCGGGAATACCGGGCGCCACCCGCCGCCACTGGGGCACCGACATCGACGTGTTCGATAAGGCGGCGATGCCGCCCGGCTACCACACCAAGCTGCTGCCGGAGGAGGTGGCTCCCGGCGGCGTGTTTGAGCAATTACACCTCTGGCTCGACGAGCACATCGAGCGCTTCGGCTTTTTCCGGCCTTACCGCGTGTATCGCGGCGGCATGTACCCCGAGCCGTGGCACCTGAGCCATGCCGACTCCGCCGAGGCGGCGCTGGCGGCATACCGTCGCCACGGCGTCGACCTGCTCGCGCGCGTGCTGCGCGACGCCGACATGCTCGGCAAAGACCTGGTGCTGGACATGCTGCCGGAACTGTTCCAGGACCATGTGCTGAGCGTGGATGTCCCCGCGGCACGCTGACCTGCCGCGTCGGCAAGACAGCCTTGCCTGTGAACCGACCCTCGCTCCCGACTTGGCGGCGGCATGATATCGTACCGCCATTCAAACCATCGCACAGCGATCAGGGAAGGTTTCATGCATCCACATGCTCTCGGACCATGGTCATGACGCGGCGCGCCCGGGCCGGCCTGGCGGCGCTGGCGCTGTTGACCGTGACGGCGCCGGCCGCCGGGCAGCAGCAGGCGCCGGAGTTGCCGCTGTGGGAAATCGGCCTGTTCGGCGGCGCGGCCTCCACGCCGGCCTACCCGGGCGCCGACGATCGTTCCGCCCGCGCGCTGGTGCTGCCGCTGGTGATCTATCGCGGCAAGATACTGCGCGCCGACCGCTCCGGTATCGGCGCGCGCCTGCTCAACACTGAACGGGTCGAGCTCGATGTCGGTTTCGCGCTGTCGCTGCCGGCCCGCTCCGACGACGTCGCGGCCCGCGCCGGCATGCCCGATCTGAACTCGCTGCTGGAATTCGGCCCGCGCCTGAAGGTGCTGCTGGCCGAGCCGGGCGCCGACAGCCGCCTGCGCCTTGATCTGCCGCTGCGCGCGCCGGTCGAACTCGGGCATGGCTTCCAGCGCCAGGGCCTGGTGTTCGAGCCGCGCCTGGTGTTCGAGACCGCCGGCGCCGGCGGCACGTGGCAGGCCGACGCCAATGCCGGCGCCGTGTTCGGCAATGCCGCGCTGCACCGGTACTTCTACGACGTCGCGCCGCAATATGCGACCGCCGCGCGTCCGGCCTACCAGGCCGGCGGCGGCCTGATGATGACCCGGCTGGGCGCGAGCCTGTCGCGCCGGCTGTCGCCCGACTGGCGCGTGTTCGGTTTTACCCGCTACGACAACTACACCCACGCGGCCAACCGCGACAGCCCGCTATTCCGCCGCAACAGCGGGCTGTCGGTGGGGCTGGGCTTCACCTGGACGGCAAGGCGCTCGGCGGCGCGCGCCTGGGAATAAGCGCCGGCGCCCGCGTCCTCACGCCATCTGCGCCAGCCGCAGCGCCGGCCGTGCGCGCTGGCGGCTTGGCTGTTGCGGCCGCGCGGCGGCGGCCGGCGCCCCGTCGAGCACGAATCCGGCGACCATGCCGGCCAGCGTTTCTGCCTGCTCCTTGAGCGACTCCGAGGCGGCGGCCGCTTCTTCCACCAGGGCGGCGTTCTGCTGCGTGACGTCGTCGAGCGCCGCGACCGCCTGGTTGATCTGGCCGATGCCCAGTTCCTGCTCCTGGCCGGCGGCGCTGATCTCGCCGATGATGCTGGTGACGCGGCCGATGCTGGCGACGATCTCGTGCATCGTCGCGCCGGCCTGGGCCACGAGGCGGCCGCCGCTGTCGACCTTGCCGACGGAATCGGCGATCAGCGCCTTGACGTCCTTGGCCGCCGCCGCGCTGCGCTGGGCCAGGTTGCGCACTTCGGACGCGACCACCGCGAAGCCGCGCCCCTGTTCGCCGGCCCGCGCCGCTTCGACGGCGGCGTTGAGCGCCAGGATATTGGTCTGGAAGGCGATGCCGTCGATGACGCCGATGATGTCCTCGATGCGCGCCGAGGCGGCGCGGATGGCGTCCATGGTGTCGACCACTTCGCCGACCAGCGCGCCGCCCTGGCGCGCCACCGTCGAGGCTTGCTGCGCCATCTGGCTGGACTGGCGCGCGTTGTCGGCGCTTTGCCGCACGGCGGCGGTCAGCTGCTCCAGCGACGACGCGGTTTCCTCCAGGCTGGCGGCCTGCTGCTCGGTGCGGCGCGACAGGTCGAGGTTGCCGTTGGCGATTTCATTGGTGGCGGTGGCCATGGCGGCCGTGCCGTCGCGCACGCCGCGCACCGTGTCGGCCAGGCGTGCCTGCATCGCGGCCAGCCCCTGCAGCAGCGCCGCCATCTCGTCGGCGCCGCCGGTCTCGATGCGGTGCGACAGGTTGCCCTCGGCGATGCGCTCGAAGTGCGCCATGGCCTGGCGCAGCGGTTGCAGGATGGCGCGCAGCAGCGCCACGCAGGCGACGGCGATGAACAGCACGCCGGCGCCGATGGCGGCGGCGGTGGTCCACAGCTGCCGGCCGTAGGCGCGCTGGCTGTCTGCGTACTGCTCGGCGGCGCTGCGGTCCTGGAAGGCGGTCAGCGCGTTTGCCCGGTCGGACAGCTTGGTGAACAGCGGCTGCATCAGTGTCATCGTGATCTGGTCGGCGCGGGCCGTGTCGCCATCCTTGAGCGATTTGATCAGCGGCTTGAAGGCCTGATCGATGAAGCTCTTGCGCTCGGCGTCCATGGCGCGGGCCAGGCCGGCCTCTTCGGCGTCTTGCGGCAGCGCCTGGTAGGCGGCCCAGGCCTTGTCCGACTCGGCCAGGAAGTGCTCGGCCCGCTTCAGCGTCTTGCCGGCGTCCGGCGCCTCCGGATGCAGCGTGACGCGGTCGACCACGAGCCGGGCCCGGCTCAGGCCCAGTTGCGCGTTGGCGATGGCGATCGCCGATGGCAGGGTTTTGTCGTTGACTTCGCGCAGCCCGTTGTTGATCAGGCGCATGCCGTACAGGCCGCTGACGCCGACCAGGACGATAAGCAGACCCAGCAGGGTCATGGTGGCGATCAGGCGCGTGCGGATGGTGGTAGTGGCGATCATGTGCTTCTCCCGATGAGGTGTGTGACGTCCCCGGCGGTGTTTCGGGCGGGATAGCGAATGACTGTATTCTACATATAAATCTGCTAAATTCAATAAAAATATGAGTAATTTGATTTATTTGGTTGCTTCTTGTTGCTCTGCAGCTAGAGAACGTGCCAGCGCGGCGGCGCCGTCGAAGTCGAAGGCCAGCACGCGCGCGCGCAGCGCCTGCCATTGCGGCGCCGGCAGCCGCTGCTGCAGCTGCAGCAGCGGGGCTTCCAGCGCCGCCGGGTCGGCGGCGGGCAGCGCGGCCAGCAGGGCGGCCAGCAGCCCGGCGGTGGCTGCGGCGCTGGGGACGGCGGCGGGCGGCGGCGGTTGCAGCGCCGCGATCGCCGCCAGCGCGCGCCGCAGTTCGTCGCCCAGCGCGGGCGGCGCCCCGGCCACGCCGTCGCGCAGCAGCCGTTCGGCCAGACGGGCCTGTTGGCACAGCGGCGTCAAGGCCAGGCTGGCGCTGACGCCGGTCAACTGGTGCGCCAGCGCCGCCGCGCCGGCCGGGTCGCCGCGCTGGACGCGGCCGGCGATGGCGTCGGCGACGCCGCCGTAGCAGCGCGCGAAGCGCCCCAGCATGTCGAGGTGAACGGCGCGATCGCCCCACAGCTCCAGGCCCTGCGCGGCGTCGATGGCGGCCGCGTCGGCGGACGGGTCGGCAGGCGGTTCGGTCTCCGGCGCGGCCATGCCGCCCAGCGCCGCGCGGCGGATCAGCGCCACCGTGGCGGCGACGTCGAACGGCTTGCTGATGAAATGGTTCATGCCGGCCGCCAGCGCGGTGTGCTGCTGGCTGGCGAACGCGCCGGCGCTCAGGGCGATGATCGGCACGTCGGCCCACTGCGGCATGCGGCGGATGCGGCGCGTCGCCTCGATGCCGTCCATCACCGGCATCTGGATATCCATCAGCACCACGTCAATCTCGCCGGGGTGGGCCGCCAGCCAGTCCAGCGCCGCCTGGCCGTCGGCGGCGCTGGCGCAGGCGGCGCCCTCGACGCCCGCGATGCGTTCGATCACTTCGCGGTTGATCCCGCTGTCGTCCACCACCAGCAGGCGCAGGCCGCTCAGCTGTCGGCCCGGCTGCTGCTCGCCGGCCGCCGCCGCAGCGGCGGCGCCGGGCCGCACCGCGTCGAGCGCCGCCAGCAGGCCGGAACGCGTGACCGGCTGCGACAGCAGCACGGGCGGCGCCGCCGCGCCCGTCGGCCGGTCGCGCAGCGGCAGCGCGTACGGCGCGGCCATCAGCACCAGCGGACAGGCGGCTGCGCCGTCGAAGCCGCCGGCGAGCGGCGCCGTCAGCAGCGCCGCGTCGAAGCGGCCGGGCGCGCGCCAGGCCGCCCGCAGCGCCTCGGCGCCGTGCGCGCAGACCGCTTCGGCGCCCAGCGCGCGCGCCAGCGCCGCCAGCGCGTCGAGCGCCAGCGCGCTGTCGTCGGCCAAGAGCAGGCGCCGGCCGCGCAAGGGAGCGTCCGGGGCGGCGTCCGGCGCCGGCAGCGTCAGCGTGAAACTGAATTCGCTGCCGGCGCCGGGCGCGCTGTGCAAGGTCAGCTCGCCGCCCATCAGCCGCACCAGCTGGCGGCAGATCGGCAGGCCCAGGCCGGTGCCGCCGAAGCGGCGCGTGGTCGAGCTGTCGGCCTGGGCGAACGGCGCGAAGATGTCGGCGTGCAGCGCCGGGGCGATGCCGATGCCGGTGTCGAGCACGCTGAACGCCAGTTGCGCGGCGCCGTCGCCGCGCGCCAGCAGGCGCACCGTCAGCATCACCTTGCCGGCCGGCGTGAACTTGATGGCGTTGCCGCTCAGGTTGGTCAGCACCTGCTGCAGGCGCAGCGCGTCGCCGACCAGCGTGTCGATGCCGGGCGGGACGGCGTCGACGATCAGCTCGACCGGCTTGTCGCCGGCCGCCACGCCCATGCCGCTGGCGACCCGGTCGATGACGTCGGCCAGGCGGAACGGCGCCTGTTCCAGCGTCATGTGGCCGGCCTCGATCTTGGACACGTCGAGGATGTCGTTGACGATGCCCAGCAGCGACTGGCCGGCGGCGTCGATCTTGCGCACCGTGGCGCCGGCGTCGTCGGCCAGGCGCATGCGGCCGAGCAGGTGGGCCAGGCCGAGGATGGCGTTGAGCGGCGAGCGGATCTCGTGGCTCATGTTGGCGAGGAAGTCGGCCTTGGCGCGGCTGGCCGCCTCGGCCGCGTCGCGCGCCAGCGTCAGCTCGGCCTCGGCGCGTTTCTGCGCCGAGATGTCCTGGGCGAACACCAGCGTGGCGTCGCCGTCGGCCAGCGCCACCCGGGTGGTGGCCTTGAGCACCGGCACCAGCCGGCCGGCCTTGCCCAGCCCCAGCGCCTCGAAGGTCTGTTCCTGCGCCGAGTCGACCTCGATCAGCGCTTCCTCGCGCCGCAAGGCCTGGCGCGACTGCTCGGCGATCATGGCGCGCCACGGCAGGCCGCTCAGGTCGTCGTGCGGCGCGTAGCCGTGCAGCGCGCGGTAGCGCGGGTTGGTGTAGAGGAAGCGGCCGTGGCGCAGGATGGCGATCGGCAGCGGCGCGTCCTCGATCAGGGTCTTGAAGCGGCGCTCGCTGCCGGCCAGCGCGTCGAGCCGGCGCCGTTCCTGCTCCTGCTCGGCGTGCTGGCGCAGCAGCTGGCGCCGCCGGCGCTGCGCCAGCGCCAGGCTCAGCGCGCCGGCCAGCGCCGCCGCGCCCCACAGCAGCGCCAGGCCGCGCCCCTGCGCCCGCAGCGGCAGCGCGATCGCCGCCACCTCGCGCGACAGGCCGATGACGATGGCCTGGTCCATCTGCAGCGCCGGCGGCGCGATGGTGCGCAGCGCCATCAGGCGCAGCTCGCCGGTGGTGACGACGCGGCCCTGCTGCACGCTGGCGTCGGCGCCGCCGGCGCGGTGGCGCTGGAACAGCGCGCCGGGCTGGTTCAGATTGCTGCCGTCGATGGCGCCCTTGGGCGGGTAGTTCAGCAGCTGGGTGCCGCCGCCGTGCACCACGTAGCCCCAGACGTCCGGCGTGTAGCGGGCGCTGCGGAACTTGGCGGTGAAGTATTCGGGGTCGAGCGTGGCCACGGCCAGGCCGGCGAAGCGGCCGTCGGGCCCCGCGATCACGCGCGAGAGCGCGATCACCAGGTCGCCCCGCAGCGAGCGGAACGGCGCCGACACGTACAGCGTGGCCGGCTGCGGGTGCGCGCGCGCGTGCTGGAAATAGGCGCGCGCGCCCAGCGCGCGGCCCAGCAGGTCGGCCTGGTCGGCCGCCACCACCCGCCCGTCGCGGTCGAGCAGCACCAGCGCGCGCACCCCCGGCATCACCGACACCAGCGTCGCCAGTTCGGCGTTGCGCGCCGGCTCGCCGCCGCGCAGGCCGGCGCCGGCGCCGCGCGCCACGCTGGCCAGCGCGTGGTTGGTGGCCTCGAGGTCGGTCTGGATGTTGACGGCCACCACGCCGGCCAGGTTTTCCAGCCGCGCCGCCTCCAGCGCCCGGTAGCGTTCCAGTTCGTTGTGCTGCAGGTACAGCAGGCCGGCGCCGGCGCCCGCGAGCAGCGCGGCGTAGCCCGCCCATTCAAGCAGCGGGCGGCGGTGGCGGCGGAGCAGGGGGCGCAGGGTCATGTGCCGACTATACCCCGGCGGGCTGTCGCGGAGGCAATATTGGCCCGCTTTATCGGTGCGCTGTTGCGGCGGCGGCACGGCCGTCGTCGAAGCGCCGCGCCAGCGCCGCGCCGAAGCCGGCCGCGCTGAACGGCTTGGTCAGGTAGTCGTCGGCGCCGGCGGCCAGGCAGCGCTCGCGGTCGCCCTCGATGGCGCTGGCCGTCAGCGCGATCACCGGGGTGCGCGCCAGCCCCTGCGCCGCCTCGCGCGCGCGCAGCCGGGCGCAGGCTTCGTAGCCGTCCATCACTGGCATCATGCAATCCATCAGCACCAGATCGTAGCGGCGCAACGCCAGCGCGTCGAGCGCCTGCCGGCCGTCGTGCGCTTCGTCGACTTCCCAGCCCAGCTTGTGCAGCAGGATGCGCGCCAGCTGGCGGTTCATCGCGGTGTCCTCGACCAGCAGCACGCGCCGCCCGGCGCCCAGCGGCGGCGTCGCCGGATCGGGCGGCGGCGCGGCGGCGGGCGCCGCGGCGAGCAGCCGCGACGGCAGTTCAAAGCTGAAGCGCGCGCCTTCGCCGGGGGCGCTGCGGCAGGCGATGGCGCCGCCCATCAGCTCGACGAGGCGCTTGCAGATCGCCAGCCCCAGCCCGGTGCCGCCGTACTGGCTGCTGATGCCCTGGTCGGCCTGGCTGAACGGCTCGAACAGGCGCTGCTGGCCGGCGGCGCTGATGCCGATGCCGTTGTCGCTGACCTCGTAGCGCAGCAGCCAGCGGCGGCCGTCGTCGCGCGGCGCGGCGCTGAACTCGATCTCGATGCGGCCGGCCGGGGTGAACTTGATGGCGTTGCTGAGCAGGTTGCCCAGCACCTGGCGCACCCGCGCCGGATCGCCTTCGACCAGGCCGGGCAGCGCGGCGACGCGGGTGTCGATCCGCAGGCCCTTGCGCTCGGCGCCGGCCTGGTGCAGCGCCACCACCTGCGCGATCAGCTGCGCCGGTGCGTAGGCCTGGGCGTCGAGCGCCAGGTGGCCGGACTCGACCTTGGAAAAATCCAGCACGTCGTTGATGATGGCCAGCAGCTCGACCGTTCCCTGGTGCACATTGGCGGCGTAGGCGCGCTGGGTGTCGTCGAGCGCGGTGCCCAGCATCAGCTCGGACATGCCGAGGATGCCGTTCATCGGCGTGCGGATCTCGTGGCTCATCATCGCCAGGAAGCGCGACTTGGCCTCGCTGGCGGCGTCGGCGCGCGCCTTCAGGCCCAGCGCCTGCTCGGCGTCGCGCTCGCGCCGGGCGATCAGCAGCGCCATCAGGCGGAACGCCACCAGCACCGCCGCCATGCTCACCAGCGCCACCGCGGCCGTCAGCCGCACATTGCCCCACCAGCCGCGCAGCAGCATGTCCTCGGTGATGGTGGCGTTGATGATCAGCGGATAGTCGCGCACCCGGCGCACCGCGCCCATGCGCGACACCGGCTGCCAGCCGCTGGCCGCGCGCGGGCCGTCGCTGAGCACGACGTCGTGCTGCTTGCCCGAGCTGATCACCTGGTAGGTGGTGCCGGAGCGCACCTGGCGGCCGATCAGGTCGGCGTTCTGCGGCCAGCGCGACAGCAGCGTGAAGTCGTCGCGGTACAGCGAAATCGAGGCTTCGTCGCCGAGGTTGACGCGGTGGAAGAAGTCGGCGAAGAAGTCGCACGACACGCCCACCAGCACCACCCCGGCGAAGCGGCCGGCGGCGTCGTCGAGGCGGCGGCTGACGTAGAAGGTCCAGCGGCCGTCGCCCTTGTTGCGCACCGGCGCGCTGAGGAAGGGCACGGCGCCCGGATGGGCGCGGTGGTGGTGGAAGTAGTCGCGGTCGGCCAGGTTGATGGGCGGCGCCGGATGGCTGCGGGTGAAGTTGATCAGGTCGCCGTTGGCGTCCAGCAGCGAGGCCACCGACACCTGCGGCAGGCTGCTGATCTTGTCGCGCATGGCGCGCTGCACGGCGGCGCCGGCCAGCGCGGCGCGCGCGTCGGCGCGGCCGCGGCCGCCGGCGGCGGTCTCGGCCTCGGCCAGCTCGGTCAGGCCGTCGAGCAGCTGGTAGGCCGCCGCCATGGTCTGGGCGGTGTTTTCCGCCAGCACCAGGGTCAGGTTGCCGAGGTCGCTGCGCCAGTCCTCGATCGCGTGCCGGCGCAGCGTCCAGGCCGACAGCGCCGTCGCCAGGCACAGCAACAGCAGCAGCGCGCCGCAGATCAGCGTGGTGGCGCCGCGCGCGCTCAGGCGCGGGCGGCGCCGCCGTTCGGCCGGTGCGGCGGCGGACGCGCTCATCCGGCCGCGCCCTCGGCGCCGTCGTGCGCCAGGCTCAGCGCGACCTCGTGCAGCACCTGCGCGAAGTCCGGCGCCAGCGTGGCCGCCGCCGGCATCGGCTGGCCCAGCCGCGCCGCCGTCTCCAGCTGCTGCAGCAGCGCCGTCAGCGCGGTCGCGCCGACCAGCACGGTCATGCCCTTGAGCGCGTGGCTGTGCTGGCCGACGGCGACGCGGCGGCCGTCGGCCAGCGCCTGGCGCAGCGCCGCGCACAACGGCGGCGCGCAGTCGAGGAAGGTGCGCGCCAGCGCATCGAAGGTGGCGCGGTCGCCGGCGGCGGCCATCAGCACGGCCGGGTCGGTGGCCAGGTAGCGCGGCGCGCTCATGCCGCCGCCTCGGCCGCGCCGGCCGGCCGCGCCGCGTCGCGCGGCGGCAGCAGGAACGGCAGCGCGACGGCGAACACCGAGCCGGTCCCGCCGCTGTGTTCGAGCCGGATGCGCCCGCCCATCAGCCGCACCAGCTGCGCGGCGATCGCCAGTCCCAGCCCGGCGCCGTCCTTGGCGCGGGTGCTGCTGTCGTCGGCGGTGGCGAAGCGCTCGAACAGCTGCGGGCGCAGCGCCGCCGGCACGCCGGCGCCGCTGTCGTGGACGCGCAATTCCAGTCCCTCCGGCGCGGCGCCGACCTGCAGCCGGACCTCGCCGCCGGCGCCGCCGGCGCTGGCGTCGATGGCGTTGCGCAGCAGGATGTCGAGCACCCGCAGCAGCTTGGCGCGGTCGCACACGAAGTGGCGCGGCACGCCGCGGTCGAACGTCAGCGTCTGCGCCACGCCGCGCGCGGCGGCGTGGGCGCGCTGGCCGGCCAGCGCCTGCTGCGCCACCTCGCCCAGCGCTTCGACCTGCGGCGCCAGCGCTGCCTGGCCCGACTCCAGCCCGCTCAGTTCGAGCACCGCCTCGACCATGCCCAGCAGGCGCATGCCGCTGCTGTGGATGGCGCCGGCGAAGCCGCCGGCGCGGCTGGCGCCGAACTCGGCCTGCAGCAGTTCGGCGTAGCCGAGGATGCCGTTGAGCGGGGTGCGCAGCTCGTGCGACATGTTCGACAGGAAGCGCGACTTGGCGCGGTTGGCCGCGTGCGCCTGCTCGCGGCTGTCGATCAGCCGGCCGATCAGCACGATCAGCCCGGCGCTGAAGGCCAGCACCAGCGCGGTGGCGGCGGCGGCCATCAGCATCGCCTGGCGCCGGTGCGCCTGGTAGTCGGCCATGGCGTCCTCGCGGTCGATGCCCACCAGCGCGTACAGCGGCAGGCCGCCGAGCTGGGCGTAGGCATAGAAACGGCGGCGGCCGTCGATCGGCCCGGCCGCCAGCATCTCGCCGCGCGGGCCGCCGCGCATGGCGGCGAACAGCGCGCTGGCCCCGATGTCCTGGCCCAGGCTCTGGTCCTCGCCGACGCGGCGGGCGCGCACCAGGCCGTCTTCGCCGACCAGCGCGATCGAGCCGTGGCGGCCGACGTCGATGTCGCTGTAGAGGCGGGTGAAGTAGGCCGGATCGAGCGAGACCACCACCACGCCGTTGAAGCTGCCGTCGGGCTTGCTGATGCGGCGCGTCATCTGCAGCGACCAGCGGTGCGAGACCCGGCCCAGCACCGGCGCGCTGATGTACAGCCGGTCCGGTCCCGGCGGCAGGTGCACCCGCACGTGCGGCCGGTCGGCCAGGTTGACGGCGGTGAACGGCTGGGTCGACAGCACCACGTCGGCGTGCGCGTCGACGATGGAGAACAGGTGGTACAGGTCGCTCGTGCCGAGGCCGGCCTCCAGCTCGGCGGCCAGGTCCAGCGCGCGCCCGGCGCTGTTGTAGCGGTGGCGCAGGAAGATCACCGCCTGGTCGGCCGCGGCGATGGTGCGGCTGGCGTGCTCGTCGAACAGCCGCGCCAGGTCGCGCGCGGCGCGCTCGGCGGCGGCCGTCTCGCTGCGCTGCTCGGCCGCCAGCCGGCCCAGCGTCACGGCCCATAGCGCCGCCACCAGCAGCAGCGCGAACAGCGCCAGCAGCCAGCGGGGGTCGAGACGGCGGAGGAGGGTGTGCCACATATTGCGCTCCCGGCCCGCGCCGCCGCCCGGGATGGGCGGCGCCTTCAGCGGGCGATGGTGACCAGCGTGCCTGAAAAAACGATATTTGTCAAATTCGTTTAATTCATTTAATTCGTTAGGTGTTTGCGCGATCGCGCTCGTACTGCGCGCAGCAGGCGCGCAGGTAGCCGCGCAGCTCGTCGTAGTTGACCGGCTTGCTGAAGAACACCACGCCCGGCGGCACGCCGCCGCGCGCCGCCAGGGCTTCCTCGTCGAGCCCGGACAGGATGGCGATGTGCATCGGGCGCAGCTGCGGGTCGCCGACGATGGTGTTGATCACCTCGTAGCCGTCGATGCCGTCCATGACGATGTCGGCCAGCAGGATGTCGGGCTGGCGCCGCGCGATCTCCAGCAGCGCCTGGTAGCCGTTCTCGCAGAAGGTCAGGCTGGCCGGCAGGCCCCAGGCGCCGAGGTGGCGCTCGTACAGCGTGCGCTGCATCGGGTTGTCCTCCACCACCAGGATGGCGGCGCCGGCGTCGCTGCGGCGCGCGGCCGGCGCGGCCGGCTGCGGCGCCGGCGCGCCCGGCTGGGCCTTGTACGCCATCACCGCCGCCAGCGGGATGCGGCGGTGGCCGCCCTTGGTCTTCCACGCTTCGATCACGCCGGCCTCGACCAGCTGTTGTACCGAGGACACGGAAATGCCGAGGATCTCGGCGGCGCGCTGGGTGGTGCAGACCTCATCGGCCTGGTTGGCATTCTTCATTGTCACAAAATTCCCAAATAAACCACGTGTAAAATTAAATTCTATAAATTCGCTAAAATTCGTTATAATTGGTTTTATTGACGAAGTGCGCGACAGGTAACGACATTATGCCGCTGAAAGCCCGGCGCGCATAGGCCAGACAATATCACCAAGGAGGCAATATGGATATGCAAGCCGCATCGCAGGACGGCGCCGCCGGCCGCCGCACCACGCTGGCGTTCGGCGTCGGAGCGGAAGAGTACGCGATCGACATCGCGCTGGTGCAGGAGCTGCGCGGCTACGGCGGCGTGACCCGGCTGGCCAACGCCCCGGACTGCCTGATGGGCGTGATCCACCTGCGCGGCGCCATCGTGCCGCTGGTCGACCTGCGCATCAAGTTCGGCCAGCCGGCGCCCGGCTACGACGCCAGCACCGTGGTGGCCATCCTCAACCTGGGCGGGCGCACGCTGGGCATCGCGGTCGACCGCGTGGCCGACGTGGTGGCGCTGGCGCCGGAGCAGCTGCATCCGGCGCCGCGGCTGGGCGGCGCGGCCGGCGCCGAGCACGTGCTGGCCGTCGCCACCGTCGGCCAGCGCATGCTGATCCTGGTCGACATGGCGCGCCTGCTGGCCGACTTCCACACCGACACCCCGCTGCCGCTGGCGGCCTGACCTGTAAGGAAACGCCATGAACGTCCTGATCATCGACGACAACCGGCTCAACCGGGAGCTGTTTTGCCACATGCTGAGCATGGTCGACGGCGCCGCGCCGCTGCCGATGGCCGATGCGGCCGCCGCGCTGGCGTGGTGCGCCAGCCACATCCCCGACCTGGTGTTGGTCGACTACATGATGCCGGAAATGGACGGGCTGGAATTCCTGCGCCGCTTCCGCGCCATGCCCGGCATGCAGCAAGTGCCGGTGATCATGGTCACGGCCGACACCGAAGTGTCGGTGCGCCACGAGGCGCTGCGCCTGAGCGCCAACGACTTTCTCACCAAGCCGGTCAACCATGCCGAGCTCAACGCGCGGGCCGGCAACCTGCTGGCGCTGCGCCGCGCCCAGCTGCAGCTGGCCGAGCGCGCCGGCTGGCTGACGCAGGCGGTGCAGAAGGCCACCGCCGACATCGCCGCGCGCGAGCGCGAGGCCATCCTGCGGCTGTCGCGCGCGGCCGAGTTCCGCGACCCCGAGACCGGCAGCCATCTGCTGCGCATGGCCGCCTACGCGCGCCTGGTGGCCCAGCACATGGGGCTGGACCAGGCCGAGTGCGACCTGATCGGCGAAGCGGCGCCGATGCACGACATCGGCAAGGTGGGCATCCCCGACGCCGTGCTGCTCAAGCCGGGCCCGCTCGACGCGCTGGAGATGGCCGTCATGCGCACCCACGCGCAGATCGGCGCCGACATCCTGGCCGGCAGCGAATCGGCGCTGCTGCAGGCCGGCGCGGTGATCGCGCTGAGCCACCACGAGCGCTGGGACGGCACCGGCTACCCGCGCGGCCTGGCCGGCGAGGCGATCCCGCTGTACGGCCGCATCGTCGCCGTGGCCGACGTGTTCGACGCGCTCACGTCGGCGCGGCCCTACAAGATCGGCTGGGAGCTGCCGCGCGCGGTGGCGCACCTGCGCGACGGGCGCGGCGGCCACTTCGACGCGCGCTGCGTCGACGCGCTGTTCAGCGACATGGGCGCGGTGCTGGCGATCCAGCAGCGCTACCACGACGGCTGCGACCGGAGCGCGGCATGAACGCCCGACGCCGGTCCGCGGCGCCGCAACACCGCCTGCTCGACTACCTGCTGCGCCAGCAGCGCGTCAAGAACGATGCCGCGCTGAGCCGGCTGCTGCTGCTGACGCCGTCGAGCATCAGCAAGATCCGCCGCGGCCACACCGGCGTCAGCGCCGAGGTGCTGCTGCGCGTGCACGAGGCCTTCGGCATCCCGATCGCCGAGCTCAAGCGGCTCGAGCGCGAGCATCTCGAGCGCGCGCGGCTGGCGGCGGCGCATGCCCCGGAGCCGGCGCCATGAGCCCGTCGCGCGAGCCGGCCCGGGCGCCCCGCCCGGCGCCGGCCGTGGCGGACGCCGGCGCCTGCCACGGCGTCGCCTGCCACGGCTTGGTCTGCCCGATCATCGACGGCCTGGCCGAACAGATGGCGGTGCTGGCGGCCGACGGCACCATCGTCGCCGTCAATCCCGCCTGGCGCGACTTCGCCGCCGCGCCGCGCACGCCGGGCGCGGCGCCGCTGCGCAGCGATGTCGGCGTCGACTACCTGGCCGTGTGCCGCGCCGGCGGCGCCGCCGCGGCCGCCGCGGGCATCGCCGCCGTGCTGGCCGGCGGCCCGGCCTTCTCGCTGGAGTACGACTGCCACGACGCGGCGCGGCAGCGCTGGTTCCGCATGACGGTCACGCCGCTCGGCGGCGGCCGCGGCGGCGCGGCGGTGGCCCACCACGACATCACCGCGCAGCGCCAGGCCGAGGCCCAGCTGCGCATCGCCGCCGTCGCCATCGATTCGTTCGAGGGCATGATGGTCACCGACGCGCACGGCGAGATCGTGCGCGTCAACCGCGGCTTCACCCGCGTCACCGGCTACAGCGCCGAGGAGGCGCTGGGGCGGCGGCCGTCGATGCTCAGCTCGGGCCGGCACGACGCCGCCTTCTACCGGGCGATGTGGGCCGCGCTGGACGCCGCCGGCCATTGGCAGGGCGAGATCTGGAACCGCCGCAAGAGCGGCGAGATCTACCCCGAATACCTGAGCATCGCGGCGGTGCGCGACGCCGGCGGCGCGCTGCGCCACTACGTCGCGGTGCTGACCGACATCACCCAGCGCAAGGCCGACACCGAGGCCATCCGCGAGCTGGCCTTCTACGATCCGCTGACCCGGCTGCCGAACCGGCGCCTGCTGCTCGAGCGCCTGCGCCAGCAGCTCAAGAGCGGCGAGCGGCGCGACGCCAGCGGCGCGCTACTGTTCATCGACCTCGACCACTTCAAGGCGCTCAACGACCAGTTCGGCCACCACGTCGGCGACCTGCTGCTGCAGCAGGTGGCGCAGCGGCTGCAGGACGGCGTGCGCGAGGCCGACACCGTGGCGCGGCTGGGCGGCGACGAGTTCGTCGTGCTGTGCGACGGCCTCGACGCCGGCTGCGCGGCGGCCCAGGCCACGGCGCTGGGCCACAAGCTGCTGGGCGCGCTGAACCAGCCCTACCTGCTGGGCGGGCACGTGTGGCACAGCACGCCGAGCATCGGCGTCACCCTGTTTTCCGCCGGCGGCGGGCAGCCGGCCGCCGAGCTGCTGATGCAGGCCGACGTCGCCATGTACCAGGCCAAGCGGAGCGGCCGCAACGGCCTGCGCTGCTTCGACCACGCGATGCAGGACGCCATCGACCGGCGCGGCGAGCGCGAGCGCCAGCTGCGCAGCGCCATCGCGCTGCAGCAGTTCGAGCTGCACTACCAGCTGCAGCTCGGCGGCGACGCCCGGCCGCGCGGCGCCGCCGCCCAGCTGGGCTGGCGCCATGCCGACGGCACGCTGGAGCCGGCGCCGCAGTTCGCCGCGCTGGCCGAGGAGACCGGCCTGCTGGCGCCGCTGGGCGAGTGGGTGCTGGAGCAGGCCTGCGCGCAGCTGCGGGCCTGGCAGGGCTTGCCGGTGCTGGGCGCGCTGGTGTTGACGGCCGACCTCGGCGTGGCGCAGTGGCGCCAGCCCGGCCTGGCCGGGCGCGTGCTGGCCGCGCTGGCGTGCCACGGCGCGGCGGCGTCGCAGCTGTGCCTGGAACTGCCGGCGGCGCTGGCGGTCCGGCCCGATGCGGCGAGCAGCGGCGCGCTGCAGGCGCTCGAGGCCGCCGGCGTGCGCCTGGCGCTGGCCGGCGAGGGCGGCGCCGCGCTGCCGCTGCGCCAGCTGCGGCGCCTGCCGCTGCAGCGCTTGACGCTGGCCCCGTCGCTGGTCGCCGAGCTGGGCGCGGACGCCGGCGCCGCCGCCGAGGTGCGCGCCGTGGTCGCGCTGGCCGAAGGCCTCGGGCTGGAGGTGCTGGCGGCCGGGGTCGACAGCGCGCCGCAGCGCGCGCTGTTGCAGCAGCTGGGCGTGCACGGCTACCAGGGGCGCTGGCACAGCGCGCCGCTGCCGCTGCCCGAATTCGAAGCGCTGGCGCTGCGGCCGGCCACCCCTGCGGTTTCCACCAATGCCATTGATGAATGAGGTCTGTAATGTTAGCTCTTGAATTGAACCATGTCAGCGCGCGGCCCGCCGCCCGCTCCCGGTCCGCCGGCGACGGCTTCTTCAGCCACCACGGCTGGATGTCGCCCGGGGTGCGGCTGTTCCGCGCCATGCGCTTCCCGGCCAAGTCGGCCGCCATTTCGCTGGCCTTCCTGATTCCGCTGGCGCTGGCGCTGTACTACCTGTGGAGCGCCAGCGCGCAGCAGGTGGCGGTGGCGCGCTCGGAGCGCGACGGCTTGAGCTATTCGACGGCGGTGCTGGAGCTGATCACGGCGGCGCAGCACCAGCGCCTGGCCGACGTCAGCGCGCCGGAGCGGCTGGCCGGGGCGCGGCGCGAGGAAAGCGCGGCCTTCGACGCGGTGGCGGCGCGGCACGCGCGGTTCGGCGAGGCGTTCGGGCTCAAGGCGGCCTATGCCGCCGTGCTGGCCGCGCGCGACCAGGCGCTGCGCCTGCCCGCCAGCGCCGGCGGCGCCGACAAGTTCGCCATCCACAGCGCCTACATCGACCAGCTGCTGGCGCTCACGCGCGCCGTGGCCGACGGCTCCCAGCTGGCGCTCGATCCGGACCTGGACACCTATCACATGATGATCATCGCCGTGCTGCGCGGCCCGCAGCTGTTCGAGCAGAGCGCGCAGCTGCGCGGGCGCGGCATGCTGGCGCTGCAGGCCGGCAGCCTGCCGGCGGCGCAGCGCGACCTGCTGGTGGCCGGCGCGGCGCTGCAGCGGCAATGGGTCGCCGAGGTCGGCAACTCCTTCGAGCAGGGCATCGCCGGCGACGCCGCGCTGGCGGCGCGGCTCGACCTGGCGCCGATGCTGGCCGCCATCGCCGCGCAGGGCGCCAAGCTGCACCAGCTGCTGCTCGGCGAGGCGCTCGGCACCGACAGCGCCGGCTACCTGGCCGTCTCCAACCAGGCGGTCGACGGCCAGCTGGCCAGGATCGGGGCCGTCGCCGCCGAGCTGGACCTGCGGCTGCAGGCGAGCATCGCGCGCGTGCAGTCGACCATCGGCGTCCAGTTCGGCGTCGCGCTGCTGTTCGTGGCGCTGGCCGGGTACCTGCTGCTGGCGTTCTATCGGGTGATGATGGGCGGCCTGCGCGAAGTGTCGAACCACCTGGAGCTGATCACCGAAGGCCACCTCTACACCGCCCCGACGCCGTGGGGCAGCGACGAGGCGGCGCAGCTGATGACCAGGCTGGGGCTGATGCAGGCCAGCCTGCGCCGCATCGCCGCCGTGGTGATCGACAGCGCCGCCAGCGTGCAGTCGGCCAGCGAGGAGATCGCGTCGGCCTCGCTCGACCTGTCCGCGCGCACCGAGGACAACGCGGCCAACCTGGAGGAGACCTCGGCCAGCATGGAGCAGATCGCCGCCAACGCGCGCCACAGCAGCGAGGCGGTGGCGCACGCGGCCGTCATCGTCAACCGCAACGCCGAGGCGGCGGGCCGCGGCGGCGAGGTGATCGGCAAGGTGGTCGGCACGATGGAGGAGATCCAGGCGTCGTCGCGCAAGATCGAGGACATCATCAGCGTCATCGACGGCATCGCCTTCCAGACCAACATCCTGGCGCTGAACGCGGCGGTGGAGGCGGCGCGCGCCGGCGAGCAGGGACGCGGCTTCGCGGTGGTGGCCACCGAGGTGCGTAACCTGGCGCAGCGCTCGGCCACGGCGGCCAGGGAAATCAAGGCGCTGATCGGCGCCAGCATGGAACAGGTGCGCGCCGGCAACCTGGTGGCGGCCGAGGCGGGCGAAGCGATCCGCAGCATCGTCGACAACGCGCGCCAGATCGATGCGCTGATGGTCGACATCGCCCGCTCGGCCACCGAGCAGGGCGGCGGCATCGGCCAGGTCGGCGCGGCCGTCGCCGCGCTCGACGAGTCGACCCAGCAGAACGCGGCGCTGGTGGAGGAGACGGCGGCGGCGGCCGCCACGCTGTCGGAACAGGCCTGCAAGTTGACCGAGGAAATCGGATTCTTCAAACTGGCGTGACGGCGTAGAATTGGCGCTCCCGTTGGCACATTGAGGAGACTGACCATGAACCAGAACACCATCTGCCTGTGGTACGACAACGACGCGGAAGAGGCGGCGCGCTTTTACGCCGCCACCTTCCCCGACAGCAAGGTGGGCGCGATTTGCCGCGCGCCGTCCAATTTCCCCGGCGGCCGGGCCGGCGCGGTGCTCACCGTCGACTTCACGGTCTGCGGCATCCCGTGCCTGGGCCTCAACGGCGGCGACGCCTTCCGGCACAGCGAGGCGTTCTCGTTCCAGATCGCCACCGAGGACCAGGCCGAGACCGACCGCTACTGGCACGCCATCGTCGGCAACGGCGGCGCCGAGAGCGCCTGCGGCTGGTGCAAGGACAAGTGGGGCCTGTCGTGGCAGATCACGCCGCGCGCGCTGACCGAGGCCATGCGCCAGGGCGGCGACGTGGCCCGGCGCGTCTTCGAGGCGATGATGAAGATGGGCAAGATCGACGTCGCCGCAATCGAGGCGGCGGCGCGCGGCGAGACCGCGCCGGCGTAGCGTTTACGGCGTCTTCGGATTAACGCTGTACGGCCGCTCGCGGTAGTCGAAGTAATCGAAGTCGGCGTGCAGCGCGCTGCCGGCCATGTCCTGGCACGCCATGCCGACGAAGGCGCCGGTGAAGTTGGGCTGGCCCGGCGCGTTGGCCTCGTCCGACAGGATGCTGGCGTCGAACTGCTGCGGCAGCCATTGCCACGCGCCGCCGGCGATGCGGTAGCCGAAGTACAGGCGTTCCTCGTCCACCTCCACCCGCAGCCCGACCGGTCCCGGCGGCAGCGCGATGGGCGCGGTGAAGGTATCGGTCTGCAGATGGTTGGGCAGGCTGCTCATCACGCGCAGATGCCTGCCGACCGTGTCGTCGTGCGTGATATACAGGTAGTGGAACTTGGCGCCGCCGTAGTAGCACACCAGCCCGGCCTGCTGCTGGAAATGCTCGGGCTCGAAATCGACCAGCGTGGACGCGCTGTAGCAGTGGGCCTGCTGGCGCCGCGCCACCAGCGCCTGGCGGTACTGGCTGCCCATCGTCTCGCGGCCGTACAGGCGCAGGTGGCCGGGCCGCGCGGTCAGGCTGAACAGTTCCTCCGGCCACGGCGAGCGCAGCCACTGGAACGCGATCGGCAACTGCGCGTCGTCGAACTCCTCGCGCACCGGCGCGGCGGGAAATGGATGCGCCGGCAAGCCCGGGGCGGCCGCCTGCGACTGCGCCGTGCCCTGGCCGTCGATGGTGCGCAGCCAGCCGTCGTCGCCCCACACCGCCGGCTGGATCGCGGTCTCGCGCCCGAGCGTGCAGGTGCCGCGATTGCGCAGCGGCCGGCCGCACAGATACACCATATACGTCTGCCCGTCCGGCGTCTCCACCAGGTCGGCATGGCCGGCCCGCTGCAGTTCGACATCGGGACGATGGCGCGAGCTGAGGATGGTCTGGTCGGGATGCAGCTCGTACGGCCCGTGCAGCGAACGCGCGCGCGCCATCGTCACGCCATGGTTCCAGCCGGTGCCCCCCTCGGCCGTGAGCAGGTAGTAGTAGCCGCCGCGCTGGTACAGATGCGGCGCCTCGGTCAGGCCGTGCGCCGTGCCCTTGAAGATGTTCTCGCGCTTGCCGATCAGCCGGCCTTCCGCCACCGAGTACTCCTGCGCCACGATGCCGGCGAAGCGGTTGCCGCCCGGACGATGGTCCCACAGCTGGTTGAGCACGTACTTGCGGCCGTCGTCGTCATGGAACAGCGACGGGTCGAAGCCGCTGCTGTTGAGGTGCACCGGGTCGGACCAGGGCCCGTCGATGGCCGGGCTGGTGACCAGATAATTGTGGAAGTCGCGCAGCGAGGCGCTGCCCGCCGCGCCGCCGGTGGAGGTGCGGCCGTAGCGCTTGACGTCGGTGTAGATCAGCCAGAACAGGCCGTCCGCGTAACTCAGGCACGGCGCCCACACGCCGCAGGAATCCGGCGCGCCGAGCATGTTGAGCTGGCTGGCGCGCGTTAGCGGGCGCGTCAGCAGGCGCCAGTTGACCAGGTCGCGCGAATGGTGGATCTGCACGCCTGGATACCATTCGAAGGTCGAGGTGGCGATGTAGTAGTCGTCGCCCACGCGCACGATGGACGGATCGGGATTGAAGCCGGGAAGGATCGGGTTTTGAATCATTGCTTGTTCTCTCGCACGAGGGTCCACAACAGCGCGGCGGCCACCAGGTCCAGCACCGCCAGGCTGACAAAGAAGGGGGTATAGCCGACCGTCGCCATCATCCCGCCGATCAGCAGCGAGAACAGCAGCAGGCCGAAGTTGCCGAAGGTGCCGCACATGCCGGCGACGGTGGCGACCTCGTTGCGGCGGAACAGGTCGGACGACATCGTGATGCAGGTGACCGACAGCGTCTGGTGCGCGAAGCCGGCCAGGCTGAGCAGGGCGATCGCCGCGTACGGGCTGTCGACGAAGCCGACGAAGGCCACGCCCATCATCATGCACGCGCCCAGCGTGAACGCGCCGCGCCGGGCGTTGATCAGGCGCACGCCGCGCTTTTGCAGCGCCAGCACCACCAGCGGCCCGAACAGGCAGCCCAGGTCGGCGGCCAGGAAGGGCAGCCAGGCGAACATGGCGATCTGCATCAGGTCGAAATGGCGCACCTGGGTCAGGTACAGCGGCACCCAGAACGACAGCGTGCCCCAGGCCGGGTCGGCCAGGAAGCGGGGCAGGGCGATGCCCCAGAAATTGCGCATCTTGAGGATGCTGATGATGGAGGGACGCGAGCCGTCGCCCTGCAGGTGCTGCTCCTGGCCGGCGGCGATGTGCTGCGCCTCCTCGGCCGACAGGCGGCGGTGGCGCGCCGGCGCGTCGTACAGCAGCAGCCAGGCCGCGACCCATACCAGCCCCAGCGCGCCGGTGATGACGAACGCCGATTGCCAGTGGTAGTGCAGGATGGCCCACACCACCAGCGGCGGCGCCAGCATCGAGCCGAACGAGGCGCCGACGTTGAAGATACCGCCCGCCAGTCCGCGCTCCTTGGCCGGGAACCATTCCGACACCGCCTTCATGCCGGCCGGGTTGGCCGAACCTTCGGCCAGGCCCAGCAGGCCGCGCAGCACGGCCAGCGTCTGCCAGTTGGTGGCCATGCCGTGCGCCATGCAGATCACCGACCACGCCGCCGCGAACATGGCGAAGCCGAACTTCAGGCCGACCACGTCGAGCACATAGCCAGCCAGCGGCTGCAGCATGATCGCGCCCTGGAACGCCGCCGTGATGTACGAGTATTCCTGGGTCGTGATGTGCAGCTCGGCGAGCAAGGTCGGCGCCGACACCGCCAGCGTGCTGCGCGTCAGGTAGTTGATGACGGCGCCCAGCATGATCAGACTGATCATGTACCAGCGGAGTCCTTTGATCTTCGAAGCCAGCATGTTTGCGCAATCACGTAGGGAAAGGATGGCAACGATAGCATAATTCCCGGTGAAAATGGTTGCGCAAACTTTGGCCGCGCTGTGGGGGGCGTTGCAGAGGGTGCTACGCTGCGCCGTCACCGCCGCCGGGAGTCCGGATGTTGCGCCGCTTGCTGATTTGCATGATGTTGTGGAGTAGTGCGGCCGGGCGCAGGACCGGCCGGACTATCTCGCGCTATGGCGCACCCTGCGCGCCGATTCCGCGGTCGATGAAGTGGTGCGCAACTTCTTCATCCGCCAGCCGGCGCTGTGGTGAGCGCCGCTTAGTCCTTCAAATCCGCCGGTACCTTGCCGCCATTCTGGGCGAGCTTGTTCATGACCTGGCGATGCAGCCAGACGTTCATCGACGCCGAGTCATTGGTGTCGCCGCTGTAGTGCAGCTCCTGCGCCAGCTCCTTGCGCGATTGCAGGCTGCTGTCGAGGTCGAGCAGCTTCAGCAGATCGACGATCGAGGTGCGCCAGTTCAGCGGCTGGCCGGACTGCTGCGCCTTGCCGTTAAGGATAGCTTCGACATCGACGTCGCTGATCGGCGCCGACACCGGCGCGGCCGGCGCGGCAGCCGCAGGCGCGGCAGCGCTTGCGGGCGCCGCCTGCGGCGTCGCGGCGACGGCCGGGTGCGAGGAAGGGAAGATCTTGTGGAAGATATTGCTCAGAATGCCCATGTGTGTCTCCGGTTGAATAGATTAAGTGCGGTTGGAATTGGCCATCTTGCTCATGACGATGGCCAGCGCAACGCCGCCCAGTGCCTTGACCAGGGTCGGGTGCTCGGCATAGAACGAACCGATGCGGTCGACGATGCCTGGGTTGTGCTGCTCGGCGGTGCCGGCGATTTCCTCGACCTGGGCCGGCGTGATCTGCTCTGCCTGCTGAGGCGTCACCTGCGGCTGTGAACCGGGCGTGAGGAAGCTGCCGATGCTGCCCGCCAGCGAGGTCAGCATCGCCGGGTTGACGTGGGCCAGCAGCTGGTTCAGCAGACCGGCGCGCTGGGTCGGATCGCTGCGGCCGAACAGCTGGCTCACCATCTGCGCAAACGGCGGGGTCTGGTCGGAGCGAAACGCTTCGGTCACGCCCTGCGCCACCGCCGTCGACGGCGCGTGCTGCGCCACCTGCGCGAAGTCATCCTCCGCCTTGGCGGGATCGGCGTTCAATCCGCCTACATATTGCTTCAGTAAATTTCCGAAATCGAAAGACATATCCCATCCTCAGTTATAGGTAAACGACCAGCGTAGCGGGCGCGCGAGCGCCGGTCTGTTCGCGGTCTAACCCGCGCCGTTGTTGCGATTGCTGATTATTCGCCGCCTAAGCGAGCGCCCGCACACAGCGATGCGAACCGAGTCACTACCATGGAATCACTCATCGGAATCCCGGTGGGATACAACCAAGGGGAAAAATATGGGCTTCATTATCTGGATCATCATCGGCGGCGTACTGGGCTGGCTCGCCAGCATCGTCATGCGCACCAACGCACAGCAAGGCATCTTCCTGAATATCGTGGTCGGCATCATCGGCGCCGTTCTCGGCGGCTTGATCCTGGCGCCGATGATCGGCACCGGCACCATCAATGACGGCGACTACAGCATCGCTTCGCTCGGCGTTTCCTTCGTCGGCGCGATCGTGCTGCTGGCTGTCGTCAATCTGCTGCGCCGCGGCCGCGCACGCTAAGACGGCGTGTTGTCCTGCAACCGGTAGGAGAGCTCCTACCGTTGCTGACGGTTAAATCCGGCATTCCAAATGTCAAATAATCGATAAACTATTTACAATAATTTGCCGTCGGCGAATTCATTACCGAGAGAAATGAATGAGTCAGTTCGAATATCCCCGTCCCCAGCTCGTGCGCCCCGAATGGACTTCGCTCAATGGAGAATGGGAGTTCGCCTATGACCCGGATTTGCGTCACGCCGGCCCGCATGACGACATCGACTGGCGCCACCGCATCGAGGTGCCGTTCGCGCCGGAAGCGCCGCTGAGCGGCCTCGGCGATCAAAATTTCCATCCCTGCGTATGGTATCGGCGCAGCTTCGAAGCGCCGGGCGGCGAACGCACGCTGCTGCACTTCGGCGCCGTCGATTACGCCGCGCAGGTGTGGCTCAACGGACTGCTGGTGGCCAGCCACGAAGGCGGCCACACGCCGTTCACCGCCGACATCACCGCCGCGCTGGTCGAAGGCGGCCCGCAGGTGCTGGTGGTGCGCGCCGAGGATGATCCCGCCGACCTGCACAAGCCGCGCGGCAAGCAGGACTGGCAGCGCGAACCGCATTCGATCTGGTATCCGCGCACCACCGGCATCTGGCAAACCGTCTGGCTCGAAACGGTGGGCGCCACCTATATCAAGGCGCTGCGCTGGACGCCGATCTTCGACGGTTTCGAGATCGGTTGCGAGGTCACGGCAGCCGGCGCGCAGAAATCCGGCCTGTCGGTCGAAGTGCGCCTGTGGCATGGCGACAAGCTGTTGGCCGACGACGTCTACATGCTGGTCGGCCAGGAGGCCAACCGCAAGATCGCGCTGTCCGATCCCGGCATCGACGACTCGCGCAACGAACTGCTGTGGTGTCCGGAACGTCCGACGCTGCTGGACGCCGAGCTGATCCTGCGCGACGGCGAACGCGTGCTCGACACGGTGCGCTCCTACACCGCGCTGCGCTCGGTCTCGCTGAACCGCGACCGCTTCATGCTCAACGGCCGTCCCTACCAGCTGCGGCTGGTGCTGGACCAGGGCTACTGGCCCGAGTCGCTGATGACCGCCCCGTCCGACGACGCGCTGCGCCGCGACGTCGAGCTGGCCAAGGCCATGGGCTTCAATGGCGTGCGCAAGCACCAGAAAATCGAAGACCCGCGCTACCTGTACTGGGCCGACAGGCTCGGCCTGCTGGTGTGGGAGGAAATGCCGTCGGCCTACGCCTTCAGCCCGCGCGCCGTGTCGCGCATGGTCAAGGAGTGGACCGAGGCGATCGAACGCGACTACAGCCATCCGTGCGTCATCGTCTGGGTGCCGTTCAACGAGTCGTGGGGCGTGCCCAACCTGACGGCGATGCAGGCGCACCGCAACGCGGTCGAAGCGCTGTACCACATGACCCGGGTGCTGGATGCCACCCGCCCGGTAATCGGCAACGATGGCTGGGAAGCCTCGGCCACCGACATCCTCGGCATCCACGACTACGATGGCGATCCGGCGCGGCTGCGTGCCCGCTATGAAATGAACGGCGCGGAGAACATGCTGTTCGACCGTCGGCGTCCGGGCGGCCGCATCCTGACGCTGGACGGTTTCCCGCATCGCGGCCAGCCCATCGTGCTAACCGAGTTCGGCGGCGTCGCCTACGACCCGAACGCGCCGGAGCACCACACCTGGGGGTATTCGCGCGCCAACACGCCGCACGCTTTCCATGAGCTGTACCGCGCGTTGCTCAAGGTCGCCAACGAGACCGCGATGTTCAGCGGCTTTTGCTACACCCAGTTCGCCGATACCTTCCAGGAAACCAACGGCCTGCTCAACGCCGACCGCACGCCCAAGCTGCCGCTGGAGCAGATCAGCGCCGCCACCCGCAACCACCACCAATGACGGGGCGCGCTATGTCAGACCAACGCGCCATCGCGGCTTCCGAAATGTTGTCCAGGACGCCCTTCGACACCTTCTGGCAAGCCGGCTATGAAGGCGCCGACCATGTCAACCGCAGCGGCCGCGCGCTGGACATGAACCTGGCCAACGGCCACGTCGACCGCGCCCGCGCCGATTACGCGCTGTTGAGTGAATTCGGCATCCGCACCGTGCGCGAGACAATCGGCTGGCGCCTGGCCGAGCGCGGCGGCGTGTTCGACTTCGGCTTCCTCGACGCCCGGCTGCTGGCGGCGCGTGAATTCGGCCTGCAGATCTGCTGGACCTTCTGCCACTACGGCTGGCCGGAGGAGATCGACGTCTACGGCCCCGAATTCGTGCCGCGCTTCGCCCGCTTCTGCCGCGCCGCCGCCGAATACCTGGCGCCGTATGCCGGCCCGCGACCGGTGTACTCGCTGATCAATGAAATTTCCTACACCGGCTGGGGCCTGTCGGTGCACATGTTCCAGCGCAAAAAGATCGATGGCGAACACAATGCCAGCGAGGCCAAGCGCCAGCTGGTGCGCGCCACCATCGCCGGCAGCGACGCGGTCTGGGCCGTGACGCCCGGCGCGCGCATGCTGCAGTGCGACCCGCTGGTGCACGTGGTCTCGCCGGCGCACACGGATCTGAGCGAGCACGCCGCCAACTGGACCGAGGCGCAGTACGAGGCCTGGGACATGCTGTGCGGCCGCCGCGAGCCCGAACTGGGCGGCGCGCCGCGCTACCTCGATCTGATGGGCGCCAACTATTACCAGTCCAGCCAGTGGGAGACCGGCACCGACACCTGCCTGTGGTGGCACCTGGCCGATCCGCGCCGGCGCCCGCTGCACCTGATGCTGAGCGACCTGTGGCAGCGCTACCGCCGTCCGCTGCTGCTGGCCGAAACCAGTCACGTCGGCAGCGGCCGGGGCGCCTGGATCCGCGAGATGGCCGCCGAGTCGGCGCTGGCGATGCAGCACGGCGTCGAGCTGACCGGCATCTGCCTGTACCCGGCGATCGACCGCCCGGACTGGGAACAAGAACACCACTGGCACCGCAGCGGACTATGGGACCTCGACCGCGAGGGCGCCGATCCGCTGGCGCGGCAGCTGGTGCGGCCCTACGCGGCCGCATTGAAGCAAGCGCAACGCCTTACCGAGCAACTATGCATAACCAACGCCCACGAGGGGCACATCAAGGAGAGAGCCATGGAAACCGTCGTCGTCTTTTGTCATCTGCGCTGGGATTTTGTCTATCAACGTCCGCAGCAGCTGTTGACCCGCCTGGCTCAACATTACAAAGTGCTGTTCATCGAGGAGCCGATCTATGACGCCGGCCCCGCCAGCATGACCACCTACCGTCCCGCCCCGAATCTGACCGTGTACCAGCCGCACACGCCGGTGCACGCCGCCGGCTTCCATGACGACCAGTTGCCGGTGCTGCAAAACCTGCTGGAAGACCTGGTGCCGGACGGCGAAGACCCCATCGTCTGGTTCTACACGCCGATGGCCTTGCCGCTGCTGGCGCAGCTGCACCCGTCGCTGGTGGTGTATGACTGCATGGACGAGCTGTCGGCGTTCAAGAACCCGCCGAAGCAGCTGCTGCAGCGCGAAGCCGGCCTGCTCAACATCGCCGACCTGGTGTTCACCGGCGGCCCGAGCCTGTACGAAGCCAAGCGCAGCCGCCACGACAACGCGCATTGCTTCGCCAGTAGCGTGGACGCCATTCACTTCGAGCAGGCGCTGGACCGCAGCAACGGCCACCCGCTGCAGCAGGGTATCGCGCGGCCTCGCCTGGGCTTCTACGGCGTCATCGACGAGCGCTTCGACCTCGACCTGGTCGCCGCCATGGCCGACGCCCATCCGGAATGGCAGATCGTGCTGGTCGGGCCGGTGGTCAAGATCGATCCGGCCACGCTGCCCAAGCGCGCCAATATTCATTACCTGGGCCAGCAGTCCTACCAGGTGCTGCCGCAGTTCCTGGCCGGCTGGGACGTCTGCCTGCTGCCGTTCGCGCTGAACGAATCGACCCGCTTCATCAGCCCGACCAAGGTGCTCGAATACATGGCCGCGTCGCTGCCGATCGTCAGCACCGCCATCACCGACGTCGAGAAGCCGTACGGCGGCATCGTCGCCATCGGGCATGACCACGCCGAGTTCATCGCCTGCTGCGAGGCGGCGCTGCGCCAGACGCCGCAACAGAACATCGCCATGGCCGCCGCCATGCGCGACGTCATCGCCGCCACCTCGTGGGACGCCACGGCCGACAGCATGCGCGCCCTGATCGACGGCGCCGAGCGCAAGCCGGCCAGCCGCAAGCCGGCCGCCGTGCAGGCGCCGCTCGACAGCGCGGTCGCCGCCAGCTACGCCGAACCGGGCAAGATCAACCCGTTGCGTACCGCCTCGCCGGTGCAGAGCACCGGCTGCCTGATCATCGGCGGCGGCCCGACCGGCTTGTCGGCCGCCTACCACGGCGGCGCCGACACCATCCTGCTGGAGCGCAATCCGACCGTCGGCGGCTGGTGCCGTTCGATCGAGGACGCCGGCTTCACCTTCGACTATGCCGGCCACATCATGTTCTCCAACGATCCGTATGTGCTCAAGCTGTACGACATCCTGCTGGGCGACAACCAGCACTGGCAGATGCGCGAGGCCTGGATCTACAGCAAGCAGGTGTTCACCCGCTATCCGTTCCAGGGCGCGCTGTACGGACTGCCGCCGGACGTGATCAAGGAGTGCATCGTCGGCGCCATCGATGCCCGCTATAACGCCACGCCTGCACCGGTGTGTTCGTCCGAAGCGGTCGAGGACTGCTGCGCCGACGGCACCACCGACGCCGCCAGCGCCGGCGCCACCGCGCGCCAGCAGAAGACGCAAAGCTTCGAGGACTTCATTTACAAGGTCTGGGGCGCCGGCATCGCCAAGCACTTCGCCATCCCGTACAACAAGAAGATCTGGACCGTGCCGCTGAGCGAAATGGAAACCTCGTGGCTGGGCGGCCGCGTGCCGCTGCCGGACCTGGGCGAGATCATCGACGGCGCGTTGCAGCCGGTGGCCAAGCCGCAGGGGCCGAACGCGCGCTTCGGCTATCCGAAGAAGGGCGGCTTCCAGGCGCTGGTGTCGGGCTTCCTGCCGCACATCCGCGGCAAGGTCGAACTCAATGCCGACGTGGTGCAGGTGCTGCCGAGCGAACACGCGGTGGCGCTGGCCGACGGCCGTCGCATCAAGTACGAACAGATGATCAGCACCATGCCGCTGCCGGAACTGGTGCGCCTGATCGGCGCCGAGGCGCCGGAAGAGGTGAGGGCGGCGGCGCGCGGCCTGCGCCATATCTCCATCCGCTGCGTCAACATCGGCATCGCCCGCACCGGCGTCACCGACAAGCACTGGATCTACTACCCGGAGGACAGCATCTTCCACCGCATCTTCGTGCAGGGCAACGCCAGCCCGGAATGCAACGCGCCGGGCGGTTTCGGTTTCACCTGCGAGATCTCGTATTCGCCATGGAAGCCGCTGCCGCTCGACGGCGACGCGCTGATCCAGCGCTGCATCGACGACTGCATCAAGGTCGGCATGATGAACGCGGACGACAAGATCCTGGTCGCCAACCAGGTCGACATGCCGTATGCCTACGTGGTCTACGACCATGCGCGGGCGCAGAACGTGGCCACGGTGCGCGAGTGGCTGGAGCAGCATGACATCGTGCTGGCCGGCCGCTACAGCGAGTGGGAGTATTACAACTCCGACCACGCCTTCCTGGCCGGACGCAAAGCGGCCGACAAGGTGCGGGCGGCGCAATCCGGCGCGGCGCCGAACCAGGCGGTGGAATCATGATCGCGGCCGACTCCGGCGGGCAGTACGTACTGGTGGTGGGCGGTGCCGGCTATATCGGTTCGCACATGGTCAAGCGGCTGCGGCGCGCCGGCTATCGGCCGGTGGTGCTGGACAACCTGTCGCAGGGCCGGCGCGGCGCCGTCGGCGATGCGCCGCTGATCGTCGGCGAACTGGGCGAGGACAGCGTGCTGGATGTGATTTTCCAGGCGTGGCCGATCGCCGCCGTGATGCATTTCGCCAGTTATATCCAGGTCGGCGAATCGGTGGCGCAGCCGGCCACCTATTACGAAAACAACGTCAGCAACACGGTGGCGCTGTTGCGGGCGATGGTGCGGCATGATGTCCGGCGCTTCATTTTTTCGTCGACGGCGGCGGTGTTCGGCAATCCAGCGTACGTCCCGATCGACGAGCGGCACCCGAAGACGCCGATCAACCCCTACGGCCGCTCCAAGCTGATGGTCGAGCAGATCCTCGACGACTTCGACGCCGCCTATGGCCTGCACTCGTGCTGCCTGCGCTATTTCAATGCCGCCGGCGCCGACCCGGACGGCGAGCTGGGCGAGTGCCACGAACCGGAAACCCACCTGATACCGCTGGTGCTGCAAGCGGCGTCGGGGCGCCGCGCCGCCATCACCGTGTACGGGCGCGACTACGACACGCCGGACGGTACCTGCATCCGCGACTACATCCACGTGCAGGACTTGTGCGACGCCCACCTGCTGGCGCTGCAAGGCCTGCTGGCCGGCGACGCCAGTTCGCGCTTCAACTTGGGCAACGGCGCCGGATATTCGATCGATCAGGTGATCCAGGCCGCGCGCCGCGTCACCGGGCGCGATATCGCGGTATTGGACGGGCCGCGGCGCGCCGGCGATCCGGCGCGGCTGGTGGCCGATCCTACGCTGGCGCAGACAGTGCTGGGCTGGTCGCCGCGTTTTGGCGACCTGGACGCGATCATCGCCCATGCCTGGGGGTGGGAGTTGAAGCATGCGCTATGGGGGCAGGGCGTGCACCCGCATGCCGGCGCGGCGGCGAACGCGGCGTCGATGCAGCCGGTGGATGGCGGCCAGAACGAGCGGCGCCGGCAAGAGCGGCGTGCGGCAGGCTAGGGGGATGTTTGGAGAATCGTTCATGATGCAGCTGTCCCACTATCAGGCGCTATTGCGCGCCTCCCCTTATCCCTATCTGGTGATGACGCCCGATCTCACCATCGTCGCCGCCAGCAGGGCCTATCTGCGTTCGGTGCGGCGTACCGAGGCCGAGATCGTCGGCCTCTATGTTTTCGAGGCCTTTCCGCCGGATCCGGCGCGGCCGGACGCGACCAACCTCGCGGAGGTGCGCGCCTCGATGCTGCGCGCGCTGGCCAAGCGCGAGCCGGATACCAGCGCTTTCGTGCGCTACTCGGTGAGCATCGATACGGCCGATGGCCCGCGCTTCGAGGAGCGCTACTGGAGCACCGTGCACACGCCGGTGCTGGGCGACGACGGCGAACCGATCCTGCTGTTGCAAAATCCGGTCGACGTGACCGAGCTGTATCAGTTCGACGAACACTCGGCCACGGCCAGGCTGCAACTGGCGTCCGCCAACGCCGAGAACTTCAACCAGGCGCAGATGCACGAGGCGCTGTCGCGCATCCTTAACAACGAGCGCGAGCACCTGCGCAGCCTGTTCAACCAGGCGCCCGGTTTCGTCGCGGTGCTGATGGGGCCCAAGCATGTCTTTGAGATGGTCAACGAAGCCTATTACCAGCTGGTCGGCCACCGCGACCTGGTCGGCAAGCCGGTTTGGGAGGCGCTGCCCGAAGTGGCGGGCCAGGGCTTCGAAGCGCATCTGGACCGGGTCTACCGCACCGGCGAGCATTGGGCGGCGCGGGCGGTGCCCATCGCGGTGCAGCCGGAACGCGGCGGGCCGGTGGTGCAGCGCTACGTCGACCTGCTGTACCAGCCCTACAAGAACCGCGACGGCGCCACCATCGGCATCTTCGCGCAGGGTTACGATGTCACCGAAAGCGTCGAGGCGCAGGCGGCCAAGCGCGAGAGCGACGAGCGCCTGCGCGACGGCATGGACGCCGCGCGAATGGTGGTCTGGGACTGGAATATCGCCACCGGCGAGCTGATTTATTCCGACAATATGCCGCTGGTGCTGGGCTGCACGCCCGACATGATGCCGTCGCTGCACCAGTTCGTGCACGCGGAAGACCGCCCGCAGGTGGCGCGCGCGCACCTGAAGGCGCTGTCCGACACCGGCGCTTATCATGTGGTGGTGCGCTTCATCCGCCCCGACAACAACAAGGAAATCTGGGTCGACAGCCGCGGCAAGGTGCAATACGGCGCCGACGGCCGGCCGGCCAGCATGCGCGGCGTGACGATGGATGTCAGCGAACGCTATCGCGCCGAGCTGGAGCTGCGCGAGACCAACCGCAAGAAGGATGAATTCCTCGCCATGCTGGCGCACGAGCTGCGCAACCCGCTGGCGCCAATCGCCACGGCAGCGGAAATGCTCAAGCTGACGGCCGGCGACGATCCCCGCACCAAGCGCGCCAGCGAGGTGATCACCCGCCAGGTCAGGCACATGACGACGCTGATCGACGATTTGCTCGACGTATCGCGCGTCACGCGCGGGCTGGTGGAGCTGGACCGGGAGCTGGTCGACATCAAGCACGCGGTGGCGAGCGCGGTGGAGCAGGTGCGGCCACTGATCGAGGCGCGCCGCCACACGCTGACGGTGCGCACCGATGGCGCCACCGCCATCGTCAACGGCGACCACACCCGGCTGGTGCAGGTGATCGGCAACCTGCTTAACAACGCCGCCAAATACACGCCGCAGGGCGGCGACATCACGCTGGACGTGGGCGTGGACGGTGCGCTGGTCGGCATCAGCGTGATCGACACCGGCATCGGCATCGGTCCCGGGTTGCTGCCGCAGGTATTCGACCTGTTCACGCAGGCCGAGCGCACGCCTGACCGGGCGCAGGGAGGCCTCGGCATCGGGCTGGCGCTGGTCAAGACCATCGTCTCGCTGCACGGCGGCAGCGTGGTGGCGCACAGCGACGGTCCGGGACGCGGCAGTAAATTCTCGATCTTCCTGCCGGCAGCCGCGCCGGGCGAGGTGGCCGAACAACGCCAGCGCAAGCAGGCCGGCGAGGCGGGAGCCGGACCGCTGTCGATCATGATCGTCGACGACAACGTGGACGCGGCGGAGTCGCTGGCCTCGCTGCTGTCGGCGCAGGGGCACCAGGTATCGGTGCAGGCCGATCCGCAGGATGCCCTGCTCGCGGCGGACCTGAACCCGCCGCGCGTGTTCATCCTCGACATCGGCCTGCCCGGCATGGACGGCTACGAACTGGCGCGGCGGCTGCGCGCCAGTCCGGCCACCCGGCCGGCGCTGTTCATGGCGCTGACCGGCTACGGCCAGGCGCATGACCGCATCCTGTCGCGCTCCGCCGGCTTCGAACACCACTTCGTCAAGCCGCTCGATATCGATAAGCTGAACTCCGTCCTTGCCACGGTGCGCTCATGACGGCGCCGGCGAAGTTTTGCGTCGGCGAGTGGCGGCCCGAGGACCAGGCGCTGTTTGCCGAGTGGATGCGCAGCCTCGGCGAGCATGCGGCCGCCCATCCGGCGCCGCTGCTGCCGCCGGTGCTGGCGCTGCGGGAATGCGTGGCGCGCAGTCCCCGGCTATCCGCGCTGGTGGCGGGAATGTTCGAGCAGCTGCCCGCCGCGCCGCCTTGCGATTGCGATCCGACCGGCAGGCCGCAGGCGCGCAGCTTCGCGCAGGCGCTGCAGATGATCAGCGTGGCGCTGGGCCGGCCGCCGGAGTTCAACCAGACCGGCATCACGGGCTTGCCGGTCAACGCCATCGTCGACTGGCTGATGCCGACGCAGAGCGGGCATGAATTCTTCCTCGACAAAGAGGTCAACCGCTGCCTCAAGGGGATACTGGACTACTGGGGCGCTTACCTGACGACCGCCGCGTCGCTGCCGGCGCTGAGCGAGGAGCCGCACAAGGGCTGGTTCGGCGCCGACGCCATGAAGAATATGCCGCACTTCGACGCGGAATTCGAGTGCGATCCAACGTTGCCGTATCGCGGCTTCACGTCATGGGACAACTTCTTCACGCGGCGCTTCCGGGCCGGGCAGCGGCCGGTGGCCGGCGTCGAGGACGACGCGGTGATCGTCAACGCCTGCGAATCGGCGCCATACCGGCTGGCGCGCGATGTCAAACTGGACGACCGCTTCTGGATCAAGGCGCAGCCCTACGCGCTGCGACGCATGCTGGCCGGCGACGAACTGGCGCCGCGCTTCGACGGCGGCACGGTCTACCAGGCGTTCCTCAGTTCCTTCAGCTATCACCGCTGGCACAGCCCCGTTTCGGGCCGCATCGTCAAGGCCTACGTGGTGGAGGGCAGCTACTATTCGTCCTGCATCGAGGAGGGGCTGGACCCTTGCGGGCCGCGCCAGTCGCAAGCCTACATCACCCAGGTGGCGACGCGCGCGCTGGTGTTCATCGAGGCCGACAACGCTGACATCGGCCTGATGTGCTTCATGGCGGTCGGCATGGCCGAGGTGTCGGGCTGCGACATCGCGGTGGGCGAGGGCGATCATGTGGCCAAGGGCCAGGAGATCGGCATGTTCCACTTCGGCGGCTCCACGCACTGCCTGGTCTTCCGGCCAGAAACCGAACTCGGTTTCGACTTGCGCGGCCAGACGCCGGGCCTGGACACGGAAAAAATCAAGCTGTGCGAACGCATCGCCACTGTGCGGCGGCGCACGGTGGCGTCGCCCAGGGTGTGACATAGTGCATCATGGACACCAAAATCATTCCCCGTTCCGACGCCCATCAGGCGTCGGTCATTCGTCAAGGCCTTGAATGGCATCGCACCTATGGGCAGCGCAGCGCCGCCGCCTTTCTCGTCTACCGCAACGTGCCGCGCCCCGTCATTGAACGCGTGCTGGCCGAAGCCTGCCGCCGGGAAGACCTGGCGGCGTGAACCCGATACACCTTGACGTTGACGCACTGGCAGAAGCCGCGCGCTTCAACCGCAAGCTGGCCTGGGCGCCGCGCTTCAAGATCAGCAATCGCGTCATCCCCGTATTGATCCAGTCGCTGCTGCGCCTGTCGCAGATCGGCGGCGGCCTGCGTGCGGCCCGTGCCGGCGTGCGCGTCGAAAGCCGCGTCGTCGAAGTGGACGGCGTGCGGGTGCCGGCGCGCATCCTGCGCGGCGCCCGGCCTGCGCGCGCAGTGGTGCTGGACTTTCACGGCGGCGGCTGGGCCATCGGCAACGCGCAGATGAACGACCGGCTCAACGCCGCCATGATCGCCGCCTGCGACGTGGCGGTGGTGTCGGTCGACTACCGGCTCGCCACCGCAACGCTGATCACCTGCATCATGGACGACTGCCTGGCCGCCAGCCGCTGGCTGCTGCAGGGCGGCCTGCCGGAATACGAGGGCCTGCCGGTCTACATGCTCGGCGAATCGGCGGGCGCGCACCTGGCAGCCGCCACGCTGCTGCGCCTCAAGTCGCGGCCCGAACTGCTGCGCCGCATCGACGGCGCGATTCTCTATTACGGCGTCTACGACCTGGCCGGCACGCCCAGCGTGCGCGAGGCCGGCGCCGAGACGCTGGTGCTGCACGGCCCCGGCATGGTAGATTCGCTGCGGCTGCTGACGCCCGGGCTGACCGACGCGCAGCGCCGCCTGCCGCCCTTGTCGCCGCTGTACGGCGATCTGGCGGGCATGCCGGCCGCCATCCTGATCGCCGGCCAGCGCGATCCGTTGCGCGACGACACCATCGAGATGGCGCGGCGCTGGCGCGAGGCCGCGCCGGCGGAGCTGCACCTGCTGCCGGAGGCGCCGCATGGCTTCATCCGCTTCCCGACCCGCATGGCCGGCCATGTGCTGGCCCGTGTGCACGACTGGCTGCGGACCAGGATCGCCGGCGTGTCAGGCTTTGCGGCGGCTGCCGAGGGTGGTCGCGTATTCGTGGGTGAACAGCGCGCCAAAGAAGAAGATCTGCGCTGAGTAATAGATCCAGGTGATCAGCGCCACGATCGATCCGGCCGCGCCGTAGGACGTACTGAAATCGCCGTGGCCCAGGTACAGGCCGATCAGCACCTTGCCGCCCATGAACAGGATCGCCGTCATGATCGAGCCGACCACCACGTCGCCCCAGGCGATCGGCGTGGCCGGCAGGTATTTGTAGATGAAGGCGAAGATCACGGTCACGATCACCATCGACAGCCCGGCGAATGCGTATTGCAGCAGCTTGCCCGGATCGGTGGGGTCGGCCCAGCTGCCCTGGAACGCCGCCAGCCCGGCGTTGATCGCCAGGGAGATCATCAGCATCAGCGCCAGCACCATCACCAGGCCGAACGACAGTACCCGCTCGCGGATGAACAGCCACACGCCCGAGCCCTTGGACGGCGGGATCTGCCACAGCTCATCGAGGCTCTCCTTGAGCTCCGCGAAGGCGCTGGTCGCCGTCACCAGCACGATGATGCCGGAGATGATGCTGGCCACCACGCTGTCGCTGTCCTGCTTTGCCCCGGCCAGGATCGCCTTCAGGGCATCGCCGCCCTGCGCGCCGGTCAGCGCGCCGAGCTGGCTGAGGATGGCGTCGCGCACGATGTCCTCGTCGAAGATCAGGCTCGCCAGCGCCACCACCAGCATCAGCATCGGCGCCAGCGAGAACAGCACGTACAGCGTCAGCGCCGCGCCCTTGCTGGCGGCGCGGCGGCTCAGCCACGCGTTGGCGGCGGCGCCGGCCAGCTTGGGCAGCGCCGCCAGGTACATATGCCAGCCGCCATGCCTGACGCTGTCGCCGATGGTTTCGCGCCGCTGCGCATCGACGTGAAGCTCTGCCTGCTCATCCTCCTTGCGCGCTTCATGGTTTTCGATTTCAGTGGTGTTCAAAGCGACTTCTCCCGGCGGTGACTTGTTAGCCACGATGAGCCGTTTCAATCGATTTTTCGGTGCGCGCGCGTACGGTGGGGCGATAGTGCCGCCATCACACTGGCGGTTCATCTTCCAGGAGCAGACATGCGACACGTATTTCCAGCACTCATCGGCGGCATCGCACTTTCCATTTCCGGCGCCGGCCATGCGCAGCAGGGCGACGGCACCCGGGTTGCCATCGCGACCGCCATCGTCAAGCCGGACAAAGTGGCCGCCACGCCGGAACGCATCGCCGCGCTGAAGGCGCCGCCGGGCTTCGCCGTCTCGGTGTTCGCCTCGGGGCTGAAGAACATCCGCATCATCGCCGTGGCGCCGGACGGCACCGTCTACGTCAGCCGCCGCGACCAGGGCGACGTCGTCATGCTGCGCGACGCCGACAACGACGGCCGCGCCGACGGCCCGCCGGTGACGGTGGCCAGCCGCGCCGGCGCGCACGGCCTGGCGATCCGCGACGGCAAGCTGTATCTGGCCACGGTCAAGGAGGTCTTCGTCGCCGACATCCTCAAGGACGGCCGCTTGTCGCCGCTCAAGCTGATCATCGGCGACCTGCCGGACGCCGGCCAGCACCCCAACCGCACGCTGGCCTTCGGGCCGGACGGCATGCTGTACATCAGCGCCGGTTCGACCTGCAACGTCTGCAACGAGAGCAATCCGGAAAACGCCACCTTGCTGCGCGCCTCGCCGGACGGCAAGCAGCGCAGCATCTTCGCCACCGGCCTGCGCAACACCATCGGCTTCGACTGGCAGCCGCGCACCGGCGAATTGTGGGGCATGGACCACGGCATCGACTTCCTCGGCGACGATGAGCAGCCGGAAGAGCTGAACAAACTGGAACTGGGCAAGCAATACGGCTGGCCGCACGTGTACGGCAACGGCACGATCTACCCGCAAAGCACGCCGGTGGGCGACATCGCCAAGACCGAGTGGCGCGAGCGCAGCGAGCCGATGAAGCTTGGCTATACCGCGCACGCGGCGCCGATGCAGATGGTGTTTTATCGCGGCGGCAGCTTCCCGACCGAATACCAGGGCGATGCCTTCGTCACCATGCGCGGCTCGTGGAACCGCAGCGCGCCATCCGGCTACGAGATTGTGCGCGTGCGTTTCGACGGCGGCCAGGCCAAGGCTATCGAGCCCTTCGTCACCGGCTTCCTGACCGACGGCGGCAAGACCCACATCGCGCGGCCGGTCGGCCTGGCGGTCGCCAGGGATGGCTCGCTGCTGATGGCGGACGACGCCAACGGCGTCTTGTACCGTATCGCCTACACCGCCGGCGGCTCCTCCGCCGCGCTGGTGGCGCCGCCGGCCGGCCCGATGCAGCAGCAGGCGGCCAAGGGCACCAATGTGCCGCTGGCGCTGGCGCGTGCCGAATCGAGCGGCGGCGCCAGGCTGGCGGTGCACAGCGCGAGCTTCGCCAGCAACGCCGGCATGGCCGCCAGGTACAGCGAGTATGCGGACGGCGTCTCGCCGGCGCTGTCGTGGGCGGCGGTGCAGGGCGCCAGATCGTACGCCATCATCATGGAAGATCCGGACGCGCCGCAAAAGCCGTTCGTGCATTGGCTGGCGTGGAATATCCCGGCGTCGGTCACCAGTCTGCCGGAAGGCCTGCAGGAGCAGCCGCGCCTGACCGAGCCAGAGGGCGTGCTCCAGGGCCGCAATACGCGCGGCTCGGTGGGCTATTACGGCCCGCGTCCACCGGTCGGCGACCCGGCGCACCACTATCACTTCCAGCTGTACGCGCTCGATTCGGTGCTGGCGCTGCCGTTCGGTTCCGATCGCGACCAGCTGCTGAAGGCGATACAGGGCCACGTGCTGGCCAAGGGCGAAGTGGTCGGCCGCTACGCGCAATCGCAAAAGCCGCTGAAGTAGGCGGCGCGGCTTACCACTCGGGCGGGCGGCGCTTGCGCTTATTCCTGCGCACGGTGAATATATGTCCGAGGTAGACCAGCAACGCCAAGCCCAGCAAGACGCTGCTGACGATCAGCGGCGTCGGTAGTTGCGCGGCGCCGCCGCTTTCCCGCAACGGCTGAATAACGCCGAGATATATCCCGGCGAACAACCCACCCAAGCCAAATACACTGCCGAGAACGAACCCCAGCAGGCCTGCGCGCGACTTCGATGCCATGACAATTCTCCCTAGATGTGAACGGCCGGCGCTTGCCGAGTGCGGCGTGCGGGGCTCCATGCGAAAATGCAGGCGCCGACACCCCCGCCCATCATCAGGGCCAGCAGCGCTCCCGACAATGAGCTTGGCGGGCTAATGTTGATCGCGCCCGACGGCAGCAGGCTTTGCCAATGCATGTTTTGGCTGAGCGTGGCGTACAGTACTGCCGCAAAAGCCGCCGCGACGGTGCCGATCAATGCGCCTTCGATGATTTCGCTCATGCGCACGGCGTGAGGTAGCAAGCCAAGCATCAACGCTAACTGGCGTACCTGCTCACGCTCAGCCTCCAGCGCAAGCGCGACGGTATGAATGCCGAAGCCGGTCAACGTCATGGTCAGCAACAGAAACGCCATCCAGAAGCGCTTGACCTGAGCATGCAGCAGGTCGATGAACTGGCTGCCATAGGTATTGAGTTGCTGCAATTCGAGGCGGCTGCCCTTGAGGCGCTCGCCGAATTGGCGCACCTCGGCCAATTGCGACGGCTCGAGCGTCAGGCTGATGGAGCTGATGAAATCGACGATTTGAAATTGCTGCTGCAACGCCGACAAAGTGCTGTACATCTCCACCTGCTGGTCCGCCCCGGCGCGGCGGGCCACGCCGACGACACGCCAATCGCGCCGGGCAAGTTTTACCATGTCGCTGGGCTGGCGCGCGCGCAGCCATGCGTTTAGGGCCGGGCTAAGCACTAGCTCACGTTGACCCGGCACGGGATACCTGCCCGATATCAGCGCAAGTCCAGCCAGATTGCCGCCGGATTCGACTTCGACCCCGCGCAACAGGGTGGGCAAGCGCTCTTGGCGATGTGCGTCGATAACGATATCGGCGGGTAATACCAGGGCGCCCTGCGGTACTTGATGGCGTAACATCGGCGAGGCGGAAAATTCCGTCCTGAGTTGTGTATAAGTTGACAGTGCGATCAGGCTGCGCGCCTCCGTTACCGCGCCTGCGGCCAGCAACATATAAGCATTATCGGGCGCGGCGGGTCTGGCGTGGTCTAGGGCGAGTCCCAGATTCCAGCCGATGATGAACGTCAGCGCGCTCGCGGCGATGCTGATTGCGACCAGAAACAGGCGCATAGGCGCACGGTGATAGCTGCGTAGCCAGATCATGAGCACGATGGTAATTTGACGCATGAGGGATGTCGCCATGGCGATCTCGGTTTGGTGAGTGTGGTTTCAATCGACGGTGTCGCGGAACAGGTCATCGACGGTCAGTTTGGCGATGACGCTGGCGACTGCCGTCCAGGCCGATAGTGCGACCAGTATGCCCGCGCCCAGCGCCCCTTGCAGTGCCGCGTACGGCGATTCCATGCGGAGCCAGAACACGTTTTCGAAAAGATAGCTGCCGGCCAGCCACGCCAGTAGCGCGCCACCGAAACTGACCAGCGCAGCGGCTGCCAGCGCCCAGCCCAGGTAATGGATCGACAGGGGAATTTTTCTGTGGCCAAATACCAGCAGCATGGCCAGGCTGCTCCTGTAGGTGAGGGCGAGCAGGTTGGCGCACAGGGCGGGCAGCAATAGCGCTGCAGCGAGCGTCAGCCAAACAGCGTGGAACACCAGATCGCGCAGGTCGATGAGATCGTTTAAAAGAGCCGATGCGGCAGGCAGGAAACTGGCACTGTGCGTCGCTGGCGTCTCCTCGGAAAACATGGCGTCGAGCACGCGGCGCGCCTCCGGCTGGTCGGCTGGTTTGCGCAGGCGTACGTGAAAACTGCCGACCACGCCGCGATAGGAGGGCAGGGCAAAGTCGGCAAAATCGCGCCCGAGTATGACGCAGCCGGTGCAGCGCAGTTCATTGTCGGTGCCAAACGTGCCGGCGATATAAAAGAAATGATTGCTTTCGCCGTCGCTGGAGAACAGCCGTGCCGCGACCATGTCCCCGATTGCCAGATGCTGCGCCGCCAGCAGCGTTGCGCTGACCAGGATCGCATCCTTGCGCCGCTGCCAGCGGGCCAGCATGGCCGCGTCCGCCCCCATGCGCGGCAAGGTGGTGGCAATCTGCTCCTTGTCGACGATCACGCCGGTAAAAATCTGCCGCTCATTGGAAAGAAACAGGGCGACCGAACTGTATTCGGTCACGCCGGCCACCATGGGCGCCGCCTTGATCCGTTCAAAATAAGTGCGCGGCAGCAGGTTCGACGGTGATAGCGCATTGCTGATGGTGAGCAGATCCTGGTCGTCCGGATGGGGGCGGGCGTGCCAGTAGTTGTTACCGGCTAGTAGCGCGGCGCACGCCGCCAGCAGCAGCCCGAGCAGCGCCAGGGTGAGCGACAGCGCGCGATGCCGGCCGAGTATGCGCATCATGTGAGGTCTTCCCGCAAACAGCCTTGGTGCAGAGACACACGTCTGGTGGCTTGCCGCGCCAGCAATTCGTTGTGCGTGACCAGTACGACGGCACGATCATGATCGTAGGCAAAGGTTCGCAACAGGTCGAAAATCAGCTGCCCGGCGTCCTGGCTCAGACTGCCGGTAGGCTCGTCGCACAACAGCAGCGACGGCGCACCGGCCATCGCGCGCGCCAACGCGACTCGTTGCTGCTCGCCGCCCGATAACGTGACCGGCATGCAGCGGCATTTGTGCTCGAGCCCCACGATGGCTAGCGCGGCGAGCGCCTGGTGACGTCTTTGGCTGCGCGACATCGCGCGCAATTTAAGTACCAGCTCGACATTTTCCTGGGCGTTCAAAAAGGGGATCAGATTGAAGCGCTGGAACATGAAGCCGATACGCTGCGCACGGAGCTGCGCCAGTTGGCGCTCATCCCGGAAATCGACCGGCGCGCCGGCGCAAATCAGGCTGCCGGCATCGGGTGCTTCCAGCGTGCCGAGGATCTTGAGCAGCGTACTCTTGCCGGCGCCCGATGGCGCGGTAATGGCCAGCACTTCGCCTAAGCGGATGTCGACGTGCACGTCGTGCAGAACGGTTTCGCCGCCAGCAGCCGAGCGGAACGACTTGCGCAGGCCGTGCGCTTCCATGAATGGCTGGGGGGGGCGGGCCAGGTCCGTGCCATGTTGGGGTAAGTGATTCATCGCAGCTCGCTCGTGCTGATGGCAGGGGCGCAGCGCTGGTCGCCGCGGCGAATAAACTCCACTTCCGCACTCGATTCGAGAATGGGCAGAACGCGCATCGGGCGCGATGGCGCCAACACAACATTGACGGCGCCGCGCTGGCGGTCGGCTGTGTTACTGACCCGAACCAGTTGAAACTGCACGGCGTGGATCTGGTCCGGCTGCGCCAGCGAGGACACCAGTGCGCAACCGCCGCTCTTCAGCAATGGCAGCAGGCGTTCCTGCACTGACACTTCGACTTCAAGTGTCGCCGGATTGAGCAGGGCCAGCAGGCCGCTGCGTATATAGCTGCCGCCATTGGTCGGAGAAACAACTTCGCCGACCCGCGCATTCTGCGCCACCACGACACCCGAAAATGGCGCGCGGATCGCGTACTCGAGCTGACTTTGCCGGTAAGCGCGCAAATTGGCCGTCGCATCGGCGCTGTCGCTCTGCGAACGGGCCAAGCCGAGCCGCGCTTGGTCGACCCGCAGATTGGCGTCAGCCAAGGCCTTGCGGGTACTAAAGCCCTGCGCCATCAAGGCTTCTTGCCGTTGCCGTTCCTGCAGGGCACTTTGCACATCCAACGCCGCCGCATCGACCGCCAGTTTTTCGGCGGTCAGACGTTGCTCCGCCGAGCGGACATCTTCAGCGCCACGAATGTTGCTCAGTTCCACGAGCAGCGCTCCCTGTTGGACCGAATCGCCTTCGCTCACCCGTATGGCCTTAACGCGTGCCAACACCGTTGCCGAAATCTGGACCAACTCGTGGGCCGTGAAGAAGCCTGTCATCTTCAAAGTGTCCTGCGCCGTATCTGGCGCGCTGCGAACCGGCGTGATGACCGGGGCGGGCGCGGTGCCGGGCTGCAGTCGCAGCCAAGCTGCGGCGCAGGCCAAGGCCAAGGCCAAGCCGCCGAATGCCGCCGCAAGCCAGCGCCGCGGCAGACGCGTAGCGCGCGCGACGGCATCGCCTGGCTCGCCCTGCTGCACCAGCGCCCGCAAGGCCTGTTGAAGATCGGCGGATTCGGGTGGATCCCGGAGCTGATGAGCTGGAGGTTGCATGGCTGGCCGTTTCATACCATGCCCGGACGGGAACGCAAGATAAGCTTTACGACCATCAGGATGACGACGCTGGCGTAGGCCAGCGACACCGCGCCGTATAAGATCGATGGCCACCGTCTGTGGCACAGCAGGCGGAAGACACGCATGCCTTGTTCCATGTCGCTACACCTCAGCACGCAGCAATTCGGCAAACCCATGAGCAGACTGATGACGAACAGCGACTGGAGGATCGCCGTGCCGGCCGACGTCGACATCGCCGCGACGGCCAAGGCGAGCGAACACAGCAAGTCGAGCACCGGCCCGGCGACGTAAATCAGGAAACGCGTATCGCTGCGATTGAGCGCAGGCTGGGCAGGTGCCTGAAACGCGGGCATCAGCCGGGCCGAAAATCGAATTCGCCCCCCCAGCACACCGCAGCATCTGGCGGCGATGGCGTGCGCCGACTCATGTGCCACGATCCACAGCAGCACGCCGACCCCAGCGTACAACGGGACTGCGCTGCGCACCAAGCCGCCCAGCGCGAGTCGGGGCAGGTCGGTGATGCGTGCCTGCAAGGCAAACGCCAGCAATAGCGCTAGCTGCCATGAGCACAGCAGGGTCAGCAAAGCCGTGGGAAGGCGCGCACTTAATCGGTACATGGCGCGGCATCCCCGGCATTGCCAAAAGTGAAGGCGAAAAGGCAGAACAAGTGCGCCAACGCAGTCGGTAGGTGGCGCAGTAAATCGCTCTCGATGGTGGCGCCCGCAGGGCAGCCGTGCAACTGCTGGCATTCGATGCTCAACCAAAAACTGCCGATCCATTGCCCAGTCAACGTCAGCAGGCGGTCGTGGCCGCCGGGGCCCTGCGTGTTGAGCACATAGGGCAGATCGGCCAGCATGAACAGGCGCCCGGCGGCGCGGCTGAGATTCCTTTGCGACAGCAGTTCTTGACCCGGCGCGTCCACGCCGATGGTACTGTCGATGCACAGCCGTAATCCGCTGTCCTGGCGCCACTCATAGCTCGTGCATTGGCCCGCCTGTTCTAGCACGAGGAGAGGCCGCAGGCACGCCAATAAGGCGATGTCGGCGCCATTGACCGGTTGCGGGCGTGCTTGGCCGAGCAGCGCGGCAATTTGTGGCACAGCCAGATCAAGGCGGGTGCAATCGCGCACTGCGCGGCGCTGTCCCAGCAGGCTATCGAACTGTTCCCATTGCACCGGTGGCGATACGACGGGTGGGAAGCTAGCCCGCCACGCGAACGCATAGTAATGACGCCGATGATGCAGCAACTCGCGAACCCAGTCCTGCGCCACGGGTTCGTAGCGCAGGGATAACGGCAGGCCGGCGATCAGTGCGGCTGCGTGCACGAAAGCGGCACCGAAGCCACCGTCAAGAAAGGCCAGATTATGACCAAAGTCAAAATATTTCTGCCTGGCTTTTTCGACATTGACCACACAAATTATTTCATATTCCGGGCCCTGAACGACGGTTGTCAAGGGCGCATCGGCGACTGGTTCGAGCCAGTCGAGCACCGGTACGTAACGCCACACACTGGCGCGGCGCTGTGCTTGGTCATGCGCTATAACGAGGCACTCCGCCGCCCCCAGATTGCCGCCGCTGGGACAGACACGACGCTGATTGCCGTATGCATCGATCCGATAGCCAAAGGCACGAATGATCAGTTGCAGTAGCATGCTCTGCACCGACGTTGCGTTCGCCAACGAGATGGCGCGCCCGGGTTCGCCGTGCGGAAGGGGAAACTGTTTTGCCGAGGCGATATGGCGGCCTGCGTAGTGCACGTCATGGTGTTTCACGCCAATCAGGCGCCGTGGCGGTACCGCAATTCGGCTGTGTCGTTCGAGGCGCTGCCAATTCTCCGGCTGATCCGAAACAGCGATGGCGGCGGGCGTTGCCCCCAAGGCATGAAGGCGCGGCACGGGATGGGCGGTAGTGCGTATCTGGGCGCCGTGGAGTTCGTAGCGGACGAAATTGTTCACCAGCGACAAGGGCGATGTGCCGCTGTTCACCAATACGATGACGTTGGATAGGAGCGCCAGCCAGAGTGGAGCGATCGCTGCCTCGGCGCGATCTTCCAAGCCATGACAACAGAAGCGATAGCACGCTGTCGTGCAAGCGCCGCGATTGGTCAGCAACGGCCCGACGTCCAACGTGCGCCCGCGAGGACAAACCAATAGTACCGCAGCGTCCAAGCCCTGCAGTCGATCGATCCATGCATCCCGCGATGTCACGTCGTCCAGTATCGCAATCGTCAGTGCGCATACCGGTGCGCCGGGCACATAGTCGCTAACGGTCAAGCCGGCCTGACGCAGTGTGCGTGCCAATTGATGGCATAAAGGGCCTGCTCCGAGCAGTCCAATGGGACGGAGAAATGCCGCGACCACTGCCGCGCGGCGATTGTGGATGCGGGTCTGGTCCATGACCTTCGCGAGGTAGCTGACGGTTTCCGGCGGCACCGCGGCCGGCGCAGCCGGCCCGGATTGCTCCAGCAAGCCATGGCGCAACAAGAAGTATAGGAGGCTTTTGCGCGTCGATGCGGCCGGCAAATGACCTCCGCAGAGCTGTTCGAGCGTCCGGGTGCCGTCTAGCCCGGACAAAAAATCCAGCACATCGAGCTCGCCGTGCTGGCGCGCGATCATTGGCGCCCCCAGGCCACCCACGAGCATCAAGCGGGCGCGGTCGATGACCACCACCGCCACTTCGTTCAACAGGCGAGGATGGGTGGGGCAAGCCTCGTCGATCTCGGCGTCTCCCGTGAGGGCGAAGGGCGGAACTATGCGATCCATGTGCTCAACTCCCGGTCAAATGCGGCAAAGCGTTGAGGACCTGCGCAGGTTGTGCGGGCCACGTTGCGGCAGGTACATCCATGGAAAGGTGCAATTTTGCTGGTATAAATCTGCGTGCTGCCGGTCTCGATCAACAAACTGGCATCGGCTGCCAGTTCACCACGAGCTTGTAGCAAGCAGAGTTGCGCCGCCAGCTCCACCAGGCCGGGATGGTAGCCATGGAACTCCAGTGCACTGACATCGGCCGCCACCTTCGCCAGGAAATACAGGGTTTCGGCGCTATAGGGGGCTGGCGGTTGGCTCAGCAGGCGTTTGCTGAAGCACTCTGCGCACACGCCCTCCGGTGAGCACGGCGGCGCCAGCATCACATGTCGTTCAAAGGCGAAAATGCTAAATAGACTGGCCGAGGGCGCCAGGGAGCGTTCAATTTCCTGCATCAGATCAAGCCGCAGGGATGAAAATAGCGCAAACACTTGGGCCACCGGCGCCGCTGGACGCGCGCGAAATTGTGCGAGGTCCAGCATTATCGCGGCGCCGTCAGGCTTGCTGGCGGCGATCGCGCGGGCCAGGTTGCTACCGAATTCGCCGCAATAAATGTAGGTTGACATATCAGGCAAACGCTTGAGGAAAGGGGTTGATGGCGAGGGGCGCATTGCTGGGGACCTCGCCGCGCTCTTGCAGATGGCGATGAAATTGCGCCAGGCGCGGCGTGCCTAGATAGCGCGCTGTTGTGATCGTGCTCATCGGCATGAGCCCTGGGATCAGCGCGCGAAAACTTCGTAGCCCCACCTGTTTCAGTTCGTCGCAGGTCAATTCCAATAGTAAAACCTGGTGGCCAAGCGTTCTGGCACGTTGTTTTAACCAGCGCAGCTGACCACCGGCTGCGCACTTTTCCGGCAATGGTTGGGCGGCGCGCAGCTCTGCAAAGCGTACGCTTTCCCGGCCATCGAGAAAATCGAAAGCGTGTGCGCGTTCGGGCTGGGCCATGTACACCGCGCCATCCTCAATGCCGAAGCAGTCGTCGGCATTGGCGACCAATTGCAGCTGGCCCGTGTCGAGGATCGAACTGAGCGTAGCCATCTCGCGCACAGCCTGAAGACACGCGTCGGCGTAGCTGAAACTGCTGGCGCAAGTGACCAGGTTGGCCGCATGGGGATGCGAGGGACGGCGGCGGCGCAAATAGACGGTCGGCAAGCCGAAATCGGTGGTCCCGTCAAACAACATGAATTCCTGTCGATGTTCAAGCAAAGGACGGACGGCGGGTGGCCAGTGCGCCAAATCGCAGCCGTCAAACCGAATGCGGCGCAAATGCCTGCGCAGGAGCCAGGTCAACGCAATCGAATCGCGCTCAATGACTTCCGCGATTGCCGTCACCAGCGCGATCGCAGGATCACTATGGACCGCAGTGCCGGTCGAAATCGGGCTCCAAAACTGCTCAGTGGTCCAAGTCCGCGGATAAATATGGCTCATCGCAGTCGGCACATATCGTCTTTTTCCGCTGTGCAGATCGACCGCTTCAACCCAGCGTATCGGATCGTCTGGATTGAACTGCCGGAACTGTTGATTTGGCAATTCCAATTCTTCAACCGAAAAGCTGGGAAACGTGTGCCAATCCAGTGCCGCCGTGCCCAGTTCGTTGGCGCTGGCGACAAGATATTCGTGTTCCAGCAAGATGCATGAACTGTAGCGCTCCGCCGCCTCGCATACAGCCTTGAGTTGTGCAAGGCTGGCATCGACGTCGGTCCCGCAACCGCTGAGATAGGTATGCCAGAGTGCTTCGCCGGTACGACTGCGCGCCGAGGGAAGCAGGGCGCTCAAGTTGCCCGCGTGGCAGGCATAGCAATGGAAAATGCGATCGGAGAAATTCGACAGCACGATCGGCTTGAGCGCGCTTAAAACTCCACCAAAGGTGCCGCATAAGGTGTCATATTGCATGAAGGCCCCTCCGTGGCGGGTGAAGCGTCCGCCACGCTTTCGGCGGCAATGACAGCAGGATCAGATAATCTGCCTCGGTCCCTTCGAACCCTAGTTGATTCAATAGAATCCGCACGACGGAAAAGCCGGTGACGCGCGCATCGCTCACGGCTCTGCCATGCTGCACAGCGCTGACCAGATGAGCGAACGCCGCAAGGGCGTCGGAAGGCAAGCCGGCGTAGCGGATCAATTGGCCGTCGCGCTCTAACGCTTGCCGTTTTCTTAGCAGTCTAGCGATTTCCCGTGCGGACGGCGTGTGGACAAAGACCAACCCCGACAACGCCTCGGCGGACCCGGGATCCTGTACTTCAAGCACCGCCGACAGCGCGGCTGGCAGGGCGGTCTTCAGCAGCGCCGCATCTGATTTCAGCAGACGACACAGATGCTCGCTCATCGCCATCAGCGCCGCCGCGGTGTCGGCGTCCGCATTTGCGCGCAGCCATAGTGCTGCATCCGCCTGCTCGCAGCGTACCAAGGGTCGGTTCGGGTCACCGTCGCGCACCGGTTCACCCTCTAGCAGCCGGGGTGCGTGATAGGGGTGTGCGTGGTGTAAAGCGTCGATGGCGGTCTCAGCCCACGCAATCAAGAAGTTGCGCGCTTGCGCGCGCGTGTATCCCGGTAGCCGAACGAGCGTGTGCACTGCGCTAACCTCGTGTGCAAGATTGCGTGTTACTGCTATCACGGCGCCGCCGGGTACGTCCTGTAGCCGAGCGTAGAGGCGGACCAGCAATGGCGATAGTAAGTTGTTTTGGTGACCGACACGCAGATACAGCGCGAAGCATCGGCCGGCGGGATGCGGGGCCATGGCTATTCCTCCGCAGTATAAAGAAAGCCCTTCAAGGTCCATAGGGCCATCAATGAAGTGAATACCGCAAGATAAAGAATTGAGGTCGTGACGCTGAAACTCGCGGGGTAGCCCAGCATGGTCTGGCGTAACAGGTTGACGCAATGGGCTGCAGGAAGGAAAAATGCCACGATCCGGGTCGCCGGATAACTCGTGTTGGGGAACATGAGATCGCCCAGGAAAATCATCAGGAGATTAAGGATGGTAAACATGTGAATACCGCTCGAGAAGCTGCGGAGATTGCTACCCAATGCAATTCCCAGGCTCAGCAGACTAAGCGCGCAAAGACAGGCCGTGCCGATGCTCGCCAAGATTGTGGGCCAACTCAACTTTAGTTCAAGCAAATAATCACCTAGCAGCACGAACAGTGTCGCCTGCGCCAGCGCCAGCAAGAGTTTGGTTGTGGCTTCCGCTGAAAAAATGATGTACAAGGGAACTGGAAACAGCCTGAACAAACGCAGGGTTCCCTTGGCGCGATCTTCCAGCAGTTTCGCGCCGGTGGTGAAAAGCGCCAGGTTCATCAGAGACATGATCAGCAGTCCTGGCAAGAAGGCAAACGCCATCGCGCCGTTGGCTGTCACCTTGACCGCATATGCCGGGGCGGCTTCACCCGCGCCCGATAATGCCACCGCGACCACGCTGGCGATCGCCTTATTCTGTTCCAGGGCATAGATGCTCGGAATCGTATCGCCCGCGTCTTGGCTCAGCACCAGTTTGGCCTTGCCGTCTCGAATATTTTCGATTGCGCCACCGGCAATGGGTACGATTTGCACACCAGGGAGCCGGGCGCTCTCGACCCGTGCAAGGACTGCCGGGGCGACCGAAATGGTGCTTCCCAAGGTGATTGGCGCGGGGGCCCCTCCAGCATAGTAGCTAAAGGCGGATACCAACAAAAAGCCCAGGGGGATCACCAGTGTCATCGCCAGCGAGGTAAGGCTCTTGTGATAAAAAGACAAGGACATGCTCGAAAATTTCAGAAAAATGGAAAAATTCGATGGCGCAACAGGTGAGGTATTCATGCGGGAACTCGCTTTAGTTGGCGATGACGCTCAGATAAACATCTTCCAGTGATGGCTGGTACACCATCAGATTAATGCGCAGCGCATTCTTTTTTTCAAGGGATAGAATTTCTCCGATTAAAGCGGCGGCTTGGACGGATGCGCATGAGATCATTTGCTGCGGCCCATCCGTGATCAGTTGTATGCCGATCGGTAACGTCTTTTTTAGTTCGTCGATAAAAATCGACGAGGCGGTGAATTTTATTGAGATCGTGCTGGTATGTCGGCTCAGTAATTCTTGCACGCCGCCATGCATCTTTATTTTTCCGTTATCGATAAAATAAATTCTGTCGCAAAGCTCGGTCGCCTCTTCCATATGATGGGTGGCGATGATTCCCGAGAAACACCCTTGATTCTTTCTGGCTAATAATGTATCCCATACCGCACGCCGCGAACGGACATCCAATGCCGAAGTCGGCTCGTCTAATATCACGAGGGACTTGTTACCATAGAGTGCGGCGAAAATGCTCAATCGCTGGGTTTGCCCGGCCGATAGCTCGCCCACCTGCTGTTGCAGTACATGACAAAGTCCAAGCTGGTCAATCAAGCTATTTGTATTGGTTTCGGCGGGATACATGCGGTGGTAAAGGTCGCACAATTGCGTCACCGTCAAATAAGACGGCAGCGCATAACGTTGGAACACGATCCCTATTTGACCGCGTTCTTCCGGCGTGAGCGCCGTCGGGGATTTTCCGAAAATGGACACCATGCCTGAACTTGGCCTTTGCAAACCCTCCAGGATCTCAAGCAGTGTCGTCTTGCCGGCGCCATTGGGGCCAAGCAGTCCGACTACCTCGCCTTTTTGGACGTGCATGCTGACACGGTCCAATGCCAGCTTGTCGCCATATAGCTTGCAGACATCGACGATTGACACAGCCTGGGCCAACTCGGCCTGGCGTTTTACATATGGGTCCATGCTGCCCGTCCAAACAAGGGAGGAATACTTCGCCGTAAGGCCGGCGTCAAGGCAGAACAATTTCCTCGTGCATACGGGGTCATTGATGACTTCCTTCAGCGACTAGCCCAAGAGTAAAGGGAAAAGATTTATTTCATCTTCACACAGTTGGCGCAGCCAAATGACCCGAAGGTGCCAATACAGCCGCCAGCCGTGCCGAATGTACCGCAGGTACCAGCACAATTGAATGCCGCGACTAAACCTTCAGTGTCTTCAGCGTAAGTCGATGCGTATGCGATGTCGGATCTGTTCGACGCTTTAAGCGACATATCATAATCGTGCTCCGATGCTAAAGTATAAATTTCCATGACTACCTCCAATGTAAAGGAAAATGAAGCCGTTGAAGCCGCTGAAGCCGGGAAATCTTTATCGATCAAGGCGCGGCTTAATCAATATATTAATTGATGGGTAAGGCCTAGTTCATCCCGTGCTAATGCGATTTTTTGATTTTAATCATACTGATGTGAATATAGCTGTTGCAGTAATGCCAGATTATCTAAAGCCAATGTTTTTCTGGTTTATTGCAATACGCTATGGTTCAATCGTAATTAATTTCGTCATGGTTCAAGGAGAATAATAGTTTTTCTTTACGGATTTGCCACGGTTAATTCCTCATGAAAAAGAAAGCCGCAGGTCCGGATAATCGGCGAACAAGATCTGTTGGAGCATACGTGTGCGCTGGGTGAGCTGGCGCACCGAGAGTCGGCCTGAGCCGCTTCAAACTTGCTGCTCCTATCAGCAATGGAGAAGAAATGGAATCGGAACACGGCACCGGCCACCTGGTCATCATCGGCGGCCACGAGGACCGCACCCGGGACAAGGCGGTATTGCAGCGCTTTGTCGAACTGGCGGGCGGTAAGGACAAGAAAATAGTGGTGATCTCGGCGGCCAGCGGCGTTGCCGATGAAATGTGGGACATTTATGATCGCGCCTTCGCCGACCTTGGCGTCATACAGCGCGTCCACCTGCCCATCGAATCGCGCGAGGACGCGAATGACGAAGCGGTGCTGCGCGAGTTGGCCGACGCCGGCGGCATCTTCATGACCGGCGGCGACCAGAAGCGGCTGATGGCCAACATCGGCGGCACCGCGTTCGACCGCGAGCTGCACGCCGTCTACCAGGAGCGCGGCGCCTGCATCGGCGGCACCAGCGCCGGCGCGTCGGCCATGTCCGGCCACATGCTGGCGACCGGCCACGCCGGACCCAAGCCCGAAAAGGGCGGCGTCAACCTCGGCGCCGGTCTTGGCCTGGTGCGCGGCGTCGTCATCGACCAGCACTTCTCGGAACGGCACCGGCTTTCCCGGCTGCTGACCGTGGTCGCGCAAAACCCTTATCTGCAGGGCGTAGGCATCGACGAAGACACCGCGCTGGTCATCGAGCGCGGCGTCGGCATCGAGGTGCTGGGGCAGGGCGCCGTCACCATCGTCGATGGCCGCACCATGCATTCGAATATGGCGTCGGCCGCCGCCGGCGAATGTCCGCGCCTGGTGGATGTGCGCCTGCACCTGCTGCCTACCGGCTGCCGCTACGCCTTGCCCGGCCCCGGCCAGGACGGCGATATCCCGGCCGCGCTTCAAGACTTCATCAATACTGTCACCAAACGGATCACCTATCATGAAAATCACTAAGCAACGCTATCTGCGCGGCGCCAACCTGTACACCACCCACCCATGCCTGCTGGCGACCATCGACCTGCAACAGCTGCAGGATGTATCGTCCGCCGATCTGCCGGACTTCGGCGGCGCGCTGCTGGCGCTGATGCCGACGCTGCGCAAGCAGCAGCGCGCTGGCGGCCGGCCGGGCGGCTTCGTCGAACGGCTGCACCAGGGTGCGCACTTCGCCGACGTGGTCAAGCACGTGACGATGGAATTGCAGCATCTGGTCGGCCACCAGGTCGCGTTCAGCCATGTCGGCGAGGTGCGCGCGCAGCCGGGCCGCTACAACGTGGTGTGCGCCTATGTATCCGAGCGCACAGTGACTGCCGCGCTGGAGATGGCGGTGGAGCTGGTGCACGCGCTGGCGCGCCGCCAGCCTTACGATTATGAGGACAAGCTGGCGCAGTTGCGCCGCCTGGCGCAGCGTTGCGCGGTCGGCACCAGCACCGGCGCGGTGGTCGGGGCGGCGCAGCGGCGCGGCATTCCGGCGCACCGCCTGACCGAGGACGCCAACCTGTTCCAGCTGGGCTGGGGCAGCAAGCAGAAACGCCTGCAGGCCACCATGACCGGCGCCACCAGCCACATCGCGGTCGGCCTGGCCAGCGACAAGCACCTGACCAAGGCCTTGCTGGAGGAAGCCGGCCTGCCGGTGCCGCAGGGCGACACCGTCACCACCGTCGAGGAGGCGCAGCGGGTGGCGCGCCGCATGCGCTGCGCCGTCACCGTCAAGCCGCTGGACGCCAACCAGGGCAAGGGCGTCACCACCGTCTGCAACAGCGACGAGGAAATCGCCGCCGCCTTCGAACATGCGCGCCAGTACAGCCGCCACGTGATCGTCGAGCGCTACCTGAAGGGCCGCGACTACCGCGTGCTGGTCACAGGCGGCGCCATCGCCGCCGCCTCGTGCCGCCGTCCGCCGATGGTGACGGGCGATGGCGTCAGCACCATCCGCCAGCTGGTCGAGGTGGAGAACCGCAATCCGGCGCGCGGCGAGGGCCACACCAATATCCTGACCAAGATCGCGCTGGACGACCACGCGCTGATCGCCGCGCGCAAGCACGGCTTCGATTTCGATTCGGTGCCGCCGGCCGGCATGGAAGTGGAATTGCGCGGCAACGCCAACCTGTCCACCGGCGGCACCGCCGAAGACGTGACCGACCTGCTGCCCGCATCCACCGCGCGCATCTGCATCCGCGCCGCGCAGACGGTCGGCCTGGACGTGGCGGGCATCGACATCATCTGCGACGATATCTCGCAGCCGCTGGCGCAGCAGGGCGGCGGCATCATCGAGGTCAACGCCGCGCCGGGCATCCGCATGCACCAGTATCCGAGCCGCGGCACGCCGCGCGACGCCGGCGACGCCATCGTCGAATCGATGTTCGGCGACGACGACGGCCGCATTCCCCTGATCGCGGTGACCGGCACCAACGGCAAGACCACCACCACGCGGCTGATCGCCCACGCCGCCGGCCTGGCCGGCCACCGCACCGGCATGACCACCACCGAAGGCGTCTACATCGACGGCGCGCTGGTCGAAGCGGGCGATTGCACCGGCTATCATTCGGCGCGCATGGTGTTGAGCGCGCCGGAGGTCGACTTCGCGGTGCTGGAGACGGCGCGCGGCGGCATCCTCAAGCGCGGCCTGGCGTTCGACCGCTGCGACGTCAGCGTGGTGCTCAACATCACCGAGGACCATCTGGGCATGGACGGCATCGACACGCTGCACGACCTGGCGCGCGTCAAGCAGGTAGTGGCCAACGCCGCCGCCGGCGCGGTGGTGCTCAACGCCGAGGATCCGCTGTGCGTGGCGATGGCCGCGCAACTGCGCACCGGCGTGGAACTGCTGTACTTCTCGCTGGATGCGGAAAATCCCGAACTGCTGCGCCACCTGGAGCAGGGCGGCCGCGCGGTCTACCTGCAGGACCACATGGCGATCCTGGCCGACGGCGAACGCCACCAGCTGCTGCTCGACGCGCGCCGCATGCCGGTGACGCTGCGCGGCCACGCGCGCTACAACATCGCCAACGCGCTGGCCGCCGCCGCCGCGCTGACCGCTTCCGGCTTCACGCCGGAGCAGGTGACCGAGGGCCTGGCGTCCTTCGTCTCGGACGGCCGCAGCAACCCGCTGCGTTCGAACATCTTCGACATCAACAGCGTCAAGGTCATCGTCGATTTCGCCCACAACGGCGCTGCCTACGCGGCGCTGGCCGAGATGGCGCGCGGCATGGCGGGCGGCAAGGTGGTCGGCGTGGTGTCGGTGCCGGGCGACCGCCGCGACGAGGACTTGCACCAGATCGGCAAGATCTGCGCCGCCGGCTTCGACGCGCTGGTGATCTACGAGTCGGAAAACCGTGGCCGCGACCAGGGGGAAACGGCCCGCCTGCTGACCGCGGGCGCGCGCAGCGCCGGCGTCGATGCCGCGCGCCTGCACTGCAAGCTCGATGTGCATCGCGCCATCCGTTTCGGCCTTGGCATGTGCAAGCCGGGCGATGTATTGGTGTTCGGCTGCGGGTCGTCGATGAGCGAATTGATCGAGGCGATCCGGCCTGAAATGCCGGCCATCGCCGAGCGCATCGCCACCGAGACCGCGACGGCCGCATAATCCTTGTAAGCGTGCTCTTACGTGGACGCAGGGGCCGCACTGATTCAGGGCGCCCCCTGGGACGGGGATAATGGTGTTTATCAGCATAGCGTGGCGAGGCCACGTGCTCCATCTTCTTAGGAATACATCATGTCCAATCTGGCGCAAGCCTTAACCGCCGCCCCGGCCGCGCGTGAACAAGCCGCCGCCGCGACGGCGCAATCAATGTATATGAGCCTGAACCAGGGCGCCGGCGACGAGCGCACCCGCCTCGCCGCACGCGCCGGCCTTGAACGCTATCTGGATCAGGCGCGCAGCCTGCCGGACGACCTGCCGTCCGATATCAACGCCATGGCGGCGTGGATCACCGAGCGCTCCGAAGCGGTCGGCGCCGAATACCACGCCTACCTGCAGGCCCGCCGCGAGGGTGCCCCGCGCCGCTACTTCAGCAGCAAGGCGCACGCGCTGTACTTCATCCGCCACGCCGCGCCGACCAAACTGGTGGACGGCGCCTGGCTGTTCGGCCTTCTGGCGCGCTGGGACGATCCGGATTTCCGTCCGCTGATCCAGACCTATCTCGAAGAACTGGGCGATGGCGTGGCCGAGAAAAACCACGTCGTGCTGTACAAGAAACTGTTGGCGGCGCACGGCTGCGACCATTGGCACGACCTGCCGGACGACCGCTATACGCAGGGCGCGATCCAGCTGGCGCTGGGCTATGACGCCGAGCGCTTCCTGCCCGAGATCATCGGCTACAACCTCGGTTACGAGCAGTTGCCGCTGCACTTGCTGATCACCGCCTATGAGCTCAATGAGCTGGGCATCGATCCCTACTACTTCACGCTGCACATCACCGTCGACAACGGCGGCACCGGCCACGCCTTCAAGGCGGTGCAGGGGCTGGAGCAGCTGCTGCCGCGCTGCGGCGACAGCGCCGCCTTCATGCGCCGGGTGCGCGACGGTTATCGCCTCAACGACATCGGCGCCGGCACCAATTCGATGATCGCGGAATTCGATCTGCAGGCGGAGCTGGTGCGCATCCTGGCCGCCAAGAGCGTGGTGGGCAAGAACATGCACTCCGATTACTGCCGCGTGGGCGGTCGCAGCATCAACGACTGGCTGGCCGACCCGCAGCAGATTCCCGCCATGTTGTCGGCGCTGGAAAGCGCCGGCTGGATCAAGCGCGGCGAGCCGGCGGAGAACAGCCGCTTCTGGAAACTGATCCAGAGCGAGCGGGCGGAGATGTTCGGCGTCTTCAGCGCCTACGAGCAGCAGGTGCTGAGCGACTGGATCGCCACCGCTCCGGCCGCTGGCGAGTCGGTGTCCGCGCCACGCGTATTGAGCCACCGCGCCCGCCACCGCGCGCTCGATGCGCTCGGCCTGCACCACAGCCCGCGCCCGCACGGCACCGGCGTGCGCGGCGTGTTCCGTCATCATCTGCAGGCCGACGACAGCGCCAACGACGCCGGCTTCGGCAACCCATTGCGCCAGCTGGAGCAGCGCCTGGCCAACCTGGGTAGCAAGCAGGCGGCGATGACGCTGCTGCAATCGCACATGACGCCGGCCGCGCACCACAGCGCGCTGGGGCTGATGGCGACCCGCATGTTCTGCCGCCTGATCGACTGACCATGAGCCAAACGATCCTGCTTCGACCAGCCGTGCTGGTACACGGCGGCGCCGGCGCCCGGCTGGCAGACCGCGACGGCTGCATCAGCGCCGCCAAGGCCGGACTGGCGGTGCTGCGCGCCGACGGCGATGCGCTGGCGGCTGCGGTATCGGCCGTCGTCGTCATGGAGGACGATCCGCGCTTCAACGCCGGCACCGGCTCCGCGCTGCGCATGGACGGCCGCACCATCGAGATGGACGCCGCCGTCATGGATTCGCGCGGCGCGCTCGGCGCCGTCGCCTGCGTGCAGCGCATCCGCAATCCGGTGCGGGTGGCGCTGGCCGTCACGCGCACGCCGCACTGGCTGCTGTGCGCCGGCGGCGCGCAGCGCTTCGCGCACGACATCGGCGAGCCAAGTTATGACGTGGCGACCCCGCAGGCGCGCGAGCGCCACGAGGAGATGCTGCGCCAGCTGCGCGACGGCGAGCCGGTACGCCACGGCAGCAGCAACGCCGACTACATCGACCATTGGAACTTCGCGCCGCCGCCGCCGCAACTGAGCCGGCAGGACGGGCCGTGCGACACCGTCGGCGCGGTGGTGCGCGACGGCGCCGGACACTTCGCCGTCGCCGGCTCCACCGGCGGCGCCACGCCGTCGCTGCTGGGCCGCGTCGGCGACACGCCCATCATCGGCGCCGGTTTCTACGCCGGCCCGGAAGCGGCGATCGCGGTCACCGGCATCGGCGAGAAGATCGTGCGCCATCTGCTGGCGCGCACCGTCTATGACTGGCTGGCCGGCGGCATGCCGATGGCGCAGGCGCTGGACCGCGCCATCGCCTTGTTCGAGCCGGAGGTCGCCATCGGCCTGATCGCGCTGAGCCGCGCCGAGGAAGGCCACCGCAGCAACCGTCCCATGCCCACCGCACTTGAGTGCTACGCAAAATAGCGAGACCGGAATATGAATATCATCGAGCAGCGCTTTTTGCGCGGCCCTAATCTTTACAGCGACACGCCGGCGCTGATGACTGTGCTGGACTTCGGCGCCGACGCCTCGCTGCCCTACCAGCTGGTGCGGCTGCAGCGCGAGTTGCAGCGGCTGGCCGGCGCGCCGGCCGCGCGCGACCGGGTCCATCCTGTGCGCCATGTGCCGGGCCGCTATCGGCTGGTGTGCGGCTACGAAAGCGAAGCGGTGGCGGGACAAGCGCTGACGCTGGCGATCGCGCTGCTGAACGACTCGTCCGCAGGGCGCGATTTCGACCTGGCCGGACCGCTGGCAGCCCTGCGCGAGACGGCTGAGCGCCACGCGCCAAGCCAGGCGATGGCCGAGGCACTGGCGGCGGCCGCGCAGGTCAACATTCCGGTATTGAAGATCAGCGACGATGCCAGCCAATTCCAGCTGGGCTGGGGCAGCCGGCAACGGCGCCTGAACGCATCCGAGGCCGCCGACGGCGCCGGCGCGCTGTACGCGCAGGGCGACGGCCGCATTCCCGTCATCGCCGTCACCGGCACCAACGGCAAGACCACGACCTCGCTGATACTGGCCCACTGCGTGCGGCAAAGCGGCTTGCGCTGCGGCCTGACCACCACCGAGGGCGTGTTCGTCAACGGCGAGCGCATCACCAAGGGCGATTGCTCCGGCTACTGGTCGGCGCGCAAGGTGCTGATGTCGCCGGAGGTGGATGTGGCGGTGCTGGAGACGGCGCGCGGCGGCATCCTCAAGCGCGGCCTGGCGTTCGACCGGTGCGACGTCGCCATCATGCTCAACGTCAGCGCCGATCATCTGGGCCTGGACGGCATCGACACCGTGCGCGACCTGGCGCGGGTGAAATCCGTGGTGGCGCGCAGCGCGTCGCGCGCGGTGGTGCTCAACGCCGAGGACGAACATTGCGCGGCGGTGCGCCGGCGCGTGCGGCGCGGCGTCGAGATTCTGTATTTTTCGCTCGACCCCGAGCACCCGGTGCTGTTGCGCCATCTGGACCAGGGCGGCCGCGCCGCCTATCTGCAGGACGGCATGATGGTGCTGGCCGACGGCACCCGCCGCCACGCGCTGCTGCGCGCCGACGCGATGCCGTCCTCGCTGGGCGGCCATGCGCGCTACAACATCGCCAACGGCCTGGCGGTGGCCGCCGCAATGCTGGCCGCCGGCTACGCCCGCGCGCAGACGGCGGCGGGGCTGGCCGGTTTCGTCTCCGACAACCAGAATAATCCGCTGCGCTCGAACGTGTTCCAGCTGCCCGACAGCGGCGTCACGCTGATCGTCGACTACGCCCACAACCCGGCCGCCTACGCCGCGCTGGGCGAGACGGCGCGCGCGATGGCAAGCGGCCGCGTGATGGGCGTGATCACCGCCCCGGGCGACCGCCGCGACGTCGACCTGCGCGACGTCGGCCGCATTTGCGGCGGACACTTCGACCAGCTGACGATTTACGAATCGGCGCGGCGGGGCAGGGAGCCCGGCGAGGCGGGCGCCCTGATCGTCGAGGGCATCGCGCGCTCCGGCGGCGTGTGCCGCCAGTGGCGCCAGATCGACGACGTCGGCGCGGCGCTGGAACACGCGCTGTCGCAGTGCCAGGCCGGCGACGTGCTGGTGTACTCATGCCCGTCGACGCTGGAGCACCTGATCGCGGCGCTGCAGGCGCACGACCCTTCCGCCGCTTCGATGCTGGCGGCGGCCTAGAACTTCATCTGCAGCGTCGCCCGCACGCTGCGGTGCGACGGCGTGACCGAGCGCGTGCTCCAGTCGCCGTCGCCGGGCAGGAAGTCGCTGTCGGCGATGCGCTGCTGCGCCAGCAGGTTGGATCCGGCGATGCGCAGCTGCAGCTTCGGATCGAATTGCCACAGCGCGTACAGGTCCAGGTCGCGCCGCACCGACTGGTAGCTGATTTGCTGTTCCTGCACCCGCACCCGTCCCGCCGTCTTGATCACATACGTGCCGCCCAGTGTGAGCGCGCCGCCGCTGTAGTCGGCGCCGAGCGTCGCCGACAGCGGCGTCTGCGCGTCCAGGCGGTTGTCGGGACCCGGCACCGTGTCCACGCTGGACCAGTTGCGCGACAGGCTGGCGCGCAGGTCGACCGCCGTGGCGGTGTCGATCAGCGCCTTGAGCGGCAGCTTCGCTTCCAGTTCCAGCCCGCGCGTGCGGGCCCGGCCGGCGTTCACCGGCGAGGTGGTCCAGCGCTCGTCGCTGAACGAGAGCACGTTGCGGGTGTAGTCGTCGATGCGCCGCTCGGAGATGCTGGCCGACAGCAGCGCCCCTTGCGCCAGATGGCGTTCGTAGCCGGCGTCGAAGCCCAGCGCCAGTTCCGGCCGCAGGTTCGGGTTGCCGATGTAGTCGGCGTTGGTTTGCGTGTTGTTGCCCGACTTGAAGCGCAGCGGCATCAGCGCCAGCAGTCCCGGCGCCTTGTAGGTGCGGCTGACGGCGAAGCGCAGCTGGTCGCCCTTGGTGCCCGGCAGCTTGTACAGCGTCTGGAACAGCGGGCTCCATACCTTCGAGCGCGAGTGCGAGGTGGCGAAGGTGTTGCCTTCGGTGCGGATCAGGATGCCCTCCCAGCGCGCGCCCACGTAGGTCGACCAGTTGGGCGTGATGTTCCACTCGTCCTGCGCATAGAGGGCCAGCCGCGACACGGCGATGCCGTAGCGTTCGTCCGGCGTCAGCGGCGCGTCGGGCCGCAGCTCGTCGAGCTCGCGGCGTTCGGCGTCGCGGGTGGTGTGCTCGGCGTCCCAGCCGACGGCAAGGGTGTGGCCGGGGCGGGCGGTGCTGCTGAGCTTGCCTGTGGCGCCGACGCCGTGGTCGACGCCCGACGACGGCGCGAAGTAGCGCAGCGGCGGCGCGGCGGGACCGGCGTCGGCGCTGCGGCGCGTGTCGCTGCTGACGGTGGTGACCATGCGCGACAGCTTGGTGTCGAGCTTGACGCCATCGCCGAATTTGTGGATCCAGTTCACCTCTTCCCGCGCGATGTGCCAGGTGGAATCCTGGCGCCAGTCGAGCACCGGATAGTCGGGCTGCGGGCCGGCCAGCGCATCGATGCGGTCCGTGTTCGCATCGTGGTACTGGTTGACGTTGAGGAAGGTCTGCGAGGTCAGCGTGTCGCCGTTGTCGAAGGTCCAGGTCAGGCGCGGCGTGACGTTGACGAAGGTGCCGCGGAAGCGGGTGCCGCCGTCGCTCTCGCGCAGGCGCTCGACGTTGCCGGCCGCGCCGGTCTGCCGCTCGACCGTGGTCGGCTGCTGCCACGAGCGATTGCGGGCGACGCTGGCCGCCAGCGAATACGACAGCTGGCCGAGCCGGTCGGACAGCTGCACGCTGGCGTCCGGCGACGCGGTGGCGGCGCCGTGGACGTAGCCCAGCTTGGCGCTGCGCTGGCCCAGCTTGACGGCCTTCTTCAGCACGATGTTGATGGTGCCGGCGATGGACTGGGTGGAAAATTCGGCGCTGGCCACGCGCAGCACCTCGATGCGTTCGATCACTTCCGGCGACAGCGAGTCGATGGTGAAGTTGGGCGGCGCGCGGTCGCCGTCGATCAGGATCTGCGTGTAGCCGTTGCCGAGGCCGCGCATGCGCACCTCGCTGTTGCGGCCGGAGCCGCTGACGGTCACGCCGGGGACGCGCTTGAGCACGTCCGCCACGCTGGCGTCGCCGTACTTGACGATGTCGTCGTGGCTGACGACGATCTTGCTGGCGGTGTCGTCGCGGCGGGCGTCATAGTCGCCGGCCGCGCCGCGCACTTCGACCCGCACCGGCTCCGCCGCGACGGCGTTGGCCGCCTGCTGCGCGTGGACGGGAAAGGCGGCCGCGATGGTCGCCGCCAGCAAGCTCGGGCGCAAGCGCCGGGCCGCCGGCTGAATGGTAGATGGGAACATGGAGAACACCAATGATGGAAATAAGCCGCCGGACAGCCGAGCCGTCCGGCGGATGAAGGATGGTTACAGCGACTTCAGGAAGATCATCAGGTTGTCGCGGTCGGTCTTCGACAATTTCTCGAAGCGCTGGCGGGCTGCCGCGCCTTCGCCGTCGTGCCACATGACCGCTTCGGTCAGGGTGCGTGCGCGGCCGTCGTGCAGGTAGCCGACCTTGGCGTTGGCGCCCAGCACCTTCTCGGTGTAGCCCAGGCCCCACAGCGGCGCGGTACGCCACATATTGCCCTTGGCTTGGCCTTCGACCATGTTGTCGGCCAGGCCGTCGCCCATGTTGTGCAGCAGCAGGTCGCTGTACGGACGGATGGTCTGGTTGCGCAGCTCGGCCATCAGGTGACCGTTGCCGGTCTTCATTTCAGCCGTGTGGCAGGCGACGCAGCGCAGCGCCTGGAACACGGTGGAGCCGGCCTTGACCTTGGCTTCGTCGACGTCCAGGTCGGAAATCGGCGCGACGCCTTTCGGGAAACCGCTGGCCAGGCTGCGTTGCGCCGGCACCGCGACCAGTTGCAGGTAGCGCGCGATCGACTGCAGATCGGCTTCGCTGATGCCTTTCTGGGCCGGCGCGCTGGCGCAGCCGGCAGGGTCTGTGTTGCAGCTGCGGTTAGGATAGACCGGCGACGTGACCGCCATATCCTGCAGCAGCGCGGACGCGGCCTGGTGACGCAGGGTCGCTTTCGATGCCTTCCAGCCGAAACGGCCCAGGCGCACGGCGCCGCTTTCCGGCTCGAACACGAAGTTGGCCACGCCCTTGACGCCGTCGCCGTCGGCCGGCGCGTTGGCGCGGGCCAGGATGTCGGCTTCAGGCACGGCTTCCAACAGGCCGGAACCCATCATCGGCTGGGCGGCGCGCAGCGAGACGATTTCCGGCGTTGCGCCTTCGAACACCAGCTTGGGCTTGCGCAGTTCGACCGCGGTGCCGTCGGCCAGTTTGGCGATGCGGCTCTCGAAGCTGGCCACGCGCACGCCGGTGCCCCAGCTCTGCGGCGTACCGTTTGCGGAAATCGCGTTCATCGGCACGGCGGTGCCGTACTGAGGATGCGGCAGTTGCACGCCGTTGGCGTCGGTGACGGCGACGTGCACCGACATGCTGTCCAGACGCTGGTTCACCGCCAGTGGAGCAGGGCTGCGGCCGTTGTTGACGTGGCAGCCGATACACGCGGACTGGTTGAAGCGCTGACCTTGCAGGCCGACGGCGGCCAGGTTGCGGTCGTTGCCCGGTTCGTTGTGGTCGCCGGTGGTGAAGTTGGTGTGCACCAGACGACGGCCTTCAACAAAGCGCTGCATGTTCTGCATACCGATGTTGGTGAACGGCTGCTGGAAGATGTAGAGCGCATCGTCGGCATAGTTGTACGAGACCGAGCCGATGCCGCCGGACAGGGTGTCCGCCGGCAGCGGGATCGAGTTCAGGCGCGGCTGGATGCCGTACCATGGACGTATGCCGTTGCCGACCACGTACATGAACTCGGTCGAGTAGTAGCGGCCGTCGCCGGTGTCGCCCTTGGCGGCCATCACGCTGGCCGTCGCGAACATCGACGGCGAGAGCTCGATCGCGTCGCCCACTTTCAGCGCCCGCGCGGCGATGTTCTTGCCGTTGGGGTTGCCGTTGGCGTCCAGGTCGCCGTGGCCGGGATAGTCGTTGATATGAATCGTGCAGGTGCTGTTGATGCCGCCGGCGCTGGTGAGCCTGGCTTCGGTAGGATAAGGCGTCGCCTTGCAGAGCTGGTTAGGAATGTCCTGTTCCAGCTTGCCGTTATTCATCCAGCCGTAGCCGGTGGCGCCGGGACGGTCGAAGGCGCGGAAGAAGGCGATGCCGCCGGCCAGGTTGCCTTGGCCGAAGTATTCGTTGACGATCAGCTTGGGCGTGACGGTGCCCGCGGCAACGCCGGCGACGCGGCTGTTGTCGATGATCTCGATACCCCAGGTGCGGTTCTTGAAGTAGTTCGGCACGAACGAGAAGTAGTTGCCGGGGCCTTTGTCGACCGGGTTGCCGTTGGCGTCGACGGTATCGTTCTTGACGCCGATTTCCCAATCCTCACCGCGTTCGCGGGCATGGCGGTTCACGCCGCGCGCGCCGAAGCGGGTGACCAGGGTGCCGTCGGCCAGCGTGAACTGCAGCGTTTCCAGCGGTTGCGCGGCGGTGGGCAATGGCGCCCAGCCGGCGCCCGATGCCGGGAACTTGACCGGCGAGGTGCCGCTGCTGCTGAGCGTGTTGTCGTTGCCCGGGGTCTTGAATTCGACCTCGAACAGCGAGTAGCCGTAGTTGGTGGCGCGCGTCACGCCTTGCAGGCGGACGTAGCGGGCGTTGATGTTGAGGTTGAAGAACTCCTCGGTGCCGCCCTTGGCGTCGCTGACGTAGCGGGCCTGGAACCACTTGTCGCCGTCGTCGGAATACTGCAGCGCGTATTCCTTGCCGTAGGCGTTTTCCCATTGCAGCTTCATGTAGCCGATCGGGGTCTTGGCGCCGAAGTCGAACTGGATCCAGGCGCCGTTGTCGGCCGCGCTGCCCCAGCGGGTGTTGCCCTTGCCGTCGATGGCGTTGGCGGCGACCATGTCGCCCTCGACCAGCGACGACGTCGCCTTGACCGGCTTGATCGCCACGCCCGGCTTGGTCGGATCGATGTCGATCGGCGGCAGCGGGTTGGTCGGATCGGTCGGATTGGTTGGATCGGCTGGCTGTTCCGCCGCCGTGCCGGAGAAGGCCTTGATTTCGAAGATCGAATAGCCGTAGCCGGTCGAGCGCCTGATGCCGCGGACGCGCAGGTAGCGGCCCTGGCCGTTCAGGCCGGTCCAGTCCTCGGTGCCGCCGACGCTGTTGTCGACGGTCTTGATGGCGGTCCAGTCCTTGTTGTTCTCGGACACTTCCAGCACGTATTGGGTGGCGTGGGCGTTTTCCCACTGGATGCGGACGCGGGTGATGAGCTGGGAAGTGCCGTAGTCCAGCGTCAGCGACTGGTCGTCGGAAAAGCCGCTGCCCCAGCGGGTTTGCTCGTTGCCGTCGATGGCCGAGGCCGCCGACAGGTCGCCGCGCTCGGCCGACGTGGCGACGGCTTCGACCGGCGTCAACGCCACTTCCGCCGCCGCCGCCATGCGCGC
>Ga0247812_10000091_pt1 | contig 123065 bp, 122 predicted proteins | sample UWRJL149409B1_FD_178011 | JGI IMG/M metagenome (GOLD analysis project Ga0247812, IMG submission 178011) | Plant litter microbial communities from Arlington Agricultural Research Station in Wisconsin, United States - UWRJ-L149-409B-1 | ecosystem: Environmental > Terrestrial > Plant litter >... | reverse complement strand
ATCCGCTGGTGACGTTGGCGACGTACAGCTTCCCTAGCGGCCACACCACGGCGGCGACTTGTTTCTACGGCCTGCTGGCCAGCTATCTGGTGATCGCCCGTCCGGCGTGGAATGTGCGCTTGGGTACGGTGGCCGCCTGCACGATGATGGTATTGTTGGTGGCCTTCTGTCGCATCTACCTCGGCGCGCACTATGTCAGCGACGTGCTGGCGGCGATGGCCGGGAGCATCGCCTGGCTGGCGGTGTGCATCACGGCGATCTCCACGCTGCGGCGCCGGCGCGAAGGTAAAACGATATAAACCATTTCAAGGGGAATATGCTGGACAAGATCGTCGTCATCGTCAACGCCAGCGCCGGCCTCGGCTACTGCGGCGGCTGGACCGCCGCGCTGGCGGAAAAGTTTCGCCAGCATGGCGCCGAGGCCGACATCACGCTGGCCAAGAGCGGCGAGGAAATGATCGCGCGCGCCGAGCGGGCACGCGACGAGGGCGCGCCTCTGGTAGTGGCGGGCGGCGGCGACGGCACCATCAACGCGGTGGCGTCGGCGCTGGCCGGCAGCGGGACGCACTTGGGCGTTCTGCCGCTGGGCACGTTGAACCATTTCGCCAAGGACTTGAAGATTCCGCTCGACCTGGACGCCGCCGTGGCCAACGCCGTGCGCGGCGAGCCGCAGCTGGTGGACGTGGGCGAGGTCAACGGCCGGATCTTCCTCAACAACTCCAGCCTCGGCATCTACCCGGACATCGTGCGCGACCGCGAGCAGCAGCAGCGCCATTTCGGCCGCGGCAAGTGGCACGCGTTCGGGCGCGCCATGTTCGCCGCGCTGCGGCGCTTCCCGTTCATGAACGTGCGGCTCATCATCAACGGCGACGAGCATCTGCGGCGCACCCCCTTCGTCTTCATCGGCAACAATGAATACCTGCAAGGGCTGACGATGGGCGGGCGCGACCGGCTCGACAGCGGCAAGCTGTGCCTGTACGTGGCGCAGAAGCCGACCCGGCTCGCGCTGCTGCGCTACGCCGCGCGCGCGCTGCTGGGCAAGCTGGCGCAGGCGCGCGACTTCGACGTGTTGTCGGCGCCGGAGCTGGTGATCGAAACGCGCCACCGCAAGCTGCGCGTGGCCACCGACGGCGAGGTCACGGTGATGACGCCGCCGCTGTGTTATCGCTCGCGGGCGTCGGCGCTGAGCGTCATCGTCCCGGCCGGCTAGGAGAAGCGTATGCGCACCATCGTCCATTTATCCGACCTGCATTTCGGCCGCGTCGACCAGGCGTTGCTCAAGCCGCTGCAGGAACTCACCGTCAAGCTGGCGCCCGATGTGGTGGTGGTGTCGGGCGACCTGACGCAGCGCGCCAAGTCGGAGGAATTCAAGGCGGCGCGGGCCTGGCTGGACACCTTGCCGGGGCCGCAGATCGTGGTGCCGGGCAACCACGACATCCCGCTGTACAACGTCGCCAGCCGCTTCCTGACGCCGCTGCGCAAATACACGCGGCACGTCACGCTGGATCTGGCGCCGGAATACGTCGACGAAGAAATCGCCGTACTCGGCATCAACACCGCACGCTCGCTGACCTTCAAGGACGGCCGCATCAACCACGAACAGATCGCGCAGATCCGGCGCCGCATGGCCGCCGTCGATCCGCACCTGACGCGCATCATCGTCACGCACCACCCGTTCGACCTGCCGGACACGTTCGACGAGGACGACCTGGTCGACCGCGCGCCGATGGCGATGCAGGCGTTCGCAGAATGCGGCGTCGACTTGCTGCTGGCGGGGCACCTGCATGCCAGCCACGCCGGCAACAGCGCGCAGCGTTACAAGATCAGCGGCTACGCGGCGCTGGTGGTGCAGGCGGGCACGGCCACGTCGACGCGGGGCAGGGGGGAATCGAACTCGTTCAACGTGCTGCGGATCGAGCACGGCATGGTGCAGGTCGAGCGTTACAGCTGGATCGAAGGCACGGCCAGCTTCGAGCCGGTGCAGACTGAGCGCTTCCAGCGCAGCGGCGACACCTGGAGCTCCGCCGGCATGTCCTAAAAAATCCGGGGTCAGTTCCAAAAACTGGACACGAGCTCTGCCGTAACGGCCGTTACGGCAGAGCTCGTGTCCAGTTTTTGGAACTGACCCCGGATTTACCGGAGCAGGAAGTCACGCAGCAGCAGCGCGCTCGGGCCGATGCGTTGCGAGTGCACCAGGTAGATGTCCAGCGGCGCTGTCTCCACTTCCGGCAGTATGTGCACCAGCTCGCCCGAGGCGAGCAGCGCGGCCGCGTCGTAGGCCGGCAGCCGCGCGATGCCTTCGCCCGCCAGCACGAACGCCAGCCGCGACGCGGCGCTGTCCGTCACCACGTCGCCCCGCACCGGTACCTGCACCTTGGCCCCGCCGGCGCGCACGGTCAGCGTGCGCTGCCCCGGCGGGTAGACCACCCAGCGATGCTGTTCCAGTTCCGCCGCCGAGGCGGGCGCGCGGTAGCGCCGCAGATACGCCGGCGCCGCGCACAGCATGGTCGGCTCGCGCACCAGCCGGCGCGCCACCAGCGCCGAGTCGGCCAGCGGTCCGGCGCGCACCGCCAGCTCGAAACCTTGCTGCACCAGGTCGACATTGGCATCGTTCATCGCCACATGCAGCCGGATCGCCGGATAGCGCCGCCGGAACTCCAGCAGCGCCGGCAGGATGCGCTTGTTGCCGAAATGGTGGGAGCAGGTGATGCGCACCTCTCCGCGCGGCTCGGCGCGCAGCAGTTCCATGCCGCGCAGGCCGTCGTGCGCTTCGTCGAGCAGGCGCTCGCAATGCACGCGGAACGCTTCCCCGGCCGGCGTCAGGCTGAAGCTGCGCGTGCTGCGCTGCGCCAGCGGCACGCCCAGCTTGGTCTCCAGCGCGCGTACGTGATGGCTGACCACGGCGCGGGTCAGACCCAGCGCGCGGGCGCCGGCGGCGAAGCTGCCGCTGCGCACCACCGTGGCGAAGATGGCCATGGCGCGCAATTCATCGAGGACGGGGGATGGATCTCTCATGCAGACAATTGTATCAAATGATTTGACAGTGAGTCATGTTGCCGCCATCTACCGCAAGGCTCTGCTCAGTCATATAGTGTATTCAACCGCGATACGGCGGGTCCCTTCATCTTAAAGGAGTTAGCTATGAGTATCAAACACGTCCTGTTTATTTTGACAAACGCAGTCGAAATCGGCCCGAACAAGCGCCGTACCGGATATTTCTTCCCCGAAGTCGCGCACCCGTATGAAGTCTTTGCCGAGGCCGGCGTCGCGGTCGAATACGCCTCGCCGCTGGGCGGCGCGATCCCGGAAGACGGCTACGACGCGAACGATCCGTCGCAACTGGCTTTCCGCAACAGCGCCGCGATCCGCCGCCTGAACCGCAGCCGCAAGCTGTCGGAAGTCGATGTTCTGGACTACGACGCGATCTTCTTCCCGGGCGGCCTGGGGCCAATGGTCGATATCGCCAAGGATCCGGACGTCAAGCACGCCGTCGAGCGCGCCTGGAACGGCGGCAAGATCGTGGCGGCGGTCTGCCACGGCCCGGCGGCGTTTCTGGGCGCGAAGCTGGCAGACGGCACTCCTTTGGTGAGCGGCCGCAAGCTGACTTCGTTCTCCAACGATGAGGAAGCTGGCTATGCGCAGGCCGACGTGCCGTTCAATCTGGAAGACGCGCTGCGCGCCGAAGGCGCCGAGTATGCCTCGGCCGCCGTGTGGCAGGAAAACGTCGTCGTCGACGGCCGCCTGATGACCGGCCAGAATCCGGCGTCGGGCGGTCCGCTGGCGAAGGAAATCGTCAAGGCGCTGGCCTGATAAAAACGGGGTCAAGTCTGACATTCGTACACGAGCCCGGCCGTAGCTCCTGCTACGGCCGGGCTCGTGTACGAATGTCAGACTTGACCCCGCCGTTGGCTACAGCCAATAGTTCATGAACCGGGCGGCCCATTCCTTCATGCGGGCCGCCCATGGCCGGTGGCGCCAGTCTTCCAGCGTGATGGGCACAGAGTCGCGCAAGTCTTCCTGAAAGGCGCGCTCCATCTCGGTGCCGAAGGCGTCGCCCAGCACCACCACGTTGAGCTCGCTGTTGTGCAGGAAGCTGCGCGTGTCCATGTTGGTCGAACCCACCGTCGACCAGTTGCTGTCGATGACGGCGGTCTTGGCGTGCAGTACCGCCAGCTTGAGCTGGTAGATCTTTACGCCCGCCTCCAGCAGCTCGTCGTACAGGGCGTGGCCGGCGTGGAACACCAGCCCGCTGTCGGACACGCCCGGCAGCACGATCTTGACGTCCACCCCGCGCCGCGCCGCCGCCTTCAGGGCGTCCACCGTCTGCCGGTCCGGCACGAAATAGGCCGAGGTGATGTGGATCGAGGTCTTCGCCTCCTGGATCGCCAGGCTGTACGCTTTATAGATCTCGAACTTGCCGCCCGGCTCGCTGCCGAGCACGCGCACCACCTTGTCGCCGGCGATCACCGGCTGCGGGAAGTAGTCCGCCTCCGGCAGGTCGTCCTTGTCCTGCGTCGCCCAGTTGCGGATGAACAGCCACTGGAACGCCTGCACCGCCGGCCCCTCGACCTTGATGTGGGTGTCGCGCCAGCCCACCTGCGATTTGTCGGTGGGCTTGGACTTGGAGCGGAACAGCGAACTCTTGGCGTAGGTGGCGCTGATGTTGATGCCGCCGGTGAAGGCGATCTTGCCGTCGACGATCAACACCTTGCGGTGGTCGCGGTTGTTGACCTTCCAGCTGTCGCCGCTGACCTTGGCCGGATTGACCGGGTTGAATTCCATCAGGTTGATGCCGGCCTTGCGCATGCGCCCGAAGAACTCGGCCGGCACGCCGAGCGTGCCCACGCTGTCGTACATGATGTTGACGGTGACGCCTTCGAGCCGCTTGGCGATCAGCGCGTCGGCGAACTTCAGTCCCAGCTCGTCCTGGTCGAAGATGTAGCTCTCCAGGTTGATGTTGTTGCGCGCGCCGTTGATGGCCTTGAGCATTTCCGCCATCGTCTGCGGGCCGTCGAACAGCAGCGTGGTCTTGTTGCCCGCGATCAGCGGCACGCCGGTGGCCGCCTCCTCTAGCGCGGCCTGCGCCTGCTGGTCCAGCGAGGCCTTCTTCCAGCGCTTGCTCAGCAGCGCCTTGGCGCGGCTGTCGCTCAGGGCGCCGTTGGCGCCGTTCACGCTCGGCACCGCCGACGGCTCGAGCTTGTCGCTGATCGCGGTCACATTGGGCAGCGACGCGCAAGCGCCCAGCAAGCCCCAGCTCATCAGTGCGGCGGGTAGCCAGAAACGCATGCGGGCGGAATTCATTTGTGAGCCTTGTCGAGAGATTGGTTTTCATCGGACAGCGCCAGCGGCGCCGCGTCTTCTTCACGGGAGCCGAAAAAGAAGGAGATCGGCCCCTGCCGGAACCTGCGTCCCAGCGCCTTCAACAACTGCCAGCCGTGCTTGAACTGCACCTGGCGCGAGCGCAGCGCCACCCACAGCGCCAGGCCGAAACTGACCAGCAGATTGACCGTGCCGATGGCGAGGAAACCGACCACCGACGTCAACACAAGTTCCCAGCTGACATTGTGATCGAGTCCGACCATGGCTGTCGCAAAGTTGGCGGACGAGAACGTCACGTGCCGGATATCCAACGGAATGCCGGTCACGAAGCCGATGAACGGCATCGCCCCCAGCAGGACGCCGAAGAAGAAGTTCCCCATCAGGCCGCCCAGATTGTTTTCCAGGTAGACGCCGAGGCGGTCCAGCCGTTGCTGGCCCAGCAGCCAGCGCAGGCCGCGCAACTGCGCCACCCGCTGCGCCCAGCGCGTGTACAGCGCCTTGTTGTCGTAGTAGCCGGAAATGAGCCCGGCGACGAACAGGCAGACGCCGGCGATGGCCGCGTACACCAGCGCCGGGCCGTGGATGGGATCGATATCGTGCAGCAGGTGCATGGCCTTGTCCGGCGACACCAGGTGATGGCCGGTGATCAGCGGCCACGCCATCGCGATCAGCCACGCGGTCGGGATCGCCGTGGCCAGGTTGCCCAGCACCGCCATGTTCTGGGTGCGCAGCACCTTGTTGCACAGCTCGGCCATGCTGTCGAGGTCGATGTTGCGGCCGTCCTTGCTGTGCAGCCCGGCGGCGATGCGCGAGGCGGTCATCGCCGGCTGCTTGGTGGCGACCGTGAAGTGCAGCAGGTGGATGAACATGAAGCCCAGCGAATAATTCATGCTGAACAGGAAAGCCTCGACCAGCGGCGCCGCGCGCAGGTAGGACATCAGGATCTTGAACAGGGCCATGAAGCCGATCACCAGCCCGGCGCCGGCCGACGAGACGAACATGCCGCCCAGTTCGCGGCGGCGGTCGGCCACGTAGTGCTCGCCGGTGTGGCTGGCGTTCTCGGTGACGTTGCGCGCCAGCAGGTCGATATTGTCGCGCAGCAGGTCGCTGACCCGGTACTTGTGGTTGTGCGCCTTGACCAGTTCCAGCGCCAGGCCGACGGCGGCGCTGCGGCGCGGGCTCGGCGGACCTTGCTGCTGGTCGAGCGGCGACGCGGCCGCTGCCAGCGGGTTGACCTCGGGCGCCGGCCGGTGCTGCAGCTCGCCGCTGACGTCGACCAGGAACAGCAGCTTGCGCATGCGGTCCAGGCTTTGCGACAGCGTCACCAGCAGGTAGGTCAGCGCGATGCTGGTGCCTTGGATTAAAGCCTTCTTGCGGATCTTGCCGACCACCACGTCGCACTGGTCCAGCATCACCAACAGATGGCGCGCGTCTTCCAGCACGACGTCGTCGCCGGCCAGCATGCGCTGGTAGCTGTCGAGGTAGGCGTTGACCTCGAAGTTCTGCACCATGAACGGCGATTCGTAGGTCTCCATCTCGGTGTGGAAATTGGTCAGGCGCGGCTCGAGCCCGATCGCGCAGACGCGGTAGGACAGGGTGCGGATCGCTTCCAGCAGGCCGGGCAGCATCAGCTTGTCGTCGTCCGGCGCGGCGCCGGCCGGGTGGCTCACCACATCGAACAATGCCAGCCAGTCGGCGGCGGGCACGGCGGCGATCCACAGGTAGTCGCTGCGCTTGTAGACGATCTGGTCCAGCGCTTCGCTCAGGTAATCGTTGCCCAGCGCCGGCGGCAGCATGCGGTAGGCGATGCGGGTCTTGAGCTCGGTGAAGAAGCCGTCGTTCGACAGCACGCCGATCTCGGTGTACAGGCTGGAGTGGCGGCGCGCGGCGATCAGCGTACGCGCATAGCCGCGCAGGGCGAGCGCATGCGCCGGGTCGCCCTTGAGCAATTGACACAAGGTGCGCACATTGGCGGTGGCGCGGACGCCGTCGCCGGGACGCTTTGGACGCAGGGCGTCGAACAGCGCGACCATCAGGCCGATGTCGGTGCTGTCCGGGTCGATGCGTTCGAGGATAGCTAGCATGCGGGAGGCCAGGTTGGACAAAAATGCAGTATAGCCGCGGGCGTCCCGCAAGTATGTACGGTGACGAACATAGATTTCCCGTGCGAAAGAAAGCCGCAACGTGATGCTCCGCACAGAGGCGCCGCATCGGCCGCACTACACTGGTCTCAACAATCACTTGAGCCAAGACCATGACCCCCTTTCTTATCACGCTGGCGCTGACGGCGCCGCTCACCGCGCTGGCGCAAACGCCGTCGCCGGTCGAGGTATACGGCGTGCTGGACGCGGGCGTGGTGGCGGAGCGCGGCTGCGGCGCCGATTGCGCCAAGACCAAGGTCGACAGCGGCATCGCCTCCGGTTCGCGGCTCGGCGTGCGCGGGCGTGAGGATTTGGGCGGGGGGACTTCGGCGGTCTATACGCTGGAGGCGGGCATTCTCAACGACACCGGCGCATCCGACCAGGGCGGCAAGTTGTTCGGGCGCCAGGCCTATGTCGGCCTCGACGGTCCGCTGGGGCTGGTGACCCTGGGACGGCAGTACAACCTGGTCTACGAAACCCTGACCGACGTGGCCGATCCTTTCCACGGCGGCATGGCGGGCAGCGCGGCCAACCTGGTCGGCTACACCACCAGGCGCTACGACAACACCATCAAGTACAAGTCGCCGCGCTCGCGCAGCGGCCTGATCGGTTCGCTGATCTACGCCTTCGGCGAATCGCCGTACAACAGCAAGGTCAACCGCGCGTACGGCGGCACGCTGGGCTACACCAAGGGCGCGGTCAACCTCAGCGTCACGCACCAGCGCAAGGAGAACATGCTCGACGCCACCGGCACCACGCCGCCGGTCGACCAGTCCGCGCGCAACACGCTGGTGGCCGCCAACGTCGATTTCGGCCGCTTCACCGGCTACGCCGCCTACGGCCACAGCCGGGGCGACGCCGGCTCGCAGTGGAATATGGACAATCCCTATGGCGCGGTGGCGCAAAGCATGCCGACCGATAACAGCCGCGACGTCTTGGTCGGGCTGGCCGTGCCGATGGGCGCGACCACCTTCCTCGCTTCCTACATCAAGAAGGACGACCGCGGCCTGGCCGACCGCGACGCCAACCAGATCGCGCTCGGCTTTTCGTACGCCATGTCCAAGCGCACCGACTGGTACGCCGCCATCGCCAAGATCCAGAACCGCAACGGCGCCGGCTACACCGTCGGCAACGCCAGCAACAACGGGCGCGGCGACCGCGCCGTCAACGTCGGCCTGCGCCACGCCTTCTGATCCTCCCCCGCAATCGTGCTACATTGCTCGTTTTACTGATGACCAGGAACGAGCATGTATCTGACTTACTTCAACGGCAGCTGGAGCGAAGGCAACACGCCGCTGTTTGGCGCGATGGACCACAGCGTCTGGCTGGGATCGTCCGTCTTCGACGGCGCCCGCTCGATACGCGGCCATATGCCCGACCTGCGCCTGCACCTGCAGCGCGTGATCACCTCGGCCGAGCGCGTCGGCCTGGTGTGCCCCTTGAATGTCGACGAGATGGAAAAGCTGGTGCGCGAAGGCGTCGCCCGGTTCCCCGCCGATGCCGAGCTGTACGTGCGTCCGCTGGTGTTCGGCACCGACGGCCTGCTGATCCCGGTGCCGGAAAAGAGCGGCTTCGCGCTGACCCTGTTCGACGCGCCGATGCCGGCCTTCACCGGCTTCTCGGCCTGCCTGTCCGAGTTGCGCCGTCCGGGCGCGCTGATGGCGCCGACCGACGCCAAGGCGTCGGCGCTGTACGTCAACAGCACCAAGGCGCTGCGCGAAGCCCAGCAGCGCGGCTTCGACAACGCGGTGGTGTGCGACGGCGAGGGCAACGTGGCGGAATTCGCCACGGCCAATCTGTTCTTCGTCACGCCGGACGGCAAGGTGGTGACGCCGGTGCCGAACGGCACCTTCTTGTCGGGCATCACGCGCGCCCGCGTGATCGAGCTGCTGGCCAAGGAAGGGATCGTGGTCGAGCAGCGCCCGGTGCGCCCTGAAGAATTGCTGACGGCCGTGGAGATCTTCAACACCGGCAACTACGGCAAGGTCACGCCGTGCGTGCGCTATGAATCGCGCACCCTGCCGGCGGGGCCGATCGCCACGCTGGCGCGCGACCGCTACATGGCCTTTTCCGACACGCAGTAAGTTTATCCGGGCTTGGCCGGGCAGGTCGCGGACAGCCAGCGTCCGGTCGATTCGACGGTGGCGCTTTGCGGGCCGGCGCCGCTGCCGTTACTCACTTGCATCGTCATCGTGTAGGCGCTGTCGCCATTGAAGCGCAGCTTGCCGTGGCCGCTGGAGGCCGGATCGGTGCAGCTGAACGCGATGTCCAGCCCACCCGGCACCTGGTCCTGCTTCGAGGTGCAATGGCCTTTCTGGTGGATCGGGATTTCCTTCCTGGCCGCCATTTCCGGCGTCACGCAGGCGGTCAGCGTCATGCCGCCGTCGCTGCCCTGCTTGGGCATCGAGACGCCGTGCTGCGCCATCATCGCTTCCATCTGCGCGCGCTGCGCCGGCGGCATATTGGCCAACTGCTGCATCGCCATCGACAGCGCCTGGTCGGTCTGCGCGTTGCCGGTGCGGACCTTGTTATTCATTTCCCACAGGCCGGGCTTGATGCTGGTCTGCGCGTGCGCCTGGACGGCGGCCAGCAGGGCCAGCGCGATCGCTAGTCGTTTCATAACGTCCCTCCAAAAAATACAGCATAAACCAAACCGCCGCGCCCATGAAAAAACGGCGCGCCACCGGAGGGTGGGGCGCCGTTATTCAGTGCGGCTCGGTGGCTAGACGCCGCGACCGCTAATCAGGCGCAGCAGCACCATGATGATGGCGACCACCAGCAGGATGTGGATGAAGCCGCCGATGGTGTACGACGTGACCAAGCCCAGCAGCCACAGGATAAGCAAAACGACAGCGATGGTATAGAGCATGATTCTCTCCTAAGGTTGTATAGCGACGTCCACTGTGGGCATCGTTCACGATGTCGAACTTGTTGTCTTGTTCGTATCTTGAGTCCATTATGTCCGACGCTGCGGGCGCGCTCTGTACGGTGCCGTACGTTAATGATTTAATCGATCGAACGCAGCTGGCCGTTGACCACGCGCACCGCGTCGCCCGAGCGCCATTGCGGCTGCGACGACTGGCTGAGGGTGCGGGTTTTGCCGTTGTCCATACGCACCACGATGTTCCAGCTGTGCGTGGTTTTCATATTGCCTTCGATCTGGTTGCCGGCCACCGCGCCGCCGACCGCGCCGGCCACCGTCGCGATTTGACGGCCGTGGCCGCTGCCGACCTGGTTGCCCAGCAAGCCGCCCAGGATGGCGCCGCCGGCCGCGCCGACGCCGCTGCCGTTCGGACGATGTTCGACCGAGCGGATCGATTCGATCACGCCGCAATTGGCGCAAGCGGCCGGCGCGTGCTTGGCTTCCTGCTCAGGCAACTGGCCCTGGCCTTGCTGCGTTGCCGGCACTGGCGCGGCGTTGTTGTAGGCGACCTGCTGTTCGGGCACCGACGACAGCTGGCCCGGCATTGGCGCGGCGCCGGGCACGGTGCCGCTGGCGTTCGAGGTCGGCAGCCAGCCCAGCATGGCGGCGCTGCCGACGCCGCAAAACAGCACCACCGCGACGGCGGCGATGACCATGATCGGATGGATGGAACGGGTGGTGTTGGGCGTATTCATGGTGTGTCCTTTTTTGTGTTGAAAGTGCGGTACATTACGCTCCGTATTTTCCTATGGGACATGTATATCTTCCGTGCGTCACCGTACATACAGGGCAATTCATAGTCCTTACGCTGATCCCATGCATACCCATCCCTCACATTTTTCCGACGACGACCGGGCGCAATCGCGGCAGGCCCACAACCGCCTGCTGGCCAGCCTGCCGGACGACGATCAAAGCCAGCTCGCCTCGCTATGCGAGCTGGTGCGCGTCGAGGCCGGCGAGGTGTTGTACGAACCGGGCCAGGCGATGCGCTACATTTACTTCCCGCTGGACTGCCTGATCTCGCTGCTGGCGGTGGCCGAAGGCCGCATGACGCTGGAGATCGGCTCGATCGGGCGCGAAGGCATGCTCGGCGCGTCCGCCGTGCTGGGCCACGAGCTGGCGCAGGTGCGGGCGGTGGTGCAGCGGGCGGGGCGCATCAACCGCATCGAGACGGCTGATTTCATCGCCGAGTTCCGCCGCATGGAATCGCTGCACCGGATGCTGCACCGCTACACCGACAATCTGCTGTCGCAGGCGATCCAGATCGCCGTCTGCAGCCGCTTCCACGTGCTGGAGGCGCGGCTGGCACGCTCGCTGCTGATCACGCGCGACCGGCTGCAATCGGAAAAATTCCACCTGACCCACGAGTTCCTGGCGCATGCGCTGGGCGTGCGCCGGGTCGGCGTGACCAAGGCCGCCACCGCGCTGCAGAATCAAAAGCTGATCAGCTACAGCCGCGGCAATATCGAGATCCTCGATTCGGCCGGCCTGGAAGCGGTCTCGTGCCGTTGCTACGAGCTGGTCAAGGACATCTGACACGGCCGCCGCGCCGTGGCGCGGCGCCAATGAAAAAGGGCGCTACCGCATTGCTGCGGTAGCGCCCTTTTTCATCCGGCGCGATTAACGCGGTGGCTTTTGCACCTGGTTGCCGATCACGCCGCCGACGGCCGCGCCGCCGACCGCGCCGACTGCGCTACCGCCGGTCAGCACCGAGCCGGCGACCGCGCCGACGCCGGCGCCCACTGCCGTGTTGCGATCCTGGTTCGACATGCCCGCGCATGCGCTCAGGCCGAGGGTGGCGGCCAGGATGGCGGCCGTCGATGCGATTTGCTTGATGTTCATTTGAGTTCTCCTCACTGGCAGGTTGGGACGCGGTATTGCGCCTTCACCAATGGGGGCAGATTACGGCAGACGCCACCGGCTTTCTGTTCGGCAGCGCACCTTGAGGAAATTACTTCGGCGCCGGCGCCACCGGCTTGCCGCCCATCTGGGCCAGCAGCGCCTTGCAACCGCTGCCTTCATCGCCCGCCGTGTTGATCAGCGGCAGGATCGCCGCCACCGGGGCCACCACGGCCAGCGCCAGCGCGCCGCCGGCCCGCAGCGCCAGCACGCCCTTGTCGACGCTGACGTCGGGATCCTTGAAGCTGCCGCGCACATAGATCGGCGCCCGCAGCGAAATCACCCGCATGCTCTTGGCGTCCGGCTTGAGCGTCAGGTCCAGCTTTTCGTTGCCGAGGTTGACCGTGCCGGCGATGTCGATCCTGGCCTCCGAGGTGTCGACCACGAACAGCCGCGAACGCATCAAGCCGTCCTTGACGGCGAAGTCGGTGACCATGCAGTTGAGCTTGACCTGCTTGTCGCCCACCATCTTGGTCAGCACCACGCTGCCGATGTTCAAGCCCATCTCCTCCAGCAGCAGCTTGCTGACGCTGCCTTCGTTGATCACGCCCTTGAGCTCGCCGTTGGACGCGCCCAGCAGTCCGGCCACGGAATTGCCGGTGGCCGACAGCGAGATGTCGGCGTTGACCTCGCCCACCGTGCCCTGCATGCCGTCGAGCTTGGGGAACAGCTGCTTGAGCTGCAGGTGGCGCGCGCCCGCCTTGAGCTCGGCCCGGATGGCGTGGGCGTTGATCTTGCCGCTGCCGTCGAGCATGACGTTGGAGGTGAAGCGCCCGCCGGCGATGTCGAAATCCATCGGCGTCAGCGACAGCACGCCATCCTTCATGCGGATCACCGTGTCGAGGTTGTGGATCGGCAGATTGTGCTCGCGCTTGATCTGTTTGGCCCTGAAGCCGACGTCGGCATCGAGCGCGGTCCAGCGCTCGGTGCGGAAGGTTTCCACCGGCAGCACCTTGTTGCCCGGCTGGACTTCCTCGGCGCCGCGCGCCTGCTTGCTGGCGTTGGAGTCGGCGCCGATCAGCGGGCCCAGGTCGGCCACCTGCAGCAGCTGCGACGTCACCGCGCCGGTCAGCAGCGGGCGCGTCCGACCCGATTTGTAATCGAGCTTGCCGGCAATGTCGCTGCTGCCGACGCGGCCGGTGAACTGGTCGTAGACCCAGTGGCCGTGGTCGGCGTCCTGCGTCCCGGTGAGGTGGCCCTCGGTGGAGAAGGGCGGGGTTTCCGGCAGCAGCACGCCGGTCAGGCCGTACAGCCGCGCCATGCTGGGCGCCGACACCTTGAGCCGCATGTCGAACGCGGCCAGCGTGGCCGGGTTGCTCAGCGTGCCGGTGACGGCGATGCTGGTGCCGCCGACGTCGAGGCTGGCCGTCAGCGGGAACGGCGCGCCCTGTTGCAGCGACAGCACCGCGCCGGCCTTGCCGCCGCCGCGGATGTCCTGCGCGTTCCACTTGCCGCGCAGCGTCCAGGCCACGCCGTAGGTCTGGTCGCCGGCGATGGTGTCGACATTGGCGCTGGCGTCGACGTGGGTCATGGCGTCGATGTAATGCACCGCGCCCTTGGTGAATACCACTTGCCGTACATCGAGCTTCCAGCGCGACGGCTGGTCGTCGCGCTTGAAGGTCCAGTTGTTGTGGCCGTCGGCGTCGCGCTGCAGCAGCAGGGCCGGCTGGTCGAAGCGCAGCACCGGCACCGTGATCCGGTTGTGCAGCAGGCCGAACGGATCGATGGCGAAGGCGAACTGGCTCACGCTGGCCATTTCCGCCGGCACCTTCATGCCTTGCGGATTGCCGATGTGGACGTCGCGCGCGACCAACTGCGGCAGCGGCAGGTAGTCGCGCCAGGTGCGGTCGGCGTCGCCGCGCGCCTGTTGTTGCCACGTCAGCGACAGCGCGCCGCGGATCTCGAACGGGCGGTCGATGGCTTCGCTGATCTTTTCGTTGAGCCAGGGCCGCGCCTTGTTCCAGTCGTAGCTGGCCAGCGCGATCGCGGCGACGACGAGGAGGGCGATCAGCGCGCCGGCGACGGCGATGGCGATACGTTTCTGGCGAGGCAAGCGCATGGGGAACCATTTTCTTATAGTAGTTGCAGCATTCTACACAAGCCCGCGCGCGCGCAGCGCAGCGCTTCAGTGTGCGTCAGCGTACTGAGTCCGGCGTCACAAGGGCATATAACGTTACCTGTCCCGATCACATTTTTTAAGGAGAACAATAATGACGACGACCAAACGAGTTCAAATGTTATGTTGCGCCGCGATGGTGCTGGGCCTGGCCGCATGCGCCAGCGATAAAGCGCCGGCCACCGCCGATGTCGCGGTATCGCGCGCCGCGCTGGCCAACGCCACCAGCGCCGGCGCCGCCGACCTGGCCCCGGCCGAAATGCAGTCGGCCCGCGACAAGCTGATGCGCGCCAACCAGGCGCTGGCCGCCAAGGACTACAAGACCGCGCAGGATCTGGCGACGCAGGCCTCGGCCGACGCCCAGCTGGCGCAAAGCAAGGCCAATTCCGCCAAGGCCACCAGCGCCGCCGACGAGCTGCAGCAAAACATCCGCCTGCTGCGCGACGAGCTGAACCGCGCCAACAGCACCACCCAACAATAATCCCGGAGATACCATCATGAAAAAACTGCACCTGATCCCGACCATGTTCGCGATGTCCGTCTTCGTCGCCGCTTGCAGCACCACGCCGACCACCACCAGCACGCTCGACCAGGCGCGCGGCGACTTCATGGCGGCCCAGAGCAACCCAACGATCGCCGCCAGCGCGCCGCTGGAATTCAAGGCCGCCGCCGACGCGCTCGACCGCGCCAACGCCGCCGCCGCGAAGAAGGAAAGCCTGAGCGAGATCGACAAGCTGGCCTATATCGCCAAGCAAAAGATCGCCACCGCGCAGGAAATCGCCAAGCAGAAACAAGCCGAGGCCGACATCGCCAACGCCGGCCGCCAGCGCGATGAGATCCGCCTGGAAGCCCGCACCGCCGAGGCCAACCAGGCCCGCAGCGCCGCCGACCGCGCCCGCATGAGCGCCGAGCAGGCCAAGGCCGACGCCGACGCCGCCCGCGCCCAGGCCGAAGCGGCCACCGGCACCGCGCGCGACGAGCAAGCCAAGAACGCCGCGCTGCAACAGCAGCTGGCCGACCTGCAAGCCAAGCAGACCGACCGCGGCCTGGTGATCACGCTGAGCGACGTGCTGTTCAACGTCGACCGCGCCGAGCTGAGCGCCGAAGGCATGCGCACCGCGCAGAAAATGGCCGACGTGCTGCTGCAGGAACCGCAAAGCGCGGTGCTGATCGAAGGCTTCACCGACAGCACCGGCACCTCGTCGCACAATATGGAACTGTCGCAGCGCCGCGCCGAATCCGTGCGCAACGCGCTGATCGGCCTGGGCGTGAAAGCCGACAAGATCGCCACCCGTGGCTACGGCGAAGCCTTCCCGGTCGCCAGCAACAGCGACGCCGGCAGCCGCCAGCTGAACCGCCGCGTCGAAATCGTGTTGTCGCAAAACGGTTCGCCGATCGCCAACCGCCGTTAATTTTTAAAGGAAAACACTATCATGGCTGAATCCAATCCCACCCGTCCGGCAGGCATCGATACCGAAGCCATCCGCGAGGCCGCCCGCAACCTGCAGGACGGCCCGGTCACCGCCGGCTACCAGGGCGACCGCGAAGCGGTCATCGAGATGCTGAACGGCGCGCTGGCGACCGAACTGGTCTGCGTGCTGCGCTACAAGCGTCACTACTACACCGTCAGCGGGCTGCAGAACGGCCCGATCAAGGCCGAATTCCTCGAGCATGCCGAGCAGGAGCAGGAACACGCCGACTGGCTGGCCGAACGGATTGTTCAATTGAATGGACAACCTGATTTTAATCCGGCAACATTGCTAGCGCGCAGCCATGCCGAGTATGATGCATCGGAAGACGTACAATCGATGGTCAGAGCCAATTTGATCGCCGAACGGGTCGCCATCGAGTCGTACCGGCAAATGATTGAAAAAATCGGCGATACCGATCCAACGACACGTCATTTATTGATCAAGATCATGGCGGTCGAAGAAGAGCACGCGGACGATATGCGTGATCTGCTTGCATAATTGCAGTACAGTTTTCACATCACAACCATAACAGGAGCTTCATCATGCTGGAACAAAACATCAGTACCGTTAACAACGACGTGAAAACTCTGGTGAAAGATGCGCAGGCATTGTTTACCGCCGCCACCGCGCTGACCGGCGAAAAAGCGGAAGAACTGCGCGGCCGCGGCATGCGCGCGCTCGACACCGCCCTGGCCAAGGCCCACGAAGCCCAGATCAGCGCGGTCGCCGCCGGCAAGGAAGCGGCCAAGCACGCCGACGAATACGTCAAGGAAAACCCATGGCGCTCGATCGCCGCGGCAGCCAGCATCGGTCTGCTGATCGGTGTGATCATCGGCCGCAAGTAATCCATCGTGGCGCACGCTGACGAAGGAAACGCGCCGCCGGGCCTGATCGCGTCGCTGGGTCTGGTGACCCGCAACGCGCTCGGGCTGCTGCTGTCGCGGCTGGAACTGGCCGCGCTGGAGTTGTCGGAGGTGCGCAATCACCTGCTGCGGCTGGTGTTGGTGTTCGCCCTGGCGATTGCCGTCGGCAGCCTCGCGCTGATCTATGCGACGGTGACGATCGTCTGGCTGGCGTGGGCGGTGATCGGCTGGGTGATCCTGCCGATCATCACCGTCGCCTTCCTGCTGATCGCCGTCGGCCTGATCCTGTACGCGCGCGGCCTGATCCGCAGCGGCAAGCTGTCGATGCCGGCGACCATGGCGGAACTCAAGTCCGACCGCGACATGCTGTTGTAAGGAGAGGCTATGAGCAAGGAAACCGAGGCCGCCGAGTTCGCGGCCGAGAAACAACGGCTGATCCGCGAAGGCGAGCTGTATCGCATCAAGGTGGTGCACTCGAAGGCGCTGGTGGGCAACGCGCTGCATCCGGACGCGCTGTTCCACGGCGCGGTCGAGCATGCGGTGGGGATGGCGCGCGCGCGCATCGGCGGCTTGCTGCAGCCGGGCGGCCTGGGTGGCGCCTTGGGCGGCTTCAACGTCAAGTCGCTGCTGCCGTACGCGATGACGGTGGGCTCGTTCGTGGTGCGCAGGCGCCTGATCAAGCCGGCCATCGGCGTGGCCGTGGTGCTGGGCGTCGGCGTGGCCTGGCTGCTGCGGCGCAAGGGCCCGGACCAGATGCAAGAAGAAGAATCGCTTTGAGCGCGCCGGCCAACCCGCTCAATCCCGCCGGCCTGCGCATCGTCTTGGTCCTGCAGGGAGGGGGCGCGTTGGGGGCATATCAAGCCGGCGTGTTCCAGGCCCTGCACGAGCATCAGCTGGCGCCGGACTGGATCGTCGGCACCTCGATCGGCGCCATCAACGCCGCCATCTTGGCCGGCAATCCCCACGAAACCCGATTATCGCGGCTGCGCCAGTTCTGGCAAGGCATCGCCCATCGCGACAGCGTCGACATGCGGCAGCTGTCCGACCCGCAGCGCCGCTCCAATATCCTGCTGCAAACCTGGGACACGCTGCTGCGCGGCGTGCCCGGCTTCTTTTCGCCGCGCCTGTTCAGTCCGTTCGCGGCCGGGGCCGAGGTGGCGCCGGAGGAGGCCAGCTTCTACGACACCACCGAGCTGCGCGACACGCTGAACCAGCTGGTCGACTTCGATTACCTGAACACGCCCGGCGGCATCCGCCTGACCGTCAACGCGCTCAAGGTCACCTGCGGCACGCTGCGCGGTTTCGACAACCGCGAGCTGAGCATCCACGCCGACCACATCCGCGCCAGCGGCGCGCTGCCGCCGGGCTTTCCGGCGGTGCGCATCGACGGCGACCTGTACTGGGATGGCGGCCTGTATTCGAACACGCCGCTGCAGACCGTGCTCGACGACAGCGAGCAAGTCGATACGCTGTGCTTCATGGTCGATTTGTGGAGCGCCGACGGCGAGGAGCCCCGCACCCTGGATCAGTTGCAGACGCGGCAGAAGGACGTCACCTTCGCCTCGCGCTCGCAACGGCATCTGGCCGATTACGTCGCGACGCACAAGATGCGGCAAAAGCTGCGCGAGTTGTACCAGGCGCTGCCGGAAAAGCAGCGCACCGGGCAGACCGCGCGCGAGCTGGAGGCGCTCGGTTGCGGCAGCACGCTGCATGTGGTGCGCCTGCCGTACGCCGGCCGCGACTGGAACATGGCGGCCAAGGACATCAATTTCTCGCAGGGGTCGATGGAGTGGCGCTGGGACCAGGGCTACCAGGATGCGCAGCGCGCCATCAAGGCTGCGGGCTGGCTCGGCTTCGTGACCGAGGACACGCCGCTGGTGGTGCACGAGTTGCCGCCGCTGCAAGTACAGGAACGGGCCGCGTAAGTCCGCGGCCCGGTGGCCTGGTCAGTGGCTTTGCGCCAGGATCTGCGGCGCGTTGGCCAGATCCCGTTGATAGGTGTCCTGCGCGTCCTTCAAGCAGGCGGCGCGCTCGGCGGCCGGTCCCTTTTTGCAGGCCAGCCTGGCTTCGGCCAGCGCGGCGCCGATTTCCTTGCGCAAGGTGCGCATCTGCGCCGAAGCGGTGGTATCTTCCTGATGCCAGCGGGCGGGGTCGCCCTTGGCGATTTCCTGCTGCTGCAGCTGGACGTTCTGTGGCGGCGTGGTGTCCTGCGCTTGCGCGGCAAGCGCCGCGCAAGCGAGCATCACGCCAAGTGCGATGCGATGCATCATGGCGTACTCCTTTTTATAAGCGGCCGGTGAGCAGCATGATCAGCAAGATCACGACGATCAGGCCGGTGATACCGCTCGGTGCGTAGCCCCAGTTGCGGCTGTGCGGCCAGGTTGGCAATGCGCCGATCAGCGCCAGAACCAGAATAATCAGAATGATGGTACCCATATTATTTCTCCCGCTTTGTTATAAATAGTTTAGATAGTTGTTACCGGTCCGGCGCTGGCTCGATTAGTAGCGATACAGGCGGCCGTCGACCAGGCGCACGCGGTTGCCCACGCGCAGGTCATACACGCTGTCCTGGTTGACGATGCGGTAGTCGCCGTTGTTCATGCGCACGCTGATCTGGTATTGCTCGGCGGGCTGGTTGCGGTTGTCCTCGACCTTGTTGCCGACCACGGCGCCGCCGACGGCGCCGGCCACGGTGGCGGCGGTGCGGCCGCTGCCGGAGCCGACCTGGTTGCCCAGCAGCGCGCCGACCAGGCCGCCGGTGACGGCGCCCACGCCGCTGGTGCCGGACTTGGCCTGCACGATCTGGATCGATTCGATGGTGCCGAAGCTGGCCGCATCCTGGTTCATATAGCCGATCGGGTCTTGTTGCTGGCTGGTGCTGGCGCAGCCGCTGAGCACGGCGACGCCGGCAAAGACCGTTGCTACGAGTGTGGTGGAGCGTTTCATATTGTCCTCCTGGAAAAGTGTGAAGCCAGAATAGCCAGCCGCGGAAACAGGGTCTGTGCGCTTGCGCACTAATGTGAAACGTGGGGTTTTTTCATCAAATGGAGCGTGTGTACGCTACCGTACAGAGGTGGAAGCGCAAGCGGCGTAAAACGTCTACATCGGTAGCAGAGACATCGCAATGTCCCGCTGGCTGACAAACTCACTGTTCAATAACTCCAAGGAGAATCGCCATGAAAATCGCACATAAAATCGCTACTGCCCTGTTCACCGTATCGCTGCTGGCTACCGCCGGCTGCGCATCGACCTCTTCGAAAGAAGGCACCGGCGAGTACGTCGATGACTCCGTCATCACCACCAAAGTAAAGGCCAGCATCTTCAACGAACCTAGCCTGAAATCGACTGAAATCAACGTCGAAACCTTCAAAGGCACCGTACAACTGAGCGGCTTCGTCGCCCAGCCTGGCGACATCGCCAAGGCCGGTGAAGTGGCGCGCGGCGTCAAAGGCGTGACCGCTGTCAAGAACGACCTGCACGTCAAGTAAGCAGTTCCCCCTAGCCGGCGCGCCATGCTCATCGAGCGTGCCGCGCCGGCATTTTTTTTGTGAGCCATCATGAATCAGCCTGTCGATCTTCCCCTGACTAACGCACAGGCGGTCAACGCCGAAGGCGACGTTCCCCGCGAGCCGGCTTCCGATCCGCTGCGCGATCATCCTCGAATTCCATTACATGTCAACGCGCGCGGCCTGGCGCTGGGCGTCATCGCCACCGTCGCTTTCATCTTCGCGCTGCAGTGGTCGCGCGATTTCCTGGTTCCCTTATTGCTCGGCATTCTGATCACTTACACGCTCAGTCCCATCGTCTGCTGGATGGAGCGCTGGCGCGTGCCGCGCGTCCTCGGCGCCACGCTGGTCACGGTCGCCATCCTCGGCGGCTCGGTGCTGGTGATCGACAAGGTGCAGGGCGAGTTCCAATCCATCGTCGAGGAGTTGCCGAATGCCGGCCACAAGCTGTCGCGCCTGCTGTCGGACCGCCTGCATGGCGGCGGTCCGAGCGCACTGCAGCGCATCCAGGACGTCGCCGCCGAACTGCAGCAGGCCACCGCCACCGCCCAGGAACGCCGCGCCGCGCGCAGGGCCGCGGCGGCGCCGGCGGCGGTGGACAGCATACCGGTCATGGATTGGGTGTGGGCCGGATCGCGCGGCGTGATGACCTTCCTGAGCCAGGCGACGATGGTGATTTTCCTGGTGTTCTTCCTGCTGCTGTCGGGCGACACCTTCAAGCGCAAGCTGGTCAAGCTGACCGGGCCGTCGCTGAGCAAGAAGAAAATCACCGTACACATCCTGGAGGACATCAACGTCTCGATCCAGAAATACATGCTGATGCTGTTGTCGACCAACGTCGCGCTGGCTTTGCTGATGTGGGTGGCGCTGCGCTGGATCGGGCTGGAGAACGCCGGCGCCTGGGCCATCGTGGCCGGGCTGCTGCACCTGATGCCTTATTTTGGTCCGCTGCTGATCATGGTGGCGACCGGCGTTGTCGCTTTCCTGCAATTCGAGTCGGTACAGATGAGCTTGCTGACGATGGGCGCCTCGCTCGGCATCGCGACGCTGGTCGGCACCGTGATCGCGACCTGGATGACGGGCCGCTTCGCGCGCATGAATGCGGCGGCGGTGTTCGTCAGCCTGCTGTTCTGGGGTTGGCTGTGGGGTGTCTGGGGCTTGCTGCTGGGCGTGCCGGTGATCGTCATCGTCAAGGTGGTGGCCGAGCGTGTCGAAGGCATGGAGGTGGTCGCCGAGCTCCTCGGCGAATAAAATGCCGGGGTCAAGCAAAAATACCGGGGTCAAGTCTGACATTCGGACACAGGCTCTACCGTAGCGAAGACTACGGTAGAGCCTGTGTCCGAATGTCAGACTTGACCCCGGCGTTTTTTAAGCTGCCCAGCTGCAGCGCGTATTGCCGCGCAAACTCGGCGCCGAGGAAGAAGATCTGCGCCGAGTAGTACACCCACAACAGCAGGGCGATCATCGAGCCGGCGGCGCCGAAGCTGCTGGCCACGCCGCTGTTGCCGATATACACGCCGATCGCGTATTTCCCCAACGTGAACAAGCCTGCCGTGCCCAGCGCGCCGATGGTGACGTCGTGCCACGACAGCTTTACGCGCGGCAGCATCTTGAAGATCACGCCGAACAGCGCGCCGATCACCACGAAGCTGATCGCCATGTTCAAGCCGGACAGCACCATGCCGGCATCCCGCCACAGCGTGCCCCAATACTTCTCCAGCAGCGCCAGCGCGGCGCTGACCACCAGCGACACCATCAACAGGAACGCCAGCACCAGCACCATGCCGAACGATAGCAAACGGGTGCGGATCACATCCCAGGCCGTGCCGCGGGTGAGGGGAGGAACTTGCCAGATCGCGTCGAGGCTGGCCTTGAGCTCGGCGAACACGGTGGTGGCGCCGAACAGCAGCAGGGCGCTGGCGATGACGGTAGCCAAGCGGCCTTCGTCCTTGTTGCGGGCGCCGGCCAGCACCAGCTGGATCGCTTCCGCGCCCTGGATGCCGACCAGTCCGCGCAATTGCGTGAACAGTTCGCCCTGCGCCGCCTGCGGTCCGTAGAACCAGCCGGCGATGGCGAGCACCAGCACCAGGATGGGCGCCAGCGAAAACAGCGTGTAAAACGCCAAAGCCGCGCCCATGCTGCCGGCGCGGTGTTCAAACCATTCGGAGACGGTGCACTTCAGCACCGATAGAAGATTTTGCGACATTTGTTGTGCTTACCCCGCAAACCGGAGACGTAGGGTCGGACCCCGTACGGGGTCCGACCCTTGCGGCCGCATTGCGGGTTTTACTGCACGCGACGTTCGATGGTGATCTGTTCCACCTCGACGCGACGGTTAGGCTCCAGGCACTTGATCAGGTCAACACGTTTCTTGTCGTTGCACTCGACGACAGGCATCGATTCGCCTTTGCCGACGGCGTTCAGACGGTCAGCCGAAATGCCTTTGCCGACCAGGTAAGCCTTGACCGATTCAGCGCGCTGTTCCGACAGCTTCTGGTTGTACTTGTCGCTGCCGATGCGGTCGGCGTGACCGGTGATGACGACGCCGTTGATGCTTGGATTGGCGCTCAGCACGTTGGCGATGTCGTCCAGCTTAGGCTGGTTCGGGTTCAGCTTGGCGCTGTTGAAGGTGAACAGCTCGGTCGCCGACATCGTCACTTTTTCGAAGCGCGCTGGCGGTGGTGGCGGCGGCGCCACTGGTGCCGGCGGCGGTGGCGGCGGCTGCACGGCTTCCGGCGCAGGCGGCGGTGCCGGTGGCGCTGGACGCGGTGGCGCGTTGAAGGCGATGTTCAGGCCGACGGTCGCGTAGTAGTTGTTGCTCTTGCTGCTAGGGAAGACGTCGTCGCGCAGGAAGCCGTGCACGTTGCGCAGGTCCACCTGCAGCGCGACGCGCTCGCTCATGTCCGCCTGGAAGCCGAAACCGGCGCTCAGGTACGGGGAGTTCTTGCGCAATTCGCGGTTCAGCGACAGGTTGGCCTTGTCGCGTTCGACGCCGGCGCCGATCAGGATGAACGGACGGAACGTTTTACGGGAGAACATGTACAGGCCATCGACGCCCAGCGTGTTTTGCTGGTAGCGCTCGCCGTTTTCACGCGAACGGCCGTAGGTCGTGCCCATTTGCACGTCCCAGTTCTGGTTGACCGCCTTACCGAACTTGAGGCCGGCGCCGTAGCCGGTCTTGTCCACGCCGAAGTCCGAATCGGGACGCATGGCATTGATGCTTGGCTGGATATACCACGATGGGTTGACGACGGCGTCTTGCGCCATGGCGGAGAACGACGCGCAGAGGACTGCGGCGGCGAAGGCGATTTTCTTGGTTTTATTCACAGGTAAGCTCCCGAATTATTAAAAGTTTCTAGGCCAACAATGTCATGACATCGCTGTTGGACCGAAGATTAGGCAACTTGGTGCCTTTCTTCCGTTCGCTACCGCACCAAAGCTTGTGCTGTATCAAATCCGGCACATTTCCTGAAACTTATCTGTTTTTCTTTTGTCCCATCTTTAACGAATAGATGCATCACTAATGTTCGTTGCCGCACAGACCATGACGCCGCAAAACGGCATCCTTCATTCAACGCCACACCAATCTCGGCAATTGTTATTAAGGAGTGTTCAAATGCATGCTGTCAGACAACCTCAAACGCTGGTCCAGAACGAGATGAAAGCCTCGTCGGAAATGCAAGCCACCACGGCCAAGCTGATGCTGGTCGAGCGTCCGGCGCCTGCACCTCTGGATCGCAAACCGGCCTTGTCGATGGCGTCGATCGAGCGCGTGCGTTCGACCTCGGCCACGCTGCGCCGTATCGAAAACATGCAAAAGCTGATCGGCGAGCTGTCGCTGCACGAGATGCTGGCCGACGAAATCGCCTGGTTCCTGAAATTCTCGCCCTCCGGCGCCCGCAAATACATCCGCGACCTGCGCGAAGCCGGCGTGATCGAGCTGGCCCGCTACGTCGAAGGCACCGCCACCTATCTGGGCAAGGCCGTCTACCAGCTCACGCCCGACCCGGAACGCGTCGCCGCCTTCCTGGCCGCCATCGTCCAGCCGAAGCGCGAAGGCGCGCCGCCGCGCAAGGAACGTCCCGGCATCCGCGAGCAGGCCATGGCCGGCAGCGGTCGCCACTTCCACATCCTGGCCGACGACACCCATTATGCGATCCGCGTCAACCGCGGCCCGGCGATGCGCGACCCGCTGGTCGCCGCCCTGTTCGGCACCGCGCCGTCGCAGCAAAAAGCAGAATAATCCTGCTTCGTCGAGGTATCATGGACAGCCGGTGCGGTGAAAACTGCAGCGGCTGTTTTTGTATGTTGATATATTGAAATGTAGCCGGACCGCCCCACCTAGCCAGCACTGGACATCACACGGACCTGCGGCACCATGGAAGCTTTGATCTGGATCGGCCTGACGGCGCTGGCGATAGCGCTGCCTTTTTACTACCCGCGCTGGCGCCTGCAACGGCTGCTGGCCCGGCCCTTGCCGGCCGAGGCCGAAGCGGTCCTGCAACGCAATATCCCGGTCTACCGCCGCATGGCGCCCGACTTGCAGCGGCAGCTGCGGCGCATGGTGGTGCAGTTCCTGCATCAAAAGAAATTCGTCGGCTGCGAGGGGCTGGCGGTCACCGACGAGATGGCCGTGACCATCGCCGGCCAGGCCTGTTTGCTGCTGCTGAACCGTCACAGCAAGGTGTATCCGCTGCTGCACACCATCCTGGTCTACCCGAGCGCCTTCGTGGCGCGCCGCGCCGAAGTCGGCCCCGGCGGCGTGATCTCGCCCGGCCACCAGAGCATGCTGGGCGAATCCTGGGACGACGGCCGCGTGGTGCTGTCGTGGGACGATGTGCAGCACGGCGCGGTCGACTGGACCGACGGCCACAACATCGTGCTGCACGAATTCGCCCACCAGCTCGACAGCGAGTCGGGCCGCGCCAACGGCGCCCCCTACCTGGGCAACCCGGCCAGCTACCGCGAATGGTCGGAAGTGCTGTCGCGCGACTACCAGAATCTGCGCATGCACGCGATGTACCGCCAGCACACGGTGATGGACCATTACGGCGCCACCAATCCGGCCGAGTTCTTCGCCGTCGCCACCGAGACCTTCTTCGAGAAACCGTACCAGATGGCCGAGCATCACGCCGAGCTGTTCGCGGAATTCCTCAAGTACTACCGTGTCGATCCGCGCCAGTGGATGGATGCGCCGCCGCCGCCCCAGCCGGAACCGTCCTACGGCTGGTCGCCGACCTGGTCGCACTGAGCGCCCCGCGCCGGGCGAACTGAGGCATAATCAGTTGATGGCCGCCCGCGCGCCGCGCGGGTGGGGCACCGCCGCGAGGCTAGCGCTATGCAATTCGAGGAATTCGATTTCTTTGCCGCCGATGCCGCCGATGCCGCCAGCGCGCCGCCCGCGCAGGCGGAGGCGGCGTCGCCGCTGGTGCGGCTGCAGTACCTGATCGACAACACGCCCGCCATCATCTATTGCACCGTGCCCAGCGGCGACTTCAAGATGACCTTCGTCAGCAACAACGCCTTCAACGTGCTGGGCTACCGGCCCGAGCAGATGGTGGCCGATCCGAACTTCTGGTTCGACCACATCCATCCCGACGACGCCCCGGCCATCTTCTCCAGCCTGGCGCTGGTGTTTACCGAAGGCCAGCGCGCCTACGAATACCGCTTCCGCATCCACGACGGCAGCTACCTGTGGATGCATGACACGCTGCGCCTGGTGCGCGACGAGCACGGCGCGCCGCTGGAGGTGATCGGCTCGCTGACCGACATCACCGTGCGCAAGCACATGGAGGAAGCGCTGCAGGCCAAGGGCGTCGAGCAGCAGCGGCTGATCGCCGAACTGAGCAGTGCGCACGAGCAGCTGCTGCAGTCCGAAAAAATGGCCTCGATCGGGCAGCTGGCGGCCGGCATCGCGCACGAGATCAACAACCCGGTCGGCTTCGTCAATTCCAACATGGGCGCGCTGAAGAACTATGTCGGCACGCTGCTGGGGCTGATCGAGCAGTACCAGCAGGCGGCCGCGCCGCACGCGCCGTTGGCGGCGCGGCTGGCGGCGCTGCGCGACGCGGCCGACCTGGCGTTCCTCAAGGACGACGTGACCGACCTGGTGCGCGAATCGATGGATGGGCTGAAGCGGGTCAAGGACATCGTCCAGGCGCTCAAGGACTTTTCCCACGTCGGCGAGACCGAGTGGGTGGTGGCCGACCTGCACCAGGGCCTCGACAGCACGCTCAACATCGTCGGCAACGAGCTGCGCTACAAGGCGCGGGTCGACAAGCGCTACGGCGCGCTGCCGCCGGTGACCTGCCTGGCCTCGCAGCTGAACCAGGTGTTCATGAACCTGCTGGTCAACGCCGCGCACGCGCTCAGCGGGCAGGGCGTGATCACGCTGCGCACCGGCGCGGCGGACGGCTGGGTCTGGGTCGAGATCGGCGACGACGGCGTCGGCATCGCGCCGGAACACCTCAAGCGCATCTTCGAGCCCTTCTTCACCACCAAGCCGGTCGGCAGCGGCACCGGGCTGGGCCTGTCGCTGTCGTACGGCATCGTCAGCCGCCACGGCGGCCGCATCGAGGTCGCCTCGGCGCTGGGCCAGGGCACCCGCTTCACGGTGCACCTGCCGGTGCTGCCGCCCGGCGCCGCCTGAGCTACAGGATGATCGAGCCGTCGGCGTCGCGCCGCACCGCCAGCAGGCCCGGCTCCTCCGCCTCCAGCCGCCGCGCCTCGAGCTCCTGCGGCGTCGGCCGCGGCGCGCCCGGCAGCGCGGCGCGCAGCGCCATCGCCAGCCGCACGTTCTGCTCCAGCTCGTCCGCGTCCCAGGGCTTGCGCATGAAGCGGAACGCCTGCGCCCGGTTGATGGCGCTGAGCACCGTCTCGAACTCGGTCGAGGCGCTGAGCATGATGCGCACCGTGTCCGGCGCCACGTCCTTGAGCGCCTGCAGCAGGTCGGCGCCGTCCATCTGCGGCATCATGTAGTCGCAGATCACCAGATCGAAATCGCAGCTGCAGATGCGGTTGAGCGCGGCGTAGGGATCGGTGAAGCCCTCGATCTGCGGCGCCGCGTCGCGGAACATCTGCTGCAGCGCGCGCTGCAGCGCGCCCAGCACGTTGAGCTCGTCGTCCACCAGCAATATCTTCATGCCTCGCCCTTTCCGGCCGGGCGCACCCGGATCGCCAGCCGCGCGCCGCTCTTGGTTTCGAAGTCCTGCACCTGCTGGATCATGCGCGCGTCGAGCACGTGGTCGACCGACAGCAGCATCAGGCCGTCGCGGCTGACCAGGTCGCGCGCCAGCACCATGCCGGGCACCAGCTCGCCCGACAGCACCTCGCCCCCGCTGCCGTCGCCGTCGGCGCCGTCGACGAGCTGGCGGAAGGCGGCCACCACGTGCGGGTCGTAGCGCTTGCCGCCGGCGTCGAGGATCAGCGACTTGGCTTCGTCCGGGCGCAGGTGGCGCTGCACCATCGCGCCCTGCTGCAGGTTGTAATAGTCGGCCGCCAGCGCCAGGATGCGGGCGCCGAGCGGGATGGCCAGCCCGGCCAGGCCGTCCGGGAAGCCGTTGCCGTCGAAGCGCTCGAGCTGGCTGCGCAGGATGGCGGCGCTGCCGCGCAGATCCTCCAGCGGCATCAGCAGCTCCCCGGCGCGCAGCGGGTGCTTGCGGAACAGCGCCAGCGTGTCGCCGCGCAGCAGCGTCAGCGGCGTCTGCAGCAGCTCGTCGCTGAAGCCGATCTTGCCGATATCGTGCAGCAGCGCGGCGATGAAGATGTCCTGGCAGTCGCGTCCGTCGAGCCCCATGCGCACGGCCAGCCGGCGCGCCAGGTCGGCCACCAGGCGGGCGTGGCCGGGCTGGTTGTGCGCGCGCAGCTCGATCATGCTCGACAGGATCTTGATGGTGGTCACGAAGTTGGTCTTGAGCCTGGCGTTGGCGGCCATCGTCGCCTCGTGCTCGGCCTTGAGCTGGCGGGTGCGCGCCTCGACCTTGGCCTCCAGGCTCTGGTTGAGCGTCTTCAATTCCTCGTTCTGGCGCAGCGTCAGCGCTTCAAGCCGGCGCTGCTCCTGCTCCAGCGCGCGCCGCTCGAGCGCGTGGCGCACCACCAGCAGCATGTCGCCGTCTTCCCACGGCTTGGTGATGTAGCGGTAGATCTCGCCGCAATTGATGGCGTCCTGGATCGACTGGATGTCGGAATAGCCGGTCAGCAGCAGCCGCACCGTGTCCGGCCAGCGCTCGCGCACCTTGGCCAGGAACTGGGCGCCGCTCATCTCCGGCATGCGCATGTCGGAGATGACCAGGTCGACCGGCTCCTGTTCCAGCAGCGCCAGGCCCTGCGCGCCGCTCTCGGCGAGCAGCAGGCGGTAGCCGGCCGGCCGGAACAGGCGCCGCAGCGCGGTCAGGATGTTCGGTTCGTCGTCCACGCACAGCAGCGTGACGACGGCCGGCGCGGCGGACGGCTGCGCGCTCATGGCTGCTGCTCCGCGGCGGTGTGGTGCACCGGCAGCCGCACGCGGAAGCGGGTGCCCCGGCCCGGCTCGGTGTCGACGTCGATCCGGCCGCCGTGCTTTTGCACGATGCCGTAGGCCAGCGACAGCCCCAGCCCGGTGCCCTTGCCGACCGCCTTGGTGGTGAAGAAGGGATCGAAGATGCGCGACAGCGTCTCGGGCGCGATGCCGCTGCCGTTGTCGGCGACCTCGATCCACACCTCGCCGTCGACGTCGCTGCCGGTGCTGACGGTGATGCGGCCGCGCTGTGCGCCGATGGCGTGGGCGGCGTTGACCACCAGGTTCATCACCACCTGGTTGATCTGCAGCGGCAGGCATTCGATGTCCGGGATGGCGCCGTATTGTTTGACCACGTCGGCCTTGTAGCGCACCTCGTTGGCGACGATGTTGAGGGTGGAGTCGATGCCGCGGTGCAGATCGCTCCAGACCCATTCCTGGCTGGCGTCGACCCGCGAAAAATCCTTCAGGTCCTGCACGATGTGGCGCACGCGGACGATGCCCTCGCGCGACTCGGCCATCAGCGCCGGGATGTCGCTGCGCAGGAAATCGAGGTCGATCTGCTCGCGCCGCGCGCGCAGCGCGGCCGCCGCGGCCGGCGGCGTGACGCCGTCCTCGGCCTGCTGGTAGGCCTCGAGCATGGCGAACAGCTGGTCCAGGTAGGTCTGCAGCGTGGTGAAGTTGGAAAAGATGTAGCCGATCGGGTTGTTGATCTCATGCGCCACGCCGGCGGCCAGCTGGCCGATCGAGGCCAGCTTGTCGGCCTGCATCAGCTGCTGCTGGGCGCGCGACAGCTGGTTGTTCAGCTCGGTCAATTCGAGGTTGCTGCGGCGCAGCTCCGCCTCGGCCAGGTGGCGCTGGCGGATGTCCTCCTGCAGCCGCTCGTTCATGTCGGCCAGCTGGGCGGTGCGCTTGTCGACGATGTGCTCGAGGTTGTCGTGGGCGCGCTGCAGCGCGTTCTCGGCCACGCGCCGCTCGGTGACGTCGCGCAGCGTTTCGATCGCGCCGACCACCCGGCCGCGGGCGTCGCGCAGCGGCGCGGCGGTGAAGTGCAGCCAGTGGCCGCTGGCGCCGATGTTGGGGAAGAAGTCCTCGGCCTCGTAGGCGCCGGGAATCAAGATCGAGACCCGGTATTTGCCGTGGTAGTGCAGCTCCAGCTGCTCGTCGCCGCCGTCGACGATCAGGTCGGCCAGCACCGGGCGCGGCCTGGCGTAGAAGGCTTGCCAGTGGTTGGCGGTGCCGATCATGTCGAGCTTGCTCCAGCCGAGCAGGTGCTCGCAGGCGCGGTTCCAGTGCGTGATCACGTGCCGGTTGTCGATGGCGAAGGTGGCCACCGGATGCCCGTCGAAGAATTCGGACAGCGCGATGTCGGCGCCGGGGGCGGTGGTGGGAGTGGCGGCGGAAGAGGTCATGGGGTGAGCATCTGACACATGTCGTGGAACAGTTTTTCGGTGTCGGCGAACACGCTGTCGCAGGCGGCGTCGCTCAGCGCCAGCGCCTGCCACGCGGCCAGCGGCAGTGGCGGCGCCTGGTCGTCCTGCTGGCCGGACAGGTCGAGCGCATGGGCCAGGATGTTGGCCAGGTAGACCACTGCCGGCAGCGTCACCGGGGTGTGGCGCGTCAGGCGCTCGCCGGCGCTGTGGTGCTCGGCCACCGCCGCCTGGATCGGCGGCGGGAACTTCCAGTGCGCCGCCAGCGCGGCGCCGACGGCGGCGTGGCCGATGCCGAACACGGCCAGTTGGGCCGTCTCGGTGAGGCAATCGTGCTCGCGGCGGTAGGCGCTGACGCGCAGGTAGTCGTCGCGGAAGCGCGTAGCCAGCACCAGCGTGCCGAGGTCGTGCAGCAGGCCGGCGGTGAACGCGGTGTCCGGGTTGATGCGGTAGTGCGGCGCCAGCACGCGGGCGCATACCGCGCTGCCGATGGCGTGGCGCCAGAAGCCGGGGAAGTCGAACGCGTCGCCCGCCCCGGGCGTGAAGCTGGCCGTCACCGAGCACGCCGTCACCAGCGTGCGGATGCTGTGGAAGCCCAGCACCGAGATGGCCTGGGGGATGGTGGTGACCTTGGACGGCATGCCGTAGAACGAGGAGTTCGCCAGCCGCAGCGTCTTGGCCGTGAGCGCTTGGTCGAGCGTGATCTTGCCGGCCAGCACATGGGTGTCGATGTCTTCCTGCTCCATCGTCGCCAGCAGTTCGACCACCACCGCCGGCAGCGACGGCAGGTCGCGCACCGCCTTGATGACGTCGTCGGCGATCATGGCCGCTCCCGCTGGCGGTAGTCGCTCAGGCGCTCGAGCAGCAGTGCGCCGCCGGCGCCGGCGCCGCTGTGGCGGAACAGGTGCCGCAACCGCAGCAGCCGGCGTTCGCGCTCGCGTTCGCGCTGCGCCGGGTCGGCCGGCTCGGCCCCGGCCCACACCACGCAACGCTCGACGCCGCGGCGGCGCAGCGACGCCAGCGAGGCGTCGGTCAGCTCGGCGTCCTGCGGCAGCAGCACGCCGCCGTTGGCGTCGCACAGGGCGGCGGCCAGCGTCATGCCGGCGACGGCCTGGTCCAGGCCGATGTCGCAGCGCCTGGCGTCGGCGCTCACGGCTCCATCCTGCTCAGCGCGATCAGGCTGCCGCGCGACGTCGAGTAGGCGCCCATCGCGTAGTGCATCACCGCGTAGCGCCGGCCGCCGATCTCGGCCTGGTGGCTGCCGGGCGCGCCGGTGACGGTGGCGCCGGCCGGGAACAGCTCGGGCAGCACGCTGCCGGCCTCGTTGCCCAGCAGGCCGCCGGCGTGGCGGAACAGGCCTTCGGCGGCGCCGTTGATGAAGGCGATCATGCAGGCGTCGTCGAGGCCGATCACCGGCAGCGGCAGGTGCTGCAGCAGTTCGCGCGCCACGCTCAGGCTCACTTCGTTGCGGCTGATCTGGCGCTGCTTTTCCTGCAGCAGCAGCTCCATGTGGCGGTTGGCGGCGGCCAGCTCCTGGTTGGCGCTGCGCACCTCCAGGTGCAGGCGCTGGTTGTCGTCGGCGATTTCCTTGATGCGGAAGGCGTCGGCGATGTGGCCGCGCAGCTGCGCGTCGTCCCACGGCTTGGTGAGGAATTTGTAGATCGCGCCCTCGTTGACGGCGTCGGTCACCGACTGCAGCTCGGTGTAGCCCGACAGCATGATGCGGATCGTGTCCGGCGCCAGCTGCCGGGCCTTGCGCAGGAAGTCGGCGCCCAGCATGCCGGGCATGCGCTGGTCGGAGACGATCACGTCGACCGGATGCCGGGCCAGCACCTCCAGCCCCTGCGGGCCGTCGCCGGCGCTGTAGATCTGGTAGTTGTCGCCGCGCAGCAGGCGCTTGAGCGCGGCCAGGATGTTCGGTTCGTCGTCGACCAGCAGCAGGCGCCGCGGCGGCTTGTGCATGCGCAGCAGGTGCGGCGGCAGCGCGCTGCCGGCGGCCAGCAGCGCGTGCAGCTCGGCCGGCGCCAGCGGCGGCGCGAAGAAATAGCCCTGGATCTGGTCGCACATATTGCGCCGCAGGAAGTCGCACTGGCTTTCCGTCTCCACCCCCTCGGCCACCACCTTCATGCCCAGATGGTGGCCCATCGAGATGATGCTCTTGGACATGGCCGCGTCATGGCTGTCGGTGACGACGTCGCCGATGAAGGCGCTGTCGATCTTGATGGCGTCGAAGGGATAGCGTTTCAGGCTGCTGAGCGAGGCGTTGCCGCTGCCGAAGTCGTCCAGCGTCAGGTTCAGGCCGCGCGCCTTGAAGCCGGCCAGCAGCTCGGCGCAGCCGGCGCCGGCCGCGGTCAGCGCGCGCTCGGTGATTTCCAGCGTCAGCGCCGCGGGGGGAATGGCGTAATCGTCCAGCATGGCGGCCACGGCGGCGCCGAAGGCGGGATCGCAGAACTGGCCCGGGGCGACGTTGATCGCCACTTTCAGCCCGACCTGGCCGCCGCCGCGCCAGCTGTGCAGGTCGCGGCAGGCGCGCCGCAGCACCCAGTGGCCGATGGCGGCCGCCAGTCCGGCCGCGTCGGCCTGCGGCAGGAAGCTGCGGGCCCGCAGCAGGCCGTGCTCGGGATGCTGCCAGCGCACCAGCGCCTCCAGGCTGACCACGGCGCCGCTCTGCAGATCGACCAGCGGCTGGTACAGCAGGCGCAGCTGTTCGTCCGCCAGCGCCTGTTCCAGCCCGCCGCCGAGGCGCGGATACGCCTCCGCCTCGGCGGCGGACGGAGCGTCGTGCTGTGCCTCGGCTGGATGGCTCATCGCGCCTATCAAAATGGAAGTTGGGGATCGCGGTAATCTCCGACGATTATACGGCCATGCCCGCCTTCGTCCCCGCTTCGGACAACTTTTTTTGCGGCGTGCGCGAGCGCACGGAAAACGCCGCGCCGGCGCGCGACACTGTGGCCAACGCCAGTCTGGGCACACAGGAGAACACGATGACCACGATTATCGCAGGCCACTTCCAATTGCAGGACGAGATCGCCGACGCGCGCCTGGCCCTGCTGGGCGCCGGCTTCGCCGCCGAGCGCATCAGTTCCTTTTACGTCAACCCGCCGGGCCAGCACGACATGCATGAGCTGGGCGGCGACCACGACAAATCGCCAGGCGCCCGCGAGAGCGACGAGGGCGTCGTCGAGGGCGGGGCGGCCGGCGCCGTCGCCGGCGCGGTGGTCGGCAGCGCCGCCATCCCGGTGGCCGGTCCGCTCGGTCCGGTGGTGGGGGCGCTGGTCGGCGCCCACGTCGGTTCGCTGTTCAGTCTGAACAAGATGAAGGACCGGGGCGAGCCGGACCAGGACGGCAGCAATGTGCATCAGCCGCGCAAGTCCGGCATGATGATCGCCGTCGAGGTCGGCGGCCCGGAACAGGAGCAGCAGGCGCTGGACTTGCTGCGTCGCCTGGGCGCGCACGACATCGAGCGGGCCGACGGCAGCATCAGCGCCGGCGACTGGCGCGATTTCAATCCCAACTCGCTGCCCGTGCCCGCCTGAAGCCATTCCCGGCCTTCCCCCATTTGGCTGGCGTTGTTGCTTATCCGAGACTATGCCTGCGCCGCAGGCAATTTTCGGTATGATAGGTTGCTACAATAAAAAAACCTAAGCACCCGTCGGACCAACGCCGTTTTGATAGGGGGATGTGCAATGACACAGGCATGGGTAGTGCTCACGCGTCCGGATGGACGCGACGTGGCCGCGCCGTCCGAAGCCCAGATGGCGGCCGCGCTGGCCGACGTCTACAGCGGCGGGATGGCCGGTCCCGATGGCGGCCCCGGCAGCGCGGTGCTGCGCTTCGGCTACGACGACGGCTTGATGTACGAGCTGGAGGTGTCGAGCGGCGGCGCGGTGCGCTTCGCCGAATGGTCGGACCGCGATTGCGAAATCGCGCTGGCCACGCCGCGCCTGATGACGGTGAAGCAGGCCGACGCGCTGCAGCTGTGGCGCCTGATGGCGCTACGCCAGGTGGCCAAGATCCGCAGCCAGCCCTGGCTCAACGACGACTGATGAACTAGCGGACTGTAACGCTTAATTCAGGAGCGCTTGCCGCCCGTGCCTCCTTCGCTCCCGATTCAAGCGTTACAGTCCACTAGCGCCGCCGCTGTTCCAGCCGGGTCTGGCAAACGATGCACAGGCGCGCCTCCGGCCGCGCCTCCAGCCGCAAATGGCCGATGTGTTCGCCGCACCGCTCGCACAGCCCGTAACTGCCGTCCTCGAATTTGGCCAGCGCCCGGCGCACCACGTCGAGCTGGCGCCCGGTATGCTCGGCCGCCTCGTGCACCAGCGCGTTGAGGGTGCGCTGGCTGGCGTTGTCGGCCGGCGAGGCCTCGGCCTCGTGCGGCAGCGGCACGCGCACGTCGGCCTCGCGGTCGAGATCGTCCGCAAGCTGGCTGAGCAGCGCGGCGCGGGCGCGCTCCAGCCGCGCCTGCAAGGCCTGCCATTGGGTGTCGTCCAGTCCGTTCATGCCACATGCTCCTTACGGCATTGGACCGGCGCGGCGGGGATTTGTTCGCTTACAGCGCTTCGATGTGGCGCTTGAGGTTTTCCAGCGGCTTGACCACTTGCTCCGGCTTGGCGGCGGCGACGCCGGCGGCCACCGCCAGCAGATCGGCGGCGATGTCGACCAGATCCTTGATGCGTGCGATCTGGTCGATTTTTTCCTGCGCCCGCGCGGTCAGTTCCAGCAGTTGCTGGCGCTGCGGGCCGAGGCCGGCCGCGGCCAGCCTGGCGGCGTCGAGGTAGAGGCCGTTGGCGCGCTGGCGCAAGGCGACTTCATTTTCAAACAGTGCCTGCGCCACGCCCTGCGCGATGCCGGGCTGGTTCGGCGAGCTTGGCGTACCGGGCGCCGGCTTGCGGATGGCGCGCATCAGGCGCGCGTGCAAGGCGTCGGCGCTGGCCGACAGGTTGTCGGCCAGCGCCTCGATATCGTCCTGCTGTGGATGGTGTGCCATGGCTGCTCCTGCTTACTTGGGTTGCGGGATCTGGCCGGCCAGGGCGCGGTGGCTGCGCTCGATGGCGTCCAGGTTGTTGCGCGCCAGCGTGTAGCGCAGGCCGATCAGGCGGTACTCGGCGGTCTTGCTCTGCTGCTGGGATTTGGCCAGGGCCAGCAGCAGCCGGTTGCGCTCGGCGTCGACGTAGGGGATTTCCGTCTCCAGCATGCCGAGCACAATGCGCTGTTCGTTGTCGTTGCTCTTGTCGTACAGCCGCAGCAGCGTGCGCATCGCGTCGAGCAGGTCCTGCACCGGCTGCTCGCCGTCGCGCAGCAGGTCGTCGACGGCGCTCTCCTGCCGCTGCCGCGTGATGCCGCGCGACAGCAGCCGCGCCAGGCCGGCGAAGGCGTTGACGTGGCGGTCGAGCAGGCCGGTGTCGGGCCAGGCCTTGATGCCGCTGCTCAAATCCTTGATCTGGTCTTCGAGGTCGTACTGCTTGTCGCCGGCCAGCGTGCCCAGCGCCTGCATATACGCCGTCACGCCGATGTGCAGCTTGCGGAAGTCGCCGCAGGCGTCCTGGCGGCGCAGGTCGAGGTCCTTTTCGCGCTGGTCGGCGGCGGCCGACAGGAAGGGCTGCTGGCGCGGGTAGGTGCCGCAGTAGCGCTCGGTCAGCTCCTGATAGGCGTTGAGCTTGGGCGACTGGGCGGCGAATTGGCGCACTTCGGCCATGCGCGGCGTGCTGCTGGCGCAGCCGCCAAGCAGCGCGGCCAGGGACAGGATCAGGAACAGACGAGGTAGTTTCATGGGCACTCCGCAGGTTGTTGGCTATTGTTGCCGCTGGTGAAGATTGCCGTGTTGCGCATGCGCAGACTACGTGGTCAGCGCCTCGCGCCAACCGAGGCCGGCGTTGGTGTCGCCGGCCGGCGCGTACTCGCAGCCCAGCCAGCCGTCGTAGCCGATCCGGTCGATGAAGCCGAACAGGTGGCGGTAGTTGATTTCGCCGGTACCGGGCTCGTGGCGGCCGGGCGTGTCGGCGATCTGCATGTGCTTGATCATGTGCAGGTTGGCGCGGATCGTGTTGCTCAGCTCGCCTTCCATGCGCTGCATGTGATAGATGTCGTATTGCAGGAACAGGTTGGGGCGGGCCGCCTCGGCGATGATCTCCAGCGCCTGCCGGCTGTGGTTGAGGAAATAGCCGGGGATGTCGTAGTGGTTGATCGGCTCGATCAGCAGATCGATGCCGGCCGGCCGCGCCAGGTCGGCGGCGTGGCGCAGGTTGTCGATATAGGTGTCGCGGGCGCGCTCGGGCGCCAGGCCGCCGGGCGTCTTGCCGGCCATGCAGTGCAACAGCTTCACGCCCAGGTCGGCGGCGTATTCCAGCGCGACCGGCACGCCGGCGCGGAACTCCTCGATGCGGCGCGGATCGCAGGCCATGCCGCGGTCGCCGCCGGTCCAGTCGCCGCTGGGCAGGTTGAACAGCACCAGCTGCAGCTGGTGGCGGCGCAGGCGCTCGGCGATCTGTTCGGCTTCGTGGGCGTAGGGGAAGAGGAACTCGACCGCCTCGAAGCCGGCGGCGGCGGCCAGGGCGAAGCGGTCCAGGAAGGGCGCTTCGGTGAACATCATGGTCAGGTTGGCGGCGAACTTGGGCATGCGGACTCCGGGGTGGCGGCGTGGCGGAACTGCTATCGTAATCCAAATGCCAACGCAATGGCGTGCGTTCACCCCGCACGGCGATCCGCTTGGGGTCGGACCCCATACGGGGTCCGACCCCGCCTTGCCGGGGTACAAAAAAGCCACCTTGAAGGTGGCTTCTCTTGCTTATCGGCCGCGGCCGCCGGAGCGGTGCTGGGCCGCCGAGCGCGGGGCGTTGCCGCCGCTGCGCGGGCCGCCGTTGCCGGCGCCCGGTGCGCCCGGGGCGCGTGGCTTGCTCGCGCCGCCGCCACCGCCGCCGGTCTTGGCGCCGGCTGCGGCAGGCTTGCCGCGTCCGCCGCCGCCGCTGCGACCACCGCCGCCCGGGCGATGGCCGGCGCTGCGCAACTGCACCGGTTGCGCCTTCGCGTTCAGGTCCGGCTCGAAGCCCGGAATCACTTCACGCGGCAGGGTTTGCTTGATCAGCTTCTCGATGTCTTTCAACATGTCGTGCTCGTCCACGCAGACCAGCGACACCGCTTCGCCGGTGGCGCCGGCGCGGCCGGTGCGGCCGATGCGGTGCACATAGTCTTCCGGAATGTTCGGCAGATCGTAGTTGACCACGTGCGGCAGCTGGTCGATGTCGATGCCGCGCGCGGCGATGTCGGTGGCGACCAGTACCTGCAGCTTGTTGTCCTTGAACTCGGACAGCGCCTTGGTGCGCGCCGACTGGCTCTTGTTGCCGTGAATGGCCATGGCGCCGATGCCGTCGCCGCCCAGCTGTTCGACCAGCTTGTTGGCGCCGTGCTTGGTGCGGGTGAACACCAGCACCTGGTTCCAGTTGTTGGCCTTGATCAGGTGGGCCAGCATCGGGTGCTTCTTGTCGCGGTCGACCGGGTGGATCAGCTGGGCGATCACTTCGACCGCCGAGTTGCGGCGCGCCACTTCGATCATCGCCGGCTTGTTGAGCAGGCCATCGGCCAGCGCCTTGATCTCGTCCGAGAAGGTGGCCGAGAACAGCAGGTTCTGGCGTTTCGGCGGCAGCGCGGCCAGCACTTTCTTGATGTCGCGGATGAAGCCCATGTCGAGCATGCGGTCGGCTTCGTCCAGGATCAGGATTTCCACTTGCGACAAGTTGACGGTGCGCTGTTCCATGTGGTCCAGCAGGCGGCCCGGGGTGGCGACCAGGATGTCGACGCCGTGCTTGAGCTGCTTGATCTGCGGGTTGATGCCGACGCCGCCGAAGATCACGGTGGAGTTCAGCTTGGTGTACTTGCCGTAGATGCGCACGCTTTCCTCGACCTGGGCCGCGAGTTCGCGAGTCGGGGTCAGGATCAGCGCGCGGATCGGACGGGCGGTGGTGTTGCTGGTGATGGCCGCGCCCTTGGCGTCGGTCGACAGGCGGTGCAGGATCGGCAGCGTGAAGCCGGCGGTCTTGCCGGTGCCGGTTTGCGCGCCTGCCAGCAGGTCGCCGCCGTTCAGGACCGCAGGGATCGCCTGGGCCTGGATAGGGGTGGGCGAGGTGTAGCCGGCTTCGGTAACAGCGCGGACGATAGCGTCGGACAAACCGAGGGAAGAGAATGACATGGTAACTTTATGAGAAGATCGGCCTGTCGCCGTGTAGGCGCCAGTCGCAGGCAATCGGTTGTTGTTCTAGATTGCGGCTGAGGACTGGTCAGGATGCCGCAGCTTGCAGTATAGCAGCTATGTTCGGCTTAAGTTTCGTATAGGAAATAAAAAAGGGAGCAAAGCTCCCTTTTATTTGTAACAAACTGGCCAGATTTACGCAAATGGTGTCAACAAGCTAACCATTTGGCCGAAGATCTTCGGGCTGGCGGCGATGATGTCGCCTTTGTACAGGTAGTCGGACTCGCCGCTGAACTCGCCGACGATGCCGCCGGACTCGGTCACCATCAGCGAACCGGCGGCGATGTCCCAAGGCTTCAGGCCTTTTTCGTAGAAGCCGTCGAGACGGCCGGCGGCGACGTAGGCCAGGTCCAGCGCGGCGCTGCCCGGACGGCGCACGCCGTGGCAGCGTTCGGCCATGATGCCGTACATCTTCAGGTATTCATCCAGCGCCTTGGCGCTGCCGGCCACGTAGCCGGTCGAGAGCAGGGCGTTGGAAATGCGGTCCAGCTTGGTGACGCGGATGCGCTTGTCGTTCAGATAGGCGCCGGCGCCCTTGGTGGCGGTGAACAGGTCGTTGCGGACCGGGTCGTAGATGACGGCCTGGGTGATCACGCCGCGCTGCGCCAGCGCGATCGACACGCAGTACTGCGGGAAGCCGTGCATGAAGTTGGTGGTGCCATCGAGCGGGTCGATGATCCAGGCGTATTCAGTCTCGTCGTTCAGTTTGGCGGAAGCGCCCGACTCTTCGGCCAGGAAGGCGTGGTCGGGATAAGCTTTGGACAACACTTCAATGATCGCCTGTTCGGCGGCCTGGTCGACATCGGTGACGAAGTCCTTGTGGTTTTTCTCGGTGACGATGACGCGGTCGAGGTCGAACGACGCGCGGTTGATGACGGCGGCGGCGCGGCGGGCGGCTTTGATCGCCGTGTTGAGCATTGGGTGCATGTAAGCTTTTCCGTTAAAAGAACGCCATCGCCCACCCGGGGCATAACCTGCCGGGCGGCGCAATGGAGTCAAGAGTGAATTAAAGAGCGGAGCGGCGGCGACAGCTAGATCGATACCGCGTAATAGCGCTATTTTAAATGAACCCGTCGGAAATCAACACCAATCTTTTCAAACAGCCGTGAAACTTGCGCAAAATGCAAGCTGTTGATTTGAAAAAGGTCGCATCCGCCCGCCCCATTCCATCGCTGTGGCGCCTTAGTTCAGCGGCACCTGTTTGAGTCCGCGTTTCTCGACCACGTCCATCAGGATGGCCATCAATTCCGCGCGCTGGCGGGCCGACAGGTGGCCGAAAAAATCCGCGTCGTTGCGGTCGGCCAGCGCCGCCAGCTTCGGCACCAGGGCTTGTCCGCCGGCGGTGAGGCTCAATGCCTGGGCACGCATATCGCCCTCGGCGGCATCGCGCTGAACCAGCCCTTTCTGCTGCAGGCGGGTGAGGATCTTGGATATCGCCCCCTTGGTCATGCCCAGCGCGGCAATCAGATCGGCCGCGCCGACCGTGCCCCGGTCGTAGAGCTGTCGCATGACCACCCATTCCGATACCGTCACGCCGTTTTCTTCGGTCAAGGCGGCGAAACCGGCCGAGACGTGGTTGGAGACGTAGCGCAGCCAGAATCCGAGATGCGATTCCAGTTCGCTGGCGGCTTTTTTCTTCGATGGTTTCTTCATGTCCGCGATTTTAGTTTCTCCGGAAACCAACGGCAACAAGAATATTTTTGCCGGCGCCTCTTTACAATGGTTTCCTTGGAAACTATAGTTGGTGCTCCTGTCACCTCATGGAGTAAAGCATGGATAGCGCAATCAAGGCCGTCATCGAAAGCTGTTCGGCGGACTCATACGCCGGCGCCAAACATTTTGGCGAGATCGTCACCGCGCTTGCCGCGGCCGGTGTGGAAAGTTATTTCGCCGACTACCGCAGCCGGACCACGACTTACTACCTGCCCGGCGGCGACCATCTGGCGCTCCCGCTGCGGCGCCCCGACCTGCAGATCCCCCGGCATTTCAACGCCGACGCGATACGCGGCGCCATCCTCGGGGCGCAGCGGGGCGAGGTGAAATATCCGCGCTTCCTGGAATTGTCCCTTGCCGCGGGGTGCGTCGGCTACATCGTCTGGATCGCCGGCCGCCATGTCTGCTACTACGGCCGCTGCGGCGAAGTGCACGTCGAAAATTTTCCATCCCAGACCTGAAGCAGACGCGCCGTCCGCAGCCGTTGTCGCCGGACAGGGTAGAATTCCGCACTCGACGACACTGCACGACACGGCATGTAATGACTCAGTCTCCAATCAACACCAATCTTTTCACCCAGCTGCGATTTATCCTGGTCGAAACCAGCCGCGCCGGCAATATCGGGGCCGTGGCGCGGGCCATGAAAACCATGGGCTACAGCGACCTGGTGCTGGTCACGCCGCGCTTCGAGAACGCGCTGCAGGACCCGGAAGCGGTGGCCTTCGCCAGCGGCGCGCAGGACATCCTGGCCGGCGCGCGCGTGGTCGGCAGCATCGCCGAGGCGCTGGAAGGGATCAACTTCGCCGCCGCCGTCTCGGCGCGGCTGCGCGAATTCTCGCCGCCGGTGCTGACGCCGCGCCAGGTGGCGGGGCAGCTGGCGACCCAGCCGGAACTGCACGCCGCGCTGATCTTCGGCAACGAGCGCTTCGGCCTGCCGAACGAGCTGGTCGAGAAATGTAATGTCTTGATCAACATTCCCGCCAACCCGGATTACTCGTCGCTGAACCTGTCGCAGGCGGCGCAGGTGCTGGCCTACGAATGCCGGATGGCGCTGCTGGACGGCGCCGGGGTGACGCACACGCCGCGCCAGCCTGCCGGCGACGCCAGCGAGATCGGCTTCCACGGCGAGGCCGCCAGCGTCGAGCAGATCGAAGGCATGTACCGGCATCTGGAGCAGGCGCTGGTGAAGATCGGCTTCCTCGACGCCGCCAATCCGCGCAAGCTGATGCCACGCCTCAAGCGCATGTTCGCCCGCGCCCAGCTGGAGAAGGAAGAAGTCAACATCCTGCGCGGCATCGCCCGCCACATGACCGGGAAAGATTGAGCATGGCGTGGGATTGTCCGCAGCCGTACACCATGCCGCTGTCGCCGGCCGCCAGCGATATCGACGGCCTCGACCACACCAACAACGCGGTCTACGTGCAGTGGTGCGAAAAGATCGGCTGGGCGCATTCCGAGACGCTGGGGCTGGCGCTGGCCGACTATCGCCGCCTCGACCGCGCGATGGCGATCCGCCGCTGCGAATACGAGTACCTCCTGCCCACCGCCGCCGGCGACGCGCTGCTGCTGGCGACCTGGCTGTGCGCCAGCGACGGCAAGCTGGCGATGGAGCGCCGCTTCCAGCTGGTGCGCGAGAGCGACGGCGCCACCGTGCTGCGCGGCCGCTGGGACCTGATCTGCATCGAGATCAGCAGCGGCCGCGCGCGCCGCATGCCGGCCGAATTCTGCGACGCCTACCTGCCCGCCGTGGTCGCGCCGGCCTAGACATCATTGTCTGACGGCTTCGAGACTTGACTTGGCTAATATGTCCGCGAATTCGGCGCCGAATGTATCCGACATGGTCCATGGGCTGGAATCCGTATCGCGCTGGAAGGTGAAGTCGCCTTCCAGGTCCATCGAAGAATGCTTCAGCATCAGCATCAGCGGATCGTTATATTCGACCAGCAAACGGCAGCTGTACACCAGGCCGGCCTTGATCTCGCGGCATGGCGCGACCGGTTCGATTTCAGCGATTGGCCGGGTGCGTTGCGCCGCCGGCGGGGAAAATTGCGGGAGTTTGCCGGATCTGTCCTCCGAGGCCGGGCTCTTTGGACCGCCTACCTGCTTGTCGAAACCGGCGCGAAAAGCATTTTCGGCATCGTCGCGTCCGATCGGCGTGGCATTGTGGATGAATCTGCCGTTTGCATCGAGATGGCTAAAACGTGCTTTGACGATGGCGGTGGAAGCGCCGATTACCCTGGTTTCTCCATCGATTCTGTCGCGTTCTATCGTGTAAGCGTAGGGTAGTTCGGTGTCGCCGCTTTGCAGTGTGCCCAGGCAGCCCCGAACATGCTTTTCGCTTGCGTAGCCTACTTCCTTGGACGCGACCAGATCTGGCATCGGTGTGCCGGCTGCACTTGGCATGGCAATGACGGCATCGAAGCTGGCGCGCAGCATCATTTTTTTCAAGCTGCGTGTGATCTCCGGATCGGCGCAGCCCGGTGGCGGAGGCGGTTCGACGATGCGCCAGATGTAGGTGCCAGCGACTAGCAGAACCGCGCCCAGCAGCATTCCGACAGGGCCGGTCAGTGTTCTTCGCCAAGCGGCGCGAACGGCGGTCTTGTGCTCTTGTTTTAAGCCATCGACTTCGCGCAGCAAGTTCGTCAATTCGGGCCCGCCCTGGGTCATCGCTCTGCGTATCTCCTGCACCCGGTCGCGGGTTAGTTTGCCGTTGAGCTCTATCCAGGCCAAGGCGACGGCGGGTCTGGATATGTAAAGATCGCTGTTCAGTTGCGGCAATAGCTGGTCGTGTTCTCCGGGCGTGATCAGGGCCATGTCTTGCAACATCATCACGCTGGCTTCGCTGATGGAGCGTTTGGCGTGCTTTATGGTGTCCACTGTTTTCTTCAGTATCGCTGTGTAATGCTCTTGCTCTTCACCACTGTAATTGGCGCTGACGTGAGCCCAGGCGCGCCGCAGGTCTGCGCTGGAAACGATGTCACGGCCGTACAACCAGACCAGCAGATCGGATAAATCCGACAATACATTCGCCTCGGCGGCTTCTGCGGCGGCCAGCGCCCGCTGGTGTTGGTCGGCGCTGATGATGCCGATCGATTGCAGCATGGCGAGGGGACTGGTTGGGGTCTCAAGAGTCATGACTATCTTCTTGTAATTTCCAGGCAACAAGTGTCGCACCGCATTGCGCGACTTGGCATGATGCTTATCAAGCCATTCGCGAAGCTAGATTGCGCCCTCTATTTTTGCCGTCGGGCCGTCCGCCGCTTTGCCGTACACTAGGCAAAAATTATTATTAGACGGACGGAGACCATGACTACCCGCAGATCTTTTCTGAAGATCGGCGTGGCCGGCGCGCTGTTGCTCGCTGCCGGCGGCGCCGCTTATCGCTGGTCGCAACCAGCGGCCGCTCCCCACAAATTCATCCTCGATCACGAAGCCCTGGCCGTGCTGGTCGCCGTGATCCCGGCGATGCTGGGACCGGTGCTGCCGGCCGATGCCGCAGCCCGCGCCGTCGCCGTGCAAGCGGCGGCGGGACGCGTGCGCGACGCCATCCTCGGCCTGCCGACGGCCACGCAAAAGGAAGTGCAGGACCTGTTCGGCTTGCTCTCGCTGGGGCCGGCGCGGCGCTTGCTGGTCGGTGTGTCAGGCGGCTGGGCGCAGGCCGAGCCGCGGCAGGTCGAAGCCTTCCTGCAAAGCTGGCGCACGCATCGCCTGCAGGCGCTGCAGGTCGCCTACCTGGCGCTGCATGATTTGATCTTCGGCGCGTGGTATGCCGATCCCGCCACCTGGGCATCGATCGGCTATCCCGGCCCGTTGCAGGAGCTGGCGGCATGAGCGCGATTCCCGATCCGATCCAGGCCGGCCTGGCCGCCGGCTGGCGCGTCACCGACTGCGCGCAGCTGAGCTCGGACAGCACGCTGGAGGCCGACGTGGTGATCGTCGGCAGCGGCGCCGGCGGCGGCGTCACGGCCGAGATCCTGGCGCTGTCCGGACTGCGCGTCATCATCGTCGAGGAGGGCGCGCTGAAGTCGTCCAAGGATTTCAAGATGCGCGAGGCGCAAGCCTATCCGGCGCTGTACCAGGAGTCGGCCGCGCGCAAGACGCGCGACAAGGGCATCAACATCCTGCAGGGCCGCACCGTCGGCGGCAGCACCACCGTCAACTGGACCAGCAGCTTCCGCACGCCGGACATCACGCTGGCGTATTGGAACCGGCACTTCGGCCTCAAGGACTACACGCCCGACGCGCTGGCGCCGTGGTTCGGCATGATGGAACAGCGCCTCCACATCACCGACTGGCCGGCGCCGCCCAACGAAAACAACGACCTGCTGCGACGCGGCGCGGCCAGGCTGAACATCCCGACCGCGCTGATCCGCCGCAACGTCAACGGCTGCTGGAATCTGGGTTACTGCGGCATGGGCTGCCCGACCAACGCCAAGCAGTCCATGCTGATCACCACCATTCCCTCGGCGCTGCGCCACGGCGCGACCCTGCTGACGCGCGCCCGCGCCGAGCGCCTCGTCATCAACGGCGACAAGGCGGCGCAGCTCGACTGCGTGGCGCTGGACGCGGCTGGCCTGTCGCCGACCGGCCGCCGCCTCACGCTGCGCGCCAAGCACTATGTGCTGGCGGGCGGCGCGATCAACACGCCGGCGCTGCTGCTGCGCTCGACCGCGCCCGATCCGCACGACCTGCTGGGCAAGCGCACTTTCCTGCATCCGACAGTGATCTCGGCCGCCCTGTTCGAGCAGCGCGTCGACGGCTACGCCGGCGCGCCGCAGACGGTGTACTCCGACCACTTCCTGCACAACGACCGCATCGACGGGCCGATGGGCTACAAGCTGGAGGCGCCGCCGCTGCATCCGCTGCTGCTGTCGACCACGATGGCCGGCTTCGGCGCGCAGCACGCGGCGATGATGCAACAGTTCCCGCATGTGCACGCCTTGCTGGCGCTGCTGCGCGACGGTTTCCACGCCGACGCGCCCGGCGGCAGCGTGGCCTTGTCGGCCGGCGGCGCGCCGGTGCTCGATTATCCGATCGGCGATTTCATCTGGGATGGCGCGCGCCGCGCGCTGCTGACGATGGCCGAGATCCAGTTCGCCGCCGGCGCCAGGACGGTCACGCCGGTGCACGAGGCGGCGCCGGCCTACAGCAGCTGGGCACAGGCCAAGGCCGGCATCAACGGCCTGCCGTTCAAGCTGCTCGCGACGCGGGTGGTGTCGGCGCATGTGATGGGCGGCTGCGCCATGGCCGACGACGAACGCCAGGGCGTGACCTCGGGCGACGGGCGTTATCTCGGCCTGGCCAACGTCTCGGTGCACGACGGCTCCTTGTTCCCGACCTCGATCGGCGCCAATCCGCAGTTGTCGATCTACGGCATCGTGGCGCGGCTGGCCAGCGCACTGGCGCAGGAGCTGACCGGCAAGCCGGCGGCGCGGCCGGCCGCCGCCTGAGCTGCGGTTGAATCGTTGTATCATGCTGGCATGATTAAACGCCTCGTTATCATCCTGCTGTTGATCCAGGCCGGCGCCGTGCTGGCGCTGGCCGCCGCCGCGCACCGCTGGTGGGGCTGGGCATGGCCGGCCGCGCTGGCGCTCGGCCTGGCCGCGCCGCTGCTGCTGCGGGTGATGATCTCGACCAACAACTTCTTGATGAGCTGGCATGCCGGCAGCATCACGCCGCCCGAGCACGCGCTCGGCCCGGCCAGCGCGGCGCGCCTGCTGCTGCATGAATTCCAGGCGGCGATGCTGACCTCGTGCTGGTACATGCTGCGCCCGATCGGCATGCGGCTGCAGCCCGACGCGCGCGGCCTGCCGGTGCTGATGATCCACGGTTACGTCTGCAACAGCGGCTACTGGCTACCGATGAGCAAGCTGCTGACGCGGGCGAACATCAGCCACTACGGCATCGACCTCGAACCGCTGGGCGCCTCCATCGACGCCTATGTGCCGCAGGTGCACGCGGCGGTCGAGCGCCTGTGCGCCGAGACCGGCAGCGCGCAGGTCATCCTGCTCGGCCACAGCATGGGCGGGCTGGTGGCGCGCGCCTATCTGCGCCGGCATGGCCATGACCGCGTCGCCCGCGTGGTCACGCTGGGCACGCCCCACCACGGCACGGTGCTGGCCCACTTCGGCCCCGGCAGCAACGCCGCGCAGATGCGGCGCGGCAGCGAGTGGCTAGGCTTGCTCAATGCGTCTGAGGCTAATTTGCAACGGACCTTGTTTTCCTCGATCTATTCTGTCCACGACAACATCGTCGCGCCGCAAGATTCCAGCGCGCTGCCCGGCGCGCGCAATCTGGTGTTCGGCGCCATAGGCCACGTGGCGCTCGGGCACCACCCGCAAGTGATGCGCTGCGCCCTGCGGGAGATCGAAGCGGCGGCGCGAATGTGACTTTGTGTGAGTATCTGCCTGCCTTGTTACTGTATGGTTACTCGTACTTGGCGCAGTAAAATAAGGCATGACGATGGCGATGGATTTCGGCACACTGATCTTGAACGAGACACCCGACGCGGTCGTGCTGACCACGCTCGACGGCGAAGTCGTGTGCTGGACCAACGGCGCGCGCGCGGTGTTCGGCTACAGCGCGCAGGAGGCCCTGGGCCGCACCCTGGCCGACTTGATCGTGCCGCCGGACCAGGCCGAGGCCGAGCGCGAGGTGCAGCGCCGGGCGCTCGACAGCGGCATGGCCAGCTACGAATCGATGCGCCGCGCCAGGGACGGCTCGCTGGTCTATGTCGACAGCTCCTGCAAGCTGGTGCGCGGCGCCGACGGCGAGCCCGACTATCTTTTGTGGAGCAAGAAGGACGTCACCGCGCTCAAGGTGCTGCGCGACGCCAAGCTGGTCGAGGCGCGCTACGACGGCATCCTCGAATCGATGCCGGACGCGATCGTCATGGCCAACGCCAGCGGCCGCATCGTGCTGGCCAACGGCCAGGCCGAGACGCTGTTCGGCTACGCCCACGGCGCGCTGCGCGGCGTGGCGCTGGAGGCGCTGATGCCGGCGCGTTTCCGCAGCGCCCACGTGGCCCACCGCGTCGGCTACGCCGGGCAGCTGGCGCGGCCGATGGGTTCGGGACGCGACCTGTACGGCCTGCGCAGCGACGGCGTCGAGTTCCCGGTGGAAATCAGCCTGAGCCCGATCGTCACCGAGGAGGGCACGCTGGTGATGAGCGCGATCCGCGACATCAGCGAGCGCAAGCGGATCGAGCTGGCGCTGCAGGAGAAAAATATCGAGCTGGCCAAGGCGGTGGCCGCCAAGGACCGCTTCCTGAAGGGCATGTCGCACGAATTGCGCACGCCGTTGAACGCGATTATCGGATTTACAGGTACTATGTTGATGAAGTTGCCCGGCCCCCTCAACGACGAACAGGGCAAGCAGTTACGCATGGTGCAAAGCAGCGCCCGACAATTGCTGTCGCTGATCAACGACCTGCTGGAGTTGACGCGCATCGAGTCGGGCAAGGTGGAGCTGGCGCTGGAACCGCTGCGCTGCCGCGCGCTGATCGACGAGGTGCTGCAGGCGTTCCGGCCGCAGGCGCGCAGCAAGGGACTGGAGCTGGAATTTGCCGGGCCGCTGGACGAACTGGTGGTGGCGAGCGAGCGCCACGCGCTGCAGCAGATCCTGGTCAACCTGCTGCACAACGCGATCAAGTTCACCAACAGCGGCAAGGTGCTGGTGCAGCTGGCGAAGGGGGAGATGGACCAGCGCCCCTGCGCCGCCATCAGCGTCAGCGATACCGGCATCGGCATCGGCGCCGAGCAGCGCGACGGCTTGTTCCAGGCCTTTTCCCAGCTCGACGCCGGCGCGGTGCGGCAGTTCGAGGGCACCGGCCTGGGGCTGCACCTGAGCCGCAAGCTGGCGTCGCTGCTGCATGGCGAGATTCTGTTCGATAGCGAGTACGGCGTCGGCAGCGTGTTCACGCTGACCTTGCCGCTGGAATAAACGAGAGGGGGTTGCAACGTGTCAGCACGTATCCTGGTCATCGAAGACAACGCCACCAACATGGAGTTGATGGTGTATTTGTTGCGCGCGTTCGGCTACACGCCGCTGTCGGCCAGCGATGGCGAGGCGGGGGTGGCGGCGGCGCGGCGCGAGTTGCCCGACCTGATCATCTGCGACGTGCACCTGCCCAAGCTCGACGGCTACGGCGTGGTGGCCGCGCTCAAGGCCGACCCGGCCGTGGCCCACATCCCGGCGCTGGCGGTGACGGCGCTGGCGATGGTGGGCGACCGCGAGAAACTGCTGGCGGCCGGCTTCGACGGCTACATCGGCAAGCCCATCGAACCGGACACCTTCGTCACGCAAATCGAGTCTTTTTTAACCGGGGCGATGTCGACCCCGCCTAAAAACGACATCGCCACGATCCTGATCGTGGACGACCACGTGCTGAACCGCGAATTCCTGATGACGCTGCTGAGCTACGGCGGCCACCGCCTGATCGAGGCGGCCAACGGCGCCGAGGGCCTGAAGGTGGTGCAGACCGAACGCCCCGACCTGGTCATCTCCGACATCCTGATGCCGAACATGGACGGCTACGAGTTCGTCACCCGGCTGCATGGCATCCCGGCCATGGCCGACGTGCCGGTGATCTTCTACACCGCCACCTACCGCGAGCGCGAGGCGACCGCCGTGGCGCTGTCGTGCGGCGTGCGCTGGGTGCTGCCCAAGCCGTCCGATCCGGAGGTGATCCTGCGCACCGTGCACGAGGCGCTGGGCCTGGCCGAACCGGCCGGGGAGGACGCGCTGCCGGCGTTCTCGCCCGAGCCGCCGCGCGAGGGCCGCTTCGACAACATCGACGACAAGGTGGCCGAGTATCTCGACGAGCTCGAGTCGAGCAGCCAGCTGATCACGCAGATGGCCGGCGACGCCGACGCGGTCGCCGCCGCGCCGGAAAACCTGTCGCACATGACGCAGCGGCTGTCGCACTCGCTGTCGAGCCTGCAGGCGGTGAGCCTGCGCCTGACCGCGCTCATCGAGCTGGGCATCGAGCTCGGCGCCGAGCGCGACCCGGGCGCGCTGGTCGAGATCGGCTGCCGCGTGGCGCAGAACATCTGCGTGTCGAAATACGCCTGCATCGGCGTGCTGGCGCCGGGCGCCGCCGAGCTCAGTTATTTCGCCAGCTGCGGCGCCGGCCTGCCGGCGCGGCAGATCGCGCAGACGCCGCGCGCCGGCGTGCTGCGCGGCCTGCTGGACCAGCGGCAGCCGTGCCGCATCAACGACCTCAACGGCGACCCGGCCAACATCGGCCTGCCGCCGACGCATCCGCCGGTGCACTCCTTCCTCGGCGTGCCGATCGCCTCGCGCGAGCGCACCCACGGCTGGCTGTACCTGGTCGACAAGCTGGGCGCCGACGGTTTTTCCGAAGTCGACGAGCGGGTCGCCGCGACGGTGGCCGCGCAGATCTCGGTGGCCTATGAAAACCTGTTGCTGTACGAGGAAATCAAGCGCCACCACGCCCAGCTGACGGCCGACATGAACGCCCGCATCCGCCTCGACGAAGACCTGCGCCGCTTCCGGCTGGCGATGGACGCCACCGCCGACGCCATCTTCCTGGTCGACCGCGCCGGCATGTGTTTCGTCGACGTCAACGCCACCGCCTGCCGCATGCTCGGCTTCGAGCGCGAGGAGTTCCTGCGGGTCGGCCCGGAGCGCTCGCTCGAGGGCGAGCTGGGCAAGCTGGAGGCGCTGTACGACAAGCTGCTGTCCGGCGACCAGAGCGGCGCCATGAGCGAGCTGCTGCTGCAGCGCAGCGACGGCGCCCCGCTGGCGGTCGAAGTGCAGCGCCGCACCTTGCGCTCCGGCGCCAGCTGGATCCTGGTGGCGGTGGCGCGCGACATCACCGAGCGCAAGGAGGCCGAGCAGCGCCTGCTCAAGCTGGCCCACTTCGACACCTTGACCGGCCTGCCCAACCGCAGCCAGTTCTACGATTCGCTGGGGCACTCGCTGCGCCAGGCGGCCGAGCACAAGTGGTCGCTGGCGGTGCTGTTCCTCGACGTCGACCGCTTCAAGAACGTCAACGACACGCTGGGCCACACCATCGGCGACGAGCTGCTGCGCCAGTTCTCGAGCCGGCTGGTCGATTGCTTGCGCGTGCGCGACACCATCGGCCGCTTCGGCGGCGACGAGTTCGCGGCCATCCTGATGCTGCCCGAGGGCGCGCAGAACGCCATCGCCGTGGTCGACAAGATCCGCGACACGCTGCGCCGGCCGTTCGACCTCAAGGGCCACGAGGTGACGGTGACGGCCAGCATCGGCATCGCGGTCTACCCGGACGACGGCGACGATCCCGACACGCTGATCCAGTACGCCGACACCGCCATGTACCGCGCCAAGGAGGCCGGGCGCGACGCCTTCCGCTTCTTCACCGCCGAGATGAACGCGCAATCGCTGGCGCGGCTGGACCTGGAGAATGCGCTGCGGCGCGCCATCGACAACGACGAATTCGTGCTGCACTTCCAGCCCAAGGTCTACATCGCCAGCGGCCGCATCAGCGGCGCCGAGGTGCTGATCCGCTGGCAGCGGCCGGGCCACGGCATGGTGTCGCCGGCGCTGTTCATTCCGATCCTCGAAGAGACCGGGCTGATCGTGCGGGTCGGCAGCTGGGTGATCCACGAGGCGTGCCGCAAGATCGCGCACTGGGGCAAGACCGGCGCCGGCGCGGTGCACCTGTCGGTCAACGTCTCGGGCATCCAGTTCTTCGTCGGCGGGCTGGAGGAGGAGGTGCTCAAGGCCATCCGCGAGCACGACATCGCGCCCGAGCTGCTGGAGCTGGAGCTGACCGAAAGCTCGCTGATGTCCAACGCCGAGGAAACCATCACCGTGCTGCAGAACCTGAAGCGGCTGGGGATCGAGATCTCGATCGACGACTTCGGCACCGGCTATTCGTCGCTGGCCTACCTGAAGCGCTTCCCGATCGACAAGCTCAAGATCGACATCGCCTTCGTGCGCGAGGTCACCAGCAACCCGGACGACGCCGCCATCGTGCTGGCCATCATCAACATGGCGCACAGCCTCAAGCTCAACGTCATCGCCGAGGGCGTCGAGAAGGAGGCGCAGCTGTCCTACCTGCGGCGCCACGGCTGCGACGAGATGCAGGGTTATTATTTCAGCCGGCCGTTGCCCGAGGACGAGTTCGAGGCGATGCTGCGCGAAGGCCGCCGGCTGCAGGCGCCCGCCGACGCGACCGAGCCGGAACAGCAGACCCTGCTCATCGTCGACGACGACGCCTTCATGCTGGAGGTGCTGACCGATTTCCTGGCGCAGGACGGCTACCGCATCCTCACCGCGCAAACGGCGGCCGAGGGCTTCGACATCCTGGCGCGCCACCGGGTGCAGGTGATCCTGTGCGACCAGTGCATGCCCTTGATGAGCGGCACCGAGTTCATGGAGCGGGTCAAGAACCTGGCGCCGGACACCTTCCGCATCATGCTGTCGGCCTACGCCGACCTGACGCCGATCATGGCCGCGATCAACCACGGCGCCATCGACCGCTTCTACACCAAGCCGTGGAAGGGCGCGGTGCTGCGCGAGAACATCCGCGAAGGCTTCCGCCTGCATGCCAGCGCGCACGGCCCGGTGCCGCGGGCGCCGGCGCTGGCCGAAACGGTCAGGGAGTAGGCTTGGGCATCGTCGATTTCTTCGGCTGCACGCCGACGCCGGACCGATTCGCCTGATGTGCCGGCTGTTGGTCCTGTTGATCTGGCTGCTGTCGGCGGCGCGCGCGCCGGCTGCGCCGCTGCGCATCTACGGCATGGAAAGCAAGCCGGTCAGCCACATCGTCGACGGGCGGCCCGCCGGTTTCGCGGTCGAGCTGGCGCAGGCGATCCAACAGCGGCTGGACCGGCACGACCCGATCGAGATCCTGCCGTGGGCGCGCGCCAACACGCTGGCGGTGTCCGAGCCGAACGTGATGCTGCTGTCGATCGTGCGCACGCCCGAGCGGGCGCGCCACATGCAATTCGTCGGGCCGATCTTCACCACGCAGGTGGCGGCGTTCGCGGCCAGGGGACGGCTGGAGGAACTGCGCCGCAAGGATCCGGACATGCGCCGGCTGCGCGCCGGCGCGCGGCGCGGCAGCGTGTTCGTCAGCCTGCCGCGCAGCCTGGGCTACAACGTGACCGATGAAACCAACACCTCCGAGACCGGTGCGCGGATGTTGCTGAGCCGGCGCTTCGACCTGTGGTTCGACGGCGAGGAGCTGATCAACGGCGCGCTGGAGCGGGCCGGCCGCCAGCCGGGCGACGTCGAACTGGCGTTCAGGCTCGGCAATGAGCTGGTGTACTTCGCCTTTTCCAACGGCACGCCGGCGCAGACGGTGCGCGCCTGGGCCGACGCCCTGCGCGACATGAAGCGCGACGGCAGCTTCCAGACCATTCATCAGAAGTGGTTGCCGGCGCAGGCGGCGCCATTAGATGGCGCGCTCTAGCCGCGCTGGCTTAAAATGCCGCCATGACGGCGAACCGACGGGATGGACATGGCTAAGAAGTTGAAGCGGAGCGACGACGAGCAGCTGGAAGTGGTGCGCATGTCGTCGCAGCAAATCTGGCAGGCGGGCCTGAGCGCCTTCGCCAAGGCGCAGGAGGAGGAGGGCAAGTTCTTTTCGATGCAGCTGTTCGAGGAGCGCGTGCTGCGCGCGCTGAGCGCGATCGGCGTGCCGACCGCCAAGGAGGTCGACGCCCTGCACCAGCGCATCGACGCGCTGACCAGGCAGGTGGCCGCGCTGACGCCGAAGCAGCCGGCCGCGAAGAGGGCCGCCGCCAAGCCGGCCAAAAAATAGGCGACGATCGCTGTAGTTCGGCGCATCTGGCGGCATCGGCCCGGCATGTGCGCGCAAAAGGGCGTGCGGAGGTTCACCTCGGCCGGGCATCGGTGTTATGCTTGCGGGAGAATAAACAGAGGTCTCTTGCTATGCTACAAAAAGCACCCCGCCGCACCCGAGAACGCATACTTGAACTGTCGCTGCGCTTGTTTAATGAATTCGGCGAACCGAATATCACCACCACCGTGATCGCCGAAGAGATGAATATCTCGCCGGGGAATCTGTACTACCATTTCCGCAACAAGGACGACATCGTCAACTCGATCTTCGTCCAGTTCGAAGCCGAGATCGAGCGCATCCTCACCGTGCCTGACGGCCGCCGCTCAAACATCGAGGACGTCTGGCTGTACCTGCACCTGATGTTCGAGCTGATCTGGCGCTACCGCTTCTTCTACCGCGACCTCAACGACCTGCTGTCGCGCAACCGCAAGCTCGAACTGCACTTCAAGCAAATCCTGGCGCACAAGATCAAGGTCGCCAAGCAGCTGTGCGAGGACTTGCGCAGCGAGAAGTCGCTGGAAGCGTCCGACAACGCCATCGACGCCATGGCCACCAATATGGTGGTGGTGGCGACGTATTGGCTGTCCTACGAATACGTGCGCAATCCGCGCAAATACAGCGAGCAGCAATCGATGGCCGACGCGCTGGCGCGCGGCTGCTACCAGGTGCTGTCGCAGATCGGCCCGTACCTGCGCAATGAAACCAGTTTGCTGTTCCAGAAACTGTCCGAAGAATACCTGAAGAAGTTGAAGTAAGCTCACCGGAGGCCTTGATGGCGTGGACCCCCTTTCCGTATCCCGACCCGGCGTTCCGCTACACGCCGGACAGCCTGCGCGCCGCGTGGCCGGGGCTGCACGGCGGCGACCAGGAAGCGTTTCCCACCAACCCGGCGCTGGTGCAGGCGTGGATCGCCTTCCACGCCGGCGAGTTCGAGCGGGCCGCGCGGCTGGGCCTGGACGTCGGCGTGAACGGCTACGCGGTGGCGCACAAGGCCATCTGCATGTACACCAACTATCTGGAAAGCAACGAGAAGAAAAAGCTCGCCACCTTCGAATGCGTGGCCGAGCGCTGCGAGCGGCAGCAGCTCGAGCAGCCCGACAATCCGTCCGGCTACTACTGGCACGCCTATGCGCTGGGCCAGTATTCGCAGGGGATCTCGGTGGTCAAGGCGCTGGCGCAGGGGCTGGGCGCCAAGGTCAAGCGCAGCCTGGACACGGCGATCCGGCTGGCGCCGACGCGCGCCGACGCGCACATCGCGCTGGGCGTGTACCACGCCGAAATCCTCGACAAGGCCGGCCCGGTGCTGGGCGGCCTGACCTACGGCGTCAAGAAGGACGAGGGCTACCGCCAGTTCCAGGCCGGGCTGGCGCTCAATCCCGATTCGTCGATCGGCCGCATCCAGTACGCGCGCGCGCTGCTGATGTTGGACGGCAAAAAGAAACTGGCCGAGGCGATGGCCCTGTACCAGCAGGCCGCCTGCTGCCACGTGCGCGACGCCACCGAGCGGCTCGATCAGGCCGCCGCGCAAAAAGAACTGCGAGAGGAAAAACCGGCGTGACCCAATCGATCTGTGTGTATTGCGGCGCCAATGCCGGCGTCTCGCCCCGTTACGCCGACGCGGCGCGCGCGCTGGGCCGGGCGCTGGTGGAGCGCGGGCTGGCGCTGGTCTACGGCGGCGGCAATGTCGGCTTGATGGGCATCATCGCCGATGAAGTGCTGCGCGTCGGCGGCGAGGTCACCGGCGTGATCCCGACCGCGCTGGTCGAGCGCGAAGTGGGCCACACCGGCCTGACGCGCCAGTTCATCGTCAAGGACATGCACGAGCGCAAGGCCATGATGGCGCAGTTGTCGGACGGCTTCATCGCCATGCCGGGCGGCATGGGCACGCTGGAGGAGTTGTTCGAGATGCTGACCTGGTCGCAGCTGGGCATCCACGCCAAGCCGATCGGCCTGCTCAACGTCGACGGCTTTTACGACGGCCTGGCCGGTTTCATCCGGCACGCCACCGGGCAGGGCTTCATCCGCCCGCACCACGCCGCGCTGATGATGATCGAGGCCGAGCCGCAGGACCTGCTGCGCCGCCTGCTGTAGATTTTTACGCCCACAGCTTGCGCCCCCCGGTGTCGAGCTCGGTCAGGTACAGCCGCAGGTCGAACTCGTACTGGTGGTAGTTCGGCTCCATGTAGGTGCACAGCTTGTAGAAGGCCTTGTCGTGCTGCTTTTCCTTGACGTGGGCCAGCTCGTGCACCGCGATCATGCGCAGAAACTCCAGCGGCACTTCCTTGAACATGGTGGCGACGCGGATTTCGTGCTTGGCCTTGAGCTTGCCGCCCTGCACGCGCGAGATCGCCGTGTGCAGTCCGAGCGCGTGGTTGATCACGTGGATCTTGCTGTCGTACTCGACCTTGTTGATCGGCTCGGCGTTGCGCAGATACTCGTTCTTCAATTCCTGCACATACTGGTACAGCGCGCGGTCGGTGCGCAAGTCGTGCGGCTTGTCGTAGCGCTTGAGCAGCACCTCGCCCAGCCGGTTCTGGGCGATCAGCTGCGACACCTGCTGCTGGGTTTGTTCGGAGTAGGCGCTGAGGTACTTCAGGGAGGACATGGCGTGACGGACAAAATGGCGAGCCGGGACTGTACCACACTCCGCCGCGCCGCCTCATGGCGGCTGGTAGCGGTAGCGGCGCAGGATGCGTTCGCGGCTGCCGTCCTTGCGCATCTGCTCGGCCGCTGCGCGCCAGCGGCCCAGGTCGACGCCGTCGCAGCGGCGCGAGCAGCTCAGGTACAGGCTGACGTCGGCGATCTTGTCGCCCAGCCGCAGGTCCGCCATCGCGCCGCCGATCGCGGCCTGTCCCTCGGCGATCACGGCCGGCACGGCGATCCAGGCGTCGATCCGGCCCAGCGCCAGCTTGCGCGCGTTGCTCTCCGCGCTGGCCGTGGCTTCGATATGGGCGAAGTTGAGCCGGCGCGCGATCACTTCGGCCGGGCTGCCCAGCACCACGCCGATGCGCAGCGTGGCGGCCGCCTGCGCCGACGAGATGTCGAAGCGGCTGCCGTTGCGCACCGCCAGCACCATCTTGTCTTCGAACAGCTTGGCGATCCACTGGTAGCGCGCTTCGTTTTCCGGCAGCCGCCACATCACCGCCAGCGTGTCGGGCGCGCTGTCGAGCTGGGCGACCAGGCGGTTGAACGGCAGCGGCGTGATGTCGTAGGCGCTGCCGCCGCGCCGCGCCATCTGCTCCAGCTGCTCGTAGATGACGCCGCGGCGCACGCCGCCGTCGGTGTAGATGAAGGGCGCCAGGTTGTTCATGTACAGCGCCGGCGCCGCCGCCCCGGCCGCCGGCAGCGCCAGCGCGGCGGCGCACAACAGCGTCATCGGCATGCGTGCGGCTTGCATGGCTCAGCCTGCGACCAGCGCGAGCTGCCGGCTTGGCACGGCGCCGCGCGGCGCCGGCGCCGCCTTGCGCCCGGCGGGGGCGCGGGTGTCGATGGTGAACACGCTGATGGCGGCCGTCAGCGTCTGCGCCTGCTCCTGCAGCGACATGGCCGCCGCCGCCGACTGCTCGACCAAGGCAGCGTTCTGCTGGGTCACATCGTCGATCTGGATGATGGCGCGGTTGATCTGGTCGATGCCGGCGCTCTGCTCGCGGCTGGCGGAGGTGATCTCGGCGATGATCTGGTTGACGTGGCCGACGCTGGCGACGATCTGCGTCATGGTCTCGCCGGCCTGGTTGGCCAGCTTGCCGCCCTGTTCGATGCGCTCGACCGAGTCGCCGATCAGGGTCTTGATTTCGCGCGCCGCCGTGGCCGAGCGCTGCGCCAGGTTGCGCACCTCGCTGGCGACCACGGCGAAGCCGCGGCCCTGCTCGCCGGCGCGGGCGGCCTCGACCGCGGCGTTCAGCGCCAGGATGTTGGTCTGGAAGGCGATGCCGTCGATGACCGCGATGATGTTGACGATTTCGCGCGCCGAGTCGTTGATCGCGGCCATGGTGTCGACCACCTGGGCCACCACCGCGCCGCCGCTGCGCGCCACCGCCGACGCCGATTCGGCCAGCTGGGTCGCCTCGACCGCGTTCTCGGCGTTCTGGCGCACGGTGCTGGTCAGTTCCTCCATCGAGGCGGCGGTCTCCTGCAGCGCGCCGGCCTGCTGCTCGGTGCGCGCCGACAGGTCGACGTTGCCGGCCGCCACTTCGGTGGCGGCGGTGTGGATGCTGCCGGCGCTGGCGCGGATGCGGCCGACCAGGTCGCACAGCGAATCCTGCATGCCGGCCATGGCGCGCAGCATGCTGCTGGCCTCGCAGCCGCCGTCGGTGCGCAGCGTGTGCGTCAGGTCGCCGCCGGACATGGCGCCGGTGACGTCGACCGCCTGGTTCAGCCGGCCGGTGTAGCCGGACACGGCGCGCCACATCAGCAAGGCGCCGGCGGCCACCAGGCCCAGGCCGCCGGCGATGGCGCCGATCAGCAGCGCTTGCTGGGCGGCGCGGGCGTCGTTGAACTGTTGCTGCTCGCGGCTCTCCAGCGCGCCGACCATGACGCCCAGGTCCTTCTCGAATTTGTTGTATTCGAACAGGCTGGCCGTCACGGTGCGCACGATGTCCATCCACGCCAGCGCGTCGACTGCGTCCGACGCCGGCGCCATGCCCTTGGCGGCGTAGCTGTCGTAGGTGGCCTTCAGGCCGGCCAGGTCGGCCTCCGGATAGCCGGCGGCGGCGCCCATCACGCCGCGCCACAGCGCGGCGTTGGCGCTGGTGGCGGCGGCGATGACGTCGCTGTGCGCGCGCAGCGGATGGGTGTGCAGCGTGGCGGCCTGGCCGGCGGGGTCGTGCGCGAACGCGGCAAGCAGGTGGAAGCGCAGGTTCTTGGTGTTGGCGTCGATCTGGCGCAGCGGCACGATGACGTCGGCGTAGACGCCCTTGGTGGCCTGCATGCCGGCGTCGAACTGGCGCGCCACGAAGGTCAGCAGCAGGGCGGCGCTGACGGCGACGGCCAGCAGCATGGAGATCATCAGGATGCCGAGAGATTTTAGTTTCATTTTTATCACCTATGGTCTGGGAGGCGCGACGGGGTGCGGCGCCATGACAGAATAGATAATTTCCCGCAACGGCAGAATAGTCATGGGCGACAAGAGATTCTTGCCGTCCGTGAAATGCCGGAATGTTGTTGCCTAGCCGAGCGCGGGGTCGGCGCGCAGCCGCGCGGCGATGAAATCGACGAAGGTGCGGATCTTGGGCGGCGCCTGCAGGCCCTCGCGGTACAGCACGTGCACCGGCAGCGGCGGGCGCGCGTAGTCGGCCAGCACCACCTGCAGCGCGCCGGCGGCCACGTGCGGCGCCACCAGGTAGGGCTGCACCCGGGTCAGGCCGAAGCCGCTGCAGACCATGTCGATGGCGGTGTCGGCGGCCGACACCATCAGGCGCGGATAGACCCGCAGCGCCAGGTCGCGCCCGTCGCAAACGAATTTCCAGTCGGGCGCGGCCGAGGCGCCGCTCTCGTGCACCACGATGTGGTTGAGCAGGTCCTGCGGGGTGGCCGGCGTGCCGTGCTCGTCGAGGTAGGACGGCGCGGCGCACACCACGCTGTGGACCTGGCCGACGCGGATCGCGTTCATGCTCGAGTCGGGCAGCTCGCCGATGCGCACCGCGACGTCGACCCCTTCCTCCATCAGGTTGACGACGCGGTCGACCAGCACGGCCGAGATGTCGGTGCCGGGATAGCGGTTCAGGTAATCGACGATGGCCGGCGCGATGAAGCGCTTGCCGAACATCACCGAGGCGGTCACGGCCAGGTGGCCGCTGGGCGCGGCGTCGAGCGCGATCATGGCGGCGTCGGCGGCGTCGACCTCGCCGATGATGCGGCGCGCATGGTCGAGGTAGCGCTGGCCGGCGTCGGTGACGCGCACGTAGCGGGTGGTGCGGTTGAGCAGCTTGACGCCGAGCCGGGTTTCCAGCGCGGCGATGGCGCGCGTGGCCGACGGCGCCGACAGGCCGGCGCGCGCGGCGCCGCGGGCGAAGCTTTCTTCCTCCGCGACGGCGATGAACACGCTCATTAACTGTAGTCTATCCATGGGGCGATTCCGTGGCCGGCTCAGTGCGGCGCGGTGGCCGGCAGGCGCAGCCGGAAGCGGGCGCCGCCCTCGGCCGGGCTGGCGGCGTCGATGGCGCCGCCCAGCACGTCCTTGACCAGCGCGTAGGCCAGCGCCAGGCCCATGCCGCGCCGGCCGTCGCCGCCGCGCGTGGTGAAGAAGGGCTCGAACACATGCGGCAGATGGTCGGCGCCGATGCCGCGCCCGTGGTCGGCCACCACCAGCTCCAGCGTGCCGTCGTCCAGCGGCGCGGCGCTGATGGCGATGGCGCCGTCGCTGCCGGGGTCGTAGGCGTGCAGCAGCGCGTTGCTCAGCAGGTTGCCCAGCACCTGGCCCAGCGCGCGCGGGTAGCTGTCGAGCTCCAGGTCGTGGGCGATGTTCAGCGTCACCTGGTGGCGCGAGGCCTTGAACAGCCGCAGCTGGCCGGCCAGCACGTCGCCGACCAGCGCCGACAGCGCGAAGCGGCTGCGCGCCTCGCCGTGCGGTGCGGCGCTGAGCTGGCGGAATTCGCCGATCAGCCGGCCGGCGCGCAGCAGTTGCGCCAGCAGCGCATCGACGTCCCGGCCCAGCGCGGCCGGATCCGGCGCGCCGGCGGCCAGCGCGCCGGCCAGCCCGCGCGCCAGGCCGAGGCCGGCGTCGACCGGTTCGCACAGTTCGCGCGTCAGGCCGCGCGCCATGGTCAGCAGCGCGGCCATGCGCTCGGCCTGGGCCAGGTGCTGCGCCGTGCCGCGCAGTTTCAGGTGCGCCCGCTCCAGTTCGACGGTGCGCTCCAGCACGCGGTCTTCCAGCCCCTGGTTGAGCGCCTCCAGTTCCAGCAGCGCGCCGGCCAGTTCGGCGGTGCGCTGTTCCACCTGCAGCGCCAGCTCGCCGCGGAAGCGCGCCAGCTCCAGGTGGGTGCGCACGCGCGCCAGCAGCTCGTCGCGCTGGAACGGCTTGGTGATGAAATCGACCGCGCCGGCGGCGAAGCCCTCGACCTTTTCGTCGGCCTGGTTGGCGGCGCTGATGAACATCAGCGGGATGTCGCGCGTGGCCGGCTCGGCCTTGAGGCGGCGGCACACTTCCAGCCCGTCCATGCCCGGCATGCGCAGGTCGCACAGGATCAGCTCGGGGCGCCGGCTGCGCGCCGCGCCCAGCGCCAGCTCGCCGTTGTCGGTGGCGTAGACTTCGTAGGCTTCGGCTTTGAGGGTGTCGGACAACAACTTGAGCGATGCCAGGGTGTCGTCGACGATCAGGATGCGGCCGTGTGGGCTCATGGTGGGTCTCCGGGGGCGGCGTCGAGCGCCTGCAGGATCGGGCTGTGGTTGCCCTGGTCGATGTGGCGCGCCAGCGCGGCGGCCAGCGCCGCCTCGCCCGGCGCCAGCTGGGCCAGCAGCGCGGCCAGCGCGGTATCGTCAAAGGCGAACAGGGCGGCGCGGAACCCGGCGCGCCACGGCGCCGGCTGCTCGCGCAGGCGCGGCAGCGCTGCGTCGGCGCCGGCCTGGGCCGCGCTGGGCGGCGGCGCCTGGTACAGGTAGCGCGCGCCGAGCAGCTCGGCCATGCAGTCGAACAGCTGCTGTTCGCGGTAGGGCTTGCAGATGACGGCGTCCATGCCGGCGCCGAGCAGCTCGCTCTTTTCCTCTTCCATGATGGACGCCGTCAGGCCGACGATGCGCACCTGGCCGCCGCCGGGCAGGGCGCGGATGCGGCGGCACGCCTCGGTGCCGCCGAGCACCGGCATGCGCCGGTCCATCCAGATGAAGTGCGGCCGCCAGCGCTCGAACGCGGCCACGGCGGCTTCGCCGTCCGCCGCCACCTGCACCGCGAAGCCGGCGCTTTCCAGCTGGCGCTCGATCAGCAGCGCGTTGTCGGGCTGGTCCTCGGCCACCAGGATGCGCAACTCGGCCTGGCCCGGGGCCAGCCGCAGCACGCTGCGCAGCGGCGCCGCCGGCGCCGCCAGCGCGCCGGCGTCGGCCGGCCGCAGCGGCAGCGCGATCCAGAACAGCGAGCCGAGGCCGAGCGTGCTGCGCACCCCGATGCTGCCGCCCATCAGCTGCACGAACTGGCGCGACAGCGACAGGCCGAGCCCGGTGCCGTTCTGGCTGGCCGCCGGGCCGGCCTGGACGAAGGGGGCGAAGATCGATTCCAGCTCGCCGGCGGCGATGCCGTGGCCGCTGTCCTCGACTTCGATCTGCAGCCGCGCCGCGCCGCCGGCGTCGGTGTCGGGCTTGAGGCGCAGCACCACGCTGCCGCTGGCGGTGAACTTGATGGCGTTGCCGACCAGGTTGATGAGCACCTGGCGCAGCTTGCGTTCGTCGCCGTGGATGCAGCGCGGCACGGCCGAGGCCAGCTCCAGCCGCAGCGCCAATCCCTTGGCCTCGGCGCGCTCGCCCATCAGGTCGAGCAGGTCGCGCAGCAGCGCGTGCAGATCGAAGACGCCGTCGTCGAGGGTGACGCGGCCGGCCTCGATCTTCGACATGTCGAGCACGTCGTTGATCAGGCTGAGCAGATGCTCGCCGCTGCGCTGGATGATGGCCAGGTTTTGCGCCAGTTCGTGCGGCGGCGGCGGGCTGCGCTGCATCAGCGCGGAAAAGCCGATGATGGCGTTCATCGGCGTGCGCAGCTCGTGGCTCATGTTCGACAGGAACAGGCTCTTGGCGTTGCTGGCGCTTTGCGCCTCGGCGGCGGCCTGGCGCCAGGCGGCGGTGCGCTCGGCCACCAGTTGCTCCAGGTCGCGGTGGGCGCGGCGGATGAACAGCAGCGAGTGGTACAGGATGATGGCGTAGCCGCTCAGGCGCAGCAGGTGCCAGTACCACCAGTCCATGCCCCACAGCCGCGAATACGGGAACAGCAGCGCCGAGAAGCCGAACAGGAAGCAGAAATTGGCGTTGAGCAGGTGGTCGAGCAGTTGCTCTTTGTGGCGCTCGCGCCGGTAGGCCAGGGTGTGGCGCAGCGCGGCGGCGAGGAACAGCACGCCGCCGGCCAGGTTGATGAGCTTGGCGGCGGGCGTGAACTGCTGCTGTTCGAGCATCGCCAGGTGGCGCCCGGTCATCAGCAGCGCGACCAGGGCGCACAGCGTCAGCAGGAAGGCGGCCAGCAGCGGCCGCGCGGCGAGGCGCACCGGCCGGACCGGCAGCCAGGCCAGCGCGAACAGCAGGCCGCCGGTCAGCGTCGAGACGCTGCGCAGCCAGACCGCCGCGTTTTCGTCGGCGGCGCCGGCGTGGATCAGGTCCAGCACGCTCATCGTCAGCAGCGCCGCCGCGGCCAGGTAGGTGTGCAGATCGGGCGCGCGCCTCGGCGCCGTCACCAGCGTGTAGGCCAGCGTCAGCGCGGTCACCGCGCCGGCCGCTTCGAGCAGCGAATGCACGTGCGGACTGATCCAGCGCCATGGCGGCAGGTAAAGATTGGTCACCACGGTGCCGAGGATGGCCAGCACGATCAGGCACAGCATGACGGCCGGGGCGTGACTGGTGCGGGCGTCGAGGGCGGGCGTGGGCGGGTGCATCGTCCAATCATAACTTAGCTGGCATAAAGTTGCTTCTAATACCTTTTTTATGCCTGCCATCACGCAACAGTGAAGTCGCTATATAATCGAGTATATTGCGACTTCATGACGGGAGATACGATGCGAGCTTTGAAAGCGGGTGTGGCGGTATTGCTGGTGGCGCTGGGCGCGACGGCGTCGGCGACGGAGATCACGGTGTCGGCGGCGGCCAGCCTGACCAACGCCTTCAAGGAAATCGGCGCCGCCTACGAGCAGCAGCACGCCGGCGACAAGGTGCTGTTCAACTTCGCGGCGTCCGATCCGCTGGTGCAGCAGATCAGCAAGGGCGCGCCGGTCGACGTGTTCGCCTCGGCCGACCAGGACGCGATGGACAAGGCCGACGGCCTCAAGCTGCTGGCGGCCGGCACGCGCAAGAACTTCGCCTCGAACAGCCTGGTGCTGATCGCGCCGCTGTCGGGCAAGGTCGCCGTCAACGACGTCAAGGATTTGGCATCGCCGTCGGTCACCCGCATCACGCTGGGCAACCCGGCGAGCGTCCCGGTGGGCCGCTACACCAAGGCCGCGCTGGAGCACGCCAAGCTGTGGGCGGCGGTCGAACCCAAGGCCATCCTCGGCACCTCGGTGCGCCAGTGCCTGGACTACGTGGCGCGCGGCGAAGTCGACGCCGGCTTCGTCTACGCCACCGACGCCGCGCTGATCAAGGACAAGGCCAAAATCGTCGCCACGATTCCGACCGAAACCCCGGTCAGCTATCCGATCGCGGTGATCGCGGCCGGTCCGCAGGCGGCCGCCGGGCGCCGCTTCGCCGAGTTCGTGCAGGCGCCGGGCGGCCAGGCCATCCTGGCCAGGTACGGCTTCGGCCGCCCGTAAGCGGTGGAGGCGTTGCTGGCCGAGCCGGCCTGGATCGCATTGCGGTTGTCGCTCAAGGTGGCCTGCTGGGCGACTTTGATCGATCTGGTGCTGGGCGTGGCCATCGGCTATCTGCTGGCGCGCACGCGATTCCCCGGCCGCGAGCTGCTGGACGCCGTGCTGACCCTGCCGATGGTGATGCCGCCGACCGTGCTCGGCTACTACCTGCTGGTGCTGGTCGGCCGCAACGGCGTGATCGGCGCCTGGCTGCAGCAACACTTCGGCATCAACCTGATTTTTACCTGGCAGGCGGCGGTGATGGCGGCGGCCGTGGTGGCGTTTCCGCTGGTGCTCAAGGGCGCGCGCGCGGCCTTCGAGAGCGTCGACACCCAGCTGGAGCAGGCCGCGCGCGTGCTCGGCGTGGCGCCGTTCGGCGTGTTCTTGCGCGTGACCTTGCCGCTGGCCTGGCGCGGTGTGCTGGGTGGAACGCTGCTGGCCTTCGCCCGTTCGATGGGCGAGTTCGGCGCGACCCTGATGGTGGCCGGCAGCATTCCCGGCAAGACGCAGACGCTGTCGATCGCCGTCTATGAAGCCGTGCAGGCGGGGCAGGACGACAGCGCCAATCTGCTGGTCATCATCACTTCCGTGGTCTGCATCGTGGTGCTGGTCGCGGCCAATAAACTTACGCCCAACCGCAACCCGCAGGCCTGAGCATGCAAATCGAAGTCGACATTCACAAGACCCTGCGCTCCGGCGACCGCGAATTTTCGCTGCGGGCAAGCTTCGCGTCGGACAGCCAGCGCGTGGTGATCTACGGCCAGTCCGGCGCCGGCAAGAGCCAACTGCTGAAGGCGGTGGCCGGCCTGATGACGCCGGACAGCGGCCGCATCGTCGTGGCCGGCCGCAGCCTGTTCGACAGCGGCGCAGGCGTGGACGTGGCGGCGCAGCAGCGCCAGGTCGCGTATCTGTTCCAGGACTACGCACTGTTTCCTCATCTGAACGTACGGCAGAACATCGCCTTCGGCCTCCAGCGTGGCTGGCGCAATCCGTTGTCGCGGGTGGATGGCGAGGCGGTGCGTTATTGGCTGGACGCGTTCGAGCTGCAGCAGGTGGCGCATCAGTTTCCGCATCAACTGTCCGGCGGCCAGCGGCAGCGGGTGGCGCTGGCGCGCGCGCTGGCGCCGCATCCGACGGCGCTGTTGCTGGATGAGCCGTTCGCCGCGCTTGACCCGGCGCTGCGGGTGCGCATGCGCGCCGAGCTGGACGCCCTGCAGCGCCGGCTGGCGATTCCGATGATCCTGATCACCCACGATCCGGAGGATGTGCAGGCCTTCGGCGACCACGTGCTGCGGATGGAAAATGGTAGCATCGCGCACATGGAGGCGGCATGACGATGGAATTGCAGGGCAATGTGTGGATGACGGTCGATGGCCAGAAGCTGGGCGGGCAGGACCGCGTCGAGCTGCTGGCGGCGATCGCGGAGCAGGGCTCGATCACCGGCGCGGCCAAGGCGGTCGGCATGAGCTATAAGGGTGCATGGGATGCGATCGAGGCGATGAACAATCTGGCCGGCGAGCCGCTGGTCGAGCGCGCGGCCGGCGGCAAGGGCGGCGGCGGCACGCGATTGACGGCGCGCGGCGCGCAGCTAGTGGAGAACTTCCGCAAGATCGATGAAGCGCACCGCCAGTTCGTGGCCCACCTGAGCGGCCAGTCGCATGCGCTGGCCGATGATTTCCTGCTGATACAAAGGATGAAGATGAAGACCAGCGCACGCAATCAATTCAGCGGCAAGGTGGTGGAGCTGAAAGTAGGCGCCGTCAACGACGAGGTTACGCTGGAGATCGTCGGTGGCCAGCGCATCGTCGCCACCATCACGCGCGACAGTAGCGAGAGCCTGGGGCTGGCGGTCGGCGTCGAGGCGTTTGCCCTGATCAAGGCGTCGTCCATCATCATCGTGGCCGAACTGGGCGGCGCCCGGCTGTCGGCGCGCAACCAGCTGGTGGGCAAAGTCACGCGCGTCCAGGAGGGCGCGGTCAATACCGAGGTCAGCATCGAGCTGCCGGGCGGCGGCGCCATCGCCGCCATCGTCACGCGCACCAGCGGCGATCTGCTGGGCTTGCAGGTCGGCGCCGAGGTGGCGGCGATCTTCAAGGCCAGCAGCGTCATCGTCGGCACGCCGGCCTAAGCTTCGGCGTCGGTCGAGCGGGTCAGCGCTTCCCAGCTATCGATGTCGTTTGACATCTGCGTCAGCTTGCTCCGCACCAGGGTCAGCGCGTCGCTGCCGAGCAGCAGGTGCGCCGGCGGCTCCGGACTGTCGACCAGCGCCAGGATCGCCTGCGCCGCCTTGACCGGATCGCCCGGCTGCTTGCCGCTGCGCTGCGCGCGCGTGTCGCGAATCGGATCGAACAGCTGGTCGTAGTCGGCGATGCTGCGCTCCGAACGCACCATCGAGCGGCCCGCCCAGTCGGTGCGGAAGGAGCCGGGCGCCACCGCCGTCACATGCACGCCGAATTGCCGCAGCTCCTTGCCGAGCGTTTCCGAAATCCCTTCCAGGGCGAACTTGCTGCCGGCATAGTAGGCAATGCCCGGCATGGTGATGAAGCCGCCCATCGAGGTGATGTTGACGATGTGGCCGCTGCGGCGCGTGCGGAAGTGGGGCAGCAAAGCCTTCATCATCGCCACCGCGCCGAACACATTGACGTCGAACTGGCGGCGCATCTCGTCCAGCGGCGATTCCTCCATGATGCCTTCGTGGCCGTAGCCTGCATTGTTGACCAGCACATCGACCGGTCCGGCGGCGGCCAGCGCCTGCGCCACCACGCCATCGATGGCGTCGAAGCGGGTGACGTCGAGCATATAGCCGAAGGCGCGGCCCGTCCGGTCCGCTTCGAACGCCTGGCGTGCCTGCTCGTCGCGGACCGTGCCGATCACTTTGTGGCCCGCCGCCAGCGCGGCCTCGGCCAAGGCGCGGCCGAAGCCGCTGCTGACGCCGGTAATGAAGAATGTCTTGCTCATGCTGTGTCCTTTTAATTGGTAGTGGAGGCCATGGTAGTGCGGCGCGTGGCGCCCGGCTATGTCCGAAGCTCTGCTTCATTTGCCTGATTCTCTTAGCGGCGGATGACGGCGATATTTCGGAGTTACAATCGGCCTGAGTCGATTTCGGAGGAGGCTGGGTGAAGCAACTGCAGCGTCGCATGGTGGCATTGATGGAACGGCTGGCGCCGGTGGAGGGCTATAACCTGAGCGCGTTGCCGGATGTGCGGTTTCTGCGCTCGAACCGGCCGCTGAGCCGCACGCCAGTGCTGTACGAGCCGGGCATCGTCATCGTCTGCCAGGGACGCAAGCGCGGCTTCCTCGGCGAGCGGGAGTATGTGTATGACGCGCAGCATTACCTGGCGGTCGCGGTGCCGGTGCCGTTTTCAATGGAGACCGAGGCCAGCGCGGAGGAACCGCTGTTGGCGGTCTATCTGCGGCTGGATTTCCAGCTGACCGCCGACCTCTTGCTCGAATTGGCGGAGCAGGGCCTGGCGGTGCAGGCCGAGCCGCAGGGCATGCTGTCGACGCCGATGGACGAGCGCCTCGGCGCTTCGGTGCTGCGCCTGCTCGACGCGCTGCTGGACCCGCTGGAGACCGCCATGCTGGGCCCGGCGCTGATCCGCGAAATCTATTTCCGGGTACTCACCAGCAGCCAGGGCGCGGCGATGCGGGCGGCGCTGATGCAGCAGGGCCGCTTCGCGACGATCGCGCGGGCGTTGCGCAAGATTCACGCCTCCTTCAGCGATGCACTCGATGTCGAGCAACTGGCGGGCGAGGCGAACATGAGCGTGGCGACGTTTCATCATCACTTCAAGGCGGTCACCAGCACCTCGCCGATGCAGTATCTGAAATCGACCAGGCTGCATCAGGCGCGCTTGCTGATGATCCGTAACGAGATCTCGGTCGCGGCGGCGTGCGCGAAGGTCGGCTATGAAAGCGCGTCGCAGTTCAGCCGCGAATTCAAGCGGCTGTTTGGCCGCAGTCCGGTGGAAGAGGTCGAACGCATGCGCAAGACCTTCGCCATGCCGGATCCGCAGCCGTCGCCATGGTATGTCGCCGCCCACTAACCGAACTGGCTGAACCGGGCCGGCGTGGTGCCGAGGATGCGGCGGAACAGCGCGATGAAGCTGCTGACGCTGTCGTAGCCGAGGCTGATCGCCACCGTCGTCACCGAGGCGCCGCCGTTCAGCAATTCCATGCCTTTTTGCAGCCGCGCCACCTGGCGCCATTCCACCAGCGACATGCCGGTTTCGTTGCGGAAGTGGCGCGTCAGGCTGCGGCGCGACCAGCCCAGTTGCGCGGCCCAGGCGTCGAGATCGGTTTCGTCGGCGGGATCCTGGGCGATCGCCGCCGCCATCGCCTGCAGGCGCGGATGGGTCGGCATGACCAGGTGCAGCGGTTCCGGCTCGGCGTTGCGCATCTCATCGAGGAACACGTTCATCAAGCGGCGCCCGGCCTCGTCGGGCGGCATGCCGTCGGGCCAGGTGCACATGCGCTCCAGCAGCGACTGCGCCAGCGGCGACATGCGCAACACCAGCGCGGTCTCCGGCATCCCGGCGCACAGCGACGGCGCCAGGTGGACGGTGTGGCCAGCCAACCCCGGCTTCAGGCTGTTGCCGTGGACCGAGGCGCCATGCGGCATGTCGGGCGGAATCCAGCCCATGCGGCCGGGCGGCAGCACCTGGCGCGTGTCGCCCGCTTCGATCACGATCACGCCCTGCAGCGGCACGTACATCTGGCCTTCCGGGTGCTGGTGGCGCAGTTTGCCGTGGTCCTTGCCGCTGGTGTGCTGCGACGCCACCTTGATCGGCATGTCGTCCGTCAGCCGCGTTTCGCCGTAGTAGTTACTGTTCAAGATATGGCCCGATTGCATTATCAATTGTCTGCCGCCAGTTAGCGCGGTTGGAATGGCACTGGCAAGATACAGCTTTTGTTTATAGCAAGGAATGGCTGTGACTGCAATCGATACCGAAGAAGTGCTGGCCCTGCTGCGCGAGGTCGGCGCGGACCTGTGCGAAAGTTATTGGTGCGGCGAGCCGGCGGTGGAAGTGGATCAGGGGATGGAAGTGTTCCGGCGCGTCGACGGCGCGGCGGCCGCCGCATTGCGCGGCGCGCTGGCGGAACGTTATCCGGCGATCGGCTGGATGGGCGACGAGCTGGGCGGCACGCCGCCCGATGATTGCGGCGAATACTGGATCTGTGACGCCGTCGATGGCGCGATGCAGTTCGTCCGTGCGATACCGGCGTGGGCGATGTCGCTGACCTTGATGCGCGAAGGCGTGCCGGTGTTCAGCGCCATCTTCGACGCGATGCACGACGAAATGTTCCATGCGCTGCGCGGGCACGGCGCCTACTGCAACGGCCGGGCGATCCGCGTCAACGGCCGCGCCGACCACTACCAGGGCATCGTCGCCACCAGCCAGCCGCCGTTCGCCAGCAGGCAGCGGCTGGCGGCGCGGCTGGCGGGCCTGTCGCTGAGCGTCATGCTGCCCGACGTGGTGGCCGTGCGCAACCTGGGCGCGACCTCGCTGCAGCTGGCCTACGTGGCGTGCGGACGGCTCGATGCGTTCTGGGAATTCGGCGAGGACGGCGTCAATTGCATCGGCGGCGCGCTGCTGGTGCGCGAAGCGGGCGGCATGGCGACGCAGGCCGATGGCGCACCCTACGGCCTGCCGTCCGCCAGTATCGCCGCCGCGCCACCGGGTGCGCATGCCTCCATGCTGTTGCGGCTGCGGGAAGCCATGGTGGCGTAGCGGCGCGGATCAGTCTTTAGCTGCCGGATGGTTTGCTGCTCTGGCGGTTGCCTCCTTTGGATGATTGCTCGGACCCGGAGCCGCTTGCCGCTGCGGCCATATTGTTTTTCTCCGCGTTGGCGCGCGCCGCGGACTGGCGACTTTCGCCGCCCTTGCGGCCGATCTGCGCCATGTGCGCGCGGTCGCGGCTGACCGCCTCGCCGCCTTTTTGCCCGGCGCGGCGCGCTTCCTCCGAATCGAATTCATGCGCCGTGCCTTTCTGGTGGGCGGCTTGGCCGCCTTTGCTGGCGATGCTGCGCTGGGTCGCTTCGTCCATTGCGGCGAAGCCGCGCTTGGCGGTGCCCTTGGGCTTGCCCTGGTCGTTACCTGAGTTGCTGGCCATAGATGCCTCCTGATGATTGCGGATTCCGAGGGGATGGAGGCCGGCCAGGCTGGCCGGCTGCTCTGTATGGTTAGAGGTGCAAGGTTGACGGAAGTTCCATTAATGCCGCATCTGGCTGGCGGGCTGGTACTGGGCCATTTTTTCCGTGGCGCGCGCGCTCTGTTCGCGCGCTTCCTGCAGGAATTCCTCGGTCAGCGTGTTTGCCGATCGGTTCACCGCCGGCAGGTGGGTGGCCGCCGTCTGCGCCAGGGTGGAGTTGGTGCGGCTGAGCACTTCGGCCAGGTGGCGCTGGTAGTTTTGCAGCGCATTGCCGCCCGACGTCAGCTGGGCGCGGACGGCGGTGCCGAGTTGCGCCGCGTCCTTGCTGGCGAGCAGGCGCTGGTGGTTGGCGCCGGCTTCGGCGAGCAGGTCGCGCCCCAGCTGCAGATTCAGCTCGGCCAGGCTTTGCATGGCCTCCAGCGTGCGCTGGGCCATGTCGGTATAAAAGGTGATCAGCGTTTCGATGTGCGATCTGATCGCGGGGGGAAAAGCTTGTGGGAACATGGTTCTACCTCGACGTTATCCGGATGGAGATGGATAGACGTCGAGAACAGCGGAAGGTTCCGCCAAATCCGTGGTGTCAGTGCCGACATTCGGACACGCGCTCAGCCGTAGCGGCCGCTACGGCTGAGCGCGTGTCCGAATGTCGGCACTGACACCGAGGTTAGGTCTCCGATGAAACTTGCAGCACGAGCTTGCCGAAGTTCTTTCCTTCGAACAGCATGTTCAACGCTTGCGGGAAGTTTTCCAGTCCCTGCACGATGTCTTCCTTGCTGGTGATCTTGCCTTCCTTGAGCCACTTGCCCAGCGCCGCCACGCCCAGGTGGTAGCGATCGGCGTAGTCGAACACCACGATGCCCTCCATGCGCGCGCGGTTCACCAGCAGCGACAGGTAGTTGGCCGGCCCCTTGACCGGCGTGGTGTTGTTGTACTGCGAGATGGCGCCGCAGATGACGATGCGCGCCTTCATGTTGATGCGGGTGAGCACGGTGTCGAGGATCTCGCCGCCGACGTTGTCGAAGTAGACGTCCACGCCCTGCGGGCAATGCTGCTTGAGGCCGTCCTTGACCGAGCCGCCCTTGTAGTCGATGCAGGCGTCGAAACCCAGCTGGTCAACCACGAAATCGCACTTTTCCTTGCCGCCGGCGATGCCGACCACGCGGCAGCCCAGCTGCTTGGCAACCTGGCCCACGGTCTGGCCCACCGCGCCGGCCGCGCCCGACACCACCACCGTCTCACCGGCCTTGGGCTGGCCCGATTCGAGCAGGCCGAAGTAGGCCGTCATGCCCGGCATGCCCAGCGTGTTGAGGTAGGTGGTCAGCGGCGCCAGCTTCGGGTCGACCTTGGTCAGCAGCGCGGCGCTCTTGTCGTCGATCGCGCCCAGCCAGTAACGCTGCACGCCGAGCGGACCGGAGACGTGGTCGCCGACGGCGAACCTGGGCGATTTCGATGCGGTCACCACGCCGATGCCGCCGGCCCGCATCACTTCGCCAATGGCCACCGGGCGGATATACGATTTGGCGTCGTTCATCCAGCCGCGCATAGCCGGGTCGAGCGACAGGTACAGCACCTTGATCAGGATCTCGCCGTCGGCCAGTTCGCGCAGCGGCTCTTCGACCCGCTGCCAGTCGCTGTCCTTGACCATGCCGACCGGCCGGGCGGCCAGGCGGAATTGCAGGTTTGTCTCGTTGATTGTCATCTTATTTCTCCGAAAAGAGTGTGTTAATCACTATAACGTAAATTGCACGCTCGTGCTATTTTTCTCGCGAGTCCCCAGCCGTGCGACAATACCGCTCCTTGTTTGACCTCTCACGATGGTGGCCATGAGCAATCCCGAATACATTTTGACTCTCTCTTGCCTGGATCAGCGCGGAATCGTTCATCGCGTATCGGGCTTCCTGGCCGAGCACGGCTGCAACATCATCGACTCGGCGCAGTTCGGCGACAGCGAATCGAAGCTGTTCTTCATGCGCGTGCATTTCGCGCGCGAGGACAGCCACGTCAACGATGAACTGTTGCGCGCCGACTTCGGCCTGCTGGCCGCCGACATGAAGCTCGACTGGGAGCTGCGCGACGCGCACTACAAACCGCGCGTGATGCTGATGGTGTCGAAGATCGGCCATTGCCTCAACGACCTGCTGTTCCGCTACAAGAGCGGCCTGCTGCCGGTGGAGATCCCGGCCATCGTGTCGAACCACATGGATTTTTACCAGCTCGCCGCCAGCTACAACATCCCGTTCCACCACCTGCCGCTGGCGGCCGGCGCGGCGCCGGAAGCCAAGCTGGCGCAGGAAGCCAAGATCATCGAGCTGATGGACACCCGCAAGATCGACCTGGTGGTGCTGGCGCGCTACATGCAGATCCTGTCGCCGGGCCTGTGCACGGCGCTGAAGGGGAAGGCGATCAACATCCACCATTCCTTCCTGCCGAGCTTCAAGGGCGCCAAGCCGTATGCGCAGGCGCATCACCGCGGCGTCAAGCTGATCGGCGCCACCGCCCACTTCGTCACCGGCGACCTGGACGAAGGCCCGATCATCGAGCAGGATGTCGAGCGCGTCGATCACTCGATGGATGCCGAGACGCTGTCGGCCATCGGCCGCGACGTCGAGTGCGTGGTGCTGGCGCGCGCGGTCAAGTGGTTTGTCGAACACCGCATTTTGCAAAACGGCGACAAGACTGTCGTCTTCAAATAATCACAGAGATTCAGATGGCCCTCAAAGCAACGATATACAAAGCCGATTTACAGATCGCGGACATGGACCGCAATTTCTACGAAACCCAGGCGCTGACCCTGGCGCGCCATCCGTCCGAAACCGACGAACGCATGATGGTGCGCCTGATCGCCTTCGCGATCCACGCCAACGAGGCGCTGACCTTCACCAAGGGCCTGTTCGACGTCGAAGAGCCGGACCTGTGGCAGAAGGACTTGACCGGCGCCATCGAGCTGTCGATCGAAGTCGGCCAGCCGGACGAGAAGGTGATCCTCAAGGCCTGCGGCCGTTCCGAGCACGTGGTCGTATACAGCTACTCGGCCACCAGCCACATCTGGTGGAAGGCGCTGGCCAACAAGGTCGAGCGCTGCAAGAACCTGACCGTGATCAACCTGAACTCGGACGCCACCGAGCAGCTGGCCAAGATGGCGCAGCGCTCGATGCAGCTGCAATGCACCATCCAGGACGGCCAGATCTGGCTGACCGACGGCGTCACCACGGTGGAAGTCGGCCGCGAGACGCTCAAGGCCGAACGCTGATCTATAATGGCCGGATGAAAAAATTCATCCTCGCCATGCTGTTGTCGGCCTGCGCTTCCACGGCGCTGGCACAGATTGAAGTGCGCGACGCCTGGATACGCGCCACCGTACCGTCGGCCAAGACCAGCGGGCTGTATCTGCAAATCACCTCGAAGCAGGATGCGCAGCTGGTGGCGGTGCGCACCAGCGCGGCCGGCGTGGCCGAGATCCATCAGATGAAGATGGAAGGCCAGATGATGCGCATGCACGCGGTCGACGCCATCGCGCTACCGGCCGGGCAGACGGTCAACCTGGCGGCCGGCGGTTATCACATCATGCTGATGGACCTGAAGCGGCAGTTGAAGGAGGGCGAGACCGTGCCGGTCACGCTGGTGTTCCGCAAGCAGAAGCAAGGGCCTGGCAGCGATACCGTCGCGCTCGAAGTGGCGGTCAAGCCGCTGACCTACAATCCAAAATAGGGGGGGCGATGAAGAAGACTTCGATGCTGCTGGCGTTGCTGCTGGCTTCGGCAGTGCAGGCGCACGTCACGCTGGACACGGCGAGCGGCGCGGCCGGCGCCTATCAAAAGCTGGCGTTCCGCGTCGGCCACGGCTGCGACGGCAAGGCCACCACCGGCCTGTTCGTGACGCTGCCGGAAGGCGCGGCCGCCGCCAAGCCGATGCCCAAGGCGGGCTGGAAGATCGACATCGTCAACAGCGGCGCGCTGCATGAAATCCGCTGGGAAGGCGGCTCGTTGCCAGATGCGTATTTCGACGAATTCGTGGTGCAGCTGAAATTGCCGGCCGAGCCGGGCAAGCTGTATTTCCGCATCGTGCAGCAGTGCGGCAAGACCAGCCTGGCCTGGGACGAAATCGCCAACGACAGCGGCGCCAAACTGAAAGCGCCGGCGCCGGTGCTGGAGGTCGTGCCGGCGCCGGCGGGCACGCCGCAGCACGCGCACTAAAACTACTTCGCCACCGCCCATCCCGCATACGCCGCTGGACTTGCTCCAGTGCGCGCACCTGCCCTGTCAGTTTCGTCCATTTATTGAGGAGCGCCAAACCGGGCTCGCCTACAGGCGTACTCGTCAACGGACGCGGGCGCTAGAATATTTTGTATGAAAACCCGCAGCGATACACTTTATAAGCAGCTCTTCGCGCATCCGGAAATTGTGCGGGATTTGCTGGCTGCCTTCCTGGCGGCCGACTGGGTGCAAGCGCTGGATGTCGAGGCCTTCGAGCGGGTGAACGCCAGCTATACGAGCGATCATGGAAGGGCCCGGCATGAAGATGTTGTGTGGCGCGCGCGGATAGGCGGGGATTGGGTCTACGTCTACATCCTGCTGGAATTCCAGACGCGGCCGGACCGGTGGATGGCGTTGCGGATGCAGGTATATGTCGGCCTGCTGTATCAGGATCTGGTGGCGCAGCGAAGGCTTAGCAAGCACGGCAGGCTGCCACCGGTATTGCCGATAGTGCTGTACCGGGGCCGCCGTCCGTGGCGCTCAGCCACAGACTTGGCGCAACTAATGTGGCCAGCCCCCGACGGCCTGCAGCATTTACAGGCGCAGCAAAAATACTTGCTGATCGATCAGCATCACTGCGGCACCGCCGACATGGACGGCAACGTGGTGACGATCTTGTTTCGCTTGATGCGTTCCCGTACCGATGCCGAAATGCGCGCCGCTCTGGCCTTGTTCGTCGACCGGATGAAGCGTCCTGACATGCAGGCTGCGCGCGATAGCCACATACGTTGGCTAGGGATGACCTTGCAGGAGGAATTTAGCGAGACTAGTATAGATGTTGAGGAGGTCCCAGCCATGTTGTTCGATAAGAAATTCAAACGTTACGAAGATTTATTGGAATATGAGGCGATCGAGAAAGGGCGTGTCAGGGGGCGTCAAGAGGGGCGTGAAGAAGGACGTGAAGAACGACGTGAAGTAGGGCTTGAAGAGGGACTGCGAGTAGGCTATAGGATCGCATTGCGGGAACTGCTGCAGGAACTTCTCAACGGCGACTCCGTGTCAGTGGAAGTGCGCGAGAAAATATCCGCAGCCGATTCTAAACAGTTGCAGGCGTGGATCAAATCGTTGGTCAAGGGCGTACGTCCACAGGAGTTGTTTTCTGTAGTTTAAATGTCGGCATGTAGAGACCGTTGCTCCGCGCATTCCGAATGACAGGCCAGCCATGCTCCTACATGTCGTGCCGTCGCGGTCCGATGGCTTTGGCGCTCTGGACGGGGCACCATAACAACTAGTCCATTGACGATAGGTGATGCCATGAAAAATCCATTTATGAGCGCGTTTCTCAGCGCCGCCAATCGCGTCGCGGGAACGGCGCGTGGGCAGGTCACGGCGGCGGTCAACCGCGAGGCTGCGAAAACCACGCGGCAGTGGACCGATGCTTGGGTGAACGCCATGTTGCCGAGGGCCGCCCCCTCGCGTAAAAAACGCCTCAAGAAGTGAGTGCCGGCCGCGCTTATTGCGGCGAGGCGCCCAGGCGCTTGATCGAGCCGGAGCCGGCGATGCTCTTGCTGACCGTCGGATCGCCGTAGTAGGTGATGTCGCCGGAGCCGGCCACGCTCAGGTTGAGCGACTTGGTCGCCCACACCGTCGCCTGGCCCGAGCCGCCGATGCTCACGCCCACCGTGCGCGCCGCCAGGCGTTCGGCCTGGACGCGGCCTGAACCGCCGATCGATACCTGCACGCGCTCGGTGTTGCCGCTGGCCGTCAGGCCACCGCTGCCACCCAAGGCGACCGTCAGCGATTCGCTCTGCAGGTCGCGCAGGTTGATCGAGCCCGAGCCGCCGACGTTGACCTTCAGGCTCTCGACCCGCAACTGGTTGGCATCGACCGAGCCGGCGCCGGCCACCGCGATCTTGTCCAGCGTGCGCACCTGCACCACGATTTTCATGTTGCGGGTGTCGAGCTGCAGGTCCTTGCGCACCGGGCGGATGCGCAGCGTTTCGCCCTCGACCACCGTTTCGATCAGCGGCACGATGTTGTCGTCGGATTCGACGCTGACGCTTTCGCTCGCGCCCATGCGGATCTCCACATTGCCGCCAACGCTGGTGGCCAGCGCCGTGAAGCGGCCGAGGGCGCGATTCTGCGTGACGATCTTGCCGTTGCCTTGCACCCGCTCGCCGCCGCCGAGGAAACTCAGCGGGCCGGCGCTGGCGGCGTTCATCGGCGCGGCGACCAGCAGCAGGCCGGCGGCCAGGAACACGGTGCGAAGGATGGTGCGGGCGGTTGGTTGGGTCATGTCGGTTCTCCGTGTTTGAGGGTATAGGCAGCGATGTTACGGATTCCCGCCATGCCGGCAAACCCCGCTGCGACGAACTGCAGCCTGCGCGGCCTGGAATGCATCCAGCCGGGGACCGGCGGCGCATGAGGTATCATTCGGCCTACAACGACACACTGGAATCACATGCTTATCATCACCATCAAACAGGGCAAGGAAAAGAGCTTGCTGGCGGGCGATCCCCTGATTTACGCCTCCGCGATCGAAAAAGTCGACGGCAAGCCGCAGGAAAAGAACAAGCCCGGCGCCACCGCCACGGTGCAGACGTCGTCGCGCCAGTTCATCGGCCGCGCCGCCTACAACGCCAAGTCGCAGATCAGCGCCCGCATCTGGACCTACAAGGAAGACGAGCCGATCGATCACGCCATGATGAAGCGCCGCGTCAAGGCGGCCGTCGCCAAGCGCGCCGCCGCCGTGCGCGCGGCCGGCCCGAACGACCTGGTGCCGGTGGTGCGCGGCGACGAGGACGGCCTGTCCGGCCTGCTGGTCGACAGCTGGGGCGGGGTGCAGGGCTATCTGATCTGCCAGTTCCAGTCGGCCGGCGTCGAGGCGTGGAAGATCCCGATCGTGCAGGCGCTGCTGGCCGAGACCGGCTGCCCCAACGTCTACGAGCGCTGCGACGAGCTGATCCGCAAGGGCGAGGGCCTGCCGGTGTTCTACCGCCCGCTCGCGGGCGAGGAACCGCCGGACCACGTGGTGGTCACGGAAGGAAAACAACGCTTCAGCATGGACTTGCGCACCGGCTTCAAATACCCCAAGGTTCGCAGCTGAAAAAGTTTCGACGTTGCAATTTTTCTCTTATAATCTTCGCAGCAGTATGACCCCCGGAGATCAGAGCAAAGATGGAACATTACCAGTCGTCGCAAATACGCACCCTGAGCTATATCGAGAACGAAGACCATCCGGTCTTCGGCACGCTTGTCGAGCAGATCCTGCACCTGCTCAATTCCAAGCTGATCTTCAGCGATATCCTGATCCACCAGAACAGCCCGTTGATGCTGCGCCAGCCGAAAGGGCTGGTGGCGGTCACCGATTCGCCGATCACGCGCGAAGAGCTGCAGGAATTCTTCGAGGTGGTCGAGCCGAACTGGTCGGAGCGGATCCAGGACCGCGCCTTCGACCGCGCGGTCGATCTGCACACCGCGCGCATCCGCGCCAACTGCTTCACCTTCCAGGGCAAGAAGCGGCTCGGCTGCGTGATTCGCCGCTTCCCGAAGGAACCGCTGGCGCTGGCCAAGCTGGGGCTGCGCCAGCACGAGCAGAACTTTGCCAGGCTCGCCAGCGGGCTGGTGCTGATCATCGGCGACACCTGCCAGGGCAAGTCGACCACCATCGCCTCGATGCTCGACGAGATCAACAAGCACCGTTCCGGCCACATCATCACCATTGAAGATCCGGTGGAGACGCTGATCCCGCAGCGCCAGTGCGTCATCACGCAGCGCGAGGTCGGATTCGACGGCGACGTCGAGAGCTTTTACCTGGGCGCGCTGGACGCGCTGCGCGAGCGGCCGGACGTGATCGTCATCGGCGAGATCCGCGACGCCCAGACGGCGCAGGAAGCGCTGGCGCTGGCCGAATCTGGCCCGCTGGTGTTCGCCTCGCTGCACGCGCGCTCGACCGAGCTGGGCCTGCAGAAGATGCTGCGCCTGCTGGGCAACAGCGAAGCGCAGTCCCAGGCGCTGGCGCACGCGCTGCGCGGCGTGCTGTGCCAGGCGCTGCTGCCGTCGCTGCAGGGCGAGCGCTACTACCTGGCCACCGAATGCCTGACCAGCAATGCGGAAGTGACCGCGATGATCGCCGCCGGCCAGGTCTCGTCGCTGCGCGCGTGGATGGAGCACAAGCCGGGCGAGGGCTGCCACACGATGAACGCATCGCTGCGCGCGCTGCTGGCCGAGGGCAAGATCGCCGTCGACGACGCGCGCAACGCCACCACCGACCGCATCGGCTTCGTCGAACAATGATGCTGTCGAAATATCGGCTGTTCCTGTTCGACCTGGACGATACGCTGCTCGACTTCCGGGCCTCCGAAAAACTGTCGTTCGAGCGGACCGTGCGGGCGCTGGGCTTCGGCGACGCGATTGACGCAATCTTCGGCCAGTACCAGGCGATCAACGTGGCGCTGTGGCGCGCCTTCGAGACGGGCGATGTCAGCAAGGACTTCCTGAAGGTGGAGCGCTTCCGCAAGACTTTCGAGGCCAACGGCATGGCGCTCGATCCCGAGGCCGCCAGCAGCCTGTACCTGGAGTCGCTGTCCGATACGGTGGTGCTGATCGATGGCGCCATGCAGGTTTGCGAGGCCTTGTCGAAGGTGGGCAAGGTCGGCATCGTGACCAACGGTGTCGAGGCGATCCAGAACCGGCGCATCGCCAGCTCCGGGCTGGGGCCATACATTTCCTTCGTCGCCACGTCCGAAGCATGCGGCCATGCCAAGCCCGACGTGCGCTTCTTCGACTACGCCTTCAAGCTCGCCGGCGCCTTCGACAAGGAAGACGCCATCATCATCGGCGACCGGCTCGACGCCGACATCCTCGGCGCCAACCGCTACGGCATCGACAGCTGCTGGTTCAACCCCGACCGCCAGCCCAACGACTCCGCCGCCATCCCGACCTACGAAGCCGCCAGCCTGCGCGGGTGGGGTCAAGTCTGACATTCGGACACGGGCTCTACTGTAGCGGTAGCTACAGTAGAGCCCGTGTCCGAATGTCAGACTTGACCCTACCGGAGGTTAGTCCAGCGGGATGGCGCGGTAGCGGTTGACGTCGTTGCCGGTGACCGGCGGCGCGTTGTTGCCCCAGGCGCTGCGCAGGTAGGACACCACTTGCGCCACTTCCGTGTCGTTGAGCACGTGGCTGAACGGCGGCATGCTGTACGGCCGCGGATTGCCCGCCGTGCCGGGTGCGAAGCCGCCGTTGAGCACGATGCGGATCGGGTTGACCGCCTGCTCCATCGTCAGCGCGCGGTTGCCCGCCAGCGGCGGATAGCCCGGCGGCACCCCTGCGCCGCCCGCGCCGTGACAGTCGACGCAGTGCTTGTCGTACAGCTTGGCCCCGGCCGCCAGGAAGGCCACCGCTTCCGGCGCCTTGTCGCGCTCGAAGTCCGATTGCTTGCCTTCGCCCGGCAGCGCTTTCAGGTAGACCGCCATCGCGTTGATGTCGCCGTCGCTCAGGTGCTGCAGGCTTTCCCGCACCACCTCGGCCATCGGCCCGAACACCGTCGCGCGCGGCGACACGCCGGTCTTGAGCAACTGCGCGATGTGCGTCTGCTGCCAGTCGCCCAGGCCCGCCTCGGCGTTGGCGTTCAGCGACGGCGCGTACCAGCCCAGCACCGGGATCAAGCCGCCCGACAAGCCTTCGCCGTCGCTGGCGCCCAGCGTGTTGCGCGCGCTGTGGCAGGCGCTGCAATGTCCCAGCCCCTGCACCAGATACGCGCCTCGGTTCCAGTCCACCGATTGCTTGCTGTCCTCGCGGAACACCGCCGGCTTGAAGTACAGCGCGCGCCACGCCGCCAGCATGAATTGCTGGTTGTACGGGAAGCGCAAGTCGTGCGCCTGGTTGGCTTGCTGTACCGCCGGCACCGACTGGAAGTAGGCGTACAGGGCGTCGGCGTCGTCGCGCGTGATGCGCGTGTAGTTGGTGTACGGGAAGGCCGGATACAGCAGCCGTCCATTCTTGGACTTGCCGTTGTGCAGCGCGTGCCAGAAGTCGTCCGAACTCCAGCCGCCGATGCCGGTGGCGCGGTCGGCGGTGATGTTGGGCGAGATCACCGTGCCGAACGGCGTTTGCAGCGCGCGTCCGCCGGCGTATTGCTGGCCGCCGCGCGTGGTGTGGCAGGCCATGCAGTCGCCGGCCTTGGCCAGATAGGCGCCGCGCGCGATCTTCGCTTCCGGCGCCAGCGTGGCGGTGACGGTCGGCGCAGGCCCGACGTCGTCGCTCACCAGCAACAGTTTGCCCAGCACGCCCAGCACCGCCAGCGCGATAACGATATAAATAATTTTCTTCATGAGCGCCGTCCGTTATTGGGCAAGTGCGTGTGCCGGTACGCTGCCGCAGGCCAGCGGCAAGGGCAGGGCGATGCTGTTGGCGGCGCCGGGCCGGGCTTGGTCGTCCGGCGCCTGCTTGCTGAGCCAGCCGGAGACGGCGGCCACGTCCGCTTCCGACAGGCGCGCGGCGATGTCGGCCATGCAGTCGGGCGCGGCGGCACGGCGCACCTTGCTCTTCCATGCGCCGAACTGGGCGTTGATGTAGTCGCTCGGCAGGCCGACCAGGCCGGGGATGGCGGGCTCGACGCCGGTCAGCGCGGCGCCGTGGCAGGCCACGCAGGCCGGGATCTGCTTGGCCGGATCACCCTGCTGCACCAGCGCCTGGCCGCGCGCCAGCGAGGCGGCGGTGGCGCTGGCGCCGCTGCCGGCCTGCGGCGGCGGATAGGGCGGATGCTGCGCCGCGAAGTAGTCGGCGATCTCGCGCAGGTAGGCGTCCGGCAGGTGGTCGACCATATAGGTCATCATCGGGTAGTTGCGGCGGCCGTCGCGGAAGTTGCGCAGCTGGTTGTACAGATAGCCGGCCGGCTTGCCGGCGATGCGCGGGAAGAAGGCGTCGCTGCGCTCCTTGGCGGCGTGACAGGCGATGCAGGCGGCGACGCGCTGCTCCAGCGTGTCCGGCAATGTGGCGGGCGCGGCGGCGATGGCGCCCGCGCAGGCGCCGGCCAGGACCAGGGCCAGTGTGACGTGCAGGCGTGCTAGCGAAAATGTGGGCATGCTATTCCTCGGTCGGACAGTTCGGCAAGGATATACCCATGTTGCCAAAAAGGACAGGGGACAGAAGTGCTAGTCGGGCTTCGGCGGACGCGGCAGCTTGACCGGCTTGAGCGGCGGCAGCTTGTTGCCGGCGGCGATCCAGTGGCGGTAGACGCGCAGCGCCACCTGGGCGTCGTCGGCGGCGTAGAGGATCTGCTTGTCGTTCAGGCGCGGCAGCGCCCAGTTGGTGGTCGAGATCTTCTTGGATTTCTGCAGCTTGCGGCCGAAGAACTTGGCCACGGCGGTCTTGGCGCCGAGGTCGTTGCGCTGGCCGGGCGTGCGCAGCGCCACCGACAGGTCGACCACGCCGGCGGCGCGCAGCCCCAGCTTGGCGTGCAGCCGCTTGACGTCGTCGGCCAGGCCGAAGCCGACCTTCAGCGGCGACGCCGGTTCCAGGATCGCCTGCAGCACGGCCACGGTGTGGGCGTCGGTGCGGGCGCTTATCTGGAACAGATACGCCTTGTCGTCGGTGGAGAACTGAATCAGGTGCGGGCCGGTGGAGGTTTCGCCCTTGGTGAAGGTCGGCTTCGACTCGGTGTCGAAGCCGATGGCGTCGCTCGCCAGCAGCGCGTCGCGCGCGGCGACGGCTTGCTCGGGCGTGACCACCATCTGCACATCGGCGATGCGGATGCCGTCGTAGGGCGGCAGTTCCGCTTCGGCCCCGGCGTGGGTGCCAGCCGTTTGCTGATTGCTCAACTCAGCCCTTGCGCGAGAACTTCGCGGTCAGCTGGTTGAGCTTGTCGGCGCGGACGCGCGCCGCTTCCTCGGCGGCCGCCGCGTCGCGTTCGGCTTTCTTGCGTTCGGCTTCTTTCTTGAAGCGGTCCTGCAGCACTTGCGTGGCGTGGGCGCGGTGGGTGTCGGTCACTTCGGCGCCGGGGGTGCCGTCGAGATCGTGGCGCAGCTTGGCTTTTTCCATGACCTTCAGGTAGCGCAGCGAGCCGGTGTGGATGCCGAGCGCGGTACGCATGGTCTTACGGTCCAGTTCCGGCATCACGGCGAGGATCTGCTTGTCGATACCGATCGACAAAGGCAGGAAATCGCGGAAGGCGGGGAATTGGGTTTGCAGTTGTTTCAGCAGGCTGCGCGGGGTCAGGGCGGCTGGCGCCGGGGCGGCGGCCGTGGTTGCTGGCTCGGTCGCCGCGGACTGTGGGGTGAGACTAGTGTTCATCGACTTCGTAGGTTAAGCAAGAGGCGCCAGCATATCATGCGGACCAGCGGAATGCAGTGCATTTTAGGCTATCGTGACGCTTTGCTCACACCTCTGGCCGACGATGGAGATGCGCCCGCGCCCCGAAACGTGTATAATGCACGACGCACCAGAGCAGGACGGTGCGGTTCAGTTTGGTACAGGATGCGATTCGGACGGTCTGACAGGGGTTTAGCCCTTCTACTTAACCCTCTCCTCATTCTTCCCTGAATAAGAGAAACAAGCCCGTGGTGGAAGCGGGCTTTTTTTATTCCGCAGTCAATCGTCAGCTAATTTACAACATTTCCAACCCAGGCGCCCCTACACGGTCGGCGCGGGGTTTTCTTTTTTGTAATTTCTGACGACTACGCATTGAGAGATTTTTAATGACAAAAACGCCGAAAACTTTAACGTTGTCCGTCAAAAAGCCTGCCGCCCGCGCCAGCTCGGCGCAATTGGTGGTGCCGAAGACGACTTTATCTTATGTGATCGATAATGCGCAAGAGGCAGCGAGCAAAGTTACGGTGGTCAAGAAGAAAACGCGCCTGAGCGCCGCGGCCGAAGCGGCCCAGGCCGACGTGCGTGCGGCCGACGCCGATGCAGCTGCGGTAGCCGATGCGGTCGTCAAGACCGTCAAGCTGGCGCGCAAGACCGCCGCCGCCACCTCGTCCGGCGACGCCGAGGCGTCGGTGCCGGCCGTGGTGGTCAAGGCCGCGCCGAAATCCAAACTGGTCAGGGCCAAGGCCGAGCCGGCGCCGGTGGTGATCGTCACCGCCGGCCCGGTCGTCAGCCAGGTCACCGACGCCGCCACGCTGGCGTCGATCGACACCTCCGGCTACCTGCTGCCGAGCGTCAAGGTGCCGGGCCGCCGCGGCCGCAAGCCGTCCGAATTCACGCCGGAAAACGACGAAGTCGCGGCGCTGAACGCGGTCGAGCGCGCCGAACTGAAGGCGGTGTCGAAGGCGCGCGAGCGCAAGGCCAAGGGCGGCGCCGCCGACCTGCTGGGCGTCGATTCGAAGAGCACGGCCGAAGAGCTGGAGCGCCGCCGCACCCAGATCAAGAACCTGATCAACATGGGCAAGGAGCGCGGCTTCCTGACCTATGCCGAGATCAACGACCAGCTGCCGGAAAACATCGTCGACCCGGAAGCGATCGAAGGCATCATCGCGACCTTCAACGACATGGGCATCGCCATCTACGAGCGCGCGCCGGAAGCCGATTCGCTGCTGCTGACCGACAGCGTCGCCACCGTCACCTCGGACGACGAAGTGGAAGCGGCCGCCGCGACCGCGCTGTCGACCGTCGACTCCGACTTCGGCCGCACCACCGACCCGGTCCGCATGTACATGCGTGAAATGGGTGCCGTGGCGCTGCTGACGCGCGAAGGCGAGATCGAGATCGCCAAGCGCATCGAAGGCGGCCTGAAGGACATGATCCAGGCCATCTCGGCCTGCCCGACCACGATCCAGGAAATCGTCGCGCTGGCCAAGAAGATCGAAGCCGACGAACTGAAGGTGGACGAAGTGGTCGACGGCTTCGTCGACCTGAACGAGGCCAGCAGCGCCCCGGCCGTGGCCGCCGCGCCGGCCGCCGCGTCCGATGAGGACGAGGAAGAGGAAGAAGAGATCGAGGAAGAGGACGGCGACGCCAACGGCGGCGCGGCCGGTTTCTCGACCGAACAACTGGCGCAGCTGAAGAAAGCCGCGCTGGAAAAGTTCGAGGTCATCTCGACCCAGTTCGACAAAATGCGCAAGGCGACCGGCGGCTACGGCTCCAAGGCCTACGTGGCCGCGCAGGAAACCATTTCCGCCGAGCTGCTGGGCATCCGCTTCACCGCCAAGGTGGTCGAGAAGCTGTGCGACACGCTGCGCGGCCAGATGGAAGAAGTGCGCCACATCGAGCGCGCCGTGCTGGAACTGTGCGTCAACAAATGCGGCATGCCGCGCGCCCACTTCATCAAGGTCTTCCCGGGCAACGAGACGGACCTGGACTGGGTCGACGGCGAAGTCGACAGCGCCTATCCGTACAGCGCCATCCTGGGCCGCAACGTGCCTGCGGTCAAAGAGCTGCAAAAGAAGATGATCGACCTGCAAGCCCGCGTGGCGCTGCCGCTGGCCGACCTGCGCAAGATTAACAAGCAGATGGCCGCCGGCGAAAAACGCGCGCGCCAGGCCAAGCGTGAAATGACGGTCGCCAACTTGCGTCTGGTGATTTCGATCGCCAAGAAGTACATCAACCGCGGCCTGCAGTTCCTCGACCTGATCCAGGAAGGCAATATCGGCCTGCTGAAGGCGGTCGACAAGTTCGAATACCGTCGCGGCTACAAGTTCTCGACCTACGCGACGTGGTGGATCCGCCAGGCGATCACGCGTTCGATCGCCGACATGGCGCGCACCATCCGCGTGCCGGTGCACATGATCGAGACGATCAACAAGATGAACCGCATCTCGCGCCAGATCATGCAGGAAACCGGCAGCGAGCCGGACCTGGCAACGCTGGCGGTCAAGATGGAAATGCCGGAAAACAAAGTCCGCGAAATCATGAAGATCGCCAAAGAGCCGATCTCGATGGAAACGCCGATGGGCGAGGACGGCGATTCGCAGCTGGGCGACTTCATCGAAGACAACACCACGCTGGCGCCGCTGGACGCCGCGCTGCACGCGTCGATGCGCAACGTCATCAAGGAAGTGCTGGACTCGCTGACGCCGCGCGAAGCGAAGGTGTTGCGCATGCGCTACGGCGTGGAAATGTCGAACGACCACACGCTGGAAGAAGTGGGCAAGCAGTTCGACGTGACGCGCGAGCGTATCCGTCAGATCGAAGCGAAGGCCATGAGCAAGCTGCGCCAGCCGTCGCGCTCGGACAAGCTGAAAACCTTCCTGACGCAAAACTAAGCGCCGGTGAAGCAGGGAAGAGGGAGGCGCAAGCCTCCCTTTTTTATTCCAGGATGCTGAGCATTCCGAACGACGGCTACAGCGGCTGGAAAACCGCGACCATGTACTTCAAGGCGGGCGGCATCGACCAGATGTTGTCGTTCATGGCCAACGGCACCGCGCCCGGCGCGCCGCCGTTCATGTTGCTGGGCAACGTCTCGCTGACCGCCGTGCCTGAGCCGGAGGCTTCAGCCATGAACTGCCGGACGACGTGGGGCTTCTTCATCCACGCCAACCTGCGCTGGCGGCTCGGTCCGCTGGAATGGTTGGTGGCGACGCCGGCCTTCCACCACTGGCACCACAGCCGCAACGACCACATCAACCGCAACTACGCTTCGACCTTGCCGGTGCTGGACCGCGTTTTCGGCAGCCACTACCTGCCGCGCCACTGGCCGGCCGAATACGGCACCGACACGCCGCACGCCGATACCCTCGGCGCCCAGCTGCTCGACCCGCTGCTGCCCGCGAAGAACGCAGGGTGGGGTCAAGTCTGACATTCGGACACGGGCTCAGCCTTTAATACGAAAGTTTGGGATACCAGTCGGTGCCGCGTCCGGCGGGCGTGAGGTCGAGGATGTTCCAGAGCGGTGTCGGGTCGGGGGCGCCGCGCGGGTCCTGGCCGGGGTCTTCAGTGCCGCCCAGTTCGCTGGCCCAGAAATGGTGGACCCTGCCGTCGCGCCTGAGCCAGACATCGAGCGCCGGCCATTCATCGCCGTCGGGCGACAGGCCGCGATAGTCGCGCGGGAAATCGTCGCCGATGCATTGATAGAAGGTCAGGTTGCGCCAGCCGCGCTCGCGTGCGAACGCCAGTTGCCGCGACACCGGCGAGCGGCCGATCACCGCGACGGCGACGCGCTGCGCGATGTCGCGCGACGGCACGTCCAGCGCGCCGAGAAAGGCGGTGCACATCGGGCACGGTCGTTCGCGCCGCGGGCCATACATCCAGAAATAAGTGACCAGCGTGTCGTGCTTGCCGAACATCTCGGCCAGCGTGATGGTGTTGCCGTCTTCATCAAGGAAGGTGTAGCCGCTTGCCTCGCCGCCTGGCGGCAGTTGACGGCGCTGGGCCGCCACGCGTTCGATGTGGCGGCGCAATTCGATTTCCTCCGCCAGCAGCGCGGTGCGGGCGGCGCGGTAGTCGGCGCTGTCGTTGGGGTAGGGCGTGCTTTTCGCGGCCAGCTCGGCCGCCGGTGTCAGTGTAGTCATGGCAATGTCCTATTAACTCCGGGGGGGGGGGGCCCCCGGAGTGTGGGACACGGGCCGGGCGCGGTCTATGCGCCAGTTCACATAGGCGTCAGCCGGTGTTGCGCAGGCCGGCGGCGACGCCGTTGATCGACAGGTGGATGCCGCGGTGGACCCGCTCGTCCACCTTGCCCGGCTCGCTGGTCAGCGCGCGGTGGCGCTTGATCAGCTCGACCTGCAGGTGGTTCAGCGGATCGAGGTACGCAAACCGGTTCTGGATCGAGCGCGCCAGCAGCGGGTTGCCCGCCAGCCGCTCGGTGGCGCCGGTGATGCTTTCCAGGATGGTCAGCGTGTTCGCGTGCTCTTCGGTGATGCGCTTGAAGATGCGCTCGCGCAGTTCCTTGTCCTGCACCAGCTCGGCATAGCGCGAGGCGATCGCCAGGTCGGTCTTGGCCAGCACCATGTCCATGTTCGACAGCAGCGTGGCGAAGAACGGCCATTGCTGGTACATCGCCTGCAGTTGCGCCAGCCGCTGTTGCCTGTCGCCATCGGCGACCCAGGCGCCGATGGCGCTGCCGAAGCCGTACCAGCCCGGCAGCAGCAGACGGCATTGCCCCCACGAGAAGCCCCACGGAATCGCACGCAAGTCTTCGATGCGCTTGGTCGATTTGCGCGAGGCCGGGCGCGAACCGAGGTTCAGCTCGGCGATCTCGGCGATCGGCGTGGCGGCGAAGAAGTAGTCGGTGAAGCCCGGGGTTTCATACACCAGGTTGCGGTAGGCCTTGTAGGCGTGGTCCGAGATCTCGGCCATGAAGCTTTCGAACTGGCGCAGCTGCGCCTGGTGCGCGGCGTCTTCCGGCTGCGGCATCAGGCTCGCTTCCAGCGTGGCGGCGACCAGCAGCTCCAGGTTGCGCCGCCCGATGTCCTTGTTGGAGAACTTCGAGGCGATGATCTCCCCCTGTTCGGTCAGGCGGATCTGGCCGTTGACGGTGCCGTGCGGCTGCGCCAGGATCGCTTCGTACGACGGACCGCCGCCGCGACCCACCGTGCCGCCCCGGCCGTGGAACAGGCGCAGCTTGACGCCGGCCTTTTCAAACACGGTGACCAGGTGGGTTTCGGCCTTGTACAGCTCCCAGGTCGAGGTGAGGAAGCCGCCGTCCTTGTTGGAGTCCGAGTAGCCCAGCATGACTTCCTGGATCTGCCCCTGCTTGGCGATCAGCTGCTTGACCAGCGGCAGCGCCATCACCGCTTCCATGATGCCGGCGGCGCGCTGCAGGTCGGGAATGGTTTCGAACAGCGGGATCACCATCAGGTCGAGTTCGGCCTCGGCGATGCGCAGCAGGCCCATTTCCTTTTGCAGCAGCAGCACTTCCAGCAGGTCGGACACTTCCTCGGTGTGCGAGATGATGTAGTTGCGGATGGCGCGTGCGCCGTAGCGGGCGCGGATCGCGCGCGCGGCGCTGAGCACGCCCAGTTCCGACACCGTCTCGGCCGAGTAGGCGATGTACGGCGAATACAGCAGGCGCGGCTGCGCCAGTTCGCTCAGCAGCAGCGCGACCTTGGCGTCCTCGTCCAGCGAGGCGTAGTCAGCCTGGCCGCCGGCCTTGCTGAACAGCTCGACCAGAACGCGCTCGTGAATGTCGGACGATTGGCGCATGTCCAGCGACGCCAGGTGGAAGCCGAAGATGTCGGCCGCGCGCTTCAACGTCGACAGGCGCGGCTGCACCAGCACGGCGCCGTGGTTGGCGGTCAGCGAGTCGATCAGCACCTGCAGGTCGGCCGAGAAACCGGCGGCGTCGGCGTAGGGCTCGGCGTGGCCGACTTCCTTGCGCAGGATGTTGGTCGCGCCCAGCGCGCGCGCGGTGCTGGCCAGGCGCGCGTAGACGCCGATCAGCGCGCGGCGGTACGGCTCGTCGGCGCGGTGATCGGAGGTGTCCGGCGACTGGTCGGCCAGCGCCTGCAGTTCCGGGCTGCACTTGACCATCAGCGTCGAGATCGACAGTTCGGCGCCCAGCGTGTGCGCCTCTTCCAGATAGAAGTCGAGGATGGTGGTGGCCTGGCGCGTCAGCGCGTGCTGCATGGTGCCGCCGTTGACGTTGGGGTTGCCGTCGCGATCGCCGCCGATCCAGCTGCCCATCTGCACGTACGGCGCGGTAGCAGGTTTGCTGTCTCCATAATGCGCGGCGATGTCGCTCTCGATGTCGTCGTACAAGCCCGGCAGTTCACGCAGGAAGGTGATGCGGTAGTAGGACAGCGCGTTTTCGATCTCGTCGGCCACCGTCAGCTTGGAGTAGCGCAGCATGCGGGTCTGCCACAGCGTGGCGATGCGCGCGCGCAGCAGGTGCATGTTGGCCGCCTGTTCCTTCGGCGTCAGCGGCAGGTCGCGCTCGGCCAGCAGGCGGGCGATGTCGTGCTCGGCGTCGAGGATGGATTTGCGCTGCACTTCGGTCGGGTGCGCCGTCAATACCGGCGCGATCAGCGCCTGCTGGAAGAACTCGCCGACGGTTTCCTGGCTGACGCCGGCTTCCTTGAGCTTGCACAGCGCGAAGTTGACGCTGCCTTGCTGCGGGTTCGAGCCGGCCAGCAGGTGGGCGCGGCGGCGGCGGATGTGATGCTGGTCTTCGGCGATGTTGGCCAGGTGCGAGAAGTACGAGAACGCGCGCACCACCGAAATGGTCTGCTCGCGGGTCAGGATCTTCAGCATGCCGTCCAGTTCCTTGGCGGCGCCGGCGTCGGCCTCGCGGCGGAAGCGCACCGCGGTCTGGCGGATGGTTTCGACCACGGCGTAGACTTCCTCGCCTTCCTGCTCGCGCAGCACGTCGCCCAGCAGGCGGCCTAGCAGGCGGATGTCTTCTTTGAGGGGGGCATCCTTGTCGATGCCGGTGGATTGGTCAGCCGTTTGATCGTTCGTTGCACTAGATTGGTTTGCCATGGAGATAACCACAAAGGGTGAAATGTCGGTGCAAAGGCTTTTAGCCCGGTTCTGCAAGAAGTGAGCGTGATAAAATTTGTGATCTTAACCACGCGCGATTTACTGGCCTGCGCCGGTGAGCGTCAGCTACAGCGAAAGAACTGTTTTGAAAATATCGGAATTACTACAAAATCCTCCGTCCACATTGGTGATCGCTTCGCGTGAAAGTCGCCTTGCCATGTGGCAGGCCGAGCATGTGCGGGCCCGCTTGACTTTATTATATCCTCAGTGTGATATCAAAATTGTAGGAATGTCGACAAAAGGCGACCAAATCCTGGATCGCACGCTGTCCAAGGTCGGCGGCAAGGGCTTGTTTGTGAAAGAACTTGAAGTCGCGATGGCCGAGGGCCGCGCCGACCTGGCCGTGCACTCGCTCAAGGACGTGCCGATGGAGTTGCCGGAAGGCTTCGCGCTGGCCGCCGTGCTGGAGCGTGAAGACCCGCGCGACGCCTTCGTCTCCAACGATTACGCCGGGCTGGACGAGTTGCCGGCCGGCGCCGTGGTCGGCACCAGCAGCCTGCGCCGCCAGGCGCTGATCGCGGCGCGCTACCCGCACCTGGTCATCAAGCCGCTGCGCGGCAACCTCGACACCCGCCTGGGCAAGCTCGATCGCGGCGACTACGCGGCCATCATCCTGGCCGCCGCCGGCCTGATCCGCCTCGGCCTGCCCGAGCGCATCCGCGCCTACCTCGACCCGGCCAGCAGCCTGCCGGCGGCGGGACAGGGCGCGATGGCGATCGAAATCGCCGAGCGCGACGACGGCGTCGATTTGATGGCCATCCTGGCGCCGCTGAACCACGAAGCCACGTCGCAAGCCGTCATGGCCGAGCGCAAGGTGTCGAAGGTGTTCGGCGGCAGCTGCCAGGTGCCGCTGGCCGCGTTCGCCACCGTCGAGGCGGGCCAGATGCATCTGCGCGCCATGGTCGCCACGCCGGACGGCCTGCGCATGGCCAGCGCCGAGGTGCGCGGCCCGGCCGCCGATCCGGAGGCGCTGGGCGAGCAGGTGGCCGGCCTGCTGCGCGCGCAGGACGCGGTCGACATCCTGGCCTCCTGCCTGAGCGAAGCGGCGCAGGAGGAAGCGGACGCCCGTTCCGCGACGCTGGCCGAACCGCCTGCGGCCGCCTGATCCGGGGATGACCGGCGCCGTCGTCATTACCCGTCCGCTGGCGCAGGCCAGGCCGCTGGCGGCCCGCGTCGCGGCGCTGGGCCGCGACGTCGAGCTGCTGCCGCTGCTGGAGATCGCGCCGCTGCACGACACCGGGCCGCTGCGCGCGGCGCTGGCGCGGCTGGCGGACTACGCCCTGGTCGCCTTCGTCTCGCCGAACGCCATCGATGCCGCCTTCGCGCACATCAGGCAGTGGCCGGCCGGCGTCACGCTGGCGGTGCTGGGCGAGGGCAGCCGCGCCGCGCTGGCCGCGCACGGCGTCACGCCGGACCAGGTCGACATCGTCAGCCCGGCCGACAGCGCCCACAGCGATTCCGAACACCTGCTGCAAACGCTGGACCTGGCCGCGCTGGCGGGCCGGCCGGTGCTGATCATCCGCGGCGAGAGCGGGCGCGAGCTGATGGCCGACGGCCTGCGCGCGGCCGGCGCCGTGGTGGAGGTGGTGCCGGCCTACCGGCGCTCGGTGCCGGCGCTGACGCCGGCGCTGGCGGCGACGCTGCGGCGCCTGCTGGCGCGGCAAAACGACTGGATCATCACCAGCTCCGAAGCGCTGCGCGGCCTGTGCGATTTGCTGGCCAAATTGGATATGGAGTATGCCGATCCCGTCCAGCAGAATAGCGTGGTATCGATGCAACAACAGCATTTGATCATCCCCCATGCCCGAATTGCCGAAACGGCAAATAATTTGGGATTTTCCAGACTGACGCTCACAGGATCAGGCGACGAACGCCTGCTGGCCGCGTTACAATCATGCCTATGAACGATTTGCCTACATTACCCGATCCCGTCGTCTCGGCCGCCAAGGCCAGCGAGACCCCGTCCGCGCCACCGCCGCAGCAGCCCGAGGCCAGCCTGCTCGACACGCTGCAGCAGCCGCAAATGCTGATGATCGGCATCCTGGTGCTGACCATTTTGCTGGCCGGCCAGACCTGGTCGTCGCACGCGCGCGTCAACAAGCTGCGCGAAGAGATGGCGATGCGCCTGCAAAAAGGCGACGCCGTCAACGCCGAAACCGGCACGCTGGCGCGCTCGGTGCAGGAAAGCACCAAGGAGCTGCAAGGCAAGGTCGCCCTGCTGGAGAGCAAGCAGCAGGAAGCGCAGAGCCAGCAACTGGCGCTCGAGCAGCTGTACCAGGACTTGTCGAAGAACCGCGACGAATGGGCGCTGACCGAGATCGAGCAGGTGCTGTCGACCGCGTCGCAGCAGCTGCAGCTGGCCGGCAACGTGCCGGGCGCGCTGATCGCGCTGCAGAACGCCGACCGCAGCCTGTCGCGCTCGGACAAGCCGCAATTCATCACCATCCGCCGCGCCATCGGCCGCGACACGGAAAAACTCAAGGCGCTGCCGAGCGTCGATTCGGTCGGCGTGGCCCTGCGCCTCGACAGCGCGATCGCGCAGATCGATACGCTGCCGATGCTGTCGGACGAAAAGCCGACGCTGCCGGCGCCGCCTGAAAAGAAAGCCAGGGCCAAGGCCGCCGGCAAGGACGGCAAGCCGGCGCCGGCGCCCGCGCCGACCAGCCCGTGGCTGCTGGCGCTGCAGGACACCTGGAACGGCTGGAGCGGCGAGATGTGGACCGACGTGCGCCAGCTGATCCGCGTGCGCAGCGTGGAGACGCCGGACGCGCTGATGCTGTCGCCGACGCAGTCCTACTTCCTGCGCGAGAACCTCAAGCTGCGCCTGCTGAACGCCCGCATGGCCCTGCTGTCGCGCAATGAGACGGCCTTCCGCGCCGACCTGATCGCGGCGCAGGAAGCACTGGTCAAGTACTTCGACACCCGCGCCAAGTCGACGCAGACGGTGCAGGCGCTGCTGCGCCAGGTGCAGAGCAGCAACCTCGCCATCGAGATGCCGACCCTGTCGGACAGCCTGAACGCTGTACGCAACTACAAAGCGAAGCCATAGTCATGCGATTATTCCTCTGGTTAGTCGCATTGATGGCCGCCGCCATCGGCATCGCCGTGACGGCGCGTTTCAACCCGGGCAATGTGGTGCTGTTCTACCCGCCGCACCGGATCGACCTGTCGCTGAACTTCTTCGTCGTGCTGCTGGCGGCGCTGTTCGTGTTCCTGTATGTGCTGATCCGCGCCTTCCGCGCCACCGTCAAGATGCCGGGCAAGGTCGCCGCCTACCGCCGCCACAAGCGCGAGCGCGACGGCAACAAGGGCTTGCGCGAAGCGCTCAAGGCGCTGTTCGAAGGCCGCTTCGGCCACGCCGAAAAAGCCGCGATGCGCGCCGCCGAGCTGCCGGAAAACGCCGGCGTGGCCGCGCTGATCGGCGCCCGCGCCGCGCACCGCATGCGTCAGGGCCCGCGCCGCGACAACTGGCTGGCGCGCATCAGCGACGACAACGTCATGAAGACCGCGCGCCTGATGACGATGACCGAATTGCTGGTCGACGACCACCAGCCGGAAGCGGCGCTGGAGGCGGTGCGCGAGCTCAACGCCAGCGGCACGCGCCACATCCACGCGCTGCAGATGTCGCTGAAGGCGCAGCAGCAGGCCAAGAACTGGCCGGAGGTGCTGCGGCTGGTGCGCTCGCTGGACAAGCACCGCGCGCTGCATCCGGCCTTGTCGTCGCGCCTGCGCGAGCTGGCCTACGACGACATGCTGTCCGACAGCGCGCACGACGCCGAGTCGCTGCAGCGGGTCTGGTCGACGGTGCCGAGCGCCGACCGCATCAAGCCCTACGTGGCGTGCCGCGCCGCGACCGCCTTGAACGCGCGCGGCCTGCACGACGAGGCGCGGCTGGTGGCGGAGGAATCGCTGGCCGCCGACTGGGACGACCGCGTGGTGCGCGCCTACCGCGACGCGGCGGCGCCGGCCGGCTCGGCCGCGCTGCTGATGCAGATCGAGCATTGCGAGAAATGGATGCACGCGCGGCCGACCGACGCCGAGCTGGCGCTGACGCTGGGTTCGCTGTGCCTGAAGCAGAAGCTGTGGGGCAAGGCCCAGCGCTTCCTGGAGCAGGCCTTGTCGGACGCGGCCGATCCGCGCATGGTGCGCGAATCGCACCTGAAGCTGGCGCAGCTGCACGAAGCGCTGGGGCAGGCGGAAGAGGCGGCCAACCATTACCGCCAATGCGCGCTGGCCACCATCCTCTAAAACAAACCCGTCCCCGTGACGGGTTTTTTATTGCCTGCGCTCCGACTTGCGCACGGGCTCAATTCCTACTTTCCAGATGGCATGGTCGTGACACAATCACTGCTCACCACGCATCGGGAGTACGATTATGAATGTCTCAGTTAGCAAACTCATCGGCGTAGCGGCATTGTGCTTTGCCGCCGGCGCCAGTCAGGCCCAGGACAAGCCGACCAGTAATCCTGCGCAGCCGACCGGCACCACCGGCGCGACCGCGTTCCAGCCCGGCGGTTCGGGCAAGGCCGAGGCGGAGGCGGGCAGCGCGCAGAACGGCAATGCCGGCATGCAGCAGCAAGCCAAACCCGGCTTCGACAACAAGCCGCCCAAGGGCGCCAAGGCCAGCTGCCATCGTCCGCAGGGCGGCGTCGACGCCAGCGGCGGGGAAAACATCGGCTCGTCCAGCAAGGACAATACCGCCTGCACCGGCAAGCCTGAAAAGAAAGCCAAGGGCGGCTAGCCTGTCGCGTCGCGGGGGTATCCGGTGTGGTGCGCTGCACAGGCGGCCTGGACTTCGCTATAATTGTGCGGTTAAACATTCGACAGCACTCCACGAGGAAACCCCATGAGCTTGAACAAAGTATCTTCCGGCAAAGACCTGCCTAACGATTTCAACGTGATCATCGAAATCCCGATGAACGCCGATCCGATCAAGTATGAAGTTGACAAGGAATCCGGCGCGATCTTCGTCGATCGTTTCATGGGTACCGCCATGCACTACCCGTGCAACTACGGCTACGTGCCGAACACCCTGTCCGACGACGGCGATCCGGTCGACGTGCTGGTCATCACCCCGTTCCCGCTGATCCCGGGCGTGGTCGTGCGCTGCCGTCCGATCGGCGTGCTGAAGATGACCGACGAATCCGGTGAAGACGCCAAAGTGCTGGCGGTGCCGGTCGACAAGGTGCTGTCGATCTACAGCCACTGGCAGAAGCCGGAAGACCTGAACGAACTGCGCCTGCGCCAGATCCAGCACTTCTTCGAGCACTACAAGGACCTGGAAAAAGGCAAATGGGTCAAGATCGACGGCTGGTACGGTCCGGAAGAAGCCAAGAAGGAAATCCTGAGCGGCGTCGCCGCCTACCAGAAAACGCCGGCAGCGGAATAAGCCGGCCACAACGAGAAAACGCCCAGACGGGCGTTTTTTTATGCCTCGCGCGCTTCGCCGGCGGCCCCTTCGGCGGCTTCGGCCTCGCGCCGCAGACGCGACATGTATTGCGGCGTGATGCCCAGATAAGAGGCGATGGCGCGCTGCGAGATACGCCCCTCCAGCCCCGGATATTCTTCGCGGAACGCCGCCAGCCGCTCGTGCGCCGAGGTTTCGCCGTTGGTGTAGGCGCGCTGCGCCAGGCTCTGCAGGCCGTGCATGGCGATATGTAGATGGTAGTGCTGCATCACCTCGTGCTGCGCGCGCAGTTCGCACGCCAGCTTCCAGTCCAGCGTGAAGCCGTGGATCGGCGTTTCGGCGACCAGGAACTGCACCGACGGCTGGCCGCTTTCACCGTTGATCAGGTCGGTCAACGTGGTGGCCGATTCGCCTTCGCGGTAAAAGCGCAGCGTCACCTCGGCGCCGTCGCGGTTGAAGAATCCGCTGCGCGCCACGCCGCTGGCCAGCCAGTGCACCTGCGTCGCCAGCACCCCGGCGCGCTGCAGGTACTCGCCCTTGCGCGCATGGAAAGGCTTGGCGATGGTCGCCAGCAGGGCGGTGACGTTGCTGAACGATTCTTCGCTGACGTCGATGCGCTTCATCGTGGCGGATTTGAAACGGTTGCGCTGTTTTATAAAGTCTGCATTCATGCTTGTATTGCCACGTTCCTAGAAAACCTTTCAAGGGGCGTAGAGTATAGGCCCGATTGAAATTGCTGTGAAGCAAACTGGTTTCATCCGAAGGCAGATAGTTGACACCGCTGTCATTTTAACCGCAGGCGTGAATCGGCGCTTTGGCCGGCCGGGCGCCAGCGCGACGCACCGCGCCGGACGCCGGCGCGGTGCTGTGCTGCAGTCAGCGGCAGTCAGCGGCAGTTAGCGGCAGTTAGCGGGCGTCGCGCGCCAGCATGCGCGGCGACAGGTAGGTGAAGCTGCCGGGCGTGCGCGCCCAGATGGTGTCGAAGCTTTCCACCTGGATCAGCGTCGCACCCAGCCGCAGGCTGCCGTTACTGTACTCGACGCCGCCCATGTAGTGCTTGCCCGGCGTCAGCCCGGACCAGGTGTATGTGGCCGAAGCGGGACGGTAGGCAAACACGGTCGACGGCGCCAGTACCTTGAGATTGCCGGTGCTGGTGGCGCCCGGCCCGATCAGCCAGCTCGACAGCCTGGCGGTGGCGCTGCCGCCGACCGGCGTGCGCGCCACCACGCAGACGATGTAGTCGCCTGCTTCCGGATCGGCGGTCTGCAGGTCCTCGGTCGACGAGTACATGCTGACGCTGCCAAACAGCAGGTTACCCTTGCCGTCCAACAGCAGCAGGTTCAGGTCGTCGCCCGAGCCGCCGCTGGTGTCCTCGTCGTACAGGGCGAAGCGGGCGCCGACGGTGCCGGCCGGGATGGCGACCCGCTTGTAACTGACGCTGTCGCTGCCACCGGCCGCGCATTCGGCCACGCCGTAGTCGGTCGAGGTGTTTTGCCGCAACGTGTAGGTGTCCTGCACGGCCTCGCGCAGGCCGGCCGCCTTGGCCACCAGCTTGCCGCTGTACGCGGCACTGACGCCCACGGTCTTGTTGCCGGAACTGCCCTCCGAGTAGTAGTACGGCGGCGCCGTGAACAAGGAGGTGCGCGCCGTGAGCGGGCTGCGCACGCGGTGCACGCCGTCGCTCCATTCCAGCGTGCCGTAGGCCCAGGCGTTGTTGGCCGCCGACACGCGCTTGAGCGTGACGCTGAAGTCGGCGCTGGCGCCGGGCGCCAGCGTCAGCGTGGCGGGCGACACCGACACCGTGAAGCCCGGTACGGCGGCCTTGGCGGTATAGGTGGCCTGGGCGGCGCCGACGTTGGTGACGCGGCGCTTGAGCGTCAGCGTGTCGGGCACATTGGCGGCCGTCACCGACGCCAGGTTCAGGTCGTAGTCCTTGAGGGCGCCGACGCTGGCGCACACGTCCGCCGGCACGCTGTACGAACCGACGCCGCACAGGAAGCGCTGGTAGTCGGAGGGGCCCAGGTCGTACACCAGTCCCGGGTCGGCCGCCGCCGTCGGCGCGACGTGGCCGGCGCCCTGGCCGAACGGATTCATGCCGTTGTAATCGGTGGGCAGGCCGTCGTCCACGGTGGACGTGGCGGTCGTCATCAGCGCCGACTTGATGGCGGCCGGCGACCAGCCGGGGTGGCGCTGCTTGAGCAGCGCCGCCAGGCCCGACACGTGCGGCGTCGCCATCGAGGTGCCGCTGGCGTAGGTCCAGGCGACTTCGCCGACGGCGGCGCCGTCGCTGATCGCGTCGTGGCGTTCGCGCGTCAGGTCGGGCGCATAGCCGGCCAGCACGTTTACCCCCGGCGCGGTCAGGTCCGGCTTGAGGATGTTGGGCGTCGCCATGTTCGGGCCGCGGCTGGAGAAGTTGGCCATCTTCGGCGAGCCCTCCGGATTCGGGAACAGGCCGAAGGCGCTGATGCCGATGCGCAGCGCCGGATTGAGCGCCGCCTGGCGGATGCTGGCGCCGTCCTGCACCGAGACGTGCACACTGGGCACCGCGTGCGGATCGATGACGATGCCGGCGCCGTCGTCCACCAGCACCATGCCGACGCCGCCGGCCTGCTGCACCGCCTTGCTCTTGTCGACGCGGGCGCTGACGCCGCGCTGGCAGATCACCACCTTGCCGGCCACCAGCGCCGGATCGAGCGCGCCGTTGCTGCTGGCGCCGTTGGCGGCGCGGTCCGCCTCGGTGTAGCAAAGACGGCGCGCGTCGCGGTCGGCGCCGGCCAGGTTGTCGTATGGGATCACGCCGGCGTTTTCCGCCAGGACCACCGGCGCCGGCGCCAGCGCGCTCGGGTTGACCGAGGCGCCGACGTAGCTGGCGCCGGTGCTGAGCGTGGCGCGCGCGCCGGACAGCCGGTCGGTGGTCGACGCGCCCACCGAGGTCAGCCAAGGCGAAGGATGGTTGACCGAGTTGCCCGGGCCGGCATTGCCGGCCGCCGCCGAGACGAACACGCCGGCGTTGGCCGCACCCAGGAACGCTTGTTCGACCGCTTCGTCGAGGTTGTCGGTGGGCCCGCTGATGGAGTAACTGAGCACGTCGACGCCGTCGAACACCGCCTGTTCGATCGCCGCCACCGCCGAGGTGCTGGCGCAGCCGTTGGTGCCGGCCGTGCCGTCCTCCGACGAGACGCGGGTGAAGCAAATCTTGTACATCGCCAGCCGCGCGCGCGGCGCCATGCCCGAGGTGGCGCCCAGCGCGCTGCCGCCGATGCTGGCGAGCACGCCGTTGTTGCCGGCGGCGGTGGACGCGGTGTGCGTGCCGTGGCCGCCGTGGCCGTACTGGCCCGCGGTGGAGTCGCGCGGCGAATCGAATTCGGTCCAGTGCGGCTCGAAGCCGGCTTCGGCCAGGAAGTTGTACGAACGCGCGCCGATCAGCTTGTTGTTGCAGGCGCCCGGCCCGAAGCCGTAGCCATACTGGCAGAAGCCGCGCCAGCGCGCCGGCGGCGGCCCGTAAACCTGGGTCGCGGACGGATCATGGGTGGGCGCGCCGGCGGCGTCGACGCGGTCGGCAAAGGACGGATTTTCCGGCCAGATGCCGGTGTCGATCACGCCGATGATCAGGTCTTCGCCGGCGTGCTCCTTGCCGCCGACCTGGCTCCACAGGCCGCCCGGCTTGTCGAGGCCAAGGTAGGCGGGGGTGTAGCTGGTGGCCGGCGCGAAGTAGGTGTCGGGCCGGACCGCGAGCACGCCGGCGGTGCGCTTGAGCGCCAGTGCCTCGGCGTCGGTCAGGCGCGCGGCGAAGCCGTTGACCACCAGCTTGAACTCGTGCAGCACAGCGTCCGTCGGCAGCGCGGCGGTGATGGCGGCGCGGCGCTGCTGCAGGTAATTGGTGTAATTGCGCACGGCGACCGATTCGGGATTGAGCAGCGTCCCGGGCGGCGGTTTGGTCGCGGCCAGGCCGCTGACGTCGCCGGTGTAGGAAGCGGCCGGTTTGTCGCTCAGTTGGACCAGGAAGGTGCGGCGCGGCGCGTCGGCGGCGTGGGCGCCGATGGCGCCGAGCAGCAGGGACAGGGTCAGGAGACGACGGCTCATGATGCTTGCTCCTCTGCCGATGCCTGCGCGGCACGGCGGCGCAGCCCCAACAAGGCCAGGCCGGCAGCCATCATCAGGAAGGCCTGCGGCTCGGGCACGGCCGCCAGCACCACATTGTCGATGGCGAACTGGGCCAGGTTGTAGCTGTCGGCGCCGTTCAGGCAGTTCAGCGCGTCGTCGAAGACGCAGGCGCTGATGGTCAGGCTGGTCAGCTGCTGCCCGGCGAACGCCGTGTCCAGATGCCAGGTGTCGAAGATGAAATTACCGTCCAGGAACTGGCCGGGGAAGTTCATGCTGCGTGTGACCGGGCTGGCGACGCCCGCCACGGTCGCGCTCAGCACCAGCTGGCCGTAGCTGAGATTGGGCAGGTCGTACGCTGGCGCGACGAAGGCGAAGTCGAGCGCGCTCAGCGAGAACGCCATGCCGTCGGCGCGCTTCAGTGTCAGCGATCCGTCGTTGAGGCCGGCGTAGTAATGGGTCTGGTTGAAGAAGCTGCCGGGGCAGGCGACCAGATTGCACGCCAGCCGGTCCGAATGGTCGATGATCACGCCGGCCGCGCCTGGCTCGTAATCGGGCTGGCTCTGGGCAAAGGTGCTGTCGGCAACCGTGGCCAGATAGTCGCCGACGGCGAACGCATCGCGGCCGGCGTAGGCGGTGTCGCCGGCGGCCAGGGCGGGAGTGACGATATTGTGATGGGATTCAAAGTCGATCGTGCTGGCAAGAACGGCGGGCGCCGCGACGAGCATACTGCATCCGAACAGGGCAAGGCGCAGCAGGCGCCCCATGGTTTGAAGCTGACAATTCATTCTGACTCTCCCGGAAAGTGTTGACTATCACAACAAAACTGCGAGTTGATGATAGCGTTAACAATCCGAATGAGAGCTTTTTAATAACGTTTAAAATTCAATACTTTAGGTATTAATCAAAATAAAATTTCATTTTTACTATGGGGATGGCCGGTTCTAAAAATATGTATGTCGTTGTTTTTAAACAAATTACCTTTAGATAATCGATATTTCCTCGTAGAATTATCAGTTTGAATATAGTTGTTTCAACTTAAAGCAGTTAGCGAAAGACAAGGAAAGCAAAATTTTCTGGGCCATGATAATGTTAGCGTTAACATATCCGCTCCCGGTCAGTGGGGAAGCGCAATCACTTCGCCGGGCAGCCAAGTCTGCTTCCGCATACCGTTATGAGTTTTTTTCTCAGCCCTTGAAGGGCGCGTGTTCGGCCAGCTCGTCGATGTATTCGTCCATCGCGGCCACTTCCTGCTGCAGGAAGTCGGCGATGGCGTCGGCGAAGCGCGGGTCGGCGATCCAGTGCGCCGACCAGGTCGGCGTCGGCACCAGGCCGCGCGACATCTTGTGCACGCCCTGCGCGCCGCCCTCGAATTTGGCGATGCCGCGGCGGATGCAGTAGTCGATCGATTGCACGTAGCAGGTCTCGAAATGCAGGCCGGAGACGAACTCCGTCGTGCCCCAGTAGCGCCCGTACATGACGTTGCCGCCGACCAGGTTCAGCGCCACCGCGACCGGCGCGCCGTCGCGCTCGGCCAGCACGAGCATCAAACTGTCCGGCGTGTCGGCCAGGATCCGGGCGAAGAAGGCATACGACAGGTAGGGCTTGGAGAAGTGCGCCTCGTAGGTCAGCACATAGCAATCGTAGAAGAAGCGCAGCACCTCGGCGGTGATTTGCGTGCCGGCCAGGTGGCGGAAGCGGATGCCGGCGTCCTGCACGCGGCGGCGGTCCTGCCTGATCTTCTTGCGCTTTTCCATCTTCATGCTGGCCAGGAAGGCGTCGAAGTCGGCGTAGCCCGCGTTCTCCCAGTGGAACTGCACGCCTTCGCGCAGCATGTAGCCGGCGTCGGCCAGGGTCTGGCGGTCGCGCTCGCCGGGGAACAGCACATGCAGCGACGAGGCTTGCAGCGATTTGGCCACCTGCAGCGCGACGCGGGCCAGCAGCAAGCGGTCTTCGTCGCTGGCCGCCAGCAGGCGGTCGCCGGTCACCGGGGTGAAGGGAATGGCCGACAGCAGCTTGGGGTAGTAGGCCACGCCGTGGCGGTGGAAGGCGTCGGCCCAGGCGTGGTCGAACACATACTCGCCGCGGCTGTGCGCCTTCAGGTACATCGGCATGGCGCCGGCCAGTTGGCCGTCGCGCTGCATCAGCAGGAAGCGCGGCGACCAGCCGGTGCGGTCGGAGGCGCAGCGCGTCTCGTGCAGCGCGTGCAGGAAGGTGTAGGCCAGGGTCGGATTGTCGCCGGCCAGCGCCTGCCATGCCTCCGGCGAAACGCTGTCCAACGAATCGATAATCGAAAACTCCGCTTCCGCCACGCTTGCCTCCAGCCATTGATGTAGCCGCAAGTCTAGCGTATCCGGCGATGTCGCGTCGGCCGCGCCCTCCGCGTCAGATGCCGTATTCCTTGCGGATCATCTCGGCGGCGCGTTCGCCGATGATCACGCATGGCGCCATGGTGTTGCCGGTCGTGATGCGCGGCATGATCGACGCGTCGGCGATGCGCAGGTTGCGCACGCCGTACACCTTCAGCTGCGCGTCTACCACCGACATGGCGTCGCGCCCCATCTTCGCGGTGCAGCTCTGGTGCCAGTAGGTGACGGCGGCGTCGCGGATGTATTGCTCCATGCCCGCGCGGTCGCGCGCGCCGGGCATGACTTCGCGCTTGACCAGGTGGTCGAACGCGGCGGCGTTGCCCAGCGAGCGGCACAGTTCCAGGTTGACCAGCGCCGACTTCATGTCGTCCGGATGGGACAGCGTGTTGGCGCGGATGACGACCGGGTCCGCCACGTTGGGGCCCGAGAGCAGCACTTCGCCCCGGCTCTTGGGCTGGGCCAGGCCGGCGAACATGGTCCAGCCGTGTTGCGGCAATTCGTGGGTGGCGGCGTTTTCCTGGCTCGGCACGGGGAATTCGACCTGGCAGTGCAGCATGTCGGGCGACTCCAGGCTGGCGTCGCTCTTCCAGTACAGCGTGGCTTCGGAACCGCCGGCGCCCACGCCCTGCGGCTCGCGGTATTCCCAGATGCAGGCGAAGGAGACGTGGTCCTGGTGATTCTGGCCGACGCCGGGCAAATGGCGGCGCAGCGGAATGCCGTGGCGCCGCAGTTCCTGTTCCGGGCCGATGCCCGATTGCATCAGCACCTTCGGCGTGTTGACCGCGCCCAGCGACAGCACCACTTCGCGCGTGGCGTCGATCGTCACGGTCCGGCCGTGGTGGATCGCCTCGATGCCGATCGCCTTGTCGCCGTCGAAGCGCAGTTTGCTCACCAGCATGCCGGTGGCCACGGTCAGGTTGGGCTGGTGCATGCGCGGGTAGGTGTAGGAGCGGAACACCGACAGGCGGCGGCCGTCGCGGATGCGCAGGTCGTTGATGGCCGCGCCGCCGTCGCCTTCCATCATGGCGCCGTTCGGGCTGTCGTAGGTCGGGATGCCGAGCGAGCGCGCGGCGTCCAGCAACGCCGTCGCCGTCGGTTGCGGGGCGAGCGCCGATTGCACGAACACCGGGCCGCCGGCGCCGCGGCGGCTCGGGTCCGGCGCGCCGTGGTAATCCTCGATGCGGCGGTAGATCTGCAGCACGTTGTCGTAGCCCCAGGCCTCGTCGCCGGATTCGGCGGCGAAATGGTTCCAGTCGTTGCGGTGGCCGCGCGCCCACAGCATCACGTTGATGCTCGATCCGCCGCCCAGCACCCGTCCCATGTTCATCGGAATCGCCCGGCCGTTGAGGTGGGGATTGGCTTCGGCCTGGAAGCCCCAGTCGCGCACGGTGCCCAGGTTGGCCGGCCACTGCGCCGGCTGGTTGACGCTGTCGACGTCGTCGTCGCCGCCGGCCTCGATCAGCAGCACGCTGACGTCGGGGTTCTCGGCGAGGCGCGCCGCCACCACGGAGCCGGACGAGCCGGCGCCGCAGACGATGAAATCGTAGTGCGCGTTAAGTTGGCCAAGTTGCTGGTTGAGCTGCGTCTGGTTCTGGCGAACCCGGGCGTCGAAAGACTCGTTCATGATTACTCCTGCTTGATTAATTGATTGATAAGATAATGCGTTGGAGTTTCGCACTGTATCATATCTATCAAATTTTCCAAATATGCGCAGTTAATCAAATCCCCCAGTTAGCCTATAATGAGACTTTTAGTTAACAGACCTTGCCGTGGACTCAACTATTCTTACCACCGCCCAGGCGGCAAAAATTCTCGGGGTATCGACCAGGACGGCACAGCTGTGGATGGAGAACGGCGCGCTGGCGTCGTGGAAGACGCCGGGCGGGCATCGCCGGACGCGGTCGGACGACGTCTATGCGCTGGTGGCGACGGTCAACGGCCACGCGCCGGCGGCTCCGGCCGGCGAGCCGCGCAACGTGCCCGCGTCGCCGGCCGAGTCGGCGGGGCTGATTTATCCGATCGGCGAAAACGAGGCCGCGCGCTTCGCGGCGGTCGAGCGCACGCGCCTGGTCGACAGCGCCGCCGAGGCGGATTTCGACGACCTGGCCCGGCTGGCGGCCGAAGTGCTGGGCGCGTCGATCGCGCTGATCACGCTGCTGACGCCGGACCGGCAATGGTTCAAGTCGCACATCGGCCTGAACATGACCGAGACGCCGCGCAGCTGGGCGTTCTGCAATTACACGGTGTTGCAGGACGGCGTGTTCCAGGTCGAAGACTTGTCCAAGGATGAGCGCTTCGCCGCCAATCCCGCCGTCCGGGACGATCCCAGGTTCCGCTTTTACGCCGGGGCGCCGCTGCGCGACGCCGACGGCTATGCGCTCGGTTCGCTGTGCCTGATCGATATGGCGCCGCGCCGGCTCACCGACGCCGAGGCGAAAATCCTCAGCGTGCTGGCCGCCCAGGTGGCCGCGCAGATCAAGCTGCGCATGCAGCAGCGGGAATTGCGGCGCATCGGCGGCGAATTGGCGGGCCGCAGCCCGCGCTAGCAATGTTTTTTCGACGGCAAGAACAATCGTCACCATGCGATAATTCGATTTTGTTCTTGCCGTCCGAAAGGCGCTCCATGGCCCGTAACTTCCACAATCTGTACACCCACGATTTCGCCCGCGTCGCCGTTGCGGCGCCGGTGTGCCGCATCGCCGATCCGGCCCACAACGCGGCGCAGACCATCGCATTGGCCGCGCAGGCCGCGGCGCAAGGCGCGGCGCTGGTGGCGTTTCCCGAGCTGGGCCTGTCGGCCTACACCTGCGACGACCTGTTCCACCAGCGCGCCTTGCTCGACGGCGTGCTCGACGGGCTGGACGCCATCGTCGCCGCCTCGGCGCAGTGGAAGATGGCGGTGGTGGTCGGCGCGCCGCTGCGCGTCGAGCACCAGCTGTACAACTGCGCGGTGGTGATCGCCGGCGGCCAGATCCAGGGCGTGGTGCCGAAGAGCTATCTGCCCAACTACGGCGAGTTCTACGACGCGCGCCAGTTCAGCAGCGGCGACTACGCCGTCGCCACCGAGATCGACCTGCTCGGCGAGCGCGTGCAGTTCGGCTCCGGGCTGCTGTTCGAGGTGGCCGACCTGCCGCTGTTCAAATTCCACGTCGAGATCTGCGAGGACGTGTGGGTGCCGATTCCGCCGTCGTCGTTCGCGGCCCTGGCCGGCGCCACCGTGCTGGTCAACCTGTCGGCGTCGAACGCGCTGGTCGGCAAGGCCGGCTACCGCAACCAGCTGGTGTCGCAGCAATCGGCGCGCTGCATCGCGGCCTATCTGTACACCTCGGCCGGCGGCGGCGAATCGACCACCGACCTGGCCTGGGACGGGCAGGGCGTGATCTGCGAAAACGGCGAGCTGCTGGCCGAGGCCAAGCGCTTCGTCGACGCGCCGACCTTGACCTTCGCCGACATCGACCTGGAGCGGCTGTCGCGCGAGCGCATGCGCATGAACACCTTCGCGCAATCGGTGCAGCGCCACGCCGGCGAGGTGGGCAAGTTCCGCACCGTGTTCTTCCAGCTGGAGCTCGACATGGAGCCGGCGCTGGCGCTGAAGCGCTGCGTCGAGCGCTTCCCGTATGTGCCGGCCGATGCGCGCCGCCGCGACGAGCGCTGCAACGAGGTCTACAACATCCAGGTGCAGGCGCTGGCGCAGCGCCTGACCAGCAGCGGCCTGAAGAAAGTGGTGATCGGTATTTCCGGCGGCCTCGATTCGACGCACGCGCTGCTGGTCTGCGCGCGCGTGATGGACAAGCTGAAACTGCCGCGCACCAACATCCTGGCCTACACCATGCCCGGCTTCGCCACCAGCGAGCGCACCCTGACGCAGGCGCATCAGCTGATGAAACTGGTCGGCTGCTCGGCGCAGGAAATCGATATCCGCCCGAGCTGCATCCAGATGCTCAAGGATCTGAACCATCCGTATGCGGAAGGCAAGGAGCAGTACGACATCACGTTCGAGAACGTGCAGGCAGGCGAGCGCACCAACCACCTGTTCCGGCTGGCGAACCATCACGGTGGGCTGGTCATCGGCACCGGCGACCTGAGCGAGCTGGCGCTGGGCTGGTGCACCTACGGCGTCGGCGACCATATGTCGCACTACAACGTCAACGCCAGCGTGCCGAAGACGCTGATCTCGCACCTGGTGCGCTGGGTGGCGGAGTCCGGCGTGATCGGCCGCAACGACGCGCAGGTGCTGCTCGACATCCTCGCCACCGAGATCAGCCCCGAGCTGGTGCCGGGCACGGCCGAAGGCCAGCCGGAGCAGCGCACCGAGAGCACCATCGGCCCTTACGAGCTGCAGGACTTCAACCTGTACTATGTGCTGCGCTTCGGTTTCGCGCCGTCCAAGGTGGCGTTCCTGGCCTTGTCCGCGTGGAAGGACAGGGAGCTGGGTCGCTGGCCGGACGGCGACCACGTCACGCGCAACCAGTACGACCTGGGCGCGATCAAGCGGAACCTCGGCATCTTCCTGGACCGCTTCTTCCGCACCAGCCAGTTCAAGCGCAGCTGCGTGCCGAACGCGCCCAAGGTGGGCAGCGGCGGCTCGCTGTCGCCGCGCGGCGACTGGCGCGCGCCCAGCGATGCGCAAAGCGTTGTATGGTTGGAAGAATTGCGCTCCATTCCGGTGCACGATGAAGGGATTTAGCGTCGATGCGCAGACGTCCATGGACAGCGCGCGCGTGTCGATTACAATAGGGTGATGGCTCGCGGTTCGCCCGGCTGCAGATTTTCGATTTAAATATAAGGAGAAGTCATGAAACAGATTACCGCTGTGATCAAGCCGTTCAAACTGGACGAGGTGCGCGAGGCACTGGCTGAGGTCAACGTCACCGGCCTGACCGTCACTGAAGTCAAAGGCTTCGGCCGCCAGAAGGGTCATACCGAGCTGTATCGTGGCGCGGAGTACGTGGTCGACTTCCTACCGAAAGTCAAAGTCGAAGTCGTCGTCGACGACGGCGTGGCCGAGCAGGTGGTCGACGCCATCATCAAGGCCGCCCGCACCGGCAAGATCGGCGACGGCAAGATCTTCGTGCAGAACGTGGAGCAGGTGATCCGCATCCGCACCGGCGAGACCGGGCCGGACGCGGTGTAACTCTCCGTTTCAAGCATATTCAGAATGCCGGCGCTGCCGGCATTTTTTTTGTGTCATGCCCGCCACATGACGAAATTATCATTTGTTCGATGCTCGCATCAATGTTAATTTGCTTTACCGGCACTTGATGCTGGATATAAAAAATACGAGAGACAACAATGACTACCCTTCACAAGACGGCGACCGCCGCAGCCTTGCCCCCACTCGCCCTTGCCTCCGGCAGATGCTCTGACCCGCCCTGATTTGCCGAAAAATGAAAACGTTGTCATAGGATCCGACGGCGTTTAATCAGATTTCCACGGTGTTCACCCTTGCTGCTCCCGCGCATCATCACGCGGCAGCGGGCGGACGCCCACGTCAAAAAAGACCGGGAGAACAAATGAGCAGCAATGACATGCATGGCGGTGCGATCCGCAGGATCGTCATCGTCGGCGGCGGCACCGCCGGCTGGATGACGGCGGCCCCGCTGGCCCAGCGCCTGGCGCGCCACCCCACGCAACCCTGCGAGATCACGCTGGTGGAATCGCCCGAGATCGGCACCATCGGCGTCGGCGAGGCGACGCTGCCGACGATCCGCGTCTACAACCAGGCGCTGGGGCTCGACCACTCCGACTTTGTCCGCAAGACCCAGGCCAGTTTCAAGCTGGGCATCGAGTTCAAGGATTGGGGCCACGTCGGCAACCGCTTCTTCCACGGCTTCGGCGACTTCGGCCCGCCGCTGGCCGGCTTCGACGCGCACCAGCACTGGCTGCGCCTGGCGCAGGCCTTCAACAACATGCCGGACCTGGAGAACTGGTCGATGCCCTCGGTCATGGCGCGCCACGGCAAGTTCACCCCGCCGAACGAGGAGACGCCCGGCATGACCGACGCCTATTCCTACGGCTTCCATTTCGACGCCAGCCTGTATGCCGCGTATCTGCGCGACTACGCGGTGGCGCGCGGCGTGCGGCGCATCGAGGGCATGATCGTCGAGGTCGAGCAGCATCCGCAGAGCGGCTTCGTCACGGCGGTTAAGCTGCGCGATGGCCGCCGCGTCGAAGGCGACCTGTTCGTGGACTGCTCGGGCTTTCGCGGCCTGCTGATCGAAGGCGCGCTGAAGGCCGGCTACGAGGACTGGAGCGACTACCTGCCGTGCAACAGCGCGCTGGCCGTGCCCTGCGCCTCGGTCGCGCAGTTGACGCCCTACACCCGCTCCACCGCACAGCAGGCCGGCTGGGTCTGGCGCATCCCGCTGCAGCACCGCACCGGCAACGGCCACGTGTACAGCAACGGCTTCACCAGCGACGAACAGGCGCGCCGCGTGCTGCTCGACGGCCTCGACGGCGCCGCGCTGGATGAACCGCGCCAGCTGCGCTTCGTCACCGGGCGGCGACGCAAGTCCTGGGTCAAGAACGTGGTGGCGATCGGCCTGTCGGCGGGCTTCGTCGAGCCGCTGGAATCGACCAGCATCAACCTGATCGAAACGGCGGTGGGCAAGCTGCTCGAACTGTTCCCGGACCGCGATTGCAGTGCCGAGCTGGCCGACGAATTCAACCGCGTCATGGGCAGCCGTTACGAATCGGTGCGCGACTTCATCATCCTGCATTACAAGCTGACCAAGCGCGACGATTCTGAATTCTGGCGCTACTGCGCCAACATGCCTATCCCCGACTCGCTGCGCCACCAGATCGCGCTGTTCCGCGAGACCGGGCGCGTGGCCATCGTCGATCGCGGCGGCTTCGCCGAGCCGTCGTTCGTGGCGATGATGATGGGCCTGGGCGTGGTGCCGAAGCGCCACGATCCCCTGGCCGACCGCGTCGACATCCGCGCGGTGCACGGCCACTTCGCCGAACTGCGCGACCTGATCGCCAAGGCAGTGGCGCGGATGCCGGATCACGGCGCCTACGTCGCGGGCGCTTGTTCTCTCAACCAACAACGCAAGGAGGCCTGAACTTTCCAACCAACACAATGAAGCATCAACGGTCGTCAACGATAAAAATTACCCGTATTGGGAGAGACAAATTGATCAAGTTACAGAAAACCGCGATCGCCGCTGCGGTCGCACAGCTCGTCGTGCTGCACGCCAGCCCGGCATGGGCACAAACGGCGGACGCCACCGAGGCCGGCACGGTCGTGGTGGTCAGCGGCCAGCGCGCCGCGCTGCAATCGGCGCAAAAACTCAAGCAGGACGCCGACGAGGTGGTCGACTCGATCGTCGCCGAGGACATCGGCAAGCTGCCGGACCGCTCGGTCACCGAGGTGCTGCAGCGTATCGCCGGCGTCACCATCGACCGCAACATGGCCGGCGACCCGAACCGCCAATCGGTCGAGGGCTCCGGCGTGTCGGTGCGCGGCCTGACCTATGTGCGCTCTGAAATCAACGGCCGCGACGCCTTCTCGGCCGGCGGCGGCCGCTCGCTCGGCTTCGCCGACGTGGCGCCGGAGCTGATGGCCGGCGTCGATGTCTACAAGAATCCGTCCGCCGAACAGGTCGAAGGCGCCGTCGCCGGCCTGGTCAATCTGCGCACCGCCATGCCGTTCGACTACAAGGGCTTCAAGGGCACGGTGGGCGTGTCGGAATCGTATTCCACGCTGCGCCAGGGCCGGCCGTCGCCGACCGCCACCGCGCTGCTGTCGAACCGTTGGATCACCGACTTCGGCGAGTTCGGCGCGCTGATCGACTTTGCCCATGCGAAGAGCCCGAGCCGCTCGGACGGCGTCGGCGTCGATCCGTATTTCCCGCACGTGAACTCCACCGACCCGGCCAAGTATGACCGCTCCAAGACGCAATGGATTCCGCTGGGCGTCGGCTACCGCTCGCAGGAGTTCGACCGTACCCGCCGCGGCGACTACGCCGCCCTGCAGTGGCGCCCCAACAAGGACCTGACCGCCGGGCTGACCTACTTCAAGACCCGCTACAAGGAAGACCTGGACGAACACGTCGTCGCCTCGTCCGAAGACAAGTGGTACCAGCAGGTCGCCAGCTCCAACTCGGTATTCGACAGCAACGGCGCCTTCCAGAGCGGCACCATCTCGAACCCGACCTATGGCGGCTCGCCGTTCAACAGTTCGCAGCGCATCAACACCCGCGAATCGGGCACGCGCGACATCGCGCTGAACGTGCAATGGCGCGTCTCGCCGTCGCTGAGCTGGACCAACGACTTCCAGCACGTGCGTTCGACCACCGAGGGCTTCGACGCCGACGTCTCGACCGGCTTCATCCTGCCGAACCAGACCATGGACATGACCGGCAAGGTGCCGCAGATCGGGCTGGGCTCGGAGGCCTACATGGCCGACCCGAAAAACTACTACTGGGCCTACACCCAGGAAGCGCTGGACCGCGCCACGGCGACCCAGAAGGCGTGGAAGTCCGACATCAAGTTCTCGTTCGACGACCCGGTGCTGCGCGACATCCGTTTCGGCGTGCGCCTGGCCGACCGCGAGGGCGACAACAACAAGGCCCAGAAGTTCTACAACTGGCAGGCGATCACGTTCCCGTGGATGGAGGGCTGGCAGATCAAGGGCGTCGCCCGCCTGAGCGATCCGCGCTTCGCCGGCGGCGCCTCGCTGCAGCAGATCGACAACTTCTTCGACGGCAAATACAAGCTGCCGCCGATGCTGTTCGCCGACGCGGCGACGGTGCGCGGCTTCCCTGAACAATGGAGCAAGATCCACGCTTACCACGACGTGCTGTGCAAGGAAATGGGGTCGACCTGCGATCCGTGGAAGCCGGCCAGCTACGCCGATCCGGCCGCCACCAACACGCAGACCGAGAAGACCCGCGCCGCCTACACGCAGCTGCGCTTCGGCTGGGACGACCTCAAGTTCCCGATCGACGGCAACGTCGGCATCCGCTACGTGCGCACGCGCGGCGACGGCAGCGGCTACGTCGCGTACACGCCGCCGTCGAACCCCGACGTCGGCAGCGGCGTCAACGTCACCGGCCGGGACAAGCTGATCAACATCGCAGCGTTCGCGCAGGCGCAGTCGTTCAGCAATTCCTACGGCAACTGGCTGCCGAGCCTGAACCTGCGCATGAAGGCCAGCAACGAGCTGCAGTTCCGCTTCGCGGCGGCCAAGTCGATGTCGCGTCCGGACTTCAACCAGCTGCAGGTGCAGACCACGCTGAGCGGGCAGACGCTGCAGACGGTCACCCGCGACGCCGCCGGCAACACCACCGGCGTGCGCTTCGACGGCACCAGCCTGACCGGCACCAGCGACGGCAACCCGCTGCTCAAGCCGATCACCTCGACCAACGTCGACCTGACTGCCGAGTGGTACTTCGCCAAGGCCGGTTCGCTGACGTTCTCGGCCTTCAACAAGGATCTCAAGGACATCATCATCACCAAGAACTACGGCTACACCGCCAATGATGTGACCGGCAAGCCGCAGACCTTCGTGGTCACCGGTCCGGTCAACGGCGCCAAGGGCTTTGCCCGCGGCTTCGAAATCGCCCACCAGCAGTACTACGACTTCGTGCCGGATTGGCTGCGCGGCATCGGCAGCCAGGCAAGCTGGACCTACGTGTCGAGCGAGCGCACGCTGAAAGACCCGGTCTATGAAGCGTGGTGCTCGGGTAACGATGCCTCGTCCAACTTCAACCTGAGCATCAATGGTTGCGATACCGATGCGCGCGCGTTCGGCAAGACGCCGCTGCCGGGGCTGTCGCGTCACACGGTCAACTTCGCGCTGATGTATGAGCAGCATGGGCTGTCGATGCGGGTGGCCTACAACTGGCGTTCGCGCTACCTGCTGGGGGTGAATCAATGGGGCAGCCGTGGCAACAACGGCCTGAACACGAATCCGACCGCGAGTTCGTTCCTGATCCCGACCACTAACAACGACCAGGCCTACGGCCTGCCGTTGTACCAGGCGGCGTACGGCCAGGTGGATGCATCGATCTTCTATGACTTCACGGACAAGTTCCGCGTCGGACTGGAAGGGACCAACCTGACCAACTCGTACACGCGCCAGGTCATGGAGCAGCACCCGGGCGACTTCACGCGTCAGGTGTTCATGAGCGGTCCGCGCTACACCTTGCTGGCGCAGTACTCGTTCTGATGTAGGGATGCCCGTCGCCGCAGGGCGGCGGGTTTTTTAGCGGTGGTTGCCGATGCGCAGGTCGAATTTCCACGTCACCAGCCGCACCACGGTGATGAAGGCGGCGCTGGCCCACAGCGCGAAGTCGTCGGAGACGTCGGTGTATTGCAGGCCGATATACATCCAGCAGCCGAAGAAGGCGCAGATGGCGTAAGGCTTGCCGTCGCGGAAGACCATCGGCACTTCGTTGCAGACGATGTCGCGCAGCACGCCGCCGAAGATGCCGGTGATCACGCCCATCATCGAGGCGATGAACAGCGGCATGTGCGCCGCCTGTGCCTGCGACACGCCGGCCACGGCGAACAGGCCGAGGCCGATGGCGTCGGCGATGACGATCAGTCTTTCCGAGAGAATCTGGCGCAGCGTGCGCATCAGCGGCACGGCGATCAGCGCCAGCACGAAGATCAGGATCGCGTATTCCTGGTGCATGACCCAGAACAGCGGCCGCTTGTCGAGCAGGATGTCGCGCAGGGTGCCGCCGCCGAACGCGGTGATGAAGGCCACCGTGAACACGCCGACCAGGTCCATGCGCTTGCGGCGCGCCTCCACGAAGCCTGAGAACGCGCCGACCAGGATCGCCACGATCTCGATGACGGTAATCAGGGAAACGTGGGGGACCAGGACGTGCTTCATGTAGGCTTATGGACAAAGTTGCGATGTCCATAGGTTAACATGTGGGATACATGAAGTGTAACTTTGTTGCGCGCTTGCACCCCTCCACCGTCAGAGGGGTCTGACCCCGTACGGGGTCAGACCCCGGTGGTCCGCGCAGTGCGGGTTTAGCGCGTGGGCCGGAGGGCGGCGCGTAGCAGCACGATCAAAGCGCCTTCACCCCCTTCGGAGGGACGCGCCTGGCAGAAGGCGACCACTTCCTCCTTCTGCACCAGCCAGCTGTGCACCATCGACTTGAGCACCGGCTCCTGGCTCTTGGAGCCGAAGCCGCGGCCGTGGATCACGCACACGCAGCGGTGGTTGCGCATCGCCGACTTGCGCAGGAAATCGCCGATGGCGTCGCGCGCGTCGTCGCGGCGAAGGCCGTGCAGGTCCAGCTCGTCCTGCACCGGCCAATGGCCCTTGCGCATCTTCTTGACCACATCCGCACCGACGCCGGGCGCGGCGTAGTTCAGCGCCGGGTCTTCCTCCAGGTAGTGATCGACTTCGAACAAATCGGACAACGATTCGCGCAACACCAGCGCGTCGTCCTCGGCCTGCGTCAGCTTGCGCGCCGGCGCGGCGGCCGGGGCCGTCGTCTTGGGCAGCTGCGGCACATAGCGGTCGGAGACCGGCATGCGCTTCACGCCGCCCAGGCTGGACTGGAAGATGTTCGCCTCTGCAGCCTGCACCTTCTCGCGCTTGACGCGTTCCGCCTCGGCGGCGGCGCGCGTGTCGGCCTGCTCCTTGAGCTGCTTGGCCAGCGATTTCAGGTCGGCGAAGTCTTTCAGTCCCACGGGCTTACTCCTGGCCTTCGAGGTAGCGCTGCGCGTCCAGCGCGGCCATGCAGCCGGTGCCGGCGCTGGTGATGGCCTGACGGTAGATGTGGTCCTGCACGTCGCCGGCGGCGAACACGCCCGGGGCGCTGGTCGCGGTGGCCATGCCTTCGGTGCCGGTCTTGGTCTTGATGTAGCCGTTGTGCATGTCCAGCTGGCCTTCGAAGATACCGGTGTTCGGCTTGTGGCCGATCGCCACGAACAGGCCGTGCACGGTCACGTCGGTGACGGCGCCGGTCTCGGTCGACTGGATCTTGATGCCGGTGACACCGCCATCGTCGCCCACCACTTCCTGCAGCGTGTGGTTGTACTTGATCTCGATCTTGCCTTCGGCGACCTTGGCGTTCAGGCGGTCGATCAGGATCGCTTCGGCGCGGAACTTGTCGCGGCGGTGGATCAGCGTGACCTTGGTGGCGATGTTCGACAGGTACAGCGCTTCCTCGACGGCGGTGTTGCCGCCGCCGACGACGGCTACTTCCTGGCCGCGATAGAAGAAGCCGTCGCAGGTGGCGCAGGCCGACACGCCTTTGCCCATGAACGCCTGTTCGGTCGGCAGGCCCAGGTACTGCGCCGAGGCGCCGGTGGCGATGATCAGCGTGTCGCAGGTGTACTCATGGCTGTCGCCGACCAGGCGCATCGGGCGCTCGGCCAGGTGCACGGTGTGGATGTGGTCGAACACGATGTCGGTATTGAAACGTTCCGCGTGCTGCAACAGGCGCTGCATCAGGTCCGGGCCTTGCACGCCCATCGGATCGCCGGGCCAGTTTTCGACGTCGGTGGTGGTCATCAGCTGGCCGCCTTGTTCGACGCCGGTGACCAGCATCGGGTTGAGGTTGGCGCGGGCGGCGTAGACGGCGGCGCTGTAGCCGGCTGGGCCTGAGCCGAGGATCAATACGCGGGCGTGTTTAGGAGTAGTCATGGTAGGGCTTCTGTGTGGGTTGGATTAGTCCAAAGTTGGGGGCATTCGCGCAGTCGGCAATAGTGGCATCCTGCAAGACACTATTGCATTCGCGCAGGCAATACCAGATTATAGTGCAAGCAGCGCATCAGGATGAATCGTCGGGCCTACCGTTGCCCTTATGCCTTAGAATAGCCATACCTGTATTTCCTGACCGATAACATTGCACCACCTTTATTCCTATGAGTAGTAAAAAAGTTCAGGAACGCGTCCCCAGGGGGAACTCGGCCGCAGCATCGGCCTCGTCCTCGTCGGCCTATACCCGCACCCCGACCGAGCGCCAGCCGCTGCCGAACCGGCTGGTGAAGCTGCTGTCCGAGGCGCGCTGGCTGGCGCTGGCCGCGCTGGGCGTGTATTTCGTGCTGATCCTGGCCACTTACACCAAGACCGATCCGGGCTGGTCGCATGAGACGCTGGTGCCCAAGGTCGCCAATATGGGCGGCCGCGCCGGCGCCTGGCTGTCGGATCTGCTGTTGTATATCTTCGGCATGTCGGCCTGGTGGTGGGCGTTTTGCCTGCTGCGGCTGGTGTGGCAGGGCTATCGCGGGCTGACGCAGAAATATGTGCTGTCCAGGGAGCCCGATCCGGAGCACGCGCAGGAACCGCTGATCCGCGCCATCGGCTTCGTGCTGCTGTTTATCGGCAGCGTCGGGCTGGAATTCCTGCGCATGTATTCGCTGCACGTGCAGCTGCCGCGCGCGCCGGGCGGCGTGCTGGGGCAGCTGATCGGGCATTCGGCGCATGTCGCCTTCGGCTTCACCGGCGCGACCTTGCTGCTGTTGCTGCTGTTCGGGCTGGGTTTCAGCCTGTTCTTCCATGTGTCGTGGCTGGCCGTGGCCGAGCGCATCGGCGGCGGCATCGAGACCGTCATCGACTGGTTCGTGCAGCGCTATCAATATCGCGAGGACCGCCGCCAGGGCGAGGTCGCCGCCGTCAAGCGCGAGGAAGTGGTCGTCATCGAACGCGCCAAGCATGTCGAGAAGCATCCGGTGGCGGCGCCGCCGGTCAAGATCGAGCCGCAGGTGGTCACCGTGGTCAAGTCCGAGCGCGTGGAGAAGGAACGCCAGGCCAATCTGTTCCAGGACCTCGGCGGCGACAGCCGCCTGCCGGCCTTGTCGCTGCTGGACGAGGCGGCCGAGGTGCAGGAAACCGTCTCCATCGAGACGCTGGAATTCACCAGCCGCCTGATCGAGAAGAAGCTGTCGGACTTCGGCGTCGAAGCCAAGGTGGTGGCGGCCTATCCCGGTCCGGTCGTGACGCGCTACGAAATCGAACCGGCCACCGGCGTCAAGGGCAGCCAGATCGTCGGCCTGGCGCGCGACCTGGCGCGTTCGCTGTCGCTGACCTCGATCCGCGTGGTCGAGACCATTCCGGGCAAGAACTACATGGCGCTGGAGCTGCCCAATCCGAAGCGCCAGATCGTGCGCCTGAGCGAGATCGTCGGCTCCAAGGTCTACAACGACAATCCGTCGCCGCTGACCGTGGCGCTGGGCAAGGACATCGCCGGCAAGGCTGTCGTGGCCGACCTGGCCAAGATGCCGCACTTGCTGGTGGCCGGCACCACCGGTTCCGGTAAATCGGTGGGCATCAACGCCACCATCCTGTCGCTGCTGTACAAGTCCGATCCGGCCGATGTGCGCATGATCCTGATCGATCCGAAGATGCTGGAGATGTCGGTGTACGAAGGCATTCCGCACCTGCTGGCGCCGGTGGTGACCGACATGCGCCAGGCCGGCCACGCGCTGAACTGGGCGGTCAACGAGATGGAGCGCCGCTACAAGCTGATGTCCAAGCTGGGCGTGCGTAACCTGGCCGGCTACAACGCCAAGATCGCCGAGGCCAAGAAGCGCGAAGAACACATCCCGAATCCGTTCAGCCTGACGCCGGATTCGCCGGAGCCGCTGGAAAAACTGCCGACCATCGTCATCATCATCGACGAGCTGGCCGACCTGATGATGGTCGTCGGCAAAAAAGTCGAGGAGCTGATCGCGCGGATCGCGCAAAAGGCGCGCGCGGCCGGCCTGCACTTGATTCTGGCGACGCAGCGTCCATCTGTGGATGTGATCACCGGCCTGATCAAGGCCAACATCCCGACCCGCATCGCGTTCCAGGTGTCGTCCAAGATCGACTCGCGGACCATTCTGGATCAGATGGGCGCGGAGGCGCTGCTGGGCATGGGCGACATGCTGTACATGCCGCCGGGCACGGGCTTGCCGGTGCGGGTGCACGGCGCCTTCGTGTCCGACGACGAGGTGCACCGCGTGGTCAAGCACCTCAAGACCACCGGCGAGCCGGACTATATCGACGGCATCCTCGAAGGCGGCACGCTGGAAGGCGAGGGCGGCGCCGGCGGCGAAGCGGGCGAGGCCGGCGGCGAGGCCGATCCGATGTACGACCAGGCGGTGCAGGTGGTGTTGAAGAATCGCCGCGCCTCGATTTCGCTGGTGCAGCGCCATCTGCGCATCGGCTACAACCGCGCGGCGCGTTTGCTGGAACAAATGGAAAATAGCGGTGTCGTATCGCCGATGCAGTCGAACGGCAACCGCGAGATTCTGGCGCCTGCCGCCAGTGCCGAATAAAAAAAGGATAAACAGTATGATGCGTTTCAAAACCGTGGCCGCGCTGACGGCCGGCCTGCTGATCGCCGGCTTCGCCCAGGCCAGCGCGCTGGAGCAGTTCAAGTCCTTCGTGGCGTCGACCAAGGCGGCCAAGGGTGAGTTCGTCCAGCGCCAGGTCAAGAACACCAATGGCGAGGCGCCGAAAGTGTCGACGCCGGCCACCGGCACCTTCATGTTCGCGCGTCCGGGCAAGTTCATCTGGACGTATCTGAAGCCGTACGAGCAGGTGCTGCAGGCCGACGGCGACAAACTCTACATCTTCGACAAGGACTTGAACCAGGTCACAGTCAAGAAGCTGGGCGATGCGCTGGGTTCGTCGCCGGCGGCGATCCTGTTCGGCAGCAACGACCTGGAGAAGAATTTCACGCTGACCGAAGCCGGCAACAAGGACGGCGCCGAGCTGCTGAAAGCCGTGCCGAAAGCCAAGGACACCGCCTTCGAACAAATCGTCATCGGCCTGCGCGACGGCCTGCCGGTCACGATGGAGTTGAAGGATTCCTTCGGCCAGACCTCGGTGCTGTCGTTCAAGGGCATCGAAAAAAATCCGGCGCTGACTGCGACCAGTTTTAAATTTGTCATGCCGAAGGGCGCGGACGTATTCAATAATTAAACTCCGCCTGCAACGGGGTGCGACGCCGCAGCTGCGACGCTGCGGCGTTTTTCCATTTAAAGACCATGGCTGATTTATTCTCCACCGAACCGCGCCAGCCGCTGGCCGAGGCCTTGCGGCCCAAGACGCTCGACGACGTCGTCGGACAGCATCACCTGCTGGGGCCGGGCAAGCCGCTGCGCCTGGCGTTCGAGTCCGGCCAGCCGCATTCGATGATCCTGTGGGGCCCGCCGGGCGTGGGCAAGACCACGCTGGCGCGGCTGACGGCCAATGCTTTCGAGTGCGAGTTCATCGCACTGTCGGCGGTATTCTCCGGCGTCAAGGACATCCGCGCCGCGATGGAGCAGGCGCAGCACAATCTCGACATGGGCAAGCACACCATCCTGTTCGTCGACGAGATTCACCGCTTCAACAAATCGCAGCAGGACGCCTTGCTGCCGTATGCCGAATCGGGGCTGGTCACGCTGATCGGCGCGACCACGGAGAATCCTTCGTTCGAGGTCAACTCGGCGCTGCTGTCGCGCTCGCAGGTGTATGTGCTGAAATCGTTCGACGAGGCCGAGCTCAAGCAGCTGGTCGACAAGGCGCGCAGCAAGGTCTTGACGCATCTGGAGTTCGACGCCGCCGCCATCGACACGCTGATCGGCTACGCCGACGGCGACGGCCGTCGCCTGCTCAACTTGCTGGAGCAGACCAGCACGGCGGCCAACGCCGCCAAGACCAACAAGATCACGCCCGAGTTCATCCAGAACGCGCTGACCTTGAACGCGCGCCGCTTCGACAAGGGCGGCGACAATTTCTACGACCAGATCTCGGCGCTGCACAAATCGGTGCGCGGCTCGAATCCGGACGCCGCGCTGTATTGGCTGTGCCGCATGCTCGACGGCGGCGCCGACGCCAAATACCTGTCGCGCCGCATCGTGCGCATGGCGTGGGAAGACATCGGCCTGGCCGATCCGCGCGCGATGCAGATCGCCAACGACGCCGCCACCACCTTCGAGCGGCTCGGTTCGCCGGAGGGCGAGCTGGCGCTGGGGCAGGCGGTGGTCTATCTGGCGATCGCGGCCAAGAGCAACGCCGGCTACAACGCCTTCAACCAGGCGATGGCTTTCGTCAAGAAGGACAAGTCGCGCGAAGTGCCGGTGCACCTGCGCAACGCCCCGACCAAGCTGATGAAGGAGCTGGGCTATGGCCACGAATACCGCTACGCCCACGACGAACCGCACGCCTACGCCGCCGGCGAAACCTACTTCCCCGACGACATGCGCGAGCCCGGCTGGTACCAACCGGTCCCGCGCGGCCTCGAATCCAAGATCGCCGACAAGCTCAGCTTCCTGCGCAAGCTCGATGAGGATGCCGGTAAATAGAAGCGTAGTGTGCTTTTCAGGGCCTGTGCGATAATAAAAATCATTCGACGATTACCCTTGGAGGCATTGTGTCCTCAACCCGTACTGTCTCAGAATCCATGACGGCCGAGCTGGATGCGCCGAAGCGCGGTGCGAAAATTTTCGCGTTGTGGCGTTATGGCCTGGCAGAGGCCCGCAGGTTGGCGCAGGAATATTTGCTTGGTGTTCCCGAGCGGGCAGAGCATGTGGTATTTGCGCGCTTGGTTAACGACCGGCCGCTGGCCGTGGAACAGGTGACGGCCTTGCTGCAAGAAGGAATACGTGTGGTGCCGCTGTCCAGCCGGTATCGTGACGCAGACGACAGCGCCCTGCAAAAAGCGGTGATGGCGCGCCTGAAAACGGCCGACCGTCTGCTGCAGCTCGCACAAGACATTCGGCCGCCCGAGGTTGATGCCGCTGCCGCCAAGGCCGTCAAGGAGGCTTATGCCAAGCTGCCCCGGGTAACGCCGTTGCAGCGGCAGGAATTCCTTGACGAATACTATGCTGCGGACCAGTCCGATAATAGCATCAGCTGAGCTGGCATATGGCCGCCGACGCCCTGCTGGATCAGTTCCAGCTACTCTATCCTGAACCTAATATCTACCGTCTCGGGCAATATGCGCCGGTGAGCATCCGTGACCAGATCGTGCGCAGTTGCTATCTGCTCGATCGCTTGTGGGTGACGGGACTATTGACGGTGCATACCCGTTTGCTCATCATTGGCGCGGGCGCCGCCGGAGTGACCGCGACCATGCGCGCCGCGCGCTACGGCGTCCAGCAGATCACCATCGCCGACAGCAGCGACCGGGTTTTATCGCTGCAGGCGGGCTGTTCCAGCCGCTGGATCGATCCGGCGCAGTACGACTGGCCCGCGCGGCACTGGTCGAGAGGCGAGTGGCCGATTCGCGAGCCCAAGGGCTTTTCCTGGCCTACCGCACGCTTCATCGCCGCTCCCGTTCCGCTCAAGGCCGCCTATGCCGACGACTGGAGTGCGGATTTCGACCTTGCCCTTCAGTCGTATTTGACTGCGGGCAGCGTGGTATTTATGCCATTTTCCAAGGTGAGCGGGTGGGTTCCCCGCAGTGGCGCCTACCTGGTGCAGATCATAGACCTCAGTGCCGGTGCGCCGGTGCCTTCCGTTCCGGCCGACCTGATTATCTTTGCCGGCGGCCTGGGCCAGGAAATTTGCAGCGTGCCCCTGCTTGGCGGTGCGGCCGGCAAGGACTATCCAGGGCTTCCATTCTGGTCCACCGATGCCTTTGAATCCGCCGATTTCGGCTTGGGCCACGCTGTTTCCGACGGCGTGCTGGTATCCGGAGCGGGCGATGGCGCGTTGCAGGATTTTATCCGCTTTGTCACGGGCCAAAAGAGTGCGCGTGAAGTGTGGCGCGTCGTCGAACCGCTCCTCACTCCGGCATTGTCGAGGCAGTTCGACGCGCTCTGGCACTGGGAGGAACTGACCGCGCGGTCCGAGGCTTTCGCGCCAGCATATCGTTCCCGCTGCGATCGTCTCGCAGCATTGCATGCGCGTTACGGGTATGTGGTTGACGCCTTGGTCGCCAATAACAAAACCTGGAGCAAAGTAGCGGCCGTGATCGCAGGCCTGGCAGCCGGGCGCGCCATGGACAAAGTCTTCCTGGCATTGAAAGCGGATCACTTCGACGGCTGCTATCCGCTGAACCGGCTCGTGGCGCTGCTGTGCGTGGCCTACCTGTGGCGCGAACATGGGCATAAGCCCTTGTTGACCTTTTGCGCCGTCAGGGCCGCCAAGCCCGTACTTGCAGGCGGCGGCTGGGGCATTTCTGTCGAGGTGGAGTTCGCGTTGGGCACGAGCTGCGCCACCAGCACCATTGATCTGAAGAGCTGGAAAAAGAGTGGGCTGACGACGCGGAGGTTTGACGGCGTTGTGATCCGCCATGGCATCGATCCTTACACGCTCAGCGTCAAGTCCGCCAGACTGCGCTTGCAACAGGTCCCCGCCCACTTGCCATGAAATGTTGCTAACATAGTACATTGATGAATTCGTACTGACAGAGGAAAGCATGCAGCAGGCATTGGTGGTCGATGGCATCGACGTTTTTATTGAAGGTGAGGGTACCGAGACCATCGTGATGCTCCACGGCTGGCCGGATACCTATCGCGTCTGGGACGCCCAGGTCGCCGAACTGAAGCAGCGTTACCGCTGCGTGCGTTTCACCCTGCCGGGCTTCGATATCGCCAAGCCGCGCCGCTCGTATTCGCTCGACGCCATGCTGCGCGTGCTGCTGCACATCGTCAACAGCGTCAGCCAGAAGCAGAAAGTCATCCTGATGCTGCATGACTGGGGCTGCGTGTTCGGCTACGAGTTCTATATGCGAAATAAAGGGCTGGTGTCGTGCATCATCGGCATCGACATCGGCGACGCGCAATCGAAGGCGACGGCGCGTTCGCGCTCGGTGGGGCAGAAATTGATGGTGGGCGGCTACCAGAGCACGCTGGCGCTGGCCTGGGCCGTCGGCGGCCCGGTCGGCAATGTGATGACCCGCACGATGGCCAAGGTGCTGGGGGCGCCGTCGCCAAAGGAATACGTCAGCTCCGGCATGAACTTCCCGTATTACATCCTGTCCGCAGGCCCGGCGGGTTCGTACAGTTCGCTGGTGCCGTTCGTGCCCAAGGTGCCGATGCTGTACATCTACGGCATCCGCAAGCCCTTCATGTTCCATTCGCCGCAGTGGACCGAGAACCTGGCCGGCAAGGAAGGCTGCAAGGTGGTGGCGATGGAAACCGACCACTGGCCGATGTTGCGCCAGCCGGAGCGCTTCAATCAGATCGTCACGGCCTGGCTCGAAAAGCCGGCAGACAACGACGAGGCCGCCGAGGAAAACGCGGCGGCCTGATCCATTAGCGCAGGCGGATCGGCTTCAGGTACGGTGCGAACGGCGGCGCCGGCAGCTTGGCCGAGGCGTAAGCCTGGCGGAAGCATTCGGCTTTCTTGCCTTCGACGTCGGTGGTGCTGCGGGTGACATTGCCTTGCGCGTCCAGCGTCAGCACGATCACCACCGGGTACTTGGACAGGTCGTGGCAGTTGCCGCGCTCATCGAGCTTTTGCGCATTGTTATAGTTCAGCGAGACTTCCTCGTACTTGGTCGCCTTGTCGTTCGGGAACTGGGCGTTGAACTTGTTCATCTCGGTGGCGAAGTTCGGGTTGACCGCCGGCGGCGGTTCGTTGGACGACGAGCCGCCGCCCATGGTCGAGCAACCAGCTGCCACCAGCATGACGCCAGTGATGGCGGCGATTTTCAGGAATTGCGTTTTCATAGTTTTTCTCCTTGAAGGGCTGTACTGTTGACGCATCGTACATATTTCGAGAATCGCACGGCGCACGATTAGTTGCGTAGGTGAAATCCTACAGTGGCGCGGAGACCTCCGCGCCTGATGCACTCCTTCCCGTATTTTGCACTTCAGGCGCCGTTTCCGGCGCTTCGTCGCATCCCGATGGCGACGCATAGGGCCTTTAGGTACAGTACAACCATACCAAGCAGCTTTAGTAAATAACCCGCAACCAACCACCTGAAGGAACTATGATGAACATCGCTAAAAACATGGAAATCATCTTCGTCGCCGCCGCCGTGATCGCCGCCGCCACCAGCTACGCCGCCGCCGCTGCCGTGCCAGCCGCGCCGGCCGCCAGGATCGCCGTGGTCGCCCAGGCCGACGTCAAGATGCCAGTGGTCACCGTGACCGCCAAGCGCCTGACCGCCGCCGAAAAAGCCGCACTGTAATCCCGTCAGCCGGCGGGCTGCTCAAAACCCGCAAGGAAGTGGCATCCTCTTGGTACAATTGACGTTTTCGATACCACGGCACTTGTTCCCCATGATTGATATCCAACTTCTCCGTAAAGATATAGCCAACGTCGCGGCGCGCCTGGCGACCCGCAAGTTCCAGCTCGACGTGGAGGCGTTCAACGCCCTCGAGGCGGAACGCAAAGCGATCCAGACGCGCACCGAAGAGCTGCAGGGCAAGCGCAACTCGCAGTCCAAGCTGATCGGCATGATGAAGGGCAAGGGCGAAGACACCACCGCCGTGATGGCGGAAGTGGCCGGCCTGGGCGACGAGCTCAAGGCCAACGAAACGGCGCTCTCCGCCGTGCAGGCCAAGCTGGCCGATTTCATGCAGGCGATCCCGAACCTGCCGCACGAATCGGTGCCGGTCGGCACCGACGAAGCCGGCAACGTGGAAGTGCGCAAGGTCGGCACGCCGCGCACGTTTGACTTCGAAGTGAAAGACCACGTCGACGTCGGCGCCCCGCTGGGCCTGGACTTCGACGTCGCCGCCAAGCTGACCGGTTCGCGCTTCTCGGTCATGAAGGGCGGCATCGCCCGCCTGCACCGCGCGCTGGCGCAGTTCATGCTGAACACCCACACCGACGAGCACGGTTACACCGAGTGCTACACGCCGTACATGGTCAACGCCGATTCGCTGCGCGGCACCGGCCAGCTGCCGAAATTCGAAGCCGACCTGTTCTCGGTGAAGAAGGGCGGCGCCGAAGGCGAGGGCGAGCACTTCTACCTGATCCCGACCTCCGAAGTCACGCTGACCAACCTGGTGCGCGACGAGATCGTCGCCGCCGACACGCTGCCGCTGAAGATGACGGCGCACACGCCATGCTTCCGCTCGGAAGCGGGCAGCTACGGCCGCGACACGCGCGGCATGATCCGCCAGCACCAGTTCGACAAGGTCGAGATGGTGCAGGTGGTGCATCCGG
>Ga0247812_10000089_pt1 | contig 127827 bp, 129 predicted proteins | sample UWRJL149409B1_FD_178011 | JGI IMG/M metagenome (GOLD analysis project Ga0247812, IMG submission 178011) | Plant litter microbial communities from Arlington Agricultural Research Station in Wisconsin, United States - UWRJ-L149-409B-1 | ecosystem: Environmental > Terrestrial > Plant litter >... | reverse complement strand
GTTGGCGTTGGTGTTGGCGTTGGCGTTGGCGTTGGCGTTGGAGTTGGCGTAGGCGTAGGTGTAGGCGTCGGCGTCGGCGTTGGCGTCGGCGTTGGCGTCGGCGTCGGCGTCGGCGTCGGTGTTGGAGTAGGCGTCGGCGTCGGCGTCGGCGTCGGTGTTGGAGTAGGCGTCGGCGTCGGTGTTGGAGTAGGCGTTGGCGTTGGCGTTGGCGGCGCCGGCTGAAGCACCGGCGTCACCGTGCCGTTAGGGGCAGTGACGCTGCCGCCTGGACTTACCGTGTAGCCGCTCGCCGCCACCGAGACGTTGCCGACGGGCGCGTTCACCACGCCCGAGCTGCCGATGGTGATCTGGTCGCTCTCGTCGTAGCCGTTGCCCGAACCCGCCGCCAGCGCGATGTTGCCGGACGCGCTGAGCACCGAGCCGTTGATCACCAACGGGCTGTGGGTTTGCAGCGTGATGTTGCCGCTGCCGGTCTGCACCGCTGCGCCGGCGGCGATGGTCATGCCGCCGGTGTTGTCGATCTTGATCGCGCCGCCGTTGCCGTTGCCGCTCTGGGTTGCCGAGTACACCGTCAGCAGCGGCGAATGGGCGGTGTTGTTGATGTTCTCGATATTGATGCCGGCATCGCCGCTGGTCGCCACGTTGTGCACGGTCAATTGCGACACGCTGGTCTTCAGCGGCGCGCTCATGCTGGCGCCGATGCCGCCGGTGGCGTTCAGCGTCAGCGCGTTGGCGACGATGTTGCCGCCGTCGACATCGTCGGACGCCCTGACGATGCCGCCGCTGACGTTCAGCGTGACGTTGCCGTCGGAGTGCACGCCGTCGATGTTGTAACGCACCCCGCCCTGCAGACTGGCGATCGCCAGGTCGGTGCCGTTGCTGAACGCGACATTTTTACCCGCGCCCGACTGCGACACCGCCAGATTGCTCACCGCGTTGTTGGTGTTGTTCAGCGTGACGCCGCCCAGGGTCTCGATGCCCAGGTCGCGCACCGCGATCGCGCCGCTCTGGGTGATGGTGCCGTTGGTGTTGAGCAGGCCGATCCGCTTGGTGACGGTGTCATCAATGCTGCCGGCCGCTACGCCGCCGGCGGTGATGCCGGAGACTACGATGTTGCCCACCTTGTGCGTGGCGTCGGTCGAGCCCAGGCCCAGCGCTTCGGCCTTCAGGCGATACATATTGCTCACCGCCAGGCAACCGGTGCCGCAGGCGTTGACGCCGATGCCCATCGTGTAGTTGTCGCTGAACGGATCGAGGTTGACCACGTTGGCCGTCACGTTCGCGCCCAGCGTCAGCGTGTTGGCGCTGATGCTGAACACGTCGGCCGACGACGCGGCGCTCACCACCACGTTGCCGGCCCCCAGCGAAACCGTCCCCTTGCTCTGCGCGTTCAGCGCCTCCGCCACCGTGATGCCGCCGGTGGCGCTGCGGATATTGATCGCGCCGTCGACGCCGTCGCCGGTCAGCGTGATGCCGTTCAGCGAGATGTTGCCGGCATTGAGCAACGTCAGCGACCCGACGCCGCTCGACGACAGCCCGGCGATGGCGTTGCCGGCGCGGCCGATGGTCACCGTGCCCGGCGTGGCGATGCTCAGCGACGGCGTGGTGATGGTGGCGCCGATCTTTTGCGTCATGTCGCCGCCGGCCGTCAGGTTGATGCCGGTGCCGCTGCTGAGGGTGCCGAGCCACAGCTCGCCCAGGGCGTTGTAGCCGAAGGCGCCGCCGGCGGAACCGTCGATCGAGGTCGCGTTGCTGGAGCCGGTCAACGCCACCGACCCGACCGCCTGCACCGACAGCGCGCCGGCGATGATCAGGCCGCCGCCGTCGATATCGGCGCCGTTCAGCGACACCGCCCGGCTGCCCGCCCTGAGCGCGCCCGCCACGGTGAGATTGTTGGTGCCGAGTGCGTCGATACTGACCGAGGCGGCGCCGCTCAGCATGGTGATGTCGTTGAGCGTGAGCGCCTTGCCGTTTTTAAACGCCAGTTGGCCGGAATTGCCGCCGGACAGCGAGTCGATCAGATTTTTCGTGGAGAACAGCACCACGGAGCCGGTCGCGTCGAACGCCAGCGCCTGGGTTTTGATGCCCGCGTCCGCATCCTGACCGATATCGCCGCCGGCGCTCAGCGCGGTGTTGCCGGACAGCGCGCTGATGCCCGAGCCGCCCAGCGTCAAGGTGCCGGCCGAACGGAAGCCGAAGTCGCCCGCGCTGCTGCCTTGCAGCTTGCCGACCTGGTTGGCGCCGGTCAGCGACACGCCTCCGGCCGCGGTCGCGCCGAGCGCCAGCGTCGCCGTGGTGGTGATCGCGCCGGCGCCGCCGATCTTGGTGCCGTTGAGGTAGATGGACTTGTCGATCGCGTCGACGTTGCCCGCCACGTTGATTTCACCGACCGGAACGACGACGGCGAAACCATTGGTCGAGCCGACGCCGGCATGGATGTCGATGCTGGCGTCGCCGCCGTTCGCCCTCAGCGAGACGTCGTTCAGCGTGATCGAATTCGCATCGCTCAGCGACAACGATGCAACGCCGGTGGCGGTCAGCGAAGCGAGGTCGTTGCTGCCGTCCAGGTTGACGCGGCCGGTGGTGGCCAGCGTCAGCGCGTTGGTGTTCACCGTCGCGAAGGTGTCCTGATAGATTCTGCCGCCATTTTGCGCCGTCAGCGTGGTGTTGCCGGCGGTGGCATGGATACCTTCGCCGACGACGTGCATGTCGCCGACGCTGGTGAAATTGAAAGCGCCGCTGCTGCTGCTGCCCTGCACCGAACTGACCGAGTTGGCGCCGCTCAGGTCGACGGCGGCGCCGTTGAGGGTCAGCGCGCCGGCGCTGATCGCGCCGGCGCCGCTGATCGTCCCGCCTTGCAGCGTCAGGTTCGGCCGGCCGCCCTCGTCGTTGAACAGCGCGCTGGGGCCTGCGACGGTGATCGCGCCGGTATAGCCCTCGGCGGTGCCGATGTTGATGCTGCCGGCATTCAGTTCGCCGGAGGCCCGCAAGGTCTGCAGTTCCGCCTGCGTCAAACTCAGCTTGCCTTCCGCCTCGGCGCCAAGATTGATGCCGACGCCGCCGCCATAAGCGTCGATGTTGATGGTGCCGGCATAGACCCTGCCGCCCAGATTCATCTTGTTGGCCGTGAGCGCGACCGTGTCGCCGCCCAGGCGGCCGTTGCTCGTCATGGTCAGCGTGCCGCTGCCGTCCACGCTGGCGTAGATGTCGCCGACCGCGTACACCGAGTGACTGAGCGTGATGTTGCCGGCGCCGCCGGTTTCCAGCAGCAGGTTTTGCGCATGGTTGATATCGACGTCGCCGGCGGTGGCGATGCTGCCGGCGCCGCTGTGGCCGATTACCAGGCTGCCGGCGCCGACCGCGTCCAGGTCGGTCTGGGTCAGCACCAGCGACGTGGTCGACGCCGCGCCGCCCAGCGTCGTGGCGCGGCCGGCCGTGTAGGCCGACAGCGACACCGAAGTCTGGCTGCCGCGGCCACCGCCGATGCTGTTGTCGCCGCCGTTGAAGTAGATGTTGTCGGCGGCGATGGCGATCAGGCTTTCGCCGCTGTTGCTGATAGCGCCGCTGGAGCCGACCGTGAAGACGCCGCCGGCCGAGGCCACGCGCGCGTCGAGATTGCCGCCGCCAAGGCTGACCGCGCCGTTGACGTTGATGTTGGCGCCCTTGAGCATCAGATCGCCGCCGTGGGTGCCGAGCGAGCCGTTGTTGTTGATGTTGATGGCGCCGATGCCGGTCGCGCCGCCGCTCGCGGCGTCGTTGGCCGACAGGCTGACGTTGCCGCTCATGTTCAAGGCGGCGTTGACGTTGATGTCGTTGCCGGCCTGCGCCGTCAGGGTGGCGCCCGCATGGTCGTTGCTTACCGCCGTCTGGAACGAAATGTCGTGCCGCGCCTGCAGCACGATGGCGCCGGTGGCGTCGGCCAACTGGCTGGCCTGGATCGCCGTGGTGCCGGAAGTGGCCGAACCGAAGGGATTGGCGGCGCTGAGATCGCCGCCTTCGAGCGTGATGGCGATGTCGTAGGGGTCGATCAGCCAGGTGCCGCCGTCGCCATGCGCGGCGCGGGTCAGCACGCGCGCGCCGGCCACGTCGAGGAAGCCGCCCGAGGTTTCGACCAGGCCGCCCTTGCCGCCGGCCGCGCCGCCGCGCGCCGCAATGCTGCCGAACATGCGCGTGGTCTCGTCGCCCCACACCACCACCGTGCCGCCGTCGCCGTTGCCGGTGGCGTCGGCCTGGATGACGCTGTCGACATCGACGAAGGTTTGCCGCGCGTTCATGACCGCCGCGTTCTTGCCCTGGTAGTCGCCGCCGATCAGCACCTTGCCGCCGCCGGCCGCGCCGCTGGCGTCGACCACGGCGTTGCCCGTCACGCCCACCCGCTCGCCCAGCAGCATGATGTCGCCGCCGGTGTTGAGGTTGCTGCCGGTGGCGCTCGTGGTGCTGCCCGCCTCGACCATCGTGGTGCCGCTGGCTTTCAGGATGATCTGGCCGCGCTCGCCGCGCACCGCGCTGTTGGCGTTGATGTTGCCGCGCTGGTTGACCAGCGCGCCGTACACGCCGACCCGGCCGCCCTGGGCGACGATGCTGCCCAAGTTGAGCGCCTGGTCGGCCGGCGCCGACACCACCACCTGCACGTTCGGATCCTTGGCGTCGAACAGCTGCACGCTGCGGCCGGCCGCCAGCACCACCTGGCCGTTGGGCGCGGAAATGACGCCGCTGTTTTCCACCGCCGGCGCGATCAGGAAAATCTGCCCGCCGGACGGCGTGGTCAGCGCGCCCTGGTTGACCACCTTGCCGGCGCCGGCGGCGCCGTCGAAGTTGTTTTTGCCGGCCAGGAAATCGGCGTTGGAGAGATTTAGGCTCGACGCCACCAGGCCGTTGACGTCGACCCGCGATCCGGCGCCGAACAGCACCCCGTTCGGATTAATCAGGAACACCTTGCCGTTCGATTGCAGCGCGCCGAGGATGCGGCTCGGATCCTGGCCGGTGATGCGGTTGAGCACCTTGCTGTCGCTGCTCTGCTGGATGAAGCGGGTGATCTCGCCCGGATTGATCGAGAAGCTGCGCCAGTCGATGATGGTGTTGGGGGTGTTGGTGATCGAGTACAGGCTGCCTTGCTGGTTGAAGGTCGCCATGCCGTGCACCACGGTCGGCGCCACCGGCGTGGCCTGGGCGTTGGAGAACGCGGCGGCCACCATCACGGCGAGCAGCTTGCGGCGCAGCTTGGTACGAGTTTGCAGGATCATGATCATTCTTCTTCACATCAGTAAGCCAGGCCCAGACGGACATGCAGGCGGTTGGCGTCGGCGCGGTCGGTCGCGCCGGCGCGCAGCACGTGGCCGTAATCGAGTTGCAGGTTGACGTAGGTCGACAGCACGAAGCGCGCGCCGACGCCGCCGCTGGCGATCGACGTGCGGGTCAGCTCGCCCGGCTGGGCGTGGTTGCGCTTGATGTAGGCGTTGTCGTAGAACCCCAGCAGCCGGCAATTCCAGCCGGCGCGCTGGCACAGGTTGGGCGTGTACAGCTCCAGGTTCAGGCTGGCGCCGGCATCGTTGGCGATCTCGCGCTCGAGGAAGCCGCGTACCGAGGTCGCGCCGCCGGCGCCGAACTGCTCGCCGGGAATCAGCGCGTCGGCGCTGTACTGGCCGTTGGCGATGGCGCGCAGCTGCCAGTCGCCGTCGAGCGCGCGGGTGACGCTGCCGCCGAAACGCACGATGGTGTAGTCGTCCTTGGCGCCGACGCGCACGGCGAAGGCATCCTTGCCGCCGTTGGAGCCGCCCGGGATATTGCGCACCAGCGTGACCTGGCCGCCGAGCTCGCCCTGCTTGATCGGCAGGCTGGCCTGGTAGCCGATGCTCAGCGGACGCACCGTGACGTCGTTGCCCAGCTCGGTGCCGGACAGCTGCACGCTGTTCTTGAAGGCCTTGACGTCGATGCCGTAGCTCAGGCGCGACTCGAGCTCGCCGCGCTTGGCCAGCACCTGGTTGTAGCGCGCGCCGTACACCGCGCCCTTGCCGCTGACGGCCAGGTTGAACGCGCCGGCGGCGATGGTGCCGGAATCGACGTTGGAATAGCTGGCGTAGAAGTCCAGCGAATCGCCCGATTGGTACAGCGGGATGTGATAGCCGGCGCCGTACACCTTGACCCGGCCCGGCTCTTCCGCCGAGGTGGTGTATTGCAGCGTGGCCAGGTGGTCGCGGCCGAACAGGTTGGCGTTTTGCAGCACCACGCCGACGTGGGTCTTGCCGGTGGCCTCGGTGCCGGTGTTGTCGGCGTTGGCCAGCAGCTTCCACGGCGACTCGTCCTTGACGTCGAGCACGGCGTCGACCTCGTCGGGACGATCGCTGCTGCCCTGCAGCTTCATCGTCACTTGCTTGGACGGATTCTCGTTGGCCTGGTGCAGGTTGGACGACACGCGGGGCAAGTCCGGCGTGCGGCCCTCCTGCAACGCGGGCAGGCTGCGGCGGATATTGGCTTCATCGAAATAGCGGTTGTTCTTGACGGTGACGCGGCCGATCTTGGTTTCCACCACGCGCAGGCGCACCACGCCTTTGTCCAATTCCTGCTCCGGCAGCTCGATCGTCACCACCTTGTAGCCGCGGTCGTGATACACCGCCTCCAGCGCTTCGAGCGCGCGCTGGACATCGCCGAAGTCGCGCACCTTGCCGGTGAACGGCAGCAGCAACGCCTCCACTTGCGCCGGCGGCAACAGGGTGTTGCCCTGGACGTCGAAACGGGCGATCTCGAAACGGATGGCGTCGTCATCGGCCGCGCCGGCGCCCCAGGCCGAGGTCGCGGCGGCCAACAGGGAACCGGCCAGCAGGCGCGTCAGGCTATTCATCATGTATCGCTCTTGGATTCTTATCGGTAGCACGTGGACAATCTTGCATTTAATATTATTTTTTAACCACAAATTTTCTTGATGCTAGCATAGCTATTAGGCAATGCCTATTTGAAAATTTATATTGTTGCCACCGCGCCGGTTGGGGCCGCGGAATGTCGGCTACCGGCGCGTCGCCAGCCATGTTCTTGCGCGCAGCCTCGGCGCTCGCCGCACTGTGGCCGGCTTAGCAGGCCGTCATGATGGCCTTTTTGTTCATTTATTTGGTCTCGAAGGTGGTCACGCCGTCCCAGTCCGGGCCCGGCGGATGGGCGCGGTGGTAGGCGATGCGCTCGACGTAGAGCGCGTACAGGCCGCGCTCCGGCGACAGCGCCCGCAGCTCGGCGAGGATGGCCTCGGCCTGGTCCCACTGCTGGGCGCGCACGGCGGCCAGCGCCTCGTGCCAGCGGTCGAGTTCTCGGCGGTCGGCCTCGGCCAGGTCCCGGTCCAGCACGATGGGCTCGAAGATCGCCACCGGCTCGTTCTTGCCCTTGACCTTGACCAGGTCCAGCTCGCGGTAGGCGAATTCCGGCGCGGCGGCGCGGGTGGCCTCGCCGACGGTGATGCCGACGCCGTAGACCTTGGTGATGCCCTCCAGCCGCGAGCCGAGGTTGACGGCGTCGCCCATGACGGTATAGGCGCGGCGGATCTTGGAGCCCATGTCGCCCACATGCATCAGGCCGGAGTTGAGGCCGATGCCGATCTTCAGCGGCGGCCAGCCGCGCGCCACGAAATCGTCGTTGAGGCGGTGCGCGCTGGCCTGCATCAGCAGCGAGGTGGCGACGGCGCGGCTGGCGTGGTCGGCGAACGCCACCGGCGCGCCCCAGAAGGCCATGACGGCGTCGCCGATGTACTTGTCGAGCGTGCCGCGATGGCTGTCGCGGATGTCTTCCGACATCGCCGTCAGGTAGAGGTTGATGTATTCGCGCAGCGCCTTCGGCGTCAGCCCTTCGGAGATGGTGGTGAAGCCGCGCACGTCGACGAACAGCACGGTCAGCTCGCGGCTCTCGCCGTCCATATTGTATTTTTCCGGATCGTCGGCCATCTCGGCCACCAGCTCCGGCGCCACGTATTCGCCGAAGCGCGACACCAGCGCCCGGCCCTTGCGCACCTCGAAGAAGTAGCCCCAGGCGACGTTGAGCACGAACACGCCGGCGATCAGCACCAGCGTCATCGCCATCTTCAGCACCCAGTCCATGCCGGTGTAGGCCCAGTAGTTGAAGCCGAACACGCCGCCGGCCACGGCCGCCGCCAGCAGGATCGACGGCAGCGGTGACAGCACCGCCAGCGCCACCGCCAGCACCGCGCCGATCAGCGCCACCTGCAAGCCCTCGATGCCGTCGGCGAAGTCCGGGCGCAGCTTGAAGCGTTCGTCGAGGATGGACTTGATCAGGTTGGCGTGCACCTCGACCCCGGGATACTCGTTGTTGACCGGCGTCGGCCGCAGGTCCAGCAGGCCCGGCGCGGTGGTGCCGACCAGGATGATGCGCCCGGCCAGCAGATCTTTCTTCACCCGCCCGGCCAGCACGTCGGCCGCCGACACGTAGGCGAAGGCGCCGCCCTTGGGGCCGCCGGTGCCGCGGAACTCGATCACGCCGGTGAGGTTCTCGCCGACCGGGATCACCAGCGGCTTTTTTTCCTGGCCGACGAACATCAGCAGCCTGTCCAGGCCGCCATGGGCGCGTTCGGCCGCCGACATCTCCGCCACGTTCTTCGAGAACGACGGCGTGATGGCGCGCGCCTGCAGCGCGACGGCGGCGGTGGCCAGCGACAGGGTCGGATAGTAGCCGTCGCCGATGCGCATCAGCAGCGCCGAACGGCGCAGGATGCCGTCCGGATCGGTGATGGCGGTGAAGATGCCGCCGGTGGCCGCCGCGTCCTGCAAACGCTCCAGGTTGGCCAGGTAGCCGTTGGCGCCGATGGCCGGCACGGTGCGGCCGTTGAGCGTCTCGGTGGTGAAGAAGGGATCGGGCAGCTTGCCCTTGCGCTGGCCATCGGCGATGTTGTAGCCCAGCACCACCGGCTGGTCCTGCAGCGCCGCGGCCAGCAGGCCGTCGTAGTCCAGCGAGTCCTTGAGCGCGTCGACCTTGCCGCGGAAACCGGCCACGCCCTTCATGTCGGTGTCGGCCAGCCGGTCCAGCACGTCGTAGCCGGAGGTGTTGTCCGCCTCCGGGAACACAATGTCGAAGCCGGCCGCCGCGACTTCGTAGTGCGCGGTCAGCTGGCTCACCAGCTGGGCGACGATCTTGCGGTTCCACGGGAAGTGGCCCACTTCGGCGATGCTTTTCTCGTCGATATCGACGATGACGATCTTGGGGTCGAGCTCCGGCTTGACCAGCCGCATGCGCAGGCCGGAGAAGAAGGTGTCCATGCGCTCGATGGCGTCGATGCGCAGGTCGCCCGACACCTGCAGCACCGCCACGGCGGTCAGGCACAGGCCCAGCGCCCAGCGTAGGCCGTACTTGCTCAGCGTCTTGGACCAGCGGGCGGGAAGCAGGCGCACGCGGCGTCCTTAGGGCGTGTAGCCGGGGATCTGCGACTCGTCGACCGCGTCGATCTGCTTCTCGTCCATGTTCTTCAGCGCGAATTCCAGGTAGATCTTGCTGCGGATGAAGACGTCGAACAGGTCCGGGTCGATGTGGCCGTTGAGCGCGAAGTTGCCGAGGATGCGCAGCGATTCCGACAGCATCTTGCCCTTCTTGTACGGCCGGTCCTTGGCGGTCAGCGCCTCGAAGATGTCGGCGATCGCCATGATGCGCGCCTGGATCGACATCTGGTCGCGGGTCAGCCCGCGCGGATAGCCCTTGCCGTCCATGCGCTCGTGGTGGCCGCCGGCGTACTCGGGCACGTTCTTCAGGTGCTTGGGCCACGGCAGCGCCTCGAGCATGCGGATCGACATCGAGATGTGGTTGTTGATGATCTTGCGCTCGGCGTCGGTCAGCGTGCCGAACTTGACGGTCAGGTTCATCAGCTCGTCGGCGTCGAAGAAGTCCTGCTCGGCGCCGTCCACGCCGACCCAGCGGCGCTGGCCGATGCGGCGCACGCGCTCCTGGTCGTCCGGCTTCATGCCCTCGCCGCCGATGTTGGCGTAGCGGATGAAGTCGCGTTCCTCGCGCAAGGTGGCTTGCAGCTGCGCCAGCTCGGCGTCGATGGCGGCGATGGCGGCCGCGTCGCCGCCGGCGGCCAGCTTGCGCTTGAGCGCGGCGATTTCGGCGTCGCGCAGCAGCACCTCGAAGCGGGTGTCGATGACGGCGATGCGGTCGAAGATGGTTTCCAGCTTGGTGGCCTTGTCGACCACGTGCACCGGCGTGGTGATCTTGCCGCAGTCGTGCAGCAGGCCGGCCAGCCACAATTCCTTGCGGTCGCCCTCGGTCATGTGGAAATCGGCCAGCGCGCCGGTGCCGGTATTGTGCACCGCCTCGGCCAGCATCATCGTCAGCTCCGGCACGAACTGGCAGTGGCGGCCCGTGTACGGCGACTTTTCATCGATGCCGATGTTGATCAGGTTGACCAGCGATTCCAGCAGCTCTTCCAGTTGCGCGATCAGCCGCTGGTGCGTCAGCGCCACGGCGGCCTGCGCCGCCAGCGCCTCGATGAAGCGCTGGTCGGTCGGCGAGAAGGCGCGGATCTCGCCGCTGTCCGGATCCTTGGCGTTGATCAGCTGCAGCACGCCGACCAGCTCGCGCTCGTGGTCGCTCAGCGGCACCGTCAGGATCGACTGGGTGCGGTAGTTGCGCAGCTGGTCGAACTTGACCATGCCGGAAAAGTTGAACACGTCGGCCTTGTACACGTCCTCGATGTTGACCGACAGCCCGAAGTGCGCGGCGTAGCCGGCCACCGCGGCCAGGTTCTTCTCGCCGCCGGCGTCGTACAGCGGCACGCCCGGCGCGCTGATGGCCTCGCCGCTGACGCCGCCCTGGTGGATCTTCAGCGTATCGTTGATCAGGATGTGGAAATTGAGGTGCTGCCTGTCCTCGCTGGGCCGGTACAGCGTGCCGCCGTCGGCGTTGGTCATGCTTTTGGCCACGCTCAGGATGCGCTCGAGCAGCGAATCGGTATCATGATTGCTGCCCAGCTGGACACTGAGCTCGGTGAGCTGGTCCAGGCGTTGAGCGATTTGCGTTTGATTCAACTCTTGCATGGTTGCTTTTTTAATTAGCTATTCGGACGGATCCCAGTATGGAAGTGTAGCTGTAGCGCAAGCTGTTGTACATCATGAAATGCTGCATGACACAAATATGCCGCGCCCGGTGTCGGGTTTTTCCCCGTTGTGTAAAAAAAAAGCTATCATCGGCCGGCGGCACCGAGCAAAAACAACAAAAGCGATCATCAGGGATTGAGCATGAAATTCAAATTTTGGGGAGTGCGCGGTTCCATCCCCTCCCCCGGCCCGCGCACCGCGCGCTACGGCGGCAACACCACCTGCATCGAAGTGCGCACCGACAACGACACCCTGATCATCCTCGACGGCGGCACCGGCCTGTTTTCGCTGGCGCAGTCGCTGATCCAGGATAAAAGCAAGCCGATCCACGCCAACATCTTCATCACCCACAGCCACTGGGACCACATCCACGGCCTGCCCTTCTTCACGCCGCTGTTCATCCGCGGCAGCCGGGTGCGGCTGCACGGCGTGACCGACCCGGTCACCGGCAACGGCATCGAGCACGTAATGGGCGTGCAATTGCAAAACAGCTACTTCCCGGTCAGCGAAACCCAGATGGACGCCACCATCGAATACCGCACGCTCGACATCGGCGCGCCGATCGCGGTCGACGATGCTGCGGTGCACAACGTGGTGATGAACCACCCGGTCACCGACCTGGGCTACCGCATCGAATGCAACGGCCGCTCGGTGTTCTTCACCGGCGACCATGAGCCGCACTACAACATCCACCCGGCCGGCCATCCCGAGTTCGACGCCTACCAGGACTGGATGGCGCAACGCGACGCCGCCATCGACGCCACCGTCCGCGGCGTCGACGCGCTGATCGTCGATTGCTCCTATACACGCGAGGAATATCCGGCCAAGCAGGGCTGGGGCCACGGCACTTTCGATGCGGCCTTCGCCATGGCGCTGCGTTGCGGCGTCAAGGCGCTCTACTGCACCCACCACGAACCGACCCGCAGCGACGACGAACTGGAAGCGGTGTTCGCCGACGTGATGGCGCGCCACGCGCCGCAGTTGGGCGATTTGCGGGTTTTCCTCGCTTACGAAGGCATGGAAGTCGAACTTGGGGGGCATGTTCCCGGCGCATGAAGCCGCCACGGATGTTACGCCCCCAATATGACGGCGTGGTGACCGGGGCGGTGCTGTCGCCGCAGGCACTGGCCACGCGCTGGGGGATCCGTTTCATTTCGCCGACGCGCCGCCGGCCATCCCGGCGCGGGTGCCGCTCAGCTGCTGGCGGCGGCGGACGGCATCGAGCAGGTGCTGCGGGGGATCACCGACCTCAAGATGGTGCGGGCGGTGTGCATCAGGTAGCCGCTGCGCGGCATGGTGCGGCGGTCGCTCAGCGCGCGCAGGCGCGCCAGGCCGGCCTTCAGGTTGAACGAGCGGCCGTGGCGCAAGGCGTCCACCAGCTGCGTGGCCAGCGCCAGCGCCGGGGCGGCGGCGTTCTTGGCCGCATACGGCATCACCAGGCGGTAGCGCCCCTGCATGCGCGGCACCACGCCGATGAAGCCGACCGTCACCTCATTGAGCGCCAGCCGGCGCAGTTCGATCGCCACCTGCTGCACCACCTCGACGATGCGCGGCACGTCGGCGCCGCGCTTGCCGACCAGGCCGCGCTGCGCGCGCAGGCCCGGCAACGCGGCGTGCAGGCGCCGATCCAGCGCGGCTTGGGCGGCTGGGCTGGCGGGAGCGTCGTCATCCAGTTCGAGGATGCTGAGCAGGCAAGGCTGGGTGGAGTAGCGGTTGTCTTGGTCGAGATAGCGTTGGTCGATGATTTTCATGTGCTGTGTTGCCTGTTTAAATTACAGACAACATTGTGCGCGGCATCACGCCGGCACGGAAGCGGCGCGGGGAGCGCCGCCGTGTAAGACCAGGCTTACAACTGTTTCTGGAAGCATACCGTCGAACCGGGCGGCGGCGCCGTCACCAGGGATCGCTTCGAGCGCGGTCGACAGCTCCGCCATCAGTTGCCCTCGGGCGCGGACGGTTCTGCTTCGATCAGCTGTGCTCATCCGCAGATTATTGCACAGTACAGATCACCAGTTCCGGGTCGGCGTTGATGCGCAGCGGGATGCCGCTGCAGCCGACGCCACGGCTGACGATCAGGTCGCCGTTGTCCGCGACCGGAAAACGGCCGTAGTAAAACGGCCGCGACAGCGGCCCCTGCGGCATCACGATCGGCGTGCCGTCCGGCAGCGCGATCTGGCCGCCGTGGGTGTGGCCGGCGAAGCCGATGTCGTAGCGCTGGCCGTCGAGGATCAGCAGGCCGTCCGGCGCGTGCACCAGCAGCACGCGCGTCGCGGCGGCGCCGTCGAAGGTGGCGTCGGCGTCGGGGGCGCCGGTCCAGGGATCGTCCATGCCGCAGATCGAGACGCTGTCGAACGGCGCCGGCAGCGTCGCCGCGCGGTTGACCAGCATGGTCACGCCGGCGTCCTCGAACAGCTGCGCGATATGCCGGTCGTCGGTCGACAGGTCATGGTTGCCGAACACGCCGAACTTGCCCAGCGGCGCAGCGCAGGCCGCCAGCCCCGGGCACAGCACCGCGGCGTGGCGGGCCGGCCCCGTGATGTAGTCGCCGCCGAGAAGCAGCACGTCCGGCTGCTCGACGGCGATCTGCGCGAACAGGTCGGCGAAGATGCCGGGATGGGTCGGCCGGCCGGCGTGGAAATCGGAGGCGAAGGCGATCTTCAGCGGGCGCGGCAGGCGCCGTTGCGGCGGCAGCGTCAGCGTGTGGCGCGTCACGCCCAGGCGGCCGTGCAGGCCGACGTGGTAGCTGAGCGCGCTGACCAGCCCGCCGAGCATGGCCAGGTCGAGCAACGCCTCAGCGCCGTGGTGTAGCCGGGAATAACGCTTGCTGCGGGGGATAGACATGAGGCAATCAGGGACAACGGATAAGGCGGGATGATAGCTTATCCGGGAGTGCTTGTGCATGCACCGGGCCGCCACTGCTGCTGCCGGATGAAAAAAAGCCAGCGGTCCGCTGGCTTTCCGAGTCACCCAAGGCTGACGACCTTACTTTGCCTTGCGGCGGCGCGCCATGAAGCCCATCATACCCAAGCCTGCCAGCAGCATGGCATAGGTTTCCGGTTCCGGCACAGCGGCGGTGTACTGCACGTCCCGATAGAACAGGCCGGCGTTGGAGAATTTGGGAATCTGGCTGCCATTGTTGAGCCATTGCACGCCCCAGTTACCGGTCAGCGTCTGGCCCGCCAGAATCTGTTGGTCATTGAACAGGAAAGCGGTGCTGGAATTACTAGCGTGAATCGCCGAGACCAGGTCCAACGTCACGTTCTTGTTCGAAGTGTTGGTAATCGACCATGTGCCGGTGGTGCCCGCGCTCGACCAGGTGAAGCTCAAGTTATCGGACTTATTGCCTGCCAGGAGGTCCTCCACGCTGCTGTTTTTATCGACTTTGGCGCCCAGCGTCCAGGCGCTCGTGCCCAGTGCGGTACTGCTGAACAAGTTGGCGAAACCGCTCGTATCCCCATGCGCGCCCGAAACCGGGTTGACGTCCGAGTAGGCAAGCTTATCCGACCAGAATGCGGAGGTGGTCCCGCCCAGCGTCACATCATCCACCGTGGCGCTACCGATGCTGCCGGCACTGCTGTTGGAACCGCCACCTGCGTGAGCGGCCGTGGCAATCAGGAGGGCTGGAACGAGGGCCAGCAGAAAACGGGAAGATTTTTTGGTCATATGAGTACGCTGTATTTGAGTGGGTTGAAATATCCTGCCTGTTTTCAATAATACATTTGTATTTTTCCAAATGCAACTTAATTTTCCATTTGATAAGTCACTGGCAGGCGTCGCTGCTGCGGTGTACGCCAGCGAGGAGTGTTAAGGCGCGGCGTCGACCAGCAGCTGCGGCCGCAGCGCGCGGATGCGCAGTTCGGTGAAATAGCCGCCGGCTTCGTTGTAGCGCAGGTAGTGGCGGCCGCAGTTCAGGCAGCGCGCGACCTGGCAGCGGTTGGCCGGGTAGTAGCGCGGCGCGATCGGCGCCTGCTCGCTGTCGTAGTGCGTGCCTTGCGGATGGTATTCGGTGTAGGTCGGATCGTCGTACGGATCCTCGACCAGGGTGGCGACTTCCTCGAAGCGGTCCAGCTCCAGCGTCGGCGGCAGCCGTTGCCAGGCCAGCAGCGGCACGGTGTTGCAGCTGCACGTGCCGGTTATCGCGGCCGACGCCTCGGCCAGTTGTTTCAAAGTCGTAAAATCGATCGCCTGCATGCTCAGCCCCTCATTGGATTTCCGATTCTACTGCAATCCAGATCAAGCCGTCGCCACCGGGCCAAGCCTACATGAGTCATTCCGACTCCGGCGCAGTTCTGGACTTCTTGCTGCGCCAAAGTCTACAAAACACCGATGCCCTTGCTTTTATCGGGCCAACCGTAGGAGGCGCGGCGCTTGGGATGATGCTGCCTTTCACTCGGGCTACGGAGCTCCATCTTATCGGCCTCCATGCCGCTGGGTTGATTACTTTCGATCGCCAGAACTCACGGAAGCCGAACAAAACAAAATCCATCAATGAAGCCTATCAGCGCCTTGGCATCCCCGCTGACAGCACGGTCAAAACACCATGAAGCGCCCGCCCGGCGCCAGGCCGGCGGCCAGCAGCGACGGCGCGCCGCGGATGCCGGCCACGCCGTCCAGCAAGTCCTCCGCCTGCATCCCCTGCCCCGCCAGCGCCTGCGGGCAGGCGTACACTTCCACGCCCAGCTCCAGCGCCTGCGCCAGCGCGCCGCGCCAGCCGGCGTCGTCCGGCGCGTCGCGGTGCAACAAGCGCACCGAGACGCTGACGGCGTGCAGCTCCACCGCAACGTCCATCGCGGCGGCGGTGCTGGCGTAGCGCAGCGCCGAGAGCGCCGCCGCCGTCGTCACCGCGCGGTCGAGCAGGATCACCAGCCGCGCTGCCGTGTCGCCCATCTCAGGCGACTCCATGACGTTCGCGCAGGATCGCCGCCGCCTTCGCCAGCACCGCCAGCTTGGCTTCCGCCGTCGCGCTCGAATTGAGCGGATTGTCGGCGAAGGTGGCGAAGCCGCAGTCCGGCGTCAGCAGCACGCGCCCGGCGCCGAACAGCTGGATCGCATGCTCGGCGTGCGCCACCACGTGCTCCACGCTCTCCACGTGCGCGTGCTTCTGGTTGCAGGCGCCGACGCCGATGCGGATCTCGTCCGGCAGCGACTTCAAGATCTCCATCTCGCCGGCGCGCGGCGTGCACAGTTCCAGGAACAACGTGCCGACCTGCATCTGCCCCAGCGTGTCGACCAGCGGCTGGTAGTCGCCGGCCAGCGCCTTGCTCTCGTCGGCGGTCCAGTTGCCACGGCACATATGCAGCGCAATGCGCTCGCGCGGGAAGCCCTTGGTGACGGCGTTGACCAGGTCGCGCGCGAACGCCAGCTCGGTCGGGCTGTCGCCCTTGGCGCCCAGCGCGCCGCACATGAAGCTGCGCTGGTTGGCCGGGCCGCTGAACACCACCTCCGACAACACCGGCTCGTCGAGCTGCACCAGCGCCGCGCCGGACGCCAGCAGGCAGGCGATCTCCTCGCGCAGCACGCGCACGATGTCCTGCGCCAGATCCTCGCGGTTGGCGTAGGCGCGGTCGGAGATGCATTCCATCCACATGGTGCGCGTGAGCAGGTACGGCCCCGGCAGCGCGACCTTGACCGGCATCTGCGTCAGCGCGCGGGCGTAGTCGACTTCGTGCACGGCGATGCCCCGGCTGCGGCCCAGCGGGCCGAACACGGCAGGATGGCGCACATCGCCGGCCGGCACGTCCAGTGCGCGCAGTTCGCGCTCGAACTCTTCCGGGTCATCGACCAGCGGCAGCAGATCGGTCAGCGGAATCAGCTGGCAGTTGTCCAGCCGCGAGGCGACGAAGCTGGAATAGCTGTCGCGCCGCTGCTCGCCATCGCTGACCACATCGGCGCCGGCGCGCAGCTGCGCGTTGATCGCCAGGCTCACCGCGTCGTTGGCGGTGGCGTGGAACGACGCCTCGTCGAGCCGGCCTTCCATATGCTCGTGCATCGCCTGCAGCATCCAGCGCGGACGCGGCCAGCTGCCGATGCCCATCACCGACAGCGGACGGATGGAAGGCGCCGGCGCCACCGGCGGGAACGCGGTCATCGGCGTGACCGCGACCAGCTCGATGCCGCCGCGTTGCTGCGCCGCCTGCATGGTCGCGCCGCGCCGCTCCGCCAGCTTGCCTTTGGCCACCAGGAAGCTGCGCTGCCTGTCCTGCTTGACGAACGACACCAGCTCGTTGCCGGTCATGCGGCACCAGGCCGGCAAGTCTTCGTCGACCGAGGTTTCGGTGGAGCGGATTTCCAGCAGGCCGCCGCGTTCGAGCGGGTCGATATGGCGCCGGATCAGCAGCAGCAAGCCGTTGCCGCAATCGAGGTCGCCGCCGTCGAAGCTGACGTCGGCGTCGTGCGGATGGTTGAAGGGATTGCTCATGGGGACTCCAGGTGTGAGGTCAGGCGGCGGCCGGAATGGCGGCGCTGCCGTAAAGTTGGTGCAGCGCGTCCTCGTCGCAGGCGTCGGCCGCGACGTCGAGCACGATGCCGCCCTGGCGCAGGCCGACGATGCGGTCGGCGTAGCGGCGCGCCAGCTGCGGCTGGTGCAGGCTGCAGATGACGGCGATGCCGCCCTCGCCTTCGTGGCAGATCGACGCCAGCAGCGCCATCACGCCGGCGCCGATGTGCGGGTCGAGGCTGGCCACCGGCTCGTCGGCGATGATCAGGTCCGGCTGCTGCGCCAGCGCGCGCGCGATCGCCACGCGCTGCTGCTGGCCACCGGACAGGGCGTCGGCGCGCTGGCCGGCATGGTCGAGCAGGCCGACCCGCTCCAGGCACTCCAGCGCGAAGCGGATGTCGTCGCGGCTGAAGCGGCGCAGCCAGCCGCGCCACGCCGGCACGTGGCCCAGCCGGCCGGCCAGCACGTTGTCGAGCGCGCTCAGGCGGTTGACCAGGTTAAATTGCTGGAACACCACGGCGATCTTGCGCCGCTGCCGGCCGCGCATCGCCGCCACGTCCTGGCCGTGCAACAGCGCGGCGCCGGCGTCGAGCGGCGCCAGCCCGGCCAGGCAGCGGAACAAGGTGGTCTTGCCGGCGCCGCTGGGGCCAAGCACGGCCAGCATTTCGCCGCGCTCGACGCGCAGGCTGGCGCCGTCCAGCGCGACCCGGTCGCCGTAGCTTTTGCGCGCGGCGCGCACTTCGAACAGAGGCGCGCTCATACCAGCTTCTTCCGCAGCCAGCCGCTGAGCTGGTCCAGCGCCGTGACCACAACCAGGATCAGCGCGATGATGGTGAACAGCCGCGAGAAGTCCAGCAAATCCATGCTGTTCTTGAGCTCCTGGCCGATGCCGCCGGCGCCGACCACGCCCAGCACGGTGGAGGCGCGCACATTGAATTCCCACCAGAACAAGGTGGTCGACAGCAGCACCGGCAGCAGGTCCGGTAACAGCGCGTAGACGATGGCGGTGCCGCGCCCGGCGCCGGTGCTGCGCACCGCGTCCAGCGGCCCGGTGCCGGCGTTTTCGATATGGTCGGCGAACAGCTTGGCCGCGCTGCCCCAGGTGTGCAGCGCGATGCCGAGCACGCCGGCGAACGGCCCCAGCCCGACGGCCGCGACGAACAGCAGCGCGAACACGAAGGAGTCGATGCCGCGCAGCGCGTTGAGCAGCCAGCGCGCCGGGTGATACATTGTCGGGAACGGTGTGATGTTGCGGCTGGCCAGCACCGCCATCGGCAGCGCCAGCAGCGCCGCCGCCGTCGTGCCCAGCAGGGCCATGGCCATGGTCTCGCCCATGCGCTCGATGAACACCGGCATTTCATTCAGGCTCGGCGGCCAGGCTTGCGCCAGCCAGTGGCCGAGTTTGGGCAGGCCGGTCGCCAGCTTGACCAGGTCGATCTGCGCCAGCTTCCAGCACAACAGGTACAGCCCGCCCACCAGCAGCGCGATCGCGGCCAGCTTCAGCCTGCGGCCGAGGCCGTCGCGACGCGCCAGATGGCCCGCCATCGCGGCCTGGACCGCGCCGGATCCGGTGGACGGTGCGGTCATGCCTTAGGCCTTCTTCAGCTTGCCCAGCGTGGCGCCGGCTTTTTCGATCGAGGCGTAATCGGCGTGGCTGGCCGCGACGAAACCGGTGTAATGGTTCGGCAGCAGCGCCTTGGCCTGCTCGACCGTGATCGAGGTCAGCACCTTCTGGATTTGCGCGATCAGCGCCGCCGGCGTGCCTTTCGGAACGGCGATGGCATCGTTCGGCAGCGGCGCCGAGGTCCACAGGATCTTGTTGCTGTCGGCCTTGATCTTGCCCGACTCGATCATCGCGTTGCGGTTGCGGTCGAAGTCGGTGGCCATGTCGGCCTGACCCGCCTGCACCGCGATCTCGTTGGCGGCGTGGGTCGCGCCCTCGCTGTATTTCCAGTAGCTCTTCGGATCGATCTTCCACACTTCCTTGGCGTACCACGAAGGGATCAGCCAGCCGGAGGTCGAGCCGACGTCGGCGAACGAGATCGTCAGGCCCTTGGTGTCGTCCGGGAACTTGGCGACCTTCAGGTCCGGCTTGCCGATGATGATGGCGTGGTAGACCGGCTTCTCGTCGTACTTGACGGTGGCCAGCGCGGTGCAGCCGGTGGCGTTGTTCGCGATGATGTAGCCCCACGGCCCCATCCACGCCAGGTCCAGCTGGCCCGAGCCCATGGCGACGGCCATGCCAGCCCAGTCGGTGGTGGCGAACAGCTCGAAGTCGGCGTTGAGTTCCTTGGCCAGGTGGGCGAAGAAGGCGTTGTAGGCCTTCTTGGTGTCGTCGACGGTCGGCAGCAGCGGGCCGACGCCGAAGCGCAGCTTGCGTTTGGTCTGCGCCAGCACCGGCGCGGCGGCGCCCAGCGCCACGGTGCCGGCGGCGATGGCGCCGGCGGCCAAGAGTTTCCTGCGTTGCGATGCGATCATGATTTTCCTTGTTTATTAGTAGCTGATGCTCGGGCAACCGTCGCTCATGAACTCGACCAGCTTGGCGCCACCGACCACGGCCGCGCCGGCCACAAGCACCGCCTCGTCCAGCTTGCGCTTCTTGAAACACGGCGAGCAGACGAACATGCGGCCGCCGGCGGCGGCGAAGTTGTCCATCAGCTCCTTCAGCGGCGCGAAGCCCTCTTCATGGACCGCATCGGCCACGCCCTGCTGCGACAGGCGCACGCCTTCGATCGACAGGAACACCACGGTGTCCTTGTCGGAAGCGACGGCCGCGTTGGCGACCACGAAGGCCACGGTGGCCTTGTCGGTGTTGTCGAGGCCGCAGGTGAGGTTGATCAGGAATTTGCCGGACATAATGTCTCCTTGGAGGTAACAGCGAAAAATGCGCGATGGTCAGCGCGAATGGGATTACGGCTTGGCGCGGATCCACCAGGTCTGGGCGGCGACGTCCTCGGCCAGCAACTGGTGGCCGGTCATGTTGCACCAGGCCGGCAGATCGGCCGGCGCGCCGGGATCGCGCGCGATCAGCTTGAACACCTGCCCCGGCGCGGCCCGCACGCGGCGGCGCAATTCGAGCACGAGGTCGCCGCAGGCAAGATCGCCGGCATCCCATTCGATATCGTGGGCGGGGAAGGATTCGGGCGTAGTGGCCATATACAAAAACCTAATATTGATATTTGGCTAGTCTACGGCATGGCGGAGCAAGCACGCAATACCGCCGTGCCGTCGCTGGGGAGCTGCGGGTATTCCATCCCGAGATTTAGTCTAATTCATATAGCTGCGATGGATCTGCGCAAAACCCAAATGCTTTATTTCATAGAGGTAGCTCATTGCGAGTGTTGAGTGCTGGAACCTTTGAAAATGCGTCGGCGATGAAATCCATGAATACCATGGCACGTTTCGGAAGGAGTCGGTTTGCAACATAGATGATTTGAATGGGGACAGGAGGGGCCGCGTATTCCGTCAACAGCAATTGCAAATTACCGTTCTTAAGCCCTTCCTCGAACAGCCATTCTGGTCCATGTCCAATCCCCATTCCCGCATTGACAAATTCGCGTATGGCCTGAGGGGAGTTGACCCGAAGCCTGCCCGACACAGGAACTTCGCTATCGCGAAAACGCCATGTAGCACCTGACGACAGCAGGGTGTAGATCACGCAATCGTGCCCGCGTAGATCATCGGGAGTGCCGGGGACGCCGCGTTTAGCGAGATACCCCTTACTGGCAACGCACACGCGCGCGAACAAACCTATGCGCCGTGCACGTAAGGCACTGTCTTCCAAACGGCCGATCCGAATCGCTAGTTCAGCACCCTCATCGACCAGACTCACATATCGATCATTGATCTGGAGATCCAGCGCCAACCCTGGATAGCGTTCCAGGAAGGTGGGGACATGCGGCAGCACGAATGCATGGGCCAGAGCGGTCGGACAGGCGACGCGCAGCAATCCGGAGGGATCGACGTTCTCCCTGAAGGAGGACTCTGATTCCTCCACGGCGTCAAGAATAAGCCGGACCTCCGCGTAGTAGCGTTCACCCTCCGGCGTAAGAGCAAGCTTGCGCGTGGATCGGTGCAGCAGTCGGGTTTGGAGATGATCTTCCAGTGCCGCCACATAGCGGCTGACATTGGGCTGCCCCAGGCCCAAGTCGCGACCGGCAGCGGAGAAGCTGCCCATCTCGACAGCGCGAGCGAAACATGTCATTAAAAGAAATCGGTCCAAGTGGAACCCCCGATTCATGCAATAGGAGCATGAAACATATACGAAAACATGAGCTTATCCGATTTCTGGCATGAGTGCATAGTTCTTCCCACGGCAGGTCAGCCAACCTTGGCTGCCCATGAATACCTACAGGAGAACTTTTATGTCCCGCTTGCATGGCAAACGTACTCTTATCACCGGCGGCACCAGCGGCATTGGCCTTGAAACAGCCAAGCAATTCCTCACCGAAGGCGCACGCGTCGTCGTCACCGGCGTCAATCCGGATTCCATCGCGAAGGCCAAGGCAGAGCTTGGCCCGGAGGTTCTGGTGCTGCGCGCCGATTCAGCCAACGTGGCCGCTCAGAAGGAATTGGCGCAAGCCGTCCAGGCCCACTACGGGCAGCTCGACATCGCCTTTCTCAACGCCGGCGTATCCGTTTGGGCGCCGATCGAAGAGTGGACGGAAGAAATGTTCGATCGCTCGTTCGACATCAACGTAAAGGGGCCCTATTTCCTGATCCAGGCCTTGTTGCCTGCCTTCGCGAACCCGGCATCGGTAGTGCTCAATACGTCGATCAATGCGCATGTCGGCATGGCGCGTTCGTCGGTCTATGGCGCGACCAAGGCTGCATTTCTGAACATGTCGAAGACGCTTTCGAGCGAACTGCTAGGACGCGGCATTCGCGTCAACGCCGTCAGTCCTGGCCCGGTGCAAACGCCGTTGTACGACAAGCTAGGCATTCCCGATGCCTACCGCGACCAAGTCAACAAGGACATTGCCGCGAGCATTCCGTTCGGCCGCTTCGGCACGCCAGAGGAAGTGGCTAAGGCTGTGCTGTACCTCGCCTCCGACGAGTCCCGATGGACTGTCGGCGCCGAAATCATCGTTGACGGCGGCCGCACGCTCAACGGCTGATTGCAAACAATACTTGAAGGAACTCTCTTATGAAATCTCTTTTTACAAGCCTTCTGGCTGCCATCATCTTCGCCGCGTCGGTCGCATCGCCGGCATCCGCGCAAACAGGTGAATCTCGCAAGAGCGCACTGATCCTCATTGAGTATCAAAACGACTGGATAGCCTCGACCGGGGGCATCAACGCTCAGTTCAAGGACCGCAAGCAGTTTGACGATTCGGTAGCCAATTCCAAGAAGGTTTTGGCCGAAGCGCGCCGTCGTCACATGGACGTCGTCTACGTCACCATGACGCTAGAACCGTCCTACAAGGTGCTCGGCCAAGCGAAGCATGGTCTTCGTGCGATGATGCCCAAGTACAAGTCCTTCCTCGGCAAGCAGGCCGAGTTCTTTCCGGGCTTCGAGCCGGCTGCAGGCGAGTACGTCATTCGCGAGCGTGCTGGCAGTAGCGCCTTTGCCGGCACCACGTTGGATAGCTACCTGCGCAATAACCACATCGACGACATCTACCTGATGGGTTACTCGCTGCGCCAGTGCGTGGAATCAACGCTGCGCAATGCGCACGACCTCGGCTACAACACCAACGTCATCTATGACGCTTCGTCCGCCTTCACGCAGGAACAGCAGACCTCATTCCTGACGGACATCGTGCCGTTCTATGGCAATGCGGTCAAAACTCAGGATTTCTTGAAGTCACACGACTAAATTGTTCGCGACGCGCCGCTCCGCACCCGTGGGGCGGTCTTGATTTTATAGGACGACTTCTGGATGTCTCAACCTCAATTGTCACTCGTCAGTCACCCTCTGTGCCCTTTCGTTCAGCGGGTAGCCATCATGCTGCATGAAAAAGGTATTGCCTTCGAACGAATCAACGTTGATCTTCGCAACAAGCCAGATTGGTTCTTGTCTATTTCGCCAACGGCCAAGGTTCCTTTATTCAAAGTTTCACATAACAACGGGAGTGAATCCGTTCTATTCGAAAGCGTCGCAATCTGTGAATATATCGAGGATGTGTACCCCGGGCACGCATTACATCCTGCGGATGCGCTACGACGTGCGCAGCACCGTGCATGGATTGAATTTGCTTCTGCCACCCAGTCAGATGCATGGGGATTGCTAAACGCCTCCGACCGAGAGACAGCGCGTGCCAAATCGGTGGCTCTCAGGAAGAAGCTGGAACGGCTGGAGATCGATATTTCCGACGGTCCTTACTTCGCTGGCAAAGATTTCAGCATGGTGGATGCTGTTGTTGCCCCGATTTTTCGTTACTTCGACATACTTGATATTGAGCCAGACCACCATTTGTTCTATGGCCTCAAACGATTAGCAAATTGGCGTCTCGCCTTGGCCGAGCGACCGAGCGTCAGGGCTGCCGTTGCAGAAGACTATGCCATCAGGTTCCGCAAGCATCTGCAGGAGCAAAACGCACTTTGGGCGACTGTATGAATTTTCAGGCGATGCCACGCAGCGCCCGCTCGGCCGCCGAGTTGTCGATCGCGATGGCGCCGTTGTCGCAGTAGCCGCCCGCTCAGGCAATTTATAAAGCTCATAACAAAACGGCCCGATCGAAATGTCGATCGGGCCGCGTATGCCAACTACCTGCCAGCGCTTCTTACAGAATGTGCTGCCCGATCCACCAGGCGATCGCGGCGACGAAGGCCGATGCCGGGATGGTGAAGATCCACGCCCAGACGATGTTGCCCGCCACGCCCCAGCGCACCGCCGACATCTTCTGCGCCGAGCCGACGCCGACGATCGCGCCGGTGATGGTGTGCGTGGTCGATACCGGCACGCCCAAGGCGGTCGCGGTGAACAGCGTGATGGCGCCGCCGGTCTCGGCGCAGAAGCCGCCGACCGGTTTGAGCTTGGTGATCTTCTGGCCCATGGTCTTGACGATGCGCCAGCCGCCGAACAGCGTGCCGAACGAGATCGCCGAGTAGCACGAAATGATCACCCACAGCGGCGGCATCGCGTCCGAAGCGTTCGAGTAGCCGGCGGCGATCAGCAGCATCCAGATGATGCCGATGGTCTTTTGCGCGTCGTTGCCGCCGTGGCCCAGGCTGTACGATGCGGCCGACAGCAGCTGCAGCCGGCGGAACCATTTGTCGACCCGGCGCGGCGTCGAGCGCACGAACACCCACGACACCAGCAGCATCATCAGCGAACCGAAGATGAAGCCCAGCAGCGGCGACAGCACGATGAAGATCACGGTCTTGATCAGGCCTGCCGAAATCAGCGCGCCGGTGCCGCTCTTGGCGACCGCGGCGCCGACCAGGCCGCCGATCAGCGCGTGCGACGACGACGATGGAATGCCGTAGTACCAGGTGAACACGTTCCAGACGATGGCGCCCACCAGCGCGCCGAAGATCACGTACTGGTCGACCACGCCGGGGTCGATGGTGCCCTTGCCGACGGTGGCGGCCACCGTCAGCTGGTGGAACACGAAGATGGCGACGAAGTTGAAGCAGGCCGCCATGGCGACCGCCGTCTGCGGCTTCAGCACGCCGGTCGAGACCACCGTGGCGATCGCGTTGGCGGCATCGTGGAAGCCGTTCATGAAGTCAAACACCAACGCCAGGGCGATCAGGACGCCCAGCACGTAGATGCTCATTTGTATGGTATTCATCGGTGCTCTTTTTTTAATTATGCGTTTTCAACGATGATGCCTTCGATGATGTTGGCCACATCCTCGCAACGGTCGGTGACCGTTTCCAGCAGTTCGTAAATGGCTTTCATCTTGATCAGGTTGCGCACGTCCGGTTCGTCGCGGAACAGCTTGGACATGGCGGCGCGCATGACGTGGTCGGCGTCCGATTCCAGGCGGTCGATCTCCTCGCAGATGGCGACGATCTGGCGCGAGTTGTCCATGTTGTGCAGCAGCGCCACGGCGTCGCGCACCTTCTCGGCGCAGGCCAGCACCAGCTCGGCCAGGCGCTTGGCTTCCGGCGTCACCGAATGCAGGTCGTACAGCGAGACGGTCTGGCCGGCGTCTTCCAGCAGGTCGAGGATGTCGTCCATGCGGGTGATCAGCTTGTGGATGTCGTCGCGGTCGATCGGCGTGATGAAGGTCTTGTGCAGCAGGTCGACCGTGGCGTAGGTGATCTTGTCGGCCTGCTTCTCGATCGACTCGATGGCGTGCACGCGGTTTTCCAGGTCGTCGAAGTTGGACATCAGGCCCAGCATCTCTTTTGCACCTTTGACGCACAGCTCGGCGTGTTGGTTGAACAGGTCAAAAAATTTGCCCTCGGTGGGCATCAAACGTCCAAACATGTCATTCTCCGTTCCATTAATTACTGCAGATCGCCGCCCCGCGACGAGGGCGGCGTAAAGATTAGTCGCCCTGGTACAGGGCGAGATTACCGGCATAGTTGCCAAACTTGGTGTACTGGCCGATCCAGGTCAGGCGCACCGAGCCGATCGGGCCGTTACGCTGCTTACCGATGATGATCTCGGCCGTTCCTTTATCGGGCGAGTCGGGATTGTAGACCTCGTCGCGATACAGGAAGATGATGACGTCCGCGTCCTGCTCGATCGCGCCGGATTCGCGCAGGTCGGACATGACGGGACGCTTGTTGGGGCGTTGCTCCAGCGAGCGGTTCAGCTGCGACAGCGCGATCACCGGGCACTGCAGCTCTTTGGCCAGGCCCTTGAGCGAGCGCGAGATTTCGGAAATCTCGGCGGCGCGGTTGTCGCCCTGCTGCGAGCCCTGCATCAGCTGCAGGTAGTCGACCACGATCAGGCCGAGCTTGCCGCACTGGCGCGACAGCCGGCGCGCTCTGGCACGCATCTCGATCGGGTTCAGCGCCGGGGTCTCGTCGATGTAGACCTGGGCGTCGTTCATTTTCTGGATGGCGTGCGTCAGGCGCGGCCAGTCCTCGTCGTTCAGCTTGCCGGTACGCAGGCGGTGCTGGTCCAGCTGGCCGACCGAGCCCAGCATACGCATCGCCAGCTGCACGCCGCCCATCTCCATCGAGAACACGGCCACCGGCAAGCCCTCTTCCACCGCCACGTTCTCGGCGATGTTCATCGAGAACGCGGTCTTGCCCATCGATGGGCGGCCGGCGACGACCACCATGTCGCCCGGCTGCAGGCCGGAAGTCATGCGGTCGAGGTCGATCCAGCCGGTCGGCACGCCGGTGATCTCGGAGCCGCTGTCGCGCGAGTACAGCTCGTCGATGCGCTCGACCACCTGGGTCAGCAGCGGCTGCACCGGCAGCCAGCCGGCGGCGCCGCGCGCGCCCTGCTCGGCGATGGCGAAGATCTTCGATTCGGCCTCGTCGAGCATCTGCTTGACTTCCTTGCCCTGCGGGCTGAAGGCCTGGCCGGAGATTTCATCGGCCACGGTGATCAGCTGGCGCAGGATGGAGCGGTCGCGCACGATCTCGGCGTAACGGCGGATGTTGGCCGCCGACGGCGTGTTCTGCGCCATCGCGTTCAGGTAGGCCAGGCCGCCGACGTCGTCGGCCTTGCCCAGCTGGCTCAGGTTCTCGAACACCGTGATCACGTCGGCCGGCTTGGAGCCGTTGATCATCTTGACGATCTGCTCGAAGATGATGCGGTGGTCGTAGCGGTAGAAATCCTCGGGGTTCATCATGTCCGCGATGCGGTCGAACGCGGCATTGTCGCGCAGCAGGCCGCCTATGACGGACTGTTCTGCTTCGATGGAATGCGGCGGGACGCGGAGGGCATCTAGTTGCGGATCTGAGGGGGTGTTCATGGCGCGAATTATACCTGCTTGTGCCGGACTACAAAATTTATGACGAGAAAAAAGCCGGGCAAGCCCGGCTTTTTTCAAGGGTGTTGCTAACTCGACAGGCGTTGCCGCCTGCAGCGAGTCTTAGGCAGCTTCGCCTACGACGGCAACGGTCACTTCCACCACCACGTCGGTGTGCAGAGCGACGCTCACTGGGTGCTCGCCGGTGGTCTTCAGAGGACCGGTAGGCATGCGCACAGCAGCTTTTTCAACAGCGAAACCAGCTTTGGTCAGCGCTTCAGCGATGTCGAAGTTGGTGACGGAGCCGAACAGACGGCCATCGACGCCAGCTTTTTGCGAAACGTTCACGGTCATGCCGTTCAGTTTCTCGCCTTGGGCTTGAGCGGCTGCCAGTTTCTCGGCGGCTGCTTTTTCCAGTTCGGCGCGCTTGACTTCGAATTCAGCAACAGCCGACGCGGTAGCGCGACGGGCCATTTTTTGCGGAATCAGGAAGTTACGTGCGTAACCGTCTTTAACTTTAACGACTTCGCCCAGGTTGCCCAGGTTGACGACTTTTTCTAACAGAATGATTTGCATAGTTCTTCTCCAGGATCTTGTCTACGCGACGCGATTAAGCGTGGTGCAGATCGGTGTAAGGCAGCAGCGCGAGGTAGCGGGCGCGTTTGATGGCGGTGTCAACTTGACGCTGGTAGTGCGCCTTGGTGCCGGTCAGACGTGCTGGCATGATCTTGCCGTTTTCCTGGACGAAGTCTTTCAGGGTGTCGACGTCTTTGTAGTCAACTTGTTCAACGTTGGCTGCGGTGAAGCGGCAGAACTTCTTACGCTTGAACAGTGGGTTTTGTTGCTTACGCTTTTCTTTAAGCTTGAGCTTGTTTTTGTCGAACTTTTTACCGAATGCCATTTTAGGCTCCTGTATTTAAATTGAGCTGTCTGGGACAGCACTAAAATCAATGATGTGAAACACCAGGCTTTTGCTGTTGCGCGTCTTCTTGTTCAAGAAACCGGTGAACTGATACATGCCTGCCAGTGGGGCCTGACTGAAGCGGCCTGAAATCTCGCCCGCGGCGACCGCGGAAATTTCAAACTCGCTCAATCGGGCGATGCCCGCCTCCATCTGCTGCGACCGGTGCTGGAGTACAGCGTTCACGATCGGCATACCGGCCGGGGTGTAGCGCAAGGCGTCCCGTTCGGCGATGAGGGCAATGAATTGACTTAAATTCTGGCTTTGATTCACTGGAGCTGGTTCAGCCCGGTTCTAAAACAATTAGGCCGCTGCAGGAGCAGGAGCTGCTGCTGGCGCTTCGGTGCGATGCGATTTCGCTGCATCTTCACGCTGTACCGACTTCATCATAGGCGAAGGAGCGGTTTCGGCTTTCTTCAGCTTGACGGTCAGGTGACGCAGAACTGCATCATTGAATTTGAATGCGGTTTCCAGCTCGACCAGGGTCTCGTTGTCGCATTCGATGTTCAGGCAGATGTAGTGTGCTTTAGCCAGTTTCTGGATCGAGTAAGCCATTTGACGACGGCCCCAATCTTCAACACGGTGCACGGCGCCGCCGCGGGTCGTTACGGTTGCTTTGTAACGTTCGATCATGGCGGGCACTTGCTCGCTCTGGTCCGGATGGACGATAAATACTATTTCATAGTGACGCATGCAAACTCCCTTAAGGACTGTGAATATAGCCCACCCTGGCGTCAAGACAGGTGTGGGAAGAGGTAAGCCCGCGACTATAGCAGCTTTTCCCGCAAAAAACCAGCGGTGTCAGTGCCGACATTCGGACATTTCGCGTCGGCATTTGTCCGAATGTCGGCACTGACACCGTTTTTATTTCGCGCGGAACAACAAATTTCCTTGCATTCCGGCTCATACTGTACAAAAATACAGACTGTCTATATACACAGGCCAAAAACCGCACTCATGATCAAGCTCACCGCACGCCAGGAACAAATTCTTAATCTGATCAAGGATGCCATCGAAAACACCGGCTTCCCGCCGACCCGCGCCGAGATCGCCAATGAACTGGGCTTCAAGTCCGCCAACGCGGCCGAGGAGCACCTGCAGGCGCTCGCGCGCAAGGGCGCGATCGAGATCGCCGCCGGCACCTCGCGCGGCATCCGCCTGCTGGGCGTGCACGCCGAACCGGCCGTGCCGAAGATGCCTGGCCCCCTGATGATGTCGCTGCCGCTGATCGGCCGCGTCGCCGCCGGCTCGCCCATCCTGGCGCAGGAAAACCTGGAGACCAGCTACAGCGTCGACCCGGCGATGTTCGCGTCCAAGCCGGACTATCTGCTCAAGGTGCGCGGCGAATCGATGCGCGACGCCGGCATCATGGACGGCGACCTGCTGGCCGTGAAAAAGGTCGACAGCGCCAAGAACGGCCAGATCGTCGTCGCCCGCATCGGCAACGACGTCACCGTCAAGCGCTACCGGAAGACCGGCTCGACGGTCGAGCTGCTGCCGGAGAACCCGGACTTCAAGGTCATCACCGTCGATCCCGAGGAAGAGTTCGCGCTGGAAGGCCTGGCGGTCGGCCTGATGCGCAGCTGGCATTAAACAGAACGGGGCCATCGGCCCCGTTTTTCTTTAGCAGGCTTCCAGGGCGCAGGCGAAGTCGTCCAGCAAATCGTCGGTGTCCTCGATGCCGACCGAGACGCGGATCAGCGATTCGGCGATGCCCATCGAGGCGCGGCGCTCGGCGCCCATCTCGTAGAAAATGGTGTGCGCGACCGGGATGATCAGCGTGCGGTTGTCGCCCAGGTTCGACGCCGGGATCGCCAGCTTCAGGCGGTTCAGGAAGTCGAAGCAGTCGATGCCGTCCTTCAGCTCAAAGCTCAGCAGCGAACCATGGCTGCGGAACAGCTCGCTACTGATGGCGTGCTGCGGATGCGACTTCAGGCCCGGGTAGTAGACTGCGGCGACGCGCTCGTCCCCTTCCAGCAACTCGGCCAGCGCCTGCGCATTGGCGCTGGTGCGCTGCATGCGCAGCGCCAGCGTCTCGGCGCCGACGGCGATGTGGTGCGCCGCCTCCGGCGCCAGCGAGGCGCCGAAGTCGCGCAAGCCCTTGGCGCGGATCTGCGCCAGGCCCCATTGCGCCGGTGCGGCTTTCTTGTAGTTTTCGAAGATGTTGGCGTAGCGGGTCCAGTCGTATTCGCCGGTATCGGTCAGGCTGCCGCCCAGCGCGTTGCCGTGGCCGCAGATCGACTTGGTCAGCGCGTTGACCACCAGGCCGGCGCCCACCGACTTCGGCCGGAACAGGTAAGGCGTGGTCATGGTGTTGTCGACTACGTACAGGATGCCGCGCGCCTTGCACAGCGCGCCGATGCGCTTCAGGTCCGCCACCTGCGTGCGCGGGTTGGCGATGGTCTCGACGAAGACGATGCGGGTCTGCTCGGTGATCGCCGCCTCGACATTCGCGACGTCGGTGGCGTCGACAAACGAGACGCCCACGCCCTGCCCCATCGCCGTCTGCCACAGGCTGTTGGTGTTGCCGAACAAATAGGCCGACGACACCACGTGGTCGCCGGCCCGCAGCAGCGACTGGAACACGGCGCCGATCGCGCCCATGCCGGTGGCGAAGCACAGCGTGCCGACACCCTGCTCCATCTGGTTGACCTTGTCCTCCAGCGCGGAGATGGTCGGGTTGCCCTGGCGGCCGTAGCGGAAGCCCGGCTCCTTGCCCTGGAATACCGAGGCCAGCTGGCGCGAGTCGGCGTAGCCGAAGGCGACCGAGGTGTGGATGGGCTTGTGCAGCGATCCGTGCTCGATGCCCTTCTGGCGGTCGTTGTGCAGGATGGTGGTGGTGAAGCCGTAGTTTTTCTTGTCGTTCATGTGCTTAGACCTGGGGACGGGGGAGAACTGGCATCGGCCTGCGGCGCGTGACCGGGAGGTCCGCTGCGGCGCTTGCTTTACCCCGCACGGCGAGACAGGGGTCAGACCCCGTACGGGGTCTGACCCCGCATCCGGGTGCGGGGTCGCGGGTTAATCAGCCTTCGGCGGTCGCGAGATTGAGGTTCAGTTGCGAGCGTCCCGCGTCTTCCGGCGCGGCGGCCTTGGTCGGGTGGTGACGCTCGTACTCCAGCTTGTCGAGATATTCGCGCGAGACGTCGCCGGTGACGTAGATGCCGTCGAAGCACGACGCCTCGAAATTCTTCAGCGCCGGGTTGACGTCGGACACCGCGCGCTTGAGCGCGTCGATGTCCTGGTACACCAGATGGTCGGCGGTGATCTCGCGGCACACTTCGTCCACGGTGCGGCCGTAGGCGATCAGCTCGTCGCGGGTCGGCATGTCGATGCCGTACACGTTGGGGAAGATCACCGGCGGCGCGGCCGAGGCGAAGATCACTTTCTTCGCCCCCGCTTCGCGCGCCATCTGCACGATCTCGCGGCTGGTGGTGCCGCGGACGATGGAGTCATCCACCAGCAGCACGACCTTGTCCTTGAACTCGGAGCCGATCGCGTTGAGCTTCTGGCGCACCGACTTCTTGCGCGCGGCCTGGCCCGGCATGATGAAGGTGCGGCCGATGTAGCGGTTCTTGATGAAGCCTTCGCGGTATTCGACGTTCAGCGCCAGCGCCAGCTGGATCGCCGCCGGACGCGACGAGTCCGGAATCGGCATCACCACGTCGATCTGCATGTCCTTGAATTCGCGCTTGATCTTCTCGGCCAGGTACTCGCCCATTTTCAGGCGGGTGGCGTAGACCGAGGCGCCGTCGATGACCGAATCAGGACGGGCCAGGTAGACGAACTCGAACAGGCAAGGGTTCAGCGATGGATTGTCGGCGCACTGGCGCGAGTGCAGCTGCTTGTCGTTGTCGATGAAGACGGCCTCGCCCGGCGCGATGTCGCGCACGAAGCGGAAGCCCATGCCTTCCAGCGCCACGGACTCGGAGGCGATCAGGTACTCGGCGCCCTGCTCGGTCTCGTTGATGCCCAGGCACAGCGGACGGATGCCGAACGGATCGCGGAAGGCCAGCAGGCCGACGCCGGCGATCTGCGCCACGGCGGCGTAGCCGCCGCGCACGCGGCGATGCAGCACGGTCACGGCTTCAAAAATAGTGTCGGCGTCGATCGAGATGCCGGTGGTGGCTTTCTGGATCTCATGCGCCAGCACGTTGAGCAACACTTCCGAATCGGAATCGGTGTTGATGTGGCGGCGGTCGTTCTGGAACATTTCTTTCTTGAGCTGTTCCCAGTTGGTCAGGTTGCCGTTGTGCGCCAGCGTGATGCCGAACGGCGCGTTGACGTAGAACGGCTGCGCCTCTTCCTCGCTCGACGAGCCGGCGGTTGGATAGCGGCAGTGGCCGATACCGGAATTGCCTTGCAGCGTACGCATGTTCCGGGTACGGAACACGTCGCGCACCAGGCCGTTGGCCTTGTGCATGGCGAACATGCTGCTGTGATTGGTCGCGATACCCGCTGCGTCCTGGCCGCGGTGCTGCAGCAGCAGCAGCGCGTCATACAGCAGTTGATTGACAGGTTGATGGGAAACGACGCCGACGATGCCACACATGATGGTGCTCCTGGACTGGTGGGTGCTACTGATTTAAAGAATTCAAAAATTCACATGCTGCGCCATTGCAGCGGGAAGGAAGGATTTCACCATGCGCGCGCCGGTCTCGGCGTACGGGCTCAACAACGCTTCTTTCCAAAAATCCTGCTTCGGAAGCGACGTCATCCCACATAAGATGACGGCGGTCAACACAATTACAAGGCCACGGGCCAAACCGAACACGGCGCCGAGCAGGCGGTCGACCATGCCGAGGCCGCCCGCATCGAGCAAGGCGCCCAGCGCCATCGCCAGCAGGCCGGTCAAAATCTTCACGCCGACGAACAAGGCGATAAACGCCAGGATCAGCCGCAGCACCTCGCCCGGCACCACCGCCGGCAGCATGGGCGCCAGCCAGGCGGCGTAGGCGTTGGCGACCACGAAGGCGATCACCCAGCCGGCCAGCGACAGCACTTCCTTGATCAGCCCACGCACCATGCTGACGACGACCGACGCCGCCAGCACGAAGATCACCAGGTAATCGAACATCGTCACGTCAGACGGTTTCCAGTCGGCCGTTCAGGCCCATGCCGCTCAGCTTGGCGCGCACTTTCTCGGCTTCTTCCTTGCTGCTGAACGGGCCGACGCGGATGCGCGTCACGCCGCCGCCCGGCGCCTTCTGCGTGAAGGAGCTGATGCCGGCTTTTTTCAATTTCTCGCGCAACTCCTCGACCTTGTCCTGGTCGGACAGCGCGGCCACTTGCAGCACGAATTTCTGGCCGGCGTCGGCGGCCGCCGCAGGCTTGCCTTCGAGGATGGCCAGCGCGCGCGCGTCTTCCGACTTGGCCGCGGGCTTGCTGTCGGCAGCCGGCTTGGCGGCGGACGCGGCCTTGGCTTCGGCCAGGCGGCGCTCGGCTTCGACCTTGTCGGCCTTGAGGCGGGCTTCGGCCTTGACCTCGGCCTGCTTGCGTTCCAGTTCCAGCTTGTAGTCGGCTTCCTGGCGCAGCTTCAGTTCGCGCTCGGCCTTGGTCTTGGCCAGCGTGTCGGCCTTGGCTTCGGCCTTGAGCCTGGCGTCGGCCCTGGCTTCGGCTTCCTGCCTGGCATCAGGCTTGGCGGTATCGAGCTTGACGGCGGCGACGTCGCGCGGCGCGGCGGTCGCCGGCGACGGCTTGGCGGCAGGCTTCACGTCCTCGACAATTTCTTCCTTGCTGTCGAGCGCAGCGCTGGCCGCGACCGGTGTCGGCGCGCGCACCACGTCGGCAGGCCTGTCCTTGGATGGTATTTTGATATCGATATCGGACGCCAACGGCTTCGGCTCGGAGTCCAGCACCATCGGCAAGCCGACGGCGACGGCCAGCGCCAGCGCGACCGCGCCGACCAGGCGGCGGCGTGCGCGTTTCTTTTCCGGCAATACAGGATCGTCGGCCTCGCGGTCCTTGGCGCGGCGCGACTTGGCGTTGCCGTCAGCCGACGAGGCGCGCTTGGAGCGCGCGCGCTCCGTGGCAGCCTGGTCATCTGCACTGGTGTAGTAGCCGCTGTCTTGCGCAGCAGCGTCTTGCTTGTTTTTACCGGATTTCGAGAACAAGCCCATGCGTGATTTCAGTCCTGTGCGTTCAATGGAATGCGGATTTTCGCGCCGCCATGACCCCGGCGACCGTGAGGAAAGATCCAAAGACCACAATTCTATCATTCTCCCCGGCCCGGCTGATTGCATTTGCGTAGGCGGCAGCCGGGTCTTCGAAGATATTGATAGTGCGTTCGGCCGAATCTGCCACAACTCGTTCTTGCACGATTTGCACCTTGGCCGCCAGCTCCGAGGCGCTGGCCGCGCGCGGCGACGGCAGGCCGGTCAGGCACCAGTGGTCGACGTGCTCGGACATGGCGGCGATCACGCCGTCGATATCCTTGTCGTGCATCGAGCCGAACACGGCGAAGGTGTACGGGTGGAAGCCCATGTTGCCGAGGTTCTGGTTCAGCGCCGAGGCGGCGTGCGGGTTGTGGGCGACGTCGAGGATCACGGTCGGGCGACCCGGCAGCACCTGGAAGCGGCCCGGCAGTTCCACCGTCACCAGGCCGGTGCGCACTTCCTGCGCGCCGACCGGCAGCACCAGCTTGAGCGCCTCCAGCGCGGCCAGCACGGCGCAGGCGTTGAGAATCTGGTTGGCGCCGCGCAGGCTCGGATAGGCCAGCGAATTGCGCCGCTGCGAGCGGCCGCCGTAGTTCCACTGCTGCTTGTCGCCGGAGTAGTTGAAGTCGCGGCCCATGATCCACAGGTCGGCGCCGATGGCGTTGGCGTGGTCGATCAGCGATTGCGGCGGCACCGGGTCGGAGCAGATCGCGGTCTTGCCGGTGCGGAAAATGCCGGCCTTCTCGAAGCCGATCTTCTCGCGCGTGTCGCCGAGGTAGTCGGTGTGGTCGATGTCGACGCTGGTGACGATGGCCACGTCGGCATCGACGATGTTGACCGCGTCGAGGCGGCCGCCCAGGCCCACTTCCAGGATCACGACGTCCATGCCGGCGCCGGAGAGCAGGTGCATGATGGCCAGCGTGGTGAATTCGAAATAGGTCAGCACGGTGTCGCCGCGCGCCGCTTCGACGGTGTCGAAGGCGGCGACCAGCGCTTCATCGCTGGCAAGCTCGCCGTTGATGCGGGCGCGCTCGTTGAAGTCGAGGAAATGCGGCTTGATGTACAGGCCGACCTTGTAGCCGGCGCGCAGCAGCACCGATTCCAGCATGGCGCAGGTCGATCCCTTGCCGTTGGTGCCCGCCACCATGACGACCGGGCAACTGAAGCGTAATTGCAGACGCTCCTTGACGGCGAGAACGCGGTCCAGGCCCATGTTGATGACGGTTTCGGCGTGGCGCGATTCAAGCAGCGCAAGCCAGGCGGGCAAAGTAGTTGGGTTCGACATGATGGTGACTCAAAAGTGAAAACGGCGCGCAGGCCGGCATGATAGCCGATTGCGCGCCGTAGCGTCGGGGAGTGGCTGCTTTTTAGGCGATCACTTCCACCGCTTGATTTTGCAGCAGAGCCAGCAGGTGGGCGATTTCTTCGCGCATCTTGCGGCGGTCGACGATCATGTCGACGGCGCCCTTGGTGACCAGGAACTCGGAACGCTGGAAACCTTCCGGCAGTTTCTCGCGCACGGTATTTTCGATCACGCGCGGGCCGGCGAAGCCGATCAGCGCTTTAGGTTCCGCGATGACGACGTCGCCCATGAAGGCGAACGAGGCGGACACGCCGCCCATGGTCGGGTCGGTCAGCACGCTGATGTACGGCAGCTTCTTGTCGGACAGCTTGGTCAGCATGGCGGTGGTCTTGGCCATCTGCATCAGCGACAGCAGGCCTTCCTGCATGCGGGCGCCGCCGGTGGCGGTGATGCAAATGAACGGCACTTTCTGTTCCAGCGCCACTTGCGCGCCGCGCACGAAGCGCTCGCCGACCACGGAGCCCATCGAGCCGCCCATGAATTCGAATTCGAAGCAGGCCACGACGCAAGGCAGGCTCATGATGGCGCCGCCCATGACGATCAGCGCGTCGGTCTCGCCGGTGGCTTCCATCGCTTGCTTGAGGCGGTCGGGGTATTTCTTGCTGTCCTTGAACTTCAGCGTATCGACCGGCAGGGTATCCATGCCGATTTCATAGCGGCCGCCGGCGTCGAACAGGCTGTCGAGGCGTTCGCGGGCGCGGATGCGCATGTGGTGGTCGCATTTAGGGCAGACGTGCAGGTTCGATTCGAGATCGGTACGGTACAGGACGGCTTCGCAGGAGGGGCATTTGACCCACAGGCCCTCGGGCATGGTCTTGCGCGCGGCAGCGTCGGAACGCTGGATTCGTGGGGGCAGCAGTTTTTCCAACCAACTCATAAATTCTCCTTGCAGCTAACTTTGTGGCCGAAGTGTAGCCGTTTCTCGCCCCTCTGTCGAACTTTGCTGTACAACAATTTTTCAGCTTCGTCATGAAATTGACGGGTTTTTAGAGGAAAACCACTACGCCTCCCCAGCAAGCTTGAGCTGCCGATCAATGTAGGCATCCAAGTCCCTCCGCTCTTCCAGTGTCGGAAATCCAATGTTGAGTTTTCTTCCGCTACCTGCCAGCTTCTGCAAATAAAGCTGCATCACCTGTTCCGCGGAAAAGCCATACGCTTCGCCAACTTTTTGAAAATACGCTATCGAATTGAAGTCCAATCGAAATGCAACTTCTTTGCTCAGCCGCTCAAAATATGGATTGCGAACTGTTTCCACCTTTGATAAGTCTTGCTCTTTACGCATATCGCTACTCCTTGAGATATTTTTTCCACTCAGATTTTCCAGCCTTTAATTTGGCTGACGGATCATCGAAAGCCAGCTTGGCGTCGTCGAAACTCACGCCAGGCTTACGCAAGTTGGCTTTGACTTTGCGGGGATCCCATTCGAAGCGCACGACCGCTCCTCTTTAACATAGTCAGTGCTTAACTATGTATCAAGGTGAGCAGCCGGAGATTGCGGGACCTCAGCGCGCCACCACGCCAAGTTGCTGGAGGAAGGTCAGGTTGTCTTCCAGATGCCAGTTGTCGGCAATGCGGCCGTCGGCGATGCGGTAGATGTCGGTGGCGATGAAGTCGACGTTCTGGCCTTTGCCCTGGACGTCCTTGAAGCGGCCGGTAAAGTGGCCATGGAAGCGCAGGTGCACCACCACCCTGTCACCCGTCACGATCATCTGCTGAATGTCGGCACGCATGTCGGGAATCGCGGCGCGCACGAATTGGGACGCGGCCAAGGGACCTTCCACGCCTTGCGCGCGGCCCGGCGGCAGCGTGCGGTCGATAAAATTCGGGGCGAGCGCGGCGCGGGCCAGCGCCTCGTCGCCGGTGTTCCAGAATGAACCGTAGCGGCGCGCCGCCAGCGTGCTGGCTTCAGCCTGCGCGGCGCTCAGACTCGGATCGACAATCTGCACCTGCGGACGGAGCAATTGCTCGTCCGTGGCGGCTTGGACGGCGCCGAGCGCCAGTGTGGTCAGCAAAGCGGAAATCAGGCGTCTCATCATATCTCCCTGGGAAAAGGTTGAACTGCGATGAAGCGATGATAAAACGGGATGTGTGAGCGATATAGCCCGCAAGAATGGATTGATATTCCCGGAAACACGAATAATCAAGCAGCCGCATGCGCGCCGGTACGCGCGCGTGCGGCCGGGAACATCAAGCGTCGAGGGCGCTGCGGATGCCGCTGACGAAGGCTTGGACGGCGGCTACGGCCCCTTCGCTGCCGGCGGTCTCGATTTCCTGGATGATGCGGCTGCCGATGACGACCGCGTCGGCCACCTCGGCCACGGCGCGCGCGGTGGCGCCGTCGCGGATGCCGAAGCCTACGCCGATCGGCAATTTAACGTGCTTGCGGATCGCCGTCAGGCGCTTGGCCACGTCCGCGGTGTCGATGTTGCCGGCGCCCGTCACGCCCTTCAGCGAGACGTAGTAGCTGAAGCCGCCGCCGACCTTGGCCACCTGCGCGATGCGTTCCTCGGTCGAGGTCGGCGCCAGCAGGAAGATCAGGTCCAGCTCGGCGGCGCGCATGGCGCCAGCGAACTCTTCACACTCTTCCGGCGGATAGTCGACCACGATGGCGCCGTCCGCCCCCGCTGCCGTCGATTGCGCGATGAAGTTGGCCGGGCCGATGCGCTCGATCGGGTTGGCGTAGCCCATCAGCACCACCGGCGTGGTCTGGTTGGTCTTGCGGAACTCCGCCACGTAGGCAAACACGTCATGGATGCCGACGCCGTGGGCCAGCGCGCGCTCGCAGGCGCGCTGGATCACCGGGCCTTCGGCCATCGGATCGGAAAACGGCACGCCGAGTTCCAGGATGTCGGCGCCGCCGGCCACCATGGCGTGCATCAGCGGCACGGTCAGTTCGGGGGCTGGATCACCGGCGGTGATGAAGGTGACCAGGGCGGTTTTGTTCTGCGCCTTCAGGGAGGCGAACGTTGCTGCGATACGGGACATGGTTTTTTCTCTTTACGTGCGTCAAGGTTGACCCCGCACTTCGTGGCAGGGGTCGGACCCCGTACGGGGTCCGACCCCGCGTGTGCGGGTTGCGGGGTGGCGGCTCAGCTGAAGTTGAGTCCCATGCGCTCCGCGACCGTATGCATGTCCTTGTCGCCCCGGCCCGACAGGTTGGCCAAAATGATCTGGTCCTTCGGCAGGGTCGCCGCCAGCTTGGCCGCGTAGGCCAGCGCATGCGACGATTCCAGCGCCGGGATGATGCCTTCGATATGGCAGCAGTCGTGGAAGGCCTGCAGCGCCTCCTCGTCCGTGATCGACACGTATTGCGCGCGGCCGCTGTCCTTCAGGTATGCGTGCTCCGGGCCAACGCCCGGATAATCCAGCCCGGCCGACACCGAATGCGTCTCGATGATCTGGCCGCTCTCGTTCTGCAGCAGATAGGTGCGGTTGCCGTGCAACACGCCCGGATAGCCCTTGGTCAGCGAGGCCGCGTGCTTGTCACCGTCCAGCCCCTCCCCGGCCGCCTCGACGCCGATCAGCTTGACGTCCTTCTGGTCGATGTACGGATAGAAGATGCCCATCGCGTTCGAGCCGCCGCCGATGCAGGCCAGCACGTAGTCCGGCTGGCGGCCGGTCATTTCCGGCATCTGCACCAGGCATTCCTCGCCGATCACCGACTGGAAGTCGCGCACCAGCATCGGGTAAGGATGCGGGCCGGCCACGGTGCCGATGATGTAGAAGGTGTTTTCGATGTTGGTGACCCAGTCGCGCATCGCCTCGTTGAGCGCGTCCTTCAAGGTCTTGGAGCCGGACTCCACCGGCACCACCGTCGCGCCCAGCAGCTTCATGCGGTAGACGTTCTGCGCCTGGCGCTTGACGTCCTCGCTGCCCATGTAGACCACGCACTCCAGCCCGAAGCGGGCGCAGATGGTGGCGGTGGCGACGCCGTGCTGTCCGGCGCCGGTCTCGGCGATGATGCGCGGCTTGCCCATGCGCTTGGCCAGCAGCGCCTGGCCGATGACGTTGTTGATCTTGTGCGCGCCGGTGTGGTTCAGGTCTTCGCGCTTGAAGTAGATCTGCGCGCCGCCGGCGATCCCGGACCAGCGCTTGGCGTGGTAGATCGGCGACGGACGGCCGACAAAGTGCTTGAGCTCGTAGCGGAACTCTTCAAGGAACTCGGGATCTTTGCTGTAGCGCTCGTAAGCTTCGTTAAGCTCGGCGAGCGCGTAGGTCAGGGTTTCGGCGACGAATGCGCCGCCGTACGGGCCGAAATGGCCCTTGGCGTTGGGCAGGTCGTAATCTTTAGCGTGGAACAGGGCCTTCGCTGGAGCGTTCATGGTGGGTTTGGCTTTCAATAATGGCATCTCCGGCCCGCACCGCCGCGACAAAGTCGGCGATCTTGCGGGCATCCTTGATCCCCTTGACCGCTTCGACACCACTGCTGATGTCGACGGCGTAGGGGCGTACACCGGCCACCGCGTCAGTCGCGTTGTGTACGCTCAAGCCACCACTTAAAACGACCCGAGGCGCGAGATCTTTTGGAATGAGAGACCAATCAAAACCCTTTCCTGCACCGCCATAGGCATCCACATAGGTATCCAGCAACAGGCTGGTGAACAATGGACTGGCGGCGCGGCACTGCTGCTCGTATTCTAACAAATCGGCCGGCTGCGTGTCGGGTTTGACGCGGAACACGCGCAGGAACTGTCGCCCGGCCGCCGCGGCGATGGCGGCGGACCCGGCCACGGACTCGTCGCCGTGCAGCTGGATCAGCGAAATCGGCGCGATCGCGCACGTGGCGGCCACCTCCTCCGGCGTGGCGTTGACGAACAGCCCGGTGCAGGTGATGAACGGCGGCACGGCACGGATCAGCTGGGCCGCCTGCTCGGGCGTGACGTAGCGCGGGCTCTTGGCATAGAACACGAAGCCGATCGCATCCGCGCCCGCCGCGACCACGGCCTGCACGTCTTCCACGCGGGTCAGGCCGCAGATCTTGATTCGGGTGCGCATCGTCTTCCTTTTAAAACCAGGGCAGCGCGGAGGTGGTCTCCAGCGGCAGTTCCCATTTGGGATCGTAATCGATTTTGGCCAGGTACAGGCCGTCCGGCATGAAGGTCGGCGCGGCGGCGTGGCGGTCCTTGGTCTCCAGCAGCTGGCCCAGCCATTCCGGCTTCTCGCGGCCGGTGCCGATGTAGACCAGCGAGCCGACCAGGTTGCGCACCATGTGGTGCAGGAAGGCGTTGGCCGTGATCGTGAACACCACCAGCTCGCCGACGCGCTTGATCTGGATCTCGTGCATCAGCTTGACCGGCGACTTGGCCTGGCATTGCGCGGCGCGGAAGGCGGTGAAGTCGTGCCAGCCCAGCAGCGGGGTGACGGCCTGCCGCATCAGCTCGACGTCGAGCGGGCGGAAGCAGAAACCGGCGCGCCCTTCCAGCAGCGGCGAGCGGGTCGGATTGTTGTACAGCACGTAGTGATAGGTGCGGGCGCGGGCGCTGAAGCGGGCGTGGAAGAAATCGTTGACCGTCGGATCGCCGTCGAGCTGCTTGGCCCAGCGCACCGCGATCGACGGCGGCAGGAAGGCGTTGACGCCGCGCACCCAGGAATGGGTATCCCGGTCGAGGTCGGTATCGAAGTGCACCACTTGTTCCAGCGCGTGCACGCCGGTGTCGGTGCGGCCGGCGCAGGTGGTGGCCAAGGGAACCCTGGCGAACTTTTCCAGCGCCTGCTCCAGCTTGTCCTGGACCGTCTGGCCGTCTTCCTGCTTCTGGTAGCCGTGCCACGCGCTGCCGTCGTACTGGACGCCGATTGCTATCCGTTTCAATTGCTGCCCAATCTAAAGTCTGAGTCAGCCATTATATACGCAGCGGCGCTTACCCCAATTGGGCCTTCATGGCGTTGGCCTTGGCGATCTGGTCGTCGCTGCCGCCGCGCAGCACTTCGTCCAGCAGCTCGCGCGCGCCTTCCTTGTCGCCGATTTCCTGGTAGGCGATGGCGAGGTCGAGCTTGGTGTCCATTTCCATGTGGTGCGCCGACAGCGTGTCGTCGCGTGCGCCGGCTGGCGCGGCGTCGGCCGTGTCGGCGGCGTTGCCGCCGCCCAGGCCGCTATCGAGGTCCAGGTCGATGTTCGACAGGTCGAACTCCGCTGCGGCCGGTGGCGGCGCGGCCGTGATCGATTCGATATCCGCCGGCAGCTCCAGACTGTCGTTGAAGTCCATCGCGGCAGGCTCGGCTTTCGGCGGCTCGGTGAAGGCCGGCACCTCCGGAATATCAAAACTCATCAGATCCATCTCCAGCGGATCGGTGGAGGCGGCCGGCAGGCGGCTCTCGCTGGCCGATGCCGGCAGGTCGAGGCCGAAGTCCATGCTCAGGTCGTCAACCGGTGCCGGGGCTGGCGCTGGCGCCGGCGCCTCGAAGGCCAGGTTGAAGGGGTCTTCCAGCGGCGCTTCCGGCGCGGCTTCGGGGGCCGGCATTTCGATCACGGGCGCGGTGGTGCCGACCGGCTCGAAGCTCAGCCCGCCCAGGTCGAAGTCCATCAGGTTGTCCGATTCGGCGGCCACCGAGGCCGGCGAGACGGAGGCGTCGGCGGCCTGCGGCAAGGCCGTTTCCATGTCGCTGCCGAATGCCATCGTGTTGCTCGATGGCGCGGCGTCCTGGCCCAGGTCCAGGTCCAGGGCGGACGTCGGCTCGGCGCGGAACGCATCGGCGCTGCCGAAGTTGTTGTCGACGGAGGATGCCGCGCCGGCCATCGCCGCCGCCGCGAACATGGTCGAGCCGTCGCCGCCACTCTTGCCCATCGTGTACAGCGGATTCGACGGATCCAGCGTCCTGCCCATGGCCGAGGCTTGCTCCCATTCGTCGCCCTCGCCGCGCGTCATCGAATACAGCTCGGAGGCCTGGGTTTCAAACGCGCGCAGATCCTTGCGGGTGGCGTAGATTTCCAGCAGCTTCAGGCGCACCTGATGGCGTTCCGGATGCGTGCGCAGCGCTTCCTTCAGGATCTCTTCGGCCTGGGCGTCGCGGCCGTAGGCGATGTAGACGTCGGCTTCCGCCACCGGATCGACTTCATTGGTGTCGAGCTGGCTGGCCGACGGTGCGAAGTTCGAGTTGAACACGCTGTTGTTGGTGTCGACGCTCTGGCCGCCGGCTTCGGCGATCAGCGATTGCGACGGCATGGCGGTGTCGCCGAGGATCGAGGTCTCGTCCTTCGGCACCACGAACTGCTTGCGGCGGCGCGAGGCGATGATGGCGCCCACGCCGGCCAGGATCGCGGCCAGCGCGATGCCGACGTAGTTCAGGTTATCCATCAACAGCTCGAACACGCTCGGCTCGGCCACCTTCTTCGGCGGCAGCACCAGCGTGCGCTTCGGCTTGGGCGGCTCCGCCGGGACGGACGCCGCCGGCGCGCCGGCCGAAGCGGCCGCCGAGGCGGACGGCTTGACGTCGGCGCCGGCCTTGCTCTTCACGGCCATCAGTTTTTCGAGGTCGTTGACGTTCTTTTCCAGTTCCTTGACCCGCGCGGCCGCTTCGTCCGCCTGCTTCTGTCTGGCGATCTTGTCTTCCTCGGCGGCCTTGCCGGTCTTGCCTTCCACCGGCGCACTCGGGGTGGCCTTGGACAAGGTCAGCTTGTCCTTGGCGGCGTTGACCGCGTTCGGCTGTTCCTCGACCTTGGCGGTGATCTTGCCCGACACGTTCTGCGACGCGTCCGGTTCCTTGGCCGGGGTGCTGTTGGCGACCTGGCCGGCCAGCTTGGCGCGGTAGGCGTTGAAGTCGGCGGCATGCGCGACCACCACGCCGCGCGCTTCGCCTTCCGGCGCGCTGTTGCGGATCGCGTCCGCATCCGGCACGGCCAGGATCTGGCCCGACTTCAGGCGGTTCATATTATTGCCGCTGAACGCTTCCGGATTGGCGCGGTACAGCGCCACCAGCATCATGTCGAGCGACACGTCGACCGGCTTGACCTGGTTGGCGATGCGGGTCAGGTTGTCGCCCGCCTTGACGGTGTATTCGCCGGCGGCTTGCTTGGCGGCAGCCGGCGCCGCGCTTGGCGCGGCGGGCTGGCGCACCGGCGCGGACGGCTGCGCGGCGGGCGCCGGCACCGGCTGCGCGGCGGACGGCGCCGGCACGCGGCCGACCAGTTCCACCGGCGCGGCCACTTGCGGCGACTGGGTGTTACGGATGTCCGGCGGGTCCAGCAGGAAGGTGTATTCGCGCACCATGCGGCCGCCGGTCCAGTTCAATTCCAGCAGCATGTCGACGAAGGGCTCGTTGATCGGCTGGCTGGAGCTGACGCGGATCACCTGCCGCCCGTTGCGCGCCTCGACCTCGAAGCGCAGCGACAGCAACGCCGGGTTGAAGTCGATGTTGGCGGTGCGGAAGGCGTCGACCGGGGCAAGCTTGGCCACCAGCGCGCCGGCTTCGTCGGCGTTGACGGCCGTCAGTTCGATCTCCGCCCGCAACGGCTGGCCCAGCGAGGACAGGACGGTCAGCTTGCCGAGTCCCGCCGCGTTGGCCGTGGCGGCCACCAGCACCGCGCTGGCGACAGCTCCGGCGAGGGTCTTCAACGCGAAAGAAACGATGCTGGGGCGGTGGTGTACAGGCATAGTGGGCGGCAGTTGGTTGTCAGAGGGAAAATGTTACTTTCCCAGATATATCAACATATCATCATGCTCAGGAGCATGCAAGCTTTGCACGGCGTTTCTCTAGTGATACATGAAGATGTGTAACGTCTGCGCCTAATGTAACCCAAAAAAGGGGCGTTTCCCTATGAGAGCACATAGGAAAACACCCCTCTGCTGTAACAATTGCACGCCGATCAGTCGTGGGGTCAGACCCCGTACGGGGTCTGACCCCTGCGTGGCGGTGCGGGTTTAAACGTCCAGCACGATGCGCAACATGCGGCGCAGCGGTTCGGCCGCGCCCCACAGCAGCTGGTCGCCGACGGTGAACGCCGACAGGTAATCGTCGCCCATGCTCATCTTGCGCAGGCGGCCGACCGGGATGGTAAGGCTGCCGGTGGCGGCGGCCGGCGACAGGCCGGTGACCGACGCTTCGCGGGTGTTCGGGATCACCTTCACCCACTGGTTGTTGGCGGCGATGATGTCGTGGATCTCATCGATCGGCACATCCTTTTTCAGCTTGATGGTCAGCGCCTGCGAGTGGCTGCGCATCGCGCCGATGCGCACGCACAGGCCGTCGACCGGAATCGCCTTGGAACCGAAGTCCGCGCCCAGGCCGAGGATCTTGTTGGTCTCGGCGCCGCCCTTCCACTCTTCCTTCGACTGGCCGTTGCCGAGGTCCTTGTCGATCCACGGGATCAGGTTGCCGGCCAGCGGCGCGCCGAACTGCTTGGTCTCTTCGGCGCTGAGGCCGTGCTGGGTCGCCAGCACCTGGCGGTCGATTTCCAGGATCGCCGACGCCGGGTCGTCCAGCAGATGCTTGACCGAACCGTTGATGGTGCCGAACTGGGTCAGCAGCTCGCGCATGTGCTGCGCGCCGCCGCCCGATGCGGCCTGGTAGGTCATGGAGGTCATCCATTCGACCAGGTTGTGCTGGAACAGGCCGCCCAGGCCCATCAGCATGCACGACACGGTGCAGTTGCCGCCGATGTAGTTCTTCACGCCCTTGCCCAGCGCGTCCTTGATGACGTGCAGGTTGACCGGGTCCAGCACGATGACGGCGTCTTTTTCCATGCGCAGCGTCGAGGCGGCGTCGATCCAGTAGCCGTTCCAGCCGGCGGCGCGCAGTTTCGGGAACACCTCGGTGGTGTAGTCGCCGCCCTGGCACGAAATGATGATCTCGCACTTTTTCAGTTCGTCGATGTCGCTGGCGCTTTTCAGCGTGGTTTCGTTCTTTGCCATCGCCGGGGCCTTGCCGCCCGGGTTGGACGTGGTGAAGAACACCGGTTCGATGTGGGCGAAATCGCCCTCTTCCTGCATGCGCTGCATCAGGACCGAACCGACCATGCCGCGCCAACCTACCAAGCCTACTAATTTCATGTTGCTCTTCCTTGTCTTTGTGTTTTTTATGCGAGTGCTTTAACGACCGCGTTGCCCATTTCCTCGGTGCCCACCCTGGTGGTGCCTTCCTCGTAAATGTCGGCGGTGCGCAGGCCTTGCGACAGCACTTTCTTGACGGCGCTCTCGATGCGGTCGGCCTGTTCGGCCTTGCCCAGCGAGAAGCGCAGCATCATCGCCGCCGACAGGATCGTCGCCAGCGGATTGGCGATGCCCTTGCCGGCGATGTCCGGCGCCGAGCCGTGCGACGGCTCGTACAAGCCCTTGTTGTTGGCGTCCAGCGAGGCCGACGGCAGCATGCCGATCGAACCGGTCAGCATCGCCGCCGCGTCGCTGAGGATGTCGCCGAACATATTGCCGGTGACGATGACGTCGAACTTCTTCGGCGCGCGCACCAGCTGCATCGCGGCGTTGTCGACGTACATATGCTCCAGCGCGACGTCCGGATATTCCTTGTGCACGTCGGTGACGATATCCTTCCAGAACTGGAAGGTCTCCAGCACGTTGGCCTTGTCGACGCTGGTCAGGCGCTTGTCGCGCTTTTGCGCGGCCTGGAACGCCACGTGGGCGATGCGGCGGATTTCGCCTTCCGCATAGCGCATGGTGTCGAAGCCTTCGCGCTGGCCCTTGAACGGGCCGTCCGGGCACTCGCGCACGCCGCGCGGCTGGCCGAAGTAGATGTCGCCGGTCAGCTCGCGGATGATCAGGATGTCCAGCCCGGACACCACTTCCGGCTTCAGGGTCGAGGCGCCGGCCAGTTCCGGATACAGGATCGCCGGACGCAGGTTGGCGAACAGGCCCAGGTTCTTGCGCAGGCCGAGGATGGCCTGCTCGGGACGCAGCGCACGTTCCAGCTTGTCGTACTGGTAGTCGCCGACGGCGCCGAACAGCACCGCGTCGGCGGCCTTGGCCAGCGCCAGCGTGGCGTCCGGCAGCGGATGGCCGTGGGCGGCGTAGCCGGCGCCGCCGACCGGCGCGGTTTCCAGCTCGAACGATTCGCCCAGCACGTTCAACACCTTGACCGCTTGTGCGACGATTTCCGGGCCGATACCGTCGCCCGGGAGGATAGCAATTTTCATAGGATTCGTTCTGTTAGATGACGTTGGCCAGCCAGGGCTGGCTTGCCAGATGACGCTCTTCGAAGCCGCGGATAACGTCGGCGTGACGCAGCGTCAGGCCGATATCGTCGAGCCCGTTCATCAGGCAATATTTGCGGAAGGCGTCGATCTCGAAGGGATAGGAGACGCTGCCGTTGCTGGTGGAAATGCGCTGCTGTTCAAGGTCGACCACCAGACGGTAACCGGGGAAGGCCTTGACTTCATTGAACAGATGATCGATCTGGGATTCGGACAAGACGATCGGCAGCAAGCCGCTCTTGTAGCAGTTATTGAAGAAGATGTCGGCGAAGGATGGCGCCAGGATGGCGCGGAAGCCGTACTGGTCCAGCGCCCACGGCGCGTGCTCGCGCGAGGAGCCGCAGCCGAAGTTCTTGCGGGTCAGCAGGATCGAGGCGCCCTGGTAACGCGGCTCGTTGAGCACGAACTCCGGGTTCAGCGGACGGCGGCTGTTGTCCATGCCGGGTTCGCCGTGGTCCAGGTAGCGCCATTCGTCGAACAGGTTCGGACCGAAGCCGGTGCGGTGGATGGACTTCAGGAATTGCTTCGGGATGATGGCGTCGGTGTCGACGTTGGCGCGGTCGAGCGGGGCCACCAGGCCCTCGTAGATCGTAAATTTATCCATGATGCTTCTTCAGAGGGACGGCGGCGCGCATCGCTTGAGCGCGCCGCCGTCGGGTCGGGTTTAATGGCCCGCGGCGCCTTGCACCGCCTGGCCGGCTTTCTGCACATCCTTGCCCATGCCGGCGATGGTGTTGCAGCCGGTGATGGACAGCGCGAGGATGGTCAGTGCGATCAGTTTTTTCATGATATTTCTCGGTGGGTAGTGGAGATCAGCGCAGGGGTTCAGCGCAACGAGCGTACATCGACGAAGTGGCCGGCGATACCGGCTGCCGCGGCCATCGCGGGAGACACCAGATGGGTGCGTCCGCCCTGGCCCTGGCGTCCTTCAAAATTACGGTTGGAGGTGGAGGCGCAGCGCTCGCCCGGTTCGAGGCGGTCGGCGTTCATCGCCAGGCACATCGAGCAACCCGGCTCGCGCCACTCGAAGCCGGCATCCTTGAAGATGCGGTCCAGGCCTTCGCGTTCCGCCTGGTCCTTGACCAGTCCGGAACCCGGCACCACCATCGCCAGCTTGACGTTGGAGGCGCGGTGCTTGCCGCGCACCACGTCGGCGGCGGCGCGCAAGTCCTCGATGCGCGAGTTGGTGCAGGAGCCGATGAAGACCTTGTCGATGCGGATGTCCGCGATGGCGGTGTTGGGCTTGAGGTTCATGTAGACCAGCGCCTTTTCCATCGCGTCGCGCTTGACGCTGTCCTTTTCCTGGTCAGGGTCCGGCACGCGGCCGTCGATCGACGTCACCATTTCCGGCGACGTGCCCCAGGTGACCTGCGGCTTGATCTCGGCGGCGTTGAGCGTGACCACCAGGTCGAATCTGGCGTCCGGGTCGGAATGCAGCGTGCGCCAGTAGTCGACCGCGCGGTCCCAGTGCGGACCGGCCGGCGAAAACGGGCGGCCCTTGACGTAGTCGATGGTGGTGTCGTCGACGCCGATGATGCCGGCGCGCGCGCCCGCCTCGATCGCCATGTTACACACCGTCATCCGGCCTTCCATCGACAGCGCGCGGATGGTCGAGCCGCCGAACTCGATGCAGTAGCCGGTGCCGCCGGCGGTGCCGATCTTGCCGATGATGGCCAGCACCACGTCCTTGGCGGTCACGCCGGGCGGCAGCGGGCCGTCGACCTGCACCAGCATGGCCTTGGATTTCTTTTGCAGCAGCGTCTGCGTCGCCAGCACGTGCTCGACTTCCGAAGTGCCGATGCCGTGCGCCAGCGCGCCGAAGGCGCCGTGGGTGGACGTGTGCGAATCGCCGCAGACCACGGTCATGCCCGGCAGGGTCGCGCCCTGCTCCGGCCCGATCACGTGGACGATGCCCTGGCGCTTGTCGTTCATGTTGAAATACGTCAGGCCGTAGGACTTGGCGTTGTTGTCCAGCGTTTCGACCTGCAGCCGCGAGACCGGATCGGCGATGCCGTCGGCGCGCGAGGTGGTCGGCACGTTGTGGTCGGCAACGGCCAGGTTGGCCGAGATGCGCCACGGCTGGCGGCCGGCGGCGCGCAGGCCGTCGAAGGCTTGTGGGCTGGTCACTTCGTGCACCAGGTGGCGGTCGATGTACAAAATCGTGGTGCCGTCTTCCTCGGCCTTGACCACGTGGGATTCCCAGAGTTTGTCGTAAAGCGTCTTCATCATGATTATGAGTGCTGCTGCAGCCTGTGTGAGTGATCCACTTTGATTATGCCATATTGTGCAATGCGATAGCGGCCGCCGCAGCCCCGGCCTCGTGAGCCGGCGCGGTTCCGCCTATCGTTGCAACGTGTACGGCTCCTTGTAAAACTGACCCCGCACCGCGGTCAGAGGGGTCGGACCCCGTACGGGGTCCGCCCCCGGCGATGACTCGCCGTGCGGGGTACTAACGAAAAAAAAGCCTGCGTGGACGCAGGCTTTTGGGCTTACTGGCCTCGTCTTCTCGACTAGGCCGCCATGCGTACACTGCCTCGACATCCGTCCATGAGGAACGATAGGCCCACCACTAGCACCAGCTCGCCTTCGGCGGAGCGGGCGGTACCGGTAATGCCTTCGACGGTAATCGCGGTCATCGGTTTGATCACCAGGTCGGCCGTGCCGTCGACCGCTTCCACCGCCAGGATGTATGGCTGTGGTGCTGCGACAACAATACCCACCTTCTCGCGGCAGCTCTCGTAGCCCAGCGCGTCGGCCAGCGAACGCACCGGCAGCGGACGCCCCTGGTCCTTGAGCACCGGCGCGCCGCCGACTTCCATGAACACTTCCGGCAGCTCGACCACGCGCTGCACCACGGCCATCGGCAGCGCCAGCGCGGCGCCCGAGGTCGACACCAGCATGGTCGGCACGATCGACAGCTCGATCGGCAGGCGGATGGCGAACTTGGTGCCCTTGCCCAGCGACGATTCGATGTGGATGGCGCCGCGGTTCTTCTCGACGGCGGTCTTGACCACGTCCATGCCGACGCCGCGTCCGGAGACGCTCGACGCCACTTCCTTGGTCGAGAAGCCCGGCAGGAACACCAGCTGGAAGCACTCGTCGTTGGTCAGGTTGGCCGATTCGCTGATCAGTCCCTTTTGCTGGGCCTTGGTGCGCAGCACCACCGGGTCCATGCCCTTGCCGTCGTCCTGCAGCACGATCATGACGCTGTTGGCTTCCTGCCACGCCTTGAGCGAGATGTAGGACTTGGCGGGCTTGCCGGCGGCCAGGCGGTCTTCCGGCGATTCGACGCCGTGGTCCAGCGAGTTGCGCAGCATGTGCACCAGCGGATCGTACAGGCTGTCCACCACCACGCGGTCGACTTCGGTCTCCGCGCCTTCGATGGTCAGCTCGACGTCCTTGCCCAGGTCCTTGGCCAGCTCGCGCACCAGGCGCGGGAACTTCTGGAACAGGCGGCCGACCGGCTGCATGCGGGTCGCCAGCGTGGCGCGCTGCAGTTCGGTGGAGTAGCGCGAGGCGCGTTCCAGCGTTTCGGCCAGCGTCGCCATCAGCGTCTGGGCCTGGCCCTCGAATTTGAATTGCAGCAGGCGCTCGAGCAGCACGGCTGCCTGGTTGGCGGCCTGCACCGATTCGCCGGCCACTTCCAGCAGCGCGTCGAGCTTGACGGCGTCGACGCGGATCGATTCTTCCTTGGCCGGCGCGGCGTGCGGACGCTCTTCGCGTTTTTCGCTCGGTTCGCGGGCGCGGGACGGGCTCGGCGCGACCTGCACGGCGGCGGCCACGGCGGCCAGTTCGGCGGCGGGGATGGCGGCCGGCGCCACCGGCGCGGCCGAAACGGCCGGACGAGTGTAGCTGCCGGCCGGCATCACGGCTTCATACATGCCTTCCCAGTCCAGCCCGTCCGCGGACGGCGCGGCGGCGGCAAGCGGCGCGGCGGCCGCGACCGGTGCGGCCGCCGCGGGGGCCGGCGCAGGCGCGGCGACCGGCTTGGCGGCCGGCACCGAGTCGGTCTTGCCTTCGATGGCGTCGGTCAGCAGCACTTCCAGGTCTTTCGGCAGCGCCGGCAGGCTGTCCGGCTCGGCGCCGTTGCTCAGTTCGGCCAGCTGGTCGGCCACGAAGCCCGACGCCTGCAGCGCCGCCTCGATCGCCAGCGGGGTCACCGGCGCGGCGCCGGTGCGCAGCGCGTCGAACAGGTTCTCGGTCAGGTGGCAGGCGGTGACCATCGCCGGCAGGCCCATGAAACCGGCGCCGCCCTTGATCGTATGGAAGGAGCGGAACACGGCGTTCAGTGTTTCTTTATTGTCCGGGTCGCGTTCGAGCCGCAGCAGATGCTCTTCAACGTTGACCGCAAGATCCATCGCCTCGACGACGAAATCCTTGAGCATATCGTCCATTAGAATCCCAGATCAGCAAGCAGGTCGTCGACATTGTCCTGATTCAGCGCCACGGCCGGAGCCGAAGGACCCTGCATCAGGCTCACCTCTTTTTGTGCAATCTTCTCGCGTACCGCCGGCGGCGCGTTGTCGCGCAGCAGCGTGGCCAGTTCGTGCTCCACGGTCTTGGTGATGTTCACCACTTTCTTGATCAGCTGGCCGGTGATGTCCTGGAAGTCCTGGGCCATCATGATTTCCAGCAGGCGGGCTTTTTCCGACTCGGTGGCGGCCGACACGGCGACGGCGAAGGCTTGCGCGTCGCCGGCGAGCTGTTTGAACTGGTCCAGGCTCAGCTTGCCGGCGAACAGGTCGGCCCAGCGGTTTTCCATGTCCTTGGACTGCTTCGACAGCACGTCCTGCGCCGGCATGCCCTCGTCGAGCGTGTTGAGCACCTTGTTGGCGGCCTGCTCGGTGAGCGTGGCGACGTATTCCAGGCGGTCCTGGGCGTCGTTGATCTGGGTCGAGGCCTCGGTCAGCGCCTTGTCGTAGCCCAGTTCGCGCAGCGAATCGTGCAGCAGGCGCACGATGCCGCCCAGGCGCTCGAACATCGGCTTGTCGCTGCTCTCCTCGCCTTCGGGGGCCTCGGCCGGCTCGGCCGCAGCCGCCGCGGCGGGCGCGGGGGCCGGCGCGGCGGCGGGACGGGACGACGCTACTTCGTCGAACAGGCTTTCCAGGTCATCTTCCGCAGCCGCAGCTGGTGCCGGCGCTGGAGCGGGCGCTGCGGTCTTGCTCTGAGCAGACACTTCTTCAAATAATGCGTCGAAATCATCAGCGGCGTTAGTCATAATTCCTGCTTCTCCATAATTTGTAAAATTGCTGCTCGAAACTTGCTTGAAGGTACACGACGCCGGGTCCAAGCAAGTTTACTGTTGTATGTAGAGATACTAACATTGGATAGATCGACCTGAGACACAAAAGTAGTGCTTGAATGCAAAAAAAGCCCGGGAAGAAGTCGAAAAGTCCACAGACATGCCACAGTATAAAGCGCTTTTATTTGATAAACATCAAGTCTTTCCATCCTAACAATAATGTAAATCGCGACTACAATGAATCACTGAAGCTGGTTTAACAAGGAGGTTGGCCATGTACCGCAAAATCCTGATCACCACCGACGGCTCGGCCGTCTCCAGCAAAACCGCCTGCGCCGGCGTCACCTTCGCCGAGCAGCTGGGCGCCGAGGTGCTGGCGCTGTTCGTGGCGCCCGAGTACCAGTATCCTATCTATGTCGAGATCATCCCGCCCAGCTATCCCAGCGAGGACGAATACCGCGCCGCCATGCAGCGCGCCGGCGCCGGGCACACGCAGGACGTGGCCGATTCCTGCGCCCGGCGCGGCGTGACCTGCGAGCGCATGACCGCGTTCGCCGAAAGCGCGGCGCTGAAGATCGTCGAAGTGGCGCAACACAACGGTTGCGACCTGATCTTCATGGGCTCGCACGGGCGCAGCGGCTGGGGCCAGCTGCTGCTGGGCAGTGTAACCAACAAGGTGTTGTCGCATTCCACCATCCCGGTGCTGGTGCACCGTTTGATCAAGGAGCCGGGCAGCAAATAAGCTGCGCGGGGCGCGACTTTTATAGTAACATCATAAGGTTGGCTCAAAAACAATAGTAGTTACTATAAATCACTTAACGACGATCCTCCCTATGATTCGAATTGTCATCGCCGACGACCACACCATCATGCGTGAGGGTCTCAAGCGCATACTCGACGGCGCGCCCGACATCGACATCGTAGGAGAGGCCATCGACGGCTTCGAAGTGCTCGGCCATGTGCGCCAGGGCGGCTTCGACCTGCTGCTGCTGGACTTGTCGATGCCCGGCCGCAGCGGCGTCGACCTGATCCGCCAGATCAAGGCCGAGGCGCCCAAGCTGGCCATCCTGATCCTGACCATGCACGAGGAGGAACAGTACGCGGTGCGCGCCATCCGCGCCGGCGCCCAGGGCTACCTGACCAAGGAAAGCGCCGGCACCCAGCTGGTCGGCGCGATCCGCAAGGTCGCCTCCGGCCGCCCCTACATCAGCACCGAGGTGGCCGAGCAGCTGGCGCTGAACATCATGATGCCCAACGAGAGCCTGCTGCACAAACAGCTGTCGGACCGCGAGTTCGAGGTGTTCTCGCTGCTGGTGGCCGGCAAGTCGATCACCGAGATCGCCAACAGCCTGCACCTGAGCGTCAAGACCGTCAGCACCCACAAGACCCGCATCATGCAGAAAATGGGCATGAATTCACTGTCGGAGATGGTGCAATACGCCGTCGCCCATCGGTTGTTATCCCCCTTCAAAACCTGAGAACCGGACGCGGCGTTAGGACGACTCCTACATCGCTGCGCTGGCTCCTACGACCATATTCAGCTATTGCTGATATCTATCTCCCCTTGGTGTTGGCATACTGAAACCATCAATTCATGCTGCATGGCTACAGGCAGTGGCAGCTCGATACCGCACGTCACCATTCCGATCCATCGAATCGCACGACCGGCACACAGGAGATCACCATGCTGTCCACGCAAACGTCTGAAATTCGCCCAGCCACGACGGCGACGATGCAGTCCTCGTCGATGGAGGCAGGCCGCCAGCGTCAGGGGCGGCTGTGGTCGAACCTGAAGGAAGTCTGCGACCTGCTGCACATCCCGGCGGCGTGCTCGGTCACCACCGAGGAGCTGTTGTTCCAGCACGTGCAGTTCAAGACCGGGCAGCGCATCCACACCATCGGCCAGCCGTTCGACACGCTGTACATCGTCAACTCCGGCTTCCTGAAAACCGTGCTGATCGACGAGTTCGGCAACGAGCAGGTGCTCAGCTTCCCGATGAAGGGCGACATGCTGGGCGTGGACGGCATCCACACCCGCCACTACTCGTCGGAGGCGGTGGCGCTGTCGGACTGCGACCTGATCCTGCTGCCGTTCAAGAAACTGACCGCGCTCGGCCGCGTCCACCTGGAGCTGGAGAACATGATGTACGGCGTCATGAGCCGCGAGCTGGTGCGCGAACAGGCGATGATCGGCATGCTGGGCGCGCTCAGCGCCGAGGCGCGGGTGGCGCGCTTCCTGGTCGCGCTGGCCGAGCGCTTCTCGCAGATGGGGTATTCCAGCAAGCTGTTCAACCTGCGCATGACGCGACATGAAATCGGCAGCTATCTGGGCCTGACCTTGGAGACGGTCAGCCGCACCCTGTCGGCCTTCAACGAGATCGGCCTGATCAGCGTGGACCAGCGCACCATCGGCATCAAGGATCCGGAGGCGCTCAAGACGCTGCGCCGGCTGCCGCCGTCGCGCACCCGCGCCAAGCAGCTCGCGGCCGCCAAGAGCAAGGGCGAAACCGTCGCGCCCGGCCAGCTGCTGGCCGCCTTGTAATCCCGCTTCGTATGACCCAGCCTTCGGCCCGGTGTTTCACCGGGCCTTTTTTTCCTGCTAGCCGATCAAATAAGGCTTGCAATCCGTCTCTCCTTCTACAATAATGAATGCAAATACGAATCATTCTTATTTAAGGAGAAAACGACGATGACCACGACGCTACCCGCCACGCCGCCGGCGCTCGCCGCGCGCCCGACCCACGCCGCGTCGGCGCCGGTCAAGCGCGTCAGCAGTGCCGGCCTGATGGAATCGGGCCGCGAGCTCGAAATCGAACACGCGGGCCGGATCTACCGCCTGCGCATCACTCAGCTCAATAAACTGATTCTTACTGCTTAATTGTGCAAAGGGCGCCGCCGCGCCCGCTCTCCCTGAGTAGCCAGCCATACCGCCAGCCACCCTCTCCACTCTCGAAACAGGAGCGTCTGATGGCCATAGACCGTAGCAATCCGATTTTTCTCGCGCCGACCAATAGCGGACACAATCCCGAACTGATGCTGTCGGCCGTGCTGCACCTGATGTCGCACTACATGGCCGGCGCCGACGACGCCAGCGGCTGCGTCAAGCTGGCCTCGGTCATCGAGCGCCACCTGAAGGCGCTGGCCAGCCTGCCGGACTTGGCGCCGGTGCTCAGCGCCACCTGCCAGCAGCTGTCCGAGCAATGGGCCAGCGTGGTCGAACGCAATCTGCACGAGCAGGAAAAGAGCAACTTCCTCAGCCGCATCATGGCGCGGGCGCGGACCGCGCCGGCCACGGCCTGAGCGGAGAGCGTAGCCATGTGCGAGAAACACGATCCGCTGGCGGCCATCATCGCCGCCGCCATGCCGCAAGTCGCGGGCGCCGTCGCGCCGGCCCGTCCGGCCGGACAGAACGCCGCACGGCAAGTCGTCAAGCCGGTCATCGGCAACGTCATGAGCGTGCTGGCGCAGCAACAGGACGCCCACGCTTCGCGCCGCCGCCGGCTGTGGGAGCTGGGCCACGCCTGCCACTGTCCGCTGGTCGGCGTCGGCTTCCCGCTGGGCGTGCTGCGCAAGCTGGTGGACAAAGTCACCAATGGCAAGGTGGTCGCCGACGATTATGAGGTGCACGTCGGTGCCGTCACCGAATGCGGCAGCCGCAACCGCCTGTCGGAAGCGTTGCAGAAAGAACTGGAGCGCCGCTACGCCGCCGTGCTGCTGCGCTTCCGCGCCGCCAAGACCGGCGAGCAGGTCGGCGAGATGTGGCGCGCGGCGGTGGCCGCCGGCGACGTCGCCGGCGCCTTCTGGGCCGGCCTGACGCACCCGCGCTGCAGCGCCGAACTGGAAGAGCAGATGTGCCGCGACCTGCACATGGTGCAGCACCAGGCCGGCGCCTGCGTGCGCGCCGACATCACCAGGTTCAACGCCACGCTGGAAGAAAACAAGCGACTGACGCACGAGCTGGCCAAGGCGCAGCAGCGCGCCGCCGCCCTGCTGGCGGACAAAAGCGCCGAGTCGGAACAACACGCCGCGCAACTGATGCAGCAGCGTGCGCAGGCGGTCGGCAAGGACAGCATGATCGACGCGCTGAAGGCCGAGCTGGAACAGTTGCGCGAATCCATCCCCGGCCTGGAGGCGCGCGCCAAGCTGGCCGAGCGCCTGGTGCAGATGGAGCAGCGCGAGCGCGCGATGCGCAACCAGATCGCCGAGCTCAAGCTCGAACTGACGCGCGCGGCCGAAGCGCCGGCGCCGGTCCAGGAAGAAGCGCGCCAGCTGGTCGAACATGTGATGAAGATGCCGTTGCGCCTGAACGACAGGTCGGTGTTGTGCGTGGGCGGGCGCAGCGGCAACGTCGCCACCTACCGCGAGCTGATCGAGCGCGAAGGCGCGCAGTTCGCGCACCACGACGGCGGGCTGGAAGACAACGCCAACCGCCTCGACGCCAGCCTGGCGGCGGCCGACCTGGTGATCTGCCAGACCGGCTGCATCAGCCACAGCGCGTACTGGCGGGTGAAGGATTACTGCAAGCGCACCGGCAAGCGCTGCGTCTTCATCGACAATCCCAGCATCAGCAGCCTGGCGCGCGGCCTGGAACAGGCCGGGGCCGAGTAAAACCAGGCGGCAAAAAAAAAGTCCCCGACGAGTCGGGGACTTTTGCATCAACAACGCTTCGATTTAGAAGGTGTAGTTGCCGGTCATGTAGAAGGTGCGGCCCATCGGATCGGCATAGCGTGGGTCGAAACCAACCTGGTGGCCCGACGACGCGCGCAGCGAGAACGGTGGATCGCGGTCTGCGAGGTTTTTCACGCCGGCGCGCAGGCTGATCGCCTTGGTCGCCTGCCATTTGCCTTGCCAGTCGAACGTCAGGTGCGACGGTACTTCGACACGGAAGGTTTCCTGCAGGTTGGTCGCGACGTTGCGGCTGGTCGCTTCCGCATCGGTGTAGCCGTTGCGGTAGTTGGCGATCAGCGTGTTCGAGAACGCGCCGGTCTCCAGCGTGTTCGACCAACGCACGATGTGGCGGAACGACACGGAATCGTTGATGCCGTAGAAGTTCATGCTGTTGACCCAGTCGCTATCCGTGCCTGGACGGGTGTAGTCCGACTTGATCAGGTAGGTGCCGTTCAGCGTGCTGGTCAGGTTGCCCATCGCGAAGCGGTGACGGTAGGTCGTTTCCCAGTCGATACCCTGGTTGTGGGTCTGGCCGATGTTGATCGACAGCGTCTTCTTGGCCCAGTAGGTCTGGTTGTTGCCCGGATCGACGAAGGTGGTGAACAGGTCGCGGAACTTGACCGGATCGGCGAAGATCTGCGCTTCCGATACGCTGGAGACAGCGTCGCGGATCTTCACGTCCCACAGGTCGGCCTGCACCGAGAACGATGCGGTCGGCTCGAAGCGGAAGCCGATGGTGTACTGCTTGGATTTCTCCGGCTTCAGGTTTTCGTTACCGCCCGAAATCACGTTGTACTGGCGCTTGCCGACCTGGCAATAGTCGGCTTTTTCCGCGCGCAGGTTCGGCGGGCAGTCATACGACGACGAGGTGAAGCCGGCGGCGACCAGCGGCTGGCCGATGTCGAGCATCGACGGCGCCTTGAAGCCGGTGCCGTAGGAACCGCGCATCAGGAACGACTGGGTAGGCTGCCAGCGCGCCGACACCTTGTAGGTGCTCGACGATTCCTTGCTGCCCATGTCGCGCTTGGCGATGGCGTTCTTGACCGCTTCGAAGGTGTCGTAACGGGCGGCGCCGCTCAGTTCGATGGTCTTGGTCAGCGGCGCGGCCAGCTCGGCGAAGGCGCCGTAGTTGTTGCGCTCCAGGTCGTAAGCCGGCGAAGCGCTGAAGCCGAAGATGTCCGACGAGGTCGCGTTCGGCGTTTGCTCGTAGTGGTAGTTGCGGTAGTCGCCGCCCAGCGCGATGCTGGCCATACCGGCAGGCACGGCGAACAGTTCGCGCGAACCGTGCACGTCGATGCCCTTGAGCGTGGTCGACGCTTCGCGGATCGAGCCGTTGAACACCGAGTTGGCGATCAGCTTCTTGGTCGCGTCCGATTGGCCGCCGATGCCCAGGAACGGGTCGAACTGGTTCTTGGCCAGCATGTCGCGGAATTCGGCGTTCTTGACGTAGCCGCCGACGTAGCGCTCGTCGATCGAGTTGCGCGACCAGGTCAGGCCGGTGCCGAAGCTCCAGGCGCCGATGTCGCCTTCGGCGCCGATCACCAGGTTCTTGGAATCGGTGATGGTCTGGCTGTCGCGGGTGCCCCAGTCGTAGGTGCGGTAGCTGGCGGTCACGGCCTTGATGTCGGCGTCCTGCGCGGCCGTCACGTATGGCTTGACGTAGGTGTTGTACAGCGGCGAATTCTTGGCGATCGACACCGACGCGGTGTTCGGCGCGATGCGCGCGGTCAGGTCCAGCTGCGAGTAGGCCGCTTCGACGAACACGTTGATGTCGTCGGTCGCCTTGACGGTGGCCTTGCCGAAGAAACTGTCGCGGCGGTTCTCAGGCACGATCTCGATGGTCTGCACGTAGTCGAAGCCGCAGTTCTGCACCAGCGCGGTGTTGCTGAGGGCGACCTGGTTCAACGGCGCGCAATTGCCGTTTTTCTTCAGGTAAGGATTGAAGCCGATCGGCGACGCGCCCGAATTGAAGGTGGCCGAGACGTTGGCCGGAATCGCCGCCGGGCTGGTGCGGTCGTAGATGTAGCTCTTGCCGTTCCAGTTGTACGGCACGTAGGAGGTCTTGGCGAAGTCGCGGTCGAGCGCGCGGACCTGGGTCTGCTCGTCGTGACGCGCCGACAGCAGCACGTTGTAGCGGTTGGTTTCCAGGTCGCCGAAGCCGTAGGTGGCGCTGATGTTGCTGTTCTGGCCGGCCTTGCTCTGGCCCGGCTGGCCCGCCGTCACTTCGACGGTGCCGCCTTGCATGTTCTTCTTCAGGATGAAGTTGATCACGCCGGCGATGGCGTCCGAGCCGTACAGCGCGGAGGCGCCGTCGGTCAGGATCTCGACGCGCTCAACCGCGCTCATCGGAATGGCGTTCAGGTTGATCGCGGAGCCCGAGCCTTGCGGCGCGATGCGGCGGCCGTTCAGCAGCACCAGGGTGTAGCTTTCGCCGATGTCGTGGATGGACGCGGAGACGCGGCCGCCCGAGTTGGTGCCGGCGGCGATCGCGGCGATGGTGAAACCTTGCATCGAAGGCAGGGCCTGGATCAGGTCGGCAACCGAGGTCGCGCCGGTCTTGGCGATCTGCTCAGCGGTCAAGCGCTGCACGGGCAAAGCGCCTTCGACGTTGATGCGGCGGATGGCGGAACCGGTGATCTCGACTTTCTGAACCGCCTGCTCCTGCGCCGCGGCCTGGCCCGTGAACAATGTGGAACCGGCCAGCACCGCGAGTGCCAGACGGACGGAACGCGCCCCTACTTTCTCCTGCAAATTCATCGTTACTCTCCGCAACATGGTTATGAGAGCAAAGATTATGTAACGGGCTTGTAACGAAATGTGGCGTTATTTGACTGCACTCGTAAAAAAACCCGCGCGCCATTGCCAAACCTGAGCAAAATTCGGCACTCGCCGCAGTCCTTGAAATTTTATATTGTTTTTGCGCAATTTTCGCAGGCCGATCGTCGCATTCTTACCACGCATATGTGTCAACAATGTGTCAATACACGTCGCGTTGGTACCTATTTTGGGTGATCAGCCGGTCCAATTGTTCAGCTCCGAGGATGCCGGACAGCGCCAGATCCACCCCGGCGGCCATGCCGCCCAGGCTGCCGCAGACGTAGATGGCGGCGCCTTGCGCCACCCAGTCGCGCAACTTATCGGCGTGCAGCGGCAGCAAGTCCTGCACATAGCGCGCCGCGCCGCCGTCGCGCGACCAGGCCAGGTCGAGCTCGAGCTGTCCGGCGCGCTGCAGCGCTTCCAGCTCGGCGCGGTAGTGATAGTCGTGCGCGGCGTTGCGCTCGCCGAACAACAGCCAGTTGCGGCCCTGCCCCGCCAGCGCGCGCGCCTTCAGATGGCCGCGCAGGCCGGCGATGCCGCTGCCGTTGCCGATCAGGATCAGCGGGCGCTGCGCGTTGTCCTCCAGCCGGAAGCGGCGATGCTGGCGCAGCCGCAGCTGCACCGTCCGCCCCAGCGACGCCTGCTGCGTCAGCCAGCCGGAAGCCACGCCGTGGCTGCCGTCGTCATGCCGGTGCAGCCGCACCAGCAGGTGCACGCGGCCGTCGGCCGGGATCGAGGCGATCGAATACTCGCGCGGGCGCGACGGGTCGGCCGGCGCGGCGATTTGCACCAGGTCGCCCGACTGCCAGGCCGGCAGCGCGCCGTCTTCCGGTTCCAGTTCCAGGTGATAGACCGGCGCGCCGGCGCTGCCGGCGTTGAGCTGCACCCGCTCGGCCAGGCGCCAGTTGCCGAAGGCGGGCGCGCTCCAGTCGGGCGCGTCGCTGGTGCCGGCCAGGTGGCTCAGTTGCTGGCGCCATTGGCCGATCGCCTCGGCCGCACTGCGGTCGACTTCGATGCGCGGGAACAGGCTTTGCGCGCCTTGCTCGCCCAGCCATTGGTCCAGCGCGCGGCCGAAACCGCAGTAGTGCGCGTACGAACGGTCGCCCAGCGCCAGCACCGCGTAGTGCAGCTGCGGCAGCGCCAGGCGTTGCGTCATCAGCCGGCCGGAGAAGGCGGCCGCTGCGTCGGGCGCGTCGCCTTCACCATAAGTGCTGACCAGGAACAGCACGCGCTCGGCGCGCTGCAAATCCTCGGCGCACAGTTCGGACAGTTCGCTCAGCTGCGCCGGAATGCCGGCCAGCTTCAGGGTCGCCAGCGTTTGTCCGGCCAGTTCCTCGGCGTTGCCGGTCTGGCTGGCGTAGGCGACGATCCAGCCGGGCGATGCCGCCGCCTCCGCCCTGGCGCGTTGCGCGGCCAGGCGCTTGCGGCGCGTGCGCAGATACGGCGCCAGGCACACCAGCGCGTAGCTCACGCCGAGGCCGGCCACCAGCATGAGTCGGGTGGGGTCGTTGGTCCAGATCATTCGTCCAGCATGTCGCGTAAATGGGTGGTCATATATTCGGTCACGCCGCCGGCGCCGCGGGCCACGAAGCGCGCCGCCAGGCCCTGCCGCTCGGCCAGACGCAGACCGTGCTCGCAGCCCAGTACGGTCAGCGCGGTGGACCAGGCGTCGGCCGCCATGCATTGCGCGTGGACCACGGTGACGGACGCCAGGTCGTTGGCGATCGGCATGCCGCTGCGCGGGTCGATGGTGTGCGAGTAGCGCCGGCCGTCCAGTTCGAAATAGCGGCGGTAGTCGCCCGAGGTGGCGACGGCCAGGCCGTGCAGCGCCAGCACCAGTTCGTCGGGATGCTCGCCGGCGTCGCTGACTTGTTCCAAGGCCACCCACCACGGCTGCCCGTCCGGCTTGACGCCGGCGCCGCGCAGCTCGCCGCCGACCTCGACCAGATAGTGCTGCACACCTTGTGTCTTCAAATAATAAGCCAGCCGGTCGACGCTGTAGCCCTTGGCCACGGACGACAGGTCCAGCTGTACGCCGCCCGGCTGCAAGGCGCGGCGGCTTCCCTGCTCCAGCAGCACCGGCTGCGCGCGCGCGTCGGCGAGGCTCTGCGGCGATGGCGGAACAAAATCGGACTGGTCGAAACGCCCGTGCGGGCCGAAGCCCCACAGGTTGACCAGCGCGCCGGCGCAGGGATCGTAGGCGCCGGCTGAGTCGCGCGCCACCCCCATCGCATACGACAGCACATCGAAGAACGCCGGCGGCAGCACATGCCAGCTGCCGGCTGGCGCGCGGTTGAAGCGGCCCAGGTCGGAGTCCGCTTCCCAGTGGCTCATCTCGGCCACGATGGAATCGAGCTGACGCTGCAATCCTTCTTGAAGAGCGGGCAGCGCGTCACCCGGCGCGGCCACCAGCCGCACCGACCAGCTCGTGCCCATGCTGCGGCCCGCGTAATCGCGGATAGCACCGCCTGCCGGCGCCGGGTCTGCGGAAATGTGATGAGGCAGGAGTACCCGGCGCATGCGGACCTTATTGCGGCAGGATCTCAACCACGGCCGCGTAGCTGACGCGGCGCGGCGCCATTTGCGGCGGCTGGCCCGGCACTTGCGGCGTCGCGGCCGGCCAGGCGCTGCTGACCATGTACATGCCGGCGGCCGGCAGTTCGAGCGTCAGTTCACCCTTGGCGTCGGTGTTCTTGCGGATCTCGCCCAGCGTGCCGCGATATTTCACACCGCCCGGAATCAGGCTCACGCCCTGGTTGGCCGCCGGCTTGCCGTCCAACAGGAAGCGCCAGGTGACCGTTTCGCCCGCGCGCAGCTCGGTCGGATTGGTGACCGGCACCATCTCCAGGCCGACGTTGGTCGGCTTGAACACCGCCATGTCCGGCGCGCCGGTCGAGACGAAGGTCTCCAGGCGGCTCTGCATGCGCGACAGCTTCACCTCGGCCGCATCGGCCGGCACGTCCTTGGCCAGGGTCTCTTCGGAACCGCGGAAGCGCTTGGTCTCGCCCTCCTTGTTCTTGTAGCTGCCGAACACGCTCTTGGTCACCAGCTCGATCTTGTAGGTGCCCGGCTTCGGCAGCTTCAGGTCGAAGGTGTTGCGCAGCTTGCCGTTGTTGACGTTCTGCAGTTCCAGCTTGCCGCCGTCGGGAGCGTTGACGACGATGCCGTCCAGCTTGAGCGGTTGGTGGTCGATGTCGAACAGGCCCTCGGAGATGGCGGCATCGACCGTGACCCAGGCTTCCTTGCCTTCGACCTGGCTCGACGATGGCAGCAGCCACGGCTTGTGCGCCTGCGCGCTCAGGGACAGACCGGCCAACGCCAGCGCGACTACGGTTTTATTCAGTTTCAACATGTCTCCGCCTTACGGTTTGAGTTGGACTACCACGGCGCCCAGTTCTTCCTTGCCCTGGCCGGTGACGTTCTGCGCCGACTTCGGCGGCCACTGCAACGGCACCTTGACCACTTCACGCCCGCCCGCCTCGCGCGCCGCTTCCACCATCACCGTGTACTGGCCGGCCGGCAGATTGTCGAGCGCGCCCTTGGCCACGGTCAGCGTCGCCTCGCCCGGCGCCTTGGTCGCGCCGCTGACGCCGTCGAGCGGCATCGCCACGTCGCGGCCGGTCTTGCGCCACCACTGGCGCATGTCCTTGAGCCACTTGGCGCCGGCATTGTCCTTCTTCTTGGTGTCGTACAGCACGGCCAGGTTGGCCACCACTTTCTGATCCGAATTCTCCAGCCAGGCCGCGATGTACGGGCGGTGGTATTCGGCCACGTTGAGTTGCGGCACGTCGAGTTTGAGGGCCAGATCGGCGCCCATGGCCGAGGCGCTGGCCAGTGGCAGACTAAGCGCGATGGAGTAGCGTAATTTCATGGAGTACCTGTCGTGAGATGGATCAGTTATTAATGGATAAACAGCAGTGCGATGACAAACGGAATCAATATACCCAGGCCGACCATCGGCCAGGTGAACGGCCGGTTGGCGGCGTGGAACTTCAAGATCAGCAGTCCGGTGATGCAGAACACCAGGCAGGCGCCGGCGAAAATATCGATGAACCAGTTCCAGGCCGCGCCGGTGTTGCGGCCCTTGTGCACGTCGTTGAGCCAGGAGATCCAGCCGCGGTCGGTGTTCTCGAACTCCACCGCGCCGTCTTCAAGCGCGACGCGCACCCAGGCGTCGCCGCCGGCCTTGGCCAACGGCAGGTAGACCTCGTCGACCGACCACTCGGCAGCGCGGCCGCCGGCCTGCACTTTCCAGTTGTCGCCCAGCCACTGCTCGGCGGCGGGCGGCAGCGGCTCCTTGGCGCCGTCGTGCGCGGCGGCGTAGTCGCGCAGTTGCGCGGTCAGCGGCGCCGGCAGCTGCGCCAGCTTGCGCGTGATGACGGGCTTGGCCTCGATCTGCGACGCATGGTTCAGCGTGATGCCGGTAATGCTGAACAAGAACATGCCCAGCAGGCACAGCGCGGAACTGATCCAGTGCCACTGGTGCAGATTTTTCAGCCAGACGGCGCGGCTGGCGTTGGAGACGCTCAAGGGACTTCCTTTTCCATGGAACAAACACAAATGATAATGATTATCATTTGCGAAGTCAACAATACTTGTGTATCGATTATGTAAAGCTAGGGTGGGCTTCCGTACAGAGCGCGGCGGGCGCGGGGGCTATGCTGATCCCATCCCCCCACTTCCATCATGGAGGCGCATCATGGCGCTGTATTCGCAGGAACAAATCAACACCATCGCCGCCAAGATCAAGGACGTGCGCTTCGGCATGTTCACCACCGTCGATGGCAGCGACGTGCCGAGCAGCCGCCCGCTGATCTGCCAGCAGATCGACAACGAAGGCAATATGTGGTTCTTCGCCTCGGACGAATCCGGCTTCACGCTGGATTTGCAGCAGCATCAGAACGTTAACATCAGCTTCTGCAACCAGGAGCAGAACCTCTACCTGTCCGTGACCGGCCTTGCCTACCTGGTGCGCGACCGCGCCAAGGCGCGCGAACTGTGGACGTCGCTGGTGCGCGGCATGTTCCCCGGCGGGCTCGATGATCCGCATCTGTTGCTGATCCGCGTGCGGATCGAGGCCGCGGAGTACTGGGACGCCAGCGCCAGCGCGATGAAGCAGCTGTTCCACTTCGCCCGCGCCGCCGTCGGCGGCCGCGCCGCCATCGACATCGGCAAGCACACCACGATCTGCCTGTAAAAAAAACCTGCGGCCGGCCGGACCGCAGGTTTTTTCATCACATTGAGGATCAAGCGTTACGGCTTGCTGCTGCCCGAGCCGCCGGAGCGCGAACCCCGGCCACCCTGACTATCTTGATCGTCCTCATCCTCGTCGCTGGCGCTACCCTTGTTGCCGGCGCCGGAACCGCTGCGCGAGCTGCCGCCGCTGCTGCTGCTTTGGCTGCTTTGGCTGCTGCGCGCATCGTTCTTATGGCTCATGCTGCCGGCACGGCGCGCCTCTTCCGAGGTGAACTCGTGCGCCGTGCCTTTTTCATGCGCCGCGCGGCCGCCCTCCGCCGCTATCTCACGCTGCTGTTCCGGATCCATCGACGCGAAGCCGCGTTTGCTGGTATCGCTTTGTTTGCTGCCGGATTTGTCGCCCTGCTTGTTGCCTTGGTCCTTGGTTGCCATGATCGTCTCCAGAAGGTTGATTCCTGCTTGCGTCACAGGAGCAGCCATCGTAGAGCAGCGATCCGGCACAGAATATAGGACGCACGCAGCAGCGGACGTAGGAGGATTCCGTGAACCGGTTACGCCTCAAAGAGGAACTTCCAGTACCGCCGCGCCGCTGCTGACGAACAGCCGCTCGCCAGGCTGCGGCACGATGGCGTGTCCGCCGGTGAACGCGCCGAACGCCGGCAGCACCACGCGCGTGTCGCCGGCCAGGAAGCACGGCAGCCGCAAGCTGTCGCGGCCGGCGCGCAGGCGGTACACCGGGTGCACGTGTCCCGCCATCAGATACCCCGGCGCCAGCAGATCCGGATGGTGGCAGAAGGCGAACGGCGCCTGCGGATACGGCTCGTCCACCATCTCGATGCCCAGCCGCGCGGGCGGATCGCCGGCATGGGCGTCGTGGTTGCCGCGCACGACGATCAGCCGCAGCGACGGGCGCTCCATCCGCCATGCATGCAGCGCCTGCTGCGTGGCCGCCGCGTGCGCCGCCTTGGCGTGCAGGAAGTCGCCGAGGAACAGCACCTGCCGCGCCGGATGCGCGGCCAGCACGGCGTCCAGCGCGTCGAGGTTTTCGCGCGTGGTGCCGCCGGGCACCGGCACGCCGAGCGCGCGGAACGATGCGGCCTTGCCGAAGTGGATGTCGGCGATCACCAGCATGCGCTCGCGCGGCCAGTACAGCGCTTTTTGCGGCAGCAGCAGCACCTCTTCGCCGGCCAGTTCGATGCGCAGCGCGCCGTTCATGGGCCGGCAGCCTTTTCCAGTTCGCGCACCAGCCGCGCCACGCGGTCGGACAGCTTTTCCGTGCTGAGTTTTTCGCGGAAGCGTTCCACCATCAGCGCGAAGCCGAACGGCGTGGCGCGTTTAGTTGCGTGGTAGCTGATGCGCAGCGCCTGCAGTTCCAGCAAGGTGGCGCGCAGGCGGCCCAGTTCCAGTTCCTGCTCCAGCACTTCGCGCTGCGCCTGCGTCAGCAGCAGGTTGCCGGCGTCGTGCTGGCTGAACACGGCGAAGAACAGCGACGACGACGCCTGCAACTGCCGCGCGCTTTTCGGCTGGCCGGGATAGCCCTGGAACACCAGGCCGGCGATGCGGGCGATCTCGCGAAAGCGCCGCTGCGACAGCTCGGTCGCGTTCAGGCTGGCCAGCACGTCCTCCAGCAGATGGTCAAGGCTGAACAGCGCGGCCTGCGCGCCGTGGCCGACGTCGAGCAGCGCGGCCCAGTCCAGCTCCTGCGGCGACAGCAGCTCGATGCCGTAGTCGTTGACGGCGATGGAGAACGTGGCCGGCGTCACGCGGCCGACGCGGTAGGCCAGCAGCGAGGCCAGCCCGAGATGCACGGCACGGCCGGCGAACGGGAACATGAACAGGTGGCGGCCTTCGCGGCTGTGCATGCTCTCGACCACCGTGGTCTGCGGCGTGGGCAAGGCGGACCAGCGCTGCTGGATCGCCAGCAGCGGCTGCAGCGCCTGCATTTCCGGGCCTTCATAGCGGTCCAGCGTGGCAAGACGCAGCTGTTCCAGCGCCGCGTGCGCGAGCTCGGACGACAGCGGCATCTTGCCGCCCTGCCAGCGCGGCACCGCGCCCCTGGCGCCGGTGGCGCGGCGCACGTAGGCCGTCATCTCGTGCAGGCGGACGAATTCGAGGATGCGGCCGGCGAACAGGAAATGGTCGCCCTTGCGCAGGCGGGAGATGAACGATTCTTCGACGCTGCCCAGACGTCCGCCGCTGAGGTATTTGACCTGCAGTGACGATTCGGAAACGATGGTGCCGATGCCCATGCGGTGGCGCCGGCCCAGCGCGGCGTCCGGCACGCGGTAGACGCCTTCGTCGTCCGGCAGCACGCGACGGTATTCCGGGTACACGGCCAGCGTCTGCCCGCCGCGCGCGACGAAGTCCAGCGCCCATTGCCATTCGTCGTCGCGCAGGTCGCGGTAGGACCAGGCGGTGCGCACTTCGGCCAGCAGTTCATCGGGGCGGAAGCCGCCGCCCAGCGCGATCGTCACCAGATGCTGCACCAGCACGTCGAGCGGCTTGTCCGGTACGCGGCGCGCTTCGATGTCGCGTTCCGCCACGGCCTGTTTTGCGCCGGCCGCTTCCAGCAGTTCCAGGCTGTGGGTCGGCACCAGCGTCAGGCGCGAGACGCGGCCCGGCGCGTGGCCGCTGCGGCCGGCCCGCTGCAGCAGCCTGGCGATGCCTTTGGCGCTGCCGATCTGCAGCACCCGCTCGACCGGCAGGAAATCGACGCCGAGGTCCAGGCTGGAAGTGCAGACCACCGCCTTCAGTTGGCCTTGCTTGATGCCTTGTTCGACCCAGTCGCGCACTTCCTTGTCCAGCGAGCCGTGGTGCAGCGCGATCAGTCCGGCCCAGTCCGGGCGGGCGTCGAGCAGGTGCTGGTACCACAGCTCCGCCTGCGAGCGGGTGTTGGTGAAGACCAGCGTGGCGTTGTGCTGTTCGATTTCGGCAATCACGGGGGCGAGCATTTGCAGGCCGAGGTGGCCGCCCCATGGGAAGCGCGACGGGTTGTGCGGGATCAGCGTGTCGATCACGATGTCCTTGGCGACGTGGCCTTCGACGATGACGCCTTGCGGCATCAGCGCCTCGCGCGCGCGCTCGAGGTTGCCCAGCGTGGCCGACAGCCCCCAGACCAGCAGCGCGGGGTTCCAGCGGCGCAGGCGGGCCAGCGCCAGCTGGGTCTGCACGCCGCGCTTGTTGCCCATCAGCTCGTGCCATTCGTCGATGATGATCATGTCGAGGCGCGCGAACTGCGCGGCCGCTTCCGGTTTGCTGAGCAGCAGCGTCAGGCTTTCGGGCGTGGTGATCAGCGTGTCGGGCAGGTGCTTGTTCTGGCGGGCGCGCTGGGCCGAGCCGGTGTCGCCGGTGCGGGCTTCGATGGTCAACGCTGGCATCAGCGCGGCGGCGGCGTCCTGCAGCGCGCGCAGGGTGTCGGCGGCCAGCGCGCGCATCGGCGTGATCCACAGGATTTTCAGGCCGGGCTTTGCCGGCGCGGCAGCCGCGCGCTGCAAGGCGGCCAGCCAGAGCGCATAAGTCTTGCCGGAGCCGGTGCTGGCGTGTAGCAGGCCGGACTCGCCGCGCGCGGCGGCGGTCCATACCTCGCGCTGGAATGGGAACACGCTCCAGCCGCGCGCAGCGAACCAGGCGTCGCGCCGGTCGGCGGCCGGCGCGGCGGCCTTGCGCGCGGTGGGCTTGCGGGGCGCGCGCGGCGCGCCGGTCGCAGCGGCTGCCCGCGCGTTCATGGCGTTGCCAGCAGACTTTTCAGCGCATCCAGCGTATCCGCCTCGTCGATCGACTTGTCTTCGCGCCGGCGCAGTATGCGCGGGAAGCGCACGGCGATGCCGGACTTGTGGCGCGGCGAGCTGGCGATGCCCTCGAAACCGATCTCGAACACCATGCTCGGCGTCACGCTGCGCACCGGGCCGAATTTCTCGATCGTGGTCTTGCGGATCACCTGGTCCACCTGCGTGATCTCGGCGTCGGTCAGCCCGGAATACGCCTTGGCGAACGGCACCAGCTTGCGCTCGCCTTCGCTGTCGTCCTCCCACACCGCGAAGGTGTAGTCGGTGTACAGCGAGGCGCGGCGGCCGTGGCCGCTCTGCGCGTAGATCAACACCGCGTCGATGCTGTACGGATCGATCTTCCATTTCCACCAGGTGCCGACGTTCTTGGTGCGGCCGACGCCGTAGCGGGCGTCGCGCGCCTTGAGCATCATGCCTTCGACGCCGCGCTCGCGCGATTCGGCGCGTATCAGCGCCAGCTGCTCCCAGCTGTCGGCGACGATCACCGGCGACAGGCGCAACTGCGGCGCGCGCTGCTGCGCGGCCACCAGTTGCTCCAGCATGGCGCGACGCTCGGACTGCGGCAGCTCGCGCAGGTCGCGGCCTTCGTACTCCAGCAGATCGTAGGCGACCAGCACCGCCGGCAGCTCGCCCAGCAGCCGCGCCGACACCTGCTTGCGGCCCATGCGCTTTTGCAGCGCGGCGAACGGCGCCGGCGCGGGGCCGCCGTGCCAGATCAAAATCTCGCCGTCGATGACGACGCCATCCGGCAGCTTGAGCACCGCCAGCTCCGGGAAGCGCTCGGTGATCAAATCCTCGCCGCGCGACCACAGGAAGTTCTGCCCGCCCCGGCTCACCAGCTGGGCGCGCATGCCGTCGTATTTCCACTCGACCTGCCAGTCCGACAGCTCGCCCAGCGTGGCCGGGTCGCTCTGCAGCGGATGCGCCAGGAAGAAGGGATAGGGCTGGCCGCCGCGCTGCTCGTGCTCTTCCGGCGCGTGCGCGGCGATCAGTTTCAGGAAGCCGGCGGCGGTCGGGCTGACGCTGCCGTCGGTCCAGCCCATCAGACGCTGCGAGATCACTTTGCCGTCCAGGCCGGCCACCGCGCTCAGCGCGCGCGTCACCAGCAGCCGCGAGACGCCGACGCGGAAGCCGCCGCCGATCAGCTTGGTCAGCAGGAAGCGTTCGCGGGTGTCGAGCTGGTCCCAATACAGCAGCATCGCGGCGCGGATCGCTTCCGGCGCGGCGCCGCGCAAGGGGGCGATGCCCAGCTCGATCCAGTCGGCCAGGCCGATTTCGCTCGGCTGCTTGGGCGGCGGCAGGATCAGGGCGATGGTCTCGGCCAGGTCGCCGACGGCGTGGTAGCACTCGTCGAACAGCCAGTCGTCCAGGCCGGAGTATTCGATGGCGAACTGGCGCAGCAGCTTGGTCGGCACCGCCTGCCGCGGCTTGCCGCCGGCCAGGAAGTAGACCGCCCAGGCGGCGTCCTGCGGCGCCGCGCTGCTGAAGTAGGCTTGCAGCGCCGCCAGCTTGCGGCTGGTCGCGGTGGTCTCGTCGAGCTCGGCATAGAGGCGGGCGAAGTCACGCATGGTCGGCTCCCGCAGCGGCATCGGCGGTGGTCGCGGCGGCCGGATCCGGCTCGGCAGCCTCCGACGCCTCGTCGTCGCCATACTCGGTGTCGAAGCCGCTGGCTTGCAAGCCTTGCTGCTGCAGCCAGCGCACCAGCACCGGGATCGAGCCGTGGGTGACGATCACCCGCTGCGCGCCGGTGGCGGTGATGGCCTCCATCAACCCGGGCCAGTCGGCGTGGTCGGACAGCACGAAGCCGCGATCGACGCCGCGCCGCCGGCGCGCGCCGCGCAGCTGCATCCAGCCGCTGGCGAAGGCATCGCTGAAATCGCCGAAGCGCTTGACCCACGGCGATCCGGCCGCCGCCGGCGGCGCGATCACCATCGATGTGCCGATGGCGTTCTTGGCGACGTCCTGCACCATCACGGTCGGCGGCAAATAGACGCCCTCGTCCCGGTAGACCTGGTTCAGCGTCTGCACCGCGCCGTGGCAGATGATGGGCCCGATGTCCGGGTCGAGACCGCTAAGGATGCGCTGCGCCTTGCCGAAGCTGTAGCACTGCATGATGCTGGCACGGCCCTGCTCGGCGTTCGCGCGCCACCATTCATTGATGTCGTCGTAGATTTCCTGCTGCGGCCGCCAGCGGTAGATCGGCAGGCCGAAGGTCGATTCGGTGATGAAGGTATCGCAGCGCACCGGCTCGAAGCCGGCGCAGGTGCTGTCCGGCTCGATCTTGTAGTCGCCCGACGCCACCCACACCTCGCCGCGATGCTCCATGCGCACCTGCGCCGAGCCCAGCACGTGACCGGCCGGATGCAGCGACACCGTGACGCCATTGTGCACCACCGTCTCGCCGTAAGCCAGGCCGTCGATATGGATCGGGCCGAGCCGCGACTTCATGATGTTGACGCCCGGCGCGGCGGCCAGGTAGTGCTGGTGGCCGCTGCGCGAGTGGTCGCCGTGCGCGTGGGTGATCACGGCGCGCTCCACCGGCCGCCAGGGATCGATGTAAAACTGACCCGGGACGCAATACAGTCCTTCCTTGCGCACCACAACCATATCGGACATACGCGGCTTTCAAGTAACGATGGCCGATTCTACCGCTATGGCAGCGCCGCGTCTGTCAGCTGCCGCACCGAATATGCTAGGGGTCGATCAGCTCCGCCATGAAGTCGATGTTCTCGTTTTCCTCCGAATGGATGACGACGTGTTCGATTCCCACCATCAGCATGGCCTCGATCTCGGGCGGCTGTACCGGCGGCGCCTCGCTGCAAGTCTTGCACTTCCCCTGACGCGGCTGGGCTGCGTTCTTTTTTCTGATTGGCATGATTATTCCATCATCTGTGGCGACAAAATCATTCCCACCAGAGTACCGCGCAGGCCCCGGCCGCGCCATCGGAGAGTGCCTACAAATACCGTAGGAGTGCCACGGAAAACCGCTAGGAGTGGCGGACCGGGGCAATGCAAGCCAGGGCCGGATCGGCTACCATAGAGCCCTCAGCGCCAACCATTTGACAGAACATCATGACTTTCACCCTCAGCGACACCGCCTACGGCACCGACACCCCCGCCGCCAAAAACGCCATGTACGACGATCTGCGGCCACAGCTGCAAGGTCTGTTGCACGGCGAGCGCGACCTGATCGCCAACACCGCCAACTTCAGCTCGCTTGTCTTCAACAGCATGCCGGGCTTGAACTGGGCCGGCTTCTACTTCCTCAAGGAAGACGAGCTGGTGCTGGGACCGTTCCAGGGCAAGCCGGCCTGCATCCGCATCAAGAAGGGGCGCGGCGTCTGCGGCACCACCGTGGTCGAGGGCAAGTCCATCGTGGTGCCGGACGTGCACGCGTTCCCCGGCCACATCGCCTGCGACGTCAACTCGCGTTCGGAGCTGGTGGTGCCGGTGCGCGGCCCGGATGGCGCCATCGTCGGCGTGTTCGACCTGGACAGCCCGCACCCCAACCGCTTCGACCAGACCGACGCCGACGGCATCGAATCTCTGGTCAAGCTGCTCGAAGCGACGCTTTAAGCTCCGCCGGCGCGCGCCAGCAGCAGCTGGCGTTCGCGCTCGTTTTGCGTCAGGCCGGCGGCGCGTTCGAATTCAAGGCGCGCTTCGGCGTGCCGGCCCAGCTTGGCCAGCAGGTCGCCGCGCACGCTCGGCAGCAGATGGTAGCGCTTCAGCGCCGGCGCTTCCAGCAGGCTGTCCACCACTTCCAATCCCGCCGCTGGGCCGTAGGCCATCGATAGCGCCACCGCGCGGTTCAATTCCACCACCGGCGACGGCGCCAGCTGCGACAAGGCGTCGTACAGCGCGGCGATGCGTTGCCAGTCCGTGTCCGACGCCTGCCTGGCGCGCGCGTGACAGGACGCGATCGCTGCCTGCACGCCGTACGGCCCCAGCCCGCGCCCGGTGCGTTCGGCGCGCGCCAGCGCGGCCAGGCCGCGCCGGATCAGCAGCTGATCCCAGCGCGCGCGGTCCTGCTCCAGCAGCAGGATCGGTTCGCCCTTCGGCCCGACGCGGGCGCGGGCGCGCGACGATTGGATTTCCATCAGCGCCACCAGCCCGTGAACTTCCGCTTCGTCCGGCGCCAGCTCGGCCAGGATACGGCCCAGCCGCAGCGCTTCCTCGCACAGGGCCGGCCGCATCCAGTCGGCGCCGGCGCTGGCGGAATAGCCTTCGTTGTAGATCAGATAGATCACCTGCAGCACCGAGCCCAGCCGCTCCGCCAGCTCGTGCGCGCGCGGCGCTTCGAACGGCACCTTGGCCTCGGCCAGCGTGCGCTTGGCGCGCACGATGCGCTGCGCCACCGTCGCTTCCGGCACCAGGAAGGCGCGGGCGATTTCCTCGGTGCTCAAGCCGCCCAGCAGCCGCAGGGTCAGCGCGACGCGGCCATCGGTCGGCAGTACCGGATGGCAGGCGACAAACACCAGCCGCAGCAGGTCGTCGCCGATGTCGTTGTCCAGCGCCTCGGCCACCGCCGCGTCGAGGTCGGGCGCGGCGTCCTGCAGCTGCGTTTCGATTTCGTAAGTGAGTTCGGATTCTTTTTGCTGGTGCAGCCGGCGCCGGCGCAGCACGTCCAGTGCGCGGTTCTTGGCCACCGCCGTCAGCCACGCGGCCGGCTGCTCGGGCACGCCGCTGTGCGGCCAGCGCTCCAGCGCCAGCACCAGCGCGTCCTGCGCCAGCTCCTCGGCCTGGCCGACGTCGCGCAGCATGCGCGCCAGCACGGCGATGATCTTGGCGGACTCCATCCGCCACACCGCTTCGACGATCTTGTCGATACTAGCGGCCACGCGCGGCCTTGCTGAAGGCGTTGCGCAGGCCGGCCTCCAGCAATTCGGCGCGCAGGCGCTCTTCGGCGGCGCGCATTTCCGGCGTAAATTCCTGGTGCGCGATGTGCTCGCACGCTTCGCGGATTTCCAGCGTCAGGTCGCCGGGCGTCGGGTAGGGATAGGTCTTGGCCCAGGCGATGGCTTCCTCGCGCGAGGCCGCCTGCAGCATCCAGTAGCCGGCGATCAACTCCTTCACCTCGGTGAACGGGCCGTCGACCACCGTGGTCTTGGCGTTGGCGTAGTGCACCCGGGCGGCGGAAGCGGTGGCCTTCAAGCCCTCCCCGGCCAGCAGCACGCCGGCGCGCACGCCCGCTTCGTTGGTGGCGTTCATGAGGTCGATCACCTGGGGCGGCGGCACCAGGTCCGCCTCGGCGTAGGCGTCGGAGCGGATGAACACAACGTAGCGCGTCAAGTCCTCCTTGCGCTGCGGGATGGCGCCGCCGACCGTGCCGCGCTCGTCGAAGCCGAAGCAGTCGCCGGCGCAACCGGCGTCGCGGATTTCATACACCGCGCCGCTGTCGAACAGCGGCCACCAGCGCACCTGCTCGATGCAGTCCTCGCGCGAGGCCGCCTCGATCAGCGTGAAGCCGGCGATCAGCTCCCTCGGCGGGAACGGGCCCTTGACTTCGCTCCAGACGCCGTCGCGGCGCAGCAGCCGCACCGCCTCGGCGCTGGGACGCAAAAAAGTGCCAGGCTCCAGCGCCGGCGGCTGGATGCCGCGTTCCGTGCTTTGGTTGGCGCGGCGCAGTACCATGAATTCCATCACATGCTCCCCGAACTGTTTACGCTAAGGTAGCAGCTTCATATCCGCGCGCGCAAGGCTTCTTCCTGCGCCATCAGCTCCGGTGTGGCGACTTCGGCGAAATCCTCCATCTCGTACACCTGGCGGATCTCGATCTCGGACGGCCCCTCCATCGGATTCGGGCAGCGCTTCATCCACTCGATGGCCTCCTCCTTCGACTTCACCTGGATCAGCCAGAAGCCGGCCACCAGCTCATTGGTCTGGGCGAACGGGCCGTCGATGACGGTGCGCGAGGCGCCGTCGAAGCGGATGCGCGCCCCCCTGGAACTGGGATGCAGCCCCTCGCCGGCCAGCAGCACGCCGGCGTTGACCAGCTCCTCATTGAACTTGCCCATCGCCGTCATCAGCTCCACGCCGGGCATCTTGCCGGCTTCGGATTCGGCGGTGGCTTTTACCAGGATCATGAATCGCATGGCCGCCTCCTTATTGATGCGACGGCATTTGCTGCTTCATTGCTTCCATCATCTCGTCCGGCGTCATGTCCTTGATGTGGGTGGCGATCGACCAGTGGTGGCCGAAGGGATCGGTGACCTGGCCGTAGCGGTCGCCCCAGAACATGTCGGCCACTTCCATCCTGACGGTGGCGCCGGCGTCCACCGCCTGCTTGAACGTGGCATCCACGTCCGGCACGTTCAGGTGCAGCGTCACCGGGCTGCCCTTGAGCGCCTTCGGCCCGAAGCCGCCGTAGTCGGGGAAGTCGTCGGCCAGCATCACGTTGGAATCGCCGATGGTCATGGCGGCGTGCATCAGCTTGCCGTTCTCGCCGGGCATGCGCATGGTCTCCACGGCGTTGAAGGCTTTCTTGTAGAACTCCAGCGCGGCCGCCGCGCCTTCACACACCAGGTGAGGGGTCACGGTGGTCATGGTCGGTAGTTTGTCAGTCATGATGATCTCCTTGTTGTGGGTTGGGCAGAGTGCATCGTCACTCTACCCCTACGACGTGGCGGCAACACGGAAATCGACACGATTTTTTAAATATTTTGGCTTTTTTTAAACAGCAGGAAAAATACCGTGCTCGCGCCTGTCTCACTTTCGACCCAGATTTTGCCGCCGTGCAATTCCATGATGGCGCGCACGATCGACAGGCCCAGGCCGGCCGAGTGGCCGTGGTCGGAGCGGGCGGCATCGGCGCGGTAGTAGCGGTTGAAGATGTGCGGCAGGTGCTCCGGCGCGATGCCGGCGCCGGTGTTGCAGACGGCCAGTTCGACGCCCTCTTCCGTCTCGCGTGCGGACAGCCGCACCGTGCCGCCGGGCGGCGTGTGGCGGATCGCGTTCGACACCAGGTTGTTGACGGCGCGCTGCAGCAGCACCGGGTCGATCTCCGCCTGCAGCGGCGGCGCCTCCACCGTGAAGCGCACGCCGACATCGTCGGCCAGGATGTCGAAGTAGTCGTGGATGCGCTGCAGCTCGGCGCGCAGGTCCAGCGTCTCGCGCTTGAGCGCCAGCTGGGCGTTGTCGACCCGCGCCAGAAACAGCGTGTTCTCGATCATGCGCGCCAGCCGTTCGTACTCCTCCGAGTTGGAAGCCAGCAGCGCCTGGTATTCCTCGGCCGTGCGCGGCCGCGACAGCGCCACCTGGGTTTCCACCATCAGCGTGTTGACCGGCGTGCGCATGTCGTGCGCCAAGTCGGCGGCGAAGCCGGACAGGCGCTGCACGCCATCCTCCAGCCGGTCCAGCATGGCGTTGAAGGCGGCGCCCATTTCGCGCAGCTCCACCGGCGCGTCCTGCAGCGACAGGCGGCTATTCAGACGGCTGGCGGTGATGTCGTTGGCCTTGCCGATCACGGAGCGCAGCTGGCGCATGCTGTGGCGGACGATGGCGTAGCCCAGCAAGGTGGCCAGCACCGCGCCGCCGCACAGCGCCAGCAGCATGTCGACCGCGTAGCCGCGCAACATCTTGAGCCGGTCCGACTTTTCGCGCGCCAGCGTGATCTGCACCGGCTCGCCCGCGCCGGCCTCGGTGCCCACCATGCCGACCGCGCGCACCATGCGCCCGCTCCCCATCGCCGGCACCCAGTCGTGCACGTCGGCCAGCGTCAGCGCGCGCTGCGGCGGCACGCTGTCGACCTGCGGCAGCGGGCGCGAAGTGGCGGAGGTGCGCAGCAGCTGCCTGCCGTCCGGCGCCTCGACCTTCAGCATGAAATCGTTGTGGCCCAACAGCGTGTCGGTCAGCGGCCGCGCGTTCTGCATGATCGCCTGCGGCGACGCCAGCTCGCCGAGGATGCGGCGGATCTGCATCGCCTTGTTGACCAATTCGATATCGTCTCGGTAGGCCATCTGCCGCGCCAGCGATTGGTACAGGTAGGCGCCGACCACCACGAAGCTGGCCACCGACACCGCCGACAGCAGCAGCGCGACGCGCAGCGTCAGCGACAGCGGGCGGCGCATCACGGCCGCTCTTCCAGCAGGTAGCCCATGCCGCGCACGGTCTGTATCAGCTTGGTCGTGTAGGGGTCGTCGACCTTGGCGCGCAGGCGGCGGATCGCGACGTCGACCACGTTGGTGTCGGAGTCGAAGTTCATGTCCCACACCATCGAGGCGATCTGGGTGCGCGACAGCACCTCGCCCTGGCGCTTGGCCAGCAGGTGCAGCAGCGCGAATTCCTTGGCCGTCAGTTCGATGCGGTTGGACTGGCGCGACACGCGGCGGCGCAGCACGTCGATCTCCAGGTCGGCCAGGCGGATCACTTCGGCTTCGCGCACCGGGCCGCGCCGCATCAGCGTCTTGATGCGGGCCAGCAGCTCGGCGAAGGCGAAGGGCTTGACCAGGTAGTCGTCGGCGCCCAGCTCCAGTCCCTTGACGCGGTCGGCGACGTCGTCGCGCGCGGTAAGGAACAGCACCGGCGTCTGTTTGCGCTCGCGCAGCCGGGCCAGCACGGCCCAGCCGTCCATCTGCGGCAGCATCACGTCCAGCACGATCAATTCATAATCGTGTTCCAGCGCCAGCGCCAGGCCGTCGACGCCGTTGCGCGCCAGGTCGGCCACGTAGCCCGATTCCTGCAGGCCCTTGACCAGATAATCGCCCGCCTTGGGCTCGTCCTCTACAACCAGTATTTTCATGATGTTCTCCCGATGCCGCCATTGTCGGCCTTTTGCCTGCCCGTCTGGATTACAAATCTGTCATTTGAGCGTCATCTTCCTGTCAGCGCCGGCTCTCTACACTGGCTCCATCATCACACACCACTGAAGGGAAATATCATGTTCAACCTTATCCGCACCGCCATCATCGCCGCCGCCATTGCCACCACCGCCAGCGGCGCCGCATATGCCACCACCACCGCCACCGGCACCAAGGACTTCGGCATGGCCACCGCCGCCGCAGCCGCCGACCACCATGTCGTCATCAACGCCGACACCAAGTGGGTCAACATCGACAACGGCGACACCGTCGAATTCAAGGCCGGCGGCAAGAGCTTCACCTGGCATTTTGACACGCTGCACGACGAAACCGCGTTCCAGCTGTCGAAGATCGCGCCTGAAGGCATCGACGTCGGCAAGGTGACGGTGTACGTCGCCGCCAACCCGCTGTATCGCGGTTAAGCGGGTGGCAGCGATGCGGCGCTTGCTCGCCGGCTGCACCCTGGCGCTGGCCGCGGTCTCGGCCGGCGCGCAGGAACACCATCATCATGGCGCCGACGCGCCGGCGTCCGCAACGCCGCCGGTCTTCGTCGCCAGCAGCGCCAAGCCTTTCGGCGCGCTGATGGACGACGCGATGGCCGTCATGGACGCCGGCATGCGCCAGGCGCCGATGAACGGCGTCGCCGAGCATGACTTCGTGACCATGATGATGCCGCACCACCAGGGCGCGGTGGACATGGCGAAGGCCGTGCTGCTTTCCACCCAGGACCCGGAAATCCGCAATCTGGCGCTCGGCATCATCGCCGAGCAGCAGAACGAGATCAAGGTGATGCAGGCCTGGCTGCAACGCCACAACAAGGAGACCCAAAAATGAAGACTATCATCGCCATGGCGATCGGCACGCTGCTGTCGGCATCCGCCGTCGCCGCGCCGTCGCCGCTGGACCGCGTTTATACGGCGGACCAGAACACCAATACCATTTCCGTCTTCAGCCCGGCCAGCAATACGCTGCTGGGCCAGATCAAGCTTGGCAACGCGCGGCCGGACGTGCTGTCGCCGCTGTATCGCGGCGAGATCAATGTGCACGGACTGGGATTCTCGCCGGACCACAAGACGCTGGTCGCCATTTCCAACGGCTCCAACTCGGTCACCTTCATCGACACCGCGACCAACAAGGTCAAGGGCAAGACCTACGTCGGCCGCTCGCCGCACGAAGGTTTCTTCAGCGCCGACGGCAAGGAGGTGTGGGTCGTGGTGCGCGGCGAAGATTATATCTCGGTCATCGACCCGGCCACCTTCAAGGAGACGCGCCGCATCCAGACCGACCTCGGTCCGGGCATGGTGCAGTTCCACCCGGACGGCAAGCTGGCGTTCGCGGTCTCCAGCTTCACGCCGACGGTCGACGTGATCGACGTGGCATCGCATGAGATCATCAAGCGCATCAGCGTGGTCAGTCCGTTCTCGCCGTTCCTGCAATTCACGCCGGACTTCGGCGAGATCTGGATGACGCACAAGGACGTCGGCAAGGTCACGCGCATCAGCACCAAGACGCTGGAAGTGACGGGCGTGATCGATACAGGGTTCATCACCAACCATCTGGCTTTCGCCACCGTGCGCGGCGAGGTGCTGGCGTATGTGACGGTGGGCGGCGAGAATCTGGTGAAGGTGTACAGCACCGGCAAGGATGCCAAGCTTTTGGCGACCATCGCCACCGGCGCGCTGCCGCACGGGATCTGGGCGTCCGACGACAGCAGCCGCCTGTACGTCGGCCTGGAGAACGGCGACGGCGTACAGGTGATCGATCCGGCGACCAACAAGATCGTGGCATCGATGCCGGGCGGGCAGGCGCCGCAGGCGCTGGTGTACCTGTCGAAGGTGGCCGCGTCGGGCGACGACCGCGCCAACCTGTCGCCGCGCGTAAACCAGGATGCGCACAACATCCAGCTGAAGGCGGTCGCCGGCGAGGCCAAGGGCTTTGTCGTGGTGCGCAACCTGGGCGTGGTCGATGCGATGGAGGCCTTCCTGTACAAGCTGAAGCCGGACACCGCCTACGACATCTACGTCGCCAGCCAGGCCGCGCCGGTGGGCAGCTTCCGCACCGACGCCAAGGGCATGGCCAACGGCACCATGATCGGCCCGGTGCGCGCGGCGGCGGCAAGCGACGCGGCCTTCAAGTCGGACAGCATCACCGTCAGGCAGGCCGGCACCACCGACGCGGTACTGGTCGGCGCGGCGCAATAGAAATCCCCCGGAAGCGCCGTACGTGGATCATGCTCTCGCCAGGGGCGCGTACGACTCTTCCGGTATGTCTGCCAGTCTAGAGGGGTGCACCTGCGCGCTGAGCCCATAAAACTTCTGGAAATTCATGATCAACGGCGACCACTTATCGGGATCGATTCGATTGGCATGCCCCTCGACCAGCAGATCCGGATGGACGTGCACGCGCTGGATTTTCACTTCGATCAGGCTGATGACGCCGCGCAGCCGATCGCTGTCTTCGCCGATGCCGTGGACTGCCGCAACGGCCGCTTCGAGCTGGATCGGGCATTCGAGCGCGCGCGCCGCATCGACGGTATCGGACGCCGCGACCGTCATTCCCGCGCGGCCGAATTTATCGGGTTCATACACGTAGCCCATGGCCTGCCTGAATTCGGAAACCGGATTCGTGCCCGTGGTTTTCGCAATGCGATCGACTGCGCCGACCTCGTTGACCGATGGGAGATTGAGCACGCATTCGCCGGTACGCAGCAGATTGCGCGTGGTCTGCGATCCGGAGGCGATGCCGAGCACGCCGCGCCAGCCCAGCCAGAAGACGGACGATATCGGCGCCAGATTGTGCGTGCCGTCTTCATTGACAGTGCTGACCAACGCAACAGGCGTTCCGAGATACAGGATGTGGGGTTCGGCGACAACATGAGGGCTTTTCATAAGTTCCTTTTTGGTGAGTGGATGCCCCCATCATGCGACCTGGCCGCCTGAAATAAACTCTGTTTCTTGCTCTGCATTCCTCAGCGTGCCGCGCATATAATTCATTCTTGCGCGGAATGCCCCTCCGCGCGCCTGAGCGTATCGAAAAGGACCAGGATGGATCGCCTCACTTTAATGGAAACGTTCGTTTGTACCGTGGAGACCGGATCGTTCTCCGCCGCGGCGCGCCGGCTGGCGGTGGGCCAGCCGGCCATTTCAAAGGCGATCGCGCAGCTGGAGGAGCGGTTGCAGGCACGCCTGCTGCTACGCTCCACGCGCGGCCTGACCACCACCGAGACGGGGCAGGCGTACTATGAATCGGCGAAGCGGGCAATCGCCATGGTCGACGAAGCGGACGGCGTGGCGCGTGGCGCCAACACCGATCTGGTGGGAAAATTACGCGTCTGCGCGGCAGTCACCTTCGCGCGCCTGCACATCATCCCTCACGTCAAGAAGTTCCTGGAGCGCCATCCCGCGCTGGAAGTCGAGGTCATGCTGGACGACCGCCAGATCGATCTGCTCGAACATGGCATCGACGTCGCGCTACGCATGGGCGACCTCGGTGATTCATCGATGACGGCGCGCCGCATCGCCACCGGGCGGCGTTTGGCGGTGGCCGCGCCGGCCTATCTGGCCGAGCATGGCACGCCGCAGATTCCGGCCGACCTGGCGCGGCACGAAGCGGTGGTCTATCTGCGCGATTCCGGCGGCGCGACCACCTGGTCGTTCGAGCGCGACAGTACCGAGGTGTCGGTGACCGTGGGTGGGCGGCTGCGCGTGAACGCGGCCGAAGGCGTGCGCGCGGCGGTTTGCAGCGGCGTCGGCGTGGCCATCGTATCGGAATGGATGTTCGCGCCGGAACTGGCAAGCGGCGCGGTCGAACGCCTGCTGCCGGAATGGAGCCTGCCTTCCATCGACCTGTGGGCGATCTATCCGTCGGGCCGCCTGGCCAGCAGCAAGGCGCGCGCCTTCACGGCGTTCGTCCAGGAGATCATGCAGGCGCCCGTCTGAGCGCCGTCGCCGCCGCGCTCACACCGGCGCTTTGCCCAAGGCCGCACCGCCGTCGACGAACAGGGTCTGGCCGGTGATAAAGCTGGCGTCGTCGCTGAGCAGAAACGCCACCGCAGCGGCGATCTCGTCCGGTTGCCCGAGGCGTCCCATCGGCACCGCATTCAGGTAACGCCGTTCGCCCGCGCTGCCGGCAGGATTGTTGGCGCGGAACAGCGCGGTTTCAGTCGGTCCGGGCGCGACGGCATTCACGGTGATGCCGGTGCTGGCCAATTCCAATGCCCAGGTGCGGGCGAAACTGATCAGGGCGGCTTTGGCGCCGGCGTAGACGGTGCGTTCCGGCGTGCCCAGCACCGTCAGGCTGGCGATATTGACGATGCGCCCCCATCCCTGATGACGCATATGCGGCAGGATGGCCTGCGCCGCCTGCACCGCCGGCCGCAGGTTCAGGCCCAGCACCGCGTCCATGTCGTCCAGATCGATGCTGCCCAGCGCCTGCGGGCGCACCAGGCCGACATTGTTGACCAGCCCATCGAAGCGGTGTTGCGACGCCAGCTGCGCGAGCGTGTGCGCGGTCGCCTCGCGGTTGGCGAGGTCGACGGCGACCAGCGTGCCGGGAAACGCCGGCTGGTCCGCGCCGCGTGCCAGGCCGACCACATGGTGGCCGGCGCCGGCGAGCCGGGTGGAAATCGCCAGGCCGATGCCCTGGCTGGCGCCGGTGACGAGGAAGGTCCGTTTGCTCATCATGGGCTGCCGACCGCAGCACTGGTCCGGCCAGCCCGCAGGCTTTCCAGCACCGGCAGCATGGCGTCCGGTTCGGGGCGCAGCGTGTAGTCCGGATTGACTTCGGCGTAGGCGATCACGCCATCCTGGCCGATGACATAGCGGGCCGGCATCGGCAGCGTCCAGGCCGGGTCGTCGTTGAATGCCGGCAGGTCGTTTTTGAAGCCCTTGTACAGCTCGACGAGGTAGTCCGGCAGGGCGAAGCGCAGGCCGAACGCCGCCGCCACATCGTTGTGGGTATCGCTCAGGATCGGGAAGTCCAGCTGGTTCTGGCGCTGCGACTTGCGGCTGTTGGCGGCCGTCTGCGGCGAAATGGCCAGCAGGCTGGCGCCCAGCGCCTGGAATTGCGGCAGCGTTTCTTGCAGCGCCTGCAGCTCAAGGTTGCAGTAAGGGCACCATACGCCGCGATAAAAGCTGAGAATCAGCGGCCCCTTCGCCAGCAGTTCGGCAGACGATACCGGCTTGCCATCCGGATCGTTGAGCAGGAAAGTCGGGGCGCGGTCGCCCGCCTTCAGCGCGCGGCCAGCCTGGCCGGACGCGATCAGTTCAGCGGTGGCGCGCTCCATGACGGCGTGGATCTCCGGCGGCGCGAAGTAAGGGGCTTTGCCGCCCTTGAAATCGGCCTTGAATGCATCGAGTTTGGCTTGCAGTGTCATGCTAGGTTCTCCTGTGAGTTTGCGTTAAAGATGTGCGGAATTGTTGGTGGGCACCAGCGCTTCGACTTTGCCGATGGCGCGCTGCACTGCGGGACGTTGCAGCATGGCGGCGAACCAGCGCGCGACGTTGGGGCTGTCATCGAGGTCGACGCCGGCGAAGGCGCGACGCCAGATCCAGCCGAAGTGGGCGATGTCGGCGATCGACAGCGTCGCGCCGGCCACGTATTCATGCCTGGCCAATATGCCGTCGAGCAGCGCCAGCGTCCGCAGCGCTTCGCCATGAAAGCGCTGGACTGCGGCCGGCAGCACTTCCGGCGCCAGCTTCTGGAAGTAGCCGGCCTGGCCGAAGGCCGGACTGACGGCCGATGCATGAAAAAACAACTGCTCGAATACGCGGGCGCGCGCTTCGCCGCCTGCCGGCAGCAGGCCACCGTGGCGCTCGGCCAGGTAGACCAGGATCGCGGCCGATTCGCTCAGCGTCATCGTGTGGCCGCCTTCGGTCACTGTCAGCACCGGCACTTTGGCGTTCGGGCTGCGTTCGACAAACTGCGGCAAGCGCTGTTCGCCCTGGCGGACGTTCACTGCATGCAATTGATAGTCGATGCCGAGTTCCTCCAGCGCGATGACGGGTTTAATACTGTTCGGCGTGGCGAACGCGTAAAGCTGGTACATGCGATGTCTCCTTGCGGGAATTGCCGACCGGCGGTGCCGGCCGGCGGGTACGATTACTGTTTGGCGGCCTTCATCGATTTGACCAGGGCGGCCGCGCTCGCGCCTTCCAGGCTCAGGCCGTAGCCGGTCTGCTGGACCAGGGCCAGCTTGAGCGGCTGCATGAAGTAGGTGCGGGTATCGCGGCGGGTGACTTCCGGCTTGCTCAGGTAGCGCGACGCCAGTTCGCGGGCGCGGGCGACGGCCTGGCCGTTGGCCACCACTTCCGACACCAGGCCGTAATCCTTGGCCTGTGCCGCGGTGAACGGCGCCGGATCGAGCAGCAGCGCCTCGGCGCGGGTCGGACCCATGCGGTACGACCAGGTGGTGTAGATGCCGTCGCCCGGAACGATGCCGCCGGCGAAGTGCGGCGCATCGTTGAAGCTGGCGCCGGCGCCGGCCACCACCACGTTGGCGAGCGCGCAGTATTCGCTATGCACCCAGGCCTTGCCTTCCACCGCGCAGATCATCGGCACGCGGATGTTGGCGATGTTTTCCACGATTTGCGTGCCCTCATCGTGCACCTTGGACCAGACGTCCGGATCGCTGACGTCGCCGAACGAGGCGAAGTCGATATCGCCCATCCACTGGCCACCCTTACCGGTCAGGATCACGATCTTGTTATCGCGGTCACGACTGATATGGTAAAAGGCGTCGACAAAAGCTTCGTGCGCCTTGGCGGTAAATTTGAACGGGCCGCCATTGGTATTCATTTCCACCAGCAGCACGCCTTTGTCGTCGCGCGTCATGTGCAGGTTGTCGGTTTGCGTGAAATAGGCTGGATCGGCGGCATGCGCCAGGTTGCTCAGGCCGATGGCGGCGACAAGCGCGGCGCTCAGGGTACGCAAGGTCATCATATGGGTTCTCTCTGGGTTGAATGAGGGGTTGGCAGGATCACAGCGCCGGTGCGGCAGGGAAATCGACCGGCACCTGGGTCAGCGCATGCAGGTAGTTGGTGATGATCTTGTCGCCGATGACCATGACGGTATCGACCAGTTGGCCTTCGGTGTAGCCGGCGGCGAAGAAGGCGTCCAGCAGGGCCGGGTCGGCGTGGCCGCGGCCTTCGGCGCTGCTCTTGACCAGGCGCGCCAGGGCGTCGAGCTTTGCATCGAACGGCGCGCCGCCTTGGCGGATGGCGATGATCTGCTCCGCGGTGAAGCCGACCATGCCGCCCAGCGCGGTATGGGCCGCCAGGCAGTAGGCGCATGCGTTGACCTGGCTCACCACCAGATTGATCACTTCACGCTCTTTCGCGTTCAGCGAAGACTTGCCATTTTGCAGCGTCAGGTAGTTGCCCAGCGCATGTTCGGAATGCGCCAGCGTGGCGTACAGGTTGGGCACCATGCCCAGGCCCTTTTGCAGGTTGGCGAAGATTGCCTGGTTCTCAGGGGACACGGTGGCAGCGGTTGGAACGGTGAAGGTTTTCATGGTCAGTCCTTTGAGTTGAAGTCGGTTGCGACAGGACGAACTATGAAGTTTCCCCCTGCTTCGGGCTAGCAAGGCGCGGGGCATACCAGCTATTCCCCGGAAGATAGAAGCGATCGGAGAGCTCCGCCCCATGAACGCAAAAAGCCGGGCCATCAAGGCCCGGCTTTTGGGGGTGCAGGTTCTGATTACTTGACCGCTTTGGCGGCTTCCAGGATCAGGTTAGCGATCTCGTCGGGGTGCGAGATCATCGAGACGTGGCTCGATTGCAGCTCGATGGTCTTGGCGCCCATGCGCTTGGCCAGGAAGCGCTCCAGCTCCGGCGACGTGGTGCGGTCGTTGGCCGACACCGCGTAGTACGTCGGCTTGACCTTCCATGCCGCCTGCGTGGTGCGGCTGCCGAACAGGGTCTGCGAGATGCGGCCCTGCCCCGCGTACAGCACGCGCGCCTTGGCGGGATCGAGGTCGCCGGCGAAGTCGCGCACGAAGGCCGCTTCGCTCAGTTGCGCGAAGCCGTCCGGCGACTTGACCAGGCCAGCAGCGGCCGGCGCCGCCGGGAAGGTGGCGGCCAAGGCGGCGTAGTCTTCGCCCGCGTCCGGCGCGCGCGCGGCGACGTAGACCAGGGCGCCGACCTTCGGATCGGTGCCGGTTTCGCTGATCACGGTGCCGGCCCACGAGTGGCCGACCAGCACGGTCGGGCCGTCCTGCAGCGCCAGCGCGCGGCGGGTGGCGTCGGCGTCGTCGGCCAGGGAAGTGAGGGGATTTTGCACCGAGGTGACATGCATGCCGGCCTTTTGCAGGCGGGCGATGACGTCGTTCCAGCCGGAGCCGTCGGCGTAGGCGCCGTGCACCAGCACGACGTTGGTGGCGGCGGCGGAAGCGAAGCCGGAGAACAGCGTGGCGAGCACGCCGGCGATGAGCAGTTTTTTCATGATGACGTCCTTTGGATGAGTGATGAGTTCAGTATAGAAACCCATCCCTGACCCAAAGATGACGCCGGGATTACAAACAGATTACATTAGTTCAGGAACTGCACCAGCGCCGGCACCACCTGTTCCGGCGCTTCGTCGATCAGCCAGTGGCCCGAGCCCTTGATGATGGTGCTCTTCACATTGGTGGCGACCGAGCCGATCTGCTTGCCGAGGAACTCGCCGGCCGAGTATTGGCCGGCCAGCGTCAGCACCGGCATGGTCAGCTTGGTCTGCGACATCGGGCCGAAGTCGGCGGCGTCGCGCTCGAAATCGCTGAAGTACGAGAAGCCGGCGCGCATCGCGCCTGGCTGCGCGTAGGCCGCTGCGTAGATCTTGCGGTCCGCTTCCTTCACCGACTTGGTCTTGTCGGCCGAGAAGTCGTTCCAGAAGTGTTCGAAGTAGATGCGTTCGCGGCCCTGCACCAGCGCCAGCGGGGTTTCGCCGTAGAAGTGGAAGTGCCACACGGCCTTGGCCGGGAAGGCGTTGCGCCAGTCGCCGATGCCGGGCACGAAGGCGTCCATGAAGACCACGCGGCTGGTGTCGGCCGGGAATTGCGCGGCGTAGCCGTAGGCGACCATCAGGCCGATGTCGTGGCCGACGATGGCGGCCGGTTGCTTGCTGATGGTCTTGACCAGTTCGTGGATGTCGACCGCCATGTTTTTCTTGTCGTAGCCGGTCTCAGGCTTTTCGGAGTCGCCGTTGCCGCGCATGTCGGGCACGATGACGGTGTGGTTCTTCACCAGCTCGGCCATGGCCGGCCCCCACATGTGGCCGGTCTGCGCGTAGCCGTGCAACAGCACCACCGGGCTGCCCTTGCCGCCGACCTGGTAATGCAGCTTGACGCCGTTCACTTGCGCATACTGATCGGTGAAACCCGGCTCGGCGGCCGAGGCGAAACCGCCAGCCAGTGCGAGGGTGGTTGCTGCGACGATTTTGGTGAATTTCATGATGTGCTCCTGAAGTGGTTGGTTGATGTAGCCACTATAGGATTCACACTCCGCCGCAACAATACGGCAAACAAGCACGATTAATTCAGTTTTTATGAATCTCCGGCAGGTTCTGCAGTTTGTCCGGGTTGCGCACGATGTAGACGGCGGCGATCTGGCCGTCGGCGAAGTCGAACGATTGCGCCGATTCGATCTTGCCGTCGACGTAGCGCAGCAGGCCTGGCGCGCCGTTGATGGTGGCCATGCGGTACTGCACCCGCTGCGGGAAGGCGTGCTCCAGCGCCCAGTAGAAGACGCCGGCGATGCGGCCGGCGCCGCGCAGGATCTTGAGGAAGGAATTGACCTTGCCGCCGCCGTCGGCGACCACGGCCACGTCCGGCGCCAGCAGCTGCTTCATGGCGGCGCGGTCGGCCGATGCGGCGGCCTGCATGAAGCGGCCCAGCAGCTCGCGATGGCGCTCGGCCGGCACCTCGAAGCGCGGCTGCGCCAGCGCGACGCGCTCGGCGGCGCGGTGCACCATCTGCCGGCAGCTGGCCTCCGAGCGGCCCAGCGTGGCGGCGATGTCAGGATAGTCCTCGTCGAACACCTGGCGCAGCAGGAAGGCGGCGCGCTCCTCGGGCGCCAGCCGCTCCAGCACCCACAGGATGGCCACCGAGACGTCGCTGGCCTGTTCGGCCGCCGACTCCGGGGTGTGGCCGTCGCTCTCCAGTTCCACCAGCGGTTCCGGCAGCCAGTTGCCGGTGTAGCTGGCGCGCTCCTGCTGGCGCGCGCGCAGGCGGTCGATCGCCAGCCGGGTGGTCACCGTCACCAGCCACGCCGTCGCCGACGCCAGCGCGGCCTGGTCGGCCTCGCGCCAGCGCAGCCAGGCGTCCTGCACCACGTCCTCGGCGTCGGCGCGCATGCCGAGCATGCGGTAGGCGATCGAGAACAAACGCGGCCGCGCCGCGACGAAGGCTTGGTCGGAAAGGGGAAAGAGCGCTGTGTTCATGCGGTGTAGTCCGTAAGGGAGACGCGTAGCCGCCAGCAGAGACTGCCTATCAAGCGTATACTTACTTATTTCCCTGTAGATATAGTCGCTGCGGTTCAATGATATCCGCCATTTTCTCACCAACGCGCGCATCGCGCGAGTGGCTGCTGGTGCTTTGCTGCATCGCCGCCTACCCGCTGTCGAGCCTGCTTCCGCACAGCTGGGGCTGGGAAGACGGGCCGGTCGAAAACGCGCAGATCGCGGTGCTGCTGGCCGGTTGCCTGTGGGCGGGCCGGGCGGCGCTGCGTTCGCCGGACGCGTCGCTGGCGCTGCTGGCGCGCTGGGTCGCGCCGTTGTGGCTGGTGCTGACGGCGCGCGAGCTCAGCTGGGGCGCGGTGTTCATGCACCCGCTGGGCTACGGCGACGAAGGCCCGATCTTTTCATCGGCGCTGCTGTGGTACAAGCCGTGGGTGAAGCCGGCCGTCGCGCTGGTGCTGGCGTGGATGGCGTACGCCGCCTGGCGCCACCGGCTGGACCGGCTGCTGGCGCGCATCGTCGCCGCCGGCCGCTTCCCGTGGTTCGCCGCGCTGATCGCGCTGGCCTGCATGCTGGGCTCCGGCTGCGCCGAGGGCCATCTGGCGTGCGGCATCGCCTTCCATCATCCGCAGGCCGAAGTGTTCGAGGAATTGGCCGAGCTGGTCGCCTACCTGGCGCTGCTGGTCGCTCAGGCCGGCGTGCTGCGCGGCGCAGCGGCCGGCGCCGGGCTGCCGCAGCGCTGACTACGGCGCCGCCGCGTCGTTGCGGTACATGCGGCATTCGGCCGCCAGCGCCAGCAGGTTCGGATCGCGCTCGCGGTTGTGCGGGAACAGCAGGGTCACGCGCTGGCACAGCACGTAGCGCGGCGCCAGCGGGATCAATTCCAGCCTCGGGCTGAACTCGGCCACGCGGCCGGGCAGCAGGCTGTAGCCCAGGCCGCTGCTGACCAGGTTGATCAGCGAGAAAATGTCGCCGACCGACACCGCGATGTCGGGCCGGTAGCCGGCCTGCGCGAAGGCCTGGTCGAAATTGTCGGCCGTGACGAAGCCGTCGGCCAGGCGGATGAACTTTTCTCCCTGCAGCTCGGCCAAGTCGACCGCGCTGCGGCCGGCGTACGTCGACTGCACCGGCGCGGCCAGGAACAGCTGGTCGTCGAACAGCGGCACCGACAGCAGCGTGGCGCTGTGGAAGTCGGGCTGGACGCCGACCACGGCGGCGTCGAGCCGGCCGTCCTCCAGGCCCTGGAACAGCTCGCGGTTCGAGCCCATGGTCAGGTCGATGTGCAGGTCGGGCCGGCGCGCCTTCAGGCCGACCATCAGGCGCGGCACCGAGCGCAGGGTCAGCGAATACAGCGAACCCATTTTCAGGCGCACGGCGTCGAAGCCGGCCGCCTCGCGCGCCATGCGCACGCCCTTGTCGACCTCGCCCAGGGCGCGCTGCGCATAGTTGGCGAAGGCATAGGCCGCCGGCAGCGGCACCAGGTTGCGGCCGACCCGCTTGAACAGCGGGCAGCGCAGCCCCTCCTCCAGCGAATGCAGCGAACGGTGCACGCTGACCACGCTCTGCCCCAATGTCTCGGACGCGCGCGCCAGGTTGTGGTGGTCCATGAAGGTCAGCAGGACCTCCAGTTTCTTCAGCGTGATTACGTCGTCAATCAGCATGATTACGGCTTCTCCACCGGGGAACACATCCGCGATGATAGCGCCTTTCGTTAGCCTGGGAGTAAACATCGGCCGCCGGCCACGATTGTTTATCGCGCGCGACGCGATTAGCCTGAAGCTACCATCACTGACCCAGAGAACGTCATGACCCGGTACCTGCTTGCCCTGCTTTGCCTTGCCTGCTGCCCGGCCTTTGCCATGGACATCCTGCGCACCGCGGCCCAGCCGCAATCCGAACCGAAGTACGTCGGCGCGGAGGCGCCGGGACACCCGCCGATCGAGGGCCTGTGCATCGACCTCTTCCGCGCCATCGAACGGAGCGACGGCCGGCTGGCCTTCACCGGCGACCAGGAATGGAGCCCGCCGGCCCGCATCGACGCCAGCATCGCCGCCGGCCAGCTCGACGTCGCCTGCGCCATGGTCAAGACCGACGCCCGCGCCGGCGGCGCGACCATGGCCGAGCCGGCGCTGTTCGCGCTGAACTATGTGCTGCTGACGCGCGCCGCCGATCCGGTCGCGGTGGCGCGCCTGAGCGACATCGCCCGGCTCGACGGCGAGAACGTGGTGCTGTCGATGATGGGCACCGGCCCGAGCCGGCAACTGGCCGCCATGCCCGGGCTGCGGGTCGACGCCGGCTCCAGCGGCGTACGGCAGAACCTGCACAAGCTGCTGGTCGGGCGCGGCCGCTTCTTCTACTACCGGCTGCCGGCGCTCAACCCCGTGATCCGCGAGTATTGCGCGCGCCGCGAGATCCGGGTGCTGCCGGCGGTGATGCGCAGCGAGCCGACCTACATGATGATCGGCAAGCACGTGGCGCCGGCCGTGGCCCAGCGCATCGGCGCCGCGCTGCGCAAGCTGAAGGACAGCGGCGAACTCGGTCAGCTGCTGCGCAAATGGAAGGTCGGCGACGAGGCGGCGCCGTCGTGCTGATCGCGTGCTGATTCAGCCGGGCAGCCGGACCGGCGCGGCCGGATCCAGCCGGCCGGCCAGCCACAGCGCGACGTTGCTGACGTAGCGCTGCACCGAGCGCATGGCGCCGGGCGTGGTCGCCAGGCCGTCGCCGGGCGTCTCGCTGACGAAGTCCGGGCAGCCCAGCGCGGGATCCCAGTTGTAGTCGGCGAAGTGATGGAAGGTCGATTGCGCGATCACCGGGCCGTGGCCGGCCGACGGCTCGACCGCGACGGCCAGGTTGAAGGCGTTGCCGGTGGCCTTGCTGACGCCGGTGGCGATGACGCGCGCCGGTGCGCCGTCAGCCGCAGCATCTTCCGGCGCGTCGACCGCGCCTTCATGCGGATGGGCCGGCAGGTAGTGCAGCACGCCGTCGTCCGCATCCGGGTCGGACAGCACCGGATGCGCGGCGCCGGCGATGGTGATGCGCTGCGCGTCGCCGTTGGCGCCGGAGTGGAAATTGGGCCACAGGATCTGCGGCGTGCCGCGGTCGTCGGGGTCGGGCACGGCGCTGCCCTCGGCGCGGTTGTGGTTGTGGAACAGGTGCAGCGCGCCGATCACGTCCAGCTCGCAGATCGAGCAGCCCAGGTCCATGTGGTCGCGGGTGACCATCAGGCCGCCGCCGGCGCGGTGGAAGGCGGTCAGGCCGGCGCGGTCGTCGGCGTGCAGGCCGTCGCCGGTGTCGACGGCGAACAGCCAGACCTGGTCGTAGTGCGCGCGCGACAGCGTCGCCAGCACAGGGTCAGCTGCGAGCGCGCCGCCGCCGGCGCGGTCGCGCGCCGTCACCGCGAACAGCGGCGCACCGGCCGCGTCCTTCAGCCCGGCGAGGAAGTCGCGCAGCAGCGAGAAGCGGCCGATATGCCAGTCGTTGTCGGTGGCGACGATGGTGGTCTGCAAAAGCACCCGGATCGGATGGGTCATGATGGCGTCCTCAATGTTGCCGGCGCGCGGGAAACGGCGCCAAAACGCGATTATCGCATCGGTCGGGCCGGAGCGCGATCCTGCTTACCGCAATCTGAAAAATCGGCAAGACCAATCAAGGAAAATGATTAGTTCGCGCGCGCAAGGCAACGCATGCACGGAAACTCATGCAACTAAAGCATAGCTGATATGAGCGCAACCTGCCTTATCGCGCCGGCGCCGGCGCAGCACACTAGTGGACTGATTTAAGCGTCACCGTCCACTAGGCCCCACTTTGCTTCAGATCATTATGAACATCCCATTATCGCAAATAACGCTCCCTGTCTTGTTACGCGGCCTGGAAAGCCTTGACCGGATCCTGCACAAATCCCAGGCCCACGCCGTAAAGGCGGGAGAGAATGCCGACAGCTTGGCGCAAGCCAGGCTGGCGCCGGACATGTATCCCCTGGCCGGCCAGGTGCAAGCCGCTTCGGATGCGGCCAAAGCTTGCGCGGGACGGCTGTCAGGTCAAGACATTCCCGCCTTTGCGGATACCGAAACCACGTTTGAAGCACTGTTCGCCCGGATCGAAAAGACCAGGCAGTTCATCCTGGCGATCAGTCCGGAACAAGTCGACCAGCACTGCGGCGCGACCATCGTCTTGAATATGCCGAACGGCGAGGTGAGCTTCACCAGGCGCGATTACCTTTTCAAGCTGGCCCTGCCCAACTTCTATTTCCATCTCGTTGCCGCGTACGCCATTCTGCGTCACCAGGGCATCGCCTTGGGCAAGGCCGATTATCTCGGCAATTTGTCCGAACCCTGAGGCAAGCCGTGCCTAGAGTAACGCGGAAGCGAACCATCGCAGAAATCTTCCGGCAGATTGCGGAGTTTCAATCCCGCTACCGGCGCTTTCCCACCATCGCGTCGCCCTTTATCGGGCAGGACGACAGCTGGAACGCCATCGATGGGGCGTTGCGCCGGGATATGATCGTGCAATGCCGCGATTTCGTCGCGTTAAAGGCGGCGCTGGCAAGCCAGGGCCTGGCGCCTAGCCTGGCGCGACTGAACCAGGCTTACGAACGGCCGCGCACGCAGAAGCGCCGCTTCCCGGACATCCTCGCCATGATCCGCGGGGCCATCGAGCAGGACGGACGCTTCCCGCTGCGCACCGCGCCATTCAACGTGCCGGGATACCGGGACACCTGGACCGCGATCGACAGCGCCTTGATCCACGGCGCCATCGCCGATTGTCCGCTGTGGCTGGCGCACGTACAAAACATGGCGGCGCTGGGCGTGGCGCCGTCGCTGGCCACGCTCGACCCCGCTTATCGGCCGAAGCGGCGACAACTCCGCTCCATCGCCGGCATCAAGGCGATGATCCTGGCCCACATGAAGGCCAACGGCGGCAAGATGCCGGTCCAGCGCAGCAGGCTGGCCGGGGCGGCAACCGGCGACTCCTGGAAGGCGATCGGCAAGGCGCTGAGCACGGGCGCCATCGCGCACGATGCGGACCGCATCGATTTCGCCGCGAGACTGGCACAGTCGCAGCGCAAGGCTTCGTTATTTAGTCTGGAAGCGTGTTATCGCGACGAGCTCACGGCCGCGTACCGGCAGGATCTCGGGCGCGGCGGGGAACAGCAAAGCGCGGTGCCGTTTGCGGCATTGATCTCGCCGCTGTTCCACGCGGCCGGCGAAGAAGCATCGACGATCGATGGAGCGGCCAGCAGCTTCCGCCTGAAGCGAAGCCTGGCACGCTCAACGCGCTGACGGGGCGGCTGGCACATCTGGTGTCCCCATCTCACACGCGGATGGACTCCATTACTTCTTCCTTGGAGAAGCGTCTATCCAGCCCAGTCAGGCGAGACTTTCAGGGCGCGCGATGCCGCGCTGCCGGCCTTCGCGAAATCCTCAGTCATTTCGTGAACGTGCGCCAACTTACTCCAATGCAGCGGCATTTTCAGTGCGTTGGCGACCCACTGTTCTGCGAGAGTCAAGGCAGTCGCGATCTGCTCATCCTCGATTGCCCGGTCAATTTCAGTCGCATAGTTCATTTGGCCTCCTTGCAATGGGATTGCCGCCACATCTTTCGCTCGCCTAGCCGCGCATGCATTGGTCCATTGTAGCGCCGTGCGGCCCCCTTTGACGATCTGCAGAGGCGAACCAGGCCGCACATCGTTCTCGGGCGATTGTCCACTCTCGCTCACATCTGGTCATGGCATCGATCCCTCATTCGCGAATTCGTCAGCGGGTAGCCGAAAGCGGTAGAATGACGGGTTACGCGCGGGGGCCGCTTGAGCGCCCGCAAAACCAGACTCATCGCATCGCCGAAAAGAACCAATGACCACCGTCCCGAACGAAATCAACGCCGCCGCCGTCAAGAACAGTCCTACCGAAAAAGTCACGCCGATGATGGCCCAGTACCTGTCCATCAAGGCCGAATACCCGGACATGCTGGTGTTCTACCGCATGGGCGATTTCTACGAGCTGTTCCACGCGGACGCGGAGAAGGCTTCGCGCGTGCTCGGCATCACGCTGACCGCGCGCGGCGCGTCGAACGGGCAGCCGATCAAGATGTGCGGCGTGCCGTTCCATTCGCTCGAAGGCTACCTCGCCAAGCTGGTCAAGATCGGCGAATCGTGCGCCATCTGCGAACAGATCGGCGACCCGGCCACCAGCAAGGGCCCGGTCGAGCGCAAGGTGATGCGCGTGGTCACGCCGGGCACGCTAACCGACGCCGACCTGCTGCCGGAAAAGGCCGAACGTCCGCTGCTGGCGATGTGCATCATCAGCCAGCGCAAGGTCGCCACCGCCGGCCTGGCGTGGTTGTCGCTGGCCAGCGGCGCGCTGAAGCTGATGGAGTTTTCCGGCGACAGCCGCACCGTCACCCAGCGCATGCTGCAGGAGCTGGAGCGCATCGCGCCGGCCGAGATCCTGCGCGGCGACAACGCCGACCTGTTCGACGAGGATTTGAGCTGCCACGTCAACCGCGTGCCGGACTGGCACTTCGACGTGGTCAGCGGCCACAAGGCGCTGCTCGACCAGCTGGCCGTGGCGACGCTGACCGGCTTCGGCGCCGACGGCCTGGGCGCGGCCTTCGGCGCGGCCGGCGCGCTGCTGCGCTACGCCCAGTCGACGCAGGGACGCGGCCTGCAGCACGTGCGCACGCTGTCGACCGAAACCGAGAATGAATTCATCGGCCTCGACGCCGCCACCCGCCGCAACCTGGAACTGACCGAGACCATTCGCGGCCAGGAATCCCCTACCCTGTTCTCGCTGCTGGACCACTGCCGCACCGCGATGGGTTCGCGCCTGCTGCGCTACTGGCTGCACCACGCGCGCCGCGACCAGGGCGTGGCCCGCTCGCGCCACGAAGCGATCGCCGCGCTGGGCCACGCCGACGCCACCGGCGGCCTGTCGCACACGCTGGCGCAGGTGCCGGACATCGAACGCATCACCACCCGCATCGCGCTGCTGTCGGCGCGTCCGCGCGACCTGGCCAGCCTGCGCGACGGCCTGTCGCAGCTGCCCGCGCTGCGCCAGGGCATGAGCCGCGCCATCGGCGACAACGACGGCCTGCTGGCCGCGATCCACGCCGACATCGCGACACCGGCCGCCTGCCTCGACCTGCTGCAACGCGCCGTGGCGCCGGAACCGGCGGCGATGGTGCGCGACGGCGGCGTGTTCGCGCGCGGCTACGACGCGGAGCTCGACGAGCTGCGCGCGCTGTCGGAAAACGCCGGCCAGTTCCTGGTCGACCTGGAGACGCGCGAGCGCGCCCGCACCGGCATCGCCAACCTGCGCGTCGAGTACAACAAGGTGCACGGCTTCTACATCGAAGTCACGCACGGCCAGACCACCAAGGTGCCCGACGACTACCGCCGCCGCCAGACGCTGAAGAACGCGGAGCGCTACATCACGCCGGAACTGAAGGCGTTCGAAGATAAAGCCCTGTCGGCGCAGGACCGCGCGCTGGCGCGCGAGAAGATGCTGTACGACCTGCTGCTGGGCGACCTGGCGCCGTACATCGGCACCTTGCAGACCATCTCCAGGGCGCTGGCGCAGCTCGACGCCCTGACCTCGCTGACCGAACACGCGCTGCGCCACAACTGGTGCGCGCCGCAGCTGGTCGCCACGCCGTGCATCAACATCGTCGAAGGCCGCCACCCGGTGGTGGAAAACCAGATCGAGCGCTTCATCGCCAACGATTGCCGCTTCGTCGACGAGCGCCGGCTGCTGCTGATCACCGGCCCCAACATGGGCGGTAAATCGACCTTCATGCGCCAGGTGGCGCTGATCACGCTGCTGGCCTACATGGGCAGCTACGTGCCGGCGCAGAGCGCGACGATCGGCCCGATCGACCGCATCTTCACCCGCATCGGCGCGACCGACGACCTGGCCGGCGGCCGCTCGACCTTCATGGTGGAGATGACCGAGGCGGCCGCCATCCTCAACGGCGCCAGCGAGCATTCGCTGGTGCTGATGGATGAAATCGGCCGCGGCACCTCGACCTTCGACGGCCTGGCGCTGGCGTGGGCGATCGCGCGCCACCTGATCGACACCAGCCGCAGCTTCACGCTGTTCGCCACCCACTACTTCGAACTGACGCAGCTGCCGGAGAGCCATCCGACCGCGTACAACGTGCACCTGTCGGCGGTGGAGCACAAGGACAGCATCGTGTTCCTGCACGCGGTGCAGGACGGCCCGGCCTCGCAGAGCTACGGCTTGCAGGTGGCGCAGCTGGCGGGCGTGCCGCAGCCGGTGATCAAGGCCGCGCGCAAGCACCTGGCGCGGCTTGAGGCGCAGGCGCTGGACGCGACGCCGCAGCTGGACCTGTTCGCCGCGCCGTCCACCGACGCCGACGACGAGGAAGTGGCGCCGGCGCCGACCAGCGCCAGCCCGGCGATGCGCGAGCTGCTCGACGCGCTCGACGATCTCGATCCGGACGCGCTGACCCCGCGCGAGGCGCTGGACCGCCTGTACCAGCTCAAGCGCCTGACGGAGTCGGCGCAGGCATGACGCGGGCGCCGCGCAGCCGCCGCGTGATGCCGCGCGCCGCCGCGATGGCGGCGCTGGCGCTGGCGTGCGTGATCGCGCACGCGGCCAGGCCGGCCGCGGCGCCGCGCGGCTTCCAGTTCGGCGTGATCGGCCACGCCTTCAAGGCGGCGCCGGACGAGGCGGCGCTCAAGCGCGCCGTCGCCGACGCCACCCAGGCCGATCCCGCCTTCATCGTCGCCAACGGCATCAAGTCCGCCAGCGAGCCTTGCAGCGACAGGCTGTACGCCCAGCGCCGCGCGCTGCTGGACGAGTCGGCGCCGCCGCTGATCGTGTCGCTGGCCGGCAGCGACTGGAGCGCCTGCCTCAATTCGGCCGGGCGCTCCAACGCCATCGAGCGCCTGAACCGCCTGCGCGAACTGTTCTACGGCGACGGCGAGTCGCTGGGCGCGCGCCGAATCCCCTTGACGCGATTGTCTTCCACCGCGAAGTTCCGCAGCTATGCGGAGAACGCGCACTGGGAATACGGCAAGGTGCTGTTCGCGACGGTGAACCTGCCGGCCAATAACAACCACTTCCGCCCGGAGGCGGGCCGCAACAGCGAGTACGAGGACCGCCTGGTGGCCAACCGCGCCTGGTTGCATCGACTGTTTGCGCTGGCGGCGCGGCAGAAGCTGCAAGGGCTGGTGCTGTTCTCGGACGGCGACGTGGGGCTGCAGCAGGAGGAAGGGTTTTCGCTGCTGCCGAGTTTTCAATCGAAGCAGGACGGCTTCGCCGAACCGCGCCGGCAGATCCAGGCGATGGCGGAAAAATTCAAGGGGACGGTGTTGCTGATTGATGCGCAAAAAAATGCGGCGGCAGGGACCGAAGCGGCCATCCAGTGGCGCGGCAACGTGGGGCATCTGAGCCTCGGCGCCGAATGGGCCGAGGTGCGCGTCGCGCCGGGCGCCGCCACCCTGTTCAGCATCAAAGGGGTGGGCGCCGAAACGGCGCCATGAGTTTGACGTCCGCTCGCGGCAACCGCTCACCCCGCACTGCGGCGCACAGGGGTCAGACCCCGTACGGGGTCTGACCCCAACCTCTAGGGGTGGCCGCGCCGCTCAATCTCAGTGGATCGGGTGGATGGCGACGTGGTCGCCCTCTTCGCCTTCGTCGTCCTCGTCACCGTGGTGACCGTGGGCGCCGTGCACGTGGCCGTGGGCGATTTCTTCGTCCGACGCTTCGCGCACTTCGGCCACGCTCAGCGAAAAACGCAGCGCCATGCCGGCCAGCGGATGGTTGCCATCCAGGACCACCTTGTCGTCGGCGATGTCGGTGACGGTGAAGATCATCGCTTCGTCGCCTTCGTCGCCGTCAGGCATGCCTTCGAACTGCATGCCGACTTCCAGCGGCTCCGGCAGGCGGTTGCGCGCTTCGACCTTGACCAGGGCGGCGTCGTAGTCGCCGAACGCATCTTCCGGTTCGATCTGGATGATCGACGAATAGCCGACTTCCTTGCCATCCAGTTCTTCTTCGATTTTCGGCAGGGTGTTCTCGTAGCCACCGTGCAGGTAGACCATAGGCTGGCTACCGTCTTCGATCAGATTGTCCTGGGCATCGGACAGTTTGTAATTCACAGTCACGACCGTGTTCTTGGCAATCTTCATGTTAAATTCCTTTCTTTGGTAACCCCAGGATTATACCTTGTATCCAAAACCGGCCGCGTCGGCCGCATAGTTCACGAAAGATCAACATGTCCCGTTTGCCCCTGCACGATTGGCTGGCCCGCCACGCCGACGATCTCGATCAATCCGAAGCGCTGGCCGATGAGGTGATGCCGGCGCTGGCGGCGCATGGCTGCTTCCGCGCCGGCGTGCCGGCCGCGCTGGGCGGCGACGGCGGCGAACACGGCGACCCGCGCGCGGCCATCCTCGGCATCGCCGACGTGGCGCGTTATTCGGTGACGGCGGCCTTTGTCTATTGGGGCCAGCGCAGCTTCATCGAGTACCTGCTGCAAAGCCCGAACGCGGCGCTGCGCGAACGCCTGCTGCCGCAGCTGCTCGATGGTTCGCTGGCCGGCGCCACCGGCCTGTCCAACGTGATGAAATTCCTGTCCGGCATGGAGCCGTTGCAGATCACCGCCACGCCGGACGGCGATGACTGGACGCTGGACGGCAAGCTGGCATGGGTCACCAATCTGCGGCCGCAACGCTTTGTCGTGGCGGCGGCGGTGGCGCCGGCCGATGGCGCGCCGGTGGCGGTGGTGGCTTTCGCCGGCGATGCCAGGGGCGTGCAGCGCAGCGCCAACCTGCAGCTGATCGCGCTGCGCGGCAGCCACACCGCCGCCCTGCGGCTGGAGCGGGTGGCGGCCGGTGCGGACGATATCATCAGCGCGCAGGCGCCGGCGTGGCTGCCGCGCGCGCGTCCCGCTTTCCTCGGCATGCAGTGCGGGATGTCTATGGGTTTGGCGCAAGCCAGCCTGGAACAGGCGGCGCGCGCGGCAGCCAGCTCGCGCGGCGGGCAGCTGGTGGAACAAATCGCGGACGCGCGGCACGCGCTGGCCGAGTTGACGCAACAGCTACTGGACGGCGTGGCCGACGGCCGCTTCGTCACCGCCGCGCCGGCGCTGTTTCGCTTGCGGATCGCGCTGGCGGAGCTGGTGCAGCAGGCGCTGATGCTGGAGTTGCAGGCCAAGGGCGGCCACGCCTATCTGGAGCAGGAGCAGGACGGCTTCGCGCGGCGCTGGCGCGAATCGGCCTTCATCCCGGTGATCACGCCGAGCATCGCGCAACTGCAGGCGGCGCTGGCCAAGCACGCGGCATGACGACCGCGCGGCGATGCGCGCCGACAGCACCCCGCACGGCGATCCGCTGCGGGGTCGGACCCCGCATGGGGTCCGACCCCTCTGTCGCCTGGGGGTGAAGGTTATAATGGCGTATGAAAAAATTACCGCTCCTCGGCGACATCACGCCGGCGCAGTTCCTGCGCGACTACTGGCATAAAAAGCCGCTGTTAATCCGTAACGCCATTCCCGGCTTCAAGCCGCTGCTCAGCTTTGATGCGCTGACCAAGCTGGCGTCCACCAACCACGCCGAATCGCGCCTGATCACCTCGCTCGACGGCGAGTGGAACATGCAGCACGGCCCGCTGGAAAGCCTGCCGCCGCTGACGCAGAAGGAATGGACCATGCTGATCCAGGGCGTCAACCTGTTCGACGCCAAGGCCGACGCATTGTTGCGCCAGTTCCGCTTCATCCCGGACGCGCGCCTGGACGACCTGATGGTCAGCTTCGCCACCGACGGCGGCGGCGTCGGCCCGCACTTCGATTCCTACGACGTGTTCCTGCTGCAGGCGCAAGGACAGCGCCGCTGGCAAATCGGCCCGCAGAAAGACCTGACGCTGGTCGACGGCATGCCGCTCAAAATCCTCGCCAACTTCAAGCCGAACGAGGAGTTCATCCTCAATCCGGGCGACATGCTGTACCTGCCGCCGCACTACGCCCACGACGGCGTGGCCATCGGCGATTGCCAGACCTATTCGATCGGCTTCCGTTCGCCGTCCTACCAGGAACTGGGCGAGAACTTCCTGCAATTCATGGCCGACTCGATCGACCTGCCGGGCCGCTACGCCGATCCGGACCTGGAGGCGACCGGCAAGCCGGCCGAGATCCCGCGCCACATGCTGACCACGCTGACCGAGGAATTGAACAAGGTGCGCTTCACCGAGGAAGACATCGCCATCTTCTTCGGCGAGTACATGTCCACGCCCAAGCACAATGTGTTCTTCACGGGCCCGGCCAAGCCGCTCACCGTCGGCAAGTTCGGCGACGCCGCGGCGAAAAAAGGCCTGTCGCTGTCGCGCAAGACGCAGATGCTGTATCGCGGCAAGAACGTCTTCATCAACGGCGAATCGTTCGGCGTCAGCAAGGCCGACAAGGTCACGCTGGAGCTGCTGGCCAATCACCGCCGCCTGGACGGCGCCGAGCTGGCCGACGCCTCGGACGACGTGCTGGAAGCGCTGTACACGTGGTACCAGGACGGCTGGGTCGAGCTGGGTTAATCACTTCAGGGAGGCGGCATGGAGAAGCAGGTATTTCCCTTCACCACCAGGACGGAATTCCAGCAGCACCTGGCCGCCTGCATGGGCCGGGCGCAGCACACGCTGCAGCTGTTCGACCCGGACTTCGCCATCTGGGAGCTGGGCAGCAGCGCCAGCGAAGTCCTGCTGCGCCGCTTCCTCAAGGACGGCGGCCGGCTGCAGCTGGCGGCGCACGACGGCGGCCACATGGAGCGGCACGCGCCGCGCTTCCTGCGCCTGCTCAAGGATTACGGCCATCTGATCGAAGTGCGCCGCACCAGCGAACAATTGCGCCAGCTGACCGACTCGTTCTGCATCGCCGACGGGCGCGATATCGTGCGGCGTTTCCATGCCGATCATTTCCGTGGAGAAGCGGTTTTCGACTCCGCCGCCGACACCCAAACCAGCCTGGAACGTTTTCTTACAATTTGGATAGAATCGGGCCCCGGATTGTATGCAAACGCAACTGGATTATGAGCCGGTTAGGGGTAGAATGCGGGTGTTCGATGCGAACACCGGTGAGGATGCCGCCCTGTTTCTGAGGGGCTAAACCGAAACATTGCGATATCGCAAAATAGTTGTGAGAACGGCTCGTTGTCCTATTGCGATGCACTAAAAATCGCTATAATATTCGGTTAGGAAGTTTCCGTTGTCTGGCAGGCACCAATTTAGGTACGAAAGCCTTCGAAGACGACCTAATGAGCGATAATTACCGGTAATTATTAATCGCAACAATCTGTTTAATTTTGAATCAATTAAGGAAAACCCCATGAAAAAATCCCTGCTGATCGTTTCCCTGTTGGCTGTTGCTCTGGCTGCTTGCTCGAAAAAAGAAGAGACCGTTGTGACCCCACCAGCTCCAGTAGCTGCTCCAGAAGCTCCAGCTGCTGCTCCAGCTCCAGCTGCTCCAGCTGCTGACGCTGCTGCTCCAGCCGCTGCTGCTCCTGCAGCTTCGGACGCTGCTGCTGCTCCAGCACCAGCTGCTTCGGCTCCTGCTGCTTCGAAGTAATCAGCTTGCGAGAAAGCCGGCCTTCGGGCCGGTTTTTTTACGTCCGTACATTTTGCATGGATATAAAAAAACCCGCCGGCACTGAGCGCGATCTTGGGCGCGTTCAGGCTGGCGGGTTTATATTCCGGTAGGAACTACTTATTTTAGCTGCTCGTGCAGCAGCGTCAGAATCTTATCGCCGACCGGGCTTGCTTCAACCTTGCCGGCATTACTCTGCACGGTGACCAGGCTGCTATTGCCGGCGCCGGCTTTCACTGAAATACGATAGCGCTGCGCTTCCTTATCGGCTTCCGAATCCGAACCCCAGCTAAACAACTTGCTGAAGAAGCCTTTGGTTTCGGTGGCGTCGTTAATATAGCGAACGAAATAGATACCCTGGGTGCGGTCGCGGTCCTCGACCGTGAAACCGGCGCGGTCCAGCGCCAGGCCGACACGGCGCCAGGCGCGGTCGAAGCCCTCGTCCACCTGCACGGCGCGGTCGGCGCCGGCGCCCACCAGCGAGGCGTGCTGCGGCTGCACGATGGCGCTGTCGACGGCGCTCTTGGCGACCGAGGTGTCGGTCGCGCTGCCGTTGCCCAGCTTGTTCATCATGCGCGCCAGGAATTCCGCTTCCAGGCCCGGGTCGTTGGGACGCGGCATCCAGGTGGTGGTTTCCTTTTGCGGGCCGCTGGCCACTTCCTGGGCGCCGCGGTGGCTGATGTAGATCTCGCTGGCACCGTCGGCGCGGCGCTCGATGCGGGTGCGGAACTTGTCGCGCTCGCCGCTGGAGTAGACCGAATCGAACACCTTGCCGATGGTGTTGCGGATGAAGTCCATCGGGATCTTGGCGCGGTTCTCGTTCCACTCGGTTTCCATGATGCCGGCGGTCGGCGATTCCTGCGACAGCGTAAAGCCGGAATCTTCCCAGAAGGTCTTCAGTTGCGGCCACAGCTGCTCAGGCGTCTGCTTGATCACCAGCCAGCGCTGGTTGCCGTCGCGCTCGACCTTGATGTCGTTGAGGCTGGTCGCGACCACGGTGCCGGCGGCCGGCTGGCCCGGGATCATGGCGGCGGTCGGGGCCAAGCCCTTGGAGGCGTTGTAGCCGGACGCGGTGGCGATGCCGTTGTTCGAATCCGGCAGCGAATAGCGGTTATCTTTCTGCAATTGCGTCAGATCCGGCGGCACGTCCAGCGTGCTCGCCTTCTTGGCCGACTTGTAGTCCACCTTGTCGCTGCCGATGACCGAGCCGATCATGCCGCAACCGGTCAAGCTGGCCGCCAATGCGCCAACGATCAGGGCGCGCTGCGAGGTAATAGAAGCTGTCTTGCGAATAGTCATGTCGTTACTGTTTAAGAAGCTGAAGTGCAGCAAAATATGATCCGAACCAGGTCGGGGCTTGTTGCTTGTCCTGCAAAGTTGCGATTACAGTGCGCCGGCTTCCCGCAGCGCCGCGCGCACCGCCTCATGGCAGTCGGCGGCCAGGGGGACCAGCGGCAAGCGTATGCCGCCTGGCATTTTACCCATTTCCGCCAGCGCCCATTTGACCGGGACCGGGTTGGGCTCGATGAACAGCTTCTGGTGCAGCGGGAACATTTTATTGTTCAGCTCCAGCGCCGTGGCGATGTCGCCGGCGATGGCCGCCTTGCACATGTCGGCCATGGCGCGCGGGGTGACGTTGGCGGTCACCGAGATGTTGCCGGCGCCGCCGGCCAGCATCAGCGCCATCGCGGTCGGATCGTCGCCCGAGTACACGGCGAACGACTTCGGCGCCAGGCGCAGCAGGTCGTAGCCGCGGCCGATGTTGCCGGTCGCGTCCTTGACGCCGACGATGTTCGGAATCGCCGCCAGGCGCAGGATGGTGTCGTTGCTCATGTCGGCGACGGTGCGGCCCGGCACGTTGTACAGGATCACCGGCAGGTCCACCGCTTCGGCGATGGCCTTGAAGTGCTGGTACATGCCTTCCTGGGTCGGACGGTTGTAGTAGGGAACCACCTGCAGCGTGGCGTCGGCGCCCGCTTCCTTGGCAAAACGGGTCAGCTTGATCGCCTCGGCGGTCGAGTTGGCGCCGGCGCCAGCGATGATCGGGATGCGGCCCTTGGCATGGGCGACCGTCGCCTTGATCAGGGCACAGTGCTCGTCCACGCTCACGGTGGCCGATTCGCCGGTGGTGCCGGCGATGACGATGCTGTTCGTACCTTCGGCGATGTGCCAGTCGATCAGCCGGTTCAAGCCCCCGAAGTCCAGACTGCCGTCCGCGTGCATCGGGGTGACGATTGCTACTATGCTGCCCTTAATCATAGGAAACCACTGCATGAAGTATTAAAACAACGATTGTAGACGATAGGCCGCGCAAGTGGTGCATTCCGGGGCCTCAAAATGGCGGTAAAAGTGCCGCAACGCGAGGGAAATCGGGCTTGACCGCGCACAGTCGTTGCACCATGGCAGCTTTCGGGACGTCGATGACGCCATCCTCGAAGGCCACCACGCGCAGGCCATGCTGGCGCGCCCATTCCAGCAGCTCGCCCGGCTGCAGCAGGAAGGCCGGATTCGACGGCTTGCCGAACTGGGCGTTGCCCTCGGCGAAGGTCTCGTAGATCAACACGCCGTTCGGCGCCAGGCTGCCCAGCATGTCGGCGATGAGCGGGCGATGCAGGTAGTTGGTGACCACGATGCCGGCAAATCGATTCGGACCGAAGGGCCAGGCGGCGCCTTCCTGCTCCAGGTCGATGGCGCTGGTGCTGATGTCCGGGCCGGCCGCGGCGGCCAGCGCGGCGGGATCGCGGTCCACCGCGACCACGGCGTGGCCCAGCGCCGCCAGGTGGCGCGAGTGGCGGCCGCTGCCGCAAGCCAGGTCCAGCACGGCGCCGCCGGGGATCAGCGGGGCATAGCGGTGCACCCAGGGGGAAATGGTATCGGTCATGGCGGTCTTTACTGTAGTTACGAATAGGCCAGGCCCATCGCTTCGCGCACGTCGCGCATGGTGTCCTGCGCCAGCTTGCGCGCCGTGTCGTTGCCGTCGGCGACGATGGCGCGCACCAGCGACGGGTCGTCGAGGTATTGCTGGGCGCGCTCGTGCATCGGCTCCTGCTCCTTGACGATGGCGTCGATCACCGGCTGCTTGCACTCGATGCAGCCGATGCCGGCCGACATGCAGCCCTTGACCACCCATTCCTGGGTCGGCGAAGCGGAATACACCTGGTGGAACTGCCACACCGGGCAACGGGCCGGGTCGCCGGGATCGGTGCGGCGCACGCGCGCCGGATCGGTCGGCATGGTGCGCACTTTCCTGGCCACCGAATCCTTGTCCTCGCGCAGCGCGATGGCGTTGCCGTAGCTCTTGGACATCTTGCGCCCGTCCAGGCCCGGCAGGCGCGAGGCCGCCGTCAGCCGCGCCTGCGGCTCGACCAGGATCAGCTTGCGGCTGCCTTCGAGGTAGCCGAACAGGCGTTCGCGGTCGCCCAGCGACAGGCTTTGCGCGTCGTCGAGCATGGCCTTGGCCTGTTCCAGCGCCTCCTCCTTGCCGTTCTGCTGGTAGTCGGTGCGCAGCTCGTTGTAGAGCTTGGCACGCTTGCTGCCCAGCTTTTTCACCGCGACCTGGGCCTTTTCCTCGAAGCCTTTTTCCTTGCCGTACAGGTGATTAAAACGGCGCGCGATCTCGCGCATCATCTCGATGTGCGGCACCTGGTCGTCGCCGACCGGCACCTGGCTGGCGCGGTAGATCAGCACGTCGGCCGCCTGCAGCAGCGGGTAGCCGAGGAAGCCGTAGGTCGACAAATCCTTGCTGGCCAGGTTTTCGATCTGGTCCTTGTAGGTCGGCACCCGTTCGAGCCAGCCCAGCGGCGTGGCCATCGACAGCAGCAGATGCAGCTCGGCGTGCTCCGGCACGCGCGACTGGATGAACAGGGTCGATTGCGCGGGATCGATGCCGGCGGCCAGCCAGTCGATCAGCATTTCCCAGGTGCTGCGCTCGATGACGCTGGGGTCGTCGTAGTGCGTGGTGAGCGCGTGCCAGTCGGCCACGAAGAACAGGCTCGGCAACTCGGACTGCAGCTTGATCCAGTTTTTCAAGGCGCCGTGGTAGTGGCCCAAATGCATGGAGCCAGTGGGGCGCATACCGGAGACGACGCGGTCGGGATACATGGTTTAGCCTCAGCTCAGCGCGAAATAGAGGGGATAAAGCAGCAAGTTCGCGACGAACTGCACGATTTCCATCCCGCCAATCAGAAAACCGTTCAGCCAGCCGAACTGCATCATCACGATCAGGCCGACGAACACATAGACGCTGTAGCGCTCGATCTGCGCGTATTTGCGCGCCAGCGCCATCGGCAATATGCCGGTCACGATGCGGCCGCCATCGAGCGGCGGCAGCGGAATCAAATTGAACACGCACATGACGGAGTTGACGGCCACGCCGGCGCGGGCCATCCGCACGAAAAAGTCGTCCTGCGGCAACGCGAACAAATGGCTAAACAGCGCCAGAGCCGCCAGCCAGCCTATGCACATAACGAAATTGGCGGCAGGACCGGCGGCGGCCACCAACGCCATCTGCTTCTTCGGGTTGCGCAGGCGGCCATAGTCAACCGGCACCGGCTTGGCATAGCCCAGCGCCGGCAAGTGCAGCAAGCTCAGGACCACCGGCAGCAGGATGGTGCCGAAAGGATCGATGTGTCGGATCGGATTCAGGCTCAAGCGGCCTTCGTTGGCTGCGGTGGGGTCGCCGAAGTAGCGGGCGACATATCCGTGTGCGGCTTCGTGCAGGGAAATTGCAAAAAGAACAGGGATGGCCATGACCGTGACGGTCTGAACGATGCTATCAATATCCATGTGGGGATTTTACCAGAGGCTACGGGGTGATCTTGCGGCGCCGTCGAAGGCCGGCGCGCTTGCCTTGTTGACGGTCAGAGGCCGAATGCGGCGGCGTCGCCCCTGCCCTGGCGCACCAGTTCGGCTTCAGGCCCGGTCAGGTCGATGACGGTGGTCGGCTCCATGCTGCAGGCGCCGCCGTCGATGATCAGCTCCAATTGCTTGCCCAGCCGCTCGCAAATCGTGTCGGCATCGTTGAGCGCCTCGGTCTCGCCCGGCATGATCAAGGTGCTGCCCAGCAGCGGCTGCTGTAACTCCTCCAGCAGCGCATGCACGATGGCATCCTCCGGCACCCGCAGGCCGATGGTCTTGCGCGACGGATGGCTGAGCCGGCGCGGCACGCACTTGGTCGCTTCCAGGATGAAGGTGAACGGCCCCGGCGTGGCCGCCTTGAGCAGGCGGAACTGGCGGTTGTCGACCCGGGCGTAGACGCCCAGCTCGCTCAAGTCGCGGCACAGCAGGGTCAGATGGTGTTTTTCATCGATGCCGCGGATGCGGCGCAGGCGCTCGACAGCGCCCTTGTCGTCCAGATGGCAAACCAGCGCGTAGCAGGAATCGGTCGGCACGGCGACGATGCCGCCGCCGTGGATGATCTGCGCCGCCTGCTTGATCAGACGCGACTGCGGATTGACGGGATGGACCTGGAAAAATTGACTCATACGTTACGATTGTACGCTACGCAAGGCGGCGATACGCTGTTCGAACGGCGGGTGGGTGGAAAACAGCGCGCCCCAGCCGCCGCCGTTGGTGATGCCGGACGCCGCGATCGACTGCGGCAGCGCGCCCGGCTCCATGCCGTTCAGGCGCGCCAGAGCATGCTGCATCGGCACGCTGCTGCCCAGCAATTTGGCCGAGCCGGCGTCGGCGCGGAACTCGCGCTGGCGCGAGAACCAGGCCACGATCAGCGAGGCGGCCAGGCCGAAGACGATCTCACAGACGAACACCGTCACCATGTAACCGATGCCGGGACCGCGATTTTCGCCGTTATTTTTCAGCAGCACCTTGTCGACGAAGAAGCCGACCACGCGCGCCAGGAACACCACGAAGGTGTTGACCACGCCCTGGATCAGGGTCATGGTCACCATATCGCCGTTGGCGATGTGGGCCACCTCGTGACCGAGCACGGCCTCGACTTCGTCGCGGTTCATGTTTTCCAGCAGGCCGGTCGAGACGGCGACCAGCGCCGAATTCTTGAACGCGCCGGTGGCGAAGGCGTTGGCCTCGCCGTCGTAGACCGCCACTTCCGGCATGCCGATGCCGGCGCGCTCGGACAGCACCCTGACGGTGTTGACCAGCCACAGTTCGGTCGACGACGACGGCTGCTCGATCACGCGCGCACCGGTCGACCACTTGGCCATCGGCTTGCTGATCAGCAGCGAGAAGATCGCACCGGTGAAGCCCACCACCAGCGAAAACGCCAGCAGGCTGCCCAGTTCGAGCGTATTGCCCGCGCCAGGACGGCCGATACCCAGCAGCGACAGGACGATGGACAGCACCAGCATCACGGCGAGGTTGGTGGCGATAAACAGGACGATGCGCTTCATTTCAGGTCTCCGGTACGGGCAAGTTTGCCCAAATCATAAGGTATGACCGCGACAACGCAAAATCAAGATGCGACGACTTACATGGGGCCGGTAATCGAAAAAACAAATTACCGACGCTCAGAACCAGTCGTGCCAGACCGGTTTGACGTTGGCCGGCAGCGGCGGCAGCGCGGCGAAATCGATGCGCGACTCGCCCGGGGCGTGAAAATCGGTGCCGCGCGAGGCCAGGAAACCGTAGCTGTTCGCCAACTGCGCGTAGACCGGGTACTGGTCCGGCGTATGGCTGCCGGTGACCACCTCGATGGCCGAGCCGCCCAGCTGCTTGAACTCGTCGAACAACTGGCCCTGGGCCAGCTGGCTGAACTTGTAGCGCCCCGGATGGGCGATCACGGCAATGCCGCCGGCGCCACGGATCCAGCCGACGCTCTCCTGCAGGCTGGCCCAGCAATGCGGCACATAGCCAGGCTTGCCTTCGGACAGGTATTTTCTGAAAACTTCGGGGATGTTCGCGCAAACGCCGATTTCCACCAGATAGCGGGCGAAGTGGGTGCGTGACATCAGGTCCGGGTTGCCGACGTATTTCAGCGCGCCCTCGTAGGCGCCCTCGATGCCGGCAGCAGCCAGCTGGGTGGCGATCTCGCGGCCGCGGTTGTCGCGCCCGGAGCGGGTGCAAGCCAGCCCTTCCACCAGCGCGGCGTTGCGCTCGTCGATCTGCAGGCCGACGATATGGACCGTCTCGTTGGCCCAGGTGATGGAAATCTCGACGCCGGTGACGAAGCGCATGCCCTGCGCATCGGCGGCGGCGCGGGCGGCGGGGATGCCGCCAACCTCATCGTGGTCGGTCAGCGCCCAGACGTCGACGCCGGCCTTGCGCGCGTGTTCAGCAACAGCGGCCGGGGCCAGTACGCCGTCGGAGACGTTGGAATGGCAGTGCAGATCAACTTTTAACATAGTGTCCATTGTACGCTGCCTGCGGAAATTTCACGTAGCCTTAGCTGCCGAGAAATTCCTCTATCATTTGCGCCAGCGCAACCGGCTGGTCATGATGCAGCATATGGCCGGCATCGTGGACCATCTTGCACGTAACGTCGCGCAGATACGCCAGGCGGCGTTCCAGTTCGGCGCGCCCAGCCGGCTTGGCGCCCATCCAGTCCCACATATTGGTCTGGTCGGCCTCGACCCACAGCACCGGCGCGGTGATCGCCTTCCAGCACGCCATCACGTCGTCGACATGGTAAGGCAGCGGTCCGGGCTGCTTGTGCAGCGGGTCGCCGAGGATTTCCCACTCGCCGGCGTCATTCGGCGCCGACCAGTGCTGCGCGAGGAAGGCGGCGCGCTCGTCGCTCAGGCGCGGATTGGTCTTTTGCAGCCGCGCCGCGACGGCGGCCTGGCTCGGGTAGGTGCGCATGTCCGGTTTTTCCAGCAGGCTGTCCATCCACTTGGCGTAGCGGCCCGGCGCCTGCTCCGGCGTGGCGCCGCGCAGGCCCGCCCCCTCCAGGTTAATCAGCTTGCGGATGCGCTCCGGGCGTGCGCCGGCGTACAGGCCGACCACGTTGCCGCCCATGCTGTGGCCCAGCAGGTTGACCGCGCTGTCCGGCGAATAATGACGCAGGATGGCGTCCAGATCGGCGAGGTAGTCGGGGAACCAGTAGGTGTCGGCGGCGGTGCGCTCGGACAGGCCGAAGCCGCGCCAGTCCGGCGCGATCACGTGCCAGTCGCCCTGCAGCGCGTCGACCACGAACTGGAACGAAGCGCCCACATCCATCCAGCCGTGCAGCATGAACAGCTTGGGGGCGCCTTCCCTGCCCCAGTGGCGCACATGGCAGCGCAGGCCGCGGATGGTGAGGAATTCGGAGCGGGAAGGAGTGCGTGTCATGATTCAACCTTGAAAAACCGGCGGGCGGCGCAATATCGGTTCATTGTCTGAGCTTGCTGGCCGCAAAGCAAAATAATAGCACGACCGTTCGATAGCTGCGCAAGCGTAAAATAGCGCCATCCCACCGTACTCCGCATTTCAACGAAGGTTCCAATGTCAATATATCAACTGGGCGATCACGTGCCTGAGATCGATGCATCGTCGTTTGTGGCCGACAGCGCCAGCGTCATCGGCAAGGTCACGCTGCAGGCCAACACCACGGTGTGGTTCGGCGTCAGCCTGCGCGGCGACAATGAGCGCATCACCATCGGTGAAAACAGCAATGTACAGGAAGGCACGGTGATGCACACCGACATGGGCTATCCGCTCACCGTCGGCAAGAACGTGACCATCGGCCACCAGGCCATGCTGCACGGCTGCACTATCGGCGATGGCGCGCTGGTCGGCATCCAGGCGGTGATCCTCAACGGCGCCAGGATCGGCAAGGGCTGCCTGGTCGGCGCCGGCGCGTTGGTGACCGAGGGCAAGGAATTCCCGGACTACTCGCTGATCATCGGCGCGCCCGCCAAGGCGGTGCGCCAGCTGTCGCCGGAGGAAGTGGCCGGCCTGGCCGGCGCGGCCGACAGCTATGTCAAACGCGGCCAACTGTTCAAGACGCAACTCAAAAAGATCGGATAAGAAAAAATGAGCATGACCCCCATCACCCCCGTGGCGCCGCAGGACACGCTGCAGAAATTCATCTTCGACAACGCCGCCGTGCGCGGCGAGCTGATCGACATTTCCGCCACCTGGCGCGAAGTGCTGTCGCACCACGACTACCCTACCCCGGTCAAGAAACTGCTGGGCGAGATGGTGGCCGCCGCCGCGCTGCTGTCGGCCAACCTGAAGTTCAACGGCTCGATCATCATGCAGATCCACGGCGACGGTCCGCTGCGCCTGCTGGTGGTCGAGTGCGATGCAGACCTGCGCCTGCGCGCCACCGCCAAGCTCGATCCGGAGGCGGTGATCGGCGACGACGCCAAGCTGCCGTCGCTGCTGAACGCGACCGGCAAGGGCCGCTTCGTGATCACGCTCGATCCGGCCGACAAGATGCCCGGCCAGCAACCCTACCAGGGCATCGTGCCGCTGGACGGCGAATCGGTGGCGACCGTGATTGAAAACTACATGCTGCGCTCGGAACAGCTGGACACCAAGCTGTGGCTGGCGGCGGACGACAACGTCTCGCGCGGCCTGCTGCTGCAAAAGCTGCCGGACCACGGCGGCACCACCGGCGCCGCACCGCTGAGCGCCGACGAAGCGCTGGAGACGTGGAACCGCGCCGTCATCCTCGGCTCGACCTTGAAGGAGCAGGAACTGCTGGAAACCGGCATCGACGTGCTGATGCAGCGCCTGTTCTGGGAAGAGACCATCCGCGTGTTCGACCCGCTGCATCCGGTGTTCCACTGCACCTGCACCCGCGAGAAGGTCGGCAACATGCTGAAGATGCTGGGCCGCGAGGAAGTCGAGAGCGTACTCGACGAGCATGGCCACGTCGGCGTCAACTGCGACTTCTGCGGCCAGCACTACGACTACGACAAGGTCGACTGCGCCCAGCTATTCGCCACCGACGCGCCAGTCGAAGTGCTGATCGCGCCGAGCGACGTCAAGCACTGATCCGGCGTCGCGCATAGCGCTGCGCCAGCACGGCGCAGAGCATCAGCTGCAGCTGGTGGAACAGCATCAGCGGCAGCACCACGGCGCCCAGCGCGCCGCCCGCGAACAAGACCTTGGCCATCGGCACGCCGCTGGCCATGCTCTTTTTGGAGCCGCAGAAAACGATGGCGATGCGGTCCTCGCGGTTGAAGCCGAGGCGGCGCGCCAGTTGCGCGCTGATCACGACGGCCAATCCCAGCAGCACCGAATCGATCAGCAGCAGCCCGCCCAGCGTCTGCCAGGAAAACTGCGACCACAAGCCCTGCCCGACCGCCTCGCTGAAGGCGGTGTACACCACCAGCAGGATCGAACCCTGATCGACCAGCCGCGTCAGCACCTTGTTGCGCTCGACCCAGGGGCCGATCCAGCGCCGCGCCACCTGGCCTGCCACAAACGGCAGCAGCAATTGCATGGCGATCTGCAGCGCCGAATCGAGCGACGAGCCGCCCTTCATCTGCGCCGTGGTCAGCAGTCCGACCAGCAGCGGCGTCAGAAATATCCCCAGCAGATTCGACGCCGACGCACTGCACATCGCCGCCGGCACGTTGCCGCGCGCCGCCGCCGTGAAGGCGATCGACGATTGCACGGTGGAAGGCAGCATGCAGACGAACAAAATTCCCAGGTACAGATCCGGCGTCACCAGCGGCATCAGCAGCGGCTTCAGCGCCAGCCCCAGCAGCGGGAACAGGGCGAAGGTGCACAACAACACCAGCAAGTGCAAACGCCAGTGCGTGATGCCGGCGATCACCGCCTCGCGCGACAGCTTGGCGCCGTGCAGGAAGAACAGCAGGCTCACCGCCACATGCGTGACGTCGTTGAAGATCACCGCGCCCTGACCGGTGCACGGGAAGACGCTGGCCGCGATCACGGTGACGATCATCGCCAGCGTGAAGTTGTCAGGCAAAAAACGGGGACGCGATCGCATCAAGGGCACTTCACTTCCAATACATCAATGGCGCCGACGCTGTTGGCGACGGTCGCGCTGCGGACCAGGTCGACGCGCTCGGTGCAGCTGCGGCGCAGCAGCCGATCGCTCGCGCGCGTGCAGCTCACGACCGCATCCGCGCCGGCGCTGCAAAAGAAGCCCTCGGTCTGCATGCGCACCAGCGCCTGGTCCATCGGCATGCCGGGCTGGACGGTTTGCGTAACGAAGTTTCCCAGCTTGGACTGGTCCACCGAAGAGCAGCCGGCCAGCAAGGCCAGCGCCAGCAATAAAAATCCGCGCATCGTTTTGATCTCCTTAATCCAGCCGACAGTGTAACGCACGTCATGATGCCGTAACACTTGCTACCTATCATGCGGGGCGTTGCTATTCCCTCAAACTGGTTTAAGGTAAAACATGAACAAGAAATTATCCGCAGTGTGCTTCGCCGCGCTGAGCTTCCCGATGCTGGCAATCGCCGCCAACGTAGCCGCCGCCGTAGCCGATATGGCTGACACCCCAGCTGCGGACGTTGAAGCGGCCTCCGGCGCGCCGGTCGCGGTGGTCGAGGTATCGACCCGCAAGACCCGCTCCTCGGTCGAGATGAACAAGAGCGACATGCAGAAGATCCTGCCGGGTATCAATCCGTTGAAGGCGCTGCAGACCCTGCCTGGCGTCAGCTTCCAGACCGCCGACCCTTGGGGCAACAACGAACAAAACCTCTCGCTGTTCATCCACGGCTTCAGCGGTCCGCAGCTGGGCTACACCATGGACGGCGTGCCGCTGGGCGACCAGCAATACGGCAACTACAACGGCCTGTCGCCGCAGCGCGCCGTCATCAGCGAAAACGTCGGCAGCGTGATCCTGTCGTCGGGCGCCGGCGACTTGTCGACCGCGTCGACCAGCAACCTGGGCGGCACCATCGAAACCTTCTCGGCCGCGCCGCTGGCCAGCCGCAACCTGGCCGTGCAGCAGACGCTGGGCAGCTACAAGACGTCGCGCACCTTCCTGCGCTACGACACCGGCAACTTCGGCGACGGCAACAGCGCCTACATCTCGGCCGTGCACCACGAACAGAAGGCCTGGGACTTCCAGGGCCGCCAGGGCGGCGACCAGATCAACGCCAAGTACGTCAACCAGAGCAGCCTGGGCAAGCTGACCCTGTTCGTCGACTACTCCGACAAGATCGAGCCGAACGAAGACAGCACCGTGCGCTCGGCCACCGAGAAATACCAGCCGTACACCCGTCCGTTCATGTATCCGAACTTCCAGCAGGCGGTGTCCTACCTGTCGCCGACCGGTGCCACGCCGGCCGCGGAAGGCAACAACTACCGCAACTACTACAGCGACGCGCAGCGCACCGACTACCTGACCTACGCCAAGTTCGACATGAACCTGGGCGAATCGACCACCTGGTCGAACCAGGTCTACTACCACAACGACGATGGCGTCGGCGTGGTCGCCGGCCCGATCGGCGTGGCCGGCCTGCCTGGCCTGTTCGCTGTCTACTTCCCTGGCCAGAACCTGAAGCAAGTGTTCGGCAATTCCGGCTACGCCACCCGCACCACCGAATACACCATCAACCGCAACGGCTGGCTGTCGACCTTGAACACCGAATTCGGCGACCACAAGGTGCAGGCCGGCCTGTGGCTGGAGCACAACCGCTCGTCGGCCTACCGCCGCTGGTACGCGCTGGACGTCACCAATCCAAGCTCGCCGTACGACCGACCGGCCAATCCGCTGATCACCCAATACGGCAGCGAGATAGACAACAAAGTCGCCCAGATCCACCTGCAGGACGAATGGCGCGTGCGTCCCGACCTGGCGCTGCAGGCCGGCTTCAAGTCGAGCCTGCAGTTCGCCGATGGCCAGTTCCCGGTCCAGCCTGCCAAGGGTGCCATCGCCAACGGTTCGCTGGCCCTGCCGGTCGGCGAGATCATCACCAAGAAATGGTTCCTGCCGCAGGCGGGCGCGCGCTGGGACATCACCTCGCAAGACCAGCTGTTCGTCAACGTGCAAAAGAACATGCGTCAGTTCGTCACCTACGGCGGCGGCGGCGCCTCGCCGTGGAGCTTGGCGAGCCAACAGGCGTTCAATCTGTTCCGCGACACCGCCAAGCCGGAAACCTCGGTCACCTATGAAGCCGGCCTGCGCAGCAACCACCAGCTGAACCTGGGTGCGATCACGGCCATCGACGGCCAGGTCAATATCTACCACGTCGACTTCAAGGACCGCCTGCTGCAGATCAGCCCAACCCCGGTGATCTCGTCCATCATCGGCGGCAACCCGGTGCTGGCCAACGTGGGCAGCGTCAAGACCGACGGTATCGACTTGTCGGGCACGCTGCACTTCGGCCGTTCGTTCTCGTTCTACAACGCGCTGTCGTACAACCACTCGACCTACCAGGACAACTACATGAACGGCAAGGACACCGTCGCCACCGCCGGCAAGTCGGTGCCGGGCAGCCCGGAGTGGATGGACAAGTTCGTCGCCACGGCCACCGTCGCCGACACCGAGTTCCAGCTGATCGGCGACTACGTCGGCAAGCGCTACGCCACCTACACCAACGACCTGCACGTCGCCAGCTACTTCCTTATGAGCCTGGGCGTCTCGGGCAAGCTGCCCTTCCTGGACGGCGGCCTGATCAAGAACGCGCGCTATCGTTTGAACGTCAGCAACCTGGCCGACCGCAAGGGCGACCTGAACGTGGTGGTCGGCGCGGCCAGCGCGACGTACAATACCTTCCCGATCGCACCACGTCAGGGCTTCCTGACTTTGATGGCAGACTTCTGATGACCAAACTCATCCTACCGACGCGCCTGTCGCGCCGGGGCTTCATCCAGACGGCGGCGGTGGCCGCCGGCGCCTCGCTGCTAATGCCGGCGTCGGTATTGGCGGCCGGCGCCACGGCCGCGCCGGCCACGCCGGACCTGTCCGGCATGCCGGGCATCGCCCCGGTCGGCGCCGGACCGAAGACGCCGCTGGTGTTCGGCCATCGCGGCTCGAGCGCGCTGCGTCCGGAGCACACGCTGGCCTCGTACGCCAAGGCCATCGCCGACGGCGCCGACTATGTCGAGCCGGACCTGGTCAGCACCAAGGACGGCGTGCTGGTCGCGCGGCATGAAGCGTTCCTGAGCGAGACCACCGACGTCGCCAGCCATCCCGAGTTCACCAGCCGCCGCACGCGCAAGACCATCGACGGCGAAACCCACGAAGGCTGGTTCGTCGACGACTTCACGCTGGCCGAGCTGAAAACGCTGCGCGCCATCGAGCGCATCCCGGCCTACCGTCCGGGCAGCGCGCAGTACAACGGCATGTACCAGGTGGTGACGTTCGAAGAGATCATCGACTTTGTCGCGGCGGAAGCGGCGGCGCGCGGGCGCATCATCGGCCTGGTGCCGGAGCTGAAACACTCGACCTATTTCGCCAGCGTCGGCCTGCCGCTGGAGGACCGCTTCCTGGCGATCCTCGGCGCGCACGACTACACGCGGCGCAACCCGGTCGAGATCCAATCGTTCGAAGTGGCCAACCTGAAATACCTGCGCGGCAAGCTGGGCCAGCGCGCCAACCTGCGGCTGATGCAGCTGGTGATCGGCGAGGACGTGCGGCCGATGGACGTGGTCGCGACCAACGGCACGCTGACCTTCAAGCAGATGTGCACGCCGGCCGGCCTGCGCGACATCGCGCAATACGCCGACGTGGTGGCGCCGCCGACACGTTCGCTGATCCCGTTGAAAAAGGACGGCAGCCTGGCCGCGCCGAGTTCGATCGTGGACGACGCGCACAAGGCGGGCTTGCGGATCGAACCGTGGACCTTCCGGCCGGAAAATCACTTCCTGGCGGCGGACTTCCGCAACAACGCCGGCGACGCGGCGCGTAACGAAGCCGGCTCGATCGCCGAAATCAAGCGCTACATCGCCACCGGCCTGGACGGCTTCTTCACCGACGACCCGGCCCTGGGCCGCGCCGCCGTCAACGGATAGTGGCATCACACGCCGGGGCTGTTTCCCCGGCGTGTATGCCAAAGCGCCAATACCTCAATGGTATGTCCCACAACACGGTAATACAGATGGTGATGGATTTTCGCCAGATGGATTCGCCGTACGCCGCTCAGCTTGGCGTTAAGTGCGGGCGCACCCAACTCCGGCTTTATCGATAGCAGCGCAAAAGCACGTTAAGATTGACGTTGCAAACTCTTGAGCAACTCCGAGGCAGAAACCAAGCCACCCCGATCCGCCTCATCCATTGAAAGCAGTAGCTCCGCTTCCTGTTCGGCGTTGAGGCTGAACGGTTCGTCTCCATCGCGAGAAAAAATCGTTACGGTCGCCCCTCGTCGAAGGGCGTCCCTTCGACAACGATTTGACCCTCAACGATTTTTCCGGTGACTATTTTCATTGGAAAATACTAGTCCTTAGCCTCCGCCATGTCAAACCTGTCCCTTACTTCTTCTCAAGCTGCTGCAGCACTTCCTCGGTGCTGAACACCGCGTTGGCGATGTAGCGGAAGTTGACCAGCGCGCTCAGGTAGCCGTCGCCGTCAGGCAGTTTCGGGCCGGCGATGGCGTCGCGCACCACCGCCACTTCGAAGCCGCGCTCCAGGAACTCGCGCAGGTGCGATTCCACGCACAGGTTGGACGCCATCCCGGTCAGGATGATCTTGTCGATGCCCTGCTTGCGCAGCTGCAGCATCAGGTCGTTGCTCTGCGGGCCGTACAGCTTGTGCGGCGCGGCGATCACCGTCGCGCCGTCCTCGATGTATTGCTTGAACTCGGGCATGAAGTCGGCGCCGGAATCGCGGAAGCCGTCCAAGGTCAGCGCGCCCTTGCGGTCGAACATGTGCAGTTGGTGCTGGACGGTCTCGGCGGGGCCGCCGAATTTCCATTTGTGGTCGTGCGGATAGTAGTAGTGCGGCGAAATGGCCACCATCACGCCGGCCTTCTTGGTCGCGGCGAACAGCTGCTGCAAATGGGGCACCAGCTTTTGCTCGGTGACGCTTTCGCCGAAGATCGGCCAGCCCGCGCCCTTGGCGCTCATGAAGTCGATCTGCGGATCGATCACCACCATGGCCGTGCGCGACAGATCCCATTTGAAGTTGGACGGCGGCAGCGCCGGCTTGGCCGGGTTGTCGTAGGCAGGGTTGGTGGCGGCGGCGGCCGGGTTCATGGCGACGCCGGCGGAAAACGCGAGCGCGGCGGCGACGGCGAGGCGGGATGGCAGGGACAGGATGTTCATCATCTACTCCAGTTCGGTTGGTAAGGACTACACGATAGGCCCGCCGGGGTCTGTGATGGTTCGCAGGAAGTTCGTTTTCGTCCCACCGGGGGACGATAGCGATCACGCCGGGTTACACTGGCCGCATGGATACCATGACACTGAGCCAGGCCCTGAGCCAACTGGATATCGTTTCCTCGCCGTTCGACGCGGTGGAGGTCGATGGCGCGTGGTCGCCGGACCGCGCCGGCGGCGGCCAGGCGACGCTGTTGATCGTGTTGCGCGGCAGCGGCAGCATCACGCTGGGCGAGTCGACGCTGCCGGTGCGCGCCGGGCAGCTGTGGCTGGTCAACGGCGCGCTGGCGCCGGCGCTGGCGGCCGAGCCGCACGGCGAGGGCCTGGCGATTGCCACCGGCCTGCTGCGCGTCAACTTGCTGGACGGGCGCAGCATCTTCGACTTCATGCCCTCGCCGCATGTCTACGACGCCGCCGGCAGCGAGCTGTTCACCGGCGCGATCCCGGAGCTGCTGCGCGAATCGGCGCAGGGCGGGCCGGGCTCGGACGCCATTGTGGTGTGCCTGATCCGCCGCGTGGTGACGGTGCTGGTGCGCGACGCCTGGCCGGCGCAGCAGCAGATCCCGTCGGCGCGGATCAGCGCGCAGGGCCAGCAGTTCCAGAAAATCGTCGACCTGATGAACAAGGATCCGGCGCGCCGCTACACGTTGGACAACCTGGCGCTGGCGGCGGGCATGAGCCGCACGGTGTTCCACCGCACCTTCAGCGAGACGTATGGCGCCTCGCCGCTGACGCTGCTGCGAAAAATCCGCCTGAAGAAGGCGGCGTTGCTGTTGCGGCAGACCGATCTGCCGATCAAGACCATCGCCTCGCGGCTGGGCTACCAGAGCCGCAGCTATTTCTGGCAAGCCTTCAAGGAGGCCTATGGCATCGACCCGGAAAGCTACCGCCAGCACGGTACCGCCGGGGTCAAGTCTGACATTCGGACACGAGCTCGACCGTAGACCAAGCTACGGTCGAGCTCGTGTCCGAATGTCAGACTTGACCCCGAGTTTTACGAGTTTTAGCGGCTGGCCTGGCGCGCTACGCTGTCTGCTTTCGGCAGCGCGGCGGTCATGTCGGTCCAGGCTTGCGGCTGCGGCTTGTTGCGCTCGCGGACGCCGAAGAAGCTCACCACCAGCTCGCCGTTCTTGTCGAAAAATTCCACCGACGTCACGCCGGCGCGCTTGATCACGTAGCCGCTGTTGAAGGCGCTGTCGCGCAGGTGCAGGTTGAATTCGGGATCGAGCACATTGAACCAGCCTCCCGCCTCCATCACCTTGACCACCTTGCCGCTGAAGATCTGCGTCACCGATTCGTTGCCGAGGAAGGCCATGATGTCGAGCTTCTGTTTGGCCGATTCCTCCAGCAGCTGGCGTACCGCCTGCGGCGTGACGCGCTGCGCCGCGCCCGGCGGCGCCAGCCGCATCGCCTGCTCGCGCGTGACGCCGAACTCGCCAAGCAGGCGGTTGAACTGGTGCACGTCGGTCAGCTCGGTCCACGCCAGCTGGAATTCCTTGACGTCGATCGCGCTGTCCGGCTTCTCGGCCGGCTTGGCCGGCGCGGCCACTACCTTCAGGTCCGCGCTCTGCACCGGATTGCGGAACTCCGCCACCAGCTTGTCGAACACCGCCACGCCCGCTTCGCTCTTGACGTAGATCTTGTGGGCGGCGTCGCCGTGCGTGTCGAAGAACTGCAGGCTGCGCGAGACCGCGCCGTCCTTGCCCGGCTGGACCACGGCGAACGCGTACTTCCAGTTTTTGAACGTGAAGCGCAGGTCGATCTCGCCGCCCAGATAGCCGCCGGCAATGTTGCGCAGCCGCGCTTCGCGCTCCTTTTCCTTGTCCGCGTCGAGGCCGATGATCTCTTCCTGGGGCTTCAGCCTGGTGGCCACGCCGGTGCGCTCCAGCACGCCGTTCTCGTTGCGCGTCAGCGCCAGCACGGTGCCCAGGTCCAAGGCGCGGCGCATGATTTCACGCGGCACGTTGTCGCCTTCCCGCAGCCGGGTGACGGTCTTGCCGATGCCGTTGGCGGCCAGCAGTTCCGCCTCCGAAACGTTCAGCGTTTTCGCGGCGTCGCGCAATTGCAGCTTGGGCTGCTCGGCGCGCAGCGCGTCGTAGCGTTCGGCCAGCGTGGCGGCCCCGCCCGGCAAGGCCGTCAGCAGCAAGGCGCCGCTCAGCGCCAGGGCAAATCGGTGGTGAGCTTTCATGGTGGTCTCCTTAATAAATCACTTGGATGTTGACCGCGTAGTTGCGGCCCGGACGGGACATGCGTTCGATATCGGCCAGGCTCGCGGCGTTGGTGCCGATCGCCAGGCTGCGCGCCGACGCGTAGTCCCAGTATTTCTTGTCGCCGAGGTTGTAGATGCCGGCGCTGAGGGCGGCGTGCTTGCCGATGTTCCAGTAGCCGGTCAGGTCGAAGGTGGTGAAACCGGGCACCGCGAAGCGCGGCGTCGCGACGCCGCCGATCACGTCGCTTTGCGCCTGCTTGTCGCGCACCGTGCTGACGGTGAACGCGGCGCCGCCGCGCAGCGCCGGATCGTCATAGGCGAAGCTGGCGTTGGCCTTGTACGGCTGCACCGAGGCCAGCTCGCCGGTTTGGCCGGTGATCGAATTTTCCGCCGAGCCGCGCGAAATGCCGCCGGCCAGCGACACGCTGTAACCCTTCATCGACGGCAGCCACTGGCCCAGCGCGAAACGGCTGCTCAGCTCGCCGCCCCAGGTCTTGGCCTTGGCCAGGTTCTCCGGACGGAACAGGCCTTGCGTGATGGTCGGATAGTTGGCCGGATCGGCCGGTTGCGCCGCGTATTCGATGAAGTTGCTGTAGTTGGTATGGAACAGCGCGAAACTGAAGCTCAGGCCCGGCGTCGGCTCGCCTTTCAGGCCGAGTTCGATGGCATTGCTGGTTTCCTTGTCCAGCCTGGGATTGCCCAGCACCGCGTAGCCGTTGCCGGTGCCGGTGTAGCTGAAGGAATCGTAGCTGCCGGTGCGTTCGGCGACGGTCGGCAGGCGCGTGCCCCGGCTGTACTGCGCGTAGGCGTTGAAGTGCGGCGCCAGCTCCAGCGACAGGTTGACGCTCGGCGTCAGGTAGGAGTCGGTTTCCTCCTTGATCTCCCTGGCGGCGGCCGGCACGGCGACCAGGTAGCCGGCCAGGTTTTGCGGTGTCATCTTGCGGTGCTCGCCGCGCAGCCCCGGCGTCAGCGTGGCCTGGTGGCCGCCCAGCACGAAGCCGAACTCGCCGCGCAGATAGGCGGTGTATTTGCCGGTGTCCATGTCGACCATGCGGTTCTTGACGCTGATCTGGTGCACGCCGGTCTTGGTGACGGTGCGGTCCTCCAGCCAAGGGCGGCGGCTTTCCAGCCGCTCGTAGCTGATGCCGTAGGCCAGCAGGTCGGTCGCGCTCAGCTGCTTGGTCGCGTCCAGCGCGATGCCCTTGTTGTCGTTGTAGAAGCCGGTGGTGATGTGGCGGGTGTAGGGCTGGCCGCCGGTGATGTAGGCGGCGTCGGTCACGTCGACCACTTCGGCTTTTTGCGTGTACAGGCGGGTGTCGAGCGTGTCGAAGATGGTGCCGTTGGTGGGCGTGTACTGGTGCTCGACGCTGTAGCGGGTGCGCTTGGTGTCCGAGCCCTGGCGCGCGCCTTCCGGATATGACGCGCCGGCCTTGTTGCTGTAGAGGCGGTCGTGGTCGGCCTTGTAGCTGTCGATGGTGAAGTTGAGATTCTGGCCCGGCGCGATGGTCCAGTTCAGCTTGGCCAGCACGGCGTCGGAATCCCAGTCGTCGGGATTGAGCGGCACGGTGCTCAGGGTGTCGGCGTTGTTGCCGGTGCGGTGCACGGCGACGATCAGCGCCTTGACGTGCTCGCCGATGGCGGTGGCGGCGGTGATCGCGTTCATGGTGCTGGAGCGGTCGGTGACGCGGCCGAATTTGTACTCGCCGTACAGCGTCCGCGAGCCGTTCAGGTAGTCTTCCGGCGCCTTGGTGACGAAGGACACCGATCCGCCCAGGCCCGGGGTGCCCGGACCGGCCGGGCTGGAGCCGGAACCGATGCGCACTTCGCGGAAGGTCTCCGGGTCGAAATAGTCGCGGCCGACGCCGAAGGCGTTGGCGGTGCTGCCGTCCGGCTTGGGCGCGGCGTCCGGCAGGGCGATGCCGTCCAGGTCCAGGCTGACGCGGTTGCCTTCGACACCGCGGATGTTGAAGCCGGTGTTGCCGGCGCCGTCCCAGATGTTGCCGCTGCCGCTGGCCGACGACGGCACGCTGATCAGCGGCGAGTAGCGGGCGATGCTGGCCATGTCGATGGCGTTGTTCTGCTGCAGCTGCTCGGCGCCGATGACGATGCTGCTGCCGTTGCGCGATGAAGCGGCGTCGTCGCGCCTGGCCTTGACCAGGATCTCGGACAGTTCCAGCGCGGATTTTGCAGGAGCATCCTGCGCGACGGCCGGCAAGACGCTGCCGAGCATGCCGAACAGCGCGGCGTGCACGGCAGCACGCAGGACGTTAGGGGACGAAGGCGCGGCGGTATGCCGGGCGCCCGATGAGATAGCGGCCATAGGATTCCAGGAGAGAGAAGTTGAACAGCTGGCTCTCGAAACCTACGGCGATTGCTGGCAAAAACGCCATCTTAACAATAATGATTCTCATTTACAAGAAGTAAATGAGCCTAGCCCTTCAGGTAATTGTTCTTGACGCGCACATAGTGCTCGGCCGAATACTTCAAGTAGGCGATTTCCTCGGCGGTCAGCGCCCTCACCCGCCGCGCCGGACGGCCGACGTACAGGTAGCCGCTCTGCAGCACCTTGCCCGGCGAGACCAGGCTGCCGGCGCCGACCATCACCTGGTCCTGCACCACCACATCGTCCATCAGGATGGCGCCCATGCCGATCAGGCACTCGTTGCCGATGGTGCAGCCGTGCAGCAGCGCCGAGTGGCCGATGGTGACGTAGTCGCCGACGATCAGCGGCGAGCCGTCCGGCTTGGACGGATTCTTGTGCGCCACGTGGCCCATGGCGAAATCCTGGATGTTGCTGCAGTCGCCGATAACGATGCGGTTGACGTCGCCGCGCAGCACGGTATTGCACCATACGGAGCAGTCGCGGCCCAGGGTGACGTCGCCGATCACCTGCGCCGACGGATGCAGGTACAGGCCGTCGCCTGCGGTGGGCGTGGTGTCGAGGTAGGAAGAAAGGGGCATTGCTTTTAATCTTTCACAGTGTAGGCGAAGCGCACGAGAACCATCCCGAGCGTGAACCAAAACGATTTCCACAAATAATAGCGCGGCGTGATGTTGCTGTGCCAGTAGGCGCGCCAGTCGGCGATCCACCACGCGATCGCGGCGGACGCGGCCGGCGCCAGCAGCAGGTTGGCGATGCGCAGCGCCGACGCGGTGATCAGCGCGTGCGGCATGACGAACAGCGACAGCCAGCCGAGCAAGGAGGCGAACAGGAACCACAGGAAGCACGGCAGCACGATGCTTTCGCCCTGGCGCGAACGGGCGCGGCCCTGCGTCGGCCAGTCGAACAGGCCGTTGCCGAGCACGTTCAGCAGTATCTCGAAAAAGACTTCGACGATCAGGACCAGCAACTGCTCCATGCGCCGCTTAGCAGAAGTACGTACCGTCGCCGTGCGGCGCGGCCATGAACTCCGGCAGCGCCTCGGCCTGGCGCGAGTAGTCCGCCAGCGCCGGATAGCGCGCGGCGTCCACCACCTCCGGCATCATCTGCTGGATGAAGTGCCAGGTGACGGCGATCATCACACCGGCCGGCGGCATGGCGGCGCTGGTCGCCGGCAGCGGTTGCTGCTTCAGCTCGGTCTCCAGCAGATCCAGCGCGGCCAGCAGTTGCTCGGTCACGCGCTGCAGCCATGGCTGGTGCAGCTTCTCGGCCGGACGCACCTTGTGTTCGTAGACGATCTGCACCGACTTGTCGCAGGCGGCCAGCACCACGCCCAGCAGATGCTGCGAGCGCAGCAGCTCGCGCGGCATGGTCGGCGTACGGCGCGCGGCCGGCATGGCGATGAACTCGGCGTATTGCAGGATCAGCGTCGAGTCCATCAGCACCGTGCCGTCGTCGGCCAGCAAGGTCGGCGCCTTGACCACCGGGTTGACCTGCTTGAATTGCGCGTAGGTGCTGAACACCGACAGCGATTGATGCTCGAAGGGCAGGCCCAGCATCTGCAGCGATACCGCGACGCGGCGGACGTAAGGCGAATCCAGCATGCCGATCAGTTTCATATTTTCTCCGTTTTATTTGAGCGCCCATTCCGCCGCCTTGGTGGCGTGGATGGCGGTGGTGTCGAACAGCGGCACGGCGGCGTCTTGTTGCGCCACCAGCAGCGAAATTTCAGTGCAGCCGAGGATGATGGCTTGCGCGCCCTGCGCCACCAGCGCGGCGATGATGCGGCGGTACTCGTCGCGCGAGGCGTCGACGATGCTGCCCAGGCACAGCTCCTCGTAGATGATGCGGTGGACGATGTCGCGGTCGGCCTCGTCCGGCACCAGCACCTCCAGCCCGTGCCGCTCGCGCAGCCGGTCCTTGTAGAACGCCTGCTCCATCGTGAAGCGGGTGCCCAGCAGACCGATTTTGGTGTGGCCGGCGCGCTTGATTTCTTCGGCGGTGGGATCGGCGATGTGGAACAGCGGGATCGTCACCGCCGCCTCGATGGCCGGCGCGACCTTGTGCATGGTGTTGGTGCACAACACCACGAAGTCGGCGCCGGCCGCCTGCAGCGCACGCGCCGCGTCGGCCAGCAGCACGCCGGCCGCGTCCCAGTCGCCGGCGTGCTGCAAACGCTCGACCTCGTGGAAGTCGACGCTGACCAGCACCACCTTGGCCGAATGCAGGCCGCCCAGCTGCCGCTTGACCGTCTCGTTGACCTGGCGGTAGTACGGCACCGTCGATTCCCAGCTCATGCCGCCGATCAGTCCGATGATTTTCAAATGCGCTCCTCATGCCTGTAGGCCAGGCATGATTTTAGCGGCAAAAGCGGCGGATGTCGTTCTCTGCGGTTTGCAGGTCGTTGGCGTCGATCGGCATGCCGTTGCTCAAGGCTAGCTTGTCGTTCTTGATGTCGCGCGCCATGTCGCAGCGCGAGGCGTCGCTGTCGGCCTTGGCCTGCTTCGGCGTGCGCGCCCTGGGGCCTGCCTGCGGCTTGTCCTGCGGCAGGCGGCGCGGCTCAGCCTCGCGCTGCTGCGCGGCGGGATCGGCGATCACCTGCGCCACCGGAGTCGGGGCCACACTGCCGTCGCCCGCCCGCCCTTCGGCATGGCACAACAGCGGTAACGCGAGCAAAACAGCTGAACGTAGTTTGGCCATGGCTTTTTCTCATCGAAAAACCCATTCTACGTAACATTTGTCATTCAAAAACTATTGAAATGTCACTAAGATTGCAATAAAACCGCCGCGCCGCGCGAGACCGAGCGCACCACCGTCATCACATCCCAGTTGGTCAGGCGGATGCAGCCATGGGACTGGGTCTTGCCGATCTTGCCCGGCTCGGGCGTGCCGTGGATGCCGTAGTGTTCGATGCTGAGATCGATCCACGCCAGGCCGACCGGATTGTTCGGCCCGGCGGCGATGCGCGCCTTGCCCTCGCCCGCCTTGGCGTCCCAGAACAGCTTGGGGTTGTAGCGGTATTCGGGATTGACGGCGACGCCGCGCACCTGCCAGCGGCCCTCGGGCAGCGGATCGTGCTTGCTGCCGGTGCTGGCGGGGAATTGCGCGAACGGCATGCCGCTCGCGTCGAGCAAGGTCAGCGTCCCTTCTTTGGCGTCGACCAGGATGGAGGCGGCCTTGGGCAACGGCTTGGCGGCCGCCACGTTGGGCACCAGCAGCTGCTCGCCGGCGCGCTTCAGCGATTTGCCTGGATTCAGGCGGCGCAGCAACGCGGGGCTGCAATGGAATTTCTCGCCCAGCGCCTCGGCCAGGCTGGCGTAGCCGAGCGCGGGCAGTTTGGACTTGGCTGCCATGCCGGCCGGCACCGGCGCGTAGGGGCCGGCGGCGTCCTGCGCGGTGACGGTGTAGACATCGAGCAGCGGCGCCTGGTCGCGCGCCAGCAATGCCCAGGTCGCGGCGTCGAGCGTGCCGGTGACGGGCAACTGGTTCAGTTTCTGGAAGCCGCGCACCGCCTTGCCCAGATTGCTGCCTCGGGAGCCGTCGATTTCGCCGGAAGAAAAGTGCGCGCGGTCGAGCAACACCTGCGCCCGCAAGACCTCGTCGTCCTGGGATCGCGGCCCAGGCACAGGCGCCGCGTGGACGCTGGCCGACGCCAGCGCTACTGCAAATAAAAGAGCTTTCAAGCCAAACCCGAATCGTGACGCGAAAGCCTATTTTAGCTTAAAGCTGCTGCGCGACTTCCCAGCTGTGTCCTGCAGTGTCGACGAAATTGGCGGTGCGCATATTCCAGCGACGATCGACCGGGCCGTTCAGCAAGGTCACGCCGCGCTCGCGCAGCCGCGCGCAGACCGCGTCGACATCCGGCACCCAGATGCTGATCTGGAAGCGCGAGCCCGCCTCGCGCGGCGCCACGACGCCGGGCGCGATGATTTCCGGCGCGTTGGCCACCTGCAGCAGGTTGACGATCAGGTTGTCGAACTGCACGGCGACCGAGTTGGCGTCCTCGTACACGACCGGCACGCTGAACACATCGAGATAAAAGGCCTTCGCCGCCTGCAGGTCTTCGACAAACAGGCTGATCGCGCTAAGGTGGTTCAGTTTTGCTGTCATCGCTATCCTCAATCGGGCTTGCGGTATTTCTGCATGACGTAGCCGAGGCGGCCACGGTTGTGGTCCAGCCAGGTCCACAGCGATTCGACCTGCTCGCGGTGGGCGCGGTAGTAAGCGTCGTTGAAGGCCAGCCAGACGCGGATGTTGAGCATCGGCTGCGGCAGCTGCACCACCTCGCCCTTGTACTTGTCCAGCGTGGCCTTGATGTGGGCCGGCACCACCGATGCCACCACCACGCCGTCGACGCGGCCCAGCTTGAGTTTCTCGATGTTGCGGTCCAGGTCGCGGCCGCCCTCGTCGATGGTCAGGCCCGCCTCGCGCAGGCGCGCGCCGTAGCTGTTGCCCTGCGGCGCGCCCAGCACCTTGCCCTGGAAATACTGCATCGGATTGGTGTTGGCCGGCAGCTTGTCCTTGGCGCGCACCAGCACCACCAGCGTGTTGTGCATCGCCCGGTTGAGGTCGATGTTGCCGACCTTGTCGCGCGGCAGCGCGATCTCGGCCGGATAATACGGCAGCTCGCCGAGGGTCGTCATGTCGATGTCGCCGGCGGCCAGCGCCACCTTCAGCCGCGCCGCCGGCAGCCGCACCCAGGTCGGCTCGCAGCCGAAGCCGGCGCCGACGATGGCGTCGTGGATCAGGTCGACGCTGGCGCCCGGGGGATCGGCCACCTTGTCGCCGTCGCCCATCCAGTAAGGCGGCCGGTGCTGGTTCATATAGCCGACCCGCACCGGCACGCACTCCGCGCCGGCGGCCGGCGCCAGCGGGGCGGCCGCGGCCAATATCAGCAATATGCCAGCGCGCAGGTTCATGGGATCAAGGGGTCGGAGTGGGAGGAGAGGCGGGCTTGGGCGCCATCGGCAGCGGCGCGGCGGCCTGGCCCTTGCCGACGATCTGGATGAAGATTTCGTTCTGCTTGATCATGCTCAGCTCGTAGCGCGCACGCTCCTCGACCGCGCCGGTGCCGTCCTTGAGGTCGCGCACTTCGGAATCGAGCTTGGCGTTGCGGGCGAGCAGTTCCGCGTTCTTCTTGTGCGCCACGTCCACCTGCGCCTCGAAGTCCTTCACGCGCAGCCAGCCCCCCTTCCCCAGCCAGAGCGGGTACTGTATGAGCAGCAGCAGCACTGCCAGTGCGAGGGTGATCAGACGCATGAGAGGAATGCGGCCGGATCGGATCCGGCCGCGCTTGCTTAATTACTTCAGATTATAGAACGCATCGCGGCCCGGGTAGGAAGCGATATCGCCCAGGTCTTCCTCGATGCGCAGCAGCTGGTTGTATTTCGCCATGCGGTCCGAACGCGACATCGAGCCGGTCTTGATCTGCAGCGCGTTCATGCCCACGGCGATGTCGGCGATGGTCGAGTCTTCGGTTTCGCCCGAACGGTGCGAGATCACGGCGGTGTAGCCGGCGCGCTTGGCCATCTCGATGGCGGCGAAGGTCTCGGTCAGTGTGCCGATCTGGTTGATCTTGATGAGGATCGAGTTGGCGATGCCCTTCTGGATGCCTTCCTTCAGG